>BNJT01000766.1_pt1 | contig 511713 bp, 954 predicted proteins | sample 8540491 | NCBI WGS metagenome assembly BNJT01 (sample SAMD00202455, study PRJDB9452) | human saliva metagenome | host: Homo sapiens | reverse complement strand
CACCTGGTCCGTCCGGAAACCGGACAACACCCGGCCCGATGCCGTCTGCAAGGTGGGTGGGGCACCGATCGGGTGGTCGCGGGACTGGCCGGTGTGTGCCTTGTGCAGCCTGCCCATGAGTTTCCTCGGCCAGTTCACCGGTGACCCCCTGGCGCCCCGCCTCCCGACCCGGGCAGACGCTGTTCCTGTTCACATGCGAACGCGACTCGATCTGCGATTTCTGGGATCCCGTCGCCGGCGCCAATGCCTGCGTTCTCATCCCCCACGACGAGCTGGGCGCGCACCCAACCCTCCATCCCGGGAGACACCCCGTGCTGCTGGAGCTGTGGGTGAGCGGGTGGACGAGCAGGGACGACGGCATCCCCTGCGGAGCTGGAAGCGTCATTTCCCACGAGAACGGGCGGTTCGATGAGCTGCCCGAGGATGTGGGCCTTCCCCACGACTTCGACAGCGCGCTGCTGACGAAGGCCGGGGGCGCGCCTCTACTGGACGGCCAACGGTCCCTGTGACCAGCTCGACCCGTCCGACCGCCTGGTGCTCCAACTCGACAGCTGGTTGACGGTCTCGAGGGCCAGGAGGCCCTCGCGGCCCACGCGGAAAACTTTCCCCGGCACCGTCGAGCTGGATGGTGACGCGGCATCGATCGCGAACTTCTGCCTGGACGGCATCGGTTTCGTCATCGACCCATGCGGGGAACCAGAGATCTACTTCATGATCAATCGCTGATCCCGCCCCTGCGGGATCGGTATGTCCCTGGTTTCATCCGGTGGCGCAGCGCACAACCCAGGGTTTCCTCCCTCAGCAGCGGTCTTCGGGATTGAGTGCTGCATGACCGCGTTGTGGGACGCCGCAGAACTTGACGTCATTCCGGTTTCCTGGACCAATGCTCGACCATCAGTCGCTGCGCATCAGGTTCCGACAGATTCGCTATTTCCTCCATCGGCAGGTGCAACTCCTCCCGAAGTCCCCCTGACGAGCCAATCCGGCAATCCGGCAGGTTGGGTGGGTTCGGGAGTCGCAGGAATATCGCTGTACAGCCTGCCCATGTGCTCCAGCACCTCGGCGAGCGGTTTCGCCTGCGGATGTCCTGCCTTCCTCGCCTTTTTCCACCCTGCGTTTCATCTCCGAGTAGATTTCTCCATCCTCGCGGGCCCCAGCGGCCCAGATCTCGGAGATGTCCAGCACGGGGTTGTTTCGCACGTCCGTCGTCTCGCGCCACACGATGCGCCACGAGCGATCACCGACGACGAGCTTGCGGAACCCGACCAACGCGCCGACGAGAGGCTCACCCGCATCGCTCGCCCGTTCGAGCAGAAGCATTTTTTTGCGAACAAGTCGCGCACGATCCGGGGATCTTTCCTGTGCAGCCTGCGGAGGTCGTCAATGGCGTCGTCGGTGAGGCGCACGCGCTTCGCGTTTTTCGTCACGGCAGGGTGTGCAGGCCGGATTTGATCTCGGATTCGAGTTCATCCCGGTTGATTCCGAAAGCCTCCATCGCGTCGTCGAGCTCCGTCCGATTGCCCGAATCGGTGACCATCCGGGTCATGATGAGGACAACATCGCGGAGAGTTTCCCGGTCACGGCGGAGCAGGTCCATCGCTTCCCGGGAAACGATCTCGGCGACAGGTTTTCCGTGACGGGACAGGGTCACCACCTGCCCGGATTCCGCGGAACTGACGAGCCCGGAAATTCCAACGTGGTTCGCATCGGTTATGGAGAACACGCTCACGACGACAATTCTACCTGGAAATCTAACTGGAACAACGGGGCTGAGGGGATCGTGGTCGTCACTCGGTCGCCCTGGAAAAACCCGCGAACAGACGCCCCGTCGCAGCCGGCCCGGTCACGAGCACGGGAAGATCCACCCGGTTGCGCAGCACTCAATCCCGGAAATCACCCCCGAATGGGCAGAATTCGAGTTAAGTGCTGCGAAACCGGGATTCCCGCCGCTCAGGTCTGCGTCACCGGCCTGAGGAACTGGAACAGCGGCGTCTCGTCGCCGTCCGGGTGCAGGATCCGCACCTCCACCCCGTAGACCTCACGGATCAGGTCCTCGGTCAGCACGTCCGCCGGACGCCCCAGACACACCGCCCGGCCCTTGTGCAGGACCAGCACCTCGTCGCAGAACGTGGTGGCCAGGTTCAGGTCGTGCAGGGCGACGACCACACCCAGACCCGTCTCCCTCAAGGTTTTGAGGATGTCCAGCTGGTGGGAGATGTCGAGGTGGTTGGTGGGTTCGTCCAGCAGCATGACCTGCCCCTCCTGGGCGAACGCCCGGGCCAGGTGGGCGCGCTGCTGTTCGCCTCCGGAAAGTGTGTGCCAGTCGCGGTTCAGGAGGTGTTCGATGCCGGTGCGGCGGGCGGCGGCCTCCACGACCTCACGGTCGCGGGGACTGGGACCGGCCCAGCGGCGGCGGTGCGGGATCCGTCCCAGGTCGATGACGTCGCGCACGGTGACGTCCTGGTCGGTGGTCGCCTTCTGCTGCACCACCGACAGCACCCGCGCGATGTCCCGCGGCGCCCAGTCGCTGTAGGGGCGGTCGTCGAGTTTGACGACGCCCGTGCGCGGCTGAATGGTGCGGGCCAGCATCCCCAGCAGCGTCGATTTTCCCGACCCGTTGGGTCCCAGCAACCCCAGGATGCGACCGGGCATCGCGGGCACGTCGATGCCGTCGACGATGATGGCCGGACCGGCGGCCCACGACAGGTTCTCTGCTTCTATCTTCATCGTTTCCTGGTCCTGGCGAGAATGGTTGCGAAGATGGGCACTCCGACCAGGGCGGTGATCACCCCGACCGGCACCTCCAACGGCGCGAACAACGTCCGGGCGATGGTGTCCGCCCAGAGCAGGAAGATCGCGCCCAGCAGCGCCGAGACTGGCAGCAGCCCCCGGTGCCGGGAACCGACGAGCATCCGGGAGATGTGCGGCAGCACTAGACCGACGAAACCGATCGAACCCGACGAGGAGACCACGACCGCAGTCATGAGGGCCGCACATCCCAGCAGCACCACCCGGGTGCGCTGCACGGAAACCCCCAGCGAAACGGCCTCCTTCTCACCGAACATGAACGCATCCATGGAGCTGGCCATGCCGATGGTGAGCACGAGGAAACACCCCAGCACCGCGGCTGTGAGCGCGACCTCCTCCCAGGAGACGTTGGCGAAGGAACCCATCAGCCAGTACAGGATGCCCCGGGTGACATTGGCGTCCGCGCCGATCGCGATGATGAACGACGTCAACGCGGAGAACCCCTGGGTCACCGCGATACCCGCCAGCACGATCTTGTCGGTGGTGCCACCGGCCAGCCGGGACAGCAGCAGGGTCAGCGCGAAGGCCCCCAGCGACCCCACGAACGCGCCCGCCGAGAAACTGATGACCCCACCCCCGAGACCCGCGATCAGCACCAGGACCGCGCCGGTGGAGGCGCCCGAGGAGACACCCAGCAGGTAGGGTTCGGCCAGCGGGTTGCGCAGCAGCGACTGCATGATGACGCCGCACAGGCTCAACCCGGCGCCCGCGACCGCGGCCAGCAGCACACGGGCAGCCGCAGCTGCCACACCGTCGCGGTGCGCAACGGACTCAGCTCGGGGTCGGGTCCCAGCCCCAGTTTGTCTCGCGACCACCCCCCAGACCTCGTCGATGCTCAGGGTCGGAGGGTCCGAAGGTGATCGCGTAGAGGATGGACCCAACCAGCAGGACAAGCCCGATCAGCAGGACCGGTGTCACCGGAAGCCGCCGGCGCCGGCCCCGGGTCGTCGCGGATGCCGTCACTTGAGACCGAACTGCTCGATCCCGGCGACCAGCTTCTCGGCCAGGTCGACGGTGCGGATCGACGGGTTCATGTCGCCGCCCGCGACCTTGATGAAACGCTCGTTCTTGACGGCGTCCATCTGGGAGGTGACCGGGTTCGACTTCAGGTATTCGATCTTCGCGTCCGCGGTCTCCGCGGTCTGGGACTTGCGGGTGAGATCACCCATCACGATGATGTCGGGGTTCTTGGCGGCGATGTCCTCCCAGCTGACCTGCGGCCACTCGTCGCGCTGGTCGGAGTAGATGTTGGTGATGCCGAGCTGGTCGCTGATGAACTGGGACGCACCGGAACCGCCCGCCAGGTAGGGGGCCTCGGAGTTCGCGAACCAGAACATCACCTTGACGGGCTTGCCGGGTTTCTGCGCTACCGCCTTCTCCAAACGCTGTTTGAGCTGGGCGACGAGCTCCTTGCCCTTCTCAGGGCACGCCGTGGATGCGGGAGAGTTCATCGATTTCCTGATACACCTTTCTCAATGGTGAAGTTCTCCGCCGGGGCGTCGTTGCCGCTCTTCTTGCCGCACTGGTTCGGTGCCAGGTAGGCGGGCACCCCGAGGGATTCGTACTTCTCGTAGCTGCCCGCGACCTTGTCGGTCAGCGTGCTCGGGAAGGATGCCGTGACGAGGTCTGGTTCCTTGGCGATGACCGCCTCCGAGGTGGGGCCGCCGTCGGAGATCCGCTCCACCTTCGCGTTCTCGCTCTCCAGCGACGGCAGCACTGGGTCGGTCCAGGTGGCGGTGCCCACCATCGTGTCGGCGATCCCGAGGGAGAGCTGGATCTCGGTGGAGGACTGGTTCAGCGACACCGTCCGTGCGGGCGCCTTCTTGAACGTCAACTGGTGTCCGCAGTTGTCGATGGTGAGGGGGAAACCGGCGGCGGAGGCCCCGGAGGACTGGTTGGCGGAGGCGTCGGCAGGCTGGTCTTGGCCGCGCCCGCGCAGCTGCTCAGCAGCAGGGGCCGACAGCAGCGCGAGCGAACAAACGGACTTCTTCACGTGCATCTGGGTGATTCCCTTGGGTTGTGAGATGTTTTGGGGGATGACGGCAGCCACTGAAAAATGGCGCACGGAATCTTGTCTCGGGGGCCGTTGCGCGAGGCCCTGAACGGCAGGGGCACGGTGGTTCGCGTGCCCATCGCCGATCGGTCTTCGGACTCGGGTTCTGCCACCGGAGCGCCTTCCCGGGCGGTCGCCCAGTGGCCTGATGATCCGGTGTCACCCTCACCGCTGCGCGTCAGTTCCGGATTTGCACCGGATTCCCTGCCCGTGGGCACTCGGCGACGCCGACAAGGCTAGCCCTCCCTCCGGGCACTGTCCATACCCGTCGGGACGCGGTGACGAAGATGCCGCTGCAAGACCCCACGTGTTCAATCACCTTTCGCTCATCTCGGTGATCGGTCCCGCTCGGGATACTCCTGCTGTTCAGCTACCCGCGAACGAGAAATTCCACCCGATAACGAAACAAGAGCAAGAGATCAAGCTAGACTTGCAGAAATCAACCACCTACAACATTGTTGGATGTTGACGATGGCGGACAGAGGCAGTCCGCGAAAATGCACCTCGTTTCCTCGTTCACCTACCGTCTGAACACCGTTTGGGGAATTGAATGACGACCAGAATCACGTGCCACGGCATCACGAAGTCGTATGGCGAAAACGTCGTGCTCAAGGATCTCGATTTCTGGGTCGATGCCGGCGAATTGGTGACGCTCGTATCGCCGTCCGGCGGCGGGAAGACCACCTTGTTGAACATCCTGGGAGGCTTGACCACGGCGGATCAAGGGTGTCGTCGAGGTTACGGGGCAGGGACCTCAGCCAGCTGGACGAGGACGGTCGGGCCGGCTCTCAGGCGCCACGCGATCGGCATCGTCCACCAGTCGAGTTACCTGTTTCCCTGGCTCTCGGTGAACGAGAACCTGGAGATCGCTCCCGGCTCCCTCGCGGCTCCCTCGCCCCGCTCCGTGGCTCGCGGAGGTCAGGAGAAACCTGGGGATCGATGAATTCCACGACACCGAGATCAACAAGCTCTCCGGTGGGCAGCGACGCCGGGTGTGCATCCTGAGAGCCCTGCAGATGGAGGCGAAGGTCCTGTTGCTGGACGAACCGACCACGGGCCTCGACGACCACCCTGGCTTCCTGCGTTCGGCGGGCGTTGCGGGATCTGGCCGACCGGGGGCTGCACGGTCGTCGTCGCGACCCACGAGGAGGCCATCTCAGCAGCAGCGGATCGCGCGATTGCCCTCCGAGGAAGGAGAACCATCCTATGAGCGCCTTCGCCCTGGTGAGACGCAGCCTGGCCAGGACCGTGCGGCGGCACAGGTTGATCGCGGTGCTGGTGTTGCTCCTGGTGTTGGCAACGGTTGTCCTGTCCTGGCTGGGCCCGAGGGGCCACGCACGGCACATCCCGGGATTGACGGAAAGCCTCGGAGCCAAGGAGATCGAGGTCATTCAGGGCTGCAGCGGGCCGAACAGATCCACCGTTGAACACGAACGCGGTCACACAACTGGGGAAACTGGACGGTGTGGAGCACGTGTTCCCGTCGGGCATATCGGGAATCGACCCGCCCGCGGACATCGCCGATTCCGAGGACGGCGCGGGGCCGTGGTGGTTGACACCCCGCAACCCGTTCGACGACCGGAATGAAAGACGCCCACAGCAATCCCGCCGTTTTCCCGGAACCCGGTCAGATGCTGGTACCCGGAAAACACGAAAACCTGGTGGGAAAGACGATCGAGGTCAACGTCACGCGGGCGGTCAGTTCCACCAGCGGAACGGGCGAGGCGAAACACTTCACGGTGATCGGCACTCTACGACCCGGAAACCGTCCAGGGGGAGCCCCGGACGCGGTGTTCATCAACTCCTCCCAGTTCAACGAGATCCAGGCGGAAGCGCTGCCACCGGATACGCCTCCCTACAGCTCCATCTACCTCTACGTCGGGGACGTGAACGACGTCGCGAAAGTGCAGAAGTCGGTGGAGGACCTGGGCTACGGCACCCGCAGCGCCATCGGCTCCGGGATCCAGCTCGACAGGGCCCGGCAGGGACTCGCGGTGGCCTCCGTGCTGGTGCTTTTCGTCACCATCCTCGGGGCACTGTTCGCGGGCACATCCGTGGCGGGAACGTGGATGACATCACGCATCGAGGAGATCGGGTTGTTCAGGTCCCTGGGATGGACGCGACGGGCGATCGTGAGGTTCTACCTGCTGGAAGCCCTCATCTTCGCGCTGTGCGTCTCGGCCATCGGGGTGCTTCTCGGGCGTCGGGGTGGTCATGGCACTGGCGGCGCTGCCGTCCCCTGCTGACGTCGGTGGCCGGCTTCAGCATGGATCCCGGGGCGTTGCTGGCCCAGGCCTGGGTGGTCGCGGTGCCACTGATCGCCGTGCCGCTCGGTTTCATCGCTGGCGCGGGTCGCAGGGCCGCCACGCTGCTGCGCGTCGACACGGACACGCTCCTGCGTCAGATCTGACCCACGGCCCCGGACGCCCTCGCCGTGGTGTCGGACCCGGGCTGCTCGTCGCGGCCGGGTCAACCAGCCCACGGGGCGGGCGGCCTATCGCCGTGCCCGTGAACAGGCCCCGGACGATCTCCCGGGTGACGGTGCGGATCACCTGCATGATGCCGCGGCTGGCGATCCGTTCCACCGCCGACGTGCGACCGCGACCCGATCCCGACGACCGTCCCTCCGAACGTTCCGCCTGACGCTGTTCCTTCTCCTCCTGGGCGCGACGTTCGGCCTCGGCCTTCTCCGCCTCGGCGCGCTGCCGTTCCTCCTCGGCTGCCTTCGCGCCGGCCTCAGTTTCGCGGTGAGGGATCTCGTAGGCCGACTCGCGGTCGATGGCCTGCCCGTACTTCGCCATCAGCGGCGAGGCCGCCACCGCCTGCTGCATCGCGGCGGCGTCGGTGGGTTGCATCGACGTCTCGGGGGCCCCACAGCCGGGTCCAGGCGACGGGGGTGGGTGAGCCCTTGGGGTTCATGACGGTGACGATCGCCTCGCCGATCCCGAGGCCCTGCAGCACCTCCTCCAGGTCGTAGCCCGACTTCGGGTAGGTCGACACCGTCGCCTTCAACGCCTTGGCGTCGTTGGGGGTGTGGGCGCGCAGCTGGTGCTGCACGCGGCTGCCGAGCTGCGCCAGGACGTCCTCGGGCACGTCCTTGGGGGTCTGGGTGACGAAGAACACCCCCACCCCCTTGGAGCGGATCAGCCTCACGGTCTGGGTGATGGAGTCGAGGAAGGCCTTGGATGCGCCCTTGAACAGCAGGTGCGCCTCGTCGAAGAAGAACACCAGTTTCGGTTTGTCGGCGTCGCCGATCTCGGGAAGGGAACCGAACAGGTCGGCGAGCAGCCACATCAGGAAGGTGGAGAACATCTCGGGTCGCGAGGCCAGGTCGGGCAGCTCCAGCAGCGAGACGACCCCGCGGCCATCGGCGGCGACGCGCAGCAGCTCGAGGGTTCGAAACTCGGGTTCCCCGAAGAACACGTCACCACCCTGCTCGGAAAGGCCGACGAGGTTGCGCAGGATCACCCCGGCTGTGGCAGCCGAGACCCCACCGATCTCCTTCAACTCATCCTTGCCGTCGTCGGAGGTGAGGAATTTTCAGCAGCGCGACGAGGTCCTTGAGGTCGAGCAGCGGCAGGCCGTTGTTGTCGGCGTAGTAGAACACCAGCCCGAGGGAGCTCTCCTGCACCTCGTTGAGTCCCAGCACCTTCGACAGCAGGATCGGGCCGAACGACGAGATCGTCGCCCGCACCGGGATTCCGGTGCCCTGCCCGCCGAGCGCCAGGAACTCGCAGGGCGCGGCCTTCGGCTCCCACGGCTGCCCTGCGCCTCGACCCGCGCAGCCAGCTTTCTCGCTCGTCGCCCCGGGAGAGGCCATGCCGGACAGGTCGCCCTTGATGTCGGCGGCGAAGACGGGCACACTCCGCTTTGCTGAGGGCCTCGGCCATCAGCTGGAGGGTCTTGGTCTTGCCGGTGCCCGTGGCCCCGGCGACGAGCCCGTGCCGGTTGAACATCGCCAGCGGAATGCGAATGGGGGCCTCGACGACGGGGGCGCCGTCCATCAGCACGCCCAGCTGCACCGCCTCACCGTCGAACCCGTATCCAGCCTGAATCGTTGCCACCAGTTCTTCACTCACCCCCTAGGGAAGCACTGATCGGCGCCATTCCCGGCCAGGACACCCCGGGCGGGATGCGAGGACACTTCAACGCGGGGCGTTTCGTCGCCGCGACCCGCCTGACGGCGAGAAGGTTTCCTGTCCCACGCGACGTCGTGATCGACACCTCACGCGGGAGGATGTTGCCCGGGTTATATGCCGGTGGGCCGATTGGCACGATGATGGCTAAACTGACCGGTGTGATCTTCAAGCGTGTCGGCGACTCCCGCCCCTACCCGGACCATGGCTACGTCCAGAAGCAGTGGGCCGCCATCGCTCCGCATCAGGTGAGGCTGGATGAGCTGGTCACGACGAAACGCACCCTCGACCTCGAGGCCCTGCTGGAGGAGGACTCGACCTTCTACGGCGATCTGTTCGCCCACGTCGTCTCCTGGCAGGGCGACCTGTACCTGGAGGACGGTCTCCACCGCGCTCTGCGCGCCGCGCTGCAGCAACGCCAGACGATGCACGCCCGCGTGCTGGAACTCTCGTGAGAGCCTGAATCGTGCGCGCCTTCCGACTCCTCGCCACCCCGGCCCTGTTAATCGGTCTGCTCATCTTCCTGATCTGGGGGCGAACCTGGGATGGAACGCCTTGACCGCACCGCTGCCCCACCCCGCCGCCGACCCCGTGCGTCACCCAGCAGGTGAGCACACTCACACCGAATCAGGTCACAGTCATGGTCTACAACGGCGGCTTTCACCAGCGGCCTGGGGTTCGAAAGTCTCACAGGCGTTGAAGACCGCGGGATTCGAGGTGGCGAAGACCACCAACACCAAGGAACGCGTCACGAAGACCATCATCCGCAGCGGCGAGAACAACACCGACGCGGCGAAACTGGTCGCAAGCTATCTGAATGACGCCACCGTGGAGACCGACTCCCGCATCACCGGCACCGTCGACGTTCTGGTCGGCTCCGATTTCACGGGCCTGACGGAATCTGGCCTGACCGAGGTTCCGGTCGAATCCGGCACCATCTGCCTGGCCCCGAGCCCGTCCCCCTCCGCGCTGCCCAGCTGAAAAACCCGTCTCGCGACACCCGCACTCCACTCCACGGTGCGAGGCGATGGACTGCCGGGTGCGTCACGCCACGTCAGAAACAATCCCTGAGTGTTCGCGGTTCCCGAGACACGCACAGAAACGGTTTCATGATGCGGCGAAGTGCTTCACAGACCGTGTTCGCTCGACGACACCCTAGCTGGAACGGACCACTCAGCCGTCGGCCCATCCGGCGTCGTGCACCTTGATCGCGACCTGGACGCGGTTGGTCAGGCCGAGCTTGTCGAAGATCTGCGTCACGACGCCCTTGACAGTGGCGAGGCTGAGGTAGTGCCGGGCCGAGATCTCGGCATTTGTCATCCCCGTCCGATCGCGATCGCGACCTCTTTCTCCCGGGCGTTCAGGGCCGCCAGGTCGGCCCGCGCGTCCTCCTGACGGGGGTCACCCCGGTGCCGGGTCGCGGCCGCGATGACCTGGGAGACCACGCTGGGTGAGAGGGTGTGCTCCCCAGCCGCGACCTGCTTGATGGCCTCCAGCATCCGATCGGGCGGGGTGTCCTTGAGCAGGAAGCCCGCAGCCCCGGCTGCCAGGGCCCGCAGCACCGCGTCGTCGGAGTCGAAGGTGGTCAAGATCACCACCCGCGGCGCATCCTCGTGAGTCATGAGCTCCTCGGTCGCCGTCAGCCCGTCCTTGCCCGGCATGCGGATGTCCATGAGCAGCACGTCGGGTCGGTGTTCGGCCACCAGGGCCGCCGCCTCGGAGCCGTCGCCGCCCTCGCCGACAAAATCGACCCCTTCGTGTCCCCCGAGCATCAGCTTGAGACCGGCCCGGACCAGGGGATCGTCGTCGATCAGCACCACCCTCACCATGGCATCCACGCCTCCAAATGAAATACGTCGTCCCGGATTCCGTGCTCGGTCCAGCCACCGACGAGGTTCGTCCGCTCGGCCAGCCCGAGTAGACCATAGCCGCCTCCGGGGATGGCGGCGCCGCGTCCGTTCACCGGATTGCGCAGTTCGATCCGCAGCCCGGAGTCGGGGTCGCCGCTGAGCCGCACCTCGACCTTGGATCCCGGCGCGTGCTTACGGGCGTTGGTGAGTCCCTCCTGCACGATCCGGTAGGCGTGACGGCTCACCGCGGGCGAGAGCCCTTCCAGAGTCACGCCGCTGAACTCGATCCGCAGCCCAGCCGTCCGGTTGTCGTCGATGAGGCCCGGCAGGTCGGCGAGGGTGGGCTGTGGTCGGTCCCCGTCCTCCCCGCGCAGCGACCCGAGGACGCCCCGCAACTCGGTCAGCGCCAGGGTCGCGTTTTCCCGGATGGTCTCGGCGATCCCGCGGGTCTGCTGGGGGCTGAGGTCGTCCCGGTAGGCCAACGCGCCGGAGTACATGGTGACCAGCGAGATCCGGTGGGCCAGCACATCGTGCATCTCCCGGGCGATGCGTTGACGTTCGGCGGCCTGTCCCCTGGGCGACCCGCAGCTGCTGCTCCCGTTCGGCCTGGGCCAGCTTCGAAGCGATCAACTCCCGGCGGGCCCCGGTGTACATACCGATCGCCACCAGCACCACCGTGCAGAGGAGCGCTACCCCGCCGCTGACGATCAGAAGCCACGGTTCCTGCAGCAGCGGTGCCATTCGTGCAGGCCCGTGACCAGGGCAGTCCCCAGACCCCGCCGAACCAGGTCGGGACAAGAGCATGGAGACCCGATGAAGACAGCTCCGGTCGGGAGGATTTCCTTCCACTCGCCGTCGGGTACACAGGGCTGGTGATCGCCCAGGACGCGAAGCCGCCCAGCATGAGCGTGACCGCACTCAGCGCGCTCAGCAACACCGCCACCAGTATCGGGGCCCGCCGCCGGAACCGGATCAGCACCACGGCGACGCACTCACAGCAAGGACCCTCGAGGGCCAGGAAACCGTAGAGGCCAGGGGCGCCTCGCGGAACAGGGTCCTGGTCTGTCAGGGGACGCGGCGATTGATTTGGAAACGCCCAGATGAGAGCCAGCAGGTAGCGCCAGGGTCAGCGCCCACGCGCCGAGTCGGTATTCGGAGGTCACCGCTTCACCCTAGGGCAATACTCGTGGGTGTTCCGCCCATCGAAAGTCGAAACCTCGCCGACTTCAGTCGCCACAACACCAGACCTTCACCTGTGGCGTCAGCCCAGCTGTCCCGGATTGGCTGGAAGCCATGATCACCTTCCGAAACCCTCACCAAACGCTACGGCGACGTCCTCTGCCGTCGACGACATCAGTTTTCACTGTCGAGGCGGGAAGCATCACTGGTTTCCTCGGCCCCAACGGCGCCGGCAAATCCACCGCCATGCGATGCCTCACCGGGCTCGCCTTCCCCACCGAGGGCGAGGCCCTGATCAACGCAGGCGCGCTACCGCGATATCCCCAACCCGAGCGCCCAGGTCGGTGTCCTGCTGGACGCCTCCGCCCAGCATCCCGGACGCACCGGACGCGAAACGCTCCGGGCCGCGGCCACCGTCATGGGGGCGCCCCGCTCCCGGGTTGACGAGGTCATCGAACTCGCCGGGCTCACCACCAAGGAGGCCCGCAAACAGGGTCGCTACCTATTCGCTGGGGATGCGACAGCGCCTCGGCATCGCTCAGGCCTTCCTCGGTTCGCCCCGGGTGCTGATCCTGGACGAACCGGCCAACGGCCTCGACCCCCAGGGCATCCACTGGATGCGCACCGTGCTGCGGCGCTTCGCCGATGCCGGTGGCGCCGTCCTGCTCAGCTCCCATCTGCTCCACGAAGTGCAGCAGGTCGCCGACCGCATCGTCATGATCGGCCACGGCAGGATCCTCACGGAGGGCAGCATCGACGACCTGACCGCCGACGGCACCGACCTCGAAACCACCTTCCTCAACCTCACCACCACCACTGCTCGCGGAGGAATCTTCGTATGACCGCCATCACAATCCCCACCCACGTTCGCTTTGGCAACCTCGTCAAGGCAGAGTCCCGCAAATATGTGAACACCCGGGCGGCGCTCGTGCTCTCGATCCTCATGGCCGCGGTCCTGGCCGTGGTCACCATCGGAGCCATCGCCGCCTACCCCGACCTGACCAAGGTCGCCACCGGAACCAACCTCCAGTTCCTTCCACTGGCCATGACCTCGGTACTCACCGCCATCATCGTCATCCTGCCGGTCACCTCCGAGTGGACCCAGCGTGGGGTCCTGACCACCTTCGTGGTCGAACCCCGCCGGGAACGCGTCGTCGCGGCGAAGGCCCTCGTCGCGCTCGGGGTGGTCCTCACCGTGTGGCTTGCCATCCAGCTGTCGTGGGCGGTGTTCAACGCCGCCGGTGCTGCGAGCGCACGGCCTTGAGGCCTCCTGGGAGTTCCACTGGACGCGCTGGCTCGGGGCATCGAGGTCCTCTTCCTCAACGCTGCCGTGGCCTTCGCCCTGGCACTGCTGCTGCGACACCGCCCTGACGGTCACGGTCTTCGTGGCCGCTCCCGTCACGATGGGGCGCTGAGCCAGTTCGGCGAGCTCCTGGCGAAGATCGCCGCCTGGCTCAGGACCCCCGGGGCGAGCCTGGACACCATTCTCGCGGCACAAAAGGGCGGGCAAACCCCAGATGCAACACTGTGGGGTCAGTTCACCGTGGGCATCATCATCTGGATCGTCATCCCACTCATCATCGGGCTGTGGCTGAACTGCCGCGCCGATGCGAAATAGTCCCTATCCCCGTAGCGGGTGGTCCCGGGCCGACTCCCGGGGCCACCCGTTTTCACATCCATACCGCACCTCACGCAAGTCGCACGCCTCTTCTTCATGCGCTGATGAAGGATGCCACCCACCGCATATGCCATCGCTGCCGAAAGTATCGCGCGCCAAAACCATGCGCGGCGCGCGATACTACCGTGCATTCACAGCATCCCAAAGCGCGCTCGACGGGGGTTTCACTGGTTGACAGTCGCCGGAATAACCTCACGGACGAGTGATACCCACGGCAGCATTCTTCACCGATGCGGGCGGTTCGGATACTGCGACGCAGCCGACGAAGATGCACCGTCCAAAAATCTGGTACACGAGGAAATCCGCAGTCACAAACCTGACCCCACGATGGCCGCCCCCAGAAAAACGAGCAAGCGGGAACATAAAAGCAACGATCGCAAAAGCCCCTGACTCCCCAGAAATAAATACAGGCCAACCGACGGCTTGTTCCAACGCAAATGACCCTCTACGGAAGCATCCCAAATCTTCGACTTTCTTTCGCCATCATTTCATTCTAACCAACAGCAGAAAACTATCACTGCTGCCAGAAAGCACAAGTGATCGCCGAAGCCGCCAGTTTGAGAGCAATTCCCGCAGGACTCAAATTGAAGACTTCTTTAAGTCCAATCTTTGCCGCACGCCTGGGAATCTCCCTGCCGAGATAGCGGGAGAGCGCTCCCCAGGAGTGTGCAGACTGGCCATTCGTCGTCTCCGCTCCATTGGTCACCTTCTCCTGCGTATCCCAGCGATCCGCTCAGTGTTCGGTGGGGGCCACGTCAAATAGCTGACAGGATTTCCTCGCTCCGGGGTTCGATGGTGGCTTCTCGACGTGGCAGATGAGAGCTGAACCCTAGGCTGGTCGCAGTTCCCGTGCTCCTGGGGTGGTCGGGTGAGTGCTTCGGGCAGTCCATGGCGACACGCCCCCAGTAGAGACCTCCACCTACACCGTTACTCGGTCAGCCTCGCCGTTCAGTGCAGACCATGTCAGAGGTACACGTAAGGCAGACTGGTACACGGAACCAAACGTAGAGGAGGGGCCGTGACGACCGTCCGCGTTGACATCGCACCCAACCTGCTGCGCTGGGCCGTGAAACGGGCGCGCTGGGACGAGAAACTGTCCGCAAACGCGCACCCAAGCTCGACGCGTGGATCGACGGGACCGCACGCCCCACCCTCAAACAGGTGGAGAAGTTCGCCGCTGCCACCCACGCACCCTTCGGGATGCTCTTCCTGCCCGAACCGCCGGTTGAGGACATCCCCATCCCGGACATGCGGACCATTCGCGACGCCGGGAGTCCGCGAGCCGTCTGCCGACCTGCTGGAAACGATCTATCTGTGCCAGAGACGCCAGGACTGGTACCGCGACGACGCCCTCGACTCCGGGGCGACCCTGCTCAGCTTCGTGGGATCGACAACCCTCTCCACTCCCGGTGGAGGGAGGCCGCCGCTCGTATTCGTGCCGCGCTCCGTCTCGACGAGCGGTCTGTGTCCAACTGGTCCGCTGTCGATGACAGATCTCATTGAGCGCACCGAGGCCATGGGTGTCCTGGTCATAGTCAACGGGATCGTCGGCTCGGACACCCACCGCAAGCTCGATCCGGAGGAGTTCCGGGGTTCGCTCTAGCTGATGACATCGCCCCGCTCGTCTTCATCAACGGGGCTGACACCAAAGCCGCGCAGATCTTCACCCTCGTTCACGAGCTCGCCCACCTGTGGCTGGGGTGCACTGCGCTCTCCGACGCAGCTGCGGGCGCTGCGCAAGGGACGAAAGAGGAGGAGCGTTGGTGCAACCAGGTCGCCGCGGAGGTCCTGGTACCTCTCGACTCGCTCCGGTCGGAACGACCAAGGAGCCGTGCTGAAGACGAGCTGGACCGTCTGGCGTCCCGCTACAAAGTCAGCACCCTCGTCGTGCTCGCCAGACTCCGGGATGCCGGGTACCTCACGCGGGAAGAGTACAAGACCCGATACGAGACCGAGCTTCAGCGCGTCATGAAACTCATGGATTCCCAGGAGAATCGCAGCGGGGGCGGAAACTACTACCACACCCAGCTGCGACGCCTTGGGCTCCCCTTCACCCGAGCTGTGATCTCCGCAGCCCTGGAAGGACGAACGACCTACCGGGATGCCTACCGGCTGCTCGGGACCGTGAAGCACTCGACCTTCGAGGGGCTGGCGGAGAGAGCAGGACTAGCGTGACGTACCTCGTAGACGCCAATGTCCTCATCGAGGCGAAGAACCGCTACTACGCCTTTGACATCGCTCCCGGCTTCTGGAAATGGCTCAACCAAGCACACGCTCAAGGCACGGTATCCAGCCGGGTCAAGATCCCTGACGCCTGCGAAGGACTTGAAGTCCAATGGGTCAACACCTTCGAAATGCTACGTAACACTGGTGTCATCCTTGACCTTCGCGGCGCTGCCCACTAAGTCGAAGAGAGGAACATCGAATCAGCCAGTCACAAATGCACCCGCCCGGTTAGAAATGCAGCACAGCCCCACTCCCACAACTCACACACCATGACGCCTCAGACATCTCCCGCACCTACCAGCGCCCCTGCTTCTGCCCGCAGCATGCCAGCACCCCCGGAGCCCGGTCAGGTAGTCCAGGTCCGCGGCGCGGTCTGGGCGGTCACGAACGTCGCCGTTCAGGGACTACCCCGCAGCTCCGCCGACGACGGCGAACCCCGCCTCGAGCACGTCGTCGACCTGCAATCCCTCGACGAAGACCGCATGGGCGAGGAGCTCACCGTGATCTGGGAACTGGAGGTCGGTAACGCCGTGGTGCCGGACCGCGGCCTACCCGAGACCATCGCCGCGGACGCCTTCGACAACCCAGAGACTCTCGGTGCCTTCGTCGACGCCGTGCGCTGGGGCGCCGTCACCTCCGCCGACCCCAAGGCCTTCCAGGCGCCCTTCCGCTCCGGCGCCGCCCTGGAACCCTACCAGCTCGAGCCCCTGCGCCGAGCACTCGCGGCCCCACGTACCAACCTCCTGCTGGCCGACGATGTCGGCCTGGGCAAGAACCATCGAGGCGGGACTGGTCATCGAGGAGCTGTTGCTGCGTCACCGGGCGCGCTCGGTCATCATCGTGTGCCCGCCGAGTCTCGCCCTGAAGTGGCGCGACGAGATGCGGGAGAAGTTCGGCCTCGACTTCGTCATCGTCGACTCTGCACGCATGGCCGCCGACCGGCGCACCTACGGCCTGGCCGCCAACCCGCTGCGCCTCCACCCACGCGTCATCGTCTCCATGGCCTGGCTACCAGGTGTGCGCGCCCAGCGGCTGCTGCGGGAGATCCTGGCCGATGCTGAACGCTCGGACACGGGCCCGTTCCTACGCCTTCGATGTGCTGGTCGTCGACGAGGCGCACCACGTTGCCCCCGGCGGCACCCCGGCTGTGGGTGGCGGACGCGGGTATGCAGTCGACTCCCAACGTACCCGGCGCTGCGGCGCCTGGCGGACAAGTGCGAGCACCGCCTGTTCCCTGTCCGCCACGCCCCACAACGGCTACACCGAGTCCTTCACCGCGCTGCTGGAGATGATCGATCCGCGTCGCTTCGCCCGTGGCGCCAGCATCGATCCCACCGCTCTGGATGAGGTGACGGTGCGTCGCTTGAAGTCGCAGATCGCCGACAAGGACTTCCGCCGTCGCCAAGTCGAGGTGCTCCCGTACGAGTCCTCCGGCGACGAGGAGCGCGCCTACGCCGAGCTGGACTCGCTGCTGCGCTGCTCCGGGCGCGCTCAGGGGCGGAGTAACCTCGACATCGCGGCCCTGCTGCTCAAGAAACGTTTCCTGTCCAGCCCCTGGGCCTTTGCCCAGACCTTGGAGAACTACCTCGACCAGTCCCGTGCGCGGCGGCGTACTCGACGATGAGTACGACGACCTATTACACGGAGGTCATGGGCTCAGGGCAGTCCGACGAGGAGGAGGGCCTGGTCGCCCAGCCGGAGCTGGACACGCTGCTTGCCACCCGTGCCTCGGACCCGCTCTCCGCCGCCACCCGGGAGCAGCTTGAGGAACTGGCCGGCTGGGCCCAGGGGATACCAGTCCCGCCCCGACTCCCGCCTCGAGGCCCTCATGTCCATGCTCGATGCCGTCTGCCGACCAGACGGGCGCACGTGGAGCAATGAGCGGGTCGTCGTCTTCACCGAGTACGCGGACACCCTCAATTGGATCGTCTCTGTGCTGCACCAGCAGGGCTACGGCGAACGCCTGGCCGTGATCCGCGGCTCGACGTCGGTCGAGGAACGTGAGGACATCCGGGCCCGTTTCAACGCCGACCCCGCCGTGGAGGACGTGCGCGTCCTCGTGGCCACCGACGCCGCCGGAGAGGGCATCGACCTGCAAGTCTTACTGCCACCGCCTGGTGAACTTCGACGTCCCCTTCAATCCCTCCCGCCTGGAGCAGCGGGTGGGACGCATCGACCGCTACGGTCAGCGCGAGGTCCCGAAGATCTACTACCTCGCCCCCGTGGCCACTGGCGATGGGCTCTACGCAGGGCACCAGCACTTCCTGGGGCGTCTGGCGGAGAAGATCGCCACCGAGACCCGATCTAGGCGCGGTCAACCCGCTCATCTGACGAGCAGATCACCGGGAAATTCCTTGGCCGCCCCTCCGCAAAGCCCCTGCACCAGGGCGGGACGAGCAGGCCATTACGCAGACCCTGGCCGGCTCGGCCAAACTCAATCAGCAGCTGACGACGCTAGCGGCGGGCTACGAAGATCACAAGGAGCGGATGCACCTGACGCCTGTGGCGGGTCGGCGGGTCGTGGACGAGGCGCTGCGCCTGACGAATCAGCCGGTTCTGGCAGAGGTCGGCAGCCAGGAGACTGACGCGGAGGTCTTCGCCGTACCGGAGCTGGGGACGCTCCTGGCAGGATGCCCTGACGGGCCTTGATACTCCGCCTGGCGCCGGGACGCCTGAGGCCGAGTCACCTTCGATGAGGAAGCCGGGCGCGTGCCCGGGATCGTCCACGTCCACCTGGGGCACCGCTCATGCGCAAGGCGACCCGCACCCTGCGGGCGAACCTCTTCAGCCCGGCGCTCCCGGGTGAGCCGGTGACGGCGGTGGTGCTGCCGGACCTGGAGCACTCTTGCGCCGCGTCCCTGTCCCGACTGGTGCTCGTTGGGCGCGGAGGCCTGCGCCTGCACGAGGAGGTTTTTCGTCACCGGCGTGCGGTTGCGCGGACACCGCGTCGCTGAGGACAAACTTTCCCGCGTGCTGGACAGCGCCCCTCGACCCGGGCGGCTACCAGCTGGCGGAGAAGCCGGTCCGCCGTCACCTGACGGACCTGTGGAACGATGACGGACACTGCGCGCCCGCCTCGTCGAGAGAAAGCGGAGCGTCGGGCTGCCAACCTCCAGAACAGGGTCGCTGCCAGTCTTGAGGAGCGCCAACAGGCGGATACGAAGCGTGTCCACGGCATCTTCGACGTCTTCCGCGCCAATCTCACCGACTCCCTGAAACGCCTGCGCGCCGAGGAGCGCGAGCAGGAGGCCATGCTGTGGGCCGATGAGCAGCAGCACCAGCGCGCCCAGGACATCCGCGCCATGGAAGACCGCCTGGTGAGCCTGGCGGCTGAGGAGGCACGCGAGGCGGAAAGGGCGATGGCGCTGCGCTACCAGGACGTGCGGCCCTACGTGTCGCCCGTGGCCCTGGTCCTGGCCGTCACCGAGGAGGACGCACAGGGAATGGGGGAACCGGTCATGAGCCCAAGGCGAGGAGCGGGTCCGAGGACGGCAGGGCGGGATGGCCCGTACGACGGCCCAGCAGCACCGCGAGTGGCTCGAGCTGGTAGACACCGACGGACCCTTCCTGTCCGTTCCCGTCATGACGGCGCTGCACCCCAGGGCATGCCGTCGCTGGGCCAGGGCCTGCCGGGAGGTCCTGCGCGCGGCACAGCCTGTCTTCGACCGCGCCTGGGACGCCTGGGACCGCGAGCGGGACTCGCAGCAGGGTCCTGGCCGACTATCGCCGGGCGCGCGACGCCTGGGTGGTCACGGTCCTGACCGATGTCATCGGCTGGGGCGAGAACTACGCCAGCGCGGAGGCCCGTCCCGACCTGGGTGAGGTCTACCGGGTGGTCTCCGACGGCTTTCCGGCGGTGACGGTGACGCCGAGCGGTGCCCTGACCCGTGGGGAGAGGTCGGCGCCCTCGTGCTCGTGACTGACCCGGTGGATTCGCTGCGCATGAGGGTAACGACGGTTGGGCGGCGAGCCCCCTCGACCGGATGGCTGCCATGCTGCGCAGCCGGAACTCGGCCTGCACGATCGGCGTGGTGACCGACGGGCGCTGGTGGGCGCTCGTGAGCGCCCCTGAGGCGGGCAACGGCCTCGGGCGTCGTGGACCGCCAAACGTGGGTGGAAGAACCAGCCACCCGTGACGCCTTCTGCGAGCTGCTCGGCGTGCGCCGTCTCCTGGGCAGGACGAGCGAGGACGCTGCCGCCCTCTTCAAGCGCTCCGTTCTGGCGGCGAGAAGAGGTGACGGAGGCCTGGGGCACGCAGGTGCGCCGAGCGGTCGAGCTGGTGGTGACGACGCCCTGTCCGAGGCGGCAGCCCTCACCTCGGGCGGCCCTCACTCCGAGGCGGGCCCTGACCCAGGTGGAGCCGCTACCTGAAAATGCTCACGAGGGCCTACGAGGCGGTCGTCACCATCATGATGCGCGCCGTCTTCCTCCTCTTCGCCGAGGAACGCGGTCTCCTGCCGACGCAGTCCCTGCACACCGGCGGCTGCGGATTGGCGGGGCGTCCTGGATGAGTTGGAGGCGCGCCCGGAATGAGGGGCGAGGAGTCCATGGACGGCACGAGGCCTCGACCTGGCATCGGCTGCTGGCAACCTCCCGTGCCCTGTACGGCGGCGTCAACGCCGAGGACATGTCGGATCCCCGCCTACGGCGGTTCCTCGTTCGACCCCCACCCGATTCCCCTTCCTGACGGCCACAGATGCCAGCGGCACCCTACTGCTCACCGTCTCCGACCGGGTCATGCTGCACGTGCTGCGTTCCCTCCAGACCGCCCGCCTCAAGGGGCAGGAGGCCCGGCGCCTGTCCTTCCGGGACATTGACGTGGAGCAGATCGGCTACATCTACGAGGGCCTGCTCGGCTACACGTGCACGCGCACAAAGGAGACGGAACTAGGGCTCGTCGGCACCGTCGGCGAGGAGCCGGAGGTGCCCCTGAGTCTCCTGGAGGACCTGGCTGAGGAACACGCCGGCGATACCAGCCTCGCCGAGGCCGTCATCGCCTGGCTCAAGGAGAACCAACCATCGGCGAAACCTCCACGAAGAACGCCTTGGCGAAGGCTTTCCGTACAGGGGACGCGATGGATGAGGCGGAGGCCGAGCGGGCCCTGCTGGCCGTAACGCGGGATGCGGACCTGCGCGAGGGGCTGCGCCCGTGGATCGGCGCCATCCGCCGGGACCTACGCGGCAGGCCGGTAGTCGTCCTTCCCTGGCGGCCTGGTGGTGACCGAGACCCCGTCGCGGCGCAACGCCGGTGCCCATTACACACCCCGGTTACTCGCCGAGGACGTGGTGCGCCATGCCCTGGAGCCACTGGTCTTCGACCCGGGCCCGCGCGAAACGGATGACCGCTCGGCCTGGCGGCCGCTTACCTCGGATCAGATCCTCGGTCTGCACGTGGCTGACATCGCCTGCGGCTCGGGCGCCTTCCTCGTGGCCGCGGCCCGTTTCCTCGCCGACCACCCTCGTCGAAGCCTGGACCCGCGAGGAGGTGCTCGGGGACTACGCGGATCGGCCCTGGCGGGGCGCGCAGCCACGCCCTGCGGCAGGTCGTGGCCCGTTGCCTGTACGGGGTGGATATCAACGAGATGGCCGTGGAGATGTGCAAACTCTCCCTGTGGCTCGTGTCCCTGGACAAGGACAAGCCCTTCAGTTTCGTGGATGACAAGGTTTTCGTGGGCAATTCGCTGCTGGGGATCACGGATCTGCGTCAGCTGCGGGCCCAGCACATCTACCCACTGCGGCCAGCGGGAATCAGGCCTTTTGACTCGACCGCGCGGAAATTACACGGGAGTCCCTGGATGTGGATTCGGTCCTGGAACGCGTGCGGAATCGGCGCCACGCCTCGCCTCCGAGGTGGATGACGGGACCCGCCCGCTCGACGACGACGAAAGCAACGGCTCCAGCGGGAAAACGAGGAGGACCTGAAACTACTGAACGCGTGGCCGACGCCGTGGTGGCCACCGGCCTGGCCCTGGCAGTCGGCGCGCGAGGCCCGGCACTGAAGCTCAACGAGGCCTACGGGGACCTGGCGGTGGCGCTCGGCTAGCGCCTTCGACCGAGGGGAGGGCGATGAGGGCCATGCTGGAGGCCATTCTGAAACGCGGTCTCACCCCAACGGTGGAGACCGACTACGAGCGCTGGCCCTGCCTCCACTGGCCCCTGGCCGTCCCCGGAGGTCAGCGGAACGCGGCGGCTTTGACGCCATCGTGGGGAAATCCGCCGTTCCTGGGGGCGAAGAAGCTCAGTCCCTCGATGGGGCAGAATCTGCGAGAGTGGTTCGTCCACGTCCTGGCTGAGGAACGACGGGAAACGCGGGATCTTGTCGCGTACTTCTTCCCGCGGCGCTCTTCAGCCTGCTGCGGCCCACGGGGACGCTCGGGATCATCGCCACCAACACTGTGGCGGGAGACACCCGTGAGGTGGGACTCGACCGTATGGTCGCTCGGTGGCTTCGCCATCACCCGGCCATCCAGTCCCAAAGCTGGCCGGCGACGAGCGCCAATCTGGAGTACGCCGCCGTGTGGGAACCCGGAGGCCACGTCGCCGACGAGTGCTACGCGTGCGAGCAGGTGACCGTCGCCCGCATCCAGCACCCTCCTCGAGCCGGAAGGCCGTGTTACCGGCCAGCCCGAGCGACTTGCGGAGAACACCGGTATCGCCTTCCAGGGATGCGTTGTACTCGGCACAGGCTTCATCCTGAGTCGGAAGAGGCGCAGGCTTGATTGCGCAGGACCCGCGCAACGCCGAGGTCCTCTTCCCCTATCTCAACGCGAGGACCTCAACTCTCGATGCCTGACTGTTCCGTCAGATGGGTGATTGACTTTCAACGCGCTCAGAAGTCAAGAGGTGGCGCGTCAGCAGCATGCCGTGGCAGCATGCGTTCAGCCGCGTTCGTCCAGCGACGTGTAGTGAGAGGACTTCTGAAGAAGCAGCTATCGTATCGAACGTATGGTGGAAGTATTGCCCATATCGCGGCTCTGGCGTGCGAAAGCGCCACTGCGAACCTCAGATGAGGTGCTGGTCTTTAGCGCGTGTGAGCAAAGACGGTGATGCCGATTCGTGTCGCGGGTCAGGTATTCAGTCGATCAAGCTGGCCGTGTTTCGCGATCGACGACCGCTCACCGACCAGGCGGTCCTCGTCGTCCGTATCCACTGGCACAGGGCGGTCGTTTATTCAGTCAACTTTGAGACGCGACTGAATTATTCCCATCAGGCGCATGTGAGCTTTCCGGCTGAGCCCACATCGGAGCTGGAAACGATCGGTCGCACGTTGGATACCGAGCGGCGCGAGATCATGCTGCGCCGCGACCTTGGCCCTCACCAAGCTCTACAACCTCGTCAATGACCCTCGGCCTGGAGGCCGGCATCGACCCGACGTGGATCGCATGCGCACCATCCACTGGATCTCGATGCCGCCGTCGCCGCCGCTTACGGCTGGAATGACCTCGACCTCACCCACGGCTTCCACACTTACCGGAAAGATGACCCGCTGGACCGTGCCCCCGGCAACCCGCGTGGAGATCCTCGACCGGCTCCCTCGGAGGAGACCACCGCCGCGCCGCAGCTGAGGCAGCATCGTTGCCGGCGAAGAAGACCCGTGGGAAGCGCCGTACCCAGCACAGTCAGGAGGAGACCCTCGATGTCTGAGACCACGCCCCACGACGGCACCGCCTACGTCTTCGGGACGAGGAGCCTCCCCCACCTCCGTCTCCAGCCCGCGCAGGCCTCCTGGAGATCCTGCGCCGCGAACTCCTCGGCCCCGCCGAGGGCGACACGGAGGTCCTCACCACCCAGCCCAGCCAGCGCTACCTCCTCGGGACGCATCGCCCCACCCGCCTGCAGAACGCCGCGGAAACTCCGAGTCGCCGAGACCTCGGAGGACGGGGAAGGCATTGACCCACTGGACGCCGCAGCCTCCACCGGTGTCCCCGTCACCGGCTCCGAGGAGGACACGCTCAGCGCCACCGTGGACGAGGACCCAGGCGAGGACACTGACGATGAGCCCGTCCGCCCGGGGACTCGCATGATCCCCGCCCATGGGCCTGCGATTCCAGGTCCCCGCCGACCTCGACGCCCTCAACGTCCACATCAGCTGGGGCACCTACTGAGCCCACCGGGCGGGGCCGCAACCGGCCAGGCCTCCGCTGACGCAGGCACCCGCTACCAGCGGGTGCACCACGCGCACAGCCTTCGCCTCACACCCGCGGCCCTCGCCCGGGCTGCACCGAGATCGCATCCTCGATGGGGACGTCACCCCTCCGCATCGACTCCCACCTCGACGAGCCCGCTGGCCGCCACCTCATCGAGCTCGCCCCGTGCAACGACCGAACCACCCCCAGGCGCATCCCCACCGAGGCCTGGATGTTCCAGACCCGCATCGACGTCGACGCCGGTGGTCGCGCCGTCTCCTCCTTCCCATCCACGACCCCACGCCCTCCTACCCCGGCTCTGGGCCACAGCTCGCGAACCCGGCAGCGAGGAGGCCCGCCTGAACTCCAATACCGCGACCGGCTCGAGCTCGCCGTCTACCGCACCTGCCCGCCGACTGGAGCTCGCCACCCGCCCCCACAGGGGACGAAAGTACCCCGCCGGGCCGTCCAGGTCCGCACCACTTGGATCCCCACCGTCGAGACACCCCAAACTGCCGCGGCGGATGTCCCCGACGCCCTCCTCGACATGCGCGCCCTCGCCGCTGCGGCCGCTGCTCCGAACGGCTCCGATGCTCTCCGCGACGCCCTTGGAGCCCATCGTCAGCGCCCTACAGCACGTGGCTCGATGAGCAGGGCCGCAGCCGCCGCAAACTTGCCCGACCACCTGCGGAACACGGCCGAGGAGACCATCACCGAAGCCCGCCAGGTCCAGACACAGCTCGCCGAGGGCTTGGCACACCTCACCGTCGACACCCCGGACGGAGCGGAGGCACGCCGCTGCTTCGCCTTCATGAACCAGGTCATGCGCCGACCAGCGCGTCCACCCCAGATCGCCACCGACCCGCGCCGCCGACCCAGCCCTCAGCTTTGAAGAGGCCGAGGCTCGCATCCTGGAGGGCAGCCACCCCCACCACCGGCGCGTTTTCCAGCTCGCTTTCATCCTCATGCAGCTGCCCGCTCGCCGATCCAGCAGCCGAGCGGCGCTCCGGAGCCCTCGCCACCGTCGAGCTCCTGTTCTTCCCCACCGGTGGCGGCAAAGACCGAGGCTCATCTGGGGCTGGCCGCCCATGCCTTCGCCATTCGCCGCCGGCAAGCCTCCTCGAGACCCCGGACGGGCTCATCGACGGGCGTGCCGGCGTCACCGTCCTCATGCGCTACACCTTGCGTCTGCTCACCTCCCAGCAGTTCCAGCGCGCCACCACTCTCGTGTGCGCCGCCGAGCTCGCCCGCCGCCAGGACCCCGTCACCTGGGGCAGCGAACCCTTCCGCATCGGCCTGTGGGTCGGCACCGCCGTGTCCCCAAACGCGTGAGCGAGGCCGCCGGAGGAGCTCCAGCGCCTGCGCAACCACCCCAGCGGCGGAGCAGGTCACCGCTTCTCCGCCCTCCAGCTCGGCCACTGCCCCTGGTGCGGCCTACGTCTGACCCCCAACGACGTCACCGTGAGTGACGTCGCCCAGATGGCGGAACGCGTCGTGGTGCGCTGCCCCGACCCCTACGGTGAGTGCCCCTTCTCCGAAGGCGACAGCAATGTGCCCGACGGATTGCCCGTCCTGACCACCGACGAGGGAGATCTACCGGCTCGCGCCAGCCTTCGTCATCGCCACCGTCGACAAACTCGCCCGGCTCGCCCGCGAGGCCACGCCGCCACGCTTCGGGCACGTCGCCCGCCGCTGCGGGCGCCATGGGCTACATCCCTCTCCCTCGACCACCGCAACAGCTCGGACCATGCGGGCTGCACCCTGGCGGACAACGGGCGCCACCGCGCCAAGGGAAGCCTCCCGGCAACCACGGTTCGCCCCGCCACGAGACTCCGCCCCCGGACCTCATCGATCCAGGACGAGCTCCACCTCATCACCGGGGCGTTAGCACCACCGTCGGCCTCTTCGAGACCGCCGTCGACACCATGTGCGCCTGGACCTCCCCCGATGGACGCCCCGCCGCCCCGCTGCTCGTCGCCTCTTCCGCCACGGTCCGCAAGGCAGCTGACCAAGTCCGGCTCCTCTACGGACGCGACGTCACCATCTTCCCGCCCCAGGTCCTCGACGCCTCCGACACCTTCTTCTCCCGAGCCGTTCCCATCGACGCAAAGCACCCGGGACGCCTCTACGTGGGCCTGTCCACCACCGGGGTGCGTCTGACCGCAGCCGAGATCCAGACCACCCAGGTGCTCATGGCCGGCGCCCAACTCCTCCTGGACCGCGTTGGCAAAGCCGCCGACCCCTACATGACGCTTGTCGGCTACTTCTCCGCCACCCGCGAGCTGGCCGGCATGGCCCGCTACGTCCAAGACGACATCCAAACCGGCCTGGCCAAAGCCGGGACGCGACTCCCGCCTACCGCGCCGCCGGGGCACGGACTTCGGCGCCCTGCACCTGGGTGAGCTGACCTCCGCGTCTCCTCGGCGGACATCACCGCAACTCTGGACCGCATGGCCCTCCCGTTTGACCCTGATGTCGACGCCACCGCAGCCAAAGCAGCGGCGATGGCGGCGACCCGCGCGGGGAAGAGCGTCCAGCGCCGGGAGGCGGCGGCCAACCCCTACGACGTGGTCCTGGCGACCTCCATGCTCCAGGTGGGCGTCGACGTCCCCCGGCTCGGCCTCATGCTCGTCGTCGGCCAGCCCAAGAACACCGCCGAGTACATCCAGGCCACATCCCGGGTCGGCCGCGATGCGGACAGCCCTGGGCTCGTCGTCACGCTGGGCAACTGGGCGCGTCCGAGGGACCTCGCGCACTACGAGCAGTTCCGCCACTTCCACGAGACCTTCTATGCCCGGGTCGAACCGCTGTCCGTCACCCCCTTCTCGGTGACGGCTGTGGACCGTGGTCTCGATGGGGCCCTCGTCGCCGCCGCGCGCGTGACCCAGGCTGGCACTAGCGGGGGTCTCAACCCGGAGCACAATGCCGGTAACGTCTCTACACAGCGGGAGGCACTGACAAAGCTGGTGCGCGCACTCACCGATCGGGTCACCGCCGCGGGAGGTGAGGATGCCGCCCGTATACGACCAATCGCCTCGAGGGCCCGCCTCAGCGAGTGGACACGGAGAGCGAAGGAAACCGCCGGGCGGGGCGGCGAGCTCGTCTACGAGCGTGGCGCGGACGACATGGACTTCTTCGCGCTTCTGCGCTCAGCGGAGTCCTCTGGCGGTCACACGCCCCAGCGGGATGAGCTCCTTTCGTCGTCGCCGGCTCCATGCGGGAGGTCCAGCCGGAGATAAACCTGCTTGTCTCACCCGATCCCAACCGCCTCGCGGACCGGTCTCCGGAGGACGGCCCGGCTTGGCAGCGCCAGGAGCCCGCAGACACCGACGGCACTGAGCAGGAGGAAAAGCAGTGAGCCAGGACACCACGCGGGAGAACGAGGTCGACACCACCATAGCGAGGGACGACCCCACCGCCGTCGACCCCCTGGGCGACGGCGACCGGCTCGCCGCCGACTATGCCAAGAAGAACTACGCGCAGGTCGGCTCCGCCAGACCCACAACGCTGCTCTATACCTACGGGCCGGGCGCGGTCATCGACCTTCCCCACTTCACCATCATGCCCGCCGGCCTGGACGACTGGGAGCGCATCTGGCGGCGTCGGAGCTCCGCACCCGTCACCGTCCACGCGCCCCGCCTCCTGGAGACCATCCAACTCATGCTCGGCCACCAGGTCGGTGAGCTGCGGCGTTTCCCCTGGCAGCCGACCCTCCCGGGCCGCCGCCGTGAAGGGGACGACCTGGGCGTGCCCGCGAGGGTCTTCCCCCAGTGGCTGCGCTGCACAGGCTGCGACCTCCTGGCCCCGCTGAGCAGGTTCGTCAACGACTACCGCAACACCCACCCCTTCCGCCCCGACCACGCCATCTTCGAGCACCGCGACTGCCCCGGGCGCCTCAGCCGGACAACCACAGCCCGGGGGCGCAAGGGCGCAGCCAGAGGCAAGGGCAAACTACTCTCACCGTGCGTACCTGCCCGCTATCTCCTGGCCTGCCCCCTGGGGCATCTCGACGAGTTCCCCTACGACTGGTGGGTCCACGAGGGCGCCCACTGCGCCAAGGCACCCAACCCCGAGCTGGAGATGCGCGACACCTCCCAGCGCGGCGTCACCGCCATCATCACCTGCCGGGCCTGTGGGGCCAGCCGTCCCATGTCACAGGCCCAGGGCGAGAAGGGACGCCGTCGGCTCCCACGCTGCCGCGGACGCCACCCCTCACCTCGGTGTCTCGATACCCAAGGATGCCAGGCCGAACCCCGCGTCATGCTCATCGGCGCCTCCAACCTCTGGTTCGCCACCACCCAATCCATCATCGACATGCCGCGCCTGGACCCCGCCGAGGTTACCCGGGACCGCGTGGCAGGCCTGCGAGAGGCGCTCGGAGAGGACCGTGCAGATGTGGAGGAGAACGTCGGGAATGGCTCCGCATGCTCCTCAAACGCTGGCTGATGCCGAGGCTGTGCGCCTGCTCGATCTCCAGCGATGCCGAGCTCCCGTCGATCTGCTGCGGCTTGCAGTTCCAGCTGAAGAGCGAGGACGACCACCTCAAACGACGTGAGGAGTGGAATCCGGTGGATCTTCTCGTCCCAGGTGGAACCACCTCGAGCAGGAGCCTTCGGGTGAGGCGTCACGAGGATCCCGCCAGTGGGCTCGTCGTCTCACCCCGCAAGCGTGGTGCACTGCCTAGCGGGATCGACCGGGTCCTCGCCGTCGACCGGCTGCGCAAGGTCAACGCCATCCTCGGCTTCACCCGCATCGACGACTTCGATCGCATCGATGACACCGAGGGCCCGGCTCGTGCACCTGGTGCGAGGAAGTCGAGCCAACCTGGGTGCCCGCCACGGAGGACCGCGGCGAAGGGATCTTCCTCCAGTTCAACGAGAAGGCCGTGTCCGATTGGGAGGCCCGGGTGCTCGCCAGCCCACTGTGGACAGCTCATCGCAAGGCCCACAGGCGCAACGTTGAGCGGCGCTTCTCCGAGACCGCCAAGCAGATCAATCCCGACGAGCGTTTCGTGCCGCCGCGCTACTGGCTCATCCACACCCTCGCCCACGCCCTCTCATCCGCGAGATGGCCATGTCGTCGGGCTACGGGGCAGCCTCCATCTCCGAACGCATCTACGCCTGGCCCGCCACCGAACAGCGCAGGACAGCAGCAGCTGCGGATGCTGCTCGGCAACGACGGCTTCGACCTCGACGGGACGCTCGGCGGCCTCGTAGCCCTGTCCGAACCCGACCGCCTCGCCCAGGTGGTCGATGCCGCGCTAACGGGAATGATGCGGTGCTCCTCGGATCCGGTATGCGCCAGGCGCGTCCCCCAGGATCCCGAGGACTTCCTCCACGGTGCCGCCTGCCACTGCTGCGCGATGGTCTCGGAGGACCTCCTGCGAGCGGGCCAACCGGTTCCTCGACCGCCGCTTCGTGGTGCCGTTGGCGGGAGACTATGCGGTGGGTGGAACGACGTTCGCCTCCGCCGACCTCGCGTTCTTCCGTGACGTGCGACTCGCGTGAGGCAGGGCAATCCATGCCATCACATGCTGCCGAGCCACTACGAGCCCTCGGCGCCTTTTCTCACCAGCACTGAGGGCCGACAGCATTGCCGCTCGTCTCGCCGCCGGGGCAACCTCAGCCAGGCTCTCGTCGTCGTTCCGGCCGCTCGCCGTATGCGGGCCAGGGAATTGGAAGCGGCAGGGTTGGGGCCCTGGACGCGAGACCACAGCGTCGCCGTGCTGGTGGCCGTCGCTGGAGCAGCGAGCAGGATCAGGAATGCCGAGCCCGTGTGACGGCACCTCCAGGGGCTGCTCGGTATGGGAGCTGACGGGCGATATCTTCGGCATGGTTGGCAGTGCGATGACATCGGTCGTCTGCGCCACCTACAACCTCCAACCGACATCGGCACTGCTGGAAGGCTCTCGTCGCACTGGTCCGGGAGCGGCCAGGTGTGGCCGTGCGTCTGTATGTGGATACGCGGGCCGCTGACGGGTGGTTCGCGCGGCCGAGCCGACCTGCCCGGCACTCTGCTGGCGTGGCAGGTGCCGAGGAGGTGCGGCGTGGTTTCGGCGCTCACCACTGGGGACATGGCACGCCTACTCACGAGTGCCGTCGTCATGCGCACACGCGTCTCCGAGGAGGACGGGTACGCCGTGACGAGTCACGCCAAATTTCTCAGCATTGACCATCGCTTCCTGCTGGTGGGTAGCGCGAACTTCTCCTACAGCGCAGAGGAACGCAACGTCGAGCTCGGCTTGCGCCTGGACGATCCCGCCCTCGCGGCTAGCGTGGAGAAGCAAATGCGAGACCTGGAACCCTGCATGTATGAGCGGGTGGGCATTTGACCACATCAGGTGCCGATAACGCACCCAGAGTGGTTCGACCGGATCACGATCCGCCTCGACAAGCAGCAACATCCCAAAAAATGTCAGGCCCCAGTGAAAAACTCATTTCACACTCTCCAGGAAAGGGGCTCGACATGACCGAACCATGGGCGATCATCATCGCAGCGGTGATCGGCGCCATTGGAACCGTGGCAGCGGGGTTGGCTGGGAGAAAGCCATCCGCTCAGCCAACCCAGGCTCAAACCACTCTTGCCGGTGACCAGGCTCAGATTCACCAGGTCCAGAACCTCACCCATAACACATACATCCAACAGAGACCAGGTGGTGCAAGGGAGTCGTTCAGAAAGCGATGAAAACGGCTTCCTATCGCTGTTGATCCTGGCATGCCTGGCTGTCCCGGCGCTGGTGACCTTTCTCACAGCCCGTTACTGGACAACCCTGTCCATCGTCATTCCCATCATCTTGCTGTTGGGCACTCTGGTGGCGGGAGCTGTACTTCCGTGGAAGACAGAGCCGCACTCCCAACTGGCGGCCTATCTCGCGCTCAGCACACTCGCTGCTTTTGTCACTTGGCGAGCGATGATCCGGCTTGACATATCGACTCTAGACACGCCACCAATCAGTTCCTTGGCTCTCGGGTCGGTGTCAGATTTGATCAATGCGGTGGGCATCAGAGGCATCATGGTCCTGCTGTATAAGTGGTTGGCCGTCTTGTGCGGCCTCTTGGCCTGGTTTTTTGTTAAGCTCACTGTCCTCGGGCTGATCCTCAAGAAACGTAACCCGGCGCAGGGCACTATTCGGGCTTGGTTCGCCGACCGCTTCTCAGTGCCTATCGGTGTGCTCTGCGTCGCCGTAATCCTTCTCGCCATCCTGACGTTTGCCCTAGAACCGCTCTTATCTCTCAACCTGAGAGCATCCTGACCGAAATACCGACGCACCGATCAGCCTTGATGGAGGTTTCGCTCCTCCCGAGCACGTGTTTTTCGCCGTGCGGATCAGGGGCGGGCACGTCGGGATCGTGAGGACGTGGCCGGTGGCGGGTGGTTCGCCGCGGGACTCTGCCCCTTGCGTTCCCCATGGTTCGCTTGCCTTACGGTCGGCAGGACCAGCGGACCTGTGATGACGCAAGGGGGATGCCGTCGGAACGAGCGCCGACGAAGCAAAAACCCCCGGCGCGGACACCGGGGGTTCGAGTAGTGCAACTGGCGGTGACGGTGGGATTTGAACCCACGGTGGCTTGCACCACACTCGCTTTCGAGGCGAGCTCTTTCGGCCGCTCAGACACGTCACCGCCGATGAGCGTATCCCAGCCCGGCCCTGCGGACAAATTCGCTGGCCGGTCTCAGCCGACCACGACCTCGAAGGTTCCGACCCGGTCCGCGATCCCTGCGGCCAGGTCCTCGATCATCTCGACGTCGTGGAGCCGGTTCCGCCAGCTCTCCGGGATTCCGCTGCGCCCGTACAGCGCCCCCGCCAGCTGCCCGTAGATGGCCCCTGACGGTGTCGGCGTCGTCACCCAGGTTCACGGCCCGGCAGCGCGCTTCGAGGAAGTCGTCGGTTTTGGCGAATGCCCACAGCGCCGCCTCCAGGCTGTGCAGGACATATCCCGACGACGAGATTTCGTCGCGTTCCTTGACCCGGTAGGAGCCGCGCAGGATCGTCGCCAGGTCGGGGCTGGTCATCTGCTCGGCCAGGTCGGCGGCCAGCACATACAGCTCCGTGCGCGACGCACCCCCGACGGCGGCGGCGATGAGCCTGCCGTAGACCCCGCACGCCTCGACGCACTCGACGGCGGGATGGGTGGTGCGGGAGCTGTCGGCGGAGAACTGTCCCGCGGCATCGGGGTCGTCGCAGAAGGCCATCGCGACCGGCGCCAAGCGCATCAACGACCCGTTACCCGCGCTCATCCCACCGGTACCGTCTCGCGGTAGGGGCTCGCCGGTTGCCTCGAACTCTTCCAGGGCGGCGCGGGTCTGGTTGCCAATATCGAAACACCGCCCCGTGCTGCTGAGGGTACCCGTCGCGATACCACCGGACGAACCGGGCCAGCTGGTCGCGGGGATCATAAGCCTCGGTCTCGATGAGGCTCGCTGCAATGCACAGCGCCATCGACGTGTCGTCGGTCCACTGCCCGGGCGCCAGCTCGAACACCCCGCCGCCCACCATGTCGGTGACGGGCGGGAAGGAGTCGCGGGCCTGAAACTCGACAGCGGTCCCCAGGGCATCACCCACCGCCAATCCCCAGGAGACTGCCCAGAAGTCGGTCACGCCATGTGTCGCTGATCGCCATGACCTCACCCTAGGGGACCCGCAGGTTATGGCGACTGCGTCTCACGCATCCCGCAGTCATCCTCGCAGGGGCCATCGCCTCCCCCACTCAAAGCGGCTGCGGATGTGGCGCAGCAGGCGTCTCCGCGCCATGCCTCGACGCCCCTCACGAACAGCGAATCCGGCGATGACCAGTGCCGCCACGGGATCGGCGGTCCAGTCGAGCAGGCTGTTCAGCACGAGCCCGACCAGCAGCGCCGCGGAAAGGTAGGAACACATGAGGGTCTGTTTCGAGTCGGCGACCGCGGAGGCCGAGCCGAGCTCACGTCCGCAGCGTCGCTCGAACCAGCTCAGGAACGGCATCACCACCAGGCTCAGTGCGGCGAGCACAATTCCGACGCTCGAGTGCTCCGGTTCGCGCACACCGGTCAACGAGAGGGCGGCTTCCGTGGTGACGTAGGCCGCCAGGGCGAAGAAGGAGATCGCGATCACCCGCAGCGCCGTTTTTCTCCCGGCGTTCGGGATCGGACGAGGCGAACTGCCAGGCAATCGCCACCGCGGAGAGCACCTCCACGACCGAATCCAGGCCGAATCCGATCAGGGCGGCGGACGACGCCTCACCCCCCGCCGCAAGGGCGACGACGGCCTCGATGACGTTCCAGGTGATCGTGAGTGCGACGACGATCCTGATCCGTCGCTGCAGGATCGCTTTCCTGCCGGGCTCCAGGGCTTCCGCCGTCACCGGAAACCCCGCGACGCAGCAGCAGGGGTGATTCCGCGCAGGCAACGCCGTCGACGATCGTGGGGAGTTCCGCCCGCGAAGTACTGGTCAGCATGCACCGACCCTACAACCACCGACCCGAGGGCGCTGCGCTGCAGCCGGGCCGGCTTGTCGAGGTCGTTGTCCAGAATCGCTCCGTCCCACCCCACCTGGGTCCGCAGGAGTAACCATCGGGATCGTGGACCACGAACTACCTCACTCCCAGTTCGACCCGAACTGCTCCGGTGCAATGAGCGCGCAACGACATGTGGTGTTTCACGGTGCGAGCTGTAGATCCGTGTGGCCGAAACCGTCTCCCTTGTGCAGCAGGGCCTCACCCAGATCCTTTGCCAGCGCGTAGGTGATGCAGTCGCCGAAGTTCAACTTCGCAGGATGTCCGCTGCCTCGTCCGAATCTCTGGTGGGCTTTCTGGGCCAGCCGGGCCTGGTGAGGCGTGAACGGCACGACGTCGACACCAAGACCCGATAGAACAGCATCCAGCGTTGGACCTGCGTTGGATACGCCGTTGCTCGCCAGTACTATCGCCAGCTCCAGATAACTCGGGGCAGACATGAGCGCACCATGTTTCTCGAGCACTGTGCGGAAATGCTCCCCCTCCGGCTCTCTCAGGAGGATTGCCGCGATGGCCGACGGTCCACGATCATCGGGGAAGTCCCGTGCTCGGGTCGTACAGGGAATCGAAGTCCACAGGCCCCTCCGACGCGCTCAGCTCCAAGTACACCCGCTCCAGCAGGTCATCCAGCCCAGAGCGAGCACCTTCGGCATCCAGTTTCCCGAGCAGATCCGTAATCGCCTTCTCCACTACCCGCGTCTGGCTGAGGCCAGTCCTGGAAGCGGCCTCGCGCACCAAGTCATGGATGCGCTCATCATGATGTTGAGACTCATGGCATGATTCTACCTTATGTGTGCACACTTTCTACCATTTGCTTCCAGGTGCCAGCCCTGTCCTCCACGGCGCCGGAACAAGACGACCAGGGCCACCCGCACACACCTCGGCGCAACCCAGCCGGACGTCCGGCACCTCGGCTGCCTCTTCACGCAGCTGTGCTGGATTGGGGAACGGTCGGGATCACCTCTCCGACCTGAACCCGGACCCCCTCCGGCACGGTCAGGGTCCAGGGTTCGTCGGATCGCCACGTACCCGGGAGGCCGTCTTCCGGGTAGTGCTCCAGGACCGCTCCGTCCACCCACACCTGCGATCCGTCCGGCACCTCGACGACCCCGTGGCGGGGATGCGTCAGACGCACCCCGTCGCCCGCAACCCGCAGCGCCCAGCGCCGCTCCGCCAGCGACGTCTCACCCGCATCGAGGGGATACCAGCGGTCGACGAGCGCCTCGGCTGCCCCCGGGTCGACGAAACTCACCACCTGCTCGCCCACCAGTTTCACGCGACGCGGCAGGCTGAGGCAGCCCGCGTGGTCGCGGACGGTCGGATCCTGGGCTTGCTGCCGCACCCAGCCGATCAGCAGCGGCTCACCGTCGGCGACGGTGGCCTGCACGGCGTAGAGGTCGGGGCCGACGTCGAGGAGGTTCGCGTGTTCGGCGACGAAACCGGTAGTCGCCCATCAGTCTCCACACCGTCCCACCACCGCCAGCTCCCCGGCGGGCCGGTCCCCATCGAGGACGGAGACCAGCAGCACCCAGCGGTCCTCCAGCCGGAACAGCTGCGGGCATTCCCACACGTCCGCGGTGACGGCGGCCGCCAGTACAGGGATCGTCGGCGACGAACAACCCCAGGTAGCGCCACACCAGTTCGTTCTGCCGGTCGAACAAAAGCACGACGGGGGTGCCGTCGCTGCGGCCCGCCCCGAGGATCGCCAGGGGCCTGCCATCGAGTTCGAAGACGAACGGGTCGCGCATCACGGCGATGTCGTCCATGTCAGGGGTGGGCGCGACGACGACGGGTGCGTCCCAGGTCACCAGGTCGGGGCTGCCCCAGCGCAGGCACACCGTCGAGGCCCCCGACTCATCCGTGACTCCGGAGTAGACCACCCCGGGGCGTTCATGGCCGGGCAGGAACACCCCGACCAGCAGCCGGAGGTCAGGACCGCCGGGGGTGGGGCCGAAGGCGACGGGCAGCAACCGCCAGTTCGCCAAGTCGTCGCTGACGGCGTGTCCCCACGCGATCCGCCGGTGTTGCGGTGCGGCCGGGTTGTGCTGGAAGAACACGTGCCAGACCCCGTCGCGAAAGGTCATGCCGTTGGGGTCGTTGAGCCAACCGCTATGCGGTCGCAGGGTGATAGCTGGTGGTCGGTGCGGTCACGTCCCAGGTTCCTCTCCGGTCGCGGGGTCCTTCATCGACGGCTGGTGAAGAATTCCTCCAGCAGCACCGCACAGTCGGCCTTCCAGCACTCCCGAGGTCACCCTCGGACGGTGGTTGAGACGCGGGTCGCGCAGCACGTCGAACAGCGACGCCACCGCACCGGCTTTGTCGTCGAAGGCCCCGAACACGAGGGGTGATCGATCCGGGCGGCGACGATCGCGCCCGCGCACATGGTGCACGGCTCCAGGGTCACCACCGGGGTGCAGCCCGTCAGCCGCCACCGACCGAGGGCCTCGGCGGCGCGCCGAATCGCGACCACCTCCGCGTGTGCCGTCGGGATCGCCCGTGAGTTCGCGTTCATTGCTGCCGACCCGATCGGCGACCCGTCCGGCCCGAGGACGACGGCCCCCACCGGCAGTCGCCGCGCGCAGCCCCGCCTCCCGGGCCGCGAGGAGTGCCTGCCGCATCACTGGTTCGTAGCGTCGCGCCACGCTCGGCGATCCTCAGTCGTCGAGGCCTCGACGGCCCGCTCGAACACGTCCTCGATCTTCAGGCGCTGCGCCACCTGCATCAGCAGCTCGTCGGAGTCCTCCTCGTAGTCGGTGGCGATGGCCTCCAGTTCGAAGCCCCGCAACCCGGCGGCGGCGAAACATCTCCATGTCCCCGACCAGCGCCGGGTCGTCCTCCTCGTCGGGGATCTCCTCCAGGTAGTCCACGACGTCGCGGGCGATGGGCCAGTCGTTGGCTGCGGTGGCGTCGCTGAGCACCACCTCCACCGCCCGTCCCCTGACCCGGCAGATGACGAAGAATTCCCCGCCACAGACACGTATCCGTCGGCCCCGGAATCACCCGGAAGGCGGCTGAGTTGACGGATCAGTTCGTCGAGATCGTTGGCCAGGTCGAAAAGGGTCCATAGGGCACCGCCGTCGCCTTGCCGTCCTCCCGGTACACGGCGACGACGAGGTCGATATCGTCTTCTCCCGCGTCCTCGAGGTCGTCGTCGAAGAATTCCTCCTCCGAATCGTCGGCGGCTTCCAGACCGCGGTCATCCCTCAGGTCAAAAGGCTCGGCGTCTTCATCAAAGGCGTCCACGGCTGATCTCCTCCCGGTCCTACGGAAACCCCATCCTTCCAGATATTCGGTCTCTTCGAGGCTCCGGGGCGATATCCGTTCCCCAACCCCTCGGGTGTGTCACAGTGGGCTCGTGGAACTTCGCGTCATCTCTCATCCGCTCGTCGATCACAAACTGACGGCGGTCCTGCGTGACCGCAACGCGAACAGCCCACCTTCCGCAGCCTTGTCGAGGAACTGGTGACGCTACTGGCCTACGAGGCCACCCTGCGGGGTGCGCGTCCACGACACCGCCATCGAAACCCCCGTCGCCCCCCACCATCGGCACGAAACTGGACTCCCCGCCCCCTGGTGGTTCCGATCCTGCGTGCGGGCCTGGGATGCTCGACGGCATGCTGCGTCTGATGCCGACCGCCGAGGTCGGGTTCCTCGGAATGATCCGCGACGAGAAAACCCTGGAGCCCACCACCTACGCCGAACGCCTGCCGCAGGACCTTTCCGGTCGTCAGTGCTGCGTGCTCGATCCGATGCTCGCCACCGGCGGGAGTCGCTGGGGAGGCCGTGAAATTCCTCGTCGGTCGCGGTGCCGACGACATCACCTGCATCTGTCTGCTGGCGGCCCCGAGGGAGTCGAGAGGATCCAGGCCCTGCTGGCGGACCTCGACGTCCCTGCACCCTTGGTGGTCTCCGCCGTTGACGAGCGCCTCAACGACCGGGGCTTCATCGTCCCCGGTTTGGGCGACGCCGGCGATCGGCTGTACGGGCTGGCCGACTGAGGGGTCATGCAGGGTTATCCGAGTCGCCAGCCCGCAGCGACGGTTCAGCTTTTCCTTGACCGTCAGCTTGGCCGAGCACTCCCTGGGTGGCCTCACCCATGGCTTCGCTGTCCCCATCAGCGACACTGGCGCTGGCATCCGCCTTGCCATCCTGACTGCCTGAGGCATCGGTGGTTATCTTGCCGTCTGCGAGTTTCTGGAGGGTGTCGGCGCTCACCTTGTCGTAACTGCCATCAACCGGACATCCGACGTAGTCGTTCAATGCGTTGTCGTCATACAAACTTTCGCCCTGCTCCTTCATCATCTTGATGATTCCCGCCTTGACGGCGTTCTTTTGCTCGGCTTTCCGCTGCACCCAGCCGCGCCGAAAGCTATGGCGATCGAGGCCAGGACCGCCACGACCCCTTGAGCATCCTTAAATTCATGATTGTATTTTTCCCTTCCTCGGCGCGGCTCATGCGCCGACACCGAGCAGGGTAGTTGCAACCGGGGCTGTGGCGACGGGTTCTCAGGAATTCAGTAGTAGTACGGGAAACCCGACCAGTCGGGGTACGGTGCTCCAGGAAGGAGTCGCGGCCCTCCACCGCCTCATCGGTCATGTAGGCCAGGCAGGGTGGCTTCGCCGAGCAGCACCTGCTGGCCGACGAGACCATCATCGACGAGGTTGAAGGAGTACTTTGAGCATCCGCTGCGCGGTCGGGGACTTCCCGCAGATCTTCGCCGCCCACTCGAGCCCGGTTTCCTCCAGCTCCTCGTGCGGCACCACCTTATTCACCATGCCCATCTCGTGGGCCTCCTGGGCGTCGTGGACGTCGCCGAGGAAGAAGATCTGGCGCGCGAACTTCTGCCCCACCTGGCGGGCCAGGTAGGCGGAACCGAAGCCGCCGTCGAAGGAACCGACATCGGCGTCGGTTTGCTTTGAACCGGGCGTGCTCGCGGGAGGCGATGGTCAGGTCGGCGACGACGTGCAGGGAGTGCCCGCCGCCCGCGGCCCAGCCGTTGACGAGCGCGATCACGGCCTTGGGCATGAACCGGATGAGTCGCTGCGCCTCCAGGATGTGCAGGCGGGCGAGTTTCGCCTTGTCGACGGTGTCTCGCGGTTTCACCGTCGGCGTACTGATATCCGGCGCGCCCCCGGATGCGCTGATCGCCGCCGGAGCAGAACGCCCACCCGCCGTCCTTCGGGCTCGGCCCGTTGCCGGTGAGCAGCACGCAGCCGATGTCGGCGCTGGTGCGGGCGTGCTCCAGGGCCGCTATCAGTTCGTCGACGGTGTGGGGACGGAAAGCGTTGCGCACCTCGGGCCGGTTGAAAGCGATCCTGACTGCCGCGACGTCGCGGGCACGGTGGTAGGTGATGTCGGTGAACTCGAAGCCGGGGATCTCGTCCCATCTCTCGGGCCGGAACGGGTTGGTCATGCCCACACCCTAGAGGTTCCGTGCCTTCTCAGAGGTAGGGGCGTTCCAGGGCGCGGCGGGCGCGGTCGGGGAAATTCGTGATGACCGCGTCAACCCCCAGCGCCGCGAGGGAGCGGATGTCCTCGTTCTTGTCGACGGTCCACACGTTCCCTCCCACCCCGGCCTCGTGACACAGCCACATGTAGTTGGGTTGCTGGAGTGCGTAGAAGTGCGGGTGGAGGAACCTGGCCCCGAAGCCGTTGGCGTAACACCACGGGTCGTAGAGGCCGTCGGAGTACAGCAGGCCGAGGCATTCCGGGGCACCGCCCGCGCAGATTCGCCAGGGCGAAGTGGTTGAACGACGAGAACAGCACCCGGTGGAGCATCCCGGCTTCCTGCACGATCGTCAGGGCGTCGTTTTCCATGCCGGGATACAGCTCGATGCTGTTTTTCAGTTCGAGTTGATGCGCAGCCGGGTGGGTTCGAGCAGTTCGAGGACCTCCCGGAGGTGAGGGATCTGCACCTTCCGGTGCCCGACGAAACCGTTGCTGTAGTTGCACAACCGCAGCTGCTCCAGGGTCAGGTCGGCCACCCTGCCGAATCCGTTCGAGGTGCGGTTGATGGTTTTCGTCGTGGATGACCACGAGCTGTCCGTCGATGGTCTCGTTGCACGTCGAGTTCGACGCCGTCCGCACCCATCTCGATCGCCCTGCTGGATGGCGGGAATGGTGTTCTCGGGGGCGTATGCCGATGCTCCGCGGTGAGCCCAGATCGCTGTCATCGATTCTCCTCCCCGGCCATGTATGCCTTCTGGCAAGGGTTTTCGGGAGTTCTCCGACATCTAGCGGGCCGGCCCGCACACAGCGGACCCGGCCCGGTCGTGTTAATTCCACGGATCACAGCGGCGGCGGGTTGTCGCGGAACTGTTGCTCAGTCAGGCCGCCACCCGGGTCGCCGTCGACTCCCCGGTCACGGCATTGGTGGCGTAGACGGTGGCGAACTGGTAGGTGCCCCAGTTGCGCGTGATCATCTTGGCCCGGCTGACACCGACTCCCGGGAAGTACGGTTTTCCTTCCGTCAGCTCCAGCCGCGGGTCATCAACCAGCACTCCGAGGTGTGGGTAGTAATCCACCCCATCTGGAGCTGGACGCGTGCCTTGTCGAGGTTGTCGGGTTTCGCTCGAGTCCGCCACCACGGGCGGGCCGCCATCTGGCGTGCATCGCCAGGATGTCACCGGTGTCATATGTGAAACTTCCGGTCCAGCCGTGGAAGGTTTCACCGACCTTGACGTTGACAGTGTACAGCCCGTCCTCGCTGGGGATCGCTTTTGCGTCGTCCTTGGCCTTCCGCCGAGGTCGGTGCCTTCCCAGTAGCTGCCCTCCACCGGCTTGACGACGACGGTGTGCCACGTGTTGTCGGAGCGGTGGAGGATGTTAGGATGTACTTGCTCATCTGGACCCGGACATTGCTCACCGACGCATCGTGATGGGTCACGGCAATCATCCAGGGGGTGATCGCCTCCCACAGCTTATCCGTATAGAAGTCCTTGCGCACAAGCTTTTCGTACCACCAGCTTGGCGTGTTGGTGCCTCTGGCGTTGTTGCCCATGATCAGCTGCCCGGGCCCGGTTTGGGCACGAAGACTGCCCCACGCGTAATCGTTCTTCCTGGACATGTCCTCGAACAGGTGCTTCAGCTGCTCCTCCCGGGTCGCAGGGTTGGCGGGATCTGATGGACCGGGACATCGTTCAACGGCATCGTCCTGCCCTCGGCGCGGGCGATTCCGGCACCTGAAGCCAGGACTGCTCCGGCCGCCAGCGAAGCACTGAACGACGTTTCATGTTGTCTCCTCTCAGTTGCTTCCAGGGCTCGAGGAGCCCCTCTCCCGATAATTATCCAAGAGGAGGTGTGAAAATTATTTCAACCTTGTTCCAGGGGGTCTGAGAACATTTCAGGGACACCTGGGGGACACCACTGACAGGCACCGTGCGACGCTTGTCACACCGGGCCGCGAGGGCAAGCACCGGATCGCTTCCAGGCGGGTCCATCACTCCTTCAGGGCGAAGGCGGTGCTCGGCACCCCGTAGCGGGCGTAGGTTGATTCGCAGCCGTGACAGGGACCGACGAGCTGGTCATCCGGGGAGTGGATCGCCACTTCCATGCCGAGTTCGGGGAGTGCGTCGACGCCGTTTTCCTGCGCAGCCTGGGCCAGCACCTTGAAGGCAGCATCCAGCGAGTAGTCCCAGTGCGCGTAGGGTCCGCCGCCGCGGATCGCGTTGTCCAGCCACGCCTCGTACCAGGCGACGAATCCCGTCGACACCCGCCGGAACTCCCCGTCGCAGAACCGGGAGTCGAGCGCCACCGACCCGTCGGTCAGATCGAGCGCCCACTGGGATCCGCATCCGGCCTGCGCCAGGTGCAGCCAGCCCTCGGTGATCGGACGCAGGTCGAGACCGTAGCCGGGCCCGGCCCCGGATGCGGCGACCTCGTCGACGAACCACCGGGCGTCCGGGGGAAGCGGATGGCGGTGGTGAAACCCAGGGCGCACCGAGCCGCATTCCGTGGGTGCGACCGCCGATCCAGCCGGCCTCGTCCCGGGAATCCTCGGAGGCGTTTCGCAGCAGATCGAGGGTGCGCTGCAGATCGTCGCGGGTGATGCGGGGAGCGGGTTCGAGTGGCGTCAGGAGCGCCCACTCACGCAGCATGAGGATGCCCTCGGGTTCCGTCGGCCCGTCGGCCAGGACCGCTCGTCCCGGCGCCCAGTCGCCGGAGCCGAGCTTGACCTCAGCGATCAGGTCCGGGCCGACGCCGAGGAAACAGCCGAGCGGAATGATGTCGTTGCCGCGGGTGGCGGGGATGGCGCCACTGGCGAGCACCTTCGTCGTGAGCGCCCGGGAACCGCCCATCCACTGGCGGTAGGTTTTCGCCGCCTCGAGCGGCACGTTGACGCTGCGGTCGATGCTGCCCATGGTGACGAGATACCTCCGACCCTGGAGGGTGACCTCGAACTGCTCCACGTCAGGATCCTCGGTATCGATGAGATCAGCCCGTCCGATCGCGGTGAGCAGCACCGGCCCGAAAGCGCAGGCCCAGTTGCATCCAGCCGTGACCAGCGCCTGGTACATGTCGTCGCCATATCCGCTGGCCGTGACGACGGCCCCCAGAGGGTCCCGAGCGCGCCGCCGTGGATGTCGAGGGGCGATGAAGGCGCCGTGGGGGCTTCCTCCTGCAACGAGTTGATGTGGCATTCGATCACGGGCAGGCCATCCCCAACCGCACGATCTGGACGTCGCCCTCCTCGACCACGTGTGCGCCAGTGAAAGTGGTTCGCGATCACGCCGGCCAGTAGTTTCTCCGGGGTGGGGTTCGGGTCGCTGGGATGACTCATGCACCCCATGACAGCACATACCCAGGGGTAACGAAAAAGGCCTCGGGACCGGGATGCTCCCGAGACGAGGCCTGTTGCGTAGCGCGCTCGGAGGGACTCGAACCCCCAACCTTCTGATCCGTAGTCAGATGCTCTATCCATTAAGCTACGAGCGCGGGCGAGGAGTAACTATACGGCCCATCCCTCGGCTTGGCAAAACAGCGTGAGTGCGGCCCGGAGCGGTGGCGATACACCGTTGACAACCTCAAGGCCCCGGAAGAAACCGGGGCCTTGAGATGCTGGCGGAGGTGGCGGGATTTGAACCCGCGATGGGGTTGAGCCCCAAACCCGCTTAGCAGGCGGGCGCCATAGACCAGACCAGGCGACACCTCCAGCGCGCTACAGATTAGCCGAGGCATGACGAGACCGGCAAACCGATGCGTCGCAGCCGCTTCGCGGACACCGCGAGCGTCATCCTTTCGCCCGACCCCCAAGTACACTGAACCGCGACGCGAGAGAAGGAGACGTCTTGCCCGACAACAACTACCCGCGCCTCTACCGCGATGACGACCCGGCACGTCGGCGCGACAACGCCATCGGAAGGTCGCGGGAAGAGTCCGAGCTCGAGCAGACCTCCATCCGTCCCCACAAGGTCTCGGATCCAGGAATCGAAGGGGCGCGGAGACGCCCACGCCCCGCGCAGCAAGGATTCCTCGAAGAAGCGGCGGGAGTCGTCGACCAGCAGGTCGAGTCGGTCACGTGATGACGCGAAGAAGACCGGAACGCGCCGCGAATCCCGTGGCACCTCCGATCCGAAGCATACTGCGGGTGCCGGGAGCAGACTAGACAGGTCCTTCAGGCGCTGCGCCACCTTGACCATCGCCAGCACCCTCCTACCGGGCCTCGGACTCGCAGGAGCCCGGCAACGCTGGGCAAAAAAATCCTGGGAGTACTCCTCCCGATCGGTTTCCTAGGAGGCCTGGTCTGGCTGGCCGTACGCGCCGTCATGAACCCCGAAAAGAGCCATCGGCTGGGTTCTGAGGCCCGGGCTCCTGCGCGGCGCCCTGGTGGTGCTGATCATCATCGCTGTGGGGATGGGCCCTGTCTGATCGCCCTGACCCACCTCATCACCCAGACCCACAGGCCTGACCACCACCAAAACGAGCCATCGGAGCAGGCCTCGTCGTCGCCCTCACCTTCGTCGTCTCCGCACCCCTAGCAGTCGGCGCCCGCTACACCCTGTCCCAACTACAACTCCTGGGATCAATCACCGGAGACAACGTCACAGCAGGCAGCCGCCCCACGACATCGACGCAAACGCCGAAAACCCCTGGAAAGACACCCCACGACTCAACATCCTGCTCCTCGGCGCCGACAGCACAGGCACCGCATCAAAGATGCAGGCAACAGCGTCTACACCCCTCGCACCGACACCATCATGGTCGCCTCCATCGACACCACCACCGGCGACACCACCTTGATCCAGATCCCCCGAAACCTGAAGTACACACCCTTTCCCAGAAGGCAGCAAACTGGCACACCTGTTCCCACGCGGCTTCCGCGGCGCCGGCGACGAAGCCGAATGGTACGTCAACGCACTCTGGGAGAAAACCGTCGCCGGCGACCACCCCGAAATGGTCGAAGCCCTCGGCACCCCCACCCCACCTACCCCGGAGCAGAAGTCCTGAAAACAAGGCATCGAGGGCATCACCGGACTCACATGCACTACTTCGCCCTGGTCAACATCGACGGCCTGGAGCAGCTGATCAACGCCATGGGCGGAGTGCGGTTGAACGTCAACCGGAAGCTTCCCATCGGCGGCGATCACCAGACCGGAAGGCGTCCACACGGATGGGTCCAGCCCGAGAGAATCAGCTCCTCGACGGCTACAACGCCATGTGGTACGCGCGAAGCCGTTTCGATTCTGATGACTACGACCGCATGGCTCGTCAGTCCTGCCTGGTGAACGCGGTCATCAAACAAGCGGATCCCCTGACAATGCTCACCCGCTACGAGAGCATCGCACAGGCCTCCTCGGACATGGTCATGACCGACATCCCCCAGGAGGTGTTGGCCCTCGTCGCCCAGCTGGCCGTCAAGGTCAAGGACGCCTCAGTCTCACGGCTGGCCTTCGTGGATGGCCAGAACGGGTTCGTGTCAGCCAACCCAGACTTCACCCTGACCCGCACACGAGTACACGACGCCATCACCCCACCAACCCCACGCAGCGAACCAACAACAACCACCACCCCCACCGAAACCCCCAACACCACAGACCCTCCCCCACACCAACCACAACCACCCGCACCGCAACAACCCTCGGCACACACCCTCAGACGCCCCCGCCTCCACAGCAGAACACGTCACCAACGCCTGCGCCTACAACCCCAGGAATGAACTGAACGGAGGCGACCCGAGGAAAGCGGCGGAGTGGGATTCGAACCCACGGAGAGTTGCCCTCGGCCGCTTTCAAGGCGGCTGCACTGAGTCCACTATGCGATCTCGCCATACGGGATCATCCGCGGAGCCCATACTAAAGCACTGCGGGTCGAACGTGACACGGAGCCCCACCGCATTCCGATGTGCCCGCCGACGACCCTCGCGTCGCGGATCGTCGCGGCTGCGCCACCCTGCGGGGCAAGCAGAACCGCGCTCGTCATCCTTTTGGCCGACACGGCGCGTACACTGAGTCGCGAGGCGAGAGGAGACGGCGTTGTCCGACAAGAGGTACCCGCGACTCTTTTCGCGGCGGCGACCCGGAACGTGCACACGACGACATCTCTGACCGTTCACGCGACGAGTCCGATCTCGAGCAGACATCTATCCACCCGCGCCAGGCGTCGAAGCGCACGTCACAGGAGGTCGCCGGGAATTCTGCGCAACGCAACACGTCCTCCTCACAACGTAGATCCGACAACTCGCAGGAACACGAGGAACGGACTGCCGCGCACAGAACCCGTGGCACCTCCGATCCGAAGCATGCTGCGGGTGCCGGGAGCAGACTGGACAGGTCCTTCAGGCGCTGCGCCACCTTGACCATCGCCAGCACCCTCCTACCGGGCCTCGGACTCGCAGGAGCCCGGCAACGCTGGGCAAAAATCCTGGGAGTACTCCTCCCGATCGGTTTCCTAGGAGGCCTGGTCTGGCTGGCCGTACGCGCCGTCATGAACCCCGAGAGCCATCGGCTGGATCACCAACACCGATTTCCTTTCCGCGCCCTGGTGGTTCTGATCGCCGCTCGGCCCTGGGGTGGAGCCTGTCTGATCGCCTTGACCCACCTCATCACCCGCCCCGCAGGCCTGACCACCACCAAAACGAGCCATCGGAGCAGGCCTCGTCGTCGCCCTGACCTTCGTCGTCTCCGCACCCCTAGCAGTCGGCGCCCGCTACACCCTGTCCCAACTACAACTCCTGGGATCAATCACCGGAGACAACGTCACAGCAGGCAGCCGCTCAACATCGACGCAAACGCCGAAAACCCCTGGAAAGACACCCCACGACTCAACATCCTGCTCCTCGGCGCCGACAGCACGGACACCGCATCAAAGGATGCAGGCAGCAGCGTCTACACGCCTCGCACCGACACCATCATGGTCGCCTCCATCGACACCACCACCGGCGACACCACCTTGATCCAGATACCCCGAAACCTGAGACACACGCCCTTCCCAGAAGGCAGCAAACTGGCACAACTGTTCCCACGCGGTTTCCGCGGCGACGGCGACGAAGCCGAGTGGTACGTCAACGCACTCTGGGAGAAAACCGTCGCCGGCGACCACCCCGAAAATGGTCGAAGCCCTCGGCACCCCCACCCCCCACCTACCCCGGAGCAGAAGTCCGAAACAAGGCATCAAGGGCATCACCGGACTCACATGCACTACTTCGTGCTCCTCAATATCAATGGCCTGGAGCAGCTGATCAACGCCATGGGCGGCGTACGAGTGAATATCAATCAGAAGCTGCCCATCGGGGGCAACGAGACGACTGGAGAAAAACCAAGCGCCTGGCTGCAGCCCGGCCCCGACCAGCTCCTCGACGGCTACCACGCCATGTGGTACGCCCGCGGTCGCTACCACGTCAAAGGCGCCGATTTCGACCGCATGGCTCGTCAGTCCTGCCTGGTGAACGCGGTCATCAAACAAAGCAGACCCCTGACGATGCTCACCCGCTACGAGGGGCATCGCACAGGCCTCCTCGGACATGATCATGACCGACATCCCACGAAACGTGCTGTCGCCCGTGACTCAGTTGGCCGTCAAGGTCAAGGACGCCTCCGTCTCCCGGCTGGCCTTCGTAAACGGTGAAAACGGATTCGTGTCAGCCAACCCGGACTTCACCCTGACCCGCACACGAGTACACGACGCCATCACCCCACCAACCCACAGCGAACCAACAACAACCACCACCCCCACCGAAACCCCCAACACCACGAAACCCTCCCCCACACCAGCCACAACCACCCCACCAGAACAACCCTCGGCACCACCCACAGCCGCCCCGCCTCCACAGCAGAACAAGTCACCAACGCCTGCGCCTACAACCCCAGGAATGAACTGAACAGGAGGCGACCCCACAGAGTCCACGCCAACAGCTCCGACAGCCGAGAAACAGATCCGCCCCCGATCAGCTGGTCCCGGTGCGACCGGCTCGCTGACGCTCGCGGGTCGCCTCAACCGACGTCACCCGGAAGAATGGAACGGTGCCACCCAAGTCTCCGCTTCCGCCGCGCCACGGATTACAGGCCGCATGGGTCCGCACCCCCGACCGCGGGGCGCCCGCACCGTGGGCGACGATGCGGGAGTTTCTGCTCGACAAGCTGGGGCCCGGTCGCGACTGCGTCGACCCGATGCTGGCTCGCGGCGACTTCGTCGACGAGCACGGTGCGCCGTGGCGGGGCGACGAACCGTACCGGCCCAACACCTTCGTGTGGTTCCACCGGGAATTGCGACCGGAGGCCGAGGTGCCGGGCGCGTTGGAGGTGCTGCACCGCGACGACCGGATCGTCGTGTTCGACAAACCGCACTTCCTGTCGACCATTCCGCGCGGCAGGCACGTGCTGCAGAGCGCCGTCGTGAAGGGCAGGGCGGCCACGGGGCTGCCGGAGCTGTCGGCGGCGCACCGGTTGGATCGCGGCACCGCCGGGGTGCTGCTGATGACCACGGGGAAGCGGTGGCGTTCGGCGTATCAGGACGTGTTCGCGCGCCGCGAGGCGAGCAAGGTCTACGAGGCCATCGCCCCTTCGACCCGGACGTCGGGTTCCCGCGGGTGGTGAGGTCGCACCTGGTCAAACGCGTGGGGGTGCTGCAGGCCGAGACCCTGGGCCTGCCGCCGAACTCGGAGACGTGGATCGACATAATCGAGGTGCGCGGCGCGTGGGCTCGCTACGAGGTCCGTCCCGAACCGGCCGGACCCATCAGATCCGCTCCCACTTCAATCAGCTCGGACTGCCGCTGCTCGGCGACCCGCTCTACCCGGTGATCTCGGATGTGGACATCGACGACTTCACCACCCCGCTGCGGCTGCTGGCCCGGGACTTGTCCTTCACCGACCCTCGTCGACGGAACCGAGCGGCGTTTCACATCGCATCGGCGGCTCACCTGGCCGGAGGAGGTCGCATGACGCCCCTCGCACCCTCCCAGTTTGCTGGCCTTGTTGATGTTTGCTGGCGTCACAGCGCAGGCAAACGTGAACAAGCAACAAACCGACTCGAGGGCCAGCAAACCGGTGTTAAGGCCAGCGAAACTTCTCTGCTCACAGCCCGTCGAGTCGGCGTGCGAGAGGGTGGTCGTGTACACGGAAGGTTCCCTGGGTGTGGGCGCACGGCGTGGCGGTCGCAGGGACGCGGTGGCCACGATCATTCCCGCCGACGGGTGCATTGACGTCATCCTGCGCGGCGATGACGTCACTTGGCCGGCCCTCCACCGTGTGCATTCCACCAGCCCCGATGTCGGCGAGACCATCGGGATCGGTTCGACCCGGACTGGCGGCCAAGGTGCTGCGGTTCAACCCGCCGAGGTTCGCGACCTCGCCGCCCCGCTACGGGATGTCGTCGGAGCGGCTCGCGCTGCGGAGGTCGCACGGACCCTGCGCACGCTCCGCTCCTTCGGGAGCCGCTCCGGGAGCGACCTTCTGACCTCCCCGCCGACGGCTGGGTCAGGGCTGGTCCGTCGCGCCGCCGCTGCCGGGACCAGTGCCGCTGGGTGGCCGGGGAGATCGGCTGGTCCGCCCGGCACCTGCGACGCCGGATGCTCGCGACCTTCGGGTACGGCTACGGCTCCCTGGTGCGGGTCGCGCGGATGCGACGGGCTCTGTCGCTGATGGGGTCGGGAAGCGGATGTCCTCGGGCCCGGCCGCCACGCGCTGGTTGAGCCGGTCCGCGATGAAGAGCGGCCCGAGTCGAAACCGCCCCTGGCTGCTGTGGCGCACGCCGCCGGATACGCGGACCAGGCGCACATGACCCGCGATTTCCGGCTCCTGGTGGGCCGGACCCCGGCTCAGGTGGTGGGCAGCCAGGCGTAGAGGTCGATCGAGTTGCCATCGGGTCGTGGGCGTGGTACGCGCTGCCCCCAGTGCGCGTCCCACGGTTCGACGTGCCCGTGATGTCCAGCCGCCACGAGGTCGCGATAGACGCGGTCCACCTGCCCCGGGCTGCTCATGTCGAAGGCCAGGGCGATGCGATGACCACCCGTCGGGATCGTGTAGCCGGTGTCGAACCCGCGGATGACGTCGACGCTGTCCTGCGATGACGGTGCCGTCGCCGAGTGTTTGCCTCGACGTGCGGGGCGTCGTCGGAACCGGCGGGACGGTGATACCGAGGCGCGGTAGAAGGCCAGCGACGCGGGCCATGTCGGAGGTGACGATCCCGATGAAACCAAGTGTGAGACCATGCGACCACGCTATTGACCGCCAGGTCATCGTCTTGAACAAAACGGACACGAAACCGCCCGCCCACTCGATCGGCGCACCGCGCCCCACCACCCGTCCTCCCACTGGTTTTGCTGGCCTTGATCCGGTTTTGCTGGGCTTGTTGCGTTTGCCTGGCTGTGACGCCAGCAAGCATCAACAAAGGCCATGACAAACCGGTGTTAAAGGCCCAGCAAATCGGATCCGACGGTTGGCCGAAGGTTGGACGAGTCTCGCGACGACTGGACGGGTCGGAGGGTTGGACGAGGTCCCGGGACGATTTCACTCGACAGGTGCGCGGATCCCCATAGACTTCCTCCCATGCGAGCTGTCATCGTCGAGGAGCCCGGGGACGTCGAGGCCCTGACCATCCAAGAAACCCCACCCCCACCCCGCAGCCGGGAGGTGCTGGTGCGCACCGTCGCCGCGGGCGTGAACCGCGCCGACCTGCTGCAACGCCGCGGCTACTACCCGCCCCCGAAGGGCATCACCGACATCATCGGCCTGGAGGCCTCCGGTGTCGTCGAGGGCGATCGGCGCCGGTGTGACCCGCTGGAGGATCGGCGACGAGGTGGTGGCACTGCTCGCGGGCGGCAGCTACGCAGGTACTTCGTCGTCCCCGAGGGACAGCTGGTTCCCCCACCCCGGAGTGGATCTCGTGACCGCCGCGGGCCTGCTGGAAGTGGCCGCCACCGTCGTCTCAAACATGGACGTCGCCGGTTTGAAGACCGGTGAGACGCTGCTGGTCCACGGCGGAGCCGGTGGGGTCGGCACCTTCGCCACCCAGTACGCGAAATCCCTCGGCGCGCGTGTCGTCGCCACCGCCGGCAGCGAGCCGAAGCTGCGGCACTGCCTGGCCCACGGCGCCGAGGTCGCGCTCGACTACCACGACGACTGGGTCGACGGGGTGCGCGAGGCCACCGGAGGTCGTGGCGCGGACGTGATCTTGGACATCATGGGCGCCAAATACCTGGAGAGCGAACGTCAAGGCCCTCGCAAAAACGCGGTCGCATGGTGGTGATCGGCCTCAGGGGCGGCACCAAGGGCACCCTCAACCTCGGTCTGCTGCTGCAGAAGATGGGCACCATCACGGCCACGTCGCTGCGGTTCCGTCCGGTCGAAGAGAAGGCCGCGATCTGCTCCCGGGTGCAGGAGACGGTGTGGCCGAGGGTCGGCAACGGCGAGATCCGCCCGGCCCCCGAGACCCGCGTCCCGTTCGACGAGGTGCGCCGGGCGCACCAGATCCTCGACTCCGGGAACAACGTCGGCAAACTGGTGCTGGTGTTCTGAAAGGCCCGAAGGAGCTCTGCGGTGCGGTAGACGAGATCGGTCGCGCCGCCTCCTACGCTAAGCTGACCGCATCGCGCTCCTGACAGAATGAGGTTACTGTGCGTGTTGTCAGCATGGATGGTGCCCACTCGCAGTCCGTGAAAGCCGGCTTCCATCGCGAGCATGTCCAGGTCGTCCTCCGGCGACATCGGACGCTTCCCGCCGGGCATGCGCACCGAGGATCGGTAGCGGCGCATGGGAGAAGCCGCCGACCGGCTCCGCATCCCACCATGACGGAAAGGCCGCACTCGAGGGGTAAGCCGGTGCACCGAACGGAGACGCCCCTTCCGGATCGTGGATGACGGCACCCGCATGGACAGTCCGCACAACGGCTCCCCAAGGGCATCAGCGCCAGCGTGTGCCCACGGCTAGGGAAACGTTCTGCACGACTTCTCGGATGGCGACCGTCAGATTCCCGCCGTACCTCGATTTTGGAGCCAATCATGACGAAGCGAATGATCTACCATCACCCGCTGCCGCTCGCGGACGACGCAACATCGGCCTCAGGGAATCCGACCCGTGCAGATGAAGCACGCCTTCGAGAAACTGGGCTACGAGGTCTGGGATGCGACGGGGTTCACCAGGAACGTGCCCACCACGCCGCCGATGTCCGGCATGCGCGCTGCGGCACGACCCGGTTCGATTTCTGCTATTCGGAATCCTCCACCATGCCCATGTCCATGACGAACCCGAACCACCTGCCCCACCCGGTACCGTTCCTGGACCTCTCGCTCTTCCGCACCCTGAGACGCCACGGCATCCCCGTCGGGCATTTCCTGCGGGACATCTACTGGCGTTTTCCCGATTACCGGCAATCCGTGGCATTCCCCAAACGCGAGGCCGCCCTGCTCGCATACCAGTGGGACATGTGGGTGCTGCGACACCACGTGGATCACGTCTTCCTGCCGAGCCCCGAGATGGCCGAACACGTCAACCTGGGCCGGACCCCGTTCACCGCGTTGCCACCGGGTCATGACTATCCCGAACCGCTCGACGGCCCGACGTCGGGGCTCTCCCTCTTCTACGTCGGCGGAATCGGCGCACATTACCGCATGCACCAGCTCGTCGCGGGCGTGAAGAAGGCCAGCTCGGAGGGCATCGATATCCGGCTCACCCTGTGCGTGCGCCCCGACGACTGGGAGCCGTACAACACGAGTACGCGGATCAGGCCTGCCCGGCGATCACAGTGGTCCACCCCAGGGATCCGGCCTTCGCAAACATTTCCTGGACGCCAACATCGCATCTCTGCTGGTCGAGCCGACGGACTACTGGCGGCTCGCGGTTCCCGTGAAACTGTTCGAGTACATCGGGGCAGGCAAACCGATCCTCGCGACGAAAGAACACCCTCACCGGCAGGAAGGTCGAGGAGGAATCCCTCGGCTGGGTCATCGACAACACCTCCGACGCCCTGGTCAGAACTGCTCACACGGCTCCAGAACGACCCGGAGAGGTGGAGCGGATGAGACAGAAGGTCCTGGCCCGTCGGGAGGAACACTCATGGGAGAACCGGGCACGCCAGGTGGCAGCCACCCTCCAGGGCTGAAACGCGGATGCACTCGGGGGACGACCACCGAGCGGATGGTCGGTTCACTTCGCTGATCCCCACCAACGCCACCGGGCACGTTCGACTAGGCTGACGTCGTGACCAGGGTTCTCACTTCTCTTCCCGTCGGCGAACGCGTCGGCATCGCTTTCTCCGGTGGTCTCGACACCTCCGTCGCTGTCGCCTGGATGCGCGAGTCGAGGTGCCATTCCGTGCACCTACACCGCCGACATCGGCCAGTACGACGAACCCGACATCGCCTCGGTACCGGGCCGCGCCGAGGTCTACAGGGCGGAGATCTCCCGGCTCGTGGATTGCAGGGAGGCGCTCGTCGCTGAGGGATCTCGGCACTGGCGTGCGGAGCCTTCCACATCCGCTCAGGAGGTCGCGCGTACTTCAACACCACCCCCATCGGGCGTGCCGTCACCGGCACCCTGCTGGTGCAGGGCCATGGCCGCCGACGACGTGTCGGTGTGGGGCGACGGCTCCACCTACAAGGGCAACGACATCGAACGCTTCTACCGCTACGGCCTGATGGCGAACCCGGAGCTGCGGATCTACAAGCCGTGGCTCGACGAGGCCGTTCGTCTCACTGCTGGGCGGTCGCGCCGAAATGAGCACCTGGCTGACCGAACGCGGCCTGCCCACCGCGACTCCAAGGAGAAGGCCTATTCCACCGACGCCAACATCTGGGGAGCCACCCACGAGGCCAAAACCCTCGAGGACCTCAACGTCTCCCTGGAGACGGTGGAACCGATCATGGGCGTCAAATTCTGGGACCCGGCAGTCGAGATCCCGACGGAGGACGTCTCGATCCGTTTCGAGCAGGGCCAGCCGGTGGCGATCAACGGTCGTCGTTTCGACAGCCCCGTCGCACTGGTGCTGGAAGCCAACGCCATCGGCGGTCGCCACGGCATGGGCATGAGTGACCAGATCGAGAACCGCATCATCGAAGCCAAATCGCGCGGTATCTACGAGGCCCCGGGCATGGCGCTGTTGTGGACCGCCTACGAGCGCCTCCTGGCGGCGATCCACAACGAGGACACCCTCGCGAACTACCGCTCCGAGGGGTTGCGACTCGGTCGGCTGCTGTACGAGGGCCGCTGGCTGGACCCGCAGTCGCTGATGCTGCGCGAATCGATCCAGCGCTGGGTGGCTTCCGCCGTCACCGGCGAGGTGGACCTGAGGCTGCGTCGCGGCGACGACTACACCATCCTCGACACCCGCGGCCCGAACCTGTCCTACCAGCCGGAGAAACTCTCCATGGAGCGCGTCGAGGACGCGGCCTTCGAACCCACCGACCGCATCGGGACGGCTCACGATGCGCAACCTCGACATCGCGGACTCCGCAGAACGCCTCGAACTGTACGCCTCCCAAGGCACGCTGCTCGCGGGACACGTCAATCTCATCGGCACCCCTGGAACAGGGGCGGTGCGGCAAAAATCGCCGCCCTCGGGATCGGGCAGGACCACCGAACAGGTCGAGGACGCGGCCCTGCGCTCGGCCATGGACTTCGGAACGGACTAAAGACACCTTCTCCGGTTCCGGTTCACCCGGCTTTCCTCCGTGACGCCGGGTGTGAACCGAACCTGACTGAAAAACAATCTGAGTCGACACCATCGGCAGCCGGTCAGCTCACCCGACTCCGAGGAAGGGTGCCAAGCGCTCGGCTGAGACCCGACCGTCGTGCCACTTCTTCGCGAACACCGGTTCTGAGCAGCCACACCGCGCAACTCGTCGCGACGGTCACGAATGGACGCCATCACCTCGTACAGGGTCGTCGGGGGTTGCCTCCAGCAGATGCGGCGACTCTGGCAACCGCTCACGAACCGCCTCGTTCATGCGCCCGACACACCCGACCCGCGGCCATCGCCTCCACCGCAGCGACCCCGTAGGAACCGAACATCACCTGATCCACCACCACATCACAGGACTTCACCAGCTCCCGCAGCTGCGTGTGCGGCATTCCCGACGGCGCGACGTATTCGATCGCGCCCTCGTCGTGGAGGCGACGCAACACCGGATCGATGAACTGGGTGCCCTTGATCGGTGGTTTTCCGCTGCGAGGGAACATGCACCACGAGGGGTTTCTCACGTTCCAGCAGCGGCGCATCCGAGGCCCACGCCTCGACGTCGACCACCACCGGCAACCACGTGCTGAAGGGCAGGTCAAAACCCATGTCCGGGGTGGAATGGAACACCGGCCAGCCACAGGGAGGCCGCAAAACCCCGGTTGATCTCGGTGCGACGGATCAGCGAAGACCGCCACGTCTCGTCGCCGACCGTGAAGTACGACCACTCGTCGCGGGCCATGTGCGCCAAGGGGTCGCGCACATCGGAGCCGTGCGCGATCAATGCCATCGAATATCCCATCTCCGCCAGCCTCCGGGCATCCGGACTGGAAGTGGGAGGCGCGATCCCATCGGGCAAAGGGACATGAAACCATCGAGCGCCACGTGGGTGACGCCGTCGAACAGACGCCCTCGCACGCCACCTCCAGGCGACGGGGCGGAACCCGAACCGACCGAGCAACTTGTCCACCTCGAAGTGGAACCCGCCTCCACGCAACGGCACCCCGGAGAACGACCATGCCCCCACCGGAAGATTCGATGCGGCGGCCCGCGCCCATGCGGTCGCCTGCCCGGCGTAGTTCGATGGCCCGATGGCCAGCACAGGACTCATGCGGCACGGATTATCCCGTGGTACAATCACCTGCAGCAGCGCGCTGGGTTCAGTGTTTGGGAAGGAATCGCTCGTGAAGATCGCCGTCATCGCTCTTGGGAAGATTGGGTTGCCGTTGGCTGTCCAGTTTGCTGATATGGGGCACGAGGTTGTGGGTGTTGATGTTCAGCAGGGCTGTGGTGGATGCGGTCAATGCTGGTGTGGAGCCGTTCCCGGGTGAGCGCATCTTCAGGAGAAAGTTGTCGAGGCTGGTGCCGGCAGGGGAGGTTGCGTGCGACGTGTGATTACTCGGAGGCGATTCCGGGTGTTGATGCGATCGTGATTGTTGTGCCGTTGTTTGTCAATGATGAGACGTGGCAGCCTGATTTTGGGTGGATGGAGGCTGCTACGCGGTCTTTTCGCCGAGCATCTGACGCCGGGGACGTTGAGTGTCGTATGAGACGACGTTGCCGGTGGGTACTACCAGGGTAGGTGGAAGCCGTTGATTGAGGAGGTCTCTGGTTTGGTGGAGGCCGGGATTTCCATGTGGTGTTTTCTCCGGAGCGGGTGTTGACGGGGCGGGTGTTTGAGGATTTGCGGAAGTATCCGAAGTTGGTGGGTGGGCTTTCTGTGGAGGGTACTGCGAGGGGCATCGACTTCTACGAACAGGTTCTGACCTTCGACGAGCGCCCCGACCTGCCACAGGAGCTAACGGCGTGTGGGATATGGGGTCGGCGGAGGCTGCGGAGATGGCGAAGTTGGCTGGAGACGACCTATCGGGATGTCAATATTGGGTTGGCCATCAGTTTGGGAAGTTCGCTGCTGCTCATGGGATTGATGTGTATAAGGTGATTGAGGCGTCGAATTCGCAGCCGTATAGTCATATTCATCGGCCTGGTATTGCGGTGGGTGGGCATTGTATTCCCCGGTGTATCCGCGGTTTGTATCTGTATACGGATCCGGGGGCGTCGATTGTGCGTACTGCTCGTGAGGCGGAATATGACGATGCCTGGGTATGCGGTTGGGTTGGTTGAGGGGTGTGGTGGGGGATCTGTCGGGTCGGCGTGTGGTGGTGTTGGGTGCGTCGTATCGGGGCAGGGGTGAAGGAGACTGCGTTTTTCGGGTGTGTTCCCCACCGTTGAGATCCTGAAGTCCAAGGGCGTTGAAGTACTGGTGCATGATCCGATGTATAGCGATGAGGAGCTGAGGGGTTTGGGTTTACTCCCTACCGGTTGGGTGAGTCGGTTGATGCCGCGATTCTTCAGGCTGATCATCCTGAGTATCTCGATCTCACTCCTGCGGACCTGCCCGGGGTTTCGGTGATCATCGACGGACGCGGCGTCCTGGACCCAGCCCGCTGGGAAGGCGTCACCTATCGCTCGATCGGCAACGGCACCCTCCGATGAGCAGAGTCCGACACCTCTCCTCCGTCCACGACGTCCACGACACCCGCGTCACCTACAGGGAATGCGCCTCGCTGGCGGCTGCGGGGCACGACGTCGCCCTCATCAACTGCCGACGGCGACATCGAAGTGGCGGGGTTCGGTGATCGGGCTGGGCGCGCCACGCAGTCGCATCGACCGGATCCTCCGCAAGACATGGGCCATCTTCTTCCGGGCGCTGCGGGAACGAGCCGACATCTACCACTTCCACGACCCCGAACTGATGGGGGTCGGACTGGCGCTACGGCTGTGCGGAAAGAAAGTCATCTACGACGTCCACGAGGACGTTCCCCTGCAGATCATGAACAAAACCTGGATTCCGGGCTGGTTGAAGAAACCGCTCTCAGCGATCACCCGGGTGCTGGAGGGCATCTCGGGCAGGGGCACTGAACGCGATCGTCGCCGCCACCCCGTCGATAGCCGAGAAATTTCCCAGCCCACACAACGATCGTGGTGCAGAACTTTCCCGAAAAAGGCCTGGCGAACCAACGCAACGACACCCCCTTCCAGGACCGCACCAATGCATTCATCTACGTCGGTGGGCTGTCCGAGCAGCAGGGCCTGTTCGAAATGCTCGCCGCCTTCGAACGCCTCCCCAACGACGTCACCGGCCTGCTGGCGGGCAAGTTCAAACAGCTCCAGGAACAGGCCGAGGCGCATCCCGGCTGGCGGCACGTCCACCACCCCGGTCCCCTGGCCCGCGACGAGGTCGTCGCCGGGTTGCGTGACGCACAGGTCGGGCTCGTGCTGGATCACCCGATCAGCAACTACGTGGAAGGCTATTCGACGAAAATGTTCGAGTACATGGCCTGCGGCCTGCCCTTCATCGCCTCCGATTTCCCCCTGTGGCAACGAATCGTCGCCGAACACGACTGCGGCATCACCGTCGACCCATTCGACACCGACGCCGTTGCCAAAGCCCTGAACCGCCTGCTGGAAAACCCGGAGGAGGCGGCCCGGATCGGCGAGAACGGACGGCAGGGCGATCCTCCGCACGTACAACTGGGATGTGGGGAGTTGGGAAAACTCCTGTCCTGCTATGAAGGCTGTGAGCATGCTCATCCCCGAACGGATCCTCGTACTCGCCCGCACACCGACGACGCCGAACTCGGCGCCGGTGGATCCATAGCCAAGTGGCTGGAAGCGGGAGTCGACCTGCACGTCGCAGTGTTCTCGACGGCGGAAGAATCGCTGCCAGCCGGTTTCCGCTCCGACACGCCTGGCAGACGAATGCCACGCCTCCCTCGACGCGCTCGGGGTGAAACCGGAAAACCGGCAGATCATGCACTACCGGTGCGCAAGCTCGGCTACCACCGCCAAGAGGTGCTGGAAAACATGGTGGCGATGGAACGCCAGCTGAACTCAGTGGATCCTGTTCCCCTCCGGCGCCGACCTGCACCAGGACCACGCCACCATCCACGACGAGGCGATGCGCGCCTTCAAACACAAGACCCTGCTGGGCTACGAACTGCCGTGGAACCACATCACGTTCTCCGCGTCGGCTTTCGTGACCCTCGACAAGCGCCACCTCGACAAGAAATGGGACGCCCTGACGAAGTACACCTCGCAGCTCGAAATGGGCAGGTCGTATTTCACCAAGGAAATTCCACGAATCCCTGGCCAAGGTCCGCGGTCTCCAGGTGAAACACGAATGGGCCGAGGGCGTTCGAACTGATCCGCGTCGTTTTGTGAGGCGAATATGATCGTCACCATTCACCAGCAAATTTTGCCCCTGGACGGGCTTCTTCGACAAAAAATGACGAAGGCGGACGTTTTTCGTCCTGCTGGACACGGTGCCCCTTTCACCAAGGGCGGATTCCAGAATCGCGTAAAAATCAAAGGGACCGGGCGGGCCGCAGTGGCTGACCGTTCCCGTGCACGCAAGGGCAGAGCTCGGACGGCTCACGCGACGTGGAAACCAACGAGCTGAAACCGTGGCGCAGCGACCACGTCAAAGACCCTGCAGACCCTGTACGGGCGCTGCCCAGGCTTCGAGACGGCCACGACGATGCTGAGGCCGTCTACGCCCACGGACGACGAACCTGGCCGACCTGTGCACCGACCTCATCACCCGGTTGCGCGACCACTACGCGATCCCGACGACACTGGTGCGCGCCTCGAGCTGAAAGCAACCGGCTCGGCATCGGAACTGCTGGCCGCCATCACCGCGGAACTCGGCGGTGACGTCTACTATCGGGTCCCTCGGGCCGCAACTACCTGGACGAATCGGTGTTCGCGGAACGCGCGCATCAGGCTGGACTACCACTCGTTCACCCCACCCCTACCCCCAGCCGCACGGCGACTTCGCGGGGGCTTGAGCATGCTCGACCACGTGGCATCGGGCGCTCGATCCCTGGTGGTGACGGGGTGTGAACCGGCTGGGTGCACGAATGCGGTGACCCCAGCCGGTCCGCCCCAGAGGCAGGACGCCTTCCGCGCCGGAACACAGCCCGGTCGGACTCATCGCGCCCCAGAGGAGACGCCAGAGATGACCTCGAACCCGTCCTCCCGGATGCGACCTTCCCGACGACACGGCACGGTCTGGACGTCACGGCGGTCCTGTTCGGGATCGTGATCATGTTCCTGGCGCGGGGCATCCTCGGACGGGTGGTGCAGCGGGCCCAGCAGAGCCTCCTCTCACCCGGCCCACACTTCACACCTGATCGGATCACCTGACGCTCCCTGCCCTGCAGGTGGCGGTCTGCACCCTCTTCCTGTTCCGTGGACCCTGCTCTGCGACCGCTGCGGGCCGCGGCTGCCTCCACCGGCGGCCTGCTCGTGTGGGCGCTGGGGGTGTTCACAGGAAGCTGTCGGGGATCGGTGGGTTCCTGTCGGCGGCTACGCACTCCAGGCAGCCGGGGTGGCGGCGATGATCCCGCCACTGACCGTCATCACCTCCGCACCTTCGCGTCGGCGGGTTTCACCTCACGGAACGGTCCTCGCCTTCCGGTGCTTCCTCCAGCTACCCGCTCCGCTGATCGCCGACCTGCTGGCCCGATCGATGGACTGGAGAACAGCACTGATCAGCGATCTCCGGGCCGCGAGTCCACCGCTACTCCTCGGATGGTTCGCGATCCTCCGGCCCGCGACAACCGGCCCCACCCTCGATCCCCACGGGGAAAGGCCAGGCGGTGGTCGAGCCCTGCTGCTCGGCGCCGCACTGACGGGGGTCGATTCACCTCGAGCTGTCCTTCGCGGCCCGTACAGTTCGCTCCGCCTGGGCGGCGCTCGCCGGGCACTGCACAAAGGCCCACAGCGGCCTGGTCGGCATTCCTTCGCCGCGGGACTGGCCGTCGGGTTCATCACGGGTGCCCGTGCTCCCGTCGCGGAGAAGCCGTACTGGCGTGAGTGTGATCGCCGCGCCGGGTCCGGTGATGGCCGCGATCCCTGCTTCCTCCGACATCTCCTTCCTGGCCGGGCCGTCCTGGGAAACAGTCGGGCTCCGATCTCGGACTGTCCACGCAGCTAGTCTCTCGCTGCTGCGCCTCGCGACCACGAACCGGACCTTCGGGCCTCTGCTGTTCAAGGGTCCAGAACCTCGGCTGCAGGGTGGGCATCGCCGAGACCACTGGTGGTGGTCCTCGTGCTGGGCGACACCGTCTTGCACCGGACACGAGGACCCACCTGCTCCTGGGCTGCTCCCTGATTCTGCTGGCGGGTTCTTCCTCGCGATTGGGAACCCAAAACAACAAGTGGCACTTCAACAGGCGCAGGCACAGCTGGAGCGGAGTCACCCCGGATCGGAGACGCGACCGAATCGTCGACAAACCGACAGCCGAAGGCCCTCATCGTCGCGTCCACCGCATCGTCTGCCACCGGTTTTCCACCTAATGTTTCCGCCCGGACGGACGGACGCGACGATTGACTACGTCATCGGTCCGACGACAAATGAACTTGAACATTGTTGAAGATTGTCGCGCGCGGTTCAGCTCGCAAGGCGGGCGAAGCAGCAGTAAGGTCCTGATGCTGCGGAATCTCCAGTTAACCAAGGACGGGTTCATCGTCACACGGAGACGACTCATCGCCTGAGTCGGATCGCAAGGCATCCTCACGAGGACGAAATCACCTGGAACCTGCACTTGGCGGCGAGGAGGAAGGCTCCGCGTTGCGAACAGAGACAACCGCTACGAGGTATTCATGTGGGATGGTGAGCCGCTACTGGCGGTCCGGGGATGCGCAGGTCTTCGGTCACGACTCGAGGTGCTGACCGGCGTCGACATCGACCTCCGGCACGAGGAGGGTACTCGGCGTGGTCGGCAACGGCGTGAAATCCTACCTGGCCTCGATCATCGCCGGCTACACGTCGGCTGATGAAGGGTGGCCAGCCTGTCGGAGTGGACCGTGGGATCCTGACGACGATCATGCTCCTCGACAAAACAGAGCTGGACCGAAACTAACCGTCGTCGAGGCCGTGTTCCGGCACATCGAGGACATCACGGCCTCGCGGAGCGATGACCCGGGCCGACGTATTCTCTCCGAAACCGGCATCCCCCTGTCCCCACCCACCGACTCGGTGGCCTCAGCCACACGGAGCGCCGCATGGCCGAGGTGGTCGGATGCTCGCCGATCCGCGTGAGGTCATCGTCATCGACGAACTCCAGCCGCGCCCTCAACGCCGAGGCTCGAGGACCACGCTACGCCCTCAACCGGACGGTCGAGGAGGTCGGGGTATCCTCTACATCACCCATCAGCTGGAGGAGGCGCCGCGGCTGCGCCACCGGATCGCCGTGCTGCGCGACGGCCGGGTCGAGAGCTTCGACTCCGCCACCTACCGTCGACCAGCTCACCGAAGGCGATGTTCGGGTGCGTCATCGGATCACACCGCGACGCGCCAACGCCACCGCCGACATCGTGATGGACGTCGTCGACCTGGAATGCATCAACGAACCGAGTTTCGCTCCAAACTGAACCGCGGCGAGGGTCCTCCGGTTTCACCGGTTCCGCACCTCGGGCGTGGAGGGTGCGCGACGCATGACCGGGAAAAACGTCCCGCCCCATCCGCATCGCGGCGTCGACGGCCGCGCCAGCATCACCGCGCGCGACCTGCCGTCGCTGGGCGCTGCCAGTGCTGAGCAAACATGCTCGACCCGGAAAGCGAAGCCCGCGCGCGCGCAACATCGTCATGCCTCGACCTTGGTGAGGACCAAGGTCGACGACGGGGCCATCGAGGACACCACCGGATCCTGCTCCTGCTGAAAGAGGTCGGAGGACGGATCGAGCGAGATCCTGCACCGCCCCGTGCGGTCCACCGGCCAGCGGCGCTGGCAGCAGATGCAGAGATCGCCAGCCAGAAACGCCCGCATCGCGATCCTCATCCAGCCTGACGGCCTCGACATCGCCACCGGGAGACGTTTCGTGCTGCGTCCCTGCCAGGAGAAATCACCAGCCGCGGCGTCGGGGTACTGCTGTTTACGCGGTGACGAGCAGGAACTTGCACCAGTTCAGCGACCGGGTGCTCGTGATGGCCGACGGCAGGATCCGGGAGAGTGGGACCGCCGAGGGACGTCGCCACCAGAAGCCACCCGCGTGACTTCCGAGAAGACGGTACGCCGCCTGAAACGCCGATCCGGAAAGCCGGCCCCATACGTCAGCGCGCCAGCCCTGCAGAGCACGCGCGCGCATATAAACCGGCGTGCGGTTGGGATGCGACGGATCACTCGCGGCTGCTGGAGATCCGCTGCGGCGGGCTGAGGACAGTGCCAGGACCCCTACCCAGATCGGCAACGGCGTCCGAGTCGCGCCACCCTGGTCGTCGGTCAGCCGCAACTGCGCCGCCGCCGCATTCCTGTCGGACCCGCTCCGCCGACCGGGTGCGGGGATGGGAACCGCAGCAGGCCGAGCCGCCCAGTTCGGTCCCCATGGCCAAGGCCAGCGCGACCTGTGCCGGTCGCGTCCAGCTCCTCAGCACGCCCGTGGATCACCTGGAGCAGTTGCTGGTTGGCGTCCGTAGTTCCTGGCGAACCGGTCCTCGGTTTGAGCATCGAGTCGCGAGTCCGTTCCGGCGGTGTCAACGCGCCGGTGAGGAACCCGCGTCCCAGCGGGCTGTGGGGCGCGAACCCGGCCCCCACCTCACGGGCAGCGGGCGGCACCACCTGGGCCTCGACGTCCCGCGACCACAGGCTCCACTCGCTCTGGACCGCGGTGATGGGATGGACCGCGGCGGCGGCCACTGGATTCGGCGGCGGTCACCTCGGACGCAACCCCAGGTGACGGACCTGCCCTCCGCCACGAGATCGGCCATGGCCCCACCGTCTCCTCGATCGGCAGGTCGAGGCTGGCGGCGTGCATGTAGTACAGATCGATGGTCTCGAGCCCAATCTCCGCAGCGCGATGCCTCACAGGCCGACCGGACGTAGGCACGGTCACCGCGCGCTGCCGGAGCGTCGGGGACTCCGATGAGCCCAGTGATGCCGAACTGGGCGGCGATCTGCACCTCCCCGACGCTCCCGCAGCAGCTGCGCGAACAACTCCTCGTTCGTGCCCGCGGGGCCCTGGGCGCCAGGCCGGGGCTCACCGTAGACGTCCGCTGTGTCGAGGGAACGTGATCCCGCGCGTCGACGGCGGCGTGCGGGGTCGCGAGGGCATCGGCGGGATCGGTCTGCCCGTAGACGTGGCTCAACGCCATCCCGCCGAAACCGATCCGGCTGACGTTCAGGCCGTGGCCGAGATCGATGGTGGGTACCTGGTGCATATCATTCTCCCAGTGCTCGTTCATAGTTGGTGATCTTGTGGTCGAGGGCGCCGAGGTCGTCAGCAAGCTGGTTCAGCTGCTGCTGGACGGCGTCGCGATGCCGTCTGAGCAGAGCCAGGCGACGCCGGTGCGACGACTCCCCCTCGGCGACCAGCGTGATGTACTCGCGCATCTGCTCCACCGGCATCCCGGTGCGTCGCAGCCTCACCAGCATCTGAATCATCCGGATCGCCCGCCCGTCGTAGCGGCGGTAGCCGTTGGAGGTCCGGTCGATCACTGGGATCAGTCCCTCGCGTTCATACCAGCGAAGGGTGTCGCGGCTGAGGGCCGGTGATGTCGGCCACCTCGGCTATCCGACGGCAATGCCCCGGCCTGCCGCCATGCCGAGGCGGCCAGGTCATCCGCGGACCGGACGACGACCCCCGCGGCGCGGAGCTCGTCGAGGGCCGCGAGGTGCGCCTCGGCTGTGGTGTCGGCGCAGGCGTTGGACACCACGGTCACCGCATATCCACGGGCCTGGGCCGACAGGGCGGCGAGCCGGATGCCGTGGCCGGTCACTAAACCGGTCAACACGACGTGCTCGACCCCGAGGCCCCGCAGGGTCTCGTCGGTTTGTGCGACGTCGAAGATGTCGCAGTCGTGTTTGAGTGATGACGGGCTGCCCGCGCGGTTCGAAAGCCGTCCACGAAAGCGGCGTCCGGATGATCGGGATCAGCACGGTCGTCCCCGGTTCCGGGGACAGGTGCGGGTGCTGATCACCGGCCAGCCAAGGTTGAGCCAGCAAGCGCCGGACCTCCCGTCCCAGATGCGCCGACCACGGGTCGTGGGCAAGGCGAGAATCCAGTTCTGCCAGTCGATTTCCGAGCAGTGCACTTCGCATGACCCACACGCTAAACACTGGGAGCCCACTCCAGGGCAAATGCGACCCAAGCCCCTCGCACTCCACGCCGTCCCAACAAGCCAGTCAGCTCCGCGGATCCGGCATGCCGTCGGAATCAGCGTCCTAGCCGCACGGAGGAATCGGATCGCCGACCGGTCGGGTACACAGTTCTCGCGCCCATGCCAGGCAGCGATCCTCCACGGCCTGCAGCTGTTCCGGGAAACCTCGTAGATCCGCGACCTCGAAGGGCTGAATGCGGCCAACCTCTTCCAGACGCCTGACGAACTGAGTGATCTCAAAACCGAGATCGGCCCGATGACCCAGTTCGATGAGCCTCCGGTCCCGGTATCTCCCTGAAGCACGTATGCGATCCACATCCAGATAGTCACGGGCCTCGCCTCTCGAAAAAGAGCCGCGACCTTGTTGCCCTGCGTCATCGGGCGCGAGCACCGGCCCAACTGCAAGGCGAACCGGATCCTCTGCACGCCAATCGACACCCAGATCGACGGTAACCACCGGATCCGCTGAGCCTCTGCTGAGGACGAGTCGTGAAAAACGGGGATGCTGTTCCCGGATCTCCACGTCATAGCCTTCTTCTTGAAGGGCAGCGACGACTCGCTCCAGCGCCGGGGCGAATTCGTGCTGCGTGGACTGTGTGGTGAAAAGGTCCACGTCCTCGGTAGGGCGATCGATGAATCCGTGTTCACGAATGGCACCAGACCCAGCCAGCGCGAACCCTGCTTCCGGGCCTGCCGCCTCGAGGGCAATCCTCGCGATCCTTCTCTGCTCGAGGCATCCCGGCTCATGTGCGTACCCGGGTTCGGGAAACGCGTTTCCCACAGGTCACGCCCTCTGGTCCAGGTTGATCACGGGCCCCAGCTCGATGAGACGATCCCGGTTAAGCAGACGTTCCTGTTCGGCCACCCGCCCTTCGGTGAGCAACGCCTGGTAGGCCATGCGCCGCCCCCCCGCATCATCCACGTCGATCCCCACGCGATCCTCCTGCCAGCGAACCCCGTGCGGAAGGTCGATCAACCCGTGATAGGGGCCGCGCAGGGCGTCAGAGTCGTCGGCGCATGGCAGGGGCTTCACGTCCCGGAACCGAACACGTCCCGCAACCACACCGGTCACCATGAACCTCCAGCGCTCGTGAGCCGTCAGCATCTCGGCCTGTCGGTCCAGTGTAATGAGGTCGCATCGCTGGCCATCAGGTGATCCGCAGTCCCGGCGCCGCCGCCATGATCCGGAGACGCTGTCACGCCCCTACGTCACGACGTGAAGACCCAACCCCTCACGCGATCCTGCGCAGGATGCCCTTCAGGTCGTCGGGTGAGGGCGCCACCAGGGTGGTCGTAGTGCAGCCGTCGGCGAGGCCGCGGCCACCAGGTCGTCCTCGTCGCGACGCGCAGCACCTCGGATGCGACCTTCAGGTCACTCAGCCGCGACGGGATGCCCAGCCTCGACCTCAACCGTTCGACCGCACCGACCAGCGACGTCACCGCCGCCCGCCCCCTCGCCGAGGGGTACAGCAGTCTGCCCAGGCGGGCGTAGCGTTCGGCGGCGCGGTCGCTGCGGGCGGCGTTGAACTCGATGACGTGCGGCAGCAGCAGCGCGTTCAATCGTCCGTGCGCGATCGGATGGTGGCCGCCCAGCGCGTGCGCCAGCAGTGGACGATACCCAGGCCGACGTTGTCGAGGCCATCGCCGCCATGCAGGACGCGTTGTGCATGCCAGGAACGTGCCTCAGGTCGTCGCCGTGGGTGTAGCAGCGCTCCAGGTTCCCGAACACCAGCTCAGCGGCCTTCTCCGCCAGCGCGTCGGAGAGTCGCAGGCCCTCCAACGCCGTACGCCTCCGTGGCGTGGGTGGGCTACGTCCATGCCGGAATCGGCGGTGATGTGCGCGGGCACCCCGACCACAGCCTCCGGATCCAGGATGGCCAACCCCGCGACCAGTTCGCTGGAGGCGATCGGGACCTTCAGTGGTCGTCTGCTCGTCGGTGACCACGGCAAACGACGTCACCTCGAGCCCGATCCGCTGGTGGTGGGATCGCGACGATCCCTCCGGCGCGAAACCGGCGTCGAGGGCGGCCTTGTGCATCACCTTCGTGGCATCCATCACCGACCCGCCGCCGTGAGGCGACGACCACATCGGGCCTGGACTGCAGGGTACACCGACGCCCGGCACCGATCTCGGATGTGGTGGGGTTCGGTTTCACCCGTGAAGGTCGTCACCTGCTCACCGAGCCTGTCGACCACCTTCCGGTACACGTCGGTGGTGGCCAGGAAGTCGTCGGTCACGAGGAACACGGGCCTGCCACGAAACTCGTCGAGCGCCTCAACGCCGCCGCGCAGCCGCACCCTGGTGGCCAGCCGGAACTCTCATCTCCTGCTCCTGTTCTTCTGCATGCCGAGGGTCCTCCTGACCGGCGGGACAGGTTGCCCGCAGGGACATCGTCGTCACGAGTGGCGCATCCGAGGGGCCCCGGGCCGGCCTCACGGGCGGCGCGGATCATCCAGCGCAGAAGGTGCACCGAGGGGCGGGACGTGGTCATGCCGCCCTCCCGGAATGTTCCCTGCGGTGTTCGGACGGGGTCATCCCGATGTGTTTTCTTGAACTGCCGCGAGAGTAGTTCAGCGGCGTGAAATCCAGCTCCGCAGCGATCCTGAGCACCGGTTTGTCGGGTGTGGATGAGCACGAACTTCGCGCGCTCCAGGGCGTTTTGGCGGTCACGTAGTGGATGAAGCTGGAGCCGGTACGTTCCTTGAATTTCCTCGCGAAATGCGACTCCGACCACATCGGGTAGGGAGGCCGCCTTGTGCAGCGTCAGGGACGACGACGGATTCTTCTCGATCTCGTTCAGCAGCGTCGTGATGCTGCGTTCCCCACCGAGCCGCGGGCTCGAGGAGGTCGTGGACGCGGATCAGCAGTTTCTCGCAGTACACCTGGCATTCGTAGCGGTTCATCGGGCCGCGTCAGGCGTCCCCGGTGGCGGGTGACGATCTGGGAGATGTCGCGCCCGAACTGCACAGCCTCACTCGTGGCGATGCCGATCATCATGTCCTCGTACTCGGACGGCTCCCTCGGATCCACCTTCTGGCTCCAGCGCGGCGGCAGATGGTCAGGTAGTCGCCGAGCGGCTCAAGTTCGCGGCTGCGTTGCCCTGCGCGACGTTGCGGGCCATCACCGGGGCCTCAGCGGGATCCGTCGCTTCACCGACTCGACGAGGGATCAGCGGCAGGGGTTTCCGGATGCCCGCCAGCAACGAGGGCGAGTGCCGCGTCGTCGCTGGGACCCGGAATCCGCCGGAGCCTGCCCAGCACCGTCCCGCGACCGCGAAATCCGCCTCACCGAGAGTGGAACGGGTCTCGCGTTCGCCAGGCCGACGACCTCGTTGGCGCGGCCTGCAACTTGCCGAGGTCGACCACGGCCACCTGATCCAGCAGCTTCGCGGTCTCCGGGTGTTCCAGCACCTCCGAGGCGCCCACGATCTGCTGGAGCTGCTGCTGCCCTCGGTGAGCAGCACCTGCCAGCCATCACCGCGCCCAGATACTGCGCACCCCACATGCGATCGAGACGGAGAAATCCACCAGGCCCGCATGGCACCGGTACGACCGGACGTCCCTCGATGGCGCTCTGCAGCCCGCCGTGGGCGTCGCAGCTGTAACACTTGGCGCGGATCGCGGGGTCGCGGCGCAGGTACTGGCACAGGGTGCTGAACCGCGACGCCTCCGTGACGGGACGGCCCATGGAGTCGACGGTGATCATCGCCAACCCGGTGGAGGTGGCGAAGTCGTCCTGGATGCGCTGCAATTCCTCGACGTCACGATTGCGCAGATCGAGGGCGGCAGCCGCGTTTGCCCGCGACGGGGTTCACGATGAAGTCCGACACAGCACCTCCTGCACGCGTTTGAATCCCTTGCCCGTGATCGAGGTCGACCGCCACGATCTGGTGGGCACCAGCCCGTGCGAGATGGTCGACGGCGTTGTGAACCTGGGTCTCGGTGGCCACCCCGGCGTGGGTGACGACCTCCCAGCACCCTCGCGGTTGAAGGTGGTGGCGAACCCCGGCGGGAAACGGGTTTCGTCGCTGGTGGCGGACTGCACCAGCACCACCACGTCCACGTCGTAGGGAGGCCAGCATCAGGGCGTGTTTGCCAGCGCCCACCTCAGGTACTCGCCCGGGGTGTCGATGGCGGATGCGAAGGTCTCGATGGCCTGGGTCTTGGCGTACTCGATGGGCAGCCCTTGGAGACGCTGCCTGAATGTCGTCTTGCCGGCTCAATGCTGCCGACAAGCGGGATCGACCTCGTGCCCTACGTCACGTCCTCGTCAACGGCGCCGGGGTGAAGCCGAGAATGGATTGGAGGGTGGTGACGATCCCCGTGACGGCAGACTCGACGTCGGCGAGCTGGCCGGTGATGAGCAGCGACCCGGAGAAGCGGTCGACGAAGGCTAACTCGACTCCCGCCGACTTGGTGGCGATGTCGGCGGCGATCACGGCAGCCTCACCCGGTGTGATGGTCAGCACCCCGATGGCCCCGCTGCTTCCCGCGGGAAGACCGATCTTCGGGTACAGGTGCGGATCGGGATTGAGCTATCCATGGGCGAGCGTGACCTGCTTGCAGGCACGAACTCCTGGATGATGCGCGTTTTGTCGGTCAGCTCGGTCATCAATCGCTCCTCTGGGTTGCCCTCACGATAGGGCACTTCCGGTCAGGTTCAACGTTGCGCATTCTCGAAGCAGAATGTGTAACAACCGGAAGAAACTGTGTATCGGAACCTGCTCTATGGTGTCAGGACAGGCCCAATTGGCCTGCCGCTGGGACTAACGACGAAGGTCAGCATGCAGGAAGCGCTCGGAATGGTCGAGACGAAGGCTATGTCGGGCAGTTGGGGCCGCCGACGCCATGGTCAGAGTCCGCGAATGTGTCCCTCGTGGGCGGCGGAAGATCAGTGTGCGGCCTCGTGACCGTGCTGGTGCGCGGCGACGTCAGCGCGGTCGAGGCCGCCACCGACGCGGGCGCCTCGGCAGCGGAACGGGTGGGTGAACTCATCAGCGTGCGTGATCCCGCGTCCCCACAACGACGTCGAAAGATCCTCCCCACCCAGGCCAAGTAGGAGAATGAGGCAATGTCACGAGGAACTGATCAACAGGTCTTGGCCAGAGTGGTCAAGAAGATGAGCGGCGACGACCCGCGCCCTCCGCCACACCTGCCCCCGCTCCCACGCCCGCAGCCCAGGAACCCACTGCCCGCCGTGACCGAATTCGTCGGCACCAACGTCCTGGGTGACACCATCGGCGCTGGTCATCGCCAACGTCGACCCGAGCTGCGCGCGATGATGAAACTGGAAAAGGACTTCCAGCTCCATCGGGATCCTCGGTGCCCGCACCGGCGCCGGCCCGCACATCTTCGCCGCCGACGAGAGCCGTCAAGGCCGCAACTCCGAGATCCTGACCATCCAGGCTGCCCCGCGACGCAAGGGGCGGCGCCGGTGCACGCTCGTTGATCATCTTCGGCGCCGAGGACGTCTCCGACGCCCGCCGCGCCGTCGAGTGTCCCTCGGGGAGCCTGGACCCGCACCTTCGGTGACGTCTGCAGCAACGACGCGGGCCACCCTGGGTTCAGTACACCGCCCGCGCCTCACGCCCTCAACAAGGCGTTCGGGCCCCGATCGGCAGGCCTTCGGCATCACCGTCAGCGCCCCCGCCGAGCATCGGTGTCGTCTGGCCGACACCGCCGTCGAGGCAGCCACCGTCGACGTCATCGGCTACGCCAGCCCGCCGGCGGAACCAGCTTCTCCAACGGTCATCTCGTTCCTGAGCGGCGATTCGGGTGCCGTCCGGCGAGCCATCATCGCCGCCCGCGGGTGGGCATCCCCTCCTCGGTGCGCTCGGCGCCACGCCGAATCCACCGACCCCTACATCTGAGGACCGATCTGATGCGTTCCAAGAGGTTTGAGGCGCTCGACGCGCGCCCGTGAACCAGGACGAGGTTCGTCAGCGAATGGCCGAGGTGGGCCTCATCGCCATGGACTCCCCAACGAGTCCAGGAACCGTCGATCACACTGGCCAGCGGGCATCGTGACCGAGCTCGACGGCAGAGACCCGCGACCGAGTTCGACATGATCGACGCACCTTCGTCGCCGACTACGGCATCAACCTGGAGCTGGCGGAGAGGCCATGCGCCATCGACTCCCTCAGGTGGCCCGCATGCTAGTGCGACATCAGCGTGCCCCGCACCGAGATCATCCTGACCACCGCCGCGACGGCGAAACTCACCGAGGTCGTCGGCAACGCCGAAGCGTGCTGGAGATGATGATGGCGGTCACGAAACTGCGTGCCCGCAAGCGGCCCGCCAACCAGTGCCACGTCACGCAACGTCGCCGACAACCCCGTGCAGATTGCCGCCGACTCCGCCGAGGCCGCGCTGCCTGGTTTCGCCGAAGCGAGACCACCGTCGGTGTGGTCCGCTACGCCCCGTTCAACGCGCTGGCGCTGCTGGTCGGCGCCCAGACAGGCCGTCCAGCATCCTCGCAGTGCGCGGTCAGGAGGCCACGGGAGCTACAGCTCGGCATGCGCGGCCTGACCGCCTACGCCGAAACCGTGTCCGTCTACGGCACCGGGCGGTGTTCATGGACGGCGACGACACCCCTGGTCGAGAGGCCTTCCTGGCCTCCAGCTCGCCTCCGCGGCCTGAAGATGCGCTTCCATCCGGCACCGGTTCCGAGGTGCAGATGGGCTACGCCGAGGAGCAAGTCCATGCTGTACCTGGAGGCCCGCTGCCTGTTCGTGACCAAGGCCGCCGGTTCGCAGGGGCACCCAGAACGGTTCCGTCAGCTGCATCGGTGTGCCCGCGGGCGTGCCCGGCGGCATCCGCGCCGTGCTGGCCGAGAACCTGATCGCCACCATGCTGGACCTCGAGTGCGCCTCCAGCAACGACCAGACCTTCACCCACTCCGATCTGCGCCGGGTGTCGCGGTCGCTGATGCAGTTCGTGCCCGGCACCGACTTCATCTGCTCCGGCTACTCCTCCACCCCGAACAAGGACAACATGTTCGCGGGCTCAACTGGGATGCCGAGGACTTCGACGACTGGAACATCATCCAGCGCGACCTGCGCGTCGACGGCAGCCTCACCCCCGTCCTGGAGGAGGACGTCATCGCGGTGCGCCGCAAAGCCGCCGCGCCCTGCAAACCGTCTTCGACGAGCTGGGACTGCCGGCCATCACCGACGCCGAGGTGGAGCCGCCACCTACGCCCACAGCTCCGATGACATGCCCAAACGCAACGTCGTCGAGGACCTCAAGGCCGCCGAGGACATGATGAACCGCGAGGTCACCGGCGTGGACGTGGCCAAGGGACGTTGTCGCGAGGCGGTTTTCGAGACGTCGCCGAGGCGGTGTTCAACCTGCTGAAGCGCCGCGTCGCGGGCGACTACCTGCACACCTCCGCGATCTTCGACGCCGACTTCAACGTGATCTCGGCTGTGAACTCGCCCAACGACTACCACGGCCCGCAGACCGGCTACCAGATCGACGACGAGCGGTGGAATCAGATCAAGACCATCCGTCAGGCCATCAGCCCCGAAAAGCATCTGAGGTGAGCCACGAGCATTGATGTGAACACCCTCAAAGCAGATCATCGCGCAGGTGGTCCAGGAAATGGCCACCGAGGACCAGACCGCCGCAGCCCCAGCGTCGAGCACCCCGTCCCCACATCGGGGGCACCGCGACGATGACCGCTACGGCTGCCGGGAAACTCACCCTGGCCGAGACCGGTCCTGCGGGCGCGGCGCCGACCCGAAGGAAGTCGTAGTCGCAGTCTCCCCGCGTTCAGCACCCCTGATCCACGAGACCATCATCGGTCTGCCCCACGCCGACGTCCTCAAAGAGATCGCCGCCGGCATCGAGGAGGAAGGCCTCAAGTACCAGTTCGTGAAGATCTACAAGAGCGCCGACGTCGGTTTCATCGCCCACCAGGCGGCGAAGCTGTCGGGCTCCGGCATCAGGATCGGCATCAGTCGCGCGGCACCACGGTCATCCACCAGAAGGACCTGCCGCCGCTCAGTAACGTGGGCCTGTTCAGCCAGTCCCCGCTGATCGACCTGGAAACCTTCCGCGCCATCGGCAAGAACGCGGCCAGTACGCCAGGGCGAGTCGCCGCAGCCCGTGCCGATCCGCAACGACCAGATGGCCCGTCCCAAGTACCAGGCCATCGCGGCCCTGCTGCACAACAAGGAAACCGCCCAGTGCGACCTGGCCAAGAAGCCCCAGGCGCTGCGGGTCAGCACCGCCTAGGGAAGACCACCATGGATCAGGGAACAACTCATCCGCCAGATCATGTCGGAGGTCGATGAAGTCCCTCGGGAACGACTCCGTGTCCTTCGCCAAGAACGCCCGGCGCCCGCCGCCCGGCCCAGGCCCCCGCTGCGGGGACCCGACGGATCGGTCGCGACGAATACCCGCTGGCCGAGAAACACCCGGAGCTGGGTGAAAACCAGCACCGGCAAGGCCCTCGACGACCCTCACCTTCGAGGACGTCAAGTCAGGGAAAGCTGAGCCCTCTCGATTTCCGCATCTCCTCGGAGACCCTGGAGCTCAGGCCCAGGTGGCCGACGCCGACGGACGCCGAGACCCTGGCCCGCAACCTGCGTCGCGCCGCCGAACTGGTGGCAGTGCCCGACGCCCGGCTGCTGCGAGATCTACAACGCGCTACGCCCGTACCGCTCCACCAAGGCGGAGCTGTACGAGATCGCCGACAGAGCTGGAGGTCAGTACGGCGCGAAGGTGAGCGCGGGGATTCGTCCGTGAGGCCGCCGACGTCTACGAGGGCCCGCGGACCGGCTGCGCGAGACTGAAACACGAGACAAGGAGGCGAGGGACGATGGCGAAAGCTGGTCGCTGGCATCGACATCGGCAATGCGACCACCGAGGTGGCGCTCGCTGAGACCGGTGCCGACGGACGGGTGAGATTTCCTGTCCAGCGCCATCGTCCCCACCACCGGCATCAAAGGAACCAGCACCAACATCCGTGGGCTGTTCCGCTCCCCTCACCGACGCCCTGAACAAGGCGGGACGCCGCATCGAGGACCTCGACTCCATCCCGCATCAACGAGGCCGCCCCCGTGATCGGCGACGTCGCGATGGAGACCATCACCGAGACGATCATCACCGAATCCACGATGATCGGACGCAACCCCTCCACCCGGGCGGCCTCGGCATCGGGGTGGGGACCTCATCGCCCTCGACGAGGCTGCCCGACGCCCCGCCGCGTAGTCGCTCGTCGTGGCACGGGACGATCCCTACGACCGGGTCGCGGCCCGGCTGAACTCCGTCGCCGAGCGCCTGGAGGTCACCGGCGCGATCCTGCAGGGCCGACGACGGCGTGCTGGTCCACAACCGCCTGACCCGCAAGATTCCCATCGTCGACGAAGTGCGCCTGATCGAGAGGTGCCGCTCGGGATGCTGGCCGCCATCGAGGTAGCAGACGTCGGGCGCATCGTCGAGACCCCTGTCCAACCCGTTCGGCATCGCGACCCTCTTCGGCCTGGAGGCCGACGCCACCCGCTCCGTGGTGCCGCTGGCCCGGTCCCTGGTGGGCAACCGTTCCGCCGTGGTCATCAAAACCCCGGAAGGCGATGTGCAGGGGCGCCGCATCCCCGCGGGCCGCCTCACCTTCCACGGCGCCAGCACCCTCGACGTCGACGTCGACCTGGGTGCCGGTAGAGCATCATGGACGTCGCCTCCCGGATCGCGCGACCTCTCCGACATCACGGGCGGGCCCGGCACCCAATGTCGGCGGCATGATCGAGAAGGTGCGCGTGACCATGGCGCAGCTAACCAACCAACACACCCGCGACATCCGCATCACCGATCTACTCGCCGTCGACACCCGGGTGCCGCAGCGGGTGGCGGGCGGCATCGCCAACGAATTCTCCATGGAGGCCGCCGTCGGCATCGCCGTGATGGTCAGGACGACCGCCTCCAGATGGAACGGATCGCCTCCGAACTGGCCGCCGAGATCGGTGTGCCCGTCGAGGTCGGCGGCGTGGAGGCCGACATGGCCATCCGTGGCGCGCTCACCACCCCCGGAACGGCCGCCCCCATCGCGATCCTCGACATGGGCGCCGGCTCCACCGACGCCTCGTCATGCGCCCGGACGGCACCGGCACCTCCATTCACCTCGCCGGCGCCGGGAACGCGGTGACCCTGATGATCCAGTCCGAACTCGGCCTCGGCTCCTTCGACCTGGCCGAGGACGTCAAACGCCACCCACTGGCGAAGGTGGAGTCGGTGTTCAACATCCGTCACGAGGACGGCACCGTACAGTTCTTCGAGGACCCGCTGCCCGGGCACGTCTACGCCCGCACCGTGGTACTCAAACCCGACGGCATGGTGCCCCTCGACGTGGACCTTCCCGTCGAAACCATCCGCCAGGTCCGCATCCGCGCCAAGGAGCAGGTCTTCGTCACCAACGCGATCCGCGCCCTGCAGCGCGTCTCCCCCACCTCGGAGGTGCGCGGCATCGACTTCGTGGTGCTCGTCGGCGGTTCCGCCCTGGACTTCGAGATCCCGCAGCTGGTCACCCGGGCCCTGGCCGACTACCGGGTGGTGGCCGGGCGCGCGAACATCCGCGGCGTCGAGGGACCCCGCAACGCCGTCGCCACCGGCCTGGTGCTGGGGGGTGAGTCGTGACCGACGAACGCCCCACCATCAACCTCGCCGTCCACGAGGGCATCGGCGACGAGCAGCTCACCCAGGTGCTCCTCGGCATCGGGAGGAGGGGTGCCGAGTCGCGTGGATCGCCTCGGGCTCAACCCCTGGTCCTGGCGCACCGCGCCGCCACCTCGTCGCGGCTGGGCATCGGCCTGGGAATCGCCCTCGACTACGTGGTCATCACCACCGAGAAACTCCCCGAGCAGCGCCCTACCTGGCGCACTTCCGCAGGGCGCAGCGAGCAGGCGGACCGAATCATCGGATCGAACGCCGCCCGCCTGGTGAAAGACTTCCCCTCCGTGAACCCGAAAGAGCCAGTGATGCAAGCACTGGGGAGCATGAAGTGGTGGGCCTCGTCGCTGGTGTTGAAGCCGCCGACGTCGCCTGCGAAAACCGCCGACGTCACCCTGATCGGCTACGAACTGGCCAAGGGTGGCTACGTCTCCCATCAAGGTCGAGGGGTCAGGTGGCGGCTGTCCGGGCGGCCATGGACGCCGCCGAGGGTGGCGGCATCGAAACTGACCCGCGTGGTCAGCAAGATCGTCATTCCCGACCCCACCCGGGCTGGAACCCCTCGTCTTCTCGGCTGCGACCGTGGGGCTGGCCACGCCCACCCCAGGCGAAGGCGACAACGAAACCCGCCGCCACGACCAGGTCAAGGCCAGAAGCCCGAGGGCAACCACGCCGCGCCGAGGCCAGGGCGGCGGATATCGCCCCGACCCGAGGCCAACGCGAAACCCGAGGCCGACAGCGCAGCGAACAGGCGCGGCCCGCATCGGATCGGCTCGAAGTCCGCACCCGCACCGGATCAAAACCGGGTGCGACACGAGAACCCGCGGAGACCACCAGGCTCCCCGGACATCCACCACCAGGAGGAAGCAGTCTGCAGCAATGCTCTCGGAATGATCGAGACCAAGGGCTACGTGGGGCCGTCGAGGCCGCCGACGCCATGAGGTCAGAATCCGCGAACGTGACCCTGATCGGCAGCGAGAAGATCGGCGCCGGCCTGGTCACCGTGATGGTGCGGCGACGTCGGTGCCGTGAAGGCCTCGTCGACGCGCCGGGTCGTCTGCCGCCGCTCAGGTCGGCGAGCTGATCTCCAGCACGTCATCCCGCGTCCCCACGGTGACGTCGAGAAGATCCCTGCCGCAGTCACGACCGACGTCCTCGTTGCCGGATCACCAGCCGGGTCCTGGGGCGGATCGCCGCCCTGGACCCGCGCAAAAGTGATCGTCGGCATCTCAACCAGCACGTTCACCTGTGCGACGCCGACTTCACAACCCTGTTCGGTTACACCGCACCGAAGGTCAAGAAGCACGTGCGTCAGCGCGGCGAGTTCGCAGCCGAGGAAAACCGTGACCCTGCACGGCCCCCGCGGCACCATGACCCGGGTGCGCGTGATGGGTCTCAAACCGTCCCGCCACCCAGGTGGAGTTGAGTCGCACCGACTGTTTCGCCCCTCGGCATCAAGGCGCCGATGGCCCAGTCAGGGCATCTCGAGACCGCCGCTCCCGTGCGCATCGAAGGCCCCTCGGCAGCATCGAGATGCGACCACGCGGTGATCGTCGCAGGCCGTCACATCCATGGGCCCCCACGACGCAGCCGCCCTCAACCTGAAGGACCAGGACCGCGTGAGCGTCAGTTCGGGGGAGCGTGGGGCGCGTCTGGACCATTCCTGATCCGCGTCAAGGGACTCTACCTGGCGGGCTGCACCTCGACACCGATGAGGGCAACGCCGTCGGAGCCAAGACCGGCGACTACGTGACGATCTGTCTGGACCGATAACGATGACGATGAACCCCCAGACCAGAATCAACCGATTCGCGGAGCTCGTGCGAACCGGGAAGGGTCGCACACAAGAACGCCAAGCGCAGCGAGCTGCGCTCGCCGTCGACCTGGGAACGGCCAACATCGTGTTGGCCGTGGTCGACAGCAGCAACCGGCCCGTCACGGGAGGTTGGCGACACGCGAACGTGGTGCGCGACGGCATCGTCGTCGACTGGCTGGGGGCCGTCACCAACGTCCGGGAGATCCTCACCGAGATCCAGGACAGGCTGGGCCACACCTTCACCGAGGCCGCCGTCACCATCCCGCCCGGGATCAGCGAGGGCACCGTGAAGGTGTTCACCAACGTGCTCGACGCCTGCGAACTCACCCGTGCGGGTGGTCGACGAGCCCGTGGCCGCGGCCCGGGCCCTCGGCGTGACCGACGGCACCATCATCGACATCGGCCACGGCACCACCGGGGTGTCGCGGCTGCGTGACGGGGTGGTCGACTTCTCCACCGACGAGGGCCACCGGCGGCACACCACATGACGCTGGTGCTGTCGGGGCGCTCGGGATGGGCTACGACGAGGCCGAGGCGTTCAAGTGCGACCCCGCCAACGTCCACACCGTCTTCCCGGTGGTGCGTCCCACCCTGGAAGATGGCCACCATCGCTGAGCGGGCGCTCGGCGGCACCGACCAGGCACGGTGTATCTGGTGGGTGGTTCCGCCTCCTTGCCCGAGGTTCCTACAGTGTTCGAGAAGATCCTCAGGTCACGGTCGACCGGCGAGGAACCCCTTTTTCCCCACCCCGCTGGGGCGGCACGTGAGGAGTGCCAGATGAACGAGGAACAGCTGCGCGAGGCTGATCACCAGGATCGTGCGCGACGTGCTCGCTGAACAACCCCGGCAGGGAAACCCCGGCCACGGGCAAACCCAACGCGCTGGTGCTGTTCTCCGGTGCCCTGCTCGGTTTCGATGCGGCCCTGGAGTCGCTCGAAACGGGCCTCGGCATACGTCAACCTCGACTGGCGACAGACCGAGTCGGCCTCACGCATCCTGGACCAGAAACGCATCGCAGCCCTGGGCATGACCCCGGTCGAGAAGTCTCTGGTGCAGGGCGCACGACCCTACTCATCATTCCCACCCACTCACCGCGAACCTGGCCGCGAAGGTCGCCCACGGCATCGGCGACCTGCCCGCCAGCAACGTGGTGGCCGAGTTCATCATGACCAACAAACCGGTGGTTGTGGCCACCAACGCCGCCTGCTGACTCGGCGGACAAACGCGGCTGGTTCCCGCAGATGCCGTCGGGCTATGCGGCGATGCTGCGCGAGAACCTCGCCCTGACGTCCTTCGGGGTGCACCTGGCGACCGCGGAAACCCTCGACCGGGTCGTCAGGGAGGTCGCAGGAGCGGGTGAGGCGGTGCACTGCACCGCGCGCGTGGTCACCGAATCCGCGATCCGTTCCCTGGCTCCGGGGTCGCGGCTGAGCGTGCACCGCAGGCGATCATCACCGACCTGGCCTCGCGAGGCAGCGGCGTCGTCGGACATCACAATCACGAGGAGGAGTTGAGGATGTACCTGGCCAAAGTGGTCGGCACGGTGGTCTCCACCAGCAAGGACGAACGCCTCGTCGGTTTCAAACTGCTGCTAATCCAGCGCGTTCACTCCGACGGCGCCGCCGTCGGCAACCAGGAGGTCGCGGTGGACACCGTCGGCGCCGGGACCGGTGAGACGGTCATCATCACGAAGGGCAGCTCTGCCCGTTCGCTGCGAGCCGGCAACAAGCCCCCTGGACGCGACCATCGTCGGCATCGTCGACGTGGTCGAGGTGGAAGGACTGACCGTCATGCCACACGTGTACACGCGCACCGGCGACAAGGGTGACACCGGGCTGTTCGGGGGCTCCCGGGTGCACAAGCAGAGCCTGCGCGTGGAGGCCTCACGGCACCGTCGACGAGGCCAACGCAGCGCTCGGAGCGGCGAAGGCGATGCTGCCCGCCGGCCAGTGGCGACGTCGCGTCCACGACGTGCAGCAGCGACTGTTCGTGCTGGCCGCTGAACTGGCCAGCGACCCGAGGGCGCGATCGATCCTGGCGAACAAGATCAACGCCGACGACATCACCGACCTGGAGCATCTCATCGACGACTGCCTGGCGGTCACGGGTCCGCAGCGGGAGTTCGTGGTGCCAGGGCCGCGACGACCGGTCGGGGGCGTTCCACCAGGCCCGCACCGTGGTGCGTCGCGCGGAACGGCGGGTGCTGACCCTGGCCGGAGACCGAACCGGTGCGCCCCAGAGCTGATCACATACCTCAACCGTCTCTCCGACGCCGTCTACTCCTTGGCCAGACTGGCCGAGACCTGGCGCGACGAGGGAGATCGAACGCATCGTCCGAGACGCCGTCGCCAAGGTCCTCGGATCCCCCTCATCACCGGACGGCGAGCCCAAGGGCGAGCAGTCCGCCTCGATACCGTCTCGCACCCGAACGCCGGCCCGTCGGTTCGATCTCGCCGCGGCCAAACGGATCGCCGAACGGGCGGGAGGCGCGCAGCGCCGAGCTGGGCGTGCCCTGTCGTGATCGCAGCCGCGGACGCAGGCGGGAACCCTAATGCTGCTGCACCGCGCTCAGGGTGCGCTACTCGCGTCCACAGAGGTCGCGATCAACAAGGCGTGGAGCGCGTGGCCTTCCAGGCACCGACAGCGACGCTCGGCCCCCTGGCCACCGAGGACGGTCCCTTCCCCGGTCTGGCCGACACCAACTCCGGCCGCGTGGTCCTGTTCGGCGGAGGGGTGCCCGTCCATGTCGACGGGGAACTGGCAGGAGCCATCGGAATTTCGGGTGGCACCGCTGAACAGGACGTGGACATCGCGACCCTGCGCGCTGCAGGACTGGAACACGATAGGAGAGCAGTAATGACGATAGATCCGGCACAGCTGAGGCGACCATCCGCGAGGTCCTCGCGCCATGCTCCCGGCAACGGCAGCAGCCAGGCCGAGGACGCCCGCGACGCAGCAGGAAGCCCCGGGTGATGGGGTGTTCGCCGACATGGACTCCGCGGTGGAGGCCGCCCACCTGGCGCAGCGCGAGTACCTGACCCATTCGATGGCCGACCGGCGCCGCTACGTCGCGGCCATCCGTGAAGCGATGCTGGCCCCCGAGGCCCTCGACTACATGTCGGAGCAGGCCGTGGCGCAGTCCGGGATGGGTGATGTCGGCCACAAGTACCTGAAGAACAAGGTGGCGGCTGCTGAGACCCCGGGGTGGAGGATCTCGTCACGGAGGCGTGGTCCGGCGACGACGGCCTGACCACCATCGAGTACTCGCCTTACGGCGTGATCGGGGCCATCACCCCCACCACCACCCCACCGAAACCATCACCTGCAACTCCATCGGGATGCTGGCCGCCGGCAACGCCGTCGTGTTCAGCCCGCATCCGCGGGTCGCCAAGCTGTCGTGCTGGCAGGTGCGTCGCATCAACCGGGCGCTGCGCGCCGCCGGCGCCCCCGACAATCTCGTGGTGACGGTCACCGCGCCGTCGTTGGAGAACACCAATGCGATGATGGCCCACCCGAAGGTCCGGATGCTGGTGGCCACCGGGGGTCCGGGCATCGTCAAGGCGGTGCTGAGTTCTGGCAAGAAGGCGATCGGCGCGGGCGCGGGCAACCCGCCTGCCGTCGTCGACGAGACCGCCGACATTGAGCACGCCGCGAAGTGCATCGTCGACGGCGCCAGCTTCGACAACAACCTGCCCTGCACCGCGGAGAAGGAGATCATCGCGGTCGATTCGATCGCCGACATGCTGAAGTTCTGCATGATCAAGCACGGCGCCTACGAGGTGACGGCCTCCGAGGTCGCGGAGCTGGAGAAGCTGCTGGTCAATGGCGACAAGCCGCGCACCGAGTGGGTGGGCAAACCGGCAGCGAAGATCTTGGAGGCCATTGAGCGTCACCCGCCGCCCGGGGTGCGGCTGATCGTGTGCGAGGCCAGCGCCACCCACCCGTTCGTGGTGCAGAGCTGATGATGCGCCGGTGCTCGGGCTGGTGCGGGTGCCGGACGTGGACGCCGCCATCGACCTGGCCGTTGAGCTGGAGCACGGCAACCGCCACACCGCGGTGGATGCTAGCCTCAACGTCAGCAAGCTGACGAAGATGGGCAAGCTGATCCAGACCACGATCTTCGTGAAGAACGGCCCGTCGTACAACGGCATCGGGATCGGCGGCGAGGGCTACCCGACGTTCACCATCGCCGGACCCACCGGCGAGGGCCTCACGTCAGCTCGTAGCTTCACCCGGAAACGTCGCTGCGTGCTCGTCGGCGACCTGAACGTCCGCTGAGCCGCCATGACCAGACGAATCGCGATAACGGGAGCGTACGGGCAGATCGGCTATGCGCTGGTCTACCGGCTGGCCTCGGGCGATCTGCTGGGCGACGAGGCCGTCGAATTGCGACTGCTGGAGGTACCAGCGGTACGTGAAGGCGCTCGACGGGGTGGCGATGGAACTGCTCGACTGCGCCTTCCCGCAACTGAAGGGCATCGAGGTCACCGACGATCCCGCGGTGGCCTTTGACGGGGCGAACGTCGCGATGCTGGTGGGGGCGTCGCGCAGCAGCGCGGGCATGGAACGCGCCGACCTGCTGGAAAGCTAACGCCGCCATCTTCGCCGCGCAGGGCCGGGCCCTAGCGGCTTCGGCGGCCCTCGGATGTGCGGGTGGTGGTCACGGGAAACCCGGCGAACACGAACGCGCTGATCACCTCCCGGCACGCCGACGGGATTCCCGCGTCGAGGGTTCACCGCCCTGACGCGGCTCGACCACAACCGGGCCCGCGCGCAGCTGGCGGCGAAGGCCCGCAGGACGGTGGCTGATGTGACGAACGCTGACGATCTGGGGCAATCACTCGGCCACGCAGTACGCGGATGCCTTCAACGCCCGCATCTGCGGGAAACCGGCGGACCAGTGGATCGCCGACGACGCCTGGATCGCCTTCGACTTCCTCCCCACCGTCGCCAAGCGCGGGGCCGCGGTGATCGCGGCCCGGGACGTTCGAGCGCGGCATCAGCGGCCAACGCCACCCTCGATCACGTCCGCAACTGGCTGCTCGGCACCCCCAGGGGTGACTGGACGTCGATGGCGGTGGTCAGCGACGGCTCTTACGGGGTCCCGGCGGGCCTGGTCTCGTCGTTCCCGGTACGCTGTCACAGTGGAGGTGGGAGATCGTCCAGGGGTCTGCCGCTCAACGCTTTCGCGAAGTCGCGTCAATGTCTCTGTCGACGAACTGAAAGCTGAGGCGGAGGAGGTCAGATCGATGGGCCTCCTCCCGTGTGAGACCGAACCCGGCAGGGCCGCTCCTGCGCAGCCCACCCACCTCTTCTCAACCACCGAAGAGCCGCAGGGGCCCTGCCGGGTTCTTTGTTTTTCCGAAGCCGGAAGGATGCCCGGGAACCGGTCGTGGAGGAGGTCGCCAGTGCCAGGTCGTCGTCCCGTGGCAGCTGGGCGACGACACACGGTGAGGGTGTCTGCCCGACGGCACCGTGGTCGCGACCGGCGGCAACAGCCACGGCCAACTCGAGGTCGGCTCCTGGCGTCTCGGTTGACGTCCGGCTTCACCGACGCCTCGGAACCGAACCGGCTCGCATCCAGGATCTCCGGTGCACATCTCGCCCGCCATGGAGAAGAACACCGATGACATCGAATTGATCGTGGCTATCGCAGGATGTCGTCCTTTGGATGACTTGACGTGGTGCGAGGACATGGATCAGCGGGGCGTTGTCGCTTGTCGGGGACGTTTGAGCTAAATCGGCAGGACGCAGCTTGTATTTGATGCTTCAAAAGGTGGTTGTGGGGTGGCGGGCGGTGGGCAAGGGTATGGGACCTCAATTTTTCGTGCGTGAGGATTTGTTCTTCCGGAAGGGGTGCTTCACGGTGAAAGTTCACAACGCGGGCGACGCCCCGGTGGCACTGGAACTGTCCTCATCTACGAGTCAGAGGATGTGGGAGTGTTGGCGAGGTGGGTGCGCGAGACTGCTGAGCCATTACATGAATTCCATGAAACCGGTCGACGGGCTCGAAAGGATCGAACAGTGGATCACTTTCCGGCTAAAACAAGAGGATGGTGTGCTGATGGGTGAGCAGCCGCAGTCGGGTGATGGGTTGGGTGATGCCGGAGGCGTTTCCGTGTAAGAGTAAGACATTGAGGGCTTATTCGTGGCCCTCCTCAGGTGTTGTCTGACTAGGGGTTTCGCTGGCCGAGGTGTTGCCCGTGAATAAGCCTCATTAATGCCGGGAATGTGAGGGCCGCGTCCGGGAAGTTGAAGTCCATGGGGCAGGTGGTTGATTCTCGGATGGATGCGATTGTTGGGTTGTGGAATGGTTTTCACCGGCTAGTATGGCTCCGGAAGCGGAGCAGGCGTATGGGTTGATGGCTCCGGCAGCGACGGCATCGGAGACGATCAAAACGAAGTTTGAGAAGGCCTCCAGCGCGTTGGATGATTTCGCGGGTGCGATAGAACCGGTTAAGAGCGAGCTGAAACATTGGAGCAGGAGCTGCTTCGTTTCGTAGCGCCACGTTGTCGGAGTATGGGGGACAAGTGGCGGGATCACCAGGAGAGTAGGACCGCAACAACGCATTGTTGGGGCGTTACGCGAGGTGGTAGAGACTCTCACCACAGCGGCTGCGGCGTGCGCGAATACGATTAATGGGTTGCTGGATGGGGTAGAGCTGCCTGCGGTGGAGGGATCTCGGCGGATGCGCTCATGCAGTCTCGGGGAGATGATGCCCTGGGGCGCACCGGTGAGAAGAACCGTAACTGTGCGGAATCGGTGGGTCATGGGGTGCAGAACTTCGCCAAGGAACACCTGGGAAGGCGCTCAGGCGTTGTTCGGTCGGGGCGCCGATGGGTCGTGGTCGTGGGAGAATTTCGGTAACGCCTGGGTGGGGGTTGGGATTTCGCGTTGTCGGTGTGGGTGGCGAAGAATCCTGTGGTTGCGGCTGGGGTGACGCTTCTTGGCGGTAGGGATGGGGCCCAGTGGGTGGCGGATCGTTACAAGGTCGTAGCGAAGGCTGCCGCGAGGGATGGTGGGTTTTTGATTTGGATGCTCACCTGAGGGTAGGGACGGATTCCATAAGTGGAAGAAGGACGGGGTCGTGGCCTCGGTGACTGAGTCTGTGCTCAATATTGCTTCGCTCGTATTCCTGGTGCCGGACCGGTCAAGGGTGTTATTGAGTGGTACCAAACCTGGGTGCCGCGAGCACTGACAACGTTGAACCCTGCCACGACGTGCCGCGGACTATGCACTTCCTGGTGGTGGGTGGCTGATCCGGGGTGGGGTCAAGGTTGTTGATCTGGGGTTGGAGCAGATCCAGAAAAACTTGGGCCTGTCCAGTTTTCTGTGTAAGCGTTTTACAGGTAGGGGTTGATTCGGTCGGGGTATGCGGTGGTGAGCTGGGCCAGGGCCTTGTTCCAGTCGGTGGTGATCTGTCCTTCGACGAGCTTGCCCTTGGCCTTGCGCTTGGCTGGTGGCAGTCCTTTCTCCTTGTCGCGTTCTCGGGCTCGTTTGTCCTCGATGTCGCAGATCGCCAGCCACAGCAGCTTGACCACCGCCTCATCGGAGGAGTGGCCGCGGTTCTTGGAGACCTTGCGTAGCTGGTGGTTCAGCGACTCGATGCTGTTGGTGGTGTAGATGACACGCCTAAGCATTGGCGGGAATTCCAGGAAGGGAGTGAACCGCTCCCAAGCCCGTTCCCAGGTCGCCACCGTCTCAGGGTACTTGACCCCCATATCGGACTCAGAGAAGTCGGTCAGAGCCTGCCAGGCGGCCTCCTGGCTCGGGGCGGTGTAGACGGCCTTGAGAGCAGCCGCAACCTTCCTGCGGTCACCGTAGGAGACAAACCGCATCGAGGGCGGATCAGGTGGACCACGCAGGTCTGAACTGTAGCCTGGGGCCAGGTCGCCCTCGATCGCCTCAGGCAGGCCAGTGAGCCCGTCACAGCACACGATCAGCACGTCCTGACGCCCCTGTTGGCCAGCTCGGCGCACACGTGCGCCCAGAGCGAGGCTCCTTCCCCGGCCTGAACCCAGATACCCAGGACGTGCTTGACGCCGTCCATGTCCACCCCGACCGCGATGTGGGCTGAGCGAGAGGCGACCCGGTGATTGACGCGGACCCCTGACCCGGATCGCGTCGAGGTAGACCACCGGGTAGAACTCCTCCAGCGGCGGCGCTGCCACCCAAGACAGTCTCGGCGACCGCGTCGGTGATCCTCGAAATGGTCCCTGAGCTGAGCTCCACACTGAGCGTGGAGGCCAGGTGGTGCTGGATATCCCTTTACGGTCATTCCGCCGGGCGTACAGGCTACATGATCATCGCATCGAGCTCATCCAAACGACGCTGGCCCTTACGCACCAGGCGCGGGGTGAAGGTCCCGGCCCGGTCCCGGGGCACCTCGATCTCAAAGCGACCCACCTCAGAGTCCACCATCTTAGACGTGGCTCCGCCTGGCATTGCCGCGCGCTGGCTGGTCGGCTCGCCCTTGTCGTAGCCCAGGTGCTCGGTCAACTCAGCAGCCAGGCCCTCTCCAGGGCCTCCTTGACCAGGGCCGGCAGCAGGCCATCAGTCCGGTCATGTTCACCTGCCCGGCATCAATCTTCTCAAACAAGCCGTCCAGAGCCCCGGTCTCGCGCAGCTGGTCGACCACATCCCGCCCACCAGCAGGAGCCCTGTTGTCGTCATCGGTAGCAATCATCAGTGTCAGTCCTTCCACAAGGGCTTACACAAACCATTGAACAGGCTCAGATCCAGAAACTTCGTTCCAAAACTTCTGTTGATCTCACCGATACGGCAGCACCCACTCAAACCGGGGCCGCTGACTCCCAGCGGACACACTCCCAGTGGTCACGGCGGCAACCCCCACACACCACCACCAGCGGCGGGAGCGGTGGTGGTGGGGTGTTAGTCTTCGGGGCCGGCCCTGACTTCAGCCACCCCGTAACCCGGGCGGGCCGAGGCTCAACCCTCCACGGCCTGAACCTGACGCCAACAACCCCACCACCAACACCGGTAGTGGCACCAGCACAAACACCAGCGCTGGTAGCGGCACGGGCACCGGCACCGGTAGTGGCTCCGCTGTGGGCACCGGTTCCAGTCACGCCAGTACCACCGGCACAGGAACCAGCACCGGTAGCGGCACGGGCACCGGTTCCGGTGCGGGCAGCACAGTAGTGGCGCAAGCCATGGCGGCACCAACGTGGTAGCCCGCAACCCCACATCAACACCGGTAGCAGCACCAGCACCGGTAGTGGCTCTGGGCACGCCAACACAAGCTCCAGCACCGGTACTGGCTCCGCTGTGGGTACCGGTTCCGGTCACGCCAGCACCGGTCATGGGACTGGTGCGGGCAGCGGTGCAAGTCATGCCGGCACAAGCAGTGGTTCCAGTGCAGGCGGTGGCGGTGCAGGTCAGTAGTGGCGCTGGCCAGCAACCCCACGTGAACACTGGCAGCGGTCCACGTCCTGACCCGCTGATCGAGAAACCACGACCCCACCACGACCCAGAAAACACCACCAACGGCAGCGGCGATACGGAATCCCCTACCAGCGGAAAGACCCAACACATCCCCACCCGAAAGATCTTTCAACCCCAACAGCCAGAAACAATAACGGGAACACCCCACACCCAGGAACACTGACCCCTCCAGTCGCGGAACCCCCACGTGCACGGCGATTCCACCAACCGACAACCACAACCCACCACACCCACCCACCGAGCCCGGCCATCCCACCGATCCTGACCATCCCACCAACCCAGAACACCCGCAACGCCAAGGTCAGGAATCTCGTCGGGGGATGGAAGCACCCACCAAGCAGCGATGAACACAGAGAAGGCCCTGACCAACCAGCAAGCGGTGGCAACCAACAACCCTGAAAAGGTGCCCGGCGCACTCTACGACGAGGACGGCGCCCCTCCACGACACAGACGGAAACCACTGAAGTTGACCACGGAGACGGGAAACGTCACTACGCCAGCGATCCCGCTGACACCTACCGCGACTCACGAAAACGCCCTCCAAAACAACGAAGGCGGCTACAGCAAAGATCCCTACACAGGATGGGACAAGGACGTTGATGCGTTCAACGACCGCGAACCTCAGCACCAACCATCCCTGGGACGATCCACCCACGACGACAACTACCACACAGACCGACGAAACGAACAGACCTCGACACAATCGCACGAGAAAGCCGAAACAGCAAAAACCACATTCAACGACCTGAAATCCTACGGAATGAAACCAGAAGGAAAAATCCTTCAACAAGCTAAAGAAAGAGCTAGCCAAGATAATTCCTGAGCTGGATAAACGGCACAAGAATAGGGCTGAGCAAATTCATAAAATTTTTGAAAGAGGCGGCGGCTGCTTCTGAGAAAGCGGGTCGGGCTTCTGAGTGGTTGGGGAGCGTGCAGCTTCTCATCGGAACAGGATCTGGGGCGCACAGCATCATCGGGGATCCCCGACAACCCCAGGGATTTCACGCGCACCGGCCCCGGCAAGGTTGACGCCGCCGCGATCGAAGAGACCGACCTCGTCGTGGACGAAGCGAAGAGCGGTAACAGCTCAAATTACCCCAGTCGCCGAACCGAGAATCGGGGTGCGTGCCCAACAGGGTACACTGGAATACATCACAGACCTCCTGACCGGAAAAGAACCAGGATCCCCGCATCCTCGAAAACCTGACACGCCTGAAACAGGAAGGGAAACACCCGAAAATTCTTCGAAAACCTAGCCGCCGGAAAGTCGAACTGAACTACGAACTGATCCAGCCCGCACCAACGGCAACGTGACGGCATCCAACTCAGGATCGCTCACCCGGTGGTAAAATCATGCTCTACTAGGGGCGGCAAAGGCGATCTCAAAATAACGATCGTCCCGAAAGGAAAAGTGACCCACACCATGACCGCACTGACCACCGAAGAATTCACCACATGGGCCAACCGCCTCGCCAACCTCCCCTGGCCCATGACCACCGAGGAATTCGCCAGAATTGCTTTGGGGGAATTTGATTGGAAGATCGGTGAGGATAAAGAGGATTTTCTCGTCAATTTTTCTTCTGGGGCTGAATCTGTCTGGATCGAGTCCAACGAAGACGGCTATGTAGATCAAATTTTCATTCCTTTGCTTGTTTGTAATGAAGGAGATGTCAGAAAAACCCTTTGCGTCAATGATTATTTCGCAGGTATGAGGTTGGATCGGAAGCTTGGGGGCTCTATGATGCGAAGGAAAAATTGAGAGGGAACCTTTGGCTACATGGAAACATTCAACTGGAAGCATTCTGGAACTTGACACCAGCGCCAAGGTGATTTTGTTTACTTTCTACACGCCCCAAGGGGCCCAATACTACGAGTGAAGATGGCGGTTGTGCGATGGGCCAGAAAAGAGCAGGCAAGAAGGGGTTCCACTGTCGCTCATTCCGCAAACCGTGCTGCTTGGACACTACTGAACCTATTTTCATCAGAGATAAAAATGAAGGTCCTGCAGGGTTCGATCCTGTTATTGATGACTCGCGGTCGCGAGTCGCCAATAGAGTCTTCTCGACGTTTCTCATGTCCGCCGGCGAAACAGCCGACACGGTAAGTGCTTATTCACGGGTAGCGTGCCGGCCAGTAAAACTCCTACTCAGAACATTCTTGAGGATTACTGTAAATAAGGCTTAATAGGCGAGCATTGGATTCCCTGAAACCATCTACCTCCGCGATGAAAGTGAAATTGGACATGACGACATCCGAAACCTGGGAAGACTTCAGTCGGCCCTGACATCCGTGCTCCTTGACCTCGGAGGAACGAGAAATGATCACCATCAAACCAGCAGGAGGCAAGTCCCATTCATCCAGTTCGCCGGACTGGGATCCCTCAACGGAGGTCGACGGATCCGAGCCGAATTCTCCGCCGAGAACGTCAAGGGGCGACCGAGGCGCCTCCACCACCTTCACACCTCGAACAGCGGGACTACTTCTGCTGCAAGCCGGCTTCACGATCGCGAAAGAAGGACTCGTATCGGCGACGCGGCTACCATGGCCTAGCCCCCAGCCGAAACCATCCTCGACGTCGTCGCAGCCTGCATCACCCGCCTCCGAGACATCGCAGGAATCAACAGCCCCCAACAACAGTGCTACTCGGCCTGCAATACCCCACCTGGAAAGAAACCCCTCACGGCGATGAATACCTCCCCGGCGACATGGATCTTTGCGATCCCAGAACTCGGCATCCCCCACGAATAAACCCAGATTCCAAACCCAGCTTCACAACATCAAAGTGATCTTCACACTTCAAGGCGACCACGAACGCTGACCCACGATCTCGATGACATTTCCGTGTATGCGTGTTGGACACGCCTCAACGAAACACTGAGAGACATCGCCCGCATGTCCATGCGTTTCAGGGCGAAAGAATTCTCCACCCGAATCAAGACGGGACCTTGGGAGTCACTGGAGGGTGAATGGGACGGCACCGAGGCTGGATTGGTTGAGGTTATCAAGAGGAACCCTATTACCGACGACGACGGAGAACCCATTCCCGAGACGGATACTATTTCACGCTGAACAATGACCGTGGCCCTTTGAACACCCACTTCAATCGTTTCCGCCGGCGAGGACCAACTCTTCGAACAAGTCGCCTCACCTTGCTTCATGCAGAAGGTCATTACACTGAGCATGCGTCGGCGGGTGAATGTGGGACGCATCAGTTCACGCCGCCGTCACTGGCTTTCGACCCCGCATTCGTCACCGGTCAGGAACGAGCTGTTCTTCGCACTGACCTGCCGAGGCGAATCGGAAAATCTCTTCGGGTATCGGGTGGATCAACGACTCGGGTCGGCAAGATCACCACCCACGCGAAGCGCCTGACCACCGAACGCCTCGCTGAACGGCAGCACCTCATCAAAGTGCCCGACACCTGGCCCGCACAACAAGTCGTCGACACCCTCACCAAAAACCTTCAAGCCAACAACCTCGACGAAGTCCCCATCACTATGGTGATGTCACACAACCCGCGAACCAGAAAAAGACAACCCCAGCAGTACCACGCCATGACCGCGCTGACCACCAGATCCCGGGGTTTCTCGTTTGCGGCATTGGCTAGGCGGTTTGGTTGACCGCGGTGATGTGGTGTCTCGTGGATTACCGGGGAATCTGGTCGGGAATGCTATAGCACCGGCGGTGATTGTAGATGGTTTCGCTTCACGAGTTGACCGCCTGGACTCGCCTGCACACGGGTGGCGAACTCGTGACGGTCGTAGAACTCGGTCTTCAAGGTGGACCCGAAGCCTCGCACTCAGGCATTGTCCCAGCACGCCCCTGGAGCGTCCGAGCAGCACTTTCAGGAACTCCGATTCACCCGCAGCGCTATCAATCACCACACAAGTGACGTCATGGCGACAAGACGGAGCCTGACTCTTTCTCTCTCCACCCCAAGAGGACACACTCTCCTACCAGGGCTACTTGCTGATCAGGATATTCACCAAACGGAGGCAAACTCAGAACTACTCATCACCTGCGGAGGTGAGACGATGGGCACTCCCCCACGCGAGACACACAATGTTCCACGCCGCACGAATGACCATGAATCTGGTGAGTACGCCACCGACCCGGGCCGCAAGGGTGACGTCGTGCTCGCAGGCCTGTGCACCGGACACACCGGCCCCTGAACGGAGTGAGTGGAGTTCTGACGGCAGTCTCCTGGCCACCGTCGGCGATGACCACACGTGCGTCATCTGAATCCTCACACCGGTGAACCTGTCGCCGCGTCATCGGTCACACCGCCGCCGTGAACGGGTCGCCTGGAGTCCAGACGACATGCGTCTGGCGACCGTCAGCCACGCATGAAACCTGCATCATCTGGAACCCCCACACCGCAGAAAGACTCCTCACCCTCACCGGTCACACCGACATCGTGATGGGTGTTGCCTGGCGCCCCGACGGCACCCGGATCGCCACCGCCAGCGACAGCGGAACCTGCGCGGTCTGGAATCCAGACAGCACGCAGCGATCGCCGCCCTCGTGCCCCGGTTCGCCGCCAGGACGACATTCGTGAACGGGTGGCCTGAGCCCCTGATCAGCACCTGCGTCGCAACCGTTGACACCAACGGGGCCTGCATCATCTGGAATCCCTGACACCGGAGAAACAGTCACCACACCGCCGGTCACACCGATTGGGGTGGACAGGATCGCCTGGGCCCGGACGGCACCCGCCTAGCCGTCATCGCAGGCTGGTCCAGGACATGCACCGTCTGGGACCGGTCAGCGGTCGCCCGTGGCTGCCCACAGCGCTCACACCAACCTGGTGGGCGGCCCGCCTGGAGCCTCGACGGCACCCGCATCGCCACCACCCACAATGACAAGCTTTGCACCATCCGGGACGCCACGACCGGACAGTTGCTCATCACCCTCACGAGCAGCATCGGTTTCCCAGGGGTTGCCTGGCATCCCGTGGTGACCTCATCGCTGTCGCCAGCGATGGCGGGGATGCATCGTCTGAAATCCCGACACGGGCCGGGACGTCGCGTCACCTCACCGATACCGGCACCACCGCTTGCTTTGACGACACCAGAGTGCTGTCACCTGGCACCCTCAGGCGACCTCCTCGCCACCACCAATGGCGACTGGCACCTGCATCATCTGGCAGCCCGCCACCGGGAAGAAAATCCTCGCCCTCACCGGCCACACCGCCGCCGTCACAGGGGTCGCCTCGAGCCCCTGACGGCACCCGCATCGCCACCAGCGACGGACCGCACCTGCATCATCTGGCAGCCCGCCACCGGGGAAAGAATCTCGCCCTCACCGACCACACGCTGCCGTAATAGGTCGCATGCGCACCCTGACGGCGACCTCATCGCCACCACCGACACCTCGGGACTGATCCGAATCTCCCACTCGACGGCACCCTGGCACGCGCCTTCATCTCGTGCGACCCGCGTCCCCGGGTGGAGAGCTACGCCAGCTGGACCTCCGAAGGCCTCGACGTCCTGGAAGCGAGAGGCTGGCGGTCTGCGCGTCCCGGAACCGGGGCGGGAGCAGGCGCCCCTCGAACTGCCGGGCCTGTCCTACGAACCACCGACCGACTGAGGCGACGGGCTCGACCCTCGTGCACCCATCCCACGATGATTTTTCGACTCGGGCCGTTCCCTCGTCATATCCGGCACTGACTCAATCACTTTTCCGAAAAATTACGGATAGATTTCTTGTCAGACTTTCAGTCATTGCATTACGTCAACCTGATTCGTGATGAGCCCGTGAGCTTGAGGTTATTTGCTGTTCAACTTCCGGCACGCTTGAAACGCCGGCCATGTTATCGATAACACCACCGCCCCATTCGTTCGGATACCTTCAGACACACCGAATTTCAATCAGCCCCCGGCACAAAAATCATCATATGATCATCAGCAATGCGCAGTTCTTGCTCATGGCGCCGTGTTGCACTGCCACCACCCGGACGTGCAGACACTCGTCATCCGCTCTGCAGAACTGCGCACTTTCTGATCTCGAGCAAGTAGCACATGGCCACCCGGCCACACATCCCACGCTGTCCGTCATCATCCCAACCAGGATGAGGCCAAGAACCTGGAGAGCACTGCTCCCTCGACATGCCCGACGTCTACGAGGTGGTTCTCGTGGACGCGGGGTCGCAGGACGGCACCATAGACGTCGCACGCAATCACTTGTCCAATCTTCGATCGTCCACCAGACCCGCACCGGCAAGGGCAAATGCCCTGATCTGCGGCATGCACGCCGCCACCGGCGACATTCTCGTTACCCTCGACGCCTGACGCTCAGCCGATCCGTGCGCGATCCCCGCGTTCGTCGACGCACCCATCGAGGGCGCGGATTTCGCGAAGCGATCGCGGTACATGCCGGGCGGGGCTCCGTCGACCTGACCCGTCTACGTTCAGCCGTAACTGGGGCCTGAACGTCTTGAGCAACCCTCAGCCTGGGCACGAAATTCACCGACCTGTGCTACGGCTACAACGCATTTTGAAGAGCATCGTCCCGGCCCTGAAGCTGCCCGACCCGGATCTACCCCAACCCGCAGACGGGAGCCGCATCTGGCGACGGCTTCGAAATCGAGAGACACTTATCATGGTGCGCCGCACAGGCGGGCCTGTCGGTCACCGAGGTGCCCAGCTTTGAGCTGAACCGCATCCACGGCGAAAGCAACCTGCGTACCTTCGCCGACGGACAACGAGTGCTGCGCACCATCACCGCCGAGACGGCCCGCAACGGTCGCGCCAACGCACCCGACTGGTCGCCGCCCCGGCACGCCACCACACCCGCCCACCTGCCGCCTGCGCTCACGTGAGTGGGAACACGTGCATGTCTGACGACCCTTCCGATCCTCTGCAGACGACAACGGTCACGCCCCAGAAAGCGTCACCGTTGTCGTCTGCGCTCACACACTGACCGTTGACGGCCCTCCGCGACGGCGTGGCTGGAGGCCGCCCGGTCAACCGAAGCCTCGGACGTGACGGACGCGTGCTCGTGGTCGTCGACCACAACGACGATCTCCTCACCAAGGCGGGTGAACTCGGGCCCTTGGTGGATGTCGTGGCAAACACTCGTAGACGGGGTCGTCCGGGGCCGCAACACGGCAATCGGACTCCTCGACAGATGTGATCGTTTTTCTCGACGACGATGCCACCCCGAACTGGTTCCTCGAACACCTCCCGGTCCCCTCACGCATCAGGAGGTGCACACGGTGGCGCGGCACCCCGCTGGCCCGATCGAGCCCGGCCTGTCTGCCGCCCGAGGCTCGAGTGGCTGGGGACTGACTGCGGTCGGCTGCACCTACGAGGGACAACCCACCACTCTCGCCCCGGTGCGCAACGTCATGGGATGCAACATGGCGTTTCGGACCAGCGTGTTCGACACCGCCGGGTTGTTCGGCGAGGACCTCGGTCGCGTGGGTCGCGTGCCGTACGGCTGCGAAGAGACCGAGCTGTGCATCCGCGCGACCCGCCACCATCCCGACGCCACGATCCTCTTCGAACCACGAAGCCGGGTGCGGCACCACGTCAGCTCCGACCGCCTCACGTGGAGCTACCTGTGGCGTCGCTCCTACGCCGAAGGCATCTCGAAAGCCGCCGTGAGTGAACGCACCACACGCAAGGCGTCGCTGTCCACGGAGATGTCCTACGCCACGCGCGTCCTGCCGCGTGGTTTCCTGCGTGGAACTGTTCTCGGCCCCGCACACGCGGGCGCGGTCTGGGGAGCATTCGCGATCGCATCCGCGTTCGCGATGACCGGTATCGGCTACGTCGTCGGGCACTTCGCCATTCGACGGCGTCGACGCAAGCAGGAAGGAAACCCTCGGTGAGTATCACCTGCAGACTGTGCGGCAACAGCAATCTCGTCTCCGTACTCGACCTCGGTGCCAGCCCACCATGCGAATCCTTCCTATCCGAGGAACAGCTCGACCTTCCCGAGGGCGACCTACCCGCTTCACCTCCGGCTGTGCCCTCGACTGCCTGCTGCTGCAGATTCCCGCCCTCATCACACCGGGAGGACACCTTCGGCGGCGACTACGCCTACTACTCCTCCTACTCCACCTCATGGGTCGAGCACGCCCGAAAGTTTGTCGACCAGGCCGTGGATGCCCTCGGCCTCGACCCGGACGGTTTCGTCGTCGAAGTGGCGGCCAACGACGGCTACCGCTCCAGCACGTCGTGAACTGCGGCATCCGCTGCCTGGGCATCGAACCGAGCGTCAACTGCAGCGAAAGCGGCCCGCGCCAGGGCATCCCCATGCTGCGGGCCTTCTTGACGAAGCGTGGCTGCCAGGGTGCGCGACGAACACGGCCCGGCTGATCTCGTCGTTGCCAACAACGTTTTCGCACACATCCCTGACATCACCGGTTCTCGCCGCAGGGCTGCGGACTGGTCGCCGACACCGGGCGGGTGTCCATCGAGTTCACCACGCGCTGTCGCTGATCACCGCCGCACAATCGACACCATCTATCATGAGCACTTCCCGGTACTGGACGGTACTCGCCGCCCGACACGGGCTCGCGGCGGGCGGATTGAGACTCGTCGACGTGGAGCTGTTGCCCACGCACGGCGGTTCGATCCGGCTGTGGGCGGTGCCCGAGGAAGCGGATGTCGCCGAACATCCACGGGTGGCGGAGGTCGAGGCGGTGGAGAGAACCGCCGGACTCGACAGCCCGGACGGCTACCTCGGTCTCGCGTGAGCGGGTCGCCGGGATCCGCGACGACCTGGTCTCGTTCCTGATCGAGGGCTCGGCGGGCAGGTCGGCGGGTGGTCGCTACGGTGCACCAGGGAAGGGCAACACCCTCCTCACCTACTGCGGCATCCGCCCCGATCTGCTGGCCTACGCCGCGGACCGCAACGCCTTCAAACACGGTCGATACACCCCCGGCACCCGCATCCCGGTGGTGTCCCCGGAGCACCTCATCGAGGACTGTCCGACGACGTGCTCGTACTGCCGTGGAATCTCCGCAACGAGATCACCGCCCAGCTGACGGCCACTCGAGGCCCGGCACCCGGCTCGTGTGTGCCACTGCCCGAACTTGGAGTCGAAACCCTGGGACAACAATGAAAGTCGTACTCTTCTGTGGCGGTCACGGCATGCACATGCTCGGATGGAGCGGCGAAGGGCTACCCAAACCGCTCCAGCTCGTCGGCGATCTTCCCCTGGTGGTGCACGTGATGAGTCACTACGCCGCCTACGGCCACACCGATTTTGTGCTGTGCCTCGGTCACGCCGCCGACCAGATCCAGGAAGCGGTGGCGAGCGTGGTCGCGAACCATCCGCGGGCCCGGCACTGGCACGTCGACTACCTCGACACCGGTCCGGATACCCCGGTCGGCGACCGCCTGCGACTGGCCCGGCCCCTCGTCGCCGACGAGGAGATGTTCTTCGCGAACTACTCCGACGTGCTCACCGACGTCTCCCTTGACGACATGGTGGAGCGGATGCACGCCTCCCCTGCCGCCGCGGCGATGATGCTGTCGGTGCGCCCACACGCCACCTTCCACGTGATCAACACCCGTGAGGACGACACCGTCTCTGGATTCCACCTCCTGGAGGAACTCCCGATCCGTGAGAACGGCGGTTACCTCATCATGCGCCAGTCGTTCTTCGATCACCTCGGCGGCGGACGCGACCTGGACGCCGCATTCACGGAACTCCTGCCCACCCGGCGGCTGATCGCCTACCGGCACGACGGGTTCTGGCTGCCCGCCGACACCTTCAAGGAACGCGCACACCTGGACGCGATGTACGGTTCCGGAAACGTGCCGTGGGGTCGTCGCGGCGTGGTGACGGTGCCATGATCCTCGAACCGGTACACCACCTGGTGCTGGCGGGGGCGCACTGCGACGACATCGCGATCGGAGCAGGCGCCACCGTTCGTGCTGCTGCGCGAGGCCACCCCGGGATGCGTGTGACGGCTCTGGTTCTCACCGGCGCGGGAACCGTCCGCGAGGACGAGGAACGACGCCCTGGCGGAGCTGTGCGCTGGGGCGGACCTCGACGTGCGGGTCGCCGGTTTTCCCGACAACCGGCCCCTGGCCCATGGGGCGAGGTGAAACAGGCCGTCGTGGCGCTGCGTGAAGCGAACCGGACCCTGGTGATCGGTCCCCAGCACGGTGACGCGCACAGGGACCACCGGCTCGTCGCCGAGCTGCTGGCTCAGACCTTCCGCCGCCAACCGGTGTGGGGATACGAGATCGCAAAGTACGAACCCGACCTACCCACCCCGGCCACGTTCGTGCCCGTTCCCGACAGGTGGCACACCCGTCAAAAGCCGACGTCATCACCCGCCACTACCCCAGCCAGGCCGAAGGACATCCCTGGTTCGACGCGGAGGCGTTCACCGCGCTGCAGAGGCTGCGCGGCATCCACCGCGAACCACCGGTACGCCGAGGCTTTCGTCGTGCCCACCACCACCGTGAAGATCGAGTTCCCACATGAAGGTCCCTGCTCACCGGCCACCAGGGCTACCTGTACCGTCATCGGCCCCGGTGCTGCGCGCAGCGGGCCACGATGTCACCGGCCTCGACGTCGGCTGGTTCGCCGACTGCGTGCTCGGCCCTGCCCCCGCCGACCCGCCCGCCTGCACCTCGACCCTGCGGGACGTGGCGCCGCCGACCTGGGAGGATTCGACGCGGTTATTCACCTCGCGGCGTTGTCGAACGAGCCCCTCGGCATCTCGCCCCGAGATCACCTACGACATCAACCACGCGGCCTCAGTGGCTCGCGCGCGACTCGCCGAAAGCAGGCGGTGTGGGGCGTTTCTGTACCGTCGACGTGCAGCGTCTACGGGGCAGCAGGCGACGGGCTCGTCGCGGAGGACGCCGACCTGGCGCCGGTCACCCTGTACGCGATCAGCAAGGTGCGGGTCGAGAAGGACCTCGACGAGCTCACCGACGCGGACTTCTGCACCGTCTCGTTGCGCAACGCCACCGCCTTCGGTTTCTCCCCGCGACTGCGCGCCGACATCGTGCTCAACAACCTCGTCGGATCGCCCTGCTGACCGGCAGGTACTGGTGCCTCCGACGGCACCCCGTGGCGACCGCTCGTGCACGCCGCCGACATCGCCGGTGTTCGCAGCCGCCCTGGCGGCTCCCGCCGATACGGTGCGGGGCGAGAAGATCAACGTCGGCACCGAGGCCAACAACGTCACCGTCGCGGAGATCGCAGACGGTCGCCGCCGAGACCGGAGCGGCGGTGCGGATCACCGGCGAGGCCGGCAACGACCTGCGCTCCTACCGGGTGGACTTCTCGGCTGCGTCGTCTGCTGCCGTGGCGCGACCGTGCGCTGCGGCATCGCCGACAGGGCGCGAACTGGTCGCCGCCTACCGCGACCACGGCATGACCGAGGACCTGTTCACCCACCGTTTCGTGCGACTCGCCCGGATCCGTGAACTGCAGGAATCCTCCGGATCGACGCTGGCTCCGGACCGACGACATGAGGCCGCGACACTCAGAGCTGCGAAGCCAGCCACCAGGTCCGCCCAGGAAATCGCCGCGAGGTCGCGGTCGTCACGATCGGGTCGCCGGGGCTGCCGCGATGCCCAGATCCGGATCGTCGAGCGCACCGCGACGTCCTCATGCCGGCGTCGACGGTCGATCCGGTACTGCACATCCGCGGGGCCTCGCAGCACCTGAAAGCCGACGACACCCGAGCGGGACCCACAACGCGACGAAGTCGTGGTCGTCGAGCATCAGCGAGACGTGGGACCCGAGGTCGAGACCCGATGCGCGCATCCACCACGACGCAGAACACCGCACCGGCGGAGGACCCGCATGAGCTTGGACTCGCGTCGCCCAGCCTGCCGTGAAGACCTCACGCAGCACACCGAGGGCAGAGCGCGACTGAGTCCCTGGGCGTGCTCTGCCAACACCACCCCGTGACGCGCAATCGGCCGCATCGAGGTCCTGCAGAATACACCCCGGTCGATCGCGATGCGGGCGGGAGTAAACGTCACCACCCCGCTGATACCGGTTTTCGCGTACCTCCGTACCATCATGCCGAAGAAGGAGACCCGACATGGCTGAGTGCATCCAGTGGCTCCCGCGACGGCGGATCGTGCTCGACCTCGGCGCCCAACCGTCGCGCGTCACTGGCGCTGCCCACCGACCCACTCCCGACCCCACCACGCGTTGGCCATGCTATGTGCCGCGGCTGCGAGGTTGGCGCAGCTCGACGCCGACGACACCACCGAGCCGGAAGTTCCGTGCCAGAACCGCAGGCGGTCGTCGACCAGGCCCGCCAGGCGGTCGCGGACTGCGCACTCGGTACTCGCGGTCGGACCACGGTCGTTGAGTTCCGGTTCCCGCACGGCGGCAGCTGGCTGCCGCTGCTCGACTTCGGACCCCAACCGACGGGCCCGCAGATCTGGTGGTCGGCGGCTGGGTTGATGCACGAACGCGACCTCCCGCCGTTCTCGCCCGCCACGCCGGGCGCTGGCCGGCGACGGTCGGCGTTTTCCTCATCCAGCCGCTCGGCGACATCGTCGCCAGCACACCTGGACCGCGCTGCGTCACGGCCACCACGGCTATTTCACCCTCATCTGCCGCTGAGAACCGCGCTCGGCACGGTCGGTTCACCCGTCAGTGTGCTGCGCTACGACCTCTACGGTGGGTCGCGGTGGTGCTCGCCAGCCGAGGCGGAGAACCCGACGCCGGTCTGTTGGCCGCCCACGACGACGAGGCCCGGCGAGGACTGTCAACCGGAGGGGCTCGCCTGCCTGGCGGATGCGGTCTCGGCCTCGACGAACCAGCTGCGCTCCTATCTGGAGGCCACCGCGCCGCGGGGCCCGCGTCTGTTCGCCTACGGTGCCGCGTCGAAGGCTGTCGCGAACTGGCGATGATGGGCGCAGGCCGCCGGCGCGATCTCGCGGTCGGCGACGCGTCACCGGCTGAAAAGCAGGGATGGTCATGCCCGAAGTCGCGTGCCCGTGATCAGCCCGGCAGAACTCATCACCGCCAACCCGAGGAGGGTGCTGCTCCTGCTGCCGGATCTCCACGACGAGCTGCTGGCCGGCACCCTCAGCTCACGGGACGGATCACGATGCTGGGGTCGATGTCCCCGAGACGTCCCGTCCCTGAACGCCAGCGGTTGCGTATCTTTCCCAGACACGCCTGACCGTGCGGAAGGGACCGAGTGGCACGCGCATCTCCAACGCCCCGAGCGCGGTGCACTCCTGCAAGCCCAAATTCCGCATCGAGTCCTCCGGATTCGACGAGCCGCCCGCGCGATCGTCCGCATCTGGAGATCGCACCCGGACCTTGCCCACCGCCAGTCGCAGCAGCGATGGCGTGCTAGGATCTTCGTGATCCACGCCCCCATTCCGGTGCCGTATCCGCGGGCCTGGGCTTTGAGCGCGGGAAGGTCGGAGCGATGACGGTGCCACGTGATGGCCGAGGGTTCCACGCTGATGAAGTACCGGCTGCGAGCATGCGCAGGTACATGTCGATGTCCTCTCCACCCTTGGTGGGCTGGCCAACCCCAGGGTGACGTCAGAATCCACCAAGGCGCTCGAAGGCCGTCCCGGTCAACGCGGTATTGGCCCCTGTACCGTAGGCGCCCACCTGGAAGGGAACAGCGGCAGCTCCGCAGGCGGCGAGGACAGCGAGTACACACAGGTTTCTCGCATCAGCCCAGGTCACGCTGGTCAAACCACGCCTGAGTGCGAGTGCGGATCTACCGCTGGGCACCAGCCCACACCAACCCGACACGAGGGATCGCGACCGAAACCGCGAGCGATTCTCGTCAACCAGTGGCGGTCCACCACCACGTCATCATCGATAAACGACGTATTCGTGGGCGGCCACCGCATCCCCCGATTTCGCGGCCATGGAGGCCCCGCAAGCGGCTCGTGGATCGCGCACCCGGGGATCGGGATGGCGCAGGGCCACGTCACGGGTCTCGGACGTGGACCCGGCGTTGTCGACCACCGACCTCGAAGTCCGGGTAGTCGCTAGCCAGGACGAACCGACCGCCTCGCGGGCTTTCCCTCCCCGGTCGCGGGTACAGATCACTACGCTGATCGGTGGCTGAACGAGTTCCGGTTCGGGACGGCGGCCGAGTTCGACGGCACGCCGAAGCTCGTCGACCAGAACCTGTCCCTCCGCGATGTCGACCGTGACAAAACGCCGCACCGTCTGCCCTCGCGCACCAGGAAACGGGCCCTGTGATAATCCGATCCACCAGCCACCCAGCCACGAACTTCGTTGCCGGATGCCAGGTCGCTAGATCAGTTCGCCGATCCACACCGCGCCGGCCCACTCGGGGTTGTCGCTGCTGCGCATAGTTCGTTCCAGCATGACATGACCCTACCTGAGGACGGACGTTATCGACCGCCCATACAGCGCGACACCGCGCATGGCAACGGGGGAATCCTAGATGAGTATCGACTCCTTGAAGGGTGAAGAAAAAGCCACCACCCCGCGCGCATTTCCATCGTTCCCGACCCGGAGATGGAACCCGTCGCCATCACCTCAGTGCCAAGGAGGACGAGGAAGCTGAAACCGGTTCTGGGTGGCCCTGCTCGTGGCCTTCCTCGGAATGGTGGGTGTGCTGTTGACGATCACTGGCGGCAACGGCGGATTCCAAGGTCTGCTGGTGGCTGTCCTGCTGCACACCGTTCCCGGCCTGGCTATTGCGGTGGTGTACCGGCTGCACGGTCTCCGATCTCATCCTGTCGTGGTTCGTCGGCAGCCTCGCGGTGCTGATCCTGTGTTCGTTGCCGATGGCGCTCGCCAGCTTCTGGCATCCGCGTGTGATGGCCACCGATCCTGCTCGCCTCGACGGCGGTGGCCGTGTGGTGGCGTGCAAACGCCCCGAGCCTGGGCGACTGCTGGATGCACCGGACGGGCGAGCGATGATCGGACCGATCGGTCTGGCACACGGCAGGCTTCACTCGTCGCCGTGCTCGCCGCGGGCATACAGCCCCAGCCGCCGGCCCTCTACGGTGCAGCGCTGGCCGCCGGTCCGCTGTGGTTCCTCGGACTGGGTGCCATCGTTCGCCGTGTGCTGGGCTTTCTCCAGCGTCGGTGGGCGTAGCTGAGCATCGTGCTGCTGGCCACCGTCGTCCCCCATGGGCCAGGCCGTGATGTACGGGCACCCCGACGGTGCAGGTGGCGGCCCGCTCACATCGGGTTGGTGAACCTGCTCATCACCCATGGGGTCTGGACCGCGAAGCCGGGATCCACCAGGCCCTACTCGGGTCTGTTCGCGTCCAGCGCACTGGTGCAGCAGGCCGCGGGCTGGCCCGGACCTGATGATGTACGCCGCCGTGTTCGGGGCCGTCGGCGCGGGCGTGAACTGCCTGGCGGTCGCGCAGCTGGCGCGCGCCGTCGACGACGAACGCGCCTGGTGGGCGGGGCTGGTCTTCGCGCTCGGTTCCAGCCTGACCACCGGCTTCTGCGCCCCCAGGTCGCTGGGTCTGGCCTCGTCACGACCGCCACCACCGCGTTGCTGCGCAACAGCACAGGTCTGAAGTGGCCGCGGGTCGGGCGGCCCTGGCGCTTTCGATCGCAGTCGCCCCACCCATCAGCTCAGTCCCTTCCTGGCGACGCTGATCTGCATCGCCTTGGTGGTGGTTCGGTTGATGAAGTTGTGGTGGTCGCCGGTAGTGCTCGTCGCCCCCGCCGTGATCTGGGCGCTGCTCAACCGCGGTGTGTGCAGTCGTACGTGTCCCTCGACGAGCTTTTTCAACGTCCTCGCGAACTTAAAACCCTCCAGGCCGAGTTCCAGCGCCCTCTGCGGACCTCCGTCAACCGGTCACGTTCTGGGTGCCGTCCATCGCGCTCGTAGCATCGGCGTCGCCGCGCTCGTCGCCCCTCATCCGCTTCCACAACCGCATGACCTGGGGCTCGCGCTGGCGCAGCGAGTCCGGTTGCTCTGTTTGCCGAACCCCTGCGGCTCGGAGGGCATCTTCAGGGTTTCGTTGTTCTGTCTTCCGTGGCTCGCGATCATCGGGTCAATCAACCTGCCCCGAACGGGCCGGCGGTTCTGGACGGTTCCGTGGCATCCGGTCCGCAACGCCGGTGTGGTCGCCCTGACAGCAGTGTTCGTCATCGGAACCACCGGGATGGACTACACGCGTGATCAACGCGAAAACGTGAAGGCCGCGGCCTGGGCTGGAAGAACACGTCACCGACGAAACCAGGTGTTCGCTCTCGGCACCACACTGGCCGAACCGGTGCTCATCTCGCGGCAAGGACACGTTCTACATTTCGGGGAACTGCTGCTGCGACGAGACCACCGAGATCTCATCCTGCGAAAAGCCCGGCACTGATTACGACCCCCAGGCAGACCTGGAGATGCTCATGCAGCACTGGATGAAAGCGCGGGCAAGGTGCGCTACGTGCTGGCGAGCGAACGAATGAAGGCCTTCGACGAACGCTACGGCCAGCAACTCGCCTCCGACCAGACCCGACTCGAACAGGCGCTCCGGGCAACCCCGGGGGTCACCGTCGCATACCAGGGGGATGGGGTCACGGTGTACGAACTTCCGGAGGCAACGGCTCATGAGCGTCGCAGTCGTCATCCTCGCCGCATGACAAACCCGGACACCTTCACCGGCTCGTGAAAGCGTTGGATGGGCTTCCCATCTTCCTCCACATCGATGCCGGCACCTCTCCCGAGATGCACCACGAGATGACGGATGGACTCCCCCAGCGGGTGCGTCTGCTGCCACGTATTTCCTCTGGCTGGGCCAGTTTCGGACTGGTGGAGGCCGAGCTCACCGGTTACCGGGCGGCATGCAGTGAACCGGAGATCCAGCACGTCGTGTTGATGACGGGGGCGGATTATCCGCTGGTGGACGCGCAAACGCTCGCAAAACGCTTGTCCCGCTCCTTCCGGGACCGGTCGTGGGTCGATGCGCAGCCGCTACCGATCGCCGATTGGGGGTGATGCGTGGTTACGACCGTTTCGTTTTCCGCAATCGGCCTGAGAATCGACGACGGGTCTGGTCTCCGCTTCCGCGACGTTGGCCCCGGGGACTCCGTCCCGCAGGTGGGTCGCAGCTCAAGGTGCTTGCCCGCCATCACGCTGAGCTGCTGCTGGGAATCATTGATTCCAGACCGGACATCGTCGACTATTTCAGGACCGTGTGGGTTCCCGACGAAACCATGATCCCCACCCTGTTGGCTTCTCCCGAGTTCGGCGCCGAAAGGGATTCCTACCATCACGATGGGAACGCCTGGTACGATCGATTGGGGCAGACGTCCCAGCCCCAACCCCGCGGTGGTTGGACGAAACCGACCTTTCGGCGTTGCGCGCTGCCCGCACCCTGGGAGGCTCGCACCCGCCCTGTTCGCCCGCAAATCCGTGAGGGACTCCACCGCCCTGCTGGACCGGATCGAGCGGGACCCGTGCCGCTGCCATGACCCCGGAAGGAACGACCACGCCCGGCCCCGGAGGAAACGACCAGGTGCGCGGGCAGGGGGAGGCACCTCCGACCTGTTCGGTCGGGGAATGCTCTACGTCGTGATCTGGTCCATGCAGATGGTCGTGGCGACGGTGGTGTCCCCGTGCTCACCCACGTCCTGCCGGTGGCGGCATTCGGGTCGTTGTCGGCGGCCATCGCGCTCTACCAGCTGTTGATCGTCCTCACCGTACTCGGGTTGGACCAGGCGTTGGAGATGCAGCGGGTGGAGGACGCCGACCCGGCCCGCGCCCGAGGGCTGCTGGCCGCCGGGTTGGCCATCGACGTGCTCATCGTCGGAGGCATCGCGTTACTGTCGCCGCTGTGGGCGCCCGCGCTGGGATTCTCCAGCCACACGCTGGTGCTCATCACGCTGGGCTGGACGGCCCCTGGCGTGGGGGTGATGCTGTCGCTGTCGCTGCTGCAGGCCGAGGGACCGGTTCGCGCGGTTCGCCACTGTGTCGTTGATTTCGACGGTGGGTGGTTTTGCTGCTCGGTCTGGTGCTGCTGTTCACCTGGGAGCGCACCGCGGAGGTGTACGCGCTGGGCGGGATCATCGGTCAGGTGGTCGCGCTCGTGCTGGGGCTGGTGTGACCAGGCCGCGGCTGGCGAGGGCTGTTCGACAAGGAGACGTTGCGTCGTGGACTGCGTCTTGGGATTCCGCTGGCCCTTGCCGGTTTGTCGACTTTTCCTGCTCACCGCCGGCGACCGGTTCATCATCCAACGCATGCTGGGCGAGTGCAGGTGGCGCGCTACCAGGTGGCGTTCACCATCGGCAACGTCGTGTCACGCTCATGCTGACGTTCACCAACCGCGCCTGGTTGCCGCGCCTGAAGAACGTCGTCGACGACACCCAGAGGTGGCGGTGATCGCAACCTCCGGGACGGCGTGTTCTGCGCTGGTGGCGGGGCGGTGCTCGGCGTCACCGTCTCGGCCCCGCTGTTGCAGATCTTCGCTCCCGCCACCTACGCGCAGGAGGACCTGGTCCTCAGTGGTCGCGCTGATCGGGTTGGCCGCTTTCCCCGTCGCGGCGGCGGCGAGCAGTCAGATGCTCATCACGATCCGCTGGTCGGTGCCCTTGGCGTGGGCCTCGGCGGTGGCGGTGGTGTCAGATCGCCGCGACCTTCCGCGCTCATCACGTGCCGTTCGGACTCGACGGCACGGCAGCCGCTGACTTTCCTCGCGTTGTTCTTTCACAGGCGGTGGTGCTGCGGTTCGCAGTGACGCGACGTCACGCCCCGGTCCGGGTCGCCTGGCCGGTGGTGGCGCTCATCGTCGTCGCGGCAGTGGGCTGCGTCGCATCGATCCGCCCCGCAGGGCTCGGCCTGGAGGATCGGTCGGTTCGCGTTCTCCTGCTGCCTGGTGCCGTTCTTCCTAGGTTTGCGACGCCTCCAAACGGCCTGACCCCAGCTCCCTCCTGCCCGCAGTACCGCCGCACCGCCCAGGCACGCCAGGAAATGCGAGGCCGTCGCGGGGCTGAGGGTGACTGCAGAACGGTCGGGGACCTCGTAGCGAGGGTTGTTCGCAACCTGTTTGAAGAACCGGATGTGCTCGCCGAGTTGCGCGCGGTTATGGCTGTTGGAGAACGACTCCGTCCACATGCGGGATGAAGCGCGCCTCGGGCTGGCTGATCATGTCGCCGCGGGTGAGGATCCGCAGCCAGGCGTCGATGTCCATCGCGAACACGATCGCGCCGTCGAACCCGCCGATGGCGTCGTAGTCCCTGCGGCGAAACATCACGCAGGCAGGTTCTCCGACCGTTGATCCCGAACCGCACCGCCGTCCTGGCGACCTCGAGACACTGTGGCGCCCCCAGCGGGCCGGCAAGCCCGCGTTGCGGTTGAGAACATCACCATTGCCGTCGATGAAGTCGCGGCGGCACGAGCTGAGGGCGACCGTCGGATCCTCCAGGAGCGCGGCTTGGGGAGGCGAGGTGTCCGGGCTGATGAGGTCGTCGGCACACACCACCTGATCAGCTCCCGCGGGCGCTGCCCGACGGTTGCGCGCCAGTTGGCAGGCAGCGGAAGGGTTCCTTCGGGCGGATGTATCGGATGCGCGGGTCGTCGAGCCTGCGACCACGCAACTGGTGCCGTCGGTCGAGCCGTTGTCCCGGATCACCACCTCAAAGTCGGCATTCTCGCTCGCCAGCACCGACCGCAGGGTCGCCGCCAGGGTTGGTGCGCCCTGGTGAGACCGGGATACAAACGGAAATGTGCGGTCTCATCAGCTTCTCACCGGGCTCTCAAGAACCTGCGGGTGCCCTACCAACCCCCGACCCGCTCAGTTGAATCAGTGAGCGTGTCGCTCCCGCCCGGTGGGGTCGCACACGCTTGTGGAGTCACTAGGGGTTGGGTGAAGCACGATCAGCGGTTAGGGTTTTCCCGTACCGTTAAGGAGAGGGACCTTGATACCAAACCGAATAACTCGACCCCTGATGGCTCTGGGCCTCGCAGGTATAACGATCACAGGAGGTTGTTCTTACAACCCCACGGCAGCCACCCAGGACGTGACCGCGAACCCGGCTTCTCTCCGTTCAAGCAGGGTCACTCGAGGCAGCATCACCCACCCCGAGCAGGCTCTGTCGACGCACAGGGCAACAGCTACGCCGGCATCGGACATCACGAGCAGCGACAGCACTCCCACGGCGAGCGAGTCAGCAACCACCGAGTCATCATCAACCGGAGCTCCACGTCGTCGGCGAGCGAATCACCGACTGCAAAGATGTCCTCCGTGTCGCGGGGTTCAGGGCGATCGTTCACCCCTGAACATCCCCGGTCGCGTCAACCAGTCCCGGCAGCCGGATCTGCAGCGCCGCAGCGGGTTTCGAGAATGGTCCGGCCCAGACCGCTCGATGCCGAAATCAGCGGGTGGAACATCGACTATTTGAGGGCTTCGATGCATCCCTCGAGGCTGGGCTGGGAGCCTTACGGCTGGGGCGAACCCGAGGTGGGGCACGGCGCCATGGGGTGATGTCCGACAACAACACGTTCGTGCGCAACGGGGAGCTGATCGTGCGCACCGAGTACAGGGAGCGGCAAATGGTACGCTGGGGCACTAGCACCGCGAAGGCTTTCGGCCTCGCGTGGCCGCTGGGAGGTTCGCGCTGGAGTTCCCGAGGCCAAGGGCATCAGCTATGTCTTCCTGTTGTAGCCGAAGAACAAGGGCCTGGCCCCCGGAGATCGACTTCGCCGAGGGGGCGAGTCAACGGACCCGAGATCGCGGGCACCTACCACTGGGATTCCGACGACAAGCAGGACCACAAGTTCGTCGACCACGAGGACATGACCGGCTGGCACACTACGGCGTGATCGTGGAGCAGGATCACATCATCTTCACCTTGACGGCAGGGTGAGGGCCGATCGATCAGCCGAACGTCACCGACACGCAGATGTGGTTTGGTGTGCAGACCGGAGCGATGGACTAACGGTAAGCAGAGCCACACTGAGACCGTCGACGGCGGTGTCCGGGGGATCTCACCCGCAGGGTATCCGACATCCAGATCGACTACGTGGCTCACTACACCAGGAGCTAGGAGCTGACGCAGGAACGAGGCGCTGTGTTCCCGGCGGGTGGTCGGGCACACAGCGCCTCGTCATCGAGCCTCACGAAGTTTGGTGGGTCGGACCACAACGAAGGTGCAGTCCGTATCGAAACCACCTCTGCTGGCTGACCCGGCACGGAGCCAGCCGCCCGGTCACTTCGCGCGCTGGGACGGGGAACGTGAGTTCTCGACCGGAATTTCGCGACCCGTGGGGTGTCGAAGATCCGGATTCCCAGCTCGTCACGCACGATCTGCAGGTCGGAGCCGACGGGCATGTCCCAGATGCCGATGAGGGCTGGGTTCGATGGCGCACGGGTCGTTGAAGTCAACAATCTGCCAGTTCGACGGGATCGTCGAGGCACTCGGTGGTGTCGATGTGGCTCAGATCTGCCAGCCGTTGTCGTAGGGTGCGCTCGACGACTCCCGAACCATCCAGCGCACAACCCCTTTCTTCCTCGATGACGTTGCGGGTGGCCAGGGCAGGCTCCTGCATTGGGAATGAACTCCATCGTCGTGGTCCTCTCGTGGTATCGGATGCCTTTCTCAGGCTAGCAACAGCAGCGCTGAGTTCCTCGACGCCAGCGCAATCGCCACACACGACTCAGCTGGCGACGTCGATCTCCTCAGGCCTTGGAATCGTGTCACCATTCGTCAACGTGTGACCTGTTCCTGGAGGATCCTGGACCCTGTAGTTGTTCGGGTCTCGGAATTCCCTCAAGAACTCTTCCTCGGTGATCCGGTGGGAGAGGTATTCTTTTCCAAGTTTTTTGTATTCTCGACCGGGTACGTGCCCATGTCCCAGAGACCCTTGCGGTCCTGTTCCTCTTTCACGTGATCTTGGCCCACTTCGACCTTCAGAATCAAAGTGAATGCCCGGTCCCTTAGCGTCGTCCTTTTTGCACCCAGATCTCGTGCTCCCGGGATCTTTTCATCCTCAGGCACGCCCAACGATTTCAGTTCGCCTTTCTCGATCTGTTCAGAGCTGCTCTTCCAGGAGAGATCCCATGTCTTCTTGATCTGTTCGTTGGTGTGACTCGGACGATGATTGGCGTAGCGAAGACGGTTACCATTCTCGTCGTACCCATCAGGAATTGGGTTCTCCTTGGCTGGCAGCCCTCAGGGTCGAGGGCACTGGGTTCTCAGCCACACGGGTCCGCCTCCGGGTCGTACCGCATGACTAGCACGATTCCCGAGGAATTCGTCAGCTCCAGCGGGCGTCCATTGCGGTGATCCACGGGCTGGTCGTGTTCGTTACGAGGCGCCTTGGCGAGAGCATCATCAACATCCTGCTGGGTGTAGGCGCGTGGCGCATCCTTGGTAGGGATGGTGTCTCGAACCCGAGCATCCGGATCGTAGGGTACTGCCTTGCTCGTGGGGTGTCGTGTCTTTCCCATCGGGCAGGGTCAACACCAGTGTTCGGTTGTTCTGCTCTCCTGGCCGGAGAGACATCTGGCTGCTCGGTGTGCCGGAGACTCGTGACATCCGGGGCCGCCCTCCGGGGCACCACCTCATGGGGCGTGGCTGCTCCACCGGCGTGATTCTTCGGGGTAGACACGGGACCATCACCCAGCGTCAGGGGGCTCCTGCCGTCACCATGCATGCCGCCCGTTCCACGGGGGCGACGTCGATGGTGTGCTGGCTGCCACCTGCCCTATTCTCGATGGGACCAGGACCGGTGTGTGGGTGGGCTGGGATGACGCCCGAACCATCCGCCTTGGCATGCGGAAGAGTGTCAATGCGTGGCTTCCAGTCTCCGTATGTCAGGAGAACCGTGCGGAATATCCACCGCTTTGCGGATGTCGTTGACCGCACCGCCGTCGACATGATCCAGGGACCTTCAGCACACGTGCAGCTTTCAAAGCCGTTCCTGGAGAAACCGCCCCCAAGGCTCTGAGCGATGCCTTCCCGGCACCTCCGGTGCCACCGCTGACCGCTGCGCCCGCCGCGTCGGGCAGGAAACTGCCGAGCGTTCCGGCAGGATCGGTCGACCATGTGTCGTAGCTGATTGCCCCCTTTCCTAGTTCTTTTAGCGTCTTGAGGGACTCCATGTATCTCTGATGGACTTTCTCTTTGCCCATCACCGCTACGTCCACACCAGTCATCAATGCGCCTACACCAGGATTTGTCCACCTCGCGATGGGTTCAAGATCTTGCACGAGGTTTCGCCGCTGCGCTTCTCTTGTATGCGGTGGCTCACAGTCGTCCCCGCCCAGACCTGTCAGGGTCCCAGAGATCTTTCGCGGTGCCAGTAGTACTGTTCCACGCTCCATCTTTCATGAGAATACCTAAGCCAAGCCCTCCCAAAGCTCCGATTTTCCAGCCACTCGGACTGCCCCAGGAGCTTTTCCGGTTCTGGTCTGGTCGCGTTTGGCATCCAGCGATGTTCCCCAGGTGTAGGGGTTGTTGATGCTGGTTTTTGTCTCTCGGCACATAGTGCGGCCCGCCCCATGTGGCTTGGAGTTTGTTGCCACACTCACGTTGGGCGTTCTCCAGATCGGTCTCGAACTCCTCCACTCGGCGAGCCAGGTCGTTCGCCTCAAGCACCAAGTCGGCGGTGATAACTAGCGCATTCGCGCCAGTTATTATCTTCCCGACCGCCTCAGCGGCTGCTTTTTCATGGGCGGCTATGTCTCTGATGAGCTGTTCGCGTCTCACCTTCAACTCGTCAAGCTTGTCTGCGTAGGCGTCGAAGGCAGCGCATGGTCCCGGCGTGGCCTTCAGAGTTTGCGCCCAGCGGTCGGGCTTGTTCATCGCATTGATGCACCGTGCTGGCTTCCGGCGATGGTGAGGGAGGTGGTCAGCGCACTCCAGATGCACGGATGGCGCCGGACGTTGCCGATACGCTGTTCAGGGCCTTCTCCAGTTCTCCCGCTCGCTGACGAGATCGGTTCGGGAGTCGATTTCTGAGGGTGTCATCCCCATGTCAGTGCTCCTTCGGGGAGGCAGGGCTAGCGGAACCGCCACCCTTGGGCATATCGGCGGGGAACGTGGCAGCCGCCGCGGTGCTCTGCGCGTTGGCCGCCATTTCGATGCTGCCTTCGTTGTGAGGCGACGATTGCCTCAGCGGTGCCTTGGGCGCGACATTCGTCATCCCTGGACGCACTCGATCCCCGGCGAGGCACAGTTCTTCATCCACATCTCAGAGTGTGGCGTGGACGAATTCGAGTGCGTGAGTGCACCACCAAGTCGTCGCCTCCTCATCGCTTGCGAGGAGATAGTTGCGTATTCTTCTGCAGATGCGGCTGCGCTCTGGACTGTTTGCCCAGCACTCTGCACATCCTATTACCAGCTGCCCATGGTATGGCGGCCTCCTGAAAGTCTCTTGTTGCGTGGAGGATGTGAAACGCCGCGCGGAAGGTCACTGACCGGTACTGCAAAAATGCTCATGGCATGAAGGCCACCATGCACTGTGGCGACGCCTGGAGCCGCCTGTCAGGTCTGCTTTCAGGCACGAAGAAACGACACAGTGCCGCGGCAGACCCGACAGTACGGAGAAAATTTGTGGTGCAGGGGATGAGGTGATGCGCCCTCAGCGAATGGCGACTGCCCTTTTGCCCTGCTCATCGTTTGGGTGGCCGTGTCGTCGTTCGGGTTCAACGTCCGCTGCACCAGGAGATGATATTCACTACCTCGGTTCCCGACTTGCAGGCGACTCTCGACATCTGCATACATGGCATCGAGCTCCGGTCGCCTGGAACTCAGAGTTGAAATTGTTCACATCAGTGCTGTGCCCAGTCAGGATCGACATCAACTGATTGCATATTGAATTAATGTGGGTCTGGACGGCTTCCGACGCGTCTGTGTCGTATGCATTCATTCCTGTAGCCATTTTTCAGCCTCCTCGGCTTCGAATTTTTCTTGTGTCTGGTTCCTGCTGTCGGGCGCCGTGGAAGTTTGCCGTGCTGTAGTCGGCGGATCCCTCGGTGGTGCGCGTTGGTCACCATCTCGTCGGTGCCCGTGACGAACGCGGTGTGCATGCCGGCCTGTCCTTCACCCACGGCTCCGAAGGCGTTCTGCAGATCCACCGTGATCTGGTCGGCGTTCAGCTTGAAGTTCTGAAAACTGCACGTACCCGTCGCCGTCGAACTTGCCTTCCAGTGGCGCAACGGACGCGATCAAAGTCCTTGATCAATGAACCAATGTCCTGGTGTGAGGCCCCAGTTTGTTTTGTTCAGCGTGGGCAATGCCTCATCTGTCATCTTGAAGTACGCGACAGCCCTTCCCGTATTGTTTCGACTACATCTGACCGCTGCCGACCCCCACGCGACTCGAGGTCCCGTCCACCTAGCCGTAGTTTCAAGGGGCTGCGCTAGAAATGGCGAAAAACGGCGACGGGCGGCGGCTGGCAGGCGCAGCGTCCTGCCAGGTCTGTCCCGACCCAAAGGCTTGTTGCACGCCTCTTGGGGAGTGCGAGTCGATGATGCTGGCCACCCGACCAGGTCGTGTCGGGACGGCCTACGGACTTGCCGGGTATCAGGTGAGAGGCGACTACCTCGGCGCTGGCCGGCTGGGTCCGTGGCGCTTTTTCTGGCTGGGTCTGAGCTTGTGGGCGCCAGGCCCGTGGAGGATACTGTCGTCTCACTCCAGTCGAAAACTGGGCGGGGCGAGGGCCCTTCTCCAGGTATTCGCACATCCGCCTGTGCAGTTCCGGACGTCTCTTCGCGGCGAGTTCCACCGATTTCTTCAGCGAGGCAGGGTTCCCCGAAGGCCTGTCATTTCAATCACGTCCCAGTCGATCCCGGGGTGCGAGAAGATCACGTCATAGAGTGGAGCGCACAGGTCGTCAGAGGTTGCGGTTGTCAAGCATGGCCTGAATCGGCACATTCCGTTTTCGACGCTTTCAGGTTGATGTCCGCGCCACCGTCGAGAAGGCGCTGCAGCAGCTTCCCTTCCCCCGGGTAGTCGTGTTCGCGTTGTGTGAGCAGGACGTGAAGTGCGTTGATCTTTCCGCGAGGATCGATCTGTGCTGGGTCCGCGCCGTGATCCAGCATCCAGTTGGCGATCTCCAGCCGGGAGGCCAGGTTGCTGTTCCCGAGCGCCCAGAACAGGTATTTTTCCAGTCGATGTCAGGATTCTCGGCAACGGCTTTCACGAAATCATCCAGCGTCCCTCTGCCAGCGACTCCACCCGGGGTAGCGCCACTCTCGGCCATCTTCTGCTCCCATCACTCGGCAACGCGTCCAAGGGCCTGCTCGAGGCTGGCCCGCATGACCTTCAACTCTACCCACCCAGCCTTCACGATCAGCTCCTTGAAGCCAAACCCCGCGTTGTCGAAATTACTGACCTCGCTGGAGCACTAGAGCGGCCCGATCCAGGTCACGGGGTTCGTTTTTCCCCACTGCTTCACTTCCGGCTTGCGCAGCAGCTGATGGTGGTCACGGCGAGCGACAGGCCGATCAGTCCCCGGAAGAGGGTTCCCACCAGGTATGCGCCCATTGCGCCATTGGGGTCGACCCTCATGGTTCCCGAGAGGTTCAGATCGATGGTGCTGATCGCCAAGCTGAGCAGCGTCAGGATGGCCTGGGCGCACGCCGCCACGAACAAGACGGTGTATCCGGTCCTTTTGAGGAAGGTGATGCCCGTGACCAGGAGGGCGACGGCGGTCGCGAGAATCCCGAGGGGCTGGATGCTTCCGAGGAGGATCATCAGGCTGTCGAGGTTTCCGTAATACCCGGCTTCTGCCCTGCCCTGGATACCGGCGAGAGTGGTGAGTGTCCCGAGGAAAACAATGAGCCCCAGGCTGCCACTGACGATCCCGAGTACGCCCGCTGCGGTCGCTGGGCCGGGACGTTTCGGTCCCAGGTGCAGCGTAGGGGAAGGGGTTGTGGCGGGATGCCGTATCCGTATGGAGTTGCGTCTGCCACTGTTGGGGTGGGGTGGGAGGCTGTTGCGCCTGCATGTGGGACGTCTGGCCTGGGTCGGGTTGGGCGTAGGGTTTGGGTTGTGGAGACTGTGGGCCGGTTTTGGAAGTCAGGGGCCCGGCTCCGTTGGGGGTTAGGGGTTGTGATCGGTCATGGGGAACCTCCTGCAAGGAACGTATCGCACTCCCAAGAGACTTCAGGGGCGTTGCGAAATTTCTGGGGATGCTCCTGGTTTTCTGGCGAGAATCACGCCGTTGCCACATCGAGGCGGCTCCGCGATGCTAGTTGGTGGGGGCTCCAGCTGAGGAAGAGCCCACGGCGATCACCGTCCATCGCTCCTTGATCGAGACGGAACGCGAGACCTCAAAGAGCTTTTCAGAGCGTTGGTTTCCTCATTCGTGGGGATACCGGGCTCGGGAAGCTGGAGTCGTCATCCCCGGGTCGAGTTCTTCACAGAAACGATCATCAAATTCCCGCGGCTTCTCGGGTAGCGCCAGGCCTTGTAGCAAAGCTGATCGGGCGACTGGATGCCACCGATGTCCTGAGCCGGATCACGCAGGCGCGGACGATCTCTTTGATGGTTGTGGTGGGCGTGGGCCACGTGAAGTTTTCGCCCCCAGGTGAGCGCTTCCTCCCCGAAGGGCTCAAACCCCAGGGATCTAAATTCTTCCCGCTGCTGCTCGATGAACGTCACCGTCGTCCCTTGCGGCCATTCTCCCCTGAGAACTCGGCGACCATGTCGGTGTCGTCCCCAGCAAACCGTCCGTGTTAAAGCATCTATTCCGCCGAATTGTATGAACGGAATACCGCGATCCGCCGAGCTTATGATCAAGATGGTGCGAAACGGAAAGGACATGATTTTTAGGAACAAGTTTCGCTCAAATTCATCCCACTGCACAGCCAACCTCACTCTCTCGGATGGGCAAATTCATCCAACTTCGGATCGAATAGGTAGGATCTCATCCTATCATGAGTAGCCAGCGGTGAATACGCCGGGGTTCGCATCAGGTAAGAAACTGATTCGCAATCACACACAGTCTCAGGTCGGGTCAGCGCAACATGCGATCAGCCACTTATCACTTCCGCCACTCAAAACACAGAAGCTCACGCACAGCCAGCCCGGCGACCAGCAAAACCCGCGAGTCATGACCCACTCGAGGACAACTACACATCAACTCCCGGACCGAAACACCACCACCTCAGTACACCCGAATCCCCTGAGGGAGTATAAAAACTCAAATCCACAAACCGCTCATACCGAGTCAATTCTGCGATCACATTCTGCGGATACTTCCACGCCACATGCCGCGTACCTGTCAATGACGATGTCGAAGGGCTTCCCACGCCTCAACACCAGCCGCGACATAAGCAACGAAAGCATCATTGACCAACCCGAACTCCTCAAACCCCTCCCGCTCCGGCCTGAAAAACGGAATCGAAAAAAACACTGGCATTCATACCTTCATCTTTAGTGCACATGATGCGCTGTTCTTCTGACGCAAAATTTCCAGTAAGAATACCAGTATTATCGGTCGGGGACCAGCCAAGTTGCTGAGCCGTTGAGCCGAACTGGTCAAGCCTGATCGGCCACGACAACCCAATCAGGAACTCCACCAAAGCAACGAACTCATCTACAGCAAAAACATCCACACCCCAACCCTCCTTCCATGCCCACACTCCTAATGACCGTCCCATCACCCCTAGTACCCAGCTCCCCCTAGAACATAGTAATGGTCGCTCGCAGGGAAGAAGCCGCCGATCACCCAGAACAAACCTCACGATCCGCCCACAGCCAACCCAGCGACCAGAGAAAACCCCCTAGTCAAACCGCGTTCGAGGACAAGTACACATCAACTCCCGAACCGAAACACCACCACCTCAGTACACCCGAATCCCCTGGGGAGTATAGAACCTCAAACTCGCAGACAAATCACTTCGCCCAAACTCGACAATCACATTCTGCGGATACTTCCACGCCACATGCGAGCGCTTGCCAATGACGATGTCGAAGGGTTTCCCCACGCCTCAACACCAGCCGCGACATAAGCAACGAAAGCATCATTTATCAACCCCGCCTCCTCAAAGCCCTTCCTACCCGGTTTATAAAATGAAAGAGAAACAACACGAATATTTTTACTTTTATCCTCAGTAAGCGTGATGTGCTCTTCTCCTGATGCAAAATTTCCGGTGAAGATACCAGTATCGCCGGTCGGGGACCAACCAAGTTGCTGAGCCGTTGAGTCGAACTGGTCAAGTCTGATCGGCCACGGCAACCCGATCAGACGCTCCACCCAAAAGCAATGGACTCGTCTACAGCAAATATATCCACGGCCCTGCTCCTTTCCATGAGGCTTATTCCTTGATGACTTCTATATCCCGCTTACCATCCTGAACTACACAGGTCGAGTTCACCACCCGAGTTCAATCAAACACAGGACGCGGTGACGGACCATTCTCCATGTAATCGCACATACGCCGATACAAATCCGGGCGCTGCTTCTTAGAGAGTTCGACAGATCTCTGCAACGAGATCGGCTCGCTGAAGGCCTATCCGCGATCACATCCCAGTCAATCCCAGGATACGAGAAAAATCACATCATAGAACGGAGCCACCTTCGCGTCCGATGCGATCATCTCGTCAATGATTGTCTGAATCGGAACGCTCCACTTCGGTGCCTTCAAGTTAATATCCGCACCCCCATCCAGAAGACGCTGCAGCAACTTCGCCTCCCCACAAAAATCATGCTCACGCCGCGTAAACATCACATGCAACACATTGGTCCCCTCGCGAGGATTAACCTGAGCAGGATCCGCACCATGAGGCTTATTCATAGGGGTGTTTTGGCTTTCCCCAACTGACGCTTTATCCGAGGGGGATGTGAGGGCGGCTTGCCCGATCTGAGACAATTCAAGGTGTAGAAACAAGAACCTCAGATGAAAGACAAGCCGCTGCCGTGAATACTACCACGATCCTGAGCGTGATCAGATCCTTGACCTGTGTGAAATGATCCACACATCCCGTTCCGGAAACCTTCCCAGCAGGATCCCGTGTCCTAGAGATTGTTCCGCTGTATCCAAGTCACTTTGTTGACGCTCAGACACAATCTCACCCAAGAGTTACTGGCCGACATCCACACGGTTTCCCAATCCACCATCTCGAGGGTGATTACGGTTTACACTCCCTTGATCGCCGAGGCCCTCCAAGCCTGGGTGCCCGGCACGGGGGACCTCGACCCAGACCGCCAGTACATCATCGACGGTACTCTGGCGCCCTGCTGGTCATGGTCGAAGCGTCCCGAACTGTACTCAGGCAAGCACCACACAACGGGAGTGAACCTGCAAGTGGCCTGCACCCTGACCGGACAGCTCGCCTGGATCTCAAAACCATCAGCAGGCAGTGTGCATGACGCAAAGGCCATCAAGGAATCCGGATTCCTCACAACCCTCAATGCTCACAATCATATCGGGGACAAGGGCTACATCGGATTGGGGATGATCACCCCCGTGAAGAAACCCGCCTATGGTGAACTCACCGACACCGATAAAAGAAACAACACGGCCATCAACCGTGTCCGTTACCTCATTGAGCGTGTCATCGCGAACCTCAAGACCTGGCGTGTCCTGCACACTGATTACCGTCGCCCTTACAACACCTTCGAAACCACAATACAAGCCGTCACGGGGCTCATCTTCGCCTACACCCTATGAATAAGCCTCCATGATCCAACATCCAGTCAACAATCCCCATCCGAGCAGTAAAATCCTTATTCTTGAACGCCCAGAACAAAAAACTTCGCCAATCCTTTTCAGGATTCTCCTCAACTGCTTTTACGAAATCGTCCAAAGTTCCATCCGTAACAGCGCTGGCAAGCTCCACGACTTCCTCCTGACAAATTAATCAGATCATCTATTCATCAATATGCGAACGATTCCGCAAAGGGATCCTCCACGCGATAATTATCCGCCCTACGTAACTCCTCCAAGAACTTATCTTTAGATATCTTTCCCGACAGGTATCGATGAGGCTTATTCACAGAATCCCAAAGATGATTCCTGTGATGGCGTTGACTGTGGTTTGGAATGTTGAGTATGGGCGGCGATGAGATGGGTGTGGAGGATGCGCCAGGTTTTGAGGTGCGCGATAGCCCGTTCGATGGGCCATCTGATGTGGTTGATGCGTTGGTTATAGTCTTCTTCCAGCTCGGTTGGTTTTCGTCCGGGTTGGGCCCTGGCTGGGGTGTGAGTCCGCGGTAGATGTAGCCTTTGTCAGCGATGATGTTTCTAGCTTTTAGGTGCCTCAGGATTTTTGTGGGTATCGAGATGCTTTCACGTCATGGATACTCCCTTCGAGGATGGGTAGAGATCCACTGGAGGCGTCCGTGGGTGTCAGTGACGGCTCTGGACGTTGACGCCACTGTGGCGGTGCTTGCCTGAGGAAGAGGGTCTTCTTGGCTTTCCATCTCCAGCAGGGCAGGGCGTACCGTCGATCAGGAGGGCGGTGTCGCCCTGGGTACCTGCCCCAGGGGTCGGACGCTCTTCTGCTAGAACAGTCAGCCAGCAGATCTGTTACTGCGGTGATGGCCCGGCTGATGGTGGATTGAGACACGCTGTGACTTTCAGCAAGTTCGGCCTGGACGCGGTTTCGTCTCAGATAGCTTCAACGTCACCTCGAGTGCCCCTATGATACCTAGAACTGTCGGGATCTGCACTGGTTTTTGTCTTGTTTAAAGGCTGTTGTGTGTTGCTGCTTTGAGGCGCTCGTGAGGGCGTTGAACTGATCGTCAGCTAGGCCTGTGCTATTATACATTCAGCGGCTCGTTTCGTTAGTGTTTTTGTGCAACATCTATTCTATCTGAAACAGGCCGCCCAGGCTATCAGTTCAGAATAGATTTCCAGACGGGCTCAGGGGTTTTGTGAATAAGCCTCGATCCCTCAAATCACTGTACTTCGCTTCCGAGATGTGCCCCATGTCCCACAAACCATCCCGAGGCTGACCCGGATGCCACTCCACCTTACGCCACCTGTTCCCCTTGGCGTCGACATGAATGTCCGGCCCATCAGCAGCATCATCAAGCGCCCGAACCCACATCTGATCCGCACCAGGCTCAGGCAAATCAAGTGTGCCCTCACGGATCGCCTCAAGCTGATCGTTGCGAGAGTTGGTCCACACCTCCTCAATCTGCTCCTTCGTATACTGCGGACGCTCATTCGCATACGGAAGAAGATCACCATTCTCGTCATACCCATACGAGTTCGGCTCACCCCTCGCAGGCATTCCACCCTCATTCAAACCCCGGTTCTCCGGAAGCCAGGTCCCCGCCTCCCGGTCATACCGCATCACCCAACCACGATCACTATCCCCCTGCACCAGACGCAACGGACGACCATTCCGATGATCCACCGGCTGCCCATCCCCATTCCGCGGCCCGTTGTCCAACGTCCGCTGCACATCCTCCTGGGTGTACTTGTAACCGGATTCCTTCTCCCATTGCTTCGCAGGAATCGTCTCGCGCACCCGGAGCATCAGGGTCATAAGGCCTCCCTGTCGTACCAGGAGTCACACGAGTTCCTGCACGTGGCTGCTCAAGTTTCTCCTGCGAAAGCGAATCCAGGGGAATCCGAATCGGATTCTCCACCACCGGAACAGCCACCAGCCTCACCAGAAGACGACCCATCACCCGACCCTATGTGACTCGCCATCACCCGACACACCCCTACCCGATGCGGCATCAACGTTTTCCCGGGGCGGTTCTTCATTCCCGCCCGGATGGTCTACATCTGCGCGCCTAGGGACTTCGATGCTCCTCCCCACCCCTGCGAGCGGCAGCGAACTCCTCAGACACAGTCGGATGATCAACATCCCCACGCCTCGGAACCCGATGCTCAGCGTCGCGATCACGGACACCACCATGACCCTCCACCCCACGCGGACGCCCATCACCCCCATGACCCGAACCATCACGCACCCCACCACGGGACCCATCACCCCAAACCCCGCACCATCACCAGAACGCACCCCCGCCTCAATCAGCCCCGCCCCCCTGCCGATGTATCCAGATCCATTTTGTTGATACTCAGACACAACCCCACCCAGGAATTACTGGCCGACATCCACACGGGTCTCTCAAACCACCATCTCACGAGTGGTGGCTGTCTACCTCCTTGATCGCCGAGGCCCTCCAAGCCTGGGTACCCAATTTGGAAGATCCTCGACCCGGAACGCCAATACATCATCGACGGCACCCTGGTGTCCTTCTGGTCATGGCGCAGCACCCCAGAACTGCACTCAGGAAAACACCACACCACAGGAGTGAATCTGCAAGTGGCCTGCGCCCTGACCGGACAGCTCGCCTGGAGCCCCAGAACCATCAGCAGGCAGTGTGCATGACACGAAGTCCATCGAGGAATCCGGATTCCTCGATGGACTTGATGCCACGACGCATAGTGGGGACAAGGGCTACATCGGTTTGGGAATGATCACCCCCGCGAAGAAACCCGCCCATGGTGAACTCACCAACACCGATAAAAGAAACAACACGACCATCAACCGCGTCAGCTACCTCATCGAACGCGTCATCGCACACCTCACACACGGCGTGTCCTCCACACCGATTACCGCCGCCCCTACAACACCTTCGAAACCACAATACAAGCCGTCACCGGACTCATCTTCACCTACACCCCATGAATAAGCATCTTAGTAATGACCAATCGCAGGAGAAGTCGACAAAAACCCCAGAACAAGCCCTCACGATCCACCCACAGCCAACCCAGCGACCAGCAAAACCCTATTCAAAAATTTTTCGAGGACGAGCACACATCAACTCCCGCAACACCACCCCTCAGTACACCATAATCCCCTGAAGGTATAAAAATCTCAAACGCGCGGACAAATCACTTCGACTCAACTCGACAATCACGTTCTGCGGATACTTCACGCCACATGAGAGCGCTTGTCAATGACGATATCGCAGGGGCTCCCCCACGCCTCAACATAAGCACCGAAAGCATCATTTATCAACCCCGCCTCCTCAAAACCCTTCCTACCCGGCTTGAAAAACGGAAGAGAAATAACATCGATATCACCATCTTCATCCTTAGTAACCGTGATATATCCTTCCCCTGATGCAAAATTTCCGGTGAAGATACCAGTATCGCCGGTCGGGGACCAGCCAAGTTGTTGAGCCGTTGAGTCGAACTGGCCAAGCCTGATCGGCCACGGCAACCCAATCAGGCACTCCACCAAAGCGATGGACTCGTCCACAGCAAAAACTTCCACACCCTCACACCCTTTTGTGCCTTCATCCCCGATGATCTCTATATCCCTCACCCCCTCTCATCCTTTACAATAACGAAAACCAGCCACAGGAGAAGCTGCTGGCCCCGGAAAAAGCCCTCGAGCTCGCTCACGGCCAGCCCGCCGAGCAGCAAAACCCCTAGCCAGAGAACGTTCGAGGACGACTACACATCAACTCCCGAACCGAAACACCACCACCTCAGTACACCCGAATCCCCTGAGGAGTATAAAAACTCAAATCCACAAACCGCTCATACCGAGTCAATTCGACAATCACATTTTGCGGATACTTCCACGCCACATGCGCGTACCTGTCAATGACGATGTCGAAGGGTTTCCCCACGCCTCAACACCAGCCGCAACATAAGCAACGAAAGCATCATTGACCAACCCGAACTCCTCAAACCCCTCCCGCTCCGGCCTAAAAAACGGGATCGAAATAACACGAACATTTTTACTTTTATCCTTAGTACACATGGAGGCTTATTCATGGGGTGTTTCGCTTTTCCTCAGCTAGCGCTTTGTCCCGAGGGGATGTGAGGGCGGCTTGCCCGATCTGAGACAATTCAAGGTGTAAAAACAAGAACCTCAGATAAAAGACAAGCCGCTACCATGAACACTACCACAAGCCTTGACCGCAACCAGATCCTCAACCTGTGCGAACTGATCCACACATCCCGTTCCGGAAACCTTCCCGCAGCAGGATCCCGTGTCCTAGGATTGTTCCGCTGTATCCAAGTCACTGTGTTAACACTCAGACACAATCTCACCCAAGAGTTACTGGCCGACATCCACACAGTCTCCCAATCCACCATCTCGAGAGTGGTGGCGGTCTACACCCCTTTGATCGCCGAACTCCTCCAAGCCTGGGTGCCCAGTGTGGGGGACCTTGACCCGGACCGTCAGTACATCATCGACGGTACTCTGGCGCCCTGCTGGTCGTGGCACGACCGTCCCGAGCTGTACTCAGGCAAACACCACACCACAGGCGTGAACCTGCAAGTGGCCTGCACCCTAGCCGGACACCTCGCCTGGATCTCCCCACCCTGCCGGGTAGCATGCATGATGCAAAGGCCATCAAGGAATCCGGATTCCTCACAACCCTCAATGCTCACAATCATATCGGGGACAAGGGCTACATCGGATTGGGGATGATCACCCCCGTGAAGAAACCCGCCTATGGTGAACTCACCGACACCGACAGGAGAAACAACACGGCCATCAACCGTGTCCGCTACCTCATCGAACGTGTCATCGCGAACGTCAAAACCTGGCGTGTTCTACACCGATTACCGCCGCCCTTACAACACCTTCGAAACCACAATACAAGCCGTCACCGGACTCATCTTCGCCTACACCCCATGAATAAGCCTCATGATACGCTGTTCCCCTGAAGCAAAAATTTCCACTGAGGAAACCGGACACACTAGTCGGCGACCAACCAAGTTGTTCAGCTGTTGAGTCGAACTGGTCAAGCCTGATCGGCCACGGCAACCCGATCAGACGCTCCACCAAAGCAACGAACTCGCCTACAGCAAATACATCCACACCCCACCCTTTTCCATATCCACACCCCTTGATGACCGCCCCATCACCCTTACCGTCCAACTCCTCGCTGCAGAACATAGTAATGGTCGCTCGAAGGAAGAAGCCGCCGATCACCCAGAACAAGCCTCACGATCCCCGCCCACAGCCAGCCCAGCGACCAGCGAAACCCTAGTCAGACCGCACTCGAGGACGACTACACATCAACTCCCACACCCGAAACACCACCACCTCAGTACACCATAATCCCCTGAGGAGTATAAAATCTCAAATGCACAAACCGCTCATACCGTATCAAATCTGCAATCACATTCTGCGGATACTTCCACGCCACATGCGCGTACCTGTCAATGACAATGTCGAAGGGTTTCCCCCACGCCTCAACACCAGCCGCAACATAAGCAACGAAAGCATCATTGACCAACCCGAACTCCTCAAACCCCTCCTGCTCCGGCCTGAAAAAAACGGAATCGAAAAACACTGGCATTCATACCTTCATCTTTAGTGCACATGATGCGCTGTTCCCCTGATGCAAAATTTCCAGTGAAAATACCAGTATTACCGGTCGGGGACCAGCCAAGTTGCTGAGCCGTTGAGTCGAACTGGTCAAGTCTGATCGGCCACGGCAACCCGATCAGCCGCTCCACCAAAGCAACGAACTCATCTACAGCAAATATATCCACTGCTTTACTCCTTTCCATGAGGCTTATTCCTTGATGACTTCTATATCGCCCTTGCCGTCCCACTTGATCCTGACCTTACCCCCAAGATCAAACTCGCCCGCCCTCACAGCACCATTCGTACGAGCGTTGACAATTTCATACTTCACCTCAACCTTACCCTCCGCCAAATTCTTGAAGAACGCCTCATGATTTCCATCCGCTTTCATCCTCTTCAATGTCTCAAGGATACGCGGATCCCTGCCTACCCCCAGTCACCAAATCCTCCAGATAAGGAAGAGACCCCTGCTGCGCCCGCCCCCAGCCTCCACGTCACGAGCCCCCAACTTCACACCATCCCCGCCCTTGTTCTCCTCGGAAATAAATCCGATTATCACCCTCGATGGCAACCTGATCAAACTTCCCCGGCCCGGGCGACCCATGACCGCCAGGGGAATCACCGAGCCTGCCGATGATCGTCTCCGCCCCAAATCCTCATTCCGAAGAAAACCAGCCCGATCCCCCAGCCACTCGGATGCACCTCTCAAACGAGACAAAGACCTACCTGCTTTCTCTAAAGCGTCGCTAGCTTCTAGCGCATTGACCGCAGAAGCGCCATCAAGCTCAGAGCCAAGTTTATCTAGCTCTTCGGCAATTTGCCTGTAGGATTTGCTCGCGACGTCCTCGACACCGAGCTTTTCCGCCTGCTTCACGGCTTCAGTGGCCAGTTCCCTGTCATGACGTGCCTGATCCCGAATGGCGTCCCACGCCTCCTTGTCGGCCTTCGACAACTCACGCAGACCAGGGTTCCGCCACTCATGAGAACCATACGACGGTTTCGATGCGGGATAATTTATGTCCTTGTCGCCACCCGCATACAGATCACTCGCATATTTACCGTCATCAAGGTTCTTGAGTTTCCATCTACCGTTCTCAAGGCTACGGTAGGTACCCTCCGGGTCACTCGCGTAATGGATACGCCCATCGCCACGGTCGTGAACCAGCGGCTTACCATCGTCACCATAAAGTTCGCTGCCGTTCTCATCAAACCGGGGACCATCATCCGTCTGCGTGAGACGCGGGGTCTCGTCATCAGGAACTTCTGGCGAGGAATCCCCCGATCCCCCAGAGCGACCGGCATCGTGGCCACTCTCATCCCCCGGGGCGTGATTCTGCCCGCGAGCATCCTCACCATCCAACGCACGCCTCGGCGTCGCATCCTCCTCAACACCATCAGTCTTTCTACGTGCAGAATCACCAACCTGCTCCTCGGGACCGTGCGAATGCTCCGCGTCCCTGCGCCTCGGGACGCCATGCTCTGCATCCCTGCGCCTCGGGACGCCATGCTCCAGCGTCGCGATCACGGACACCACCATGACCCTCAACCCCACGCGGACGCCCATCACCCCCCATGACCCAAACCATCACGCACCTCACCACGAGACCCAGCACCCCAGACCCCGCACCATCACCAGAACGTGCCCCGGCCTTGGTCGGCCCCGCCCCTGCCGGGACTCAGCGTCGCGATCACGGACACCACCATGGCCCTCAACCCCACGCGGATGCCCATCACCCCCATGACCCGAACCATCACGCACCCCGCCACGAGACCCAGCACCCCCAGACCCCGCACCATCACCAGAACGCGCCCCGGCCTCAACCGGCCCCGCCCCCTGCCGAGGAACAGTCGGAGTGGCATCGGAACCATCAGGGCTCTTCCCACCATGAGCGCCATCTGCGACGACGCCCCGCAACCTCTCCAACTCCACAGCAGCCCCAGAATCAGGACTCATCTGACCAAACTTCTGGAACCAATCACGCAGATCGTGATTCCAATTACCGATATTCCTCAAACGAAGAAGCTGCCTGAGATCAGAAATCCTCAACGCAAGGTTCGGAGACAACTTCCCAACATCTTGAAACCAAGCCTGCCCATCCAGCCACCAGTAGCAGCTCCAACAACATCCGGAGCCAGGCTACCGATGGTGCCATGAGGATCAGCCCCCACGTGTCGTAGCTGATCACGCCTTTTCAAAGCTTCGAACATGGCCGCACTAGATTCCTCGTAGCGTTTCTGCTCTTCAGGAAAGAATTCCCGTATATACGGCGCGACTGGGGATAAATTCTGAGCATAGTTGAAGGCATATTCACCAAACTTCAACAACGCACTGCGCTTGTTTTGCGTCGCCCCTCATCTCCACCTATTCCAATCAGGTCGCTCAAGTCCTTGATATTTCCCAAGAAACTGTCCCACGCCCCTCCCAGTGTACGAATACCACTGCCGGGCCGTTCAAGTATTTCCAGGCATCCGGCGCTCCCACGGGGCAGCACCACGACGGGTAGCCTCCTCCCTTGCCATCAAATGAGCTGCCGTACACATGTTGATTGTTCACATCCGTCTTGTCCGCCTGCACGAACTGCGCCCCACCCCACGTGGCGTTGAGCTTGTTCCCACACTCCCGCTGCGCATCCTCGACATCCGTGACGAACTGCCTGACCCGCTGTTCCAGAGCATTCGCCTCTTCAAGCAACTCGGGGCCAACATCGTTGTTCTGATCCTTGGCCGGCTTGGCCATACCATTTGGAAGGATATCGACCTTCATGCCGGTATCCTTAGGAGTTGCCTCCAGCCTGGCCTCATGGTCCGCAATGTCTTTAACAAGTTGCTCCCGTACCTTCTGCAGCTCCTCCAGACGAGTCGCATAGGCATCCAACGCCGCATACATCGTGTCGGCATGCCCCTGCACAGTGCGGGCATAGTTGTCCGGCTTGTTCATTGCACTGTGAACAATGCTCTCCTCGGGGGAGAAATACACCGACGCCAACCCACTCCACGTTGTGCTGATGGCGTCAGCGGTCCCCGCCACCGCCTGGAAAGTTCCCAACAAGGACTTGGCGGCTTCGCGAATAGGCTCCGCAGAATCAATCGGAGGAACAACGAGGGGCACGACGAACTCCTTCCAGTCGGATCACACCTCACACGATGCGAGACAGACGAGACACCGCTATCGATTTCACACCGCACCCCTTTATTACTTATTTCTTCTTGGGAGGCGCAGGATTGGCGGATCCATCGGCCTTCGGCATCTCGTCGGGATAATCCGCAGCACTCGCCGTTGTCTGCGCATTGGCAGCCATCTCAAGATTTCCTTGATGATACGCATTGATCGCACCGGACGTTCCACGATAGCCGCATCCGTACTTCCCTTGACGCTGGCCACGCCGAGAGAACCACAATTCAACACCCAACTAGAAACAGCAAAAGAAACGAAATCCGAATTCGGCAGAGCGGCCAATAGAACGCCCTCGTTGTCCTCCACGCTCTTCGCGTGTTTCGGATACTCCTCCGCGGTCTTAGCGGCTGACAGCACTATCTGCCCGGCGGCCTGCTCATCGATCTTCCAGTCGGCCACGGTCTTCTCCTCAGCGGCAAGGGCTCCACCCAACGAATGGCAGCATCCTAACCGCCGCCACACGCCAAAAACTGCCCCTTGACGAAAGTCGGCACAGACCTGACACACTTCCGCTGCCGAAGGAACGAGCCTGTGGGAACATGGGCACCATGTCCACCGACCACCTCCTCATGACAGCCACCCCCCTCGGGCTTGACGACAGCGCCGTGGCACTCGCGGACATCGACCCCGACTCTCTGCTGCGCACCGACGACACCAACACCATGGCGGTCCTGGTGCACAGCCTCGGTGAACAACCGATCCTGTGGATCACACCGTCGCGGCTAATAACAGACTGGAACGAGGTGATGCGCCTGCTTCCCACGGACTCACAACCGCCCAGCAGACACCTCGTCTACTGGACCGAGCTACACAGCCCGTCATCAGCGCCAGAACCCGCCGGACGCATCGCCCAAGCACTGGCCGTGATCATGGAGGGTTGGACGGTGCCATTCTCAGGAGTAGCGCGATGATCGAAGACGTCAGCGCCGATCTCGTCACCGACAAGACCCATCTCCTCATCCAACCCCGAGCCATCGTCGGGCTCTCCCACTGGCTGTTGCGCACCTATGCACAAGCCAATCGCAACGACAAAGTTCTCGCCGTCGTGACCCGCCCCGACTCAGTACTCACCCTCGCCGCAGCCAGGTTCATCAACGATGCCCGGGCCTGCTGGATCGTCGACCACCCCGACGGAGCATACGACGGCTTCAGCGGGCTGCGTGCCCACTGGGACGGCCTGTCGTTCACTTACGACGGCGAACTCCATCCCGCCTATCTGGAAGTCGCCGTCGACGACGACCGGAGCATCAGCATCAGCGCCGAAACAACCCACGGCTACAACGATGACCCACAGCTCGGTCACTTCTCCCTGCAGGTACTCGCGGCGGCGGGCTGCGCGCCACCGACCCGCTTCGGTCGTCGAGCCGCTGTGCGAACCCTTCAGCCCGACACTCGTCACCGAACACGCACGCGCGCTCTCCCCGAAGGACTCAATCTCCATTGTCTCAGGGGGCGACGGCGATGGCCTCATCATTTCCGTCCCACAGCCGGTGGGCGTGGTCGAGAGGCTGGAATTCTCAGGCCCACGCGACAAAGACCCGACTCCTGCGCTCATCAGTCACTTCTTCCACCACTGCCTGGACGCGGGAGCCACCTACGCCTCGCTCGGCTACCGCCTGGGACCCACAGGGGCCCGCATGGTGACGCCCCGCTACCTGCACGAGGTGATGCCAGTGGCACTCGCCGTCCCAGAAACCGCCCTGCCCCACACCACCCTCGAGATCTCTGATGAGAACGCTGCACGAACACGAGGTGGGCGAGGTGAACATTCTCGACTCCACGCCCCGGGGAATCGAGGTGCGTTTCTCCCACGAAAACACCACCATCATCGATCTGATCAGCAAACAGAAAAATCGTGCTGCGTTCCATCCTGCCCCCAGAAGTCGTCGAGAACATCAAGCCCTGGTATCAGCAGGACACCTGACCGTGAGCAGTACCGGACATTCCCCGACACGGAATGCTCCGTGATGGCGGAGCCGACTCGGTACGGCATCGGGGAAACCAGCTGAACCGCTCAGCGAACACTACAGGGAATGGATCAGCGATAGCCGTCGATGACCGCAGCCGCCACCTCGGCCCACGCCTCCCTCGTACGAGGATGGACCCGTGCCAGATTGATGCGATCGCCATCGGCCACTGCGGGATCATTGGGGACAACGAACACCTGCCGGCTGTGGTGGCCAGATGATCGCGCACCGTGTCCTGCGCACCCTCGTCGAGACACCGTCCTTGTCGGTGAGGACGACGAGCGCCTCCTGCGCCAGTCTGGCGTAGCCGTGCTGCGCAAGCCAGTCGAGGGTACTCGCGGCCCGCTTCGCCCCGAGACGGCATATCCGGCGGCGATCACCACATTGTCGGCCTTCGCGAGGATTCCCTTCATGGCGTTGTGCGTCACCCCGGTGCCGCAGTCGGTAAGAATCACGGAAAAGAAATGCCGCACCAGGTCGTGAACCCTCGTGTATCCCTCGGCGGTGAGACTGTCCGAGATCGCCGGATCCTGTTCACCTGCCAGGACGTGCAGCCGATCGATCTGCATAATGTAACCGGTCAGGTCCGTCCACGTCTTTACCTGCGGGATGTCGCGCACCAAATCGGTAATGCTGTGCGGATGGATCCGTAACAGTTCCTCTTCGCCGAGCATCCGCTCGGCCAGGTCACTCGAATCAGGGTTCGCATCGATGGCAATGGGAGGCGCTCCCGCATCTGGGCGAGCGTGAGCCCCACCCCGACCGTCGTCGACGTCTTGCCGATACCGCCCTTGAACGACAGAAACGCCGTGCTGTAGGGACGCCGGGTGGCCGAGAGATCCGGGCATCACGCTCCAGCCAGGCGGAGCTGGGTCTGGTTGGGCCCAAAATTCACCCGTCCCGCCGTCAACCGGTACACCGCCCCACGGAAACCGCCCTGCGGTACCGCCTTCGGCGGCTGCACAAAAAGCACCGATGGCGGCGGAGCAGCCGAAGCTGTCGCCTGCTGGGCCAAAGGTTGCGGGACGTTCATGAGGACCTGCTGATCCTGCTGTGGAACCTGTGAAGGTGCAGAGCTCAAGAAGTCTGCGACACCAAGTGGGGTGGCATGTTCGGCGGCACCGGGACGTCCGAGCCTCCCACTGGCTCCGGAGGCATCGCCCGTACCGGAGTGGATGGCCTCCCCGAATCACCTGTGCGCAGGTCAGGCCTGACGGCACCCTTGGGCACGGCAGGACCCGAATTCATGGCCTCTTCCGTCCCTGGCGGGGCATGCCTCGGCACGGGCGGGGTCCAGCTCATTGGTGGAGGGTGGTCTTCCATCCGTTGACGGCGGCGCCCAGCTCGTCGACCTCAGTGGTGGCGATGGCTGGGGCTCCGGAGCCGGTGCGGGCCCACCCCTGTCGCCACCCGGTCGCCGGGAACGGACGCGACCACGGGTTCGTACCGCGATGGCCTGCCCGTCAGCGTCTACCGTGAACCACGCCACCCTGCCCGCCCTTGGTCTCGTCCACCCCACGGGCCAGTACCGGACTGCCCAGCTGGCGTGCGATACCGGCTAGATGCTGGAAAACCGACGAGTAGACGTTGGACGGCACCACCATCTCGACCGGCATCCCGTTGATGATTGCATCACTGCCACTCCTGATGACGACGTTCCAGTAGGGTGACTGCATGGGTCGCCTTCCTGTCCAAGTTCGAGAGGGATTCACCGGACCCCGGGATAGTTCCGCAGTGACTAGGCTAGCTCCTGCACGGGATGAGCCCAATCCCTCATCCAGACGCTGCCCAGTCCACCACACGAAGGGAGATGCGATTGCCGTACGCCTATGACGACCAACTCATCGACGCCGTTGCGGTGCGTCGCAAGCGCCTCCTCGCGGGTTTCATGTTCGGGATTCGGCGCACCCGCATCGTCTGGCTGGACCGGCTGAGCACCTTCATCGGCAGCCTGGTGCTGACGGTCGTCATCTGTGCCGTATGCGTGGCAATCGCCTTCGTCATGTCCATCTTCCGGGCCGAGGCCCTGAAACAACAGCAGCAACAACAGCGTTACGCCACCACCAGCGCCACGGAAACACCATGACCGCCGACCCCTTCCTGCGGATCAGCATCCTGGGTACCGTCCGCAACGCGGACCTCGTCGTTCCCGCCGACCAGCCAGCCACGGCACTGCTGCCCCAGCTTCTCGGACTGCTCGGCGAGGGTCACGGCCCACAGGGCACCTACACGCTGACCACCGCGCTCGGCGAACCCGTCAACCTGCAACTCCCGATGGGACAGCTCGGGCTTGAGGACGGCACCGTCCTCCGGTTGTCACGGGAAACACAAGCGCCTCCCGTCCCGGTCATCTCAGATCTCGTTGACGCCACCGCAGAGCACGAGACCACAGGCAGATGGACGGAAACCTCACGCGGCTGGGTGTTGGGAGCGTGCTCGGCGCTGATGATGCTCACCACGCTCATCATCCTGCTCCTGGGGCGTGGGTCCGACGCGTTGGAGATCGGCTTGGCGGCAGGAGCACTCCATGTGATCAGCATGCTGTGCAGGATCCTGCGCAAGGACCTGGCCTGGACCTGTTTCGCCGCCGCCAGTGTGCTCGGGCTCTGGTGGACCTGGCAGCAATACCTGGCGGGATGGTCCCCGCTGGTGATCCTGCTCGTGTGGCTCGCTGTCCAGCTGATCACCCTGACGGTCCACACTCAGCAGCGCTTCGCCCACCTCGCCGGGTTGATGGTTCTGGCCATCGCAGCAGGTTCGTGGTGGCTGATCCATAACGTGGTTGATGACTCCGTGCAGGCGGGCGCGGTGACGGCTACACTCGCCCTTCTGCTGCTCGGTTTGACCCCACGGCTCGCACTCACCGTAGCCGGGGTGTTCAAGGCCGACGATGCCGTGGGACGCGGCGCCAACCTGGCGCTGAGCGAGGTCGTGGGTCGTCTGGAACGCGCACATCAGGTGTTGTCCGTCGCCATTGCACTGCTCGCCATGTTGTGGGCGCTGGGTATGTCGTCAGTGGCAGGAGCAGTGACCAGAAACACCTGGGTCCTCGGGATGACAGTTGCGTTGACCGTGGCCTGGACCTTGCGGGGTCGTCACTTTCCCCTGGCCACGGAACGCGCGGCCATCTACGGCGCTTCTCTGGTCGCGGTGGGAATCATCGTGTGGTCCCAGCAGGATCTGATCTGGATTCCCCTGGCCGCCGTCGCCCTGGCGATGGGCCTGGCGATCGTGCCTTTCGTTCGCGTCTCCGACCTGGCCGGCGCCCAGCTGAGAAGGATCGCGACCTGGCTGGAGACATTCGCGGTGATCGCCACCATCCCTGTGCTGGTGGGCATGTTCGACCTGTACACCCAACTGCTGGAGAGCTTCAAGTGAGCGAGCCCTCGGGGTTTCCCGACATCTTTCCCACGTCACCACGTCGTGACGGGACGAACAACACCGCCCAACGGTGGGAAAGTGATCTGCTGGGCAGATTGCAGCAGCCAATGCAACCCACCCCCGAGCCGGCTGGTTTCCCCTTGGGCACGCCTGCCCAACCCCACCATCAGCACCCCAGCCGCAGTCCCTAACGCACGCGACGCCTCCGCCCCAGCCAGCAGACGACATCCGAGAACAGGCGCAGGAGCAGATCCCCTTCTCCCCTTCACGCCCCTCGGCATCACCGTCCAGACCATCACCGTCCCAGTGGCCTCATGAGGACGAACCATCGACACCGACACTACGCGACCATCCGACTACGCCCGCCTGTCGAAACGTCACGCCCCTGCCTGGCTGGCGACGGTTCCCTGTCCTGGTTCGCCCGCATCTTCCGCAGCGATGACGTCGCCTCCCGCGTGACCCGAGCTGCCGCCGGGCCCAGCGTCCGGTCACCACCGGACGGCGAGTCGTCGTGGTTGGAGCCAGCGGCGGAGTGGGCACCACCAGCATCGCCACCGGGTTGGCACGGACCCTGACGGCGGTGCGCAACGCCCCCGTGGCGCTGATGGCCATCGACGAGGGCGACGACCTGGCCTCCCGTCTGGATGTCCCATCCATTTCCCCGGCCCGCTCGGACCTGCCAGCCGCCGACTTCGCCGGCCAGCTCTCGACCATGACCGAGAGCGGACGTGTGGCGGCCATCCGTCCCCACGAGGACGCTGCCGCAATGGCCCGAGGCCTGGGCCGGTTCTTCGCCGTGACGGTTGTCGACGCGGGACGGCACCCATCCACACAGCTCACGACCGAGGCCCACGCGGTCGTGATCGTCGCATCAGCGAACGCCGCAGGAGCCACTGCCGCCACCAGGACCGCAGCCGAACTGCGATCCGCGGGGGTCAGGGACGAAGCGGTCATGACCGTGCTGCTGCCACGTCTACCCGGCGACGAGACGGCACGTCACGCGCGCTTTCTCCGGGAGGCCGGCATCACCACCTTCGCCCTTCCCCACGACCGGCACCTCGCCGGCGGAGCCGCCCTGCACCTCCGGTTAGCAGCCGAGAACACACAGGTCGTTCTGGGCGAGGCTGGCCGCGGCAATCATGATCCCAGCCGGCGAGGTAACCGATGAGCACCCGGATCGTCCACCGACCAGCGAGAACCACCCCGGCGCTGCAGCCGCTGCCGGAGATCTCCTCGAGAACCCACCCACCCTCGGGGAGGGGCCGACGGAGCCGGCGCCGCCGCGCTGCGTATCCTTCCGCTGCTCGGCGCCGGGGCATCCATGACCGTCATGATGCTGTTTCGCCACTCCAGTTTCGCCGCCGTCGGGGCACTCGTGATGATCGTCACGGTCCTGGCCTCAGCGATCATGATGCTCAGTCAGCGAGGCAAGGCGGCCAGGGAGCAGACGCGAGGCCCGTGACATCTATCTCGAATACCTGGAAACCCAACGCGACAGGGATGCGTTCCGCGGAGGCCCGACAGCTTTCCGATGCGCATCGCATCCACCCCGACCCGGGTGAGCTGCTCAGCATCGCTCTGTCGCCCGACAGGTTATGGGAACGCCGTCGCGGCGACAGCGACTTCCTCACCATCCGTTTGGGGGTCGGCACCGTTCCCGCCCGCACAATCAAGGTGAAAACCGACGAGAATGTGCGCACCCGCAGCGATCCGTTCATGGCGAAGTGAGGTGGAGCTGGTCAGGGTCACGTTTCGGAAGCACCCCCGGCATGCCGATGCTCATCGACCTCGACTCCGTCGGTGCGGTCAGCGTCGTCGGAAGCCGAAGCTTCGTCACGAGGGTGGCGCGGTTGATCGCCGCACAGGCAGCCGTGTTCCACTCGCCCGAGGACCTGCACCTCGCACTGGTGGTCGACGAGGGACGTCGCGCCGAGTGGAACTGGTTCTCTTGGCTGCCACAACTCGCGTCGCAAACCATTCCGGGCCCGTTCGGGCCGGGCCGGGTCATCGTGCCGAGCATCGCGCGGCTGCGCAGCGTGCTGGGGACCCGAACTCGACGCCTGCTCCCCCAGCGCTGCCGAGACCCGCAGAGCGCTGCTCACCAACACGGAAGTGCACAACAGTCGCATCCTCGTCCTCGTCGACCAGTACGGCCAGTCGGCAGCCACACTCACGCCCTCGGATCCCCAGATCAAGTTATCGCAGGTGACCACCACGGTCGTCTACCTCCTGGATGACCGCAGGGCAGAGCCGGGTGCGATCACCATGCGGATCAGCGAGGGCGCGACCCCGGCAGAGTTCATCGTCGAAAGCTATCCCCGGCCAGATGCCGCCCCCAGGTCATCACAGGCGAACTCGACGACCTCGACCCCGGCTCGACGGCGGCGCTGGCCCGCGTCCTCAGCCCGTTGCGTCTGTCCCCCGACTCCCATGAACACGACGCCGCCCAGGAGGCTATGAACTTCGCTGAGCTGCTGGGAGTGCCCGACTACAACAACATCGATTTCTCCCAGGCCTGGGCACCGCGCGGTGAGACCGGGTTCCTGCGGGTCGGCATCGGAACCGACGACTCCGGTGAACCTGTGACCCTCGACCTCAAGGAGGCAGCCCAGTACGGCATGGGACCACACGGCCTGTGCGTCGGCGCCACCGGATCCGGCAAGAGTGAGATGCTGCGCACCCTGGTGTTGGGGCTGTTGATCAGCCACGACCCGGAGGACCTGGCGATGGTGCTCGTCGACTACAAGGGCGGCGCCACCTTCGCTCCCTTCGACGGCGCACCCCAGGTCTCGGGCATCATCACGAACCTGTCCGACGACGCCAGCCTCATCGAACGCGTCTACGCCAGCCTGTCTGGTGAAGTGCAGCGACGCCAGCAGGTGTTGCGTGACGCCGGGAAACATCGCCGACATCACCACCTACCGGGCGCTGCGCCGAACGACCCGAGCTGGGTCTGGCCCCGTTCCCACACTGCTGGTCATCATCGACGAGTTCGGTGAGCTGCTTACCGCCCGCCCCGACTTCATCGAGTTGTTCCTGTCCATCGGACGCATCGGACGTTCCATCGGGGTGCACCTGATGTTGTCCAGCCAGCGGATCGAGGGTGGGAAGCTGCGGGGTCTCGACACCTACCTGTCCTACCGGATCGGCCTGCGCACCCTGTCGGAGAGCGAGTCCCGCACCATCCTGGAGACCACCGACGCCTTCCACCTGCCCCCGATCCCTGGGTACGGCTACCTGAAGGTCGACACCACCACCTACACCCGGTTCCGTTCCGGTTTCGTCTCTGGTCCCCTGCCGGAGGACCCTGACCTCGAACAAAAACTGGAAGCTCCCCTGTCGTGCTTCCTGTGCCCAGCTATCTCGTCACCCGCGCCGAGGCGGGAGACGACGCGCCTGCGGCAACGCGTGTGAGCACCAAGACGACAGGTCCGACGGTGCTCAGCACCGTCATGGATCAGCTACGGCAGCAGCAGCGCGTCACACAGCCGATCTGGTTGCCCCCCACTGCCCGAGGCCACCACCCTCGACGCGATCGCCGGGGAAACCCCACCCGACGAGTTCCGGGCTGCGGATCCACTCCAGTGCCTCGCTGCGTTTCCCGGTCGGCATCGTCGACGACCCGCCCGCCAGTGGCAGGACACGTGGGAGCTGGATCTCCTCGCCACAGGCGGTCACTTCCAGATCACCGGTGGACCGGGCAGCGGAAAAAAACAGCCCTGCTGCGCACCATCACGGCCTCGCTGGCTCTGACCCATTCACCGTCGCTGGTTAGCGTCTACGTCCTGGACCTGCTCGGGTCGTCGCTGCTGAGCCTGCGTGATCTGGTGAACGTGGGCGGGGTGGCGGTCCGCTCCGACAGCGAGGTGGTGCGTCGCACTCTGGAGGAGATTCGGGGCCTTCTCAACCAGCGGGAGCGGTTGTTCCACCAGCACCGGGTCGATTCACTGACGGTGCTGCGTGAGATCCTCGACGACTCATCGTTCAACCTGGCCGAAATCGTGCTGCTCATCGACGGATACGGGCAACTCGCGGAGGAGTTCGACGACCTGGCCGAGATCGTGTTTGATCTGCTGCGGCGCGGCGCCGCCCACGGAATCCACGTCGTGGCCACCGCCACCCGCTGGAACGAGATCCGCATGGCCCAGCAGAGTTTCTTCGGCAACAAGATCGAGCTGCGCCTGGCCGACCCGACAGAGTCGGCGCATGGACGGAGCCTGGCGGAAACCCTACCGTCCGACCGTCCCGGCAGAGCGCTGCTGGCCGGTGGGTTGTTCGCGCACGTCGCGCTGCCGCGGATCGACGGTGTCGCCTCCGACGACGATGCCACAGATGGGTTTGCGACACCTCGCGGAGACGGTTTCGGTAGGCGTGGCGGAACGTGCGGTCGCGGTCAGGGTTGCTGCCTTCCGACCTTCCTCCCGACGGGGTCAAGACCCCGAGGGGTAGGGAGCCATGGTGGCTCTGGGTCTCGACGAGAGCGACCTGTCGACCACGGTGCTGGACATGGACGGAACCGATCGACACCTCATCATCTTCGGTGACTCCGGGACGGGTCGCACCACGATGCTGCGGCGGGTGATCGCCGAACTGGTTCGCACCCACAGCCCCAAGGAGCTGGTTTTCGCGGTCTTCGATCCCCGGCGTTCTCTCACCGATGCCGTCCCTGAGGAGGGTATCTCGGTGGAACCGCCACCAGTGCCGTCCTGGCACAGAAACTGGTGGCCGCCATCGTGCCGGAACTCGAAGCCAGGTGCCGCGCAGCGTCGACGCCTCCGTCAAGGTGGCACCCCAGTTCCACACATCGTTGTCCTCATCGACGACTACGACGCCCTGGGCTCGGGAGCCGCTCCCTTCAGGCGTTGCTGCCATTCATCCCGATGGGCAACGAGGTCGGGCTGTCGGTCGTGCTGACCCGGCGGATGACCGGAGCGGGACGGTCGATGTACGACCAGTTCATCAACTCGATTCGCGACTCCGGGGCCACCGGGTTTCATGTTCTCCGGCGATCGTGCCGAGGGCATGTTGCTGGGCAATCAGCGCCCACGCGCCCTCCCGATCGGTCGCGCCATGCTGCTGCGCTCCGGGCAACCGGTGCGGACGGTGCAGATCGTGAACCAACCCGACCATGTGACGGAAACGGACGAGGGCTGACCACAGCCACCCGGCATCTACGCCATGCAGCAGCATCCATCCGTGCACGACATCGCGTCCTTCCGCGCCGTGCAGCATTCCACGCGACCTCGGCGCTGAGCAGATTCACACGCCCCGGGGGCGCAGACTACTGGTAGCCGTCAATCAGGGCCGCTGCGATCTCGGACCACGCCTCCTTGGTGCGGGGGTGGACCCGCTCAAGCTGATGCGGTCGCCGTCGGCGACGGTCTGGTCGTTCGGCACCACAAACACCTGCCGGCTGTGGCTTGCCAGGTGGGTGCGCACCATGTCCTTCTGCACCCGGATGGACACGTTGTCCTTGTCGGTGAGGACGATGATCGCCTCCTGGGCCAGCTTCTCGTAGCCGTGACTCGCGAGCCAGTCGACAGTACTGACGGCCCGTTTGACACCGGAGAAGGCGTAGCCGGTGGCGATCACCACACTGTCGGCCTTGGCGAGGATCCCACTCATGGCGTTGTGGGTCACTCCGGTGCCGCAGTCAGTGAGAACCACGGAGAAGAAGTTCTGCACGAGCTCGTGGACGCGCCGGTAACCATCAGCGGTAAGGCTGTCCGAGACCGCCGGGTCCTGCTCGCCCGCGACGACGTGCAGCCTGTCGACCTGCGTGATGTAACCGGACAGGGTCCGTCCACGTCTTGACCCGCGGAATGTCGCCCACCAGGTCGGTGATGCTGCGCGGTCGCAGCCGCAGCATCTCGTCCTCACCGAGCAGTCGTTCAGCCAGGTCACCCGAATCTGGGTCGGCGTCGATGGCGATGGGAGGCACGCCCCGCGCCTGGGCGAGAGCCAGGCCCACCCCGACCGCCGTCGAAGTCTTGCCGATCCCCCTTGAAGGAGAGGAACACTGTGCTGTAGGGGCGTTCCAGCGACCGGGAGATGCGGGAGTCCCGTTCCGCAAGACGGATCTGGGTCTGGCTGGGACCGAAGTTCACACGCCCCGACGTCAGCCGGTACATCGCGCCGCGGATTCCTCCCTGCGGCACGGCCTTTGGGGGACGCACGAGCAGTGACGACGGCGCCGCATCCGGCACGGCGAGGGCCTGCGATGTCGGCACGTTCACGAAGATCGACCGGAACGGCACGTCCGGGGAAGCCCCGGATGGGGAAATCTCCTGTGGTTTCGGCCTCGGGGTTCCCTGATTCGGCGGGGGCCACTCGGTTTCTGCGGCCTGTCCTGAGGTTTCGGTCTCGGGGCGCCCTGGGGCTGCGGGCCCTGCCTCGGTGGCGTCGGCGGAATCGCGCGCGGCGACGCCTTGGGCGGCACCGGCGGCCTGGGTCCCTCCAGTTGTCGGGGAGGTCCCGAGCGGTCGGCAGCGGTCGCCTGCCGGGGAGGTTCGGGGGCGGGGAGCATCCGGCGGCACCGGGGAGATGCTGCTCTCCTGCGGTTCGGGCATTCGCGCCCGCGCGGGAGAGACCGAGATTCTGGGGCTGGAGGGCTGTGACTCCGGCTTGGCTAGAGCCCGGGCGGGCGACGGCTCCACCGAGGGTTCGGAGGCCTCGTTCTCGGCTTCCGTGTGCGGGGCGGGGCACGTCGCGGCTTCGGCAGGGCCGCCCTGCTGGGGCCGAGCGCCTGGTGTTGTTGGCCATCGCCGCAGGGCGCTGCGCCGCGGCTGCCTGCCCATCGGCATCCACCGTGAACCACGACACCCGACCGCCCCGGGTCTCGTCCACACCGCGGGCAAGAACAGGGCGCCCGGCCTGGCGCGCCTCGGCAGCGAGGTGCTGGAAGACCGACGAATAGACGTTGCTGGGCACCACCATCTCGACCTGCACCCCATTGACAGTCGCATCACTTCTACCCGTGATGATGACGTCCCAGTAGGACGACTTCATGGGTTTCCTTCCTGTCGAGAGGTTTCGCCTGACCTAAAGTCAATGCCCGAACAGTAACTAGGCTGGCCCTTGCGGAGAACCAGCCCAATCTGCTAGCCCCGCGCCTGCGCGCCGTGTTTTCGTCGGAAGCATGAAGCTACTATGGCTACGCCCTTCACCGACAGCCGACATCCCCGCGACGATGCCGCCTCGGTTTGGGTTCTACAGTCGCCACAGCCGCCTCGACGACAAACCCCCTAGTCAGCAGGCTTCTCCAGGATCGCGACATAACAGTCGCCCGGCCAAGGAGGACAGGACCCCGACACGATCGTGTCAAGGGCCCCTGTCCATTTCGCAGATTGATGCGTACCTCAGATGCCGGTTCTCGGCAGACCGGGTTTCACGACCTTCCCGCACGCGGGTATCGCAACCGTCCGAGTGAACACGAAGGAACCGTTCTCCGCAGCAGCCCATCCTTTCGGCAGCTTCTGTCCATCAATGGTTCTGCCCGCCTCAGCAGTTGCGGTGACCTGGATCGTCGCGCTGTTTCCGTTCTTGGTGATCTTCGGCTCGGAGTAGACGATCCCCTCGGTGGGAGTGATCTTGACCGTCGGTTCCGTCGGCTCGGTACCACTCACGGGGCACGTCCCGGGCTTCACCTCGACCGCCCCCAGGGTCACGGCGACTGTTTCTGGGGCCGGAGTCGGACTCGGGCTCGGGGCCGGGTTATCGCTCGCGACGGCATCCGCCGAGTTGGTGAGGGTCACCTCGCGGGTTTTCAAGCCCTCAACCGTCACCTGGGCACTGTTCGCGTCCGGGGCGTTATCGGCCACGCCGTCTCCGGAGAAAGCAGGATCACCGAATTTGAATCCTGCCACAGAGGGCACCTTCTCCGTGAGCGTCACAACGACCCCATCGGGGACGTTGTTGAGGGGTTCCATGGTCCCGTCACCCTTCAGCGACAACTCGCCACTGCGGGTGTCACCCTTGTACTGGTAGGACCAGGACACCGGGTAGGTGGTCGCCGGATCGACCTTTTCGCCGGTGACCACTTTCTTCAGCTCGATGTGTCCGACGATCGCGCCGGTCCCGACGCCTGCACCCGACTGCTTTTTCTCAGCGTTGGCAACGAGCGGCTCGCCGTCCACGGTGGCCCGGTTCATGTACTTGCCCCCGACGGGGATCTCCCGCCGGTCTTCAGTTCCAGATCGAGCACGTAGATCCGGTCGGCTAGAGTTCTGACCCTTGTTGTCGAGGGTGACCTTCACCTGATCCTTGTCATCATCAACCGCAACCGCAGCCGACGGCACACTGGAGGCATCCAGGTCATGGCGGCATGCCGCGCTGCTGAGCTCTCCCCAGCACTCCGGCGTCGCAGGGACCCAGAAGACCCTTGGGGTACCCCTCCGACATGGTCAGAGTGGCGCCTTCCTGTCTGTACTCGTCGACGATGGTCGCTTCGGATTTCCCGGAGATCTTGGAACCGGGGATCACGACGCGCCAATACACGGCTGTCTGGTCAGTCCCGGGGAACCACCCGGATTTGCTGGTCTCGGTCGGAAGGATGGGACTGTATCCGATTTCCTGCTGTCCTTCAGGAAGCGGAACCTGAACCTTCACCCCATTACTAGTTTCAAATTCAAGCGAACTGGCCTTCGTCGTCTCCTTCACCTGAGTCTTCACCCAGAACGATCCGTTAACGTCGTGCTTGTTTTTCAACATTCTTGTTGAGAGTGCAGACAACCTCACTGAGAGCGGCTTCGCAACCCCCGTAGGTGAGCGATTCATCATCCTCATCCTTGAGGTCGAAGACACCCTCGAACGCCCCAAGTTCCTTGGGCAGCACGAGCTTGAAGGTGTCACCGGCCTTCGCCGCACCGTCCGGGATGCGCCATTGCGCAGCGACCCGGGCAACACTCCACTTGTAAAGCACCGGCTCCTCGTCGGTCAGTTTCGTGATCTCGATGCTGGAAGTATCGATCGCCGGGATTTCAGCCGCCCCGGCCTCGGAACTCGTGACAACAATCCCGGACAGCCCGAGCAGGGACGCGAAGACGAAAAGCCAACGGCCTTCCTAATCCGCGAACTTTGGGTGTTTTTCAACATTTCCCCTCCTTACGTCACGGAAGTCTATGCCTTCAGTCCCTTCCTGAGGAGCAACACAACAGACAGTGCACAAGATTGACATTTGTCACGGCGAAAACACCGATCAGCTAGCCCATCGGCATGCACTAGTGCCTTTCGTTACTTTCCTTTCGGCGTATGGGGTGGCAATGATGTGCCCAGACCCCGGTCAGGCCACATCCTCCGAAGGGACTCCCACGTGTTGCAACCCTGCAGCGTCGTCACGTAGAAGCCCCGGTTCATCTACTAGTCGATCGTCTCCTTGGTGCCGTGCTGCTCGTCTCCCAGCGAGTATTTTCAGGAAGGTCGTGTAGATGTCGGCGTCGACGCCCATGTTGAGGGTCAGCTGGAGCCGCGAGGTCGAGCAGATGTCCTGGAGTTCGATACGACGGCTGACCTCCATCTCGTCCGCGTCAAAGTAAGTACGGGCGTATCTGGTGATTCCGAGCTGATTTCTAGAATGTGGTGGAAGTGTTCGTGAACTACGGTTTCGCCTGCGTAAAAACCGTCTTCCGCTTCGAACTCGTAAACGTTCCGCGATAGGTAGATGGTGGCATTGGCGGGACAGTAGAAGGCCGTCTTACTCTGTCTTTCGGAGCCACAGGGGTATTGACGTCCACGTCGTAGGCGACCATGCCGACGAGCTTCTGTTGGATGTCGAGAGCGGTCAGGTAGAGACGCCACACGTCCTGAAGACAGTTGATCACGGACGTAGTAGGCGGTGTGCTGTTCGCGATTCCTGAACCCCTTCGGTGGAGCAGGACGGTTCCCGACGGGATAGTTCGTCTTGTTGATTCGGGTGGGCCACCAGTTTGTCGGAGACCTTGTCGCCGGTGGTCGGCAGTTCCTCCCAGTCGTGTGGCGGAAGCCAGCTGGGAAGCGGCGGCACCTCCACCTGGGGAAAAGATATGGTCGGCTCCGGTGTCGGGGGACGAGTTTCAGATGCCTGGGTAGCGCGAGCTTCATGGGTAGCGCGAGGCTTCAGATGTCCGGGTGACCTGGACTTCAGGCGGCCATGTGACCTTGGGGCCGGTCACGTCACGTGGTGAACGGTTCACGACCGCAGCCACCCCGATGATCAGCAGGACCGGCACCAGCAGGCCCATCAGAACGATCAGGCCCTGCGGTCCGCGCGACGGTTGACGAGAGGCTGGTGGTCGCCAGCTGATCAGTGGTCCTGCTCCTTGGGGCATCGGCCCACCTTGAGGGAAAGGCCTCCCGGGTGACCCCACGGGGACGCGCCGTACTGGGGCTGCTGCGGGGAATGGCCCGCAGCGTCGCGGGTTGAGGATGCCAGGCCGGATCGAATCCGCTCATCGGCGGTCCGGGCTGTCGGTATCTGGGTTCCACACCATCTTCCATCGTTTGCAGGAAATCTTCGGCAGGCTACGTCGCCTGCCGAATTTCCCGGCATAAGATACAAGACGCTCGAGCCACGGTCTCCCGTGCGTTCAGGGTGCTCCCACTCAGCCAGTTGCCTGAGGCTGCGGGGACGTGTCGGGGTCAGTTGCTTCCAGGTACTGCAGCACAGCAATGACGCGGCGGTTGTCGTCGCCGGAGGGCGTCAACCGGAGCTTGTCAAAAATGTTGTTCACGTTCTTGGCGATGGCCTTTCTCGGTCACAAACATCGCCTTGGCGATCGCGGCGTTCGTCTTGCCCTGCGCCATGTGGGTCAGGGGTCTCGATCTCCCTCGGGGTGAGCCGATCGAGCGGGGGACGTCCCGTGCGGCGTCCGAGGATCCGGGCGACGACCTCCGGGTCGAGACAGGTACCCCCGGTCGCCACCTGCTGCACGGCGTCGAGGAACTGATCGCCGTTGAGCACGCGGTCCTTGAGGAGATAGCCCACCCCGCCGTGTCTGTCCTCCATGAGTTCGCGGGCGTAGAGGGTTTCGACGTACTGCGAGAGCACCAGCACCGGCAGCCCGGGGCGTTTCCCTGCAGGCCTCGATCGCGATTCGCAGTCCCTCGTCGGTGAACGTCGGGGGCAGCCGAACGTCCACGATGGCGACGTCCACGTCCTCGGTCAGCAACGCCCTGCGCAGCTCGGAAGCGGTCTGCACGACCGCGACGACCTCATTGCCCAGTGCCTGCAGCATCCGACTGAGACCATCGCGCAACAGGAACTGGTCCTCGGCAATCAACACACGCATCGCTCAATCACCTCCGGAAAGGAGTCTGCCATCCCGCATGAGGTTACGCAGGGCCGGGTGTTCCCCCGAGGCCGGTCACGCCGGAGCATGCCGTGGGCAGCCGGGCGTACAGATTGACCACCACTTGGTTTCGACACGAGCAGCTCCTCCGTCGCAGCCCGGCTCAACCAGCGTTGGAGATGCGGGGCGGCTCGGACCGCTCTGAAAGGTGGTATTTTTCACCACTGTTTTCTGAGCCATGCGCCAGCAGGATTGTGGGTATCAGAGAGTCAAGGAGATGACATGAACACCCACCTCAGCGCACCGACCTCCCGCGGATCGGGCATCGGGTTGAGCGTGCGAGCCCTCGGCCGGTGCCTTCTGCTGCTGGCCCTGTGGCCGGTGTCGATTGCACTGTTCATCGCGATCTGGATGGCCGCCGCCCTGATTCCGCTCGGCATCGGGATCCTGCTGGTGCCCGTCGCGGTGAAGGCACTGCGATCGCTGGCCGAGTGGAAACGCCGCATGGCCCATCAGTGGTCGGGGATCCGGGTCGAGTCTCCGTATCTGCCGCTGCTACCGGCCGAGCCGGGTTTCAGGGGCCGGTTCGACGAGGCCGTGCGGCTTGTGAAGGACCCCGGAACCTGGCGCGACGTCGCCTGGCTGTTCATGGACCTGTGCGTTTCCCCCATGCTCGCGCTCTTCGGCATGGCCACTGTCATCGGCGGGCTGTTGGGCATGGCGATGCCCATCATCTGGGAACCGTTCGCCAAGAACTGGCCCGACGGCAGTTTCTACCTGTTCGTCCCCGTGAACGAGACCACCGCGCCCTTCATGCCCCTTCCCGGCCTGCTGGTCCTGCTCGTCGGGCTGCTTCTCGCGCCCTGGTGGGTGAAGCTGCACAGCCGTTTCGTCCGATGGGCGCTGGGCCCGACCAAACGCACCCGGATGGCTGCCTTGTCACAGACCCGGCGGGAGACCCGCGACTCCTCCGCGGTCAGAGCTGCGCCGCATCGAACGCGACCTCCACGACGGCACCCAGGCCCGTCTGGTGGCGATGGGCATGACCATCAACACCGCCCAGGCAATGATGCGCAGCAACCCGGAGGCAGCCGAGGCGCTGCTGACCGAGGCCAAGAACGCCTCCGTCACCGCACTCGGCGAGCTGCGTGACCTGGTGCGCGGAATCCATCCCCGGTGCTGGCCGACCGCGGACTGGGCGACGCCGTGAGGGCCCTGGCGGCGGACTGTGCGATATCTGCGGAGGTGAACGTCAGATTCCCGAGCGGGTGGGCCCGGCGCTGGAGTCGGCTGCCTACTTCGCGGTCTCCGAACTGCTGGGCAACGTGGTGAAACACTCCGGCGCGAACCGGGTCGACATCGACCTGCGGGTCGAGGACGGCGAGCTGCGGATCAGCGTGACCGACAACGGCCAGGGGCGGGGGCCAATCCCGAAACCGGCACCGGTCTGCGCGGAATCGAACGACGCCTGGCGGCCTTCGACGGCCTCCTGGCGATCCAAAGCCCGATCGGCGGTCCGACGTCCGCGCACATCACGCTCCCCGTCGAGTCCTGAACATCCCGGGCCCCTGCCCTGACCATCCCCGGTCTCCTGTCGTCATGTCATTCGGAAAGGTTTTGTACCGCACACGGCACACAACCTTCCACGACGCGAGCAGAAATCTTCTCACAGGAAAGAGAAACCCTATGTCAAAAATCCCCATGTCCCAACCCGCCCGGTCGGTCTCCACGCCAGTCGAGAACACCGTCGACCGGTCGTGAAACCGATCATCATCTACACGGCCCTGGCCTTCGGCCTGGGATGGATGATGTACATCCCGGGGCTCCTGCTCAACGCCGGACCCACAACACTCATCGGCACAATCTTCTCCACCACCTTCATGTGGACCCCGGCGGTGGCAGCAGCAGCGGTGGTCCGCTTCATCGAGAAGAAGCCCCTGTTCTCCACCCTCAAGATCAGCCTGAAGGGAGTCTGGAGGAAAACCCTCCTCTGGTCACTGCTCTCCATCCCCATCGCCTTCATCCTGATCCTCGCCTCCCTCGGTTCCTCGGCCCTGCTGGGCACCTACCACTTCGACCTGACGAACCTCTCCCGAATTCCAAAGGTCCTGGAAGCATCAGGGCAGACCGGACTCACCACTTCCCAGGTGTGGGACGCCTTCTGGCCGCGAATCGCAGGAGTCATCCCCATGCTGTTCCTGGCCGGCATGGTGGGAGCCCTGGGTGAGGGAGATCGGCTGGCATGCCTGGCTCTACCCACGCCTGCGCGACCGCCTCGGCGTCACCGCCTCCCTCGCCCTGACCGCCATCATCTGGGGTCTGTGGCACGCCCCCGCCATCCTGCTCGGGCACAACTACCCCGACAACCCCCAGCTCGGCGTCCTCATGTTCATCATCACCTGCGCAGGCCTGACCATCCCCATCCAGCTCCTCGCGAACTGGGGCGGCTCCGTCTGGGCAGCAGCATCCGCCCACGCCGCCATCAACGCCATAGCGCCAGCGCTGCTCATCTTCGCGCCTCTCAGCGACGTCAACCACCCCTACGACCCCGTCGCCGCCGCATTCACCGGATGGGGAGGCTGGCCCGTCGTCGCGATCCTCTTCATCGCAGGCGCCATCATCCTCAAGCGGGACAACACTTCCCAACCCAGCACTCCCGCCGCTGGCTGAAGAATCACCCCACGGAATCGTTATGTCATTCGGAAAGGTTTTGTGCCGTGTACGGCACAAAACCTTCTCCGATATGACCAAAAGTTTTCCACGTAACATAACGATGAGGCTTATTCACGAACGGTGTGCCGGTCGGAAAACTCCTGGTCAGCGCGCACGTTTGGGGAGGGCCAGGAGTTAAGCCTCGATGGATCTGGCCGGCTCAGCCCGGCGTGGGAAGACGGAGCGGTCAGGTCGGCGACCGTGGCGTCGAGGGCCGCGATCGCGTCGTCGGCCTGGGTTTCACCCCACCCCGTGGGCCCCGCCTCCCATGGAGATGGACCGGTAGACGATGGAGGAATCGGCGAACACCGGCCAGGGATGGGTGGAACCGAAGGGTGTGATGGTGCCCCGTTCATATCCGGTGACCCGTTTCGCCTCGTCGGCGTCGGGCATCGACAGGCGGGAGACCCCGAGCAGGGGCCCGCAGCTTCGGCCAGGAGAACTCGCGGTCCCCCGGCACCAGGACGAAGACGTGGTCGTCGAGAGCCACGCCGCACGACGATGGTCTTGACCAGGTCGCGCACCTCGATACCGCGCACCGCCGCCGCCTCCGCGACCGACCTGACGGGTCCGTGCCGGACCACGGTGTGCGCGACCCCGAGTTCCCGGAGCGTCCTGAGCGCTGGGGTGTCATCCATGGGGCGAGTCTACGGTGCTGCGGACAGGACTGGGCCCCGATTCTGTGGAATCGGGGCCCCAGTATTCATCACACCGTTCGGGTCTCAGGCGCCGGTCTTCGGCGAGCCGGTTTCACCGGCGGAAGCGGCCTGACCGGGGTCGGGGTGACGGTGACCGTCGGCGTCGGGGTCGGAGTGACCGTTGGCGTCGGAGTCGGCGTCGGGTGACCGTCGGCGTCGGACTCGGGGTCGACGTCGGACTCGGGGTCGGTGTTGGGGCGCTACACACGGCTGATCCTTCACCGTAGTGAACGTCGCAGTAGTTTCACTCACCCGGGTCCAACCATCCGGCAACACACCGCAAACTGGAACCCAGCCTTCGCAGTAGCCGACGCAGTAACAGTCACCTTCCCAGCAGCGACCTCAACCTTCGGCACAGAAAACTCCACACCCTCCACCGGATCAAACACCGCAGAAGGAGCCGAAGGGTCAACGAATCCGCAGGACAGGCACCCACATCAATCCTCGGAGCAACCAAAGACACACAGTAGGAACACCAACCTCACCAGTAAAGGTCGACACCCCCATCAACAGGGAGCACCCCAACCCTCACCAAGCTTGTCAGCATCAATCACGAACTTCCCATTCACAGGGAGTCGCAGTCACCGTGTACTTGAACTTCCCACCCACAATCTCGTGACTAGAGCGCATACGTGATGCCCTCCGTAGTCGGCAACGTCACCTCAGGCTCACCAGGCTCCGTGGAACCAACCGTGCACACTCGCCGACACCACAGCGCCACCGGAACCACCTTCGTGGCCTCACACACGGCTGATCCTTAGTAGTGGTGAACGTCGCAGTGGTCTCATCAACCCGGGTCCACCCCTCCGGCAGGACACCACCAAACTGGAACCCAGCCTTCGCCGTCAGCAGTCGCCGTGACGGTCACCTTCCCAGCCTTGACCTCAATCTTCGGGCTCGGAGAACTCCACACCCTCCACCGGATCAAACACCGCAGAAGGAGCCGAAGGAGTCAACGAATCCGCAGGACACACACCCACATCAACCTTCGGGGCAACCAAAGTCACACACGTAGGAACACCAACCTCACCAGTAAAGGTCGACACCCCATCAACAGGAGCACCCCAACCCTCACCAAGCTTGTCAGCATCAATCACGAACTTCCCATTCAGCAGGAGTCAGCAGTCACCGTGTACTTGAACTTCCCACCCACAATCTCGTGACTAGCAGCGCATACGTGATGCCCTCCGTAGTCGGCAACGTCACCTCAGGCTCACCAGGCTCCGTGGAACCAACCGTGCACACACTCGCCGACACCACAGGCGCAACCGGAACCACCTTCGTAGCCTCACACACCGGCTGATCCCTGGTAGTGGTGAACGTCGCACTAGTTTCACTCACCCGGGTCCAGCCCTCCAGGCAACACACCACCAAACTGGAACCCAGCCTTCGCAGTAGCCGACGCAGTAACAGTCACCTTCCAGCAACGACCTCCACCTTCGGCACAGAAAACTCCACACCCTCAACCACATCAAACACCGCAGACGGTTTTGTCGGAGTCAACGAATCCGCAGGACAGGGTACCCACATCAACCCTCGGAACAACCGGAACCACACACTTCGGCTGCGTCACCGTCGTCGTATAGGTCACCACACCATTGACCACACTCCAGCCCTCAGGCAAATTCGCAGTATCAATCCGATACCCAGACTTCGCCGTCGCAGTAACAGTCACACTCACCCGATCACCAGCACTAGTGATAACAGGCTCCCCATAATCAACCTGCTCAGTGTCCTCAACACCCGAAACACTCGGCTGACTAGGGGTAGTCGAATCAACCGGACACACCCCCGCCTTCACAACCGGAACCACCGGCACCACATCCAGTACACGTCGGCTGAACAACAACCTTGGTGAACGTGAAAGAACCATCACCATTCACAACCCACCCCTCAGGCAGGTTCTTCTCATCAACCTTCTTCCCAGCCACCGGCGTAGCAGTCACCTTGACCGTCACCTGATCCCCAGCCCTGGTGAACTGCGGCTGGGAATAGGTGATGCCCTCCGTAGGACCAACCTCAACCGTAGGATCCGACGGCTCCGAAGCGCCAGGCGCACACACACCCGGCGTCACCTTCACAGAACCCACGACCACCCGGCTGACTCACCCGGATTCGTCAAGGTCACCTCGAGAGTTTTCAAACCCTCAACCGTCACCTGGGCACTGTTAGCATCCGGAACCCCATCGGTCACCCCATTCCCAGAGAACACCGGATCACCAAACTCCACCCCAGCAACAGCCGGAACCTTCTCCGTGAACGTCACAACAGTCCCATTGGGAACGTTGTTCAAGGTCGTCAGTGTCCCATCGCCCTTCACAGAAAGCTCTCCGCGGCGCGTGACTCCCTTGTATTGGTAGGACCAGGTCACCGGGTAGGTGGTCGCAGGATCGACCTGCCCGCCGGTAACCACCTTCTTTACCCCGATGTGTCCGACCGCATCGCCGGACCCAGTGCCGCCACCCGAAGAGGTCTTCTCGGCGCGGGCGGTGCGCATTTCACCGTCCACGGATCCCCGGTTGACGTACTGGGAACCAACGGGGATCTCACCGTCGGTTGTGAGCTCCAGCTCAAACACGTAGATCCGGTCGGCCTGGAAGTTCTGACCCTTGTTGTCGAGAACGACCTTCACCTGGTCTTTGTCGTCGTCAACCGTGACGGTGGTCGACGGCGTGGTGGCGTCACTCAGGTCGTTTCGGCATGCTGCGCTTTCCAGTTCATTCCAGCATTTCGGGGTGCTGGGGATCCAGAGGATCTTCGGATATCCCGCGGACACTGTGAGGTTCGATCCCGCCTGCAGGTAGTCGTCGAGGATGGTCACACTGGAGCGATCGGAGATCTTGTCACCGGGAATCACGATGCGCCAGTGGATGGTGCTTTGGTCGGCGCCGGGGAACCAGCCGGTTTGTCGATCTCGGTCGGGACGTAGGGTTTGTAGCCAATGCCCCTGCTGTCCGCCGGGAAGCGGTACCTCCACCTTTTACCGTTGCTCACCTCGAAGCTGAGCGTGGAGGCATCCGTCAGAGCGACGACCTGGGTTTTCACCCAGAGCGAGCCGCCGACGTTGTTCTTGTTCTCGACGTTCTGGTTGAAAGTGCAGAGCACCTCGGTCTTGGTGATCTCACAGCTCCCGTAGGTGAGCTGGTCGCCGTCGCGGCCCTTGAGTTCGAAGGTGCCCTCGGCTCCCCCGAGTTCCTTCGGCAGCGCGATCTTGAACGTGTCGCCGGCATGCCCGGTTCCGTCCGGGATGCTCCAGTTCGCGTCCACCCGGACACTGCTCCACTACGTATAGTGCGGCCTCTTCGGCATCCGTTTTCGTGAGTTTGATACTCGCTGGATCAATGGCTGCAACCTCGGCGGCCTTTGCCGCGGGGCTCGTGATCACGATCCCAGCCAAACCGATCAGGAATGCCAGGAAAACCGTCAATGGTCTCCGCCCTCCACGGGCCCTGAATGTTTTCATTCCCCCTCCTTCGTCATGGCATTGTATGGCCTCAGCCACCTCACATGCGACTTGATTTTCAAAAATCGTGACAACCAGCAAAGGCACGGATGCCCAATGACCAGTCCGGAGAAAGTAGGGCTATCTTTCGCCAGTTTTCTTTCGGGAATAGCAGGCCGGAATTGTGGATCCCCGGATAGTTCATAGCTCCGAGCGTCCGGGTGACACCAGGGCTGGTTCTGCATTACGCGCGGTGTCGCTGCACATGAAGACTGGGCCCGATTCCGTGGAATCGGGGCCCAGTATTCATCACACCGTTCGGGTTTCAGGCGCCGGTCTTCAGCAGACCCGGTTTCACCGGCGGCGGAAGCGGCCTGGCCGGGGTCGGAGTCGGAGTGATCGTCGGCGTCGGCGTCGGGGTCGGGGTGACCGTCGGCGTCGGGCTCGGGGTGACCGTCGGGGTCGGAGTGACCGTCGGGGTCGGCGTCGGACTCGGCGTTGGGGTCGGGGTCGGTGTTGGTGTTGGGGCGTCACACCGGCTGATCCTTAGTAGTAGTGAACGTCGCACTAGTTTCACTCACCCGGGTCCAGCCCTCAGGCAACACACCACCAAACTGGAACCCAGCCTTCGCAGTAGCAGTCGCCGTAACAGTCACCTTCCGTCCTTGACCTCAATCTTCGGCTCGGAGAACTCCACACCCTCAACCGGATCAAACGACGCGGTCGGAGGTGTCGGAGTCAACGAATCCGCAGGACAGGTACCCACATCAATCTTCGAACAACTGGAACCACACACTTCGGCTGCGTCACCGTCGTCGTATAGGTCACCACACCAGTGACCACACTCCAGCCCTCAGGCAAATTCCCGCAGTATCAATCCGATACCCAGACTTCGCCGTCGCAGTAACAGTCACACTCACTCGATCACCAACACTAGTGATAACAGGCTCCCCATAATCAACCTGCTCAGTGTCCTCAACACCTGAAACACTCGGTAAGCTAGGGGTAGTCGAATCAACCGGACACACCCCGCCTTCACAACCGGAACCACCGGCACCACATCCCGAGTACACGTCGGCTGAACAACAACCTTGGTGAACGTGAAAGAACCATCACCATTCACAACCCACCCCTCAGGCAGGGTTCTTCTCATCAACCTTCTTCCTAACCGTCGGCGTAGCAGTCACCTTGACCGTCACCTGATCCCCAGCCCTGGTGAACTGCGGCTGGGAATAGGCGATGCCCTTGCTCACACCGATCGTCACGGTGGGATCGGATGGCTGCGTGACGTCCGCAGAGCACACTCCCGGGCTCACGTCAACGGTGGCGAGTTTCGTGGCGATCGGATTCGTCATCGTGACGAAGAGGCCGAAAAGAATCACCAACCTTGAGCTGAGCACTCCTGGCATCCGGAACGCCGCTGGTGAGATCAGGCCCAGTGAACGTCGGATCACCAAAACTGGCCCCGGGCACATCGGGTTGGTCCTCAGTGAGCGTGACAACAGTCCCGTCGGGAACGTTGTGCAGTCCCGCGATCCGCCCTGGCCCGTGAGCGTGATAATTCCGCTGCGTTCCTCACCCTCGTAGGGTGTAGCGATACCGAACGGTGAAAACCGCGTCATTCGGAACCCGGTCATCACTCACGTTCATCTTCGGAGGGTCCTGCGCCTCGGGCCGGGACTGCTGCCCGGCGCCCGACGTGATTTGTTGGTCCGTGAAAAACTTGCGAACCGTAATTCGATTCACCTTCGAAATATCTCTCTGGAGGATCTATTAACGATACTCCCGTTCGTATATCTGCCGTTGACATGGGCGTCGTTGTTGAAGAACGATCCTGCCAGAATCTTCTCCTGACCTTGAGATCGATCTCAGGACGTAGACGTACTCATCGGTGAAATTGGCTCCGTTGGCGTAAGTCACGTCGACGGTGTCCGCATCGTCATCGATCTTCACGGTAGCCTTGCCACTGGCCCCACCCGCTTCGGGATAGAGGGTCTGGCTGCAGTCAGGGGGTAGTCGTGTCCCGCCGGCACTGCTCGGTGTTGCGGACCCGATAGAGGATGACGCCGTTCTCCTTCACGGTGAAGGTGGAACCGGTCAGCCTGTACTTGTCCTTGATCGTGAGCGTGTCCCTGCCCGTCATGACTCCACCCGGAACGGTGATGGTCCATTTGACACCATCGGTACGGGGCTCCGGTCAGGACACCTTTGTTGGTGATGGTTTCATTCACAACCGGCGTGGTTCTGGTGTCTTCCTGTCTCACAACACCGGGCGCTTTCATCCCACCAGAATCTGCCACCAGGCCATGAGAGGGCGGCGGGCTGATCCATGCTCCCGCTACGCCCATCAATGCCGACATGAGCAGAGCAACTGATCGCCACCCCCTTCGCGATGTCGTTGTTCTCCTCACGGATTCCCCCTTCACGCTTCGATCAACGGCTTCGAGAAACGAGAAATTAGCCCTCAAAGCGACGTCATGTTAGCCCTGTTTCGCGTTCCCTTTCATCTTTACTTGCAAGAATTAACGATCGGTATCGTTGAGGATATTTCTCACCCATTCCCGATCCTCGAGGCAGCCCCTCCGAGAAACTCCTTGGAGGAAAACATTGACACCGCCACTCACGGCTCTCACCTCAGCCCACCAGACCCTTGGGGACGGGTCGCGGAGCCACACCACTCTGCATCAGGACACGACAGCAGCCGGGAAGAGACCGCCGAGCCACCCCCAAGGCGTGCGTAGCGGGCGAACCATGGGGCAGCCGCACGCCACAGCCCCCGGATGGGGGATTAACCAAAAGTCAATCCACACACTTGCATACAACACTGTATCCAACTAGAGTCGCAGCGCTTGCCTCAGCGGCCCAGGAACGTGGCCGAGAACATTTGAAGGGTTGAACACTCATGAAGTTTGCAATGGAAAGCGACACGCTGGTCGTACTGGGGCAGCGGTCGCACACCGAGTCGGAGGATCTCGGGGTTCTGGTACGACGTTTGTTCGAGGCCGCCGAGCCGTTGTCGGGTCAGATGAACGGTCCGCCCGGTCGGCATTCGACAGGTTCAAGAGCAGTATTGACGACATCTCCGGTTCCTTGAACAGCGCTCTGGCGGGAATTGTGGGGTCCATTGCCGGGCAGAACAGGGCCTTCCAGACTGCGGCCGAGGATGGCGCCTCGGTACACGAATCAGCCGAGGGAGCGGCTGATTTCACCAGCCAGGCCTTCTTGGCTCGCATCGGCCCGCAATGACCGATTCGCACAGCTCACCCTGCTCCATGTCCGATGTGTATTTTTGAAGCCCTCAGGAGGATTTAGTGTCCACCAACCAAATGGATCGTAATGACTACAGCGTTGCTGCTTCCCAGGCCGCACAGGGAAATTTTGAGGTTGTCGCCTCTGAATTGGAGGCGGCTCTCGACCGCAGGGATGCCGACGTGAAACAGGCGATGAGCGACTACCAGGCGGACGGCGTCTCGGACGAGTACGCACATCTTGAGCATCAGTGGAACGCCGCAGGCCGTCAGGTGCGTGAAGTGATCGGCGCAATTCGCCAGTCCTTGGCGGAGAACGACGATGTCGCGGCCAGGGCGCTGTCTACAGCTCGCTCCGCCATACCCGGGTGACGCACGGGAACCGGCCTCCATCGTGATCACCACAGACTTCGTCCGCCCGACCAGCGAAAGGGCCTGACACCATGACGAGTTGGAAAAATTGACCCCTGCCGGCGTGGCGGGAATTCTGAACAATGTAGCAAGTGAGCAGGAAGCGCTCGCGAACGTGCTGACAGATGGTGAATTCAGGCAATATTCACCGGAATCAGCGGGGCGGGCGCACTGGTCGCCGAGGTTCCGAAAGCGCTGCAGGGCATTGATGCAGAATCAGAAAGCAAATCTGCAGGCGGTTACCAACAGAATTGCCGCCGGAATCAGCGGCGTCTCCAATGCTGTCGCCGCATACAACAACGGACAACAGGAGATGGCAGGAGAGTTCCAGCGCCAGATGGCCACCTCAGTACCGAGCGGCGATTTCTCTTATTTCCAGCAACACGGCTACAAGGGTGAGGGGTATGTGATGGCAGAGCAGCCACAGTCGGGTGACGGTCTGGTGATGCCGGAGGCCTTCCCGTGCAGGAGTGACAACATCGATGTCGAGAGCATCAAGGCCGGTTCAGGAAAACTGAAGTCGATGGGACAGTCCATCGACTCCCACATGAGACAATGTCGTTGGGTACTGGAACGGCATGCCGGGGTGTACCAGGCCCCGGAGGGTGAGCAGGTCCACGCACTCATGAAACCAGCAGCCGCGGCCTCGGAGACGATCAGGAGAATTTGAGAGCGCATCCAAGGCCCTCGACACCTTCGCTGACGAGGTGGGCCCGGTCAAGGCAGAACTGGCCGCGTTGGAGAAGGAGGCAACCGCTTTCCGGCAGGAAGCGCTGGCCCGGGTACGACGGCAAGCCCTGGAAGGAGCACCAGCCCGCGGTGGATCGCAACACCGAGCTGCTGGGTCGCTACGCCAAGATCGTGGAACGCCTGACCACGGCATCCGCGACGTGCGCCAACGCAATCAACGGCCTGTTGGACGGGGTGTGTGTCGCCACGGTGGAGGGCGTCTCCGCGGATGCGCTCATGCAGTCCGGAGAGATGATGCCCTGGGGCGCCCCGGTGAGCAAGAACCGCAACTGTGGCGAGTCGGTGCTGCACGGCGCCGGGGGTTCCTGAAGAACACGTGGGACGGCGCCACCGGCCTGGCTGGCTTCGGCCCGAACGGATGGAGCGCGAACACGCTGAAGAACTCGTGGGTAAGACGGGTGATTTCCTCTTCTCCCACAGCGGTTCTGTGTTCCCCGGCCAGCCATGCGGCCAAGCTCTTCGGCAACGAAAAGGTGAACTCCTGGGTCGATCGGCGCCATGACGTCGCCAAGTCGGGACTGACCGGCATGGTCGGTTACGACTACGCCGCTCACAGAACGGCAAAGACGGCTGGCACAAGTGGAAGGAGGATGGGGTCGCAGCGTTCACCGAGAGCGCGTTGAACGTCGGCACATTCTTCATTCCCGGCCCGGGGAACCGGTGGTGCCATAGCAAAAACCGCCGCATTGGGCGCGAAAGCGGGTGGCATTGCCGCGAAGGGGCGTTGGGTTCGCCACGAGGGTGCGCGGATTTCGCGATTCCGGGCGGGGGTGGCTCGTCAAGGGTGGAACGAAACTCGTCGACCTCGGCTCCAACACCCTCCGGGGGCGAGATTCCCCATCTCATCGGGAAAGGGAAACCCCTGCTCCCGGCGGAGGAAACCGTGCTGGCAGCCAAAACCGGGCCGCTGACTCCCTCCCCGTACGAGATGCGGCAGTCGGAGGCACCGGCACCGAACCTCAGTGAAACCCGCGAACCCGCCCTGCTCCGTGAACCGGCCCTGGTCGGCGCCCCTGCCCAGTCCACGGGCCCGCGCCGTTCGAGATGAGGGACCGGAGTCTGCTGGACGCGGAACCACCATTGACCCCGAACGGACGGGGAACGGCACCCCCACCACTCCGGAGGCCCACCAGGCCCGCGCAGGTGTGGGCGACGACCCTGCCCACATGCGACACGGTGGCGGTAGCACACCCGCGATGGCGGCACAGGATTCCCCACGGGACACCATGGCGACAACCCAGCATCGCATGGTGATACCCCTGAGGGCGGATACGTCGGTCATGGCCCTGAAAACGGTGATCCCTCGCAGCCGCTCTCGTCATCCCACACGCCTGGTTCCAGAGACGCTTTTCTCCCCAAGGCATGCTCTGGAAGAGAACATCCCGAACGACCATGAACGTGGTGGGAAAACATCAGGGAATCACCTCTCGAGGAAACCGGAGAAGTTGCAAAACAATCCAAGAAAGCCGAATCGACACACGGCCCGGATGACGATGCGCAGCTAGTCGAATCACACGATGTAAGCACCAGCCACTCTCAAACGAACGAGAGGCGGGTACCGAGTTTGCACGCGAAAACAGACAACGATCCTCGTCGCACTGATGAGCACATCGAAGACCCCCACAGCCAAGAAAACAACCAGAGTCCGGAAGAAGTTTCGCCAGAGCGCGGTTCCGCGAAGTCCAAAGGTACACCAACCGGATGGTAAGCCCACCTTCGACGAGAATGGGGAGACCGCTCTATGACGAGAATGGCAACCCGCGCGAAGCAGATCGCGGAGATGACAGACTGCACTACGCCAGCGACCCAGAAGGCACATATCGCGACAAGGGGGCTGACCACAAACTTCAATATTACACCGACAATCCGGAGAATCATGCCAGGGGGTATGCCAAGAGCGAGGATGATCCCTACCTGGCGGCCCTAGGCCAGTAGATCACAGGCGCTTGGGATACAGATCCCCAGCACACCAGTACGAGTGGGAATATCCATTATTTGAATGGCGATCGCACAGCAACGCCGCTCTGTACAGAGGGATACTGAGAAGAAAAGCCGAAAGTATGAGGCTTATTCCAGACAGCGCGTCGGGCAAGAAAAACTCCTAGTCAGCGCATACGTGAGGGAGGGCCATGAATAAGCCTCTATCTATGAAACTTGGCGCGAAGACCTCCAAGGAACTCGTGGGGTGAGCTTCACCGAAGAAAGAAAACGACTAGAAATCGAAATCAGCAATGAGAAAAACCTTGTCTATCGATCTGAGCAACATAAAAGACAAGGAAGGAAAGATCAACCTGCAACGCATCAAGGATGCACTGCAGGAAACCCTTTTCCGATCTTAAATCAAACGCCAATCTCGCGGACGCGAAGCAGCAGTTTTCAACCGCCGCAACCAAGGAGGCTTATTCACAGAATCCCAAAAGATGATTCCTGTGATGGCGTTGACTGTGGTTTGGAATGTTGAGTATGGGCGGCGATAGATGGTGTGGAGGATGCGCCAGGTTTTGAGGTGCGCGATGGCACGTTCGATGGGCCAGCGGATGTGGTTGATTCGTTGGTTATAGTCTTTTTCCAGCTCGGTTAGTTTTCGTCCGGGTTGGGTTCTGGCTGGGGTGTGGAGTCCGCGGTAGATGTAGCCTTTGTCAGCGATGATGTTTCTAGCTTTTAGGTGCCTCAGGATTTTGTGGGTATCGAATGCTTTAACGTCATGGATACTCCCTTCGAGGATGGGTGAGATCCACTGGAGGTTTCCGTGGGTGTCAGTGACGGCTCTGGACGTTGACGCCACTGTGGCGGTGCTTGCCTGAGAAGAGGGTCTTCTTGGCTTTCCATCTCCAGCAGGGCAGGAGCGTACCGTCGATCAGGAGGGCGGTGTCCTTGGGTACCTGCCCCAGGGTCGGACGCTCTTCTGCTAGACAGTCAGCCAGCAGATCTGTTACTGCGGTGATGGCCCGGCTGATGGTGGATTGAGACACGCTGTGACTTTCAGCAAGTTCGGCCTGGACGCGGTTTCGTCTCAGATACTTCAACGTTACCTCGAGTGCCCCTATGATACCTAGAACTGTCGGGATCTGCACTGGTTTTTGTCTTGTTTAAGGCTGTTGCGTATTGCTGCTTTGAGGCGCTCGTAGAGGGCGTTGAACTGATCGTCAGCTAGGGCCTGTGCTATTATACATTCAGCGGCTCGTTTTCGTTAGTGTTTTTGTGCAGCATCTATTCTATCTGGAAACGAGGCCGCCCAAGCTATCAGTTCAGAATAGATTTCAGACGGGCTCAGGGGTTTTGTGAATAAGCCTCAAGGTAGAGGACGCCCTCAAGAAATTGGAGGATGCCCAGAAAATCAACGAGAAACAACTGCTGGCGGACCTCGACTACGAGAACGCATCCGCCATAACGCAGATTGCTGAATGGATCGGAGACCAGGCTGGCAACAATATTTCCATGGACAACAGTCCAAAGAGGCTTATTCATGGGGTGTAGGCGAAGATGAGTCCGGTGACGGCTTGTATTGTGGTTTCGAAGGTGTCGTAAGGGCGGCGGTAATCAGTGTGCAGAACACGCCAAATTTTGATGTTCGCGATGACACGTTCGATGAGGTAGCGGACACGGTTGATGGCCGTGTTGTTTCTCCTGTCGGTGTCGGTGAGTTCACCATAGGCGGGTTTCTTCACGGGGGGTGATCATCCCCCAATCCAATGTAGCCCTTTGTCCCCGATATGATTGTGAGCATTGAGGGTTGTGAGGAATCCGGATTCCTTGATGGCCTTTGCATCATGCATGCTACCCGGCAGGGGTGGGGAGATCCAGGCGAGCTGTCCGGCTAGGGTGCAGGCCACTTGCAGGTTCACCCCTGTCGTGTGGTGTTTGCCTGAGTACAGCTCGGGACGGTCGTGCCACGACCAGCAGGGCGCCAGAGTACCGTCGATGATGTACTGACGGTCCGGGTCAAGGTCCCCCACACTGGGCACCCAGGCTTGGAGGAGTTCGGCGATCAAAGGGGTGTAGACCGCCACCACTCTCGAGATGGTGGATTGGGAGACTGTGTGGATGTCGGCCAGTAACTCTTGGGTGAGATTGTGTCTGAGTGTTAACACAGTGACTTGGATACAGCGGAACAATCCTAGGACACGGGATCCTGCTGCGGGAAGGTTTCCGGAACGGGATGTGTGGATCAGTTCGCACTAGGGTTGAGGATCTGGTTGCGGGTCAAGGCTTGTAGGTAGTGTTCATGGTAGCGGCTTGTCTTTTATCTGAGGTTCTTGTTTTTACACCTTTGAATTGTCTCAGATCGGGCAAGCCGCCCTTGCATCCCCTCGGGACAAAGCGCTAGCTGAGGAAAAGCGAAACACCCCCTATGAATAAGCCTCAAACTACCTCAAGGATCGCTACCCAGAGATATGGCCCCCGAGCCACTTCCTTCCGCAGAAGGTAAAGTGATAGAGCGCCTCCCCTCCTTGGGAAGCAGGATTTCTACCTATCCCCTAGGCACCTAGATATCATCGGCAGCGGAAAACTGGATCGCCTGGATATCGAAGAGCTCCTGAGTTCCGAAAGAAAGCCGAGGCGATTTTTTTCAGATTGGTGGTCGGCGAAAACAAAGGAGGGAACAAGCCCAGCTTTGAAGCCGCACGATCGCCAACGGCGAGAAAGCGGAACAAGGAAGTTGGCCCTATGCAGTAGATCTGCTGACCGGCAAAAACCAAGACCCCCGCCTCCAGACGGCAATAGCAGACACAGAACACCCAACCACGACCGTTCCCTCAAATGAGGAACTGGCCCCCAAGATCAAGGATAGACTTGTCGCCCACGAGCTCCAACCACGATACCTCTCCTCGCATTCCCAAGGAGTATAAGAATCTCTGGGAGTGGAGACAAGGAGTTTTGGAGGCCAACCCAGACTTGGCTCGACGAGCCGAAAACTGACCAGCTACTCTTCCGGCTACATGGAAACCCAGGGCAGCATTTTTTTCAGCAGCTAAAGGAAGACTGGGTCGAGGTCATTTACAGACGACCAATGCCAGGACCGACGGCAAGGTAGTAGTCCGAGAATTCGATTTGGGCGGTAAACTCTTCATAAAGCTCGACGAAGAAGGAAATCTCACAAGCAAGTTCGTGCCGGCATGACGATACAATCTCACCTGGCGACGGGCCGGGCCGATTCCTCGATTCGCACCCGGCCCGCGCCACCGTCGACCGTGACGACCTGGCCGTCGTGGAGACGGGTGGCGGCCTCAAGGGACCCCCAGTACCGCGGGGATGCCGTATTCGCGGGCGACGATGGCGGCGTGCGACAGCAGCCCCCGGTTTCCGCGACCACCGCCGAGGCGGAGGCGAACAGTGGGGTCAGGCGGGGTCCGTGGCCTTGCAGACCAGGACGTCGCCGGGCCGCAGGCGTGCGAACTCAGCTGGACCGGAGATGACCCGCACCAGCCCCGAGATGACTCCGGGGCTGGCCGCCACCCCGGTCATGCCGCTCCCCGGTTTCACGGGGTCGTGTTCCGGCTGCCACGCCGCCAGGGCGCGGGGCCGGGCGCGGCGGCGTCTCGACGATCCCCGCGACATCCACCGATGCGCCACGCAGCCAGCCCAGCAGCTCGTCGAAACCGAGCAGCGCCACCTCCTCCGGCTCGGCCAGCAGCCCATCGCCGTCATCCTGCGTCCCGCCTCGAGGGCCAGGCGGCGCATCTGCTCCCCAGCTCCTCGAAGTCCACGACCCCGGCTCCCGCGTGACGTGACCGGCGCGGTAGTCGTCGACGAGGCGCAGGAACCGGCGGCGCAGGAACCAGGGGCAGCCTGCCGGCGGCCTCGGCCATCAGGTCGGTGTGGGGTCGTGCGGCGAGTAGGTTCGCGGCGCTGCGTGTGCGCCATCATCGCGACCGTCCCGAGGAAGGCGGGAAGGTCCTCGCGCCATGAGCGGCTGGAGAACGGCTGGTACATGCGGGTGGTGCGGGCCCCGTGCCTCGCGAGGAAAATCCTCGACCCTCCCCCACCATTCGGGATCCTGCTGTGTGACGGCCTCGACGTCGATGGGATTCTGCTCCAGGAGCCGCCGCACCGGGTCGGGGATGGATGCGACGAGCCGGCTAAGTTCCCGATCGACGACGACGGTGGCGTAGTCGAGGTCGCCGAGGAGGTCCTCCGGTACAGGTTTTCACCCTTGCCAGGCGCAGCAGGGACGCGGACCCGGGCCCCGCGCAGGACGTGGAAGCCGAGGTAGTCGACGAAACGGGAGGTCACCATGGCCTCGACCTGGCCGGACGCCTCCACCAAGGGCGTCGGCGATGCCCACTCCGGGCAGCGTCGCGACGGGCAGGTCGCGCAGCCGGGCCGTGAACCGTCGCACCCTGGCTCCGGTGTCGGCGTCCCAGCCACGAGGGTCGCGCCACGGGGTCCGGGCGATCCGCACGATCGGCTGGCAGCCGCCACCACGAGATCCTGGGATGGCCGATGGTGACGGCGCCGTCGGCATCCATCTCGACAGAGCCCGTCGATGGGCCGCATCCGGAGCCAGCGAACCCGGTGGTGGCGTCGAGGCAGCGCACCGGGATCCGGGTCACCATCAAGTCGAGAGGATACGGCGACGGAAAGTGCTCGATGATGTCATTGCGGATGAAGCGGCTCACGCGGTAGGCGCGCCGTCCCGGTCGCGTCGGGGCGGCGGTGGTGATGGGCCGGGCCTGGAAGCAGCCACGGCTTCCCACCGGCCAGGGGCCCATTCGACGTCCATCGGTCGGTCGTAGTGGCGCTCGACCTGCTCGGCGAGCCGCGCCACCGCGACCACGTCGCGGTCCGCGAGGGATGCCCGGCTGCGTTGTTCGCCGGGGAAGCTCGGTGGTGGCGGTTTCGCCGGTGGTGGTCATGTCGATGCGGATGCGTTTGTCGCCGGTGCTTCGTTCGACGATGCGACCACGTTCGACGGCGAAGGAGTCGGGGGTGACCGCACCCGAGACGACGACCTCACCGAGCCCCCAGGCGGATTCGATCACCACTCGTCTGCGCCCGGTGACCGGGTCGAGGGTGAACGCAACACCTGCGGCGTCGGCTGGGATCATGCGTTGCACCACGACCGCCAGGGCGACGTCGTCGTGGGCGAATCCCTGCTCGTCGCGGTGAGGCGATGGCCCGGTTGCTCCACAGCGACGCCCAGCAGCGGCGCACCGCTTCGACGACGGCATCCCCGCCGGTCACCCCCAGATAGGTTTCCTGTTGACCCGCGAAGGACGCGTCCGGGAGGTCCTCGGCGGTGGCCGAGGAACGCACCGCGACCGGCCCGTCGAGGTCTTCCGCGGCGGCACGGATCCGATCGGCCAGCCCCTCGGGCAGCGGGGCGGCGGCGACGAGTTCCGCAGCCGGTCGTGGTTCCCGGCCTCCAGCAGTCCGGCGATCTCCTCCCGAAGCGGGGTCATCGCACTCCGGTAGGCCTCGGCAGTGACGCAGAACCCGCCGGGGACGGGAAGGCCCGCCGCGATCAGTTCCCGAGGTTGGCTCCTTTGCCGCCCGCCAGGGGGATGTCGGTGGCGCGCACCCGGTCAAGTCCGATGATCATGATGTCTTCTCCTTCACGCCGCCCTGCGTGAGCCACACCACCAGCCCGAGGGCGGCGAGGACGGCCAGTGTGGCGAACAGACCGGTCAGGGCGGGGCCCGCAGCAAGTCCGGAGATGATCCACAGGCTCAGGGCGGGGATCCCGGCGGCAGCACCGGCGTTGCGGTACGAACTGCACCATTCCGCTGGCCCGCGCCATGCACTCCTCGGATGCGGTTGCCTGCGCGTCAAGGAGCAGCAGGGGCAGCACCAGGCCGGCACCCACCCCCAGCAGGGTGATGCCCAGCAGGAAAACGACGAGCTGGGGGAAGGCCGCCAGGACCGCCCCGACACACCCCAGGACCCAGCCGAGGGGACGCGCCCACGTGCTCGGGGCGAGCTTCCCGGAGGCGAAGGTACCCGCCCCGATCCCGAGGGAGCATGGGGACGAGAAACCAGCCGGTGGTGGTGGCGTCGACGCCGTGGAGGGTCTGCAGGGCCAGTGGGGCGTAGGGTGATCGCGCCGATCGAGATCACCCCTGACAGGGGCCGCGAGCCACACCAGCACCCGGGGCCGGCGCCGCGCGGCGACGATCCGCGCACCGTGATGCGCCACCAGCCCTCGGGTGGGGTGGCGGTGGGGAAAGCTCCGGGCCGCGAGCAGCGCGACCAGCGACAGCGGCACCGCGGTCAGCACCCCGAGACGCCACCCGGGTCCGTCGGTGAACCAGCCGCCCAGTGGCGGGCCGATCAGGTTCGCGACCAGCTGGATGATCGCCAACCGGGAGAGCGCGCGGGCGCGGGAGGATGCGTCGAGGCTCAGCCCCAGGGCGGCGAGCACTGCGGGAGTGATGGCGGCAGCGCCGATGCCCTGGACGACCCGCGCCGCCAGCAGCAGCGACATGGTGGGCGCCCAGGACATCAGCAGGGTGCCGGTCAGGAAGCAGGCATGCCCCGCCACCAGGACGCGGCGGGTTCCCAGGCGGTCGGTGTACTGGGGAGAACAGCGGCAGCAGGAGGGTGGAGCACACGAGGTAGCTGCCGGCGACCCAGCCGTACAGCTCCGGCGCGGCCAGTTCGTCGACGATCCGGGGGGTCGCGTTGCCCAGGAGGGTCTGCATCATGGCAGAGACCGCCATGCCCGCGCCCGCGGCGGTCAGCAGGTCACGATGGTTCGTAGTGGAACGGGTCACTTCAGTCCGTTCAGAAGAATGTCGAGGGAAGTTGCGAAACGGTCGCGCAGGGCTTCCCCGTCGGGGTGTGTGGCCCACATCAGCACGCACATGTAGTAGCTGCACTGCAACGCCAGAACGGAATCGACTAAGGGCACGTCGTCGCGCAGTTCACCGCTGCTGCGACCCGCGGTGAGAGCATCCGCGACGACCGCATGAAATCGCTTCTGGTTCTCCGACCCGAGGTCGAGGGAAAGGTTGAAGGACCGCGCCTTGACCATCTGCCGGGCCGGTTCAGGGTGGGCCTCCAGCCAGTCGGCGGCGGCGTCGAGCATCCGTCGGAGGCGTTCCTCGGCGGTGCCGTCGCCCACATCCGCATCGAGGACGGCCCGGACCACCTGCTCCCCCAGGTACCGGAAGACGTCGCGTTTGCTGGGAAAGTGCGTGAAGAAGGTGCCCTTGCCGATGTCTGCGGCCTCGGTGATGTCGGCGACGGTGACGGTATCGAACCCCCGCTCAGCGAACAGGCGCATGGCTTCGGTGAAGATCCTCTCCCGGGTCCTGGCGCGCCGTCGGCTCACTCGATCACTCATGGATCCACGCTAGAACAAAAACTTGACCCTGGTCAATATCTGACTGTGGTCAGACATTGCTTCGTTGAATCCCTCCATCGGCAGCCGCGCGTTTGACACAATGGTTCTGGTAATGGGCAGCGAGGAGGAGCGATCATCAACGCCACGACGAATCCCGGGGGAACGCTGGACCCGCGAAGGTTTTTACCTGGAACGGAGGACGACTGGGCCGCCTACCCACTCGACGAGTTCCTCGTCACGACCGTCCTCGAGGTCATCACCGATCTCGTTGGCTCTGCTGGCATCGACATCACGTTGGACCCGGCCACGATCATGACGTCGCTGAACGCCAGGACCGATCCCAACGCGGATCCGATGATCGTGAAGGAGGCGCCCGCGGAGAAGACGGACGAGTCCGTCCTTGCGTCTCAAACCGGGGTTTTCCATCGCGCCCCGCGGATGCTGTTCAAGGGTTCTGCGACACGATCCAGCCCGCTGGCGACGAGAGGAACGAAGCTTCCGCTCCCGACTCGACCAGTTCCAACACCGCGCCGCGCAGGCCAGCACCCTGGATGACAAGGAACTGGCGCACCTGGTCGAGGGGATCGTCGGCCTGTTCCGGACCTGCCTGCGTGACGGCGCGATGTACTACGGTCTGGGGCTGGTCTGGATGTACTGGCGGACCGCTCGCCTGCTCAAAAAAACAGCCCGACACCGACGACGAATTGGCCGAGATCATCGCGGCCTACTTCCTCCAGCTGTTGCTGATCGACAGGAGCAATCCCCTGGCTCCCCTGTTCGAGCATTTTCGAAGGTTGAGCGAGGATGCCCAGGCCATGGACCTGCAACGGGTCGTGGTCTCGATTCCCGAGTCCGCCTTCGACGCAGCCGAAACCGCGACGGATATCGAGAACATCATTTTTCGCGGCGGTGCGCCGCCCTGCCAAGGAGCGGCGATCGAGTCGCGGGTCGATGCCCTGCTCGCCGGCCTGCCCATCCGGCTGGAGAAGCTCGATTGGCCTTCTCCCCCGCCCGCTGATTCCGTTCCGATTGCTGGTGGCCCTCCTCAGCAGCGAACCGATTGACGGCCTGGACGATCTGCTCACCGACGAGGACACCGCGAAACAGGTGGCACGGAAACTGCCTTTCAGGAAACGTGCCCGCTGGAAATGGAACGTCACAAAAAAACCCGCAAGCTGATGACCGGAGCCGTCGGGACGATTTTTCCTGCTGCTGGAAACCATCCCCGTCTTTTCACCTGGCCTTCGGCGAGGTCGCAAAACGCTTGCAGGACCGGAACCAGGTCGCGGTCTCGGAGGACCTGATGCTTCTTCGCTTCGACGAGATCCTGAAGGCCCTGGACGACCGTGGGAGCTGCCGGGAGCTCGTGATCGAACACCATAGGGGAGCACCTCAAACACGTGGCCGCCCGCCGCGCGAGGAAGCTCGAGGCCAAGGCCGCTGGGGAGATCCAGGAGGACGACACCGAGACCCCCGTCTCTCTGGATGGGCTCACCTCCGAGTCGTAGAAACTCCACGAACGGATGTGGCGCACGTCAGCAGCCGTGTTTGTTGTGGTTGGTGGGGCAGGGCGCTAGCGCGGTTGGGGGTGCCGGTCGGATTCGGTGACGGCGACGGTGACGGCGCACTGTGTCGCCTCCCGTTAGGAATGTTGACCGCGAATGCCTCGATCACACTCGTGTGCACCTGAGGAGAGATCCATCTCAATGGTTCCCTGCTGCCCCTAACCCGTTCCACACAATCACCCAGTGTGCGGTCGCGGTGATCGTGTAGTCCCGCGTTGGTGGTAGACGTAGCCGCATGTCGGTGATGGTTTGTCCTCCTCCTGCCATGGGAGGTGTTCCATTCCTTGTCACACACCTTGGTGTCTCCGTTGCCCATCTCCCAGGTCACCTTCGTCACCGCCGCGGTGGCTGTGATCGCATACCCCGCCTCGGTCACGGTTTTGGTGATCGGCCCCACGTCGTAGGGACCTGGGTCTCTGATCCACATCCAGTTGTGCCACCCCACATAGTTATGCCCTGTAGGTAGCTTCTCTAACGGGTCAGGCCCACAATCCGATGTCTGGGGCGTGAAGATCCATCCGCTCCACCGCGACCTTCGCCAACACCACAGGCTCGGGCGCACCCGCAGGATTTGGTTCAGGAGACTCAGACGGCTTGAAGATCAAGCATTTCCCTCCAAACCGGTCGTACTGGATGCAGCCTTCTATGTGTCCGGGTGGTTTCTCTTCAGAATCCCCACCGGTATCGCCGGTACCAGTGCGCTCGCGAGGCCGCGCAGGACTCTTCCGGGTTTCCCGGGCTGCCCACCAGACCCAGGAGCCTCGACCTTAATATCACAGGACCCCGTACTGCTGTCTACTTGTCCGCATCGAATACTGCCCTCGGCATTGGCCTGATCCACGAATCTGTTTATGCCCAAGAAGCAGGCAGCGATGATGGTGATGACGATCATGCGTTTCATTTCGGACACCCCGGAGCCGAGTCGTTCGTGGCATCCCCGAACTTCCACCCTCCTCGGTTTTGACCACGGCCACATTCCACTGCAAATACCGCGGTCGCTGCGACGAAATGACCACGGATTTCCCGGTCGCCGAATCAATCACATCAACCTTCCCTGCATCCGTGCACATCTGCACATCCACCGTCCGCACGCCATCAACCTCGACCGGCTCCGACGCACCCGTGATGTGAACAACCGTAGCCCCTGTTTGCACATGCCGAGCCTTCGATACTCCGCAAAATGTTTCATCTGTATTTCTTGGCTCTGACCTGTAGTGATGTCCTTCAAAGGCTGAGAATCACCATCAGGATTACCAAACACCTCGTCAGAGATACGGAAGTACTCGATCACGGTATTGGCTGCCTCCAGCTGCTCCGGGGTGAAAGTCTCCGACGGCTGCGGCCCCGACGGCGTCACCGACTTCGACAGTACGCGAAGACGAAACCTCAGAAGACGGCGACTCAGAAGACGGCGACAACGAGACAGGACTCCTGACCCTGACACGCCACCCCCGGACCAGACGACCCCCACTGCACGACACCAGCACCGGGACCACCGCCGCAACCACACCGACACGACACGCCACCATCCGACTCATCACACAACACCTCCATTGGTGCCACAAATCCCGAAAAGCGGCCCCTCCGCCCCGGGATTCCACCGACACTAGAACCACCACCAACCCCGGAGACAACAAAGGGAAACTCTGACCAAAAGTTAAGGACCCGACGGGATGGGTGAGCCTGGATGAGTCCTCGCTGTTTGTCCGTCAATCCTGTGCTCGAGGTACTACGTGCCACGATGCCTGTGACCTCGGGCACGACACGTTGCAACTCCCGGGTCAGCAACCCATTGCCACAGCCCACATCAAGGCCCATCCGCACGCCTTCCAGCACCTCCTTGAGGATCACGCCGTGGTAGTGAATGTTGTGGTTCCAGCGGCGCGAGGTGATCGGAATCACCTGAAGAACCCCACTCGACTGTGTCAGACCGGATCACGCGCGGTACGCGGCCACCGGGGCCGCAGCCACAACAAGATCCCGGCTGCCATCAGCATCGCGACGCGGAAACCGGACGGGGAGGCATCGACCGCGACCACGCCACCCAGGATGGCGACACCGGCAACGCTGCCGGTCTGCCGTGCCGCGTTCACAACCCCTCCTGCCGTTCCCGCGAGCTCGTCCGGGACGGTACGAGACTACTGCGGCAGTCGCGGCGGGCATCGCGAAGGCCATTCCGAATCCCGCGGCGAAGGTGACTCCAGAGACGACCAGGGGCGCCGTGCCGGGAACCGATGAACGCGGTTCCTGCGAACCCCGCAGCCCCGAGGACAAGCCCCATCAACATCGCGGGAAAGACCCCGAACCGGGCGGCCACCCTGCCCCCAAGCGGGGCGGCGACAACCGCGCTGCAGGCCTGTGGGGCGAGCGCGAGACCCGCTTCCCAGGCATCGTGGCCCAGGGATCGCTGGAAGAACAGGGACAGCACGAAGAGCTGGCCGAAGAAACTCACATTCAGGCAGAATCCGACCGTCACGGCCACCGTAAATCCCGCCCGACGAACGGGCCGGGAGGCAACATCGGTTCGGGAATGCGACGTTCCACGGCAACGAAACCGGTCAACAGCCCGGCGGCTGCGACCACCGCCGCGAGCTGCGGGACTCCCCAGCCGTGTTCGCCCGCCGAGATCACCGCCCAGGTTCCCGCGGCGAGCCCGAGCGCCGAGTCCCGGGCCGAACAGGTCAGGCCCCGGGGCGCGATCCCGCGCGTCCCGTCGACCGCTCCGATGGTGAGCAGGACGGCCACGGCGATCACCGGTAGATTGATCCAGAACACCGACCGCCACCCGACCGCGGTCACCAACATCCCGCCGAGGATCAGCCCAACTGCGGCAGCCACTCCCCGGCTCCACCCCACAGGCCGATCACCCGCGCCCGCGCGGCGGGGATCGGGGTGGATGGCGCCCAGTAGCGTCAGCGACCCGGGCACGACGGTACCGCCGCCCCACCCCTGCACGGCCCGGGCCGCCACCAGCGCCCCGCCGGTCGGCGCCATCGCACAGGCAAACGACAGGACCCCGAACCCTCAGCAGGCCGATCAGATAGACCTTCCGGGCACCGATGCGGTCGCAGGCAGCCCCGGCGGCGAGCAGCAGGGGCCGCGAGCACGAGCGTGTAGGCGTCAACGACCCATTGCAGCGTCCCGATCCCGATCCGCAGGTCGGCGCCGATGCCTCCGAGGGCCACGTTTACGACGGTGACGTCGAGCATGACGACGAAGAAACCGAGCAGCACCGCGGTAGTTGCCGCCCACCTGTTGCCGCGCACCATCCAGGCCTCCTCGTTCAGCCCCGGTCATCGGAGTTCGGCGACCATGGTCACGCCCGGATGGTTCGGTGCGCACCGAACCCGAGGCGGCGAGAATGGAGGGGTGCCCGATCGTTCGTTTCCCGAGAGGATGCCGGAGATCTCCCTGGTTGCCGCCGCGTTGGGGGATCCGTCGCGCGCCGCGATGTGCACCGCGCTGATGACGGACCGGGCCTGGACCGTCGGCGAGCTCGCCCGGTACGCGGGCCTGGCCCGCTCCACCGCCAGCGAGCACGTCGATGTTCTCGTCGCCCGGGGCATTGCCACCGAGAAACGCCAGGGCCGTCACCGTTACGTCGCCCTCGCCGGTGAACACGTGGCGCGGGTCATTGAGGACCTCGGGGTCGTGTCCGGCACCCTCCTGCCCACGTCCCGGAGCCTGCGAGCGTCCTCCGACGAAACCCGGTTCCGGGAGGGCCGCACCTGCTACCGGCACCTCGCGGGACGACTCGGGGTCCGGCTCGCCGACCAGCTGCGCGGACGGGATCTGATCGACGCCGCCTGGCGGCCACAAAAACCGGCCACGATCTCCTCGACGCGTGGGAGACCGGGCTGGGTTCCCTGGCGGCGAACTCCTGCATGGATGCGACCGAACGCCGCCTCCACCTGGCCGGGCCTCTCGGGACGCGGCTGTGCGGGCTGTTCCTGGAGCGCGGCTGGATCACCCGCGTCGGAACCACCCGAGCAGTCCGTCTGACGGAACGGGGAAAAGCAGAGTTCACCGGTTTCGGTATTGATCTCACATCATGACGGGGCGGTGCCAGATCAGGGAGTAGCGCCACAACGGGAGGCGCCGCCACACCATCCCGGGCAGCAGCTCGGTGGCCACTCGCCGGACCGTGGTGTAGTCGTGGGGCGGTGGCCACACCGTCGGGGCCGTGTGCTCCCAGAAGCCGTACCGGGCCGAGAACCACCAGTGCTGGAACAGGCCCGGAACGTGGATCAGCCGATCCCAGAGCCTCGTCGCCCGTGCCACACCAATGATCGCCAGGACCCACCCGGAGCGGTCAGCGCGGCCAACCGCATCAAGGCCGTCCGAAGGTCGGGGAAGTGGTGCAGCACGGCCACCGAAACCACCACGTCGAAGCGGCGGTCGAAAGTCATGGGTCAGGACGTCTCCGAGCACCCACTCGCCGTCCCCGCAGTCCCGACGTGCCTGCTCCAGAACCCGCTCATCGGCGTCGATGCCCACGACCTCGGGCACGACACGTTGCAGCTCCCGGGTCAGCAGTCCATTGCCGCAGCCCACGTCGAGGGCCGTCCGGGCACCTTCCGGCACCTCCTTGAGAATCGCGCCGTGGTAGTGGATGTTGTGGTTCCAGCGCGATGGGCGAGGCCCCTCTCATTTCCGACAAGCATGATCAACCGTACCCCGGCACGGCATTCCAGGCCTGCGTCGCGGTTGCTCTGTGCACATCGTTGTCCGTCGATCCCTGTTGCCTCGGAATCTCATTTCGTCCCCTTCCCGTCGGGTGGCCCCACAGCTCTTCTACCATGGTTGGCAAGGAGCAGTACATGAGCAATTACCCTTCCTCAAACATGAACCAACCCGGTGGACAGCAGCCCTGGGGGCTCAACCCCAAGGAGGCAATCCTCAACAGGGGATACTCGCAACAGCCCCAGCAGGGGGATACTCGCAACAGCCCCAGCAGGGATACTCGCAACAGCCCCAGCAAAAGCTACCCCCCACAGCAGGGAGGTTACTCACAACAGAGCTACCCCCAGCAGCCGCAGCAGGGATATGCCCAGCAGGCACAGGCGTATGGACAGCCTGGATATCAGCAGCCCTACGGACAGGGCCGGGTATGCACAGCCCCCACAGCCGCCCGGTAGCGGAGGGGCAACACGGACAGTTCTGCTTGTGATCGTTGGTGTTCTCGTGGTCGCGCTGGGCCTGGGGGTCTGGTGGTTTGTCACCAGGTTCCACACCTGCTGACCCCGCCGCTCCCAGTCCCACGGCCACCAGCCCCTCACCCACACGCTCGTCCCCCAGCCCCACGCCCACTCGCTCGTCGAGGCCCCCAGCCCCCACGCCCAGCCCCACCCCGACCGCGCCAGCGAAGATGCCTGAGGAATTTGACGGTTTCGTATTCATCGAAACCCAGGACAACGACAACAACATTTACGAATCCAAAGATGGTTCGCGGATCGTGGCCAAATTCTTGAAACCCCAGAGACGATTCGAACTACTCAGCAAGGACATCACGGGACAGGGTTGCGGTCGGAGATTTCACCTGTGGCTCCATTCACATTGACAACGAGGAAACCAAGGAGAAGGGAGACCTGACGATCTGCATCGCTCGGAAGTATGACGGCGTCCTGATGCTCGCCACATCCACCCACAGGACACCTCAGCAACTGGGCGCTTCCGGCGCCAAGTTCCTCGAAGTGTGGAAATAAGAAAATAGAAGATTTCCCCGAAGGAGAGCACCCCTTCCTCGAAGCTAGCCGGTTCGCCTCAGGAATCCGTGGCAGTGGCTATTCCCGCTTTGGGGAGGGGGTTTCCTTTGCCCATTTCGCTCTCCGGCACGGGGGCTCCTGTGAGTTCTTCCGCGGCCTGCCGGGCTCTTTCACGCCAGGTGTAGGCGTCGCGCTGAGCCAGGACCCGGTCACGAACCCGCTGAATCTCCTGTGGATCGTTGGCCAGTCTCTCGAGCAGCTTAATCACCGCCTCGGATGAGTGTCCACGGTCCACCCCACTTCCATCCGCTCGACCATGTCGCCGGCCAACGATCCCTTCGTCACCATCACGGGTTTGCCGGCCCCGATGTAGTCGTACAGTTTCACGGGTACCCCGAGTTTCCAGTATTCATCCAGATCAACGACGATAGTGGCGATGTTAGTTCGTTCGAAATACTCCTGCAGAACGTTCCCGTGGCCGTGAACCACCTCGATGGCCGGGCACGCCCATTGTTCGTACTCGTGTTTGACCGCGCCCCAATCCTCGGGTCGCAGGCACACGATCAGGAGCACGTCAGGTTCTTCTCCCATGCTTGCTTGACGTACCGCGAATAGCTCGTGAAGTTTGTAATCGAAGCCGATCCCACCGACGTAGAACAGCGACAGCCCCGTGTCCGGGCCAGGCGGTGGTTCGACATGTCCATGCCCTGGCTCGAGCGCCGAGACCGGGACGTTTCCCAGATTGATGTACTCGCCCACCTTCAGGCTCGGAAGGAAAACCCTGTCCACGTGACGCCGAAGCGTTCGCAAGTCCCATTCATAGGCGGCCAGGGCGGCATGAACCTTCAGGAAGGACAACGACTCCCTGTATTCGGGAAACACCCAGTAGATGTCTCTCAGAAACTGCCCGACGGGAATCCCATTCTTACGCAGCGACCGAAAGAAGCCGAGATCCAGGAAGGGACGCGACGGAAGATGGGTGGGATTGGTCATCGTCATGGGCATCGTCGACGACTCGGAATAACAGAAATCGAACCGCGTCCCACACCGCATGGCGTATCGCACATCAGCTGCTCGTTCAGCGCGCTCCCGTGTGTACCCGGTGACCTCCCACACCTCATATCCGAGTTCCTCGAAGGAACGCTTCATCTGGACTGGCCTGATCCCGGAAGCCGATGCTGCATCCGGAAATAAAGGCAGCGGATGATGGAATATCATGCGTCGGGTCACGCGGGCCTCCGAGCAGAAATCGCCACTGCAGCAGCGGCGGAGAAAAAGAAATATCAGGTGGTAGCGGAAGGTCGATGACGGAACAATCCCGAGTATGGGCATCAGCGCGACCACGACAACACTCGCCAAATGCTGCCAGTCAAAACTCTCCACATCGAGTTTCCACGCCCGCGCCAGACGACTTGGACCCAGAACGCCACGAACAACAACGCCACCGGCATACCGAACCAGATGAGGGCTTCCATGAGCACGTTGGGGGATCCATCAGCTCACCCGGATAGTTGAGGCGCGCCGCCAGCTGGTAGTTGGGTTGTGTTCCCCAGCCGACCCAGAACTCCAGGTGGGAATCAGGGGTGATGGAGAGGATCCGGTTGATGACTCCCCCACGTTCCTTGGTGGAGTTGTCCTGGACCCATGGGGAGTTCCAGGCGAGCACCCCACCTGCGATCGCACCGATCAGCGCGATCAACGTCACCAGTGACATGGATCGCGACGAGACTCGCATCCGCAGGTTGATCCAGACTGCAGCCGCGATGCCCATCAGCAGCGCCAGCAGGGCGCCGCGAGACCCCTGGAGGAACACCAGTCCTGTGGTCAGAACCACCAGGAAACCCCGCAGAATGGTCCTGAAACGCGACGTATGGTCGAACAGGATGCGCACCGCCAGGAGGGTGACGAACATCGCCAGCACCACGGAGAAGTCGTTGTAGTTCGGGTAGAAGGCCGACACCTCGAATCGGCTGTTGGCCGTCGGGGCGGTCGAGGCGGAGTAGAAAAATGTTGCTCACCCGAAACCAGTGATGATCTCACCGATGCCGATGAACAGAGTGATTCCGAAACACCAGTAGCAGGTGGTGATCATGACCCGTGCCAGGCGCCGCCCGAGTGGTCCCGGTCGGTGTCAGGGAAACAAGAAGGAACGTCGCGGTGATGACCGGGAAAGCGACCAGTTCCGGCTCCCTCGCCACGGTCACCAGGGCGACGGAACTCGTCACCGTGCCAAGAACCAGCGTCCACAGCCACAGCCGCGCCCGCCTGTGGGGGATGTGCAACGGCAAGGCGAAAGCTGCAGGACGGCTATCGCCACTGTGACGAACAGGCTGCCCGGGATCCGGAGAACCAGCAACGCCACCATGATGGCAGTCAGCCACTCAGCAGTTCGGTCAACCGAAGCGAAACCCGCTGTCAGACGGGGTTTCTCGGCGAGGGAAAGGTCTGTCAAGGCCGGTTCCTGACATCAGGAACGGCGAGGCAGGAGGGTTGCTGTTCCCACCCCGACGATCACGCTCACCAGGACAACGACGACCAGCTGCACACCGCGTCCCGAACGCGCCGGGCCAACCGTCACCTGGGGCAGGGGATCGAGTCCGAAGCGCAGGTATTCCGGCGACTGGGCGAATGCCTTGGGAGCGTTTTTCGGCGAGGCTGGCGGAGACGTCACGCAGCAGGGCCTCGGCCTTGGCCGGGTCCGGGTCCGTGACGGACAGCGAGACACTGATGAGGCTCAGGGGTGTCGAAGGTCACGCGCTCGGTGAGTGCCTGGAGATTCGGGATCTCGGGGTGTTTCTCCAGGATCGAACCGCCGACCGACGGGTGCTTCCAGCAGCGTCGTGTAGGTGGTCACCAGCGCGGGCAGCATTGCGGCCTGCTGGGTGGCCTGGGATTCGGCGGTCGTCTCGGGGAACTTGAACACCAGCAACTGCTTGGCGGTCTGCTCCTCGGGTTTTGTGAACACCCAGCCGCATCCGACTGCGAGGACGAGCAGGAAGGACAGCAGAAAAACGACCTTCCTTTTTCCAGATGCGCGCCAGAATTTCAGGAATGTTCAGGATTCGACTCTGTGCTTCGTTTTCCATGGATTAATTCACTCTCCGTCGCCGATTCGGAAAAAAAGCGATTCCGGCGAAATTCTCGCGTTTCAGGACGCCGCGTCCGTCGATGATCACCGAAACCCCGGGCAGGGTCCGCAGCAGTGAGATCGAGATACTCAGGATGATCAGCCTGAAGAATCGCGGCATCAACCGACTCACCCAACCGGTAGGGGAGTAAACCCAAACCCCTCAAGCTCCTCATCGCTATACATCGGATCATGCACCAGTACTTCAACGCCCTTGGACTTCAGGATCTCCACGGTGGGGAACACACCTGAAAACGCAGTCTCCTTCACCCTGCCCCGATACGACGCACTCAACACCACCACACGCCGACCCGACAGATCCCCACCACACCCTCAACCAACCCAACCGCATACCCAGGCATCGTCATATTCGCCTCACGAGCAGTACGCACAATCGACGCATCCGGATCCGTGTAAAGGTAAAGACGCGGGTAGACGGGGATACAGTGCCCACCCACCGCAATACCAGGCCGATGAATATGACTATACGGCTGCGAATTCGACGCCTCAATCACCTTATACACATCAATCCCATGAGCAGCAGCGAACTTCCCAAACTGATTCGCCAACCCAATATTGACATCCCGATACGTCGTCTCAGCCAACTCGCCATCTCCGCAGCCTCCGCCGACCCCATATCCCACACGCCGTTACCCTGTGGCAGGTCAGGGCGCTCGTCGAAGGTCAGAACCTGTTCGTAGAAGTCGATGCCCCTCGCAGTACCCTCCACAGAAAGCCCACCCACCAACTTCGGATACTTCCGCAAATCCTCAAACACCCGCCCCGTCAACACCCGCTCCGGAGAAAACACCACTGGAAATCCCGGCCCTCCACCAAACCAGAGACCTCCTCAATCAACGGCTTCCACCTACCCCGGGTAGTACCCACCGGCAACGTCGTCTCATACGACACCAACGTCCCCGGCGTCAGATGCTCCGCAAAAGACCGCGTAGCAGCCTCCATCCACCCAAAATCAGGCTGCCACGTCTCATCATTGACAAACAACGGCACAACAATCACGATCGCATCAACACCCGGAATCGCCTCCGGTAATCACGTCGCACGCAACCTCCCCGCCGGCACCAGCCTCGACAACTTCTCCTGAAGATGCGCCTCACCCGGGAACGGCTCCACACCAGCATTGACCGCATCCACCACACCCTGCTGAACATCAACACCCACAACCTCGTGCCCCTATATCAGCAAACTGGACAGCCAACGGCAACCCAATCTTCCAAGAGCAACAACAGCGATCTTCACGAACAAACCCTTCCCGGACACCTAGCGAGGCTCACTGCCGCAGGAGATTCTACCATCGTGTTTCAAGAACCACGGATGACGTGGGATGCGTTGGTTCTCGGGTGCTCTCGGTCAGCGTTCGAGGTAGCCGCGGAGGGCTGTGGCCGAGGCCTTACCGCTGTGCCAGATGTGCGCGAAATTAATCCCCTCACGCCCCAGCCGGCGGTAGTGGTCACGGTCCTCAACGATGGCGACGATGGTTTCTTCGAGTTCATCGGGGGTGGCCTGCACGATGGGCGGTGCCTCGGGCATCAGGTCCAGCACCGGAGGGGCGAGACGTCCGACGGTGACCCGTCCGGCACTCATGGCTTCGATGGCCGCCACCCCCATAAGAGCCTGCCAGCAGTTGATCCACCACGATGTCGACGTCGTGCACGAGGGAGCGCATCTCGCTGTGGGGCACCGACTCGGGGCAGACGTATTCGATCTTTCCCGCATCGTCGAGCTTCCGAAGTACCGGGTCCACGAACTGGGTGCCCTTGATCGGGGGTGCGTTTGCTCGGGATGTGCAGCACCCGGGGTTGTGCGCGTTCCAGGAGCGGGCATCGGTTCCCCAGGCGTTGACGTCCAGGCACACTGGCAGCCACGTGCCGCCCTCCAGGTCGAGCCTCAGGTCGGGGGTGGAGTAGAACACCGGGCTCCCGGAGCTCTCAGCGACGGCGCGGTGCAGTCGGGCGGCGCGGGCCAAGTCGGCACGCCATTCCGCATCCCCCGCGAGATACATGGACCATTTCCCGTTGATCTCGATGTGTCGGTGAGGATCGCGGACGTCGCTTCCGTGGGCAATGAGGGCGGTTGTGTATCCCGCGGCGTTCAACCAGGCGAGGTCGCCGGCGAACTTGCGTCTGCGTTTCAGGTGGAAGTAGGGCTCGAAACCATCGAGTGCGACGTGGGTGATGTCGGCGAACAGTTTCCTGCTTCGCATTCCCCGGGCCACCGGGTTCCGGAACAGGGCACGATGAATGGGTTTGTCGACATCGAATCGGAAACCACCCTGACCCGACCGGAGCCTCGGCAAACGACCACGCCGCCACCTCGAGATGCTTCCTGACAGCCGCCGCCCATGCCGTCGCCTGCCCGGCGTAGTTCGCCGGACCAATGGCCCGAGACTCGGTGGTTTCACGTTCTTCGAGTGTGGTCCGACTACGACGTCAGGCTATCGCAGCGTCGCGCAATCGAGGGAGTTACGTCCACCGGACCTCTTATACTTGCCGCGTGCCGAGCCAAGCCAGGGACATGGGTCAGACCGCTCGCTGTGGTGGCGGCCTTTCTGCTCCCGATCCTCGCGACCACCGCCCTGTACCTGCCCAGCGGGCTGCTGATGCCGGCCCGTCTGGTGGTGGTGCTGCTGGCGGGGATCGCAGCAGTGCAGTTCCTTTTTCCACCGCGGGCCGCTTCCCAGGGGCGTCGGCGTCGCAGTGGGTGCGGTATGCGTCGTGCTCATCACCTGCGGGGTCGTGGGGGCCATTCGGTTCCCGGGGCCTCGTCGGTCGAGGTGGCGACAGTGTTCTTCCTACTGCTCGGACTGGCCGCCTCCCTGATTCTCTCGGACTCCCTCCGTTTCGTCAGGGCGCTGATCGCGGGGTGGGAGATTTCGGCCACGCTGGCGGCCATGGTCGCGCTCTGGGAGGTCGTGACCGCCAAGCATCTGCCGCTTAGCGTCGGCACCCGTTCCTTCGAGGGCGTTGAGGACTGGAACGAGATCACGTCCTTCTTCGACAACCCGAACCTCTACGCCTACCACTGCGTCGTCGCGCTCCTGGTGCTGCCGATCGCGTGGAGTGTGCTGGGACGTTCTCGGTGGCGGTGGGCGCTGCCTGTTCAGGGGTGCTGCTGGCCGGACTGCTGGTGCGGTCCCACGGTCAGATGGCGTTCATGGCCTTCGCTCTGGGCGCTATCTGGTGGTGTACGAGGTCGCGGTGGGGACGGATCACGTTGCTGGGTGGGCTCGTCACCATAGCGGGCACCATGGCCCTGCGGTTGCCCCCAGGGTGGAACCTGTACCGCTTCGTGGAGGTTACCCTCGACGGCCTCCGCTGGGAGGACAAATCGTCCTATATCCGCGCACATCTGGTGCAGAGCGGCTGGTGGATCTCGGAACGCACCGGCTTCCTCGGCGCAGGGACCCGGGGATTCGAACGGATGGCCCTCGACGAGGCGAATCCCCACCGGTCAACAGGATTCTCGAATGCCCACTGGGGAATGATCGAGGTGCTCGTCAACTACGGGGCCCCGACCCTGGTGGTGCTGTTGGCTGTCCTGATCGCCGGGGTGGTGTGGGCGGTGCGTTCCGCGCGGAGGCTGCGGATCGGTGGCGATTCCGTAGGATCCGCGGTGATGTTCGGGGCAGGGGGTGCTGGCGTTGACCCTGCCGGTGGTGTCCATGTCGCACTCGACGTGGTTGATGCAGCCGCTGACCTCGGTGCATCTGATGATCATGGTGGCCACCTTCGCCGTCGGTGGGCGCCGCCTCGGGAAGCTGGAAGAATCTTGACGTGATGATTGAGAAGCTCCGCGACAAGTTGTCGAAGCACGAGTTCCTGAAACACGTACTGGTGCTCATGAGCGGCACCACCATCGCGCAGGCCATTCCGATCGCGGCCTCCCCATCATCTCGCGTCTCTACTCACCTCACGAGGTGGGTGTGTTCACGATTTTCATGTCCTTCGTGACGGGGCTGGTGACGGTGTGCACGGGACGCTACGAACTGGCCGTCGTGCTGCCCCCGAGGAGCCCGAGGCGCGGGCGCTGGTGAAGTTGTCGCAGCGGGTCAGCACCTGGGTCTGCGCCATTGCCGGTGCCGTCCTGCTGTTGTTCGCGGCCCCATCAGCGAGGGCCGTCAACGCCCCCGAGGTGAGGTTCTGGCTGCCCTTCGCCGGGCTGGTGGCCTGGGCCTACGCCCAGGTGTCGATCTTCAACTACTGGTGCAACCGCCGCAAGAAGTACCGGCTGATGGGCACCAACCGGATCAACCAGCAGGCCACCACCGTCAGCACCCAGCTCGGCATGGGGTTCCTCCACTTCGGGACCACGGGACTGATCATCTCCACGCTGCTGGGACAGCTGGCGGCCAGTTTCACCATGTGGCTCAAGAACCGCTCCGAGGTGAAGGAGCAGCCGATCGCCTCGCTGAAAGCCGTCGCCTCCGAGCACAGAAAGATGCCGCTAGCAAACGCTCCGGTGGCGGCCCTCGACGCGGTTCGCACGGAGGGCACCCCGCTCATGATGGCCGCGATGTTCTCAACGGCAGCGACGGGCCAGTTCGGGCGAGGCCTGGAAACTGCTGCAAACCCCCGCCAGCCTGATCAACACAAGTCTGTCGCAGGTGTTCTTCAGGGTCGTTGGCGACAACCCCCCGCGGTCACATGTCGTCGCTGGTGCGCAAGAGCATTCTGCGTTCCGCACTCATCGGCGCGGTCCCTTTCCTCATCATTTTCTTCGCCTCCCCGCCGCTGTTTCCTTTCATATTCGGCGAGCGCTGGGCGGAGGCTGGTTTGATCGGCTCCGCCCTGGTTCCGTGGCTGTGCGTGAACTTCATCACCTCACCAATCTCCATGTTGTTCGTGGTGGCACGCAGACAGGGAATCCAGCTCTGGTTCGCCATCCCGTTCACCGCCACCCCGTTCGTGTCGATGTTCCTGTTCCACGACACCATCCTCCAGGGCATCTGGGCGCTATCCCTGGCCATGGCGACGATGCTGCTGGTGTTCTTGGGGCTGGCGCTGTGGGTAGCGCACTCCTACGACCGGGAGGCCGACCCCGAGACCGACACGCCCGCCGAGTCTGCCGAAAGAGCCCGCGAAGCCGAGGAGCAGACCACCGACTGACCGGCAGGCCATCTCCTTGAAAGCTCCTTCTATTCCCCGGGTTGGAGCGCTCCTCATACCCCGGTCCATTCCTTTCCGCAGCGCTTTTTCTTCACGACCCGAGGGGCTACGCTTCCGGCGTGCCCCGGTTCGGGGAGCGCCCGCCCGGGCGCCTCTCGACAACCTTCGGAAAGCACACCAGGTATTGATTGAGGTGTTTCCACCACGCGGTAAAGTCGCAACACCGCCGTATTGCCGTCGGGAATTCCTCGAAACGAAAAATTCCCGGGTCCTCCGGGCGACACTTCAGGCCTGGCCTCGAGAATGTCCTCGAGCCGGCGGAAAGGCAACACCTTGAACCTCCCACGACGCATCCTCGTCCTCGCCCCGCACACGGATGACGCCGAGCTCGGGGCGGGCGCATCCAGTGCGAAATGGATCGAGCAGGGCAGCGAGGTCCACGTCTGCGTCTTCTCGACGGCGGAGGACTCCCTCCCGAAGGGGTCGCGACCAACCCGCCTCGCTGAGGTGCCACGCCTCCCTGGACGTGCTGGGCGTCCGTGACGACCGGCGCACCGTTTTCCGCTACCCGGTGCGCAAACTCAGCTACCTCGGCAGGACGTGCTGGAGAACATGGTGCAGCTCGGACGGGAGATCGCCCCGGGTGGGTGGTCATCCCCTCCGGCTCCGACCTCCACCAGGACCATGCCACTATCCACAACGAGGCCCTGCGCGCCTTCAAGCACAAAACCGTGCTGGGCTACGAGCTGCCCTGGAACCACATCACCTTCTGTGCCTCGGCCTTCGTGACCCTGGAACGCCGGCACCTCGACAGGAAATGGGATGCCCTGACCTGCTACGCCTCCCAGCTCGAGCTGGGCAGACCGTACTTCACCAAGGAGTTCCACGAGTCCCTGGCCAGGGGTTCGGGGCCTCCAGGTCAAGAACGACTGGGCCGAGGGCCTTCGAGCTGATCCGCGTGGTGCTCCTGACTCCCGCAGGGCTGCCGGTCAGCTCTCGGGGCGTTCCAGTTCGATGCCGTCGAGCCCCGCACTGGCCTCCTGCCGCGACTTCTCCCGCGCGGCCTCCGCGTCGCGCTGATGGGTGAGTGTCGTCAGCGACTCCGGATCGGAGCCGTCGACGGTGTCCAGCAGCGCTGGGTCGAGCGGCGGGACGCTGACCCGGTTGATCAGCTCGTGGTTGGTGGCGGTGCGTTCCTCGTCGCCGCTGAACAGCACCTCGTGCATCTTCTCGTTGGGACGCAGACCCGTGAAGATGATCTTGATGTCCTTTCGGGCGGCGGATGAGACCCTTGGCGACGTCGAGGATGCGCACAGGGTTCACCCATGTCGAGCACCAGCACGTCGGCGGGCCGCCCGATGGCGCCGGCCTGGATGGTCAGCTCGCAGGCCTCCGGAATGGTCATGAAGTAGCGGGTGATGTCGGGGTGGGTGACGGTCAGCGGCCCTCCCGCCTCGATCTGGGCGGTGAAGGTGTGCAGCATCGAGCCACGCAGACCCAGCACGTTGCCGAACCGCACCGAGAGCCAGGTGCGTCCCGTCTTGTGGGCGTAGAACGCGGTCAGTTCCTCGGCCAAGCGTTTGGTTTTGCCCAGCACGCTGGTGGCGTCGGCGGCTTTGTCGGTGGAGACGTTGACGAGCCGCTGCACCCGTACTTCTCGGCTGCGCGCAGCACGTTGAGGGTGCCGAGGGTGTTGGTCTTCCAGCCTTCGAGGGGTACTGCTCCAGCATCGGAAGGTGCTTGAGCGCCGCAGCATGGAAGAGCACGTCAGGGCGGTGATCGGCGAACACCTTGTCGAGGGCGTCGTAGTCGCGGATGTCGCAGAGCACCATGTTTGGGGTGTCCAGGAGACCCTGGTTGAAGATCGACAGCTGCGTGCCGTGCAGACCGGATTCGTCGCGATCCAGCATCACGAGTTCCTTGGGTCCGAAACGGTAGACCTGCCGCGCGATCTCGGAGCCGATCGACCCGCCCGCGCCGGTGATGAGCACGACCTTCCCGGACAGGGTAGTCGGCGATCTCACCCAGGTTGGTCTGGATCTGGGCGCGACCCAGCAGGTCGGTGACGTCGAGGGCATGAAGGTTGGACAGCTGCACCTGTCCGCTGACGATCTCGCGGGTCGGCGGCATGACGAGGACGTTCAGGTCGGCCTCGTCGGCGATCGCGAGATCTCGCGCATGAACTGCCGATCCGCCGTCGGGATGGCGACGATCACGGTGCGGGCCCCGTTCCGGGAGGCGGCGTCCACGAGATTCTCGCGCGTGCCGAGCACCTTCGCACCGGAGATGTGAAGGTTCTTGCGACTCGGGTCGTCGTCGATGAAACCGACGATGCGATAGGGGGCGTCGGGGTCGTACTCGAGCCGTCCGAGTTGCTGACCCGCATTGCCGGCGCCGTAGACGATCACCGGCTCCCCGGACGAGTCGTGCCGCGACGGTCGCATCATGGAGCGGGCGATGAACCGACCGGCTGCCATGAGGGATCACCGCGACGAAGGGGCACCGTGAAGGTCACAACCCTGGGGTAGGTGGAGGGGCGTAGAGGGCGAACAGCACCGCGAGTCCGGCGCCGATGCCCAGCGCCACGACCGCGAGGAGCGCGGTTTCCTCGAACGACGCGATGCCGTGCCTTCCCCGGTAGAGCTTGGTGGCGAACCCGATCGCGATCTGCAGCACCATCGCGGGAGGCCGCGTAGATGAAGACGATCTGGGTCTGTTCGCCGGTGAGGACGAAGTTGTAGCGGGTCAGCACGAGACCCAGGGCGGCAACCGCCCAGGTCAGGGCATCCCAGACCGCCAGGCCGGTCCGCACCAGACCGACGCGATTACTCTTGCTCAACCTTCACTCCTCACACGGGAACCTCAAGCGCGATCCTATCGCGGTCGGCGGGACCAACCGCCCGTCCGGACTCTGTGCCCCGACCGGAAAAGCGTGCCGCGTGGTAGCGTTGCGGCATTGTTCCGACCCGGTTTCGAGAGGTGATGGTGCCCGAGCGCGACGCCCCGACCAGCGGCTGGCGCATGCTCGGGGTCATCGTTTCGTGTGGCATCGTCCCCCTGATCCTGCTCTTTGGCATGGTCGATTCGAGGCGGATGCCGAACGGTCAGTTCGGCCCGTGGACACTTTTCCTGATCGTCGGTGGCGTGGCCGTCGCCGTCAGGGGTGCCGTTGGCGTTGAAGGCAGGGGGCCTGGGCGCGCACCTCCCGTCCCGGACGGTGGCTGGTCGCGGCCTTCGCGGCGCTGATTGGCTGGGGAATCGTCTCGGGTCTCACCCATGTCCAGGTCGCCTACGAACGTCTCGGGTCGCGGGGTTCGGTCGTCGTCCCCCACGCCTACGTGGTGGTGCCGATGCTGAGCGCGCTGATTGCCTGCCTGACGGGCTGGGCCGTCGCCCACGCCGTCGAACGACGGCTCCTGCCCGCCCTGCTGGCCAGCGTCGGCTGGGCGGTCCTGGCGGTGGTGGCCGTGGCGCTGGTCCGGATGGCGATCAGCGGCACCTGGGGACAGCGCCTCAACACCCCCTGGCGGGGCGGCGAGCGTCCATGTCGCGTTGCTGCTGGGTGCGGCGGGTTTCCTGGGGTTGGCGGCTGCGGGCCGGGCGCGTGCGGTGAACGTGACCGCGGCGTGCGCCACCCTGCTGGGTTTGTTCCTGACTGCCTCCCGGGCGGGGGTGGCCCTCGGCGGGGTGCTGCTCCTGGTGCTCCTGCTCAGGTGGCGTCCGCGACGCCACGCCACCGCCTTCCGGCTGGCCCTGGGTGGGGTCGCGGTGGTGACGGTCGTGGGATTGGCGGTGCTGCATCCCGAGTTCTCGCGGCTGCTGAGCCTCACCGATGAGTACCGGGCCAGGAACACCGAGACGGGACTGGCGCTAGTGTCCCAGAACCTCGTGACGCTGCTGTTCGGCACGGGTGAGGCGACGATGTGGCCGTGGATGGCCTACGAGTCCACTCTGGTGCATCTCGAACCCGACTGGGACCTGTGGACCCCGTTCGGCCCGGTGCTGCCGAACCCGCATTCGACCTACCTGTGGGCGTTCGTCGAGCTGGGGGTGTGGGTCTGGGTGCTGCTGCTGGCCGCCCTTGTGGCCGGTGCTGCGGGGCGGGCTGCGGCGGGGACTTCCGCCGCTGGTGGCCCCGCTGGCGATGGCGCTGCTGCTGTCGCTGGTCTCGTTCGCCACCGACACCCACCTGGTCAAGAACTTCCCCGTCGCCCTGGTGTGGTGGTTCGGGGCCTTCGTGCTGGTGCGCGTCATCACCGAGGACGACGGAGCCGGGGCCGAGATCCCCGTCGAGGAAAGGAAGAGGTCGTGAGAATCCTGCTGCTGGGCAACGCCGCGTCGATACACACCGTGAAGTGGATCAACGGGTTGGCCTCCCGCGGTCACGAGGTCCACCTGGCCACCCAGGACGACGCCGCCGAGCACCGGATCTCGGACGAGGTGACGGTCCACCGGATGCGTCACGGCGGCGGGCTCAGGTATTTCCGCAACTCCGGGCAGCTGCGGCGGCTCGTCGCCGAGATCGGACCGGACGTGGTCAACGCCCACTACGCCAGCGGCTACGGCACCACCCTCAACCTCGCTCGCCTGAAGGTTCCCACGGTCATGAACGTGTGGGGTTCGGACGTCTACGACTTCCCCCACGTCTCGTGGCTGCACCGGGCGTTGATCCGTTCAAACCTGCGCCGCCCCACCCGGATCGCGTCGACGAGCCGCCGTGCATGGCCAGGGAGATCCTTCCCCTCATCGAAAACCGCGACGTCGCGATCACACCCTTCGGCGTGGACGTGACGGTCTTCTCCCCGCCGGAACCCGACGAGCGACCGACGGGACTGATCGGGACCATCAAGAAGCTCGACTCCAAGTACGGCATCGACACCCCTCATCGAGGCGTTCGCGAAGCTGGACTCGCGGATACGGCTCGTGGTCGCGGGCAGCGGCCCAGATCGGAGAGTCCCTGGAGGCCCTGGCTGCCCGGCTCGGGGTCCGGGATCGCGTCGATTTCCTGGGTGCGATCCCGAACTCGGAGGTCCCCGACCTGCTGGCGTCGGCTGGACGTCTACGTCGCCCTGAGCCGCCTGGACTCGGAAAGCTTCGGGGTGGCGATCGTGAGGCCGCAGCCTGTTCCTGTCCGACGCTCGTCTCCGACGCGTAGGGCCCGCCGAGGTGGTCGAGAACGAAAACGACGGGGATCATTGTTGCCCGCGACGACCCTGGACGCTGCCGCCGCGGCCCTGAACCGGCTGTTGCAGGACCCCGGCTTGGCGCGGTCAATGGGCGAGGCCGGCAGGGCGCCACGTGGTCGCCAACTACTCGTGGGATCACTGCCTGGACGTGATGGAGGGCGTCTACGAGACCGCCATCGCCGACCACCGGGCCGGCAGGCGACGCTGAGAGGCGCGACGGGGTAGCATCGTCGGCCACCACAGGAAGGATCCCCATGAGCGCAGCACCGAGCCCCCGGGACTCGCATCGTCACGTCTGGATCGTCAACCACTACGCCGACATTCCTTCCAAGGGACGGCGGATCCGCGCGGCACCTGGATCTGGCCCGGTACCTGCCGGAGCACGGGTGGTCGGCCTCCTTGATCGTCGCCAGCACCACCTACCCGCAGGGGAAGCAGGGCGATGAAGGGGTTCCGCCTCAGGAAGATCACTGAGGAGCTCGGCGTGCCGACGCTGTGGGTGCGCACCATGGCTCTACGGCACCTCGACGGCCCCTGCGTTTCGTCGGGATGGTGATCTTCGCCTGATGACCCTGATGCCCGGCATGACCCGCGGGCTGCGCCGCCCCGACGTGGTGATCGGCAGCACCGTGCATCCGTTCGCGGCCTGGGCGGGCATGCGGCTGGCCCGCCGCTACCGGGTGCCGTTCATCTACGAGATCCGCGACGTCTGGCCCGAGACCCTGATCCATCTCGGCAAACTGTCGGAGAACAGCCCGCTGGCGAAGGTGATGTCACGGTTGTCGCTGACGCTGTGTCGCAAGGCCTCGCTGGTGCTGTCCCCGCTGCCCCACGTCGACGAGTACCTGCGGGAAAAACGGCATGCCCGACAAACCCTTCCTGTGGGTCTCCAACGGTTTCGACGGCGCCCCGGAGGATCCCGAACCTACCCTGCCGGAACGCGACACCTTCACCTTCATGTACCTCGGCAACCACAGCACCGGCGATGTCCTGGACGGCGTGATCGAGGCCTTCGACAAGGCCAGCGCCGCCCGCCCCGACCTGGAGCTGAGGTTGCGGCTCGTCGGCGACGGCACCCTCAAACCGGAGCTGCAGAAACAGGTCGCCGCCCTGCCGTCGGCGGCGAACATCATCTTCGACGACTGGATTGCTCCGACGAAGGTGCTGGAGCGTTCCCGGGAGGCCGACTGCCTGACGGGCAGCCTCCTCGACAGCCCCCTCTACCGCTACGGGATCAGCCTGAACAAAATGTTCAGCTACATGTACGCCTTCCGTCCGGTGGTAGTTCGCCACCAGCGCCCCGAACAACCCGGTGCGCGAGGCGGATTCCGGGATCGTCGTGGCGGGCGACGACCGCGAGGCGCTGGCCGCGGCGATGGTGGAGATGGCCTCCGCCCCGATCGAGCGACGCAGGCAGTGGGCGAGGAACGGTTACCGCCACCTGCAGGAGCACTACACCCCGCGGATCCTCGCGGGTCTGCTCGCCGAGGGTCTCGACTCGGTGACCCGCTGAGAGCTTCCGCACGACGAATCGCCGCCACGGGCCGGGGAAAGGTATCCTCGGCCCGTGACCGAACGCATCTTCCTCTCCCCACCCGACATGGCCTCCCTGGAGCAGGAGGCGCTGTCCCGCGCCTTCGCGGGGCTGGATCGCGCCGCTGGGTCCGGAGGTGGACGCGTTCGAGGCGGAACTGGCGGCCTACTGCGACCGCAAGCACGCCGTCGTCTTGTCCTCCGGCACCGCTGCACTGCACCTGGCGGGCCTCACCCTGGGGTTCACACCGGGGACGTGGTGGTCACCGCGTCGATGACGTTCGCCGCCACCACCAACGCGATCCTCACACGGGTGCCACCCCGTGCTGGTGGACTCCACCCCCGAGGGTGACATCGACGTGGAACTGACCCGGCAAGCCGTCACCGAACAGCGGGACAAGGGACGCAACGTCGTCGCGATCGTGCCCGTCGACCTGCTGGGCCACGTCGTCGACCAGGAGGGCCCTCAGGTCGGTGGCCGACGAATTCGGGCTGCGCATCCCCTCAGCGACGCCGCCGAGTCGCTGGGCGCGGTGCACAGGGCCGGCCCGCCGCGGCCTACGGGGACCTGGCAGCCGTGTCCTTCAACGGCAACAAGCGTGATGACCACCTCGGTGGTGGCGCGGTGCTCACCGACGACCCGGAGCACGCCTCCCACATCCGCTACCTCGCCACCCAGGCCCGCCAGCCGGTGCTGCACTACGAACACACCGACGTCGGCTACAACTACCGCATGTCGAACCTGCTGGCCGCGCTGGGACGCTCCCAACTGGAGCGACTGCCCCAGATGCTGGAGCGTCGCCGCCAGCACCGCCTGTTCTACCGTGCCCCTGTTCGACGGGGTCCCGGGTCACGTTCTTCGGGCAACCCTGACGGTTCGGAACACCCCATCGGCCAGGGGCGACCACGACAACTTCTGGTTGACCTCGATCGTCATCGACCCGCAAGTCGCGGGCTTCTCCCGCGACGACGTGATCGCGGCCCTGGCCGACGACAACATCGAGTCGCGGCCACTGTGGAAACCGATGCACCTGCAACCGGTGTTCCAGCACCTCGACGCCTACGTCAACGGCAACTCCGAGCGCCTGTTCACCAACGGCGTCTCCCTGCCGAGCGGATCCGCCCTCGACGACGACGCCATGGAACGCGTCGCCGACCGGTTGCGCGCCGTCATCGGACGGTCCCGATGAAACGCCGCCCCTACGACCTCGTCAAACGGGCCATCGACATCCTGATCGCGGGCCTGGCGCTGATCCTGAGCCTCCCGATCCAGCTGGTGGTGGCGCTGCTGGTGCGCATCAATCTGGGTTCCCCGGTGCTGTTCACGCAGCAGAGGCCGGGCCGGAGCGGTCGCATGTTCACGATGTACAAGTTCCGCACCATGCGCGACATCACCGAGGATCTCGTCAGCGACGAAGATCGCATCACCCCGTTCGGTTCGTGGTTGCGCTCCACCAGCCTCGACGAGCTGCCCGAGCTGCTCAACGTCCTCAAGGGAGACATGTCGATCGTGGGTCCCAGGCCCCTGCTGCCCGAATATCTGCCGCTGTACACGGCCCGCCAGGCACGCCGCCACGAGGTGCGGCCCGGGGTGACGGGCCTGGCGCAGGTCAAGGGCCGCAACGCGATGCCGTGGGCGGAACGTCTGGCCTGGGACGTGCGCTACGTCGAGACCCGCTCCTTCGCCCTCGACTCGCCGTATCGTCTTGGACACCTTCAAGGTGGTGCTCACACGCGAGGGCATCACCGAGGAGGGGCAGGTGGCCATGACCGACTTCGAGGGCGCCCCGGACGTGGAGGTCTCGACAAATCGCCCATGTCGTGACATTGTTTCGTTTCTCTTCCCGGGCGTACTAGGTTGAAGCGTTCGTCGTGAAGGTTCCGCGCGTCTTGGGGCACCGCCCGGTCGTGGAACCTCGCAAAACCCTCGAGCTGAATTCAATGGAAAAGCGTGCGCCTCAAGCAGGAGAGCTTCAACTCCCGCAACTATTTCATCCTGGCGGCCATCGGATCAGCCGTCGGATTGGGCAACATCTGGCGCTTCCGTACGTCGCATTCAAAAGCGGCGGCGGGCATTCATCCTTCCTACCTGATCGCGCTGCTGGCGGTGGGCATCCCGCTGCTGTTCTTCGACTACTCCCTCGGGCACCGCTACCGCGGTTCGGCCCCGCTGTCGCTGCGGCGGATGGGACGCTGGACGGAGAGCCTCGGCTGGTGGCAGGTGATGGTCTGCTTCGTCATCGGCATCTACTACGCGGCCATCATCGGCTGGGCCGGAATGTCACACCTCTCTTCAGCATCAACCAGGTCTGGGGTCCGATCCGAAGGCCTTCCTGTACGAGCAGTTCCTGCACGTCGCAGAGCACCGGGTTTCGGTTTTAATTTCGTGCCCTCGCTGTTCTTCCCGATCCTGGTGGTGTGGGCGGTCACCCTGGTGACCATCATGCTGGGCGTCAACAAGGGCCTGGCGATGGTGAACAAGATCTTCATGCCGCTGCTGGTGGTGATGTTCCTGATCCTGGTGGTGCAGTCGCTGTTCCTGCCCGGCGCGGGCACAGGACTGGATGCCCTGTTCACCCCCGAGTGGAGCGCGCTCAGCGACCCCACGGTGTGGGCGGCGGCCTTCGGGCAGATCTTCTACTCGCTGTCGGTCGGGTTTGGCATCATGCTGACCTACTCCTCCTACCTGAAGCGACGCACCGACCTGACCGGCTCCGGGCTGGTCGTCGGTTTCGCCAACTCCGGTTTCGAACTGCTGGCCGGAATCGGCGTCTTCGCCGCTCTGGGTTTCATGGCCGGGCAGACGGGCCAAGGGGTCTCCGACGTTGCCGGACAGGGCATCACGCTGGCCTTCGTGGCATTCCCGACGATCATCTCCCAGGCCCCCTTCGGGTCGCTGATGGGCGTGTGTTCTTCGCCTCCTTGACGGTGGCGGGGTTGACGTCGCTGCTGAGCATCGTCGAAGTGGTCGTCTCCGGGTGCGCGACAAGCTGGGCATTCCCCAGCGCAGGCCACCCTGGTGATCAGCATCCCGATGATGATCCTGTCCATCCTCCTGCTGTCCACCACCACCGGGCTGTACTTCCTCGACATCACCGACGAGTTCGTCAACAAGTACGGCATCCTCGGCGGGGCTCCCTGGCGTGCATCATCGCGACGGCGTGGTTCGTCCGCAAACTCCCGGTGCTGCGCGACCACCTCAACCGTTTCTCCAGCTTCAAAGTGGGGCGGGTCTGATGACGCTGGTCGGCGTGGTCGCGCCGCTGGTGCTGGGATACATGCTGATCAACGACTTCATCAACAAGCTCGGCACACCCTACGAGAACTACCCGCAGCACCTGCTGGTGATCTTCCGGGTGGGGCATGTCCGCGGCGCTGATCATCATCGCGGTGGTTTTGACACTGCTCCCCTGGCGACGCAGCATCCGCACCGACTTTGACGAACAGAACAACGAACACGAGGTTTCCGAAGAGGTGTCCGCATGAGTGCAGCAGCCATCATCATGATGACCATCGCTATCCTCACCCTGTGGGGGTGGTTTGGGGACAGCAGCCGTCAACCTGTTTCGCAGGCCGGACCCTGTCCGCCTCACGACGACGAGAGTCCCCAGGAGCGTGAGCGATGACCTGCTACGAACCTCACGTACACTTTGGGGCCATGAAGACGCGCGCGCCCAGAAGCAAGGGCAAATCCGTAGCGATGTTCCTGGCCATCAGCGTATTGTGCGGACTACTGCTTTCGGGTCTGGCCGTGCCGTTCGTCGCTCTCACGAGTGGCCTCGCCAAGGCCGCATCCGACAGCATGCAGTACCTTCCGACGGAGTTCGAGACCCCGCCGCAGTCGGAGAAGTCCAGGATCTTGATGGCCGACGGGTCAGAACTGGCCAACTTCTTCGCGGAGAACCGCACCTACGTCGCCCTCGATCAAATCTCCCCGCTGATGCAGAAGGCGCAGGTCGCCATCGAGGATCACCGGTTTCTACGAGCATGGCGCCATCGACATCCAAGGTCTGGGACGCGCCGTCCTCCGGACCCTCAGCGGCTCCACCCAGGGTGCATCCACCCTCACCCAGCAGTACGTGAAGCAGGTGCAGATCGAGACGGCTCTGATCCGTGGTGACGAGGATGCGGCAGCGGCCGCGCAGGCCGTCAGCATCGAACGCAAGATCCGTGAGATGCGCTACGCCATGGCGGTCGAGGAGCGTCTCAGCAAGAACGAGATCCTGGAACGCTACCTCAACATCGCCTACTACGGTGACGGCGCCTATGGGGTCGAGGCGGCGGCCCACCACTACTGGAACACGACCGCCAAGGACCTGACCCTCGCCCAGGCAGCGATGCTGGCGGGCATCGTCCAGAACCCCGTCGCCTTCGATCCGGTCCAGAACCCCGCGAAAGCCATCGAGCGCCGCAACCAGGTGCTGAAGCGGATGGCTTCCTCCGAGGTCGGGATGATCACGCAGGAGGAGGCGGAGACCGCCATGCAGGAGGGTTTCGATGCCTCCAACGTGCAGAAAACCCCGAACGGTTGCCCCGTCTCCCAGTTCCCGGTGCTCTGCGACTACGTCAGGCGCGTCCTGATCTCCGATCAGATGTCCTCGCTGGGTTCCACCGCGAAGGGCGGGAGAATCGGCTCAAGCGCGGCGGCCTGACCATCAAGACTCTCATCGACCCGAAGGCCCAGCAGGCCGCCGAGGAGGCCGTCGCCAAAACAGTGGGCCCCACCGATCCGGTTTGGGGCGGGTCGGTGCTGATCCAGCCGGGCACCGGGCTGATCACCGCTATGGCCCAGAGCCGCACGAAGCTGGGCAGCGGTGAGGGCGAGACCCGCTGCAGGCCAATGCGTCCAGTGATTTCGGTGGCGTCGGGGTTTCCAAGCCGGCTCGACGTTCAAGCCCTTCGTGATCGCCACCGCCCTGGAACAGGGCGTTCCCACCAGCACGTCCTTCGAGTCGAAGTCGCGAATGCAGTTCCGCGGGTACAAGTTCAAGAACTGCGAGGCCCATTCACGTACCTGGGAGACTACGCCCCGAAGAACTACGACGGGGATCACGGCAACATCAACATGCTGGAAGCCACCCAGAAATCCGTGAACACCTACTTCGTTCAGTTGGAGGCCAAGGTTGGCATCTGCGCCTCCATCGACACGGCCCAGAAGCTCGGCGTGAAGCTCGCCGACGGCGACGACATGCCGCAAGATGGCGGAGTATCCGTCGTGGGTGCTCGGTGTCGCGGAGGTGACGCCGCTGTCGATGGCGGAGGCCCTACGCCACGTTCGCGAACCGGGGCGTGCACTGCAACCCGATCATCCTGCAGAGCGTGCAGACCCAGGACGGCACCGAGGTGGAGATCCCTCAGCCGACTGCAAACAGGTGATCAGCTCGGATGTGGCCGACGGCGTCAGCAGCATCCTGTCGACGGTCATCACCCAGGGCACGGGTGCCCCGGCGCGCTTGCCGGACGGCAGACCCCAGGCCGGCAAGACCGGAACCACCAATGACACCCAGAGCGTGTGGTTCGCCGGCTACACCCCCGACATGGCGGGAATGATGCCTACATCGCAGCAGACGTCACCAGCTCTCGTTTCAAGGGCAAGGAATCGAAGCCGATCGTCGGGCTGAGGATGTCAACGGGCAAGGTCCTGGAGGGTTCGGGCGGCCATGATGCGGGCGGCATCTGGAAGTCCGCAATGTCCGAAGCACTCAAGGACATCCCCGCGAGCAACTTCCAGGAACCGAACAAGCGGATCCTGGAGGGTGAGAAGGTCCCGGTGCCGAGCGTCGCTGGCATGACCGAGGAGCAGGCGCGGCAGACGCTCGAGGCCGAAGGCTTCAGCGTCGGCAGGACGGAACAATTCAGCCCTCAGCCTGCCGGGACCTACCTGGGCAAGGTGTTTCCCAGCACCAGAGCGGCGAAGTACTCGACCGTCCAGTTGGTCTACTCCAAGGGCCCCATACCGACGGACACCCCGACGGTCGCCCCGGGCAGCCAGGGCAACCAAGCGCCCCGGCTACCCCGGAGGGAGAGCGGTGACAAAGGCCTTCAAGGTGGCGAAGGGTCTCGCCGCGGTAGCAGCAGGCTGCTTCGCCTGGGGCTGGTGGAGGCCACCCGTTTCCGGGTGCGTCGCGTGACGGTTCCGGTCCTGCCTGCAGGTGGACCTGAGTTGCGGATACTGCATCTCAGCGACATCCACCCTGTTGCCCGGCCAGCAGCTGAAACCGAGCTTCCTGCGAGCGTTGGCGGACCTGGAACCCGATCTGGTGATCAGCACCGGCGACAACATCGCCAGCGACACCGCAATCCCGCCGCTCATATCGGCGCTGGGTCGGCTGCTGGAGGTGCCCGGTGGCTTCGTCTTCGGCTCGAATGACTACCACAAACCGGAGTTCAAGAATCCGCTGCGCTACGTCGCCCGGGGACGTTCAGAGCCGTCGAAATCCCCGGAACGGCTGGCAACCGACCAGCTGCGGGCGGAGCTGACCCGCAGCGGCGCCTCGGGCACGATCTAAACGACCGCCGCACCATCATCGAGGCCGCTGGATATCGCATTGAGCTGCGCGGCACCGACGACGCCCACCACGACCTGGACCACTACCCTGCCGTCGTCGGGCCTGCCAGCGACGGCGTGGACCTCAGCCTGGGTGTCACCCACGCCCCGTACCGCCGCATCCTGGACGCCATGACCACCGACGGGGTGGACCTGATCCTCGCGGGACACACCCACGGCGGCCAGGTGTGCGTGCCTGGCCACGGAGCATTGACCACCAACTGTGATCTCCCAACGGATCGCGCCAAGGGCCTGTCGGAACACCGGGTCGAGGGCCACCACGCCTGGTTGCACATATCGGCTGGAATCGGCACCTCACCATTCGCCCCGTACCGCTTCGCCTGCCCCCGGAGGTCACGATCCTGACCCTGGTGGCGCGTTGATCACACCTCCCAGCCGGCTCACCCGTAAATGAATGATCCCTGGGGGAGTGAAGAGGTCGAAAGGATCAGGTCGGAACCACCGACGATCTCGGCAACGGCGTTGTTGGGCAGTCGCCACGCGATGGTGGGATCCTCGCGGGGGTCGGTGTAGAAAGGTTTACCCCACGCTTGCGTTCCGGCGGCCTCGTAGGGGAGACGAACAGCTCGTCCAGCGTCGTGGCGTCCTCTGCGGGTTCGGCCAGGGGAAAGGACATGTTGTGAATTCCGCCCGACCTGCCCCCGTACAGCACCATCCGTCTCGTCCCGCTCGAGAAGTCGACCACAAACTCCCAGGGTCTGTCGGTCGGGGACCAACCGAACCCGGCAGCCGCCGACCGGAAGGCATCAAGAGTGAGCGGCCATGACAGCTTGGCGAGCCGGTCGGCCCATGTGACGAAGTTGTCGGCACTCAGCGGATTCACGATCCTCCCTGGGTCAAACGGCAACCGCACTGTCCCCCGCCGCCAGCCTATCTGCTTCCCTGGCCCCTTACCCTTGAGATATGAGCATCCTGAATCACGACCTCTTAATTCTGCAGCAGTTCCGCAGCGATTCCTCCCCCAGGTTCGACATCCTCGATGCCCAAGGACAGGGTGTCGGCGTGGTGAGTGGCACGGAGAGCGGGTGCGTCGCATTTTCTTGGGGGCCCGTGAATTCGACGTGTTGGATACCGACGGCAGCCTCCTGACGCACGTCAGCGACGTTCGGGACCTCTGGCGGGACACGTACAAGGTCATGCGCGGGGATGGTTCTGTGCTGGCGACCATCGTCAGGAAGATGGGGTTCTTCTCCCGCAAATTCTCCATCACTCTCACGTCCGGGGAGGAGCTCACGGTGAAAGGAGATGTCATCGACCGTGAGTTCACCGTGGTCAACGAGAACAGCGGAGAGGCCGTCGCACAGGTCAGCCGGGAACGAACAGGTGTCATCGAGGCATTTTTTGGCCGCAACCACGACCGTTACGCGCTGCACTACCCGGACAGCACCTCCCCGGACCTGCGGCTCGCCATCCTGGGGAGCATGATCGCCCTGGATTTGATGCGAGCCAAGGACGCCCGCAAGAACACCCAATCCGCGGCCAACAACACCTGAGAGGCGCTGGGATCACCTGCTCACAGGTCAACCTTCTCGAAGCGAGCTGCGGCGATCCGGTAGGTGAGGATGTTGCCCACGACGAAGACCACGACACCCAGCGCGAGGACGATCAGGTGCGTCCCGACGTGCTCCCCCACGACATCCAGGTGGGTGCGGAGGAAGGGAACCGTGTGGATCAAGGCCTCAGCGACGCCGATGTAGAGCAGCACCGCCACACCCGCCACGATGAAGGGCGCCCCGATGTTGTGGGCCGTCTTGTAGTGCATGGTCAACAGCAGGAAGTTGAAGAGCGTGAACATGATCAGCGCGGAGCCGAAAAGAGCCGGATTGGCTTCGATTCCAGCGGGGTTTGATTCGTAGAACACGTTGCGCAGCACCGCGACGGGAATGGCGACCACCAGTTGGGCGATCTCGAAAAGGCAGCAGAGCAGAACCCGGGCGCGCACCGTGTCACGTTTCCGGATCGGCAGCAGCATGGAGAAGTAGACATCGTTGGCTTCGCGGAAGTGCATGATGGTGAAGAACACCGCGAGGCACATATACATGAGCCCGACGTAGAGAGGATACGTTGGGATGAGCATGAGGAGGCAGAGCGACCCCATCACCACGGGAAGCACCAGGTTCGCGAGCTTGAGTTCCTTCAGCAGCAGGTTCTTCATGGGATGGTCACTTCCGCTCGAGGTGGATCATGATGGATTCAAGGTCAGCTGCGCCCACCTGGAGGCCATTGGCCTCGGCAGCGGGGGCATTCTTGGCGTGGATCAGCGCATCCAATCGACCGTCGCGTTCCCGGCAGCCGATCAGGAGCCCACGAACACCGTCGCCGGCTCGAGCGGATTCGCCACTGACGGCGCGATAGGAGCTGGTGAACTCCCCCAGACTCGTGCTGGCGAGGATCCTGCCCTTGTGGATGTAGGTGATGGTGTCGGCACATTTCTCCAGATCGGTCATGATCTGGGTGGAGAACAGGATGCTGGCGCCCTCCTCGGCGACGACATCACGGAACACATCAAGCAGGTCGTCGCGGGAAACGGGATCGAGGCCGCTGGTGGGTTCGTCCAGGAGAATTAGCTCGGCTCCGTGCGACAGCGACAGCGCCACCGCGTATTTGACGCGCATGCCCTGGGAGAGTTCGTCGAGTTTCTTGGTCTCGACGAGTTCGAAACGCTCCAGCAGGCAACGGTAGGCGGTCTCATCCCAGGACCGGAAGAACCGGCGGAACACGTCGGTGACGTCCCGGATCCGTTTCTTCGGATAGAAGTTCACCTCCCCGAAGGTAAAGGAAATGCTTTCCTTGATCTCCAATTCGTGGCTGCGGAAATCGAGGCGAAAAACTCGACACCGCCCGCGTCGGGATGGACGAAGTTCAGCATCGACTTCAGCGTCGTCGATTTTTCCCGCGCCATTCCTGCCGACGAATCCCATGATGGTGCCAGACTGCATCGTGAATGAGACGTCCTTCAGCTCAAAGGACGGGTATCGCTTGCACAGACCGTGAATGTTGAGTATTTCCACTGACGTTGTTCCCTTCCAGTCGCATTGGATCAGGTCCCGGAATCACGGGATGTCCGGATGTCGCCTCCACACCTGCGTCGGGTGCACTGCGTAACCGGCTCTCAACGCGGAGCCTCAGTCCCCGAGCTTTTTGGTCTCTCGGCTGGATCAGTGGCGGTGGGAATGATCAGCTGCTCAGCCACCATTGCGCCTTCCAGGTGTCGACGTACAGACCCGGCATCCCGGTTCGACACCACCTAGTCAAAACTATGACGCGACGTCAGAGTCAACCACGTCAGCAGGACACCCCAGTCTCACCGTTAACCATTTGACGACATCGATTGAGCGTTATTGGACTTCACGCGACATACTGGGTTCGTGAGTGATCCCCTCGTCATCTGCCCCTGCGACACCGGTCGCCCCTACGAGACGTGCTGCGGCCCCTCCACGACGGCAGCCGACCCGCAGCCACCGCGGTCGCTCTCATGCGGTCACGCTACAGCGCCTACGCGCTGGGGCTCAGGGACTACCTCCTGGAAACCTGGCATCCCAACACCCGCCCCGACACGGTCGACCCCGAACCCGAGCTCCGTTGGACCGGCCTGACCATCGAACACAGCGGGGCGGGCAAGGCCTGGGACGACGAAGGAATGGTCGCTTTCTCGGCCACCTGGGAGGAGGGCGACCGGACCGGCACCATGCAGGGAAGTCAGCTCCTTCCTCCAGGTGGACGGTCGCTGGTTCTACGTCAACGGCATCCCCCACACCCCAGGCCACCACGCCCCTGAGGAGCACGAGAAGACGTGATGAAAGCGGGCCGGCCCCACCGGCTCCCACGCGCGACACGTGCTGGTCGTCTCGGTGGCGCAGGCGCTCAATGCGTTCGGCAGCGGCATCGCCCCCATAGCGGTGGCCTTCGCGCTGCTGGGTGACCGCGACGGGGTGGCGAAGTTTTCGGCAGTTCTGGCGGTGGGTGCGCTGGCCCCGGTGGTGATGACCCTCGCGGGGGGTGTCCTGGCGGACCGGGGACGCAGCCCGATCCGCACCACCCGAGTGTTGCGATGCCTGGCGGGGGTGGTGCAGGGTTCTGCTCTGGGTGGGTCTACTACACGCCAGGTCGAGCATCGTCGTGATCGGCGGTTTGTTGTTCCTGGGGAGGCACTGTCCTCCCGACCCCTTCCGTCGTCGCGGCGGATGATCGCCGAGGTCGTCGAGGGCGAGGAGTTGACCAGGGCCGTCGCGACGCAGGCGACGCTGGTCAATCTTGCGCGGATTGCTTCGCCGGACCGTCGCCGGTGTCCTGATCAGCGTGGTCTCCGCCGAGGCGGTAGTCCTGGTCGACGCGGCGACCTTCCCTGCTCTCCGCGACACTCCTGCAGACGGTCGGGGACGGCGTCGGCTCCGCCGCAGGTGGCGGGGGCGAGCCGGATGCCGGATTTTCTGCCGGGGGTTTCGTGCGCTCCTGCGGGGTCGCCGTGGCTGGTGGCCTGCGCCGTCTGTGGTTTCCTCGCGGTAGGCGCGTGGCTCTCCGGTTATCAGCTGCTCGGGCCCGTGCTGGCCGCCCGCAGCTACGGCGGTGCCGCCGGCTGGGCGATGTTCTCCACCGCCCATATCGCGGGCCTGCTGGTGGGTGGTGTCGCGACCCGCTGGGTTCTGATTCGAGGCCGCTGCTGGTCTCCTCCGTCTGTTCCGCGGTGGCTGCCGTCGCTTTTCTCCCACCGGGTCTCGGCCTTCCCGGTGCGGTGGTGGTCGCCGGGTTCTTCCTGGCGGCCGTCGCGTTGGGGATGGCGATGAACCTCTGGTTCGTTGGGTGTGTGAAGGTGCTGCCGAGACACTTCCTGGGTCGCGCCATGGCGGTTTCCAGTTCGAGCGAGCTGGCGGGCGGGTTCGTCCTCATCTGGGCCTGCGGGCTGTTTCTTCCACACATCTCCCCGCTCTGCTGGCCCTCGCGTGCGCCGGGGTGCTGCTGCTGTCGGGAATCGCACAGGTGTGGGCGCTGTTGGTCTGGCCTCCCACCCCGACGGCCCCACGAACCGCCCACTGACCCCCACTCCTCGACGTCGTTATGTCATTTGGAAAGATTTTTGTACCGTACACGCCACAAAATCTTTCACGATCTCGACAGAACCTTTCCAAATGACATAACGACGGGGTCGGGGGTCTGCGCGGGGTCGGGACGAAGTGGTTACCAGGACTCGACACGGATTTCCCGGGCCCAGGCGGCCACAGCCGGTACCGGGTGGGAACGGGCGGTTCGCAGCCGGGCCCGCCAGGTATCGTCCCAGCCCACCTCGTCGCCCGCGTGTTCCAGCAGCGCCAGGGGCGATCGCTCCGGTGACCGCGTCGCCACGGGCCAGCAACTCGTCGGTGGCAGCGGTGAAATCGACGTGCAGCCGCGCCTCGTGCAACTCCTCGAGTGTCTCCCCGGTGAGTTCGAAAATCTCGCGGGAACGCATCGGATCGGCGACATCCTCGGCGAGATCGTTCAGGTCGGCCAGCGGATCGTCCCAGTTGACGGCGGCCAGCAGCACCTGCCAGCGCTGCCGGGCCGTGTGCGGAAACTCCGACAGCGCCGCGGCCAGCTCCTTCAGCCGGTCGCGCTGCTCCAACCGAGCCCGGAGACCCTCCGGCAGAAGAGCGACGATCACGTCCTCCAGCAGACGTTGGCTCGGCGTCCTCCATGGAGTCGAGCGGTTCGTCAGCCGCCGCTGCCGCGATCCCGGCCACCACCACCAGCAACATGCCCCACCGCAACCCGGAGCCTGCACTCCCCAGCGCCCACACCGCCGCCTGCCGGACGTGAAGCTCCTTCGAGGAGAGCAGCTCGAGGATTCGCCCGGCCACTTTCGGCGTCCAGAAAACTCCACTTTCCGGGCAGCGCCTCACCAGTGCTGGTTCCGGCGCGGCCTTCGCCAGGATCTCCCGAACCGGGCCCGGTGTCTGACCGACATCCGGGCCGGGGTGATACCGGCAAGCACGAGAGCAGCCTCGCGACCGCCGGCTGCCGCATCCGACAACGCCTCCCACGCCCATTCGTCGTCGAGGAGATCGATCAGACCCGTGGTCGCCGCGAATCGCACGTCACGATGAACGGTGACGTCCATGGCCAGGTCCACCAGCATCTCGGCGGTCTCGGGACGGTGCAGGCGCGCCACCTGTCGCACGGCCTGCTTGCGGACGCTCACCTTCCGCCATTGTTCGGTGGCGATGACCATGAGGGCCTCGGTGGTCGCAGCGGGTGACAGCTCGTCGATGACATGGGTCGCGGCAAGCATCGCGGTCGGGGGCAAGGTCGGTGTCCAGCACCGTCAGGAAGTCCGTCAGCGACCACTCCACCGCGGGCGACCGGAACGCCGCCGCCAGCTGCGCCTCCCGGATCCCGATTTCCGGGCTGTCCGGTTCGAGCGCCTCGGAGGTGACCCAGGGAAGCCGCCCCAGGACATCCACCGCGGCCAGTCTCCGCCACCGATCCTGGGTGGTGTCGTCGACGAACCGGGCCAGGGCCTGGGCATAGGAACGGCTCTGCTCAGGCAACCAGCCGTCGAAGGGCCCGGGCGCGATCCCGACGTAGGGGGTGTCGTCGTGCAGCCGCCCGGAGATCGGGATCTTTCGGTACAAGATCCCGGCCAGGTCGGGGCGGTAACGGCAAATGTGTTCCTGAACGCGTTCGAGGGTCGCGAACGAGGGGTCGAGTTTCAGCAGCCCCGCGAGCCTTTCGCTGCGGGTCCGCGGGACTGCCAGCCAGTTCAGGATCGCACGGTCCACGGTGTGGGGATCGTGGGACCTGATGGCCCGGCGCATGATGCTGGTGATCTCCGGCAGTTCCTGGCATCCGCGGCTGAGGATCGCGACCAGGCAGTTCGCCTGGTCGTACTCGCCGCGGTCGGCCTCGGTCCTGAAGGTCTGGGCGAACCCCGTCACCACGGTCTTCGCGGCGACGATCGGGATGGGCAGGGAACAGGGTTTCCCGTCAACGCCCGCCCAGCAGCCGCGAGCGCGGCGCCGGAGCAGGAATTGGGCAGCCGGGTCAGCATGTCCACCTGTTCCTGGATTGGTGCGCCCAGCTGGGCACGGTGGATCATCAGCCGCCAGAGCGCGCCCTGCAGGTGCGCAAAGGTCTCAGACGAGGTGTCGCGGGCGGCGGTCAGCACGTCTGTCAGACTTCCCAGACGTTCGTACGGAATCGGGTCCAAAAGCTGCCCGCTGGCAATCGCCAGGGCGGCCATCGCGGCGTTGCGCACCGGGTCCCTGTTCCGTGGCGAGGATTTCGATGCGGGCGAAGGCCACCACGATCGCTCGCGAATCACGACTGCGCAGCGCAGACGCGAGAATCGCGTGCCAGGCCGCCCCGCGTTCCTCGGCATCACTGGAATTCAGGCGGGGCTCTGCGACGGCGAGGGCCTGGTCGGGGGCGAGATGGGCTGCCAACCGCAGCTGCTCCTCCCGCCCCTGATTGACGGGCAACCCCGCCATCCGGGCCGCCTGCGTTTCCCGTAGTTCCCGGGGCAGAGCGTCGAGCATCTCCTCGCTCCAGTCCCGGTCGCGCAGCTCAACTCCCTCGTAGGCATCGGCGAAAGCTTGGGCCCGTTCACCAGGCGGCAGGCCCCGCAGGAGACAGGCAACCTCATGTTCATCGCCACGCGTGGCACGCAGGATACGGCTGCGCTGTTCCCGGGTCAGCTCCCGAAAACGCCGACGAGATTCGCCCGCCGATCCCGTACCTGCCCGAAAAATGGTGTGCAGGAGTGAGAGCCAGGAGCCGGGACATGTCGTCGGGGGCGGCGACCAGCAATGGCCCCGCAACGTCGCGGAACAGCGGTGGGAGTCCCCGCGAGGACTCCGCCGCGGACACCAGGAGCGCAAGTTCCCGCGGCCTGGCCCGGACCAGGTGACGAACAGCGGGCGCGATCCACCGCCAGATGGTGGCGCGACGATCGGCAGGGGCGCCGTCGAGACGTCGTCGCACCTCGGCGAGCACGACATCGGGATGTCGATGGGCCAGGGCGGCCAGGTTGGGTACCAGATCACCCAGCTCGGGCATGTGGTCCGCGATGGTGTCGGGGTCGCAGGCGATCAGCATCCCGGCGCGCTCCCGGTCGGACAGGGGCGCCGCCAGCGCGCCGCAGCCAAGTCACGGCGACCCTCGTTGATGATCCGGCGACGAAGACGCCGTCGCTCCGCAATCGGTCGGGTGATGTAGTCGGTGGCGAAGGCCGTCGGGTCCGTGGCTCTGAGAGGAAGCAGGGCCGCTGCCCGGATCCGGACGCGTCGCGAGGAGTGTTTCGCGAGTTTCTTCAAACGAGCGGTGTCACCCAGCACCCGGGCGACCTCAACCGCCAGCAGGGGCGTGATAGCTGGATTTCCCCACCAAAGCGTTGAGCAGCACCGGTAGCCGCGGGTCGTCGGCGTGCGCACGAAACAGCTCCACCACGTACCGCACCCGGCTGGAGTGCGACGTGACAGGCAGGCTGCGGTTCAGGGCCGGCAACGATGGCAGGGACACTCGTTGAGGCTATCGGATGATCAGTCCCGCCGGGGGCTCGGGCCACAAAACCGAGGGCGGGATGAATGCGCAAAAAAATACGGTTGCGCAACACCCCACATCGCATGAGGTGTTACGCAACCGCTGCTTCACCACCGCGGAGGATCAGGCCAGGACACCAGGACTGGCACAACGCTGACGCTCCCGGAGGGTGACAGGGCCGGGATTCGACCCGGCCCGGTGTCGTCGCACCGACTAGATGTAGAAGTTGATCTCGGCCTGGAGTGCGGCGATGGTCGGGGAGCCGTAATCCAAGACACCATCCGTGACCTTGCCGTAGTGGGCCTGCAGGGCACGAATAGTGGCAGGACCGATCAAGCCATCCCTACCGACTCCCAGCCAGAACTGCATGAAGTCGATCGTCGGGGAACCGCTCGCATAGTCATCGGGCACCCACTCCCAGCCCGACCCGAGGCCGGGGTTTTCTGCGGTCCGCGACGCAGGCTGGCGCCGGATCCATCCGCCTTGGTCGAGTTTAACGCCCGGGAAAAACGCGACTGAAGAAAATACTCGAGAGCCAACGAGGTCTTCACTCCCCACACGCCGTCAACGGTCAACTTGGAGGCCTTCGCAGCGGGAGCTCAAGCAGATTCACCGCCCGAGCACACCCATCGCGGGCACACCCACCGCGGCTGTGGTCAAGAGGCGCCGACGTGACATACCGGTTCGTTCAATGGTCATTTCGATTCTTCTCCTCACGGTTTTTGGGCGCGTCTCACTGCCAGCAGACATATGTGTGCAAGGTCGGCAATGAAGCATCACCCGGACACCCGAAAACGAAACAGGCGTCTGATTTTTCTGGGCATTCATTTGTGGCCGGAACAGGGAACCACCCGGATTGAATCATTCCGAGCGCCAACCGTCCAGAGAAACACCACACGATCCCTTGGACCGCACCTAACACGTCAGGCTTGTTGGCGCAACTCCTCGTAGTACACGGTAAAGGAAGAAGAGGCCGCCTTCAAGCCTCTTCACTGCTTTTTCTCGGGCTTTTATGCGAATGAGTCCCACGTCACGGGGTCGAAAAATTTCTCAGATACAGGAGCGGCGCGGAAATCCCGCCTGCCCACCATCACTCACGGTCACTTCGACACATTCGACTGACCCGGCCCGGCAATACCCTTGTCCTTTGAAAACACAACCAATCTCGGAAACGGCCAGCAACAGGAGGTGGGTATGCCCGACACCAAGAGTGAGGTCCGCCACGCCGCGGAGGAGCCCATCACGATCGACATCCTCTGCCGCTGCATGATAGGTCTACTCCTCGGTGGATTCCTCGGGATCGGTCTGGTGTTTCTCACTGCATCCTTCGACCCGCGCAAAGCGCCGATCAGCCCCGTCCCCGAGGTACAGATCGGTGTCAGCATCATCGCCAGCATCCTCGTCTCAGTACTGGCAGGTTTCGTCTCCCGTGGGCATGCCGCTGCATTGCTCTCGACCGGCACCGGCATCCTCCTGGTCGTCTTGTCACAGTCCCTGACCGTGCCGTTGGGCTCCCCACTGCCCTGGATGGGGGAGCGGTGTTCGTGACACCGGGGTTGATGTTGCTGTCCCGTCGAACATGGTTGCAAGATCCGTCATCCACCGATGAAGGACCCGACAGGCTCCAGCACGTGAAATCGGTGGTTACCGGGATCATCGCTGGATTGCTGCTTCAGATTTCTCTGGTCTGCCAGGGCATCATCGCTCAGACCGGGACAACGGCCTTCAACCCCTACCTTCCGGTTTATCTGCTGATCGTGGCGGTGACGATGTTCGGTTTCGGGATGGTCGTCAGCAAGAGTTTGTTCGCCCCTCGTCACCATGATTGCCACCTGTCTGCTGGCGGCTTGGGGCACCAAAAACGCCATGCCGATTTTGATGTTCGGTGTAATCATCCTGTCGGTGGCGGTTCCTCTGAGGTTGAAGGACGTCAAGTAGCCCTGCCCCGCACGCAGGGTCAGCGCGGACGGTTCCTGGCGGTGTGGTGGGCCTTCGCGGCGACCTCGTCGACGGGCAGCGACGCCAGGTCACCCGGCATGCCGCGGCGTTCGAGAGCCGTGGCGATCAGGAAGTCCGCGACCCTCGGGTTGGCGGGCAGGATCGGGACCATGCAGGTAGGTGCCGATCACGTTGCGGTACCGCAACCCTTCCTGCTGGTCCTCGCCGTTGTTACCCGCCCCCGCAGCACCTTTCCGAGGGGCTCGTATCCGTCGTCGATGTAGGTGCGACCGGAGTGGTTCTCGTATCCGACGACCTCTCCGAATTCCGGGGATTCCAGGGTGACGTTGCCGATCAGTCGGTCGGTTCCGGCGCGGGTGTCGAGCGGCAGGGATGCCCGCCCCCGTGATGATCTTTCCCTCACCGGTGACAAAGGTGCGTCCCAGCAGCTGGTACATGCCGCAGATCAGCAGCATCGGCGCGCCGTCCTCGACGAGGGCGGCCCAGTTCATCGATGTGGCGTTGGAGGTCTTCCTGGATCTTGTCCTGCCCAGCATCCTGACCGCCGCCACCGAGGAAGATGTCCCCGGATCCGAGGTCGGTGCCGTCGCCGGGATTGTGGTCGACGATCTCGGCGTCGATTCCGCGCCATTCGAGGCGTTTCTGGAGCACGCGCGCGTTGCCCCAGTCGCCGTAGAGGTTCATCGTCGCGCGGGTAGAGCTGGACGATGCGGATCATGCCACTGCCTCCTGGTCCTGACCGAGCGCCAGCCCAGACATCAGTTTCCGCAGGGCGGTCATGGCGGTGTAGGTGGTGTAGATGCGTTTCGGTTTGCCTGGGTTGAGGGCGGCGAAACGGTCGAGGGCGCACTGCAGGTCGGCCTCGATCTCCCCGACGGGCACATCGTCGTAGACCAGGCGCAGCGCCATCCCGTCGGCGCGGGTGCCGGTGACCAGAGCGACGGAGTCGAGGGGGTGAAGTCGACGTCCCACAGCCAGCTGATGTCGCGACCATCGGCGTAGTTGTCGTTGATGGCGATCATGTTGTCCGCCTTGCCGTCGGCGAAGGGACAACAGCGACAACCGGAAGCCGCTGGGGTTTTTCACCAGCACCAGTTCTATCGGGACGCCCTTGTAGGTGATGGTCTCACCGCGCCCGAACGCGGGCCGCACGTTGCCGAGGGCCTCGAGGAGTTTCTGCGTGGGCACCGCGTCGCCGACGATCCGCCGCACCAGCGTCAGGGCGGCGGCGGCGTTGATGAGGTTGTAGACGCCGCCCAGGCTCATCTCGACGACGTGCTCGGCCCCGTCGATCTCGTACGTTGCGCGTCGCCCGTCGATAGCCTTCAGCAGCACGTCGGCGTGGGCCTCGTGGTTGGCCCGGGCCTGGCCGCCCTTGAGGGTGTCGTCGGTGGGCATCAGTGCCAACAGTTCGTCGGTGGTGCCGAAGTAGACGGCCTCCGCCTTGGTGCGTTCCCGGATGCGGTAGACACGTGGGTCGTCGCGGTTGAGGATCACCGCCTCGGTGGCGGCCTCGGCGTTCTTGGCGAGCATCTCGGCGGCGGTGTCGATCTCACCGAACCGGTCGAGCTGGTCGCGCATCACGTTGAGGAACAGGCTCATGCGCGGCTTGACCTGGCGGACGAAATGCACGGCCCAGGCCTCGTCGAGTTCCAGGACTGCGATGTCGGCATCGAGCTTGCCGCGCCAGGTGACCAGCGGAAGCAACTCGGAGATCACGCCACGGGAGAAGTTCGATCCTGTGCGGTTGGTGAACACCTTGTACCCGACGGCCTGCAGCAGTTCAGTGACCACCTTCGTGGTGGTGGTTTTGCCGTTGGTGCCCGACACCAGCACGACACCACCGGGGAGAGGTTCCAGGGTGCGCCTGAGGTATCCGCGATCCAGCCTCTCGACCACCAGCCCGGGAAGCGCCGAACCACTGCCCCGAAGTCGTGCCACCTGTTTGACGAGCTTCCCGATCATGGTGCTGATGGTGTGACGAGGCATGAGGGGAATCCTAGCTCCTACGGGTCATCCGAACGATCGAGTCGGATTTCCCTCACACGAGTTGGGTGAGCCGGAGGGCCAGGATCGAACGACCCGAATCAACACCACCCCGGCTCCGGAAGGAATGGCTACTCGTTCCCGGGCTGCCTGTATTCCTCGCCGTACTCCTCGCCATTGGGCTCGGTGGTCGCGTGTTCCGCGGCGGGGTTCTCGGATTCGGGGCTCCCGGGGACGGGGGCCCCGGTCTTTTCGGCTTCGGAACTCTCGGCCCTGGTGTTCATGAACTCGCGGCCCTTGTCGCTGAGGTCGCGGAAACCGCGGCTGATCTCGTCGACGAATCGGTTCAGGTGGCTGCCGAGCTGTTCGAGGAACTCCTTGGCACCGGGCGACTCGACATCCGGGTGGGTCTTGGCGTACTCGGCGCGCTGCTCGTCGTAGAAGGTCCTCGCCTTCTCTCCCACAAGCCCGGCGAACCCGGCGACGGCGTAGGCGGCGTCTGCCACAAACCTGCGCGCGGCGTCATCGAGCCTCTCGTTGTCCGTTCTGCTTCGCGGGGTCTGCTCGGGAATCATCTCCCCTCGGGAGCCTCGGCATCCCCGGGCCGGGGGTTTTCGACCTCGCGGGCCTCCTGGCCGCGTTGCTCTTCACTCATTTCTTCCTCCATTTCCCATAAAAATCTCGAACTCCAGTGTTGTCGCGCGACCACGACGACACCAGAGCCGCGTGCCCCTGAGTTTTTCCCGGAACGTTCCCTGAGCCCAGCCCAGCAGCGCTGGAGTCGCCGGTGCGATCGCATCCGGTTTCATAATGGTGATCGAGGTCCCCAGGAGCCCACTGACTCCCCGCACGCCGGCTCCCCCGCACACGAGGCGAGCCGGCTCAGAAAACGCCGCTGTTGAGTTTCTTCTGCAATTCTTTGATGCAGGCCGAGGCCTCCCGAAGTGCCCTTCCTGGGCTACGCCGCAGTGTTTCTCGAGGGCGAGAATGGTGCCGGCGCCCATCAGTCCGTCCGCGTCGATTCCCAGCCGCTGTTGGAGCGCAGTGATCACCGATGATCCCACAGCCTTTTCATCGGGGGACCCACTCCCACCCCCGGTCAATCCCGGGTTCTTGGCTTTCAGGACACCGCCTGACTGGAGACCTGGCCGTCCACGGTGGTTTTGAGCACCTCCTGGAGGCGCCGGGTTGTGCTGGGCCCCCAGTAGCCATCAACGGTCAGGACAGTGGAAGGCGGTGCAGCGTAGCTAAGCGCCGGGATCAATCCACCGTTGGCCCAGCTCTTGGAACCCGACGGTTCGGTAGTGAAATAACCGACGAGGCTGTTCTCGTCGCGAGCCTCGAAGGTGGTCAACCCGTCACCGCAGGAGACGGCGATTGCTCCGGGGAACCACAGGAGCGCACCGGGGGTTTTCTTGGCCTCGTTGAGATCAATCACTGTGCAGGCCTTGATCTGTTCACCCGATGTTGCCGGGAACGAAATCCCGAGCTGCGACAGCGCCCAGTGGATCAAACCGGGGCAGTCAAAGGTCTCCGGCCCGGAGCCACCGAGGCATAGGAACACCCAGCCTTGCTCGTGACCACCTGAAGGAAATCCCGTCCTGACACAGCGGCCAGGGGCCGGTGGTACACCAAACAGGCTGGCCGCCCCCAGACAGCCAGCAACCGGGCCCCCGAGAATGGTGGCAGCAAGCAGGTTCCTGCGGGATAATCGTGGGCACGCAATCGTCATGGCGAACTCCTCAACCTCAAAGATTACAGTGAGCCCCTGGCGGATCAGGTCTTTTTCCCCAGAGAATCGAGCCCTGCTTCCACGCCGAACCTCACGACGCTGTCGCGAGCTTAACACCGCGGAACACTGATCCGTGGGGAAGCCTGAGTAAAACCTGAGAACATTCGGAGTTTCCAGAGGAAACCGCCACCGGCCTTCCTCGGCGGGAAAGAATCACGGCCCGATGCGCGTCGAGGATACGACAGCGACCCGCACGGACGGTCGGGGTGTGGGTCCCGCTTCGGGTCCCACACCCGCGACATCGCTCAGAAGGTGCCGCTGTTGAGAGCTTTCTGCAGCGCCATGATGCAGGACGACTGCTCCGAGAAGCACCCGTCCTGGGTGGTTCCGAAATGCTTCTGAATGGCCTTGATCGTGTTCGGACCGATCAGCCCGTCAGCCTGGACACCCACTTTCTGCTGGACCGCACGGATCACCTCAGAGCCCGTGGCAGATCCTTCGGGGACCCACTGCCAGCCACTGACCAGGCCGGGGTTCTTGGCCTGCCAGGTCTTGCTCTGGCCCGAGACCACACCGTCGATCGGGGTTCCCAGGACCGATTGGAGGAGTTTCGTGGTAGAGGCACCCCACCATCCGTCCACCTGGAGCGAGCTGGGGGAGTGACCGGAGCATCTGGAGCGTTCGCACCGGGATCCGGGGTGACGGGCATCGGATCGCCGGGGGTCGGTGGAATCTGATCGGCGGACCCGGCCGCCAGGACCTTGAGCTCCGGGATCTTGTTCACGTAGCTTCCCGGGCAGCCCGTCGAGATGAACGCCTTGTGGGGCTCGAGCCAGAGCGGACCGAAACGTTGCCTGAGGTTCTGGATCAAGGTGTGCAGCCGCTGCAGGGTCGGCTCGCTCATGTCGGGACAGCACTCGATGCCAATGCTCTGCGCGTTGATGGAGTAGACGCCGGCGTGGTAGGCGGTGTCTCCCAGATCGACGATCTGAGTGACTCCCTCGTCGCTGACCACGTACTGGGCCGACACCTCGGCTGCGTTGTCACCGGCCAGGTAGTCGACGATACCTTGATGTGTCTGACCAGCGGGTTCTCCCCACCAGTGGATGACGATGCCCGTCACTGAAGCAGCTGCCCCGGATGCGAAGGTACGGCCCGCATCGTAGTTGACCGCCTGCTGGAAGTTGTCGGCGAACTCAGCGGCATGGGCCGGCAAGGCCCCCACGCCCGCGAGCCCGAAACCCGCCAGACCCAGGACGGATGCGGACCGCAGAACCGCACGACGACTCAATCCGCGACCAGTGGAATATGAATCGATTGAATGCATGAACAGTTCCTTCCAGCTCGGCCCGCCGCCAACGGCTCCAAGCTGAGCTCGATTTAAATGAATCAGAAATGGTTGAGAAAATGACGGCGGATTCAGCGATGTCAGCGACATAAACTCGCGCTGGAAAAATCCCTCAAGATTGGATGGTAGCCAGGAAATTTCACCGTCAAGATTTCCAGCTTCACCGACCAGGATCGAGGCAGATCATGTCGTTATGAAAAGCGCACCCGGCGGCGAAATCAGAATGTCGAAAAATATGGTGGATAATCTGGTGCGGACCCCGGTGCGAAAGGGGTCCGCACCACGGAGATCAGAAGGTTCCGTTGTTGAGCGCCTTCTGCAGCGCCATGACGCAGGAGGACTGATCCGAGAAGCACCCATCCTGGGTGGTTCCGAAATGCTTCTGAATGGCCTTGATCGTGTTCGGACCAATCAGACCGTCGGCCTGGGCACCCACTTTCTGCTGGACCGCGCGGATCACCTCACATCCGCTGGCGGAGCCGTCGGGAACCCACTGCCAGCCGCTGGCCAGGCCGGGGTTCTTGGCCTTCCAGGACTGGGCCTGGCTGGCGACCGTACCGTCGACGGAGACACCGAGAACCTCTTGGAGCTTGCTGGTGGTGGCGCTGCCCCCGGTAGCCGTCAACATTCAGCGCCCCCATCAGGGGTCGTGCCGCCGCCACCGCCGCCACCGCCGGTGCCCGGCGCTCCGCTGTAGTCAAGACCCGGAACCAAACCGGTACGCGGTCCATCCCGTGCCAGTGAAGTAGCCGACCCCTGACCTCTTCGCTCTGCGCCTCGAAGGAGGTTGCCCCATCACCGCAGGAGATGCCGATGTGACCGGGGAACCACAGGATGGCGCCCGGAGTCGCCAGGCCCTGACCGAGGTCGATCGGCTCGCAGGAGTTGTACTGCTCGCCGGAGGTGCGCGGGAAGGAGATTCCGAGCTGGGTGAGCGACCACAGAACCAGTCCGGAGCAGTCGAAACTCGAGGGTCCGGCATCGCCCAAATGTAGGGGCAGCCATTCTTGCTGGCAGCCGTCTGAAGGAAATCCGATCCGGAATAAGCGGCCGCAGCGGAGTTTGCACCAACAAGGTTGATGGCTCCCAGAACTCCCATTGCGGGGACACCGACTGCGAGGGTTGAAAGGATGCTCCTACGAGACATCCGTGGTTGCATAATCGTCATCGATCCATTCCTTGTTCGTTGACTTTGTTCATTCAGTAATAGCGATCCATGACGAATGGGCCCCTCCGCCAGAAGATCAAAACCTTGCGTGCATTGAAAAACCTCACGACGCTCTGCGAGCCTAACACCGAGAGGGTCACCTCCCTGATGAAATCTCAGCTTCCTCCCAGCTTTCCCATCAGACCGTTTGTTCCGCACGAAAGGTTGAAGAAGGACGACGGAGGCATCGATACCGCCGAGACAGCTGCCCACCAGGCTCGCGCAAAGCGATCAAAATGCTCTCTGACTAGGGGTTTTTACCCGCATGCTCGGCCAGATCACGGATCCAGGCCAGCACATGAACGACCCCGACCGCGATCCGGATGGGTCGTCACCATGCCGACCGAAAGGAGGACAAGCCCGCCCACAAGACTTTGCAAATGAAAATAAACCGTGGTCAATCCGGGCACCCCGAGCCCTCCAGATCCCCGTCGGCACCGGCTTCACGAACGCTTCGAGCGCCCCGTTCCAACCTGACCGGACACCGATCCGCTCGCAGTTCCAGCCCACTCCCCGAAGCGCCCGGTCTCCCGACCAGAGCGGACGTCAACGGCGGATCACACGAGACGCGACACACACCGTCGCCTCCATAGCGCACGCAGATCGACTGGGGGCGAGATATGAGACCCTGGCCGCCCGCCATCACGCAGGCGGCACATCAGCAGTCTCAGGGAACTACGGGCTCTGCGGTCCTATGTCGCTCGTCGAGGACACGTCTCCCACTGCCACCCCGATGTGGCACACAAAAGACCTGGGTCGCCTGATCGTGCTGGTCGTCGCTGGTTCCAATTCTCCAGTTCCGGTGTCACCACCCGGCTCCCGGTGACCCGGAGGCTTTCCCGTTGTCTCCCCGGCACCCCCCTGAGGGCGACGGAGCCGATGGAACTCTGCGGTCGCGGTCGGTCGCAGGTCCGTTCCCCTGTGGATCCCACGCGCCGCGGCAGTCGATCAGGCGACCCAGGCGAAGTCGGAAACCAGGGTCCCCAGTACCGACCTCGTCTGTTCGGAGGCGCTGCACTCAGTCACTCATGCACATGCCTCTCACAACTTTCCGGCATTGAGGGCCTTCTGCATCTCGACGATGCCGGGCGCCCCCTCGGGAAACATCCATCCTCTGTGACACCGAAGTGCCGTTGAATGGCGCGGATCGTGTCCGGACCGATCAGGCCATCGACCTCGGAGCCCACCACCTGCTGGACCGCTCGGATGACGGTTGATCCCGTAGCGGCGGCTTCAGAGACCCACTCCCATCCGCTGACCAGGGCCGGATTGGCAGTCTTCCAGCCGGTGTACTGCCGCGACACCACACCATCGACGGGCGTGCCAAGCACCTCTTGGAGCTTGCTGGTGGTGGCGGAACCCCAGTACCCGTCCGCGTCCAAGAGTCCATCGTTCTCATTGATCACGTCGGGCGGCGATGGAATTTCCGAAGAACCCGCAGCCAGGACCTTCAACTCCGGGATCTTGCTCATGTAGGTACCCGGGCACCCAGTGGAGGAGAACGCCTGATGCGGTTCTGAGCCACAGGGGGCCGAGACTGCCGTTGAGCTTCTGCACCAGGTCCCACACCCTGCTCACGGTGGCGTCATCCATCTCGGGGCGGCACTCGATGCCGATGCTCTGAGCGTTGATGTCGTAGACACCCGCATGGAATGCGGTGTCCTCCAGACCGACGAGCTGGGTGACACGCTCCCCGCTCACCACGTAATGAGCGGAGGACCAGCGGGCGTTCTCGCCAGCCAGGTAGTTCACCACGCCCTGGTGAGACTGGCCACGGGGCTCCCCCACCAATGGATGACGATTCCGCTGATTCTGGTCGCCTCGCCGGATTTGAGATTACGGCCCGGCGCGTAGCGAATAGCCTGCTGGAAGTCATCGGCGAAATCTGTTGCCCGAGCCGCGGTGCCGGTACCGACCAGGAACCCGCCAGCCACCCCCAGCATCGAGGCGGAACGCAGAATCGCACGTCGGCTCGGCCCCTCAGTGGGCCTGGATCTGACCGGAATCACGTGTTCACTTCCTTCCTGCGGGGTGCTGGCTCTCATCACAGTGCCGAACATGGCGTCGCCGCTGCGAGCGTAACACCGCAAACCGGGTTTTCCTAAAGATTCTCAGCCTTCCGTCAGGAAAAGAAACGGGTCCGAGTAGGTCTCCGCCGCCCCACACACCCGTTTCGTTCACCGCCGCCAACCCCACCCAGAGCCTCTCTGGAACGCGTTAAATGCGTTCTGACTAGGACTTTTAGGAAATCCTGTTGGATCGTCACGACGGGATCAGAGAGCAGCCGGACCACGTCACCTCGCCCTCTGCAAGCCGCCACGCCGTCCAAAAGTACGACATCGCTCACTTCACGATTCGTTATCTGAGGAGTATCTGAGAGCAAACTGAGACGCCGATCCGGGCCTTGGAGGAGGGAGCTGTTCCCGACCCTTGCAGGTCGGCCCTCAGACGCGGGTGACCGCGATCCCTCGGGGACCACCTGACCGTCGTGGTAGGGAATGACCGCATGAAACTGAGGTCCGTCGTCAAAAACCAGAGGCAGGAAGTGGCGGTCGCCCTCCCACATCGGCAGGGTCACCGAGTTCAGCGAGGGGAACCCAACGCAGCGGGCCGTCGTCGTTGCGCTCGGGGGCTCGCCGACGAAGTCGTCGACGAGAAAGACCAGCCCGAACCAGTCACTGCCGTCCGAACCGAATCCCGGCCAGGCGATGCTGCCGCGCAGCCGCAGGGAGGTCGCATCGATTCCGGCCTCCTCGCGAAGTTCTCGCCTCAGACAGATGACGGCGTCCTCACCGGGTTCCAGCTTGCCGCCAAGGCCGTTCCATTTGCCGCGGTGGTCGTCGCCGGCGCGCTGGCGGTGCACCAGCAGCACCCGACCGTCGCGGACGACGTATCCGAGGGTGCCGATGACGGCCCGAAACACCGCTGAACCTCAGACCACGCGGTGCAGCCAGCCGTGCCGATCCTCGGCGCGACCGAACTGGATGTCCAAGAGGTGAGCGCGCAGCTCGCGGGTGCGCGGGCCAGGCTCCCCGTCACCGACGACCTGCGCACCGTGTTCGGGAGAGTCGAAGCCCACGATCGGGGTGATGACGGCAGCCGTGCCGCAAGCGAAGGTTTCGGTCACCCGGCCCGAGGCGATGCCGTCGCGCAGCTCGTCGATGGAGATGGGCCGCTCGACGGGGGTGAGGCCGTGTTCGGAGGCCAAGGTGAGCAGCGAGTCGCGGGTGACGCCGTCCAGGATCGATCCGAGCGTGGGGGTGACGAGCTGGTCGTCGGCGGTGACCATCATGAAGTTCATGGTTCCGCACTCCTCCAGCCAGCGGTGTTCGGCGCCGTCGAGGTGAAGCACCTGTCCGCAGCCGTGAGCGGCGGCCTCGTTGGCGGCGGCGAGGCTGGCGGCGTAGTTTCCACCGCACTTCGCGGTGCCGGTGCCGCCGGGCGCAGCCCGCGTGTAGTTGAGGGGTGACCCACAGCTTCACGGGGGCCGGATAGTAAACGCCAACGGGCGAAGCGAGCAGGCCGTAGCGGTAGTTCTTGGCCTCACGCACCCCGAGATAGGGTTCGTCGGCGATCTCGAAGGGACGCAGGTACAAGCTGCGCTCCCCGTCGGGTTGCGGCACCCACGCCTGTTCCAGAGCGACCAGCTCGTCGAGGGCGGCGAGGAACAGGGTCCTCCGGCAGGGTGCCATCTCGAGGCGTTCAGCGGAGGAGATGAAACGCCGCGCGTTCTTCTCGGGACGAAACAGCCACACCGAGTCGGCATGGCGGTAGGCCTTCAGCCCCTCGAAGATCTCCTGTCCGTAGTGGAAGACCGCGGCGGCGGGGTGCAGCTGCCACTGGCCCGTCGGGATGATGCGGGCGTCGTGCCACCCGAGGCCATCGGTGTAGTCGGCGACGGCCATGTGGTCGGCATAGAACTTCCCGAACACCGGATCCGCCACGATGGCGGCGCGCTCGGCCTCGGGCGTGGGCTGGTCGGTGCGGTGGAGTTCGAACAGTGACATGCCCGCAGACTAGTCCACCGGCAGGGGACAGCGCCGGCATCATGTTCATTCCCGGGACGATCCACTCTGCGACGGCTTTATCTATTTCGGCACAACAACTTCGGCACAACAACCAGAGCTATTCTGGACAAAAGTCGATAACACAGCTCGCCGGGCAGGATCCTTCTCCGAAACGCCTGTATTCACGGGCTGGCACTCATCCGACTCTCCCTTGGACTTGACTTCCTAAGAATCCTGAGAGAACCTTTCCACGTTCATACCCAGACAGGAGATGCCGATGCGCAAGCTTGTGATCTGGCTCACCGCAGCCGCGGTGGCCATCGCAGGAATTGTTCTAGCAGCATCCGCAACAGCCGAGGGCGAGAAGCCCACGGTCGGACCGTCAGTGGTCGGAATCCACGCACCTTGCCCCGTCACCCACCCCTGGCCGAGCGACAACGCACCCATCTCGGAGATCGGCAACCAGCTGTCCCAGAACTTCGGGGTGACCCTGGCCGGTGACGGATGGACCGACGCGAACCGCACCCAGATCAGCGTCGTGTGGCAGGCCCTCGACTCCGTCTCCTGCACCGACTTCCTGCCCAACCTCAAGGCAAAGGTGTCTGGAACCATTGGCATCAACGCCGCCCACATCAGTGGATTCGCCTGGGGCGACTGGTCGCTGACAAAACCTGGGTACCTGACCTTCGACTTCACCAAGTGGAAGGAAGCCGTCGATCTCGGTGACATCGGGCGCCTGTCGCGCATCGTCATCCACGAGTTCACCCACATCTTCAACGCTGACCGCGACTCCAACCCCAAGTACTGGAGCGAGTTCCAACACCTCGCCGCCAAGCAGGGCGTCTTCAGCTCCTACGCCGGCAGGAACAACCTGGAGACCCTCCCCGAGGTCGTCGGCTACTACGTGGCCCGCTGCGCCAAGGACAACCCCTACGACACTGGCCAGTTCAATGACTACTACGAGTGGGTCAAGACCACCATCTTCGCGGGCCGCGAGTTCGGCCCCGCGCCCGGCACCAAGGCCACCTGCGACGTGACCCCGGAGCAGATCCCCACCCCTGAGCCTTCCACACCCGACTGGGTGAAGGCGCTCAGCGGCGAGTGACCACCGGACTCCGGGTGTCGCTAGGCTCTGAGGCATGAGCAAGACCACCATGCCCTCCGTGCAGGGCCCCAAGGGATCCAAGCCGACCCTCACCTTCCCCGGACCCGATGCCCCCGACGGCCTTCACGTGCAGCTGCTCGACGCCGGAACCGGTCCGGAGGTCAAGGCAGGCGACACCATCTCGGCCCACTACCTCGGACGGTCCTGGAACGGATCGGTTTTCGACAACTCCTACGACCGGGGCCAACCACTGAGCTTCCGCGTCGGCGTCGGTGAGGTCATCCGCGGCTGGGACGACGGTCTCGTGGGCCAACGCGTCGGTTCCCGGGTCCTGCTGTCCAGCCCAGCCGAGCTCGGCTACGGCGACCACGGCGTCCCGCAGGCCGGCATCAAGGGCGGGGCGACCCTGGTCTTCGTCACCGAGATCCTCAGCGCCTCCTGAGAAGCCGCTCCCCCACGGCCAGGTGAGCCGGAACGCGACGAAGGAGCGCCGAGTCGTACCCGACTGCACCGCCCAGAACCTCTACACTTTCCGCGGGCTTGATGGGAAAGGAGCACGAGGTGGCAAGGACCGGGCGGCTGGCCTGGATCGTGTGGGGCGTCGGCATCCTCGCGTACTGCGCCGCAATCCTGCAGCGCACCAGCCTCAGGGTCCTCGGGATCCAGACCGCGAACCACTTTGGCACCAGCATCGGCATCATCTCCACCTTCGTGATGGTCCAGCTCGCGACCTACGCGCTGGCGCAGCTGCCCGCCGGGGTGCTGGTGGATCGCTACGGGTCGCGGGTGGTGATGATCACGGGTTCCGGAGTGATGGTCGCCGCACAGGTGATCATGGCCTTCGCCGATTCCCTTCCCCTGGCCTTCGCCGCCCGCATCCTGTTGGGGATCGGCGACGCCTGCATGTACGGGTCGGTGCTGCGGCTCATCCCCGAGTGGTTCGCGCCGTCGCGGGTGCCGGTCCTGACGCAGCTCGCCGGGTTGCTGGGGCAGCTGGGGCAGGTGGCCTCCGCGACCTTCCTGCTTCCCCTGTTCAACGCCCAGGGCTGGATGTGGGCTTTCCTGGGCGCGGCCCTCGCATCCGTCGCGGCGGGGGTCATGAGCGCGTTCTGGGTTCGCGACGTGCCCCCGGTCGGACCCGCCCCGCCCCGAGGGAGGAGAAACTCTCCGACCTGCCCCGCGGCATCGCCGACGCCTGGCGGCATCCCGCGACCAGCTCGGGTTCTGGGTGCACTTCACTGGCGGTTTCAGCATCAACGTGTTCGCGATGATCTGGGGCATCCCCTGGCTGCAACAGGCAGAGGGACGCTCGGAGGCCGAGGCCGCCTTCCTGTTCAGTCTCACCGTCTACGGTTCCATCGTCTTCTCACCGCTGCTGGGTTGGCTGACCTCGCGTCACCCGCTGCGTCGCAGCAACCTGGCTCTCACCGTCATCGGGGGCAACATGCTCGGGTGGGCGGCGGCGCTGCTGTGGCCGGGCCGGGCGCCGTGGTGGTTGCTGATCTTCCTGGTGGTCGCAATGTCCGCGGGCGGTCCGGGCACCGGCATCGGATTCGACTATCCCCGCACCCTGCTGCCCCCGCACCGCCTCGGCGCTGCCAACGGCCTGGTCATCACCGGTTCCTTCACAGGCGCCACCGTGAGTCTGCTGGCCATCAGCGCCTTCCTGGGCTGGCTCAATCCCGCCGGCGACTACACCGCCGAACAACTCAACCAGGCCATGGCGTTGCAGTTCCGTTCTTCGCCGTCGGTCTGATCGGTATCTTCAGCACCCGCCATCGGCTGCGCACCATGATGCGTCCCACGGGGTGATCGTCCCGACCTGGCGGGAAGTGGTGCAGAGAATCCGCGCCAGCAGGCATCACTGACAGCCGGCCCCTGCTGGTTGAGCCGGGCCGCGACAAAGGAGCGGTCCGAGTCGAAAACTCACGATGTTTGATGAATCGTCCTGGGTTTCGTTTCTGCTTGGTTCCTTGCTCAGCGAGTGCTGGCTGGGTTGAAATGGGACCGGGCTGGTGGGTTGTTTCGTCCTCGGTCAGGGGTGTGGTGGCCGAGTCCTTGTCTTAGTCCTTCCGTTTCAGGAGGCGTGCACCTTCCACACCCTGTAGATGCCGTAGTTCTTCTCGTGCAAACGTTTGATCACGGCAATGAGCAACTCGTTGCGTAGGGTGGCGCGCGGAAGCCGGGCGGGTTTTCGCGGCGCGATACCTGCGGGAGGTCAGGAATCCTGGCGCCGTATCGCCCTGAGGACGCGGCGCAGGGAACTCGACCCCGCGGCAGCGATGCCACACGTGTAGTGTCTCCGGACTCATACCGAGCAGGCCCTCGATATGTCGGAGCGCGGTCATCAGGTTCCGATGCTCGCCGGAAGCACGGGCCTGGTCAAGCATCCGCAGCACGCGCTCACCCTTCTCGGGAGAGTACTTCTGGTTCATCGTGGACCACCCTGACTCCACGAACGGAACGAGACCCAAGGCGATTCAAACGAAGTCAAGACCAGCAAATCGCAGGAGTGCCCTTGACGGGTTGATCAACCCTAGCCCGTACCTCGTAAATAAGTCTCCTGACTACTGTCGTTGCGAAGATCATGCTGGCTGGTGGTCTCACCTGCGAGGCAGACGCAGCACATCGCGCTGCGGTCGCGCATCGCATGTACCTCCCCATCCACTGGCGGAGTGACGGTCGTGAACAGACTGTCAACAATTGCTGCGGCGTGACGAGCCGCAAGAATCTATGTCAATGGATAGTTAGCTAAAGATGGGTGCTGCTGTCGAGAAGCTGGGTGCTAACGTCAACTCTTTCGGAAAAGAAAAACCAAGAGAACTCTAGCGTAAGCACGCTTTCGTACATACACTTCCAGCATGGAACAGAGTCCATAACCTGATCAGTCCAAAAGGAGGATGCTATGGAACTGTTCATCGCTGAGAGCTCTCGGCGTCGGCGGCAACGAGGCTGCGAACCAGATCTTCACCATCGTCATGAATGCTGGAAGTGCACTCTTTATCGCATCGGCGATCGCCATCCTGATTACTTTGGGGTGGGCCGGTATTGCATCGGTTGGTTGGACCACCTTCTTCATGACCGTGAAGAGCCTCGCGAAGAAGTACGGTACGCGTGCAGCCGTGGCGTACTGAGACTCATAGGGCCTGTGGCAGGGCAGAATTTCTCGTCAGCCACAGGCCTGAGGTCGTGACCAGAAAGTGCTGAGCATTGATGAGAAATATCAGATTTTCTTTCTCCTGAACAAGAATGCTGACCTGTCTACATCGCAGCTATGGTCGTCTTTCCGTAAAAATCAACGTATGCAGGTGGTATCCCACCCTTATCATCATGCGCTGGGTTTTACAGGCCGTCGTCAGTGGCATTTCACTCGCGATCGTCGGGCGGTACATGAACAAGGGTTTCCTGGTTTTTGGCTTCGACGGTTATTGCACTCACGACTCTATCGCCATTGTTTGACGATATCGATGTTCAACTAAGACGTTATAAATCGGAATACTTTACACACCCTCATGAGGGAGCGAGAAAAACTGGGATACTTTCTGATTGACAATATCTTTTGGTTCTCAGCTTTTAGGAATCTCAGGGACAATGATTTTCTGGAGCCAAATCGCGATTCTTTTCAGGGGGATGGCGTACTGCTCTGCTTCTAGCCGTAGTCGCGCTGGCTTCCTACACCGTATTCATCGCCCATTCTTTCTTCCAGAATGAGGGTGAATAGCATATCTGGAATGGTTTCGTATGCCTTGACCGGAGTTGCCATCACCGCGGTTTCGGCATTAATTTTTCTCCAGCATGTTTACCCTCATCTCAGAACTCAAGACAGCAGTTGCAGAAGGTAGGGAGAGGTCTTTGAGGGAGAAGCGATGGGTCTTCTATATGGCTCGGCGCTTAGCGCGGTGAATGACATCTATAGCAGCGCGGGGTTCTTTTTCTCGGGATCGATCATTCTGGTCATTCTCGTAATTACGGTACTTCTCGTGCGGTCTTCCCGCATGGGAACCATGACCCCTAGCGGCTTTCGAAGCCACTATGTCGATAGTGCACTCAGGTCGATAAGAATAACCTCCTTCGAACATGTGACCGCGGCTCAGCTGCGAGGGCCTCTCGCCGCGTTACGGACACAGTGAGCTCAATGTCTTGTTCCAATGGAGTTCTGGTTATTAGTCGGCTTTACCCTCTCGGTGATCCCCACATTGAGCAATCCGGCAGCGATTCTTTCGCTCATTGCAATACAGATTTATATATTGACCATGGCGGTGCATCGGGGATTCGCTGCTCACTACCCAGCTGTCTTCGAGTTCGGCTCGGCGATCAAAACCTTGCGAGTCTTCAGGGCAAAACAGATTCCTCCATGAGGATGAAGTATTACAGGGTCATCTGAAAAACTCTTGCGGCACTTGAGCATTCTCCCGGTTTTCCTTCTGTCGGGTGGATATATATTGCTAGTAATTTTGCTCTCCGGTAATTCTCTTGATATCGGAATGAGTATCGCCACCTTGATTGGAGGATTAATATTCACTTCCATCTTGGCTTTCCCCATGCCCAGACTCTGCATGGCATCGCCAATCGACGCCATCGAGGTGCTTCTTCGGAAGGCGGATGCCCTGTCCCCGAGGATGAGTTTTCGAGGATCTCGTCAGCCTGTCCGGATATCGAGCCCTCCGCTCCATTCGCATGATGCCTATTTTCTTGGTGCAGACGGCAATAGTTTTTACTCTCGTTCTTTTTCCCGTGCTCGGCTTTCTCGAAGGTGCGACCTGGTGGATCTTCCTTGCCGGGGTCTTGGTCGCACCCCGGTTAGCGTTTTTCATTGCCTCTCACAGATCAGGCGGGGTGAATTAAATGAATCTTGCATTCTATAGGATTGGAAATCTGGTTCTGGTGTCAATTGCTGCCGTGATCGGTTTTCTATGTGGGCTCCATTTCGGCGGCAATTCCCCGCGTGTTGCCGCTCACAATAGACTCTCGATGTGGACGGTTCTGAGCAACAATCTTCGAGTTGGTGGCCTGATCATCCTCCTTGGCCTGATTTCCCTCGGGGTCGGTTCGCTCATTTTTGATTGCGTACAATCAAGTGATATTTGGAGCAGCGGTAAGTGGGGTTTATATGCAGAGCGGCTGGGGAGCCCATCGTCACTGGGGTCTTACCTCATGCGTTACCAGAACTCGCCGCGACGGCGATATGTGGTGTTCTGGGATTCGAAAGTTGGCGCGCCCTCAGGATCATCAAAAGAAGAATCGTTTCCGGAGACAAAATTCCCTTCGGCGCCAGGGGATAATTGTCCTTGGCTGCTGCGCCCTGGGACTTTATCTTCTCGGCGCCATTATCGAATCTACGATCTCATACGTGAAGGTTGGTTGAGTGATGGAAACAAGTGCGCTTCTATTGCTGGAAGGGTTGACATTCGGTTACGACGAATCCCCCTTGTTTGATAATCTTGATCTCGATTTCCTCGAAGGGTCTTTTAGTGCTGCTGAGAGGAAAGAACGGGAGCGGGAAGACGACGCTCTGTGACATCTTGACGGGTGTACTCAAGGCCGATTTGCGCCGCTGCCTGTGGCGCGATAAGGAGATCAAACAGGAGGATTTGCGTCTGCTGGTCGCCTACGCTTCCCAAGAGCCTGAGTTCTTCCCGGCGCTCAGTGGCATGGAGAACCTTCACCTGCTCCAGCTCCTCTCCAACGAGACTCCAGCTACCGAGAGAGGCCATGGCCTTCGCTCGGGAATGAGAGGCTAAGTGGGGTCGATCTTGAGAGGAAGCAGGTCGGAAATTATTCAGGGAGAATGCGCCAAAAACTCTGGATCGCGGCACACCCTGGCCACATCGCGCGAGTTTGTGATCCTAGACAGAGCCGTTCACTCATCTCGATGATGAAACCGCCGGGCAGATCGCTCGGATGCTGCACATCGACCCCAGGACTCGACTCCTCGTGAGTCACCAGATTCCAGAAGGAATTGAGTTCTCTGACGTCATTGATCTCATCGAGAGGAAGAAGAATGAAGAAATCTGCCAAGGCCCTGGAATATGGCGGATACGCTTTCGCGTTGATACTCGCCATCACGATCCGCCTGACCGGCGCTTCCGCATGGTGGATTGCCGGCGTCGTGGTATTCATCTTCGCTTGGGGTGGGTATTTCCGCAAGCTGAGTGGAGACCGAAAAGAAAGCCCGGGAAACGGAGAAGACTGATCCGCGCATGGTGCACTCAACACAATCCTCTCCCGCTACGTAGACGTGACGCAGAGGGTGGGTAAAAACACTCTGCAAAAGCGTCGTTTCCCTGCTACGTGGACGTGACCCCTGTCTCAGGCCCCGGAATGCGTGTGGGGTGTTTTCAGCGGACTACTCACCCAATGGGCCTACGGTCAGGCCCGACCACCGTCCATGCGACCTGAGGAGCCCTGGCTGGAGTGGTTCAGAACAGAGCCCTCGGGTTCCTGGGGTTGGGCGTAGGGCGGGATCGACCCCGTTGAACAGTGTCGAGACCGAGTTTCCGCTGTGGATGCGGGCGATGGCTTCCGCGAACAGCGAGGCGACGCTCAGCACCTTCAGGCCCGGGAAGTTCTCCGGGGGCGGGGACGGTGTTGGTGGAAACCACCTCCGAGATGTGGGTGGCGGAGGTGAGACGCTCCACCGCCGAGCCTGAAAACAGGCCGTGGGTGCAGGCGATGGAGGCCTCGACGCAGCCGAAATCGGCCAGCCGGGAGACGATCTCGACGATCGACCCGCCCGTGGCGATCTCATCGTCGAGGACGATGGCCTTCTTGCCCGCGACGTCACCGACCACCGACGAGATCACCACCTTGTCGTCGGCGAGGCGTTGTTTGTTGCCGGCGGCCACTGGAAGTCCAAGGAGCCGCGCCAGCAGCGTCGCCTGTTTGGCGTTGCCGAGGTCCGGGGACACGACAACGTGGTTGCTGAGGTCGCGTCCACGGTAGTGGTCGGCGATGACGCCGAGCGCCGTGAGGTGATCCACCGGCACGGAAAAGAATCCGTGCACCTGCGGCGCGTGGAGGTTCATCGTCAGTACCCGGTCGACGCCGGCGGTGACCAGTAGGTCGGCGACGAGACGGCCTCCAGGGAGATGCGGGAGGCGTCCTTTTTGTCGGATCGGGCGTAGGCGTAGTGCGGGATCACCGCCGTGATCTGCGTCGCCGACGCGCCACGGGCCGCGTTGACCATCAGCAGCAGCTCCATCAGATGCTCCTGGGTGGGCGGCACGAGAGCTGCACGATGTAGACGTCGCGCTGCCGGCAGTTGGCGAGCAACTGGGCCTGAAGGCAGTCGTTGCTGAACCGGGAGATCTTCACATGGCTCCGGGAACCTCCAAATGGTCGCAGATCTCATCAGCCAGCGCATGATGGGCGGAACCGGAGAAAACGACGATGCCCTTCACGGTCTCTCTTGATAGACGGCTGTATGTCCCCACCCTAGTGGGGAGGCCGTCGCCGAGACCGTCAAAGGGCGCCGCGACACGACACCCGTCACAACTGCTGTCAACGACCGCCCGCGAGACGACGGCGCAGGGCACGTCCCATCCGGGTGAAGTCGTCGCCCAGTTCGTTGTCGGTGACGGTGTAGGCCCAGGTGGCGCTGGGGATGCGGGACCCCAGCGATTCCAGGTCAAGCCGCCCGTTAATGACTGGGGCCTCCAGGGAGGGTGGCGACGGCGTCGTCGAGGATGCTCTCGGCGAGTCCCTGATAGGCGGCACCCATCTCCTTCTCGAACTCGGTCAGCGGATCCTCACGGGCCAGCACCCGCAGATGGATGCCCTCGCGCAGCTCGGCTGCGTGCCCGAGATGTGCACTCCAGGCGGCATCGATGGCCGCGACCAGCGCCAGCCGGGCCCCCGCCTCGAGTTCGTCCTCCCCGACCCGCTCGCCCAGCTCCGCGACCCCCTCGGGCGCGTGGTCGGCGAGCCGGTCGAGGGCCTCGGGCCCCTCGAGACACGTTTCGCGCACCTCGACGAGGTGGGCGCGTTGGCGGCGCAGTAGCTCGCCGTAACGCCACGACAGCCACCTCAGGTTGCGCTGCTCGCCGTCGCTGATCCGCTGCGTATGATCCACGACCCCCAGGACGCGACGGTTCGCACGGCACTGCTCGACCTCACCGTCGCTGTCCACGACCGCGGGGTCGGGATGGTCGGGGTCGTTGTCGGTGACGAGGCGGTCCTCGAGGCTGGCGAGGAACACGGACTCCCCGGATCGCCCTGCCGTCCGGCGCGACCGCGGAGCTGGTCGTCGAGCCGGGCGCTGGGGAAACGCCCCACCCCGACCACCAGCAGCCCGCCCGCGTCGACGGCCTCGGGTGAGGGCACCACGTCGGTGCCGCGCCCGGCCATCTGCGTCGAGACCGTGACCCGGCCCGCCTCCCCGGCCCGCGAGATGATCGCGGCCTCCTCGGTGGCGTTGCGGGCGTTCAGCAGCACGCAGTCGACGCCGAGGCCGCGCAGCAGGTCCGCGATTCGCTCCGATTCCCTCACGCTCTGGGTCGCGACCAGCACGGGTCGTCCCCGCTCCCCGGATTCCCGGACGAGGTTCGCCAGGGCCGCGTCGCGATGCTCGGAGGCGGCGTAGAGCCGGGTGGGCTGATCGGTGCGGCGGCACGGCAGATGCGATGGGATCACCGCGACCTGCAGCCCGTACAGGGATTCGAGTTCCTCCTCGGCGGACCGCATGGTCGCGCTCATGCCGACGAGTTTGTCGTAGCCACCGACCAGTTCCGCGATGACGAGCTGGTCGAGGACCTGAGGCCGGGGGCGGTCTCGAGGGCTTCCTTTGCCTCAACGGCGAGCTGCAGCCCGTCGGGGCCAGCGTTGCAGCCGGTCCACCCTTCCCCGCGACCCGCTGACGAGCCAGACACGGTCGTCGGCGACGAGGTAGTCGACGTCGCGTTCCAGGGCGGCGTGGGCGTGGAGGGCGAGGTTCAGGGAGACGAGGAACTCGGAGTCGCTGCCGAACAGGTCGCGGTCGGGTGGTCGTCCTCGACGCGGCGCAATCCGTTGTCGGTGAGGTGGACGGTGCAACGATCGGGCGCGACGACGTAGTCGCGGCCCTGCCTCGAGGCCCCGCACGTAGGAAGCGAGCACCAGGGCGTGTTCGTCGCGGTGCGGTTCGGCGTCGGCGGCGAGCACCAGGGGCACGCGGGCCTCGTCGAGCAGGACCGCGTCGGCCTCGTCGACGAGCACCACCTCGCGGCGAGCCCCGGTGCGTTCCCCGGGCCGGGCGGCGAGGCGGTCGCGGAGCAGGTCGAAACCGGCTTCGGCCACCGAGGAGTAGGTGATGTCGGCGGCGTAGGGCGACTTGTCGGGCGATGAGGTCCTGGTCGGCCTGCACAGCAGCGCAGGTCAGCCCAAGGCCGCGGTACAGCGGACCCATCCAGTCGGCGTCGCGGGCCGCGAGGTAGTCGTTGGCGGTCAGCACGTGGACGTGGCGCCCCTCCAGGGCCCAGCCGGCGGCGGCCATCGCACCCAGGAGGGTCTTGCCCTCCCGGTCGCCAGTTCGATGGAGAACCCTCGCAGCAGGGCGGCGGCGGCCAGGTACTGGTTGGGGAAGGGAGCGAGACCCACCTCCCGCCCCGCCACCTCGCCTGCGACCGCCAGGAAACCAGCCAGGTCGGCGTCGCCGGTCACATCGAGCCGGGCAGGGGACCTCAGGTGGATCCTCCGGCATGGCCTCCACGACCCGTCGGAGGCGTTTGAGGCGTTTGTCGTTGGCGGAACGCCACATGGACTCGCGCAGACGGTCGGCGACGGATGTGAGGGCACGATGACTCCTGGGTCGGGTGTCATCCAGCCCTAGGGACGTGGCGCGCATGTGGTCGGGGAGGAACCCGATGCGGACACCCGGGGCCGCGTCGCCTCACGGGAGTGGAACATCGCCCATGTTACGGTGGATTCACTTCTGTATCCAAACAGACGTCAGGAAGGACTTCCCCGCATGTCGGACTCACTCTCCCGTCGCGCCACCATCGGCCTCATGGCGACCATCGCGTCCGGGGCCCCTGCTGCATCATCAGTCTCAGCAGGCTTCGGCAGCCACGCCGAGCACCCCGTTCACTTTCACCGCATCCAACGGCTCGAGCTCCGGATGCAGGTTCTACCTCCGCCGGCGCCACCAAAGGCCGGGCTGGTCGTCTACCTCGACGGCGACGGCCAGCAGCTCCACGACCAAGACAACGACGGCGACAACCCGAACTTCCCCGGCGGCCTGGCCGGCCCCGACAGCATCGTGGAGGCCGCGCTCGCGCGAGGCCACGATGTTCTCTCGGTACACACCCCGAGCGCAGACGGCACGTGGTGGCACACCGACCACAACGCGAAGATCATCTACCTCAACGAGCTGCTCCAGCACGTGCGGACCACGTACGGGGCAAACACCGCTGCCCTGTGGCTGGTGGGCTACTCCGGGGGCTCGGAGTTCATCACCCGATACTTCTTCCCCCACCGCGCCAACGACATCGAGACTGGCGGTTTCCTCGTCTTCGGGGGCGGCGACGCCCCAGGCCCGAGTGGACCGGATCCTTCTCCCAGTACGCGAAGTCGAATCTGTCGCTGAACCTGGTGACGGGGAACCCGACCGCACCGACGACTACGACGCCCTGGGCGGAGCCCAAGACCGCCGCCTTCTACCGGGTCCGCGGGATTCGAGCACGTGTGGTCGCACTGGCCCCAAGAACGCGATCACCCTCACCATCACCCACGACTTCGGCACCTACCTCGGCACCGTGATCGACGCCTACAACGAGGAGTAAAAACCTCCCACACAGGCGGCTGAAGAAGCACCAGGAGCGGTGAACCGACCCCGTGTTAGCGTGAAGCCAATAACTTCAGTCAGACGGTTCCGCGGATGGTGGGAAATGGAGCAGGGGACCGTCGTGGGGACGCATCAGTACAGACAACGCAATGGGACCGCACGCGGCCCCCTGTTGTTGGCGTGCCACCGAGACGGTCGTAGCGACGCGCGACCGCGTCCGCAGGAATCTCAGGGGGTCGAAAGGAAGGTTTTGTCAATGTCAGCTCATCTCTCACGTCGCGCCGTCACAGGCCTCATGGCGGCGACTCTCGCCTCCGGCGCGTACCTGTCGCAGGCGGTTCCCCAAGGCCTCGGCGCGGTGAACAGCACATCTTTCACCTTCACCGACTCCGCCGGCACGAGTTCCAGCGCCCGCTTCTACCCGTACCGGTTCTGTGAGGACCGGGCTGGTCGTCTATCTCGACTGCAAGGACCATCCGCTGCACGACCAGGACCACGACGGCGACAACGCGAACCTGCCCGGTGGCCTGGCCGGCCCCGGCAGCATCGTGGAAGCCGCCACCGCGCGGGGTTTCGACGTCGTCTCGGTACGCACCCCCAGCACGGACGGATCGTGGGTGACGACCCCAACCGATGTGAAGATCACCTATCTCACGGAGCTGATCCAGCACGTGCAGTCCGCCTACGGGGCGAATCCGGCGGTCCTGTGGCTCGTCGGCTACGCTGAGGGCGCGGATTTCATCACCATGGATTTCTTCCCCAAGTACGTCAACACCATGCAGGATGGCGGTCTTCTCGCCCTCGGTGGCGGCGACGGACCCACGCCGCCGCCGATCTGGGGCGACAATGTTTCCCAGCACGCGAAGTCAACCCTGTCGCTGAACTTCGTGACGGGCGAGAAGGACGAAACCGCCTACAGTGGAGCCATCAACAGCGCGAAGATAGGCGTCGGCTACTACGAAGCCCTGGGTTTTGAGCATGTCTGGTCGGAATGGCCTGCGAGGCTTGACCACGACTCCCTCGTCCCCGAGTTCGGCGCCTACCTCGGCAAGGTGCTCGACGCCCACAAGGGCTGAGCGGGGACTCTCCGGGATGTCCTTCCCGGGAATCGGCGAACCCGGCTCCCGGGAAGGACCCCGGCCCGGCGAACACCGAGGCACAGGAGTTACGATTTCCCGCATGTTGGCCGCAGTGATCACGTGTTCGGACCGAGCAGTCTCCGGGGCCTACTCCGACCGTTCCGGTCCACTGCTGCGGCAGGCCCTGGACGCTTTGGGGTTCGAGACCCGCGACCCGAGGGTCGTCCCCGACAATCTCGTTATGATTCGTGCCGCCATCCGAGAGGCCGTCGCCTCCGGGGCACGGGTGGTGCTCACCACCGGCGGCACGGGCGTCGGACCGCGCGACGTCACCGTCGAGGCCACCCTCGACCTGCTCGCCTGCGAACTGCCCGGAATCATGGAGGCCATTCGCCGTCACGGCGCCGAGAAGACCCCCGCGCCCTGCTGTCGCGGGGCCTGGCGGGGTGGTGAGTGCGCCGGGACCCGCGCGATCATCATCAATGCGCCCGGATCCGAGGGCGGCGCCTCCGACACCATCGAGGTCGCCGGCCCGCTGCTGCAACACCTCGTCGAACAGCTCGACGGCGCCGATCACTGATCTCGCACTCGGGAAGAGCATCAGGGCCAGTCAAGGAAGGAAACCTCGTGAAATCGGTTGAGCCGGGCCACGACGTAAACCTTCCCTGAAACTGGTTGAGCCGGGCCGCGACGAAGGAGCAGCCCGTGTCGAAAACCACCCCGGCGGCCAAACGACCAGCCCAGCCCCCTCGACCACCCGAGGTAGACTCCGACGAAGATCTCAACCCCCCGCAACTGGGCATCTTGGAGACACCCTCGACCAGGGGTGTTGGAGAGCCGCCGAAAACAGCCTCAGGTGTGTATGGCACCTGACAAGGGGTTTCACCCCATTGAGGACAGGTTCTGTCCGCTACCTGGAAGGGACGGAAGAGTGTGGTGTAAGAACGCACAACAGGGCTTGTCAGGACGACGTGTCAGAGGGGTAAGGTCTGCAACCACCGCGAACCTTAGAGCGGATTGAAACACGCGGAGCTGTGCTCGCGGAATTCGATGTCCCCGCGTCTGCAACCACCGCGAACCTTAGAGCGGATTGAAACCAGAGCCACCACCGTTTCGGTGTACTTGTTTCGGTGGTTCGGGATCGCCCAAGTCCCGGAGGCTTGTTCACAGTCATCCTCAAACGCACCCTGGCCAGGGTTTCACCGACCGCGGCGCCGTCTGTGAATAAGCCTCCTTGCCGCCACCGCGGCCTTGGGTGTTGAACGTTGTGAGGAATCCGGCTTCCTCGCTCCCCGCTTCCTCTGCCGAAACTTTTGCTGGCCTTATCGCTGTTTTGCTGGCTCTAATCCTGTTTTGCTGGCCTTTGTTCACGTTTGCTGGCCTCACAGCGCAGGCAAACGTGAACAAGGCCAGCAAACCACTGGAGCGGGTCCACCTAAGCCCAGCCCGCACCCTGTGAATAAGCCTCCCATACGACACGATGGGACGGGATCTGCCCGGAATCGAGGAGCTTGTACAGATGGGTTCGGCTCACCCGCAGGCGCTACGCCACCTGAGCGGGTGTGTGAGTCGGCCACTGCCACGGACCGGTCTCACTCCCCCATGGTTGGGGGCTGGTTGCCCTCGTCGCGCTGGGCGAGGAAACGCTCCACCGCCGCTGCTATCTCGTCGGCAGAGGGCAGTTCCTCACCGGTGGGTTCGGTGTAGCGGTCGTATTGTTCCTCGAGTTGGCGCAGCAGCTCGCGGGCGGTCTCATCACCCCGGGTGTCAGCCTCGATGGACATCAGATTGGCCTCGGCGGCCAGGTCGAGTTCGTCGGTCGGCAGGGCCAGCCCCGTCACCTCCACGTACTGATGCAGGGATGGTGGCCGCGGCCTGCGTGAAGGATGCGTTCGCGAGTAGTGGGGAAATACGGGGCCGCGGCCCCAAAGCGTTGATCCCGAGAATACCCAGATGGTATTCGAGATAGGACGCGAAAGAGGCCGGGATTTCGAGACGCCTCGATCCAGCGGGGTTCGCCTGCCTCAGATCGGGGTCTGTGGAATGTATCGCCAGGGGTGTGGGGACGCGTGTGCGGGAAAGCCATGGGCATGCGTAACCGGTCAGCAGCATCGAGACGTCAAGTTTTTCGATCAACCCGACCAGCTTCGTCGCGGAACAGCTGCCACCGATGATCGGGTTCCGGACCACGCATCACGAGGTACGGTTTCCCTCGGCGTCGCGCGCCAGGTGCAGGTTCAGCACTGGTTCCTCGAGCGAGGCCCAGTGGTCGCGATCGAAGACCATGGCGGGACGGCGGGCACGGTAGTCGTGGACGAGGTCCATGTTGAAGGACCCGAGCAGTTGGGGCTCGGAATGTTCCAAAAAGGGCCTCGATGAGCGTCGCGCCGACACGTCCCGAGTCGATAAAACCGTCGAAGAAGTAGAACAGCGGCGGTTCTGATCCCGCGACGGTGCCCCACAGGTCTTCGTTGATGGCAAACCAGTCGGACATGTCCCCAGCCTAACCGGTGCAGCGGGAAGATCCCGCTATCCCTGCCACCCGCCGTGGTCTGCAGCACGTCCGGTCTCACGCACGGGAATCATGGCGACCAGCCCGGCGGCCAGCACCAGCGCGATCCCGAGGATGCCGAAATGCGCCGCCGACTCGCCTGCTGGGACGAAGAACGATCCCAGCCACAGGGACAGCACCCACAGCGACGACGCCAGGAAGGACACCGCCCGACCGGTCGTCGCGTACAGCCCGAACACCTCACCCGAGTGTCCTCGGGAATGATGCGCGCCAGGAAGGACCGCGACGCCGATTGCGCTGGCCGACGAACAGGGTCATGGCGATCCCGAAGACCCAGAACACCACCGGCCCCCGGTCGTGGAGCAGGAAGATGCACGACCCCAGCCCCACCAGCGCGCCCAGCGACATCAGGATCACCCTGTTTCGGACCGACCCGGTCGTCCAGGTGCCCGAAGGCGATGGTCGCAATCTCTGCGACGACATTGGCCACCACACCAAAGACGATCACCGCCGCTGGTGAAGCCGAACACCAGTCTCGCCAGCACCGCACCGTAAGTGAACACCCCGCCAGGCCGTCGCGGAACAGCGCGGAAGCCAACAGGAACCAGGTGGTGTGCGGGGAGACGCGGTGAATGCGGATCACGGAACCGATGAGGTCGCGGTAGGCCCGCAGCGGCGACTGGCGCGGCGGCGGTGAGACCACGGGCCGGTCCTTGATGGCCACGAACAGCGGAATGGTGAACAGCACCGTCCAGGCCCCGCACAGCAGCATCGAGTTGCGCACCCGTCGGGACCAATGTCGGTGCCCGCGACGGCGACGATCAACAGCAGGATCGCGATCCCGCCGAGATATCCCATCCCCCAGCCGTATCCGGAGACGCGACCGACGGTGCCGGGGGTGGCCACCTGGTCGATGGCGGCGTAGTAGTTGACGTTGGCCACCCGGAGACGATGTTGCCGATCCCGAGCAACGCCAGGCCCAGCCACAGGTACTGCGCCCGGGCGCGACGAACCACAACACCGCCGAGATCGTCGCCAGCGCCCACGTCTGCCAGCGCAGGTGGAACATCCGCCTCCCGGAACGGTCGGCTCCCTGCCCCAACACCGCCAGCAACGCGATGAGTACTCCTGCGGCGGCCATCGCGACCCCCATCATCATCGCCGGGGAGTCGTCTCCGGGGCCGGTCCCGAACAACGCCCCGGAGGAGATGTAGGTACCTGAACACGAAGGTGGTGATGACGGTCGCGAAGGGCTGGGTGCCCCAGTCCCACATGCACCAGCTGAGGATCCGGGCCCAGGACGTGCGTTGTTCACGCAGCGCGGTGGGCGCCTGGGTCTGAGTTTGACCCACGGGAACAACCTAGTGCCATCTCGTCCCGTCTGTCGTTGCGGACAACTGGCGAAGCAAGACAGCATGGGAGTCCCACCAAATCAAACACTGACCCGGAGAACGTTCCACGTCTTCCTCAAATGTCATCCACTCGGCTACTGTGACTCAGCTCCGGACACCCAAGGTGCCGGTCATCCAGTGCAGCCGCCCTTTCCACACCTCTGGGGCCGTGGGGCTGGTCGCATCGTGGCAGGTATGCCACCGCCCCCGCATGAGTGCAGCTATTGTCGTAATTGGCTTTTCGTTACGAACGTTAGAGGACATCGTGAGCATGGACATGCAGCTGGAGATCGGCGCACAACAGCAGGCAGCCGAAACGGTACTGGACACGTGCGACGAGCCTCGGGGACGTCAAGGGGTTCGCCTCGTCGGTTGAGGAACACCTGAGGAACGTGACGGGATCGGCAGCGGCTTCGGTGGTCGACGTCACCAATCACTGGGCAGAATCATTCAAGGTGTTCCACGAGGATCTCCAGAGATATGCGTATGCACTACTGGAAGTCGACAAAGCTGCGGCAGAAAACGAGGAGTCAGTACAGGGAGCGTTCCAGGACGTCGTGGTGCCATCAGCGCCTGTCCTCCGGCTGGGGTTTGAGGAACCAACCCAAGGAGCACTCCCGGACATCATGAGTGCCATCAGGAATCGAATGGAAAAACTGATATGGGAAAAGAGAACCTTCATCTACAAGCGAAGCTGATGCGCAGGCCTTACAGGACGCCTTCACCAAGATGGCCTCCGACCTGCGCACCAACATGAGGAACATGCAGTCCAAGGTGGATTCTGGACCTGTCAGGCTGAGCCCTGACACGGAGTCCCGAGCAGGCGCAGCAGAAGAAGGGGCAGGAATTCAGTGACCGGGTCCGAAGCACTGACAAAGGCTCTGGAGGACGTGGCGAGCGCCGTAGAGAAAGTTCGAGATCTCGCCCGACAAGGCCGAGGTCGATAACGTCGCCCTCCTGGATTGAAAGGGATGCACATTGCCTTCATATGATTTCGAGGTTGACCTGAAGTCCTTGGGTGAGCGCCGCCAAGAAGACTGCTGAGGTAATACAGCTCAAAAAGACAAGGATGTGGAGGACTACGTTCCAACAGAAAGCGCGTTGGGACACGCCAAGCTCCAGGAATCCGTGAATGATTTTTCAGGATAGATGGAACGCGCCATCAACTCAATGACCAAGGACCTCGAAGGGATATCTCGCTCGTTTGAGCAAGGTAGCCTTTAACTACATCGAGTACTAACACCGCCACCGAAGAGCAGATGCTCTCCGTCAAGAAAAACCGCGGAAGGACTGTCGAAGAACCGAATCATGGAGGATTCTTGATGAACACACCCTGTCTATTCTTGATTATTTCATCATCCCCGGAAACCCAGCGGAAATTCGGGGAGCGAACAAAAATTATGAGAGACCGCGCATCCGATTTCGACGATCTGGGAACGCCTCAAGTCGGTGAGTACGGATGGCTGGCAGGAGCGAGCAGACCGTTTCCATGAGCGTTTCAAGCCCGAGCCGGACAGATGGATCAAAGCTGCGAACGGATTCCGCAGAGCGGCAGCAGCTCTGGATTCCTACGCGGACGCCCTTGCTTCAACACAGGAGAAGGTGCAGATCTGCAAACAGAATTACGAAGAGGCCGTCCGCCGATCAGAAGAGGCCGAGGCAGAGTATGAAAAATCGATTGCCGAAGGATACCAGAAGAAGTCGGAGTGGGAGTCCCAGAACGGGCCGGGCACCTATACTCTGACTATCCGACCATTCGAGGATCCAGGAGAAGAGCAACGAGCAAGGCAATCGACGACTATTTCAATTTGCGCGACGAACTATCGACCCATGGAGACAGTACCGTCGAAGTGCGCGCATCGTGCAACGGGGCCGATGAATCTCGCAACCGGCTCACATCGGGATTGGCGTTCGCAGGTGGAGTAATCCTTGGGGGCGCCTCGAATCAGTAGGGAAAGTCGTCGGATTCACCCTTGATCTTCAGTACGGTATCGCACTGAGAGAGATAACCGATCTCGCAAAAATGGCAACCGGAGAACTCACTCAGGAAGAATGGATTGCCAAGAAATCTCTCCCGCAAATGAGGCCGCAGAGGTAGCACAGGCAGCGATGTCGAACCCCACGGAATTTGGCGGAGCTCTTGTTAACTCGATACCGACATAGACAATCTCAAGGGACGATCCCGCCCGGCTCTTGGCGGATACGATACCAGATGCCGTATTGCTTATGGCCAGCGGCGGGTAAGCGCCCTTTCAAAGGCAGCCAAGACAATCAGGACGGTCAAGGGCGCGGTCGACAAAGGAAACAAACTCAAGGGCGGCATGAAAGCAATGAACGGGACGCTGGACGCCCAACACTCGGAGAAGGCATCGAAAGCGTCGACGAGGCCTCCCAGGAATCCCATCTAGGCAAGCTGCACGAGCTCGCCGATTCCCTGTGATCCCGAGCCACGTCCACTCTCGCGACTCCGCCCTCTACACTGCGTCGCATGGACGCGCTTGAACGGCTGCACTGGCCGAGAAGGCAGCCGAGCGCGAGGCCGTCCGGGCGCAGGTCCTCATCGACCGGTTCGTCGCCGATGCCCTCGCCTCGGGCCTGGAGCCAGTGCCGTTGAGGGCCAGAACCCTCGACGGTCACGAGGTGAGGGACGGATCGCCGCGGCTGGTACCTGCGCCGCGACCGCTCGGTCGCCGTCGACACCGACGGCGGCTACCACCGTCCCGCACGTCCCCGGCGGTTTTCGATGGCACGCCTCAGAGGCGTGAAGCTCGAACCCACCCGCCCGTCGCTGCGGGTGGGACAGGAGGTCGCGACGGAGAAACCGGCGACCTGGAGGAATTCCTCGCCTGGGCGCTTGAGGGAAGAATCCCGCAACGTTCTTGATTCCTCAACCAGATCCTCCCCACGAAAGTGAGCTATCCACAGAAAGACCGCTTTTTCCACAGGTCCTCGTGGAAAGTTTCGCCGGAAAGCTAGGCTTCGCGTGTGAGGGCCACGAAACAGCTGCTTCCCGGCACGATCGGGCTCGACAATTCCAGGAACCGGTGACCTGATGACCACGCTCACCAACCTGGCCTCCCGGGTGGCCGAAAGTTCTGTTTTTCGCGGCCCGCCTCCCACATCGCCCCGTGTGCTACTAGGCTTTGATGCACCGGACGCCACAGGCGACGCCCGAAGAGATGAAAGGCATCATCATGGAGACCACGGAGGCATGCAAGCGAAACCAGAAGCGTAGCGGTCACCCGGGTGGCCCACGCCCAGCTGGAGGCCGTCTGAGGGCCCCTCATGGTTCCCGCCGGAGCGCAGGCACTGCTTTCGCACAGGCGGGCAGCTCGGCAACAAAGGAGAGTCGTGGAAGGCCGAAGACGGCACCTACGGCATCACCCGAAGCTTCCATCCGAAGGAACAGATCCGGTTCTCGTGGCACGCTGCTGAGGGGGCACCAGCCACCTCGTCGACTCAGGATGCGTGCCGTCGACGACGGCACGGAACTGACGCTCGTCCACAGCAACCTGCCCGAGGACGCCGACCTCGAGGCGCTTCGTTCCCGCTGGGAAACGACCTCGAAAACCTGATCGCCGCCGCCGACGGCGACGCGATAGCCCAGGACCCAGGGCCCGTGCACGCGGCCCGACCGACGACCAACCGCCGGTCGGGCCGCGGCTGTTCTCACCCTCGAAATTTCCCCGCGCACCCTCCCGCCCCACACCCACGGGCGTACAGTGAATCAGGACAGACTGGCAACGTGGTCAGTGCACGAATGATCGCGAGGGAGCATCATGATTGAGCTACCGCGAGAAGCGGTGACAGCACCAGACGAGAAGATCCTCCGCACCGCGACGGATTCATGGTCCGCCCGGCACAATCCCGCGAAGGGCATCGGACTGCTCGGAGCCGCGGTCGGTGTGCTCTGCCTCACCTCCTGCGAGTCCGGTGGCGGCCAGCCAGGAAGCCACACGGGCGGGAGGCGAACCTCCGACTACCCGACCTCGGATCCGTCTCCTTCCTCGGCCTGCCAGGCAACGCGCTGCTCGGCCTCGGGCTGATCGTGTGCGCCCTCGGCCTGGGGTTCGGGATCACCTACTCGCAGCTGAACCGCATGCCCGTGCACACAGCGATGCGGGAGGTCTCCGAGCTGATCTACACCACCTGCAAGACCCATCTGAAAACAGCAGGGCCGGTTCCCTGCTGCTGCTGTGGGCCTTCATCGCCACCATCATCGTCGCGTCACTACCCGTTCCTCGTTGACTTCGGGGTGGAAGCGACTCACCGTGGTGATCCTGTTCTCGCTGCTCGGCATGGGCGGCAGCTACGCGGTGGCCTGGTACGGCATCCGCGTCAACACCCTGGCCAACTCCAGCACCGCACACGCCGCGATGTCCGGGCGTCCCTATCCCCTGCCACGACATCCCGCTGCGCTCCGGAATGAGCATCGGCATGGTGCTGATCTCCGTCGAACTGGCGATGATGCTGGTCATCATGGTGTTCCCTGCCCGGGCGAGATCGCGGGTTCGTGTTTCATCGGCTTCGCGATCGGTGAATCGCTGGGCGCGTCGGCGCTGCGCATCGCCGGTGGGATCTTCACCAAGATCGCCGACATCGGTGCCGACCTGATGAAGATCGTCTTCCACATCAAGGGAGGACGACGCCGCAACCCGGCGTGATCGCCGACTGCACAGGTGACAACGCCGGCGACCCGTCGGCCCCTCGGCGGACGGTTTCGAAACCTACGGCGTGACCGGTGTGGCGCTGATCACCTTCATCCTCCTTGGCGTCAAGGACCCGATGGTGCAGGTGCAGCTGCTGGTGTGGATCTTCGTGATCCGCGCCGTGATGGTGGTGGCCTCCGGGATCTCGTACTTCATCAATGCCGCCATCACCCGCGCTCGCTACCGCGACGCCGCCGAGATGGACTTCGAGGCGCCCCTGACGTCGCTGGTGGCTGACCTCGGTGCTGTGCATCCCAGTCACCTTCGGCACCTCCGCGGCACTGATCGGCGGCCTGCCCGACGGGATGTGGTGGAAGCTGTCGCCGATCGTCAGCTGCGGCACCCCTGGCCGGGGCGCTCATCCCGGAGCTGGTGAAGGTGTTCACCTCCACCAACGCCCGCCACACCCGCGAGGTCGTGGTCCCCTCCAACCAGGGCGGGGCGTCGCTGAACATCCTCTCTCGGCCTGGTGGCGGGCAACTTCTCCGGCTACTGGATCGGGGCTGGCGATCACCGGATTGATGGTGGTGAGCTTCCTCATCTCGACGATGGGGCTGGGCCAGATCAAGATCGCCCCCGAGGTGTTCCGCATTCGGGCTGGTCGCGTTCGGTTTCCTGGGCATGGGACCCGTGACGATCGCCGTCGACCCTACGGTCCCGTCACCGACAACGCCCAGTCGGTGTTCGAACTGTCCACCATCGAGGAGATCCCCGGCATCGAGGAGGAGCTGGAACGCGACCACGGCATCCGCCCTGATTTCGAACGCGCCAAGCACTTCCTGGAAGCCAACGACGGCGCAGGCAACACCTTCAAGGCGACGGCGAGCTGGTGCTGATCGGCACCGCCGTGGTGGGGCCACCACCATGATCTTCTCCATCATGATGGGCTGACCAACAAGCTGCACCGAGAACCTGGAGAACCTGTCGCTGCTGCACGCCCCTGTTCCTACTGGGCCTGCTGCTGGGTGGCGCGGTGATCTACTGGTTCACGGGCGCCTCCATGCAGGCCGTCACCACGGGCGCCTACCGGGCCGTGGAGTTCATCAAACAGAACCTGCGCCTCGACGGCGAGACGAAGGCCTCCGCCCAAGACTCCAACACAGTGGTCGAGATCTGCACCCAGTACGCCCAGAAGGGCACGTTCAACATCTTCCTGGGCGTGTTCTTTCGCCACCCTGGCGTTCGCCTTCGCCGAACCGTACCTGTTCATCGGGTTCCTCGTCGCGATGGCGCTGTTCGAGCTCTACCAGGCCATCTTCATGGCGAACGCCGGCGGCGCCTGGGACAACGCGGAAGAAACCCTCGTCGAGGTGGATCTCGACGCGAAAAAGCACGCCGCTGCACGACGCCACCGTCGTGGGCGACACCGTCGGTGACCCCTACAAGGACACCTCCTCGGTGGCGCTCAACCCGGTGATCGTTCTCGACATTGTTCGGGCTGCTGGCCGTCGAACTGGCCACCGCGATCACCGCCCAGGGCCTAGGGTGCTGGCCCCACGTCCTGGCCGCGGTGTTCCTGCTCGTCTCCGCCTTCTTCTGCTACCGCTCCTTCTACGGCATGCGGATCGGCGAGAAACTCGAAGACATCAGGGTCTGAGGCCCGTCACGGGTGAGGCTGGGACCCGACACCCGCCTCACCCTCCGTCCATTCGGGGCCGGGGATGTGCAGAGTGGTTGGTGATCGAGTGCGTCCGCGTGGAGAGGAACCATCATGAGCAATCCGCAGTACCCCCACGATCCGTACGGCGGCGACCAGCAGGGAAACGTCTGGGAGCAGTCGCAGCCCACCGGAAACGTCTGGGATCCACAGGCCACGGACGCCTGGAGCCACAGACGGTCTCCCAGCGACTCCCCACGGGCTGCCGCCCTCCCCTCCCCGGGGAGGACCCATGGCCAGTCCGCACCCCCGCTCCAGCAGCAGCCGCCGCAGTACCAACCCCGCCCGAGCAACGTCTTCGCCACCTTGTTCGACTTCGGTTTCGCGCATCGCACGAGCGTCGCGGCCCTCAAGACGATTCACCTGTTCGGCACCGTCACAGGGCCCTCCTTGCGGTCGCGATCCTCGTCATCGATTCACCGGCCAGAACACGCTGCTGCAGATCGTGGCACCATTCCTGGCGGTTTTTCGTGTTTCTCACCACTGTGGCCGTCATTCGTGTGATATGGAGACGTATCGGGATCGTCACAGGAGAGCCCGACTGAGGACCGGTTGGGCTGGCCACACACGACAGAGACTCAGCCTGGCCCAACCTTCATCGCTCACACGTCCTTGAGGGAACCCGCCAACAGAACCATCACAGCCGGTAGGTTGTAGTCGTGAGCATCACTGTCAAGACGATCAGCGCCGACGAGCACCTCGCCTTCGTGGCCGCTCGTGGACAGGCGAGTTTCCTGACAGCTTCCCGCCTGGGGGAAAGCGAAACCGGAGTGGCGTTCCGAATCCGTCGGTTTCTTCGACGGCGACACCCTCACCGGAGTGGACTCGTCCTGTATCGGCAGCTACCGAAACTGCCCCGCTACCTGGCGTACCTGCCGGAGGGTCCGGTCTCGACTGGAACCGTCCCGACGTGGACGCCCACCTGGAGGCGCTCGTCGCCCACGCCCGCCGCAACAAGGCGTTCGCCGTGCGGATCGGCCCGACCGTGGTGCACCACCGCTGGCTGAGCCCCACCGTGAAGGCGGCCATCGCCGACCCTGAGATCACCGCCCTGTCGCAGGCCACCCCGACGAGACACACCCTGGTCGGCACCCGCGTGCTGCGGACCCTGGATCATCTCGGCGGGCAACCCCAGGCGGAGGGTCACGGCTTCGCCGCCGGGCAACCGAAGTTCAATCCATCAGCTGCGCCCGACCGACGCCGAGGAACACCCCCTGACCGACGAACAGCTGCTCAAGGAATGAACCAGCTGTGGCGCCGCGAAACATCAAGAAAGCCGACAAACTGGGGTGACGGTCACCGGGGGAACGCGCCGACCTGGCCCGGTTCCACCACATCTGCCTGGAAACCGCCGAACGCGACCACTTCACCGGGCGCGGACTGTCCTACTTCGAGACCATGTGACGCCCTCACACCGAGGGAACCCGACCGGATGCGCGTCTACCTGGCTGAACACGACGGTGCACCTGGTGGCGCTCACCACCTTCATCCGCGTCGGTACCCACGCCTGGTACTCCTCACGGCGCTCCACCACCGCGAAACGCGAAGTCCGCGGCCCAACGCCATCCAGTGGCGCATGATGCGCGACGCCCGCGACGCCGGAGCAGACATTCTACGACCTGCGCGGCATCACCGAAGGCTGGCAGCCGACGATCCGGAGCTGGGACTCATCCAGTTCAAGGCCGGCACCGGAGGCGAAGCCGTCGCTCACCGGGAAATGGGACAAACCCATCAACTCGTTCCTCCACTTCGCCTTCCAGCAATACCTGAAGCGGCGGTGACATGACCCTCACGCTGACCATCGACACCCGCGCCTGGCGTGACCACCTCACACACACGTCCACGAGGAGTTCCGGGGCTGGTGCCCGTCGCCAGCGGGCAACGGCTACGGCCTCGGGCTGGACGTCCTGGCCCGCGAGGCCGAACGCCTTGCAGCAACGACTGCCTGGCGGTCGGCACGCCCACGAGGTCGCGACGGTCAGGAGGCGGGATGGTCGCACGACGTGATCGTCCTGAACCTGTGGCGACCCTTCGACGACGCGGCCACGGCCCTGCTCGACGATTCCCGCGTCATCACCGTCGTCCCCGCCTCACTGACCTCGACGAGCTGCGCACCGCACATCCGGGCGCCCGGGTGGTGGAGCTCATCGACGTCGATGCGCAGGCACGGCATCACACCGCAGGAGATCGCATCGGTGGATGCCGGGACGTTGGGATTCGAGGGCTGGACCATGCACCCGCCGTTGAAGGGGCAGTTCTCGAGTGCCCAGCATCTCGCCTCGAGGCCGTGGCCCATCAGCGGGGCGCGGGTGGGTTTCACATCTGGGAGCAAACGACTCACCGCAGGCTCCGCACCCAGCTGGGCGTGGAGACCCGGATGCGGATGGGAACCCAGCTGTGGCTGGGGGCGCAGGCCCTGAAAACCACCGCCACCGTCCTCGACGTGCACCGCATCACCCGCGGCACCCTGCTACGGCTACAACCAGTCGCGTGCTCCCCGGACGGCTGGCTGGTGATCGTCAGCGGCGGCACCTCCCACGGCATCGCCCTGTCGGCGCTCGTCGCCGGCCCGGTCTCTGCGGCAACGGGTGTGAGCCCGCGCAGGTGTCCCAGACGCCGCCGGATCTCGCGGTCGCCGTTCAGCATCGCGGGTCGCAAACCCCCTTCGCGGAACCCCACACACGCACGCCCATGGTGTTCGTCGGGGGCTCGAACGCCGGGGTCGAGGTCGGCGACGAGATCCCCGTCACCACCCGCCAGACCACCACCACCTGCGACACACCCGTCTGGAACTGACGGGCACCACCGCCGATGCACGGTTGCGCAGCACCTCAAGCCGGAAACTGACCCGTTTCGGCTCGATTCCCGCTGAGGCTGCGCAACCGTGCACATGAGCTTGCGGCCTCGTTCAGCACACCGCCGATCGGGTCGGCGGCCTGCGTGCGCAGCGATCGCGGCCTCGGGTCGGCGGCGTCGCGCAGGCAGGAGACGAAGATCCAGACCTCACGACGACTCGCAGGATGATGGCGGCGAAGCAGATGTTCGTCTCGAGCTGAGGTGCTCCGGCCAGATGCCCCCGCAGATCGCGGGCCCAGTAGATCACCTGGGTGATGGCTGAACGCCACCCACTCCGGGCGACCGGGACGCCCCACCAGCAGCGCGAGCAGCAGCCACAGCGCGGTCTGGGGAGCGTAGGTAGCGCCGAAGAGCACCGTCGGAACACACAGCACCACCATGGGGTGCCGACACGTGCCGATGGCCCCGCAGGTACAGCCAGGCCACCACGATCAGCAGCAGCAACGCGGTCATCATCAACCCCAGCGATCCCGCAGCCCGCACCTCCCAGCCGAACAGTTTTCCGAGGTAGAACAGCGACCCGTAGGACAGGTTCTTTGTCGCCTCACCCTGGTAGTGTAGCCAGCGACGGCCTCCCAGCTGAGGATCAGCAACGGCAGGTGCAGCAGTGCGACGGTGGCCGTCGCGGCCCCGAGAAACGCCCCAGCCCGCCCGGCCCGACCTCGCGAACGCAAAGGCCGAGGTCACGGCCAACACCACCACGATCGCCACCAAACCAGCACACACCGCAAGTCCGAGGAACAATCCCGACCACACCGGTCGTCCCGTGAGAACAGCAACAGCCCGAGGGCGGTCAGCGAGACCGCGAAAAGGTCCCACGAGACCAACCCGGAGGCCAGAACAACGGGCGAGGCCGCCAGCCACATCCCGTCCCACGAACGGCGCCGACCACCCTGTGAGTCGCGGCCCATGAAGGTCTGGCACAGCACCCACAGCAGGAAAACACGCGAACAGCAGCACCATGCAGACGGCGTAGAACACCTGTGCCGTCGAGCTGGGCCTGACCTCAGTGACGTGCCGACGGGCGCCCTAGTAGACCGGAGATACCGATGGCGGCCAGCAGCAACAAACCGAGAAGTGGTGGATAACTCATCTGTCCGCCGTCGAAGGGTGGGCACCGAGCGCGAACCCGCTGCTCGTCCACGCCAGCGGCACATCCGAGTAGAGCGTGATGAACGCGGTCGCTGGAGACCCTCGTGGTCTGGACGCACGGTATCTGGTCGCACAACGAAACAGGCCACGAAAAGCACCGTCGCGACCAGCATGACCACGGCAGCGATTCGAACCACGAAACCTGAAGCGCGGGCGTAACGCCAACGGCAGCCCTCCGAGACCCTCCAGCAGCGCACTGTTCGCGAACACCTTTAGAGCTGTGCAGGCGAACAGCTGCCGGAGCTAGCCAGCACATGCCCTACTCCCGGCACCACGCGACAGCGCTAGGACGAGGGACCCGAGGACGCCGATCCTCCTCCAGCCAGCCGTACCGTCGCCCCCTGGCCGCTCCCTGGTCTTCCCGCGGCCACCACCGGGGCCCTCCCGCGCTCGTCGCTCGCCGGGATCGTCGGCAGGTTGTTTCCACCACCTGTTGGTTGCTGCGTGGCCCCTGCCGTCGTTGGTCGGCCTGCTGTGCGCCACTGCGACGACCTGCCGCGGGTCGGCTGCGTGGAGGGCTGTGACCTGATCCGAATCGGTGGGCTCCGGAGGTGGGCCGCCTGCCCTCAGCCGACGATTCCTCAGTGGGTTGGCCGCCTCGGGCTGGTGGAGTGCGCTCTGGCTCTGGCTGGTTGGACGCTCCGGGCTGGGACTCTCCGACGTAAGGCGCGATCGACTTCCCTGGACCGGTTTGAGCCTTTGCCGAACTCGTTGGCCTCCCTGCCCCTTTTGGTGGCGGTCTCGCACGTACTCCACCATGTCGTCAATGGCAGCCGGAACCGAAGATAGCTGTCTTGTCCCCGGGTCTTGTAGGCGCATCGAGGTTCTCAGTCGAGTCACCGGCGATGCGCGACCGCCGTCGGAGATCTGCCGGGTGGCGAGCGAAACCGCCATGCGGAGGTGATGGCGTCGTCATCGACACCGTTGGTTCCGGTCTTGCCGCGATCGGGGCGGTTCAGCTGCGACGCCTCTCGCTCCGGTGCCCTCCTCGACCACGGTCATGTCAGCGTCCGTGACATTGGCGGCCACGTTCTCCTCCAGTGGCCTGGGTGGCTGTTCTTTTCGCCTCGTAGACGCGTTGCCAGCTGGGTCAACCAGCAATCTTCGCCACGAAGTGGAGTCTCCTGACGTTTCGGAACTCCGCGAGGCTGGCGGTGAAGCTGCCATGATGAGCGGGCTCGCTCCGGCGGCGCCCAGGCGGCGGTGCTGGCGTCCCATCCCGCCCGTCAGGGCGCGCCATCGTTGGCGGCCGCTTGGCTGACGGGCGGCGGGGCCGCCGTTCGTGGACTCCGTCATGTCCACGAAGGCCGTGCTGATGGTTCGGCGACTGCCTGCGCAGCGTCACATCGCCGTACTGCTCACTGAACTCGTTTGCGTACCGGGACGCCTCTCACCACGCAGGGTGAACGTGCGTCGCCCTTTGAGGTGCTGTCCGAGTGGAGTAGCCGTTGCGCAGGCCCGCCACGGTCGCGAACGACTTGAAGATGGATGCGGCAGGACGCGGCGTCGTCGACTCAGTTGCGGGAGTTCGTCGTGTAGTCAGGACCGCCGTACATCGCCAGCGACACCACCGGTGGCGGTGTCGACTGACGAGATCGCGTGACGTGCGGTTGAGACGCGTCCACCTTCGTTTCGCCTGCGAATCAGCGCCTCTCCGTGTACCTCTGCGCGGTGGCAACGGCGGCGTCCTGCATGTTCTTGTCGAGGGTGGTGTGATCACCTTGCAGGGCCGCCACCTTGCACCTTCAGCAGCGTCGCGTGTGCACCGAGGTCTGACAATTCCTGCTCCACCTGGGCCTACCAGGATCCCTTGGGGCCACCGTGCGGTCGGAGGACGACGCACGGCACTGGAAACTCGGGAGGGCGGGATGGGCCGCGTCGGATCAGCCTGGGCTGATGTAGCCAGTGGCCAGCATCTGATCGAGGATCGCACTGGCAGCGACCCAGGAGCACGTTCCTGCTCTTCTCACCGGCGGACGGGGTTGAGGCGCTGGGTTGATGAGGATGGCTGCGAGAGTCGCTGCCTCCGGACAGGCTGAGTTCGGAGGCCGACTTGAGGAAGTAGCCGACTCGGCGGCAGCCTTCGATGCCGTAGGCGCTGACCGAGCTAAGATGGTGATGAGCCCTCCGGATCTTCTCCTTGGTGCACCCGCGACCCATCTTCATGGCCAGGATCAGCCTCGCGGATCTTGCGGCCCGCGGTGCGTTCGGAACCTCGGGCAAAGGATCTTGATGTACTGCTGGGTGATGGTGGAGCCGCCCTGCACGTCACCGCCCACGCACATGGTCCACAGGCGCCCGGAAACATGCCGCTGGGCAGGGAAGAACCCGATCGGTGAAGAAGGTGGAGTTCTCAGCCGCCACCACCGCGTCCTTCATCACCTGCGGCATCTTGTCGTACTCGAGGGTGATGCGAGTTCTAGCGGCCAGGGAGCCGAGCACGTCCCTGTCCGTCCGTTGTAATAAATGACGTGCATTGGTGGTGAAGTCGCCATGTTCGGGTCCGGTAGCTTCGTCGTCGCGCCACAAGGTACCAGGAAGGTGCCCACCCACACCAGGCTCACGACGAGGAACAACACGAGCATCGCCAACCCGGTCCTCGCCACACTTTCGCGCTGGGACCCCGCGCTCGATGAACGTAGACCGTTTCTTCTCCGGCTCGGTCGCCGGCTGCGAGTCCTGCCGTTCCATGCAGGCGAGTATGCGCTCAGAAGCCGACGACTCATCCGCGGACGCGGAATCTGATACAGCCCGCGGGCTACGAAACTCAGGTGGAACCGGGGCTGCAGCGACGTCCGGCGGGTGCCGTCATGGCGATCAACGCACCCCACAGCGGCGGGAGGATCCTGGGTCGGGCCCTCTCGCCGGGCGACTGGCTGCGCTGCGGGCCCACACTGGCGATGCCACCGCGTCGCGTCGGACCGGGCGTGGTCACGACGGCCTGCGCCAACCATTCGAAGAGCCCCCACGGCCCCGGTGTCCACGAGCCTGACGGCGTGGTCGGTGAGGGAGCGGCCACGTCGCAGCCACCTCGGCGCCGCTGATCAGCAGCGCGGGTGCCGAGCCCGAAGGGTTCGTGCTGGGTCAGGTCGGTGCCCGAGGCGCACGCCACCACCCTGACCCTGGGAGGCATCGACCACTTCCGGCCTCTCCACGCACGAGCCGCGAGGCAGCCCGCAGCTTGTTTGCCCCCGCCGTCACCGCATGAGTGGAAGCGGTGTCGGCGGCGTCACCGCACCCTGTGGCGCAGTGCCCGACCGCGAGCAGTCGCGGCGATCTTCTCGGCCCCGGCGTCGAGGACGTCCCGGAGCTCCTCGACGCCGCTGCCCTGGGCAAAAAGAAGCGTTCCGCACCGTGCCCGTGTGCAGTCGCAGCGGGATTCGAAACCTCACTCGAGAGCACCGCTTCCCCGGCTGGTTCTCGGATCGACGATGTCTGGCCGCCCGACCGCCCGTCTGTGACCTCGACGCGTCCGGGTCGATGTCACCGAGGCGGGATCGAGCGATCCAGAAACGTCACCGACATCCAGCAGCCGCATGTCATCGCCAGTGAGCACGAGCAGTCCCTCACTGCACGACGGCAGCGGGTGGAGCTGCCACCCGCACCTCCACGCGCGCGCCTCGGCGGAAACAAGTCGCTTCGATCAGCTGGCGGCGCAGGTCGTCAGCAGCAGCGCCCGCGACAAGTCCCGCATCAGCTTCCGTTCATCGTCATGTGAGTCAGGGGCCGCACAGCCCCAGCTTCTCCGGACGTCCAAGCCGGCTCTGACGGTACCAGAGGTCGCGAGCCACCATGAGCCGTCGCGGTTCTTCTGTCCGGAGTCCGGTTCCCGAGGCAGGGCGGCACGAAAACGCCTCGGCGCATCCCCGGAGCACTTCTGACACGATGCACCCGGACCGAGTCGTGAAAGAAAGGGTCGTTCCAACGCCACGTCAACCAGTCGCCGTCCACGCACGTGCAACGACTTTGATCTGCACCACCGCGGTGGCGCTCGCGCTTCCTCCACGTCACACCTTTCCACGCGGATGCCAGACTTGTCCGCCGCCCTCAGAATGCCATCAGGACTGCGGATCGCGAGCGGATCGGCGATGTCCACGACGACGTCACGGCGAGCTGCCCACTCCAGTGGCTGGCTGCGACGCGGCGGTCGAGGTCGTCTTCCGCGACGACGCGGTCGCGGCGCTGTGGAGGGGCATCCGCGGTGCAGGCCACCGCCTGCGGGAGGCGGCTGGCGACGCGCATTGCCGTTGAGCTGCCGTCGACGCACGTCGCGACCGGTGGCCGCCGGTCGTCGTCGGCGACGGCTCCCTGAACGCCACCCTCGCCGAGGAAGCTGGTGGCGGGCTGGTCCGCTCAGGCCAGCGCGATGGTCCGTGCACTGCGTGGTCGCGAGCGAGAACCGCCCGCGACGCGGCCGATTGGGCGAGCGCGGGAGCGCGCGCGTCTCGTGGTTGTCGCAGGTCGCTGCGTCCGGAACCCGTGCTGCGGCGGATCGGCGAGCTGCGACCGGCTGGACGCTTCCTCCCCAGGCGCGGCACCCCGACCGAGCCAGCGGTGGTGATCGTCGCCCGCGACGACGACATGCTGACCGTGCGTCGCGGTATGATGCGGGAGGTGCGGGAGGCTCGGGTCGCGATGATCACCCCGGCGGGATCCGTTGGCCACGCTTCCCGTGACGCAGTTCACGCTGGGGAAACCGGCGGTGCTGGCCCTGGATCCGCGGGCGGTTCTCCTTTGATGCAGCAGCTGGCCCGGTTGATCCTGGACAACGTCGCCTGGCTGAGCGCCGCAGACACCGGGCCACCCGGTCCGAGGGCCGATCGCCGACGTCCGTCCACTCCCGGATGCAGTCGGGCGACCTGGGATGCGCAGCTCGGAGTGAGCGCGAGGGCAGCTGACGAGGATCGCCGGGCCTGCGAGGGAGCTGCTCCTGCGGCGGGTCGATGGTGGCGGCGGGTAGGAAGCCGTCGGCGATCCTGCTGGCCCTGCCGGAACTGGCCGCGATGAGCGTCGCGAATCCTGGAGCTGCTCGACCGGGACGAGACCCGGGAACCCGGCTGACGGCCCTGGAGCGGCGTCGCGGCCGCCGGTGCCGCCGCCCGCGCCGGCTTTCATACGACGTCCCGCCGTGGCCACGACCACTGCTCACCCGAGCTGGTGGAGCTGCTGGCACTGCAGGTGCACCACAACTACCAGCGGATCGGCGAGCGAGGAGCGGGCAGCGCGACGGGTTCGCCGCTGGCGCTGGAACCGTGGAGAACCTGGACGATTTCACCAAGGCCAGCAACCGGGCGGCCATCACGGGCAGCGCGGTGACCCACGCCGCGGCAGGCAGATGTGCGTCGCCGCGCCGCCCCACACCGATGGTAGAGGGCGACGCTGGACGAGCACTCGCTTTCAGGAACTCCGGTCGGCGGAGCACCGTCGCGCCATTCACGAACGCCGCAACGGTCTTGCGGAACCACGAATGGGCCAAACCCTGGAACGAGATCGGCGATGTCCAGCACCACGACATCGCGATCGCGCGCCACCTCGCCCCGCATCCTGACCGCCGCTGGCATGGAACTGGCGACCGCCCGCTCGACGCTCAGCGTCGACATATCCGGAAGCCGGTTGGGTCGGACCGCGGTAGTCACAAGCGTGGTCGCCGAACGAGGCGGTGTCAGGACCTGAGCGCGGTCACGCGGAGTCTCGATCGTCGCGATGTCCTCTCAAGCAGCCGAGCGGCTAGCGCGAGACGGTCCGTCACCCGTGGCGCCCGCCTCTGGATAAAGTTCGGCGACACTCGTCCAGAGAGCACCGCGGACTCATGAAGAGACCTCTTCCCTCGCCCTCATCAGGTGTCTGCGCTCGCCTCGCCGTCGCCAGCTCCTGGCACTCCGCCAGGAAGTCCCGGTACAGATTGCGGAACAAAGGCGCCCGGTGCCGGCGCGTTCCATCATCATGGCGATGACGGCGAGGTCGCGACCGGATCTCAACTCGATCGAACCACGTCCGTACCAGAGCGCTGCGGCTGTGTGCGGATCTCGGCTGCCAAGATTGGCGATCGCGTCGTAGCCGGCATACCGGTGCATGGCGGGAAATGACGGCTAAAGCGAGGTGTTCTGCATCCATCCGATGCCGCCAGCGTGAAGACCGGTGGCGCGCCGACATCGGGCCCGCGTGCCTGCGCCCCAGCTGCTTTCCAGGCTGCGGACACGGCCCCACCCTGCCGCGCGGTGTCCACCAGATACGCCCGTCGTCGTAGCCATACATGACGAAGTACCGGGCGAAGTGCGCGGGATCCGCCACTCCAGATAATGGCCGTCGAGCTGCAGTCCCACGGGGGTGCCGTCATCGATCGAGGAGCGAACCCGTCCCAGGCTCGCAGAGGCGGCCTGCCTGGGCAACCCGAGCCCCAAGCAACGTGGGTCAGGTTCTGAGTGAGCACGAAGGCTTCACCCTGCCGCCCAGGGGAAAGGCAGCCCGCCGCTCGCTGGAATCCCAGCAGACGAAGGGACAGCCTGCCCCAGCCCGAAGAGCATCGGTTCGGAGAGACGAGGCCGGCATGCAGGAGCACACCGAGCGTTGTCGTCCGCAGTGCACACCACCGACGTGGCGACCCTGTCGATGAGATCGTTCCCAACCAGACGGCCTGAGTTCGGCTTTGTCACCATCAGATACCCGCCTCGCTCATGAGCCACGACCTTCCGCCCAAGAGGCTGAGGGAATAGGAGAGCACCTCGCGCGGGGCGCGGGAGGGGGGTCTGATCGCTGGGTCTCTTGACGGAGGCGATCCCGGTCTCCAGGATTCAGCCTCGTTTGCCGCGCAGCGCTTCGTCGTAGGAGGCTTCGGGAACGCGGCAGGTTGGCAAGTCCACCCAGGATCGGATGCGGGACATCCGAAGACGGCCATCAACGCGACGGCTTCATCCAGGTGACTCATCGCCCTCCAGTGGTGTGGCTTGGAATTCGCCACATCCGCGCCCGACCGGCCCTCGCCCGCTCAACCAGGCCGCGCTTCTCCAGTTTCGAGAGAGCACGGTGGATCGACGAGAAACCGATGTCGGTCCACTGCCGGATACCGCGCCGTCGGATCACTCGTTCCAGGTCATAGCTGCGTCGGGGATGCTCGACAGCAACCTCGAGTTACGTCGTTCGAGGTGAAACAGCATGGGTGGTTATTCTAGCGCTGAATAACCGCATGCCCTCACGCCGTCCCAACAAGGTCCGTCTCAGAGCCGCCGCCCTGCCACCACCCTCTCATCTCCACCCTTCCTTCGTGCACGCCCTGCACACGCCCCTTCTCGTGCACGAATCGCGGAGGTCTGACGGTTCGATGTCGCCACGATGCCGCGAACAGCTTTCCGTCGCGCAATAGAGGGAGACAGCCAGACTGGGGCGCAGGTTTTGAAACTGCTGGGCCGGACCGAAGGAAGACCGTGTCGGTTTTCTTCACAGGCTGGTTGAGCCAGCACGTAAGCGTCAGCGAACGGCGTGGCAAACCATCAACCCAGCAGACAATCCCAACCTGCCAGGCAGCACCCATCCGTCGGCGGTTCTGTCCGTCAGGGTTCGCAGGCTGTTCAGCGATTCTCGGGGATGTCGTCATCAACACCAACAACCCAGAGAACCCCACCATCTCAAAATATTCGAAACACAGCCTCCCGCCAGATGACGCCGGGAATGGGATCAAAAAGAGCTTCGAGATGCGGCCAGCGATGACTTCGATGTTCAACACCCAACAAGGAGGTGTTCTTCGACCGCACGACCGAAACTGGGAAAGAACACGAAAACCCAACTCCTCCGCGATCCGCGAGGCCGAGGCTGCTGTTGTGCGTGTCCAACCTACTTCGAGCAAATTCCTGCTAGTTCAAATACAAACCAAACCCAACACCGACAACCCCCCCCAACCGCCTGACGAACCAACACCGACGAGGAACCCAACACTGGCACGACCTGATACACCAGGCAGGCCCATGATCTCGGAACCTGTTCACCCGCATGGCAGTCAGCCGTCCCGAAGAACTGACCCAAGTCCAGGTAAGAGCGACGAGCTGTACCAACAGAAACAGGAACGCCACAGAAAAACATGCCATCGAAACTTGACGCGTGGCACGTCCTTACCAGGTCCACCAAGAACTCTCCCGGCTCACAGAGGTGTTGGCGTCGCCACGACCATCGGTGGTCACCGGTGCGGGGTTTGGATGTATCAAACCGAGCTGGTCCGACAGTACTGAAACCCGGCACCAGCCACTACACGAGAGGCATCTGGCAGATCCCGCAGAAGGAGCACGGAGATGCCCTGCTCCACTCACCACAGACCACCAGTTTCAACCTCCAGAGTCCAGAAAATCTGAACTCACAGCAAACGTACGATGGAATTGCAGCGCCGAGCCACCGACAGTCATGCGTTGTTGATCCCACAACGTGTCCGAACCGGCGCTGCTGACCGATCCCCAGGTGGGTGTTGCCGCAGCAGACAGGTGTACATATGGCGGTCACCACCCCCCACAGATGACTCGCCGCTCAACCCGTCTGAAACAGATCCACCTCCAAGGGCTGAGCATCAGGGAATCGTTTCCCTTGCTGCAGGCCCAACACCAAGCGAAGCATCGTGCCGATTCGCAGTGAGGATGACCCGCCGCCGCCGAGGAGTTATCGAAACTGCTCCGACGGCTTCACCCAACGGTCCAACAGGCCGGGTTTATCCATCCACCCACGGACACGGTCTCCACTACCTGAATCATCTGCGCTCCCAGAACCTGACCTGCAAAGCGACGCATGCTGGAGGACAGGGAGAAACCCAGATCAAGCATCGTGAGCGTCTATGCCGGTGATCCTCGATCAGTCACTCCACCGACCTCGAAACACACCCTCCCTGGCTCCCTGCAGGTCGCTCCGACTGGCCGCCGACATGCCACCCGACGCCATCCACTGGCCACTGGCTGCTGAAGAAGTTGACACGAAACCATCCCGAAATTTTCGCAAGCCCACCCCAACATCGAAAGATGGCTCCAGATCCGCCGCAATTCCTGGACAGAGTCATGACCCTGATCACCGAAGCAACACACCGGACTCACGGGACGCATGCAACGCCTTCAATCGCCGACCATACATCTCAGGAGACAACGGCACTGGAAACCAGTCGCAGATCGAGTTTCCCGTCATCCGGAGGGTCTGCGAACTCAGCAAAATGCTCCGACAAGGTACCGGCCGTGGGAAGTCGACACCATCATGGGACGCCCTGCAAACACGACTCACTGGCGAAACCTCGAACAGGTTCCGGATCATCCGTAAAATTGCACTGACGCATCTGACGGACACCCGTACCACCGCCGTCATGCGCTGCAAAGTGCTCGACCAAGACAACCGACAGGCGCAATACGCGTGCCAGCTGCTCGCTCACATGCTGCTGGGGCCTCTCCGGAAACACGAAACCTAAAGAAAGCCATCGCAAACTACGATCTCGCACGGCAATCCGAAGTATCCACCGAGAAGCCCAACTCAACGATTCTCAAAACCGCGGGATCTCGCTGCTCTCGCTGAACCTTCCTTGGCGGAACAAGCACTACACACCGAGCCCTCAAGGGCGGCCAGGAAGCCACCCAAGAATCCCTTTGACGCTCGGCGCAGCCTCGCTCAAAGCTCATCCTGACGACCGGCCGAATCTTGAGACCTCAATACCAGCTCCATGCGCAGTGTCGCCAACGTGTTGCTGTACACTGAGCGCACACGAAAGCCTTGAAGCCTTTGCGAGAGTCCTCAACCATCCGGCGTGCGAACCTCGCCGACAACCGCTTACCGCAGCGCCAGACCCAACGAGACTCCTCGCCGTCGCCTGGCGGACGGGGTTGCCGCCATTGCAGCAACACTGATCACAGAAAAACCCAGCTACCAGGAATCCTCACCATCACCGACCCCAACAAACAACACCCGGTCTCAAATCTTGTGGCATCTGGGAGAATCCAGCAGGACTGTCACAGATGCCCCCCGAGTCGAGCAGGTTTCCTAATGGAGGAATCGGCATCCAGCTTCCGTGAAGCACCGAATATTCAGAAAAAACACCAAGAGCTTGGAGCGCCTGTCCTACGATTCCGCCCGCACCTACGCCGACTGCGGCCCCCGACGACCGAGACAGTGGCTCACATAAGCCATGTCCGAACGCCTCATTCGAAGGCGACTCAGGGGCCAGTGTTGTGTCCTGATTTAATTTCCTGTTCAGGTTGACGCGTCCGCGGGCGACTCGTGAGGATGGATTCGCGTTGGCGGCCAGACGAGGGGACGGGATTGTTGTGGGCGGACAGATCACTCCACCGCGATGGTCGGTACCGACCAAACACCCACGGCGTAGCGCCTCATCGAAATCCCTGAACCAGCGTTCGACCAGTTCAACCATGACGAGCTGGTCGGGTGAAGTGGCACTGCGGCACGCCAGCCAGGGTCAGCAGGCGTTTGTGGGTGGCGTACATCCAGAATCACGTGCACTTCCAGGCCGTGGTCGGCACCGCGGCATCAATGGTGTCGAGGAACTCACGACCCACTGGCCTGTGCCGGGGCAAACACTCACCGATGACACGACCGGTCACGGACCCAGGGCCGCGAACAAGGTAGTGGTGCCGTTACGTTTGTAGTCGTGGGTCATCGTCGCCGCCCGGACCCTTCTTCGATCGGAAAACGAGGTTGGGTACGGTCCAGGCCTGATTCAGCAATTTCATCCACACACAGCACGACCGCCTGCTCCGGCGGGTCTGCGATACAAGCCCACCACACGTCGGTAAGTTTCGCCTCGAACTGGGGATCATTCGACAGCTTGAACGTGTGTGTTCACCAAGTGTGTCGCCTGTCGCGCTGCCCGCAGATCCGCTGCAATCTGTGACGACGAGACCCCCACCCGCTCGGCCATACTCCGACACGACCAATGCGCGTCTGGCCCACAGGTTTGGCATGCAAGGTCGTCAACGATTCGTTTCGCTGATCGGGCTGGATTGAGGGTTTGCGGCCCCGCCCCAAACGAACCTTCACCAACTGGGCCAACCCTCAGCGAACCGTTCCCGCCACGCCCGTACCGGTTCGGAGTCACCACCCTACCTGCGATCGTCAAAAGCCCGGCCAATCGTCCGCGGCAGCCAACAACAACGCACGGCCTGCTGAACCTGCCGATACGACGTACTGCGAGAGCGATCACCCAATGACCACGCTATTGTGGCAACAACTTCAGCAGGGCAGCATCACGCATACCCCTAATCTACCCCACAACTAAGTAACTATTTACGTGGACACGCCACTTGCGTAACATCCACGTCCACGCGGACATTCAATCCACCACGACACCAATTCTGATACCGCACCGGTTGAAGTCCCAAATCAAGCCCGGCTACCTGGCTCACCACTGCCCCACCGAGCCACAGGTCTGCGGTGGCGTCGTGGAACCCGCGGCTCCGTGAGGGGCGCTTTCTGCCCATAGTACGCACGGAACACCTCTTCCAAACGACTCTTTTCCTGATTTCGACGCTTTCTGCCCAGGCAGCAGCAATGGAACACCGCACACCCGCTGAGGCGAGATTACGCGCCACCCGCCCAGCGTCCGGTCCGGGCCAGGGCGGGCAGCGGCAAGCTCGTACAGATTGCTGGCCGCAGGTCACCGCTCTACGCCCCAGCACCACCTGACCCGCAGACTCGAGAGTACAGCGGAGCAACGGGTACTGGTCACCAGGATTGTCGTGAGCGGGGGTGTCGCGTTCCAGCTCGGCGGGTACCAACACCGACTCAAATCGTGTCAGAGTTGCTCCAAGATCCCCAGGCGGTTTTGCGGACCCGCTCAGTGGCCTTGACCACCCGCGACGGCCCTGGCCTCCAACGGCGTCCCCTTGAGACCTGACGCCCCAACTGCCGCCACCGTTCATAACCTGAACCGTCCTGGTTTAATTTGATCTAGTTGAAGGAGGATTGAACATGCCCAAGAAGTACCAGTCCAGAGTTGTTGCGTGAGCGCGTTATCCGGGTTGGTTCTAAACGCCAAGCGGTCGAGGAGGGTCTCGCGTCTGCGTTCGATTCAGTCATCGCCTCGCAGGTCAAGAGGCAGCAGAGGAGGTTGTGGCAACCGATACGGTCTCGAGGCAGAACCAAGGGCTCGTGGTCGGAGTCCTTGAGAACAGAACAAGCGCCGGGCCCGGTCCAGTTTCTTGTGTAAGGTTACAGGTAGGTTGATTCGGTCGGGGTATGGTGGTGAGCTGGGCCAGCTGTTCCAGTCGGTGGTGATCTGTCCTTCGGACGAGCTGTCTCTTGGCCTTTGCGCTTGGCTGGTGGCAGTCCCCTTCTCCCGTCGCTCTCGGCCCATTTGTCTCGATGTCGCAGATCGCCGCCCACAGCAGCTGACCCACCGCCCCATCGGAGGGGAAGGCGGCTGCGGTTCTGGAGACCTTATGTGGCTGAAGTTCAGCGACCTGATGCTGCTGGTGGTGTAGATGACACGTCCGCACTGCGTGTGGAATCGAGGAAGGAGTGAAACCGCTCCCAAGCCCGCCCCAGGTCGCCACCGTCTCAGGTACTGGACCTCCATATCGACCCAGGTCGGTCAGAGCCCGCTGCCAGGCGGCCTCCTGCTCGGGGCGAGACGGTCTGAGCTACCGCTGCAACCTTCCCCGGTGGTCGTAGGAGACAAAACCGCATCGAGGCAGTGATCAGGTGGGACCGTCACCACGCAGGTCCGAACCGTGTTCGGGGCCAGGTCGCCCGATCGCCTCAGGCAGGCCAGTGAGCCCGTCACAAAGAATAATGATCAGCACGTTCCGACGCCCCTGTTGGCCAGCCTGGCGCACATGTGCGCCCAGAAGGAGGCTCCTTCCCCGCCTGAACCCAGATACCAGGGACGTGCTTGACGCCGTCCAGTCCAGTCCCGACCGCATGGGCTGAAGGAGAGGCGACCCATTGACGTGCGATCCCCGCACCTGATCGCCAGGACCACCGTGAACTCCTCCGCGGGCGGCGCTGCCACTCAAGACAGTCTCGCGACCGCGTCGGTGATCCTCGAATATCCGAGCTGAGCCCACACTGAGCGTGAGCCAGGTGGTGCTGGATATCCCTTTTTCGTCATTCCGCCAGGGCGTACAGGTTAATGGATCATCGCATCGGAGCCCATCCAAACGACGCTGGGCCTGCATGTACCAGGTAGGCGCGGGGTGAAGGTCCTGGCCCGGTCCTGGGGCACCCGGATCTCAAAAGACCCACCCTTGAGTCCAATTATCTTAGACGTGGCTCCGTTCCTCAGCATTTGCCGCGCGCCTGGCTGGTCGGCTCGCCCTGTCGCAGCCCAGGCGTCGGTCAACCTCGCAGCCAGGCCCCTCTCCGGGCCCCTTGACCAGGGCCAGCAGGCCATCAGTCCCGTACCGCGTTCACCTGCCCACGACTCAATCTTCTAAACAAGCCGTCCAGGCCCCGGTCTCGCGCAGGCTGGTCGACCACATCCCGCCCACCAGCAGGAGCCTGTTGGTCGTCAATGGTAGCAATCATCAGTGCCGTCCTCCGTTTACACAAACCATTGAACAGGGCCCAAAGCGCCTCAAGCGCGAGCTAGTTGTGCCCGCCGCGCCAATGAGATCCTCAAGGCTGTCGGCTTTTTTCGCCAGGTCAACCGACCGCCCCACGACGATGATCCGGTTCATCGGACGAACACCGTGACTGTTTCGGGGTCGAGGCCATCCGCCGTACCTGCGCGACCACGTGTGTCTATCACCCCGCGCCTATTTGGCCACCAAGATCTCGCCCGCCTCGGGCGCGGGCCCTACGAGATGAGGTAACAATAAGTCCCGCTGCCTGAGATCAAACGATCCACCAGGAGAACCACAGCGTCTACGCGGGGTACGGAAGATGCACCACGATGCTGGTGCTCAGCTGGCAGGATCGGTCGTGACCAGCTCGCCCGCCTGATGAGGATCGCGCCGGCCTCCAGGGCGCGCATGCCGCGCTGGAAACCGTACCACACACCTTCGCCGGAGCCACCCCACACCCGCTCGATCTCGTCGGGAACGCGGTTCACCGCCGAACGCCCGAACCAGTTGTGTCGCTTTACATCACCTTACGTGCGTCCTGACGGATTGTGTTACGTCGCGTTCATCACCGACGTCTGCACCCGCCGCATCGTGGGTTGGGTCATCCGGGCAAGCCTGCACCACAGGTGACTACCACTGCTGGCTCGAGCACCTCAAGAGCACAGTGGCGCCAGCCGCGGCCATGGCCCATCCGTCTGTTGCGAACAAAAAGCTCCCAGTACGTCAGCCTGGCATACTGGAGGTGCACCCCATCACCCCAGATAGCCTCCGGTGGGTACGTGGGCGACTCGCTTATCGCTTTTCTCCCAGCTGGAAAACCGTCAACGGCTCTACAAGACTGAACCCAACCATTCCAAACACCTGTGGGAGTCCATCGAGGCCGTCGAACCTGGGCCACAACCGGAGGTCCATCAGTAGAACAATATTAAACTGCCTGCACGAAGCCCTGACCACACCCCACGGAAATCGAAGTCGTCAAGAATTCGCCCACTAGATTCCAACACCCATTGCGCCCCAACCCCAGAAAACCCAGGATGGAGTGCTATGTTTCGTGGACAGACGAAAACAGGTTTAATCGGAATGTGAGGTAAAATTGTATCGTGTCCGCATCGCTGCTCAGCGAAGAGTTCAAACAGCAGGTCGTGTCGGTGGTCATTGAGAAGTCCCAGTACTATCGCATGTGGCAAAGTCCGCCGGTCATCCCCGCAAACCGGTGAAACTGGGTGAATAAGTGGAAAACCCAACGGTATTGAGGGCGAGGAAACAGACGGCGACCCAGCTTGCCGAGTACAAGAAAATCATCAAAGCGAGCTGCGAGCTCGACGGGGGATTCGATTTCAGATAAACGGCGGCCTTCCATGGTGCGTGAGTCCCGGTAAAGCACGATACGTACACCCTCCGCGCCAAAGAAGGCAAACCACCCAACCTGTTTCATGCCACCGTCCGAGGTGTTTATCTAGGGCTGCTACGCCTATGCAACAGCAAGAAGGTCAGAAACCCAAAAGCGCCGCAGAGGAACTCGCCATTTTGTGACGTATTTCTTCAACGACCCAAACAAACCCACCTGTTATAGACGGGGTCCACAAAATCTGGAAGGGTGGTGTTACAACCAGTCCAGACGGTGCGCCGGTCATGCAGCCTGAGGCCCAGGCGTCAGCCCCGCCCCCGCGCCCTGCACCACCGCGCCTTCGTTGCTGACCGGCAGGGTCAGTTCGATCTAACGAGTGAACTCACAGCAGATGCCCGACCTGAAACCGGTGGACGACCATCACCCATGTTTTCACCTGGGAAGGATTTTGTGTACTGCAGGCCGTGATGGGCTGCCTTTACTGAAAGTAAGAATTGTCGGCTACGCCATGGCGGGAACACATGCGAACCGAATTGGGCCCTAAAACGCCTGCGTGCAAAATTGTCATTGGCGGCCTGGAAACCGCCAGCCCATCGCCAAGGGGTGTGATGATTTTTCATGCCTGTCGAGTCTAGGATCGGCAGCAGCTGACGTCCACGCTGACTACACCGGCCACCATGAACAAGTATGGCTCGCATCGGCAGGAAGAACAGCGTGCTAAGCCGACAACGCAGCGAGCAGAGTACTGGCATTCAACGCCACCCATGCAGGAAAGAAACCTCGCTCAACCAGTAGGGACATACCACAACCAGAAGAAAAGCAAATCCAAGAGGATGCATCATGGATTGAACCTGTAGGCGTTATTCAATGAGGTTGATTGTGGGTGTATGCCCCAGGGATTTTAGTGCTGGTGGCGAGCGGTATTGATTCCGGAGTTCCTTTGAGGCGTCCGCGGTAGCCGTGTGACAGGATTCTCCAGGCTTTTCAGTTGCGCGATGCAGTGTCTCGATGCTGACGCGGATTCAAAGATGGCAGTGTTGGAACTCTTTGGTCGGTTGGCACGGACCGCTGGGCAGCTTCTTGATCGCGGGTGGTGCTGATATAGCGCGGTGCCGGGCGGATCCAGGTGGCGCCGGAGAAGTCGAGGAGGCCTTTGCCAACCACACAGCTGACGCGCCTCTGAGTCGTGTCAGGATCCCGGCACCGGGCCGCAAGACAGTCGACGAAGCCACTGCGTCTTTGGGTGGAGGCGCACGGACGCTGTAAAGCACCAGGGTCTTGTGTTCTCCCGGAGAAGCTGTTGTGGCTGGCTTGTCCAGCTGGTACGGGCGGTTCCCGGTAGGGGCATGGGGTGCCGGCCAATCACGAGGCGAGGGTGTCCCTTGCTGGACTCGCTTCGGCGAGTCCACGGTAGCGGAAGAGCAAGACTGCTCTGAGGAGGACAGTGATACGTCGCCAGATTCTGGAGATCGGGCTGATAGACTCCCAGGAGGTCGGCGTCGACTCACCATCTGGGTGCAGGTTCTGGCGAAGGATCAGCAGGCAGGCCACCACCTGGTCCCGTAGGGAGATCCTGCATCTGGACAGGTCCATCCTCGACCCTTTCGATCGCATCGGCGATACGGCAGTGATCTCGTCAATTGTTTCCTCGCAGCCTCCCCGTTGTAGCTGGTAACGCATCGCCGCTTTCGTGATTGGTTTATGTTGCAACCAATCATGTCATGAAACAGTCGATGCTTTTTAGATTACTGGCGGCGTTTCATCGAGAACAACCTCATGAATAACGCCTTCTGCTACAATCAGACCAGATTTCATTCCTCGCCTGTACCGCACCCTCGAACGAAGTCCAATCAGGAATGGAGGAAAACCAAGACGGTGCCCAAACCATAATCCAAGCTCACTACGTCCCACAAAACCCATAGCAGTCCATCTCGCGGCAGCCTCGCAGATCGGGACTCTTAGTCGACAACCAACCCTGCGACGATCAAACGGTGCTTCGGAGTCAAAACTGCGTTAACGGATCACAAGAGGGCCTTTCTGCAGTGATATCTTCGCAAGTCCCACTCAACCAGCAAGGCCCCTCCTTGCTCCTATATCGTTCGGATCACAACTCTTTCAGCCAATCAGCTCGGCACGGCCAGGCACCAAACCCGAACGGTCTACACGCGAACGCAGGAGATGAGCGCTGTGACGGCGCAAGCAGAAGGAGAGAGATCCCGGGCTTGCTCAGTCGTAATTCAAAATCAACCATGCCGCGAGACCATGAACGACGACAGCTGCAGCGGCGCCACCGACCATGCCCCATTCCTTCTGCTGGCAATTGATGACGACATCGACGACCCGGATGAGCGCGGCGGTGATGAGGCACTTTGGTCGCCACCGTCGGCGAAGACGATGAACGGCAGCACCCCGGCAATGACTTCCGAGTATAGCGCGAGCTGCATACATGCTCGCGAAGAACCGTTCACCGTGTACGCACGCGCGTGAGCCGCTGAACATGTTTGGCTGAGGAGGGCGAGGCAAGTGCGACAACCGTGAGAGCGAGATGAGCGTTGATGATTTTCAGTACCAGCACTACTTTCTCCACTCTCGAGAAGCTTGGTGACGTTGACGATGTCCCGCCCGGCGGTGCTCGCGGATCGCACTGCGGACAGGTGGGGCCAGCAGACTCTGCGGTCGACCTTCCCGTAATGGAGGCGGGGAAGGCGGTCGATGAAGTAGATCTCGTCACATCTCACTCACGTGCTGCAGAGCTTCTTTCCCCGCGTTAGCACCACATCCTGAAGCTGCGGCTTCGTGCGCGGCACCACGAAGTGCGATTACAGCCCGTACAGTCGAGCCGCTCACCGACTCCAGCGACCACCCCCGGCCTCCTTGACAGCAGGCTGGGCCTCGCTGACGCTCCAGTTCAGAAGGAGAGATCACGGCCCGTAACTGATACCCGATGTCGACCAAACGGTCGAGGACGAAGAGGCCATCGAACTCAAGTATCCAATATCGCCAGTTATGAACCACCCACCTTCTGCGAAGGGCGGGCCTGAGGTCAGGTCAGATTCATGTATCCAACCATCAATCTACGGACCCTGACCTCGACTCTATTGAGCCAATAGGGCAACGGTTCACGTGTTGTGACTTGACGATGCGCGTGTGGTAGCCTGGTAGGCCCACACCAACGGACCCGCACAGGATTGTCTGGTCGTCGACATGGGAATGAGAAGCAGTCTCAGTCTGCCCTGTATCCCTGAACACTTGACACCGAAGGCTGTGCTGAGCGGCTGTGCTCAGTTGTGGCGCAGCTTTGGAGCCACAGGAGAAGTACTTTTGACCGTCTTCAGTTGTTCTGGAGCGATGCCGGAGTCGTTTCAGCTGCCCAAACAGGACGGATCCCAGTAGAAGCGCGTGACCTGTATCGTTCCAAGCGACTAGCGATCGCGCTGGTTTCGCGGGCGGGTCGATGACAAATGCGGGCCCGGCAGATTGCGGCGTTCGTGTAACGGATCTGACTCGGCATATTGGGCTGAAGACCACGAACGGATGTCCATGTCGGTGGGCTGACTGCGACCATTAACGCGCTGGCGACGATGCTCTTGTGGGTTAGCCTGACGCATTTCGAGGGGCCGGTGGTTCCACTGGTGAACGCCAGTACGGGCAGTGATCGTCTGAGATAGGCGTGCACCAGCAGCCGCGATTGATCTACTCGGCTGGAGAGTCTGATGAAGATTGGCTAACCTGAAGCACGTACCTAGCTGAGTGACACTACCGATCTTCTCACGGGTTAGCTGTCGAGGATCGATAATCAGGCTGAGCTCTTCGATCGCCCGGGCCGTTCGGCACCAGGTTTAGGTGGCATCATGCCTGACCACATCGCTCCGGCTCGCAGCACTGAATGGTATGTGATTACCCCGTTGAGGTAGGAGTCCATGTGAGTCCAGCCGCCCATTGACTACCAGCGACGAGCGGATGCATCGCCTTTGACAGTGCATCCACACGCCGTTGAGATCCTCGTACGTGAGTTCGCCTGGCCTCGGTCGATGATCGCGACGGCCTTGGGCCACCGTGTGGCTGAGGCGCGGAGTAGATCGGAGACCGCGCATGTCGGGAATCCGATGGTCGTTGTACGTTGAATCTGAGTCATATCAGTTCTTCCCAAGTGGGTCTGGTCAGCCAGAACGGGTGATATGGTTCGAACCGGATGGTGAACTCGTCACCAGGGAGCCTGGTGATGATGTCGTCTACATCACACTCGCAAGGGATCGACGCGAGCCTGTGGTGAGGAGTTCGCAGAGATCGCGACACGCGATAACACGCCTATCAGTCCATCGTTAGGTGTCGCGTTGACTGCGAGAGCATGAAGTGTCGTGATTGCAGCGAGCTCGCCGTCTCATCAAATTCTCCAGGGCCGTCGCGTGGATGACGTCGCGTCCTGCCGTCGGATGCCATTTGCCGCGTTAACAATGACCGCTCGGGCAAACGTTTCAGAATATGCGTCACAATTTTTCGTCAATACCTTTGAGTTTGTCGAGCTAGAATTGCTGACTGCGAGAAAGGTGGTCGCGCGCCTCACTGTCCATCTGAATGGGACCTTCAGCTCTTCTACAGTCCAACGCCTCGTGCACGAGTTCGTCGCAGACCACGGTCGATAGGAGTTTCTGGCTAAAGCGACTGTCGAGGATTGCGACCAAGACATACGACTTCACCATCGCGCTGCCGTTGTCGGAGTCCCTCGATATGCACGGAGGCCTGGTAGTGCCGGTTCTAACGCCTTGTCGGGTCTCGCTTTTGTGGGCTTCCACGGCTGCGTTGAAGATCGCCTCCGTCGCCGTCACCTCGCTGACGGTGCATGAACGTCGCGTCCTCGGAGAAGTCCGCAGCCCATCCTCGGATGTCGCCTTCGTCGATGCGCGCGAGGTCGCTCGCTGTAGAACTGGAGGATGGACGGCAGTTTGTTGCCGTGGGGCCAGCTATCGTGTTACCCTTTCGCGCTAAGTGGGTTTGCCTCAGTACTGCGTCGGTGATGGTGACCGATCTGTTCTTCCACTTCCATAACGATGAGTTCGGCGAAAATGTCGAAGCCGTCGAGGCGCCGAGGTTCGCGGAACGCGCGATGATGTCGCGATGCTGCGTTCGCCGTCGATTCCTGCATCAACGCCTTCTCGTTCGAACCGCCCGCAGTTTCTCAGACGCTCATTCCGGTCTTGATACCGCGTTCGGCGCACGCGCAGACCGAACGCAGGTAGTCGAGAGTGCGCTGAGGACCTCGACTCGATGGCTCCGATGCCCGCACGATAGCCCGTGCAACCCAACTTTTGAGCACCGCGAGGGGTCTTCGATAGACCCAGTGATGGATCCCATCAGGGCGACATCGGCGTCACGCCGTTCCACGCAATGTCCTCGTGAAGAGAACCTTCAGCGGGCAACCCAGACGACGAGGTCAGCCAGCCGTGTGAGCGTGTTTGAACTCAATAAGCTGACGTCACCCCATAGGCCGGGGAGGTGCTGCCCATCCGAAACTATGCGGGTAGAGGCACAACGTGGACGTCACCGACGTCATGTCAGGTTGCCTGCGCACGAGGTCGTCTCCAGCGAACATGATCAACTGTGCTGTCGATTCCGTACCAAGAATCTCACCGTCGGCGAAGATCGAGTTCCCAAAGCGTGGTCGCCGTGGAAATGGGTGTTGATGACATCGATCCTGGTCGCGCCGAGGAACTGCAGTGCGCGTCGCAGGCGCTGGGTTTCGTCCCTGTCGCCAGGTGTCGATCAGCAGTATCGCGCCGTCCTGCCCGAGTTGAATGGATACCGACGTTATTCTGGCACCAGGAGCCAGGAGTTGCTGGCAGGCGAACGCATTTCGCTGAGTCGGACTACGGGGCGCTGTTTGGGAACGTCTGCATCAACTCTTCGTTTGATAACCGCGAGTCGTCTGATCGCGGTAAGCGTCGATAGGCTGCCCGGCCCAGATTAGAGCCGAGCCGCGACCAGATCCTGGAGGGGAACGTTCCCGTTACGTCTGAGCAGCGCCGATGCCGGACGGTCACATGTTTTGCCGTCGGACCCTTTGAGCGTCCAAGTCCCTGCGTGCCCATATAATTTCGCAGGAGTCTTGATCTGCTTATAGCGACCCATCGGTCGGGGGTGGGCCACCCGCACAGATTCCGACCGTGTGACATGATTTGTGGTGCTCCTGAGCGTCATTGAGAACCGGTGTTAGTTCTTTCCGCGCAGAATGCACGGTGACGCATCGACGTGTGGCAGAGGTCGGGCCACCCGCTCACATCCCAGAGCGGTGTGAACACGTCGTGTACCGCGTCGATCCAGACCCTGTCGTGAGTGCGGACGATGTGTTCCGGCAAGACACAGCGTAACTCGGCAAGGGTTTTGATCCCGGCGAGTTCGGCGGTGCTGTTGTAATCGGCAGGCTGCGCGGTCGAGAGAGCCAGTCCTGTCTGTCGCAGCGAGGGTATGGCTGAGCGTCAGTTCTGTGGTTCGTTCAGTCGAGCCTGTATGGGTCCATGTACCCGCCATCTCCGTCTGTGGCGGTGCAGAGTTCGACCTGGCGGAAGTGATATGGCGTCCATCAGTACTGAACTGGCGCACGGAACGCTTTCAGCACCAACCGAGTCGAGTTCCCTCGCGTGCCCAGAGGCTGAGCCTCGTCTTTGCCGTTGGCGCGTCTGCTCGCCGATAGTGGAGCGAAGAAGATCGGTTAGTTCGCCCGCGCTGATGATGCTCTGCACAGTCTCGGCGGGTGCGCATGTAGATTGAGTGCTTTCATAGCGGTCCCTACTCTGTGTCAAAATGGGCCCAGGCCGCGCACAGACGTTCCAGCGTCTGACCGGTAATGGGCTGCGGCTTCGCGCATGAGGTATTCGATGAGCGAGGCAACCTCGGTGGTCATATTTACCGATTGGGATCTTCTTCTCAAAACTCGCTGGGACATCGTCGGGGAGCCCTGCATCCAGCATGGCGTTCGACGACGGTGTCGGGCCATGGAGTCTGAACGAATCCAGGCACAGCACAGCTGGACTCGTCCGAGCGCTTGCCGTACCGAGTGCCAGGCGATCGAGTCGATCCCGATCACGCGCCGAGCTTGAAGGCGCCAAGCGAGGGATTCCTGCTTTCTGCGGGTGGGAAGCAATGTTGATGATGCGCACGCAAGCCGGGTCGAGGATCCCACTGTCGCGAAGCACCAGCGCGGCTCAGCGAAGATACCTGAGTCGCAAAGTAGTCGTCATGATGTGGCGCCAGACCCCGTGGAAGATCGTGGAAGGGGCCGCCCGAGGTTCCGCATTGTTTACGAGGTAGTCGATCCCGCGGTTCCTGGCGACGATGTCCTCGACGTAATGGTCGGCATCGCTTTCGCGTCACATGCACACACACTGAGCCGACGACATTAGCCTCAAGGCGCTGTTCTCGTGGAAGACGCACGATCTCTGTGTGGCGTCCGCAGAACCTCGTGACATGGATACCAGTTCGCGCGAGTCTCACCGATTGCCCTCCGATGCCCGAGGTGCCACCGGTCACCACTGCTACTTTTCTTCTGCGTGCTTAGCCTGCTGGTTAGCAGGTCGTTGGCGATGGAGACGAGTTCGCGCGGTGTGACTTGCGCGTAGTTGCGTCCCTCGAACTGCAACGTCCGGCGCTGCTCGAGTCGGGCACCGATAGCAATGATGTGCGTGAGTCGAGCTATAGGCCTCTGAAAGGGGTGTCCAAGATCGATCTCATCGATCGAACTCTCGTCTTCTCCCGGACCACGTTCCGCGTGATCTCGAGCAGTCTCCAGGCAGGATGGCTGCCAAGATGGTGTCTCCTTCGTTGAGGCTCAGGGTGTCAGTCGCCGAGGCGGTGAGCACTGGTGGAGCGGTACCCGCCGGTGCCGCAGAAAGCACCAGGCGACGTTCTTCTGGACCGGCTGGCCTTCGGCCCTGTGCGAGGTTCAGGCATTCGTCCGAGTCCTCTCCTGAGGCGGGTCGCGGGCGGTGATCCATTGATGGCGAACGTCAGGGCCAAGAGGGCGACGTCAACGGCTGAAGCGCCTGCAAAACAGCCGTCCGAACCCGGTCTTAGGTGCTGTCGTCGGAGGCTGATTATCTCCAAAGAGCTGGAGCGAGTCTCGTTCTCGGCGTCAGCCTCGGCACGCCCAATGCGTCGCTGTATACGACGCCGATGTCGGTAGGCTGACTGCGTGGACGACAGTCGTTCCGACGATCTTGTGAAGTACTGTCTCCTGAGGCGTTCCGCCTTGAAAACCCCGTACGGATCCGACTAACTGATGTCACGCTGCGCCGGTGCCGCCGTCGGCTCGCCCTGAATCATCGTGCACGCTCCGCCCGCCCCGCACGCAGCCGACGGAGTCGCGATACGCGCATAGTCTCGAGCTTCGTCGCGGGAGCCAAAGTTTGCAGTGACACTACATGGGAAGCGATGCCGAACGGGCTGCGTCCCGCTCAAGCGCAGTGCGACTGAAGTCCGTTCCAGATCGGATCTCGTTATGGGCGAGACCGAGGGCGTCGATTCCACTGGCATCGCCCCGCTGCGACGGTTCCCATTGGGTCCTTTCAACTTGTGGCGAATCGCGATCTGGTCGAGCGACCGAGTAGAACCAGGCGAACGACTCGATAGGCTGACCGCACCGGGGCTGCTTGCTGATTTGGTCAGCCCCTTCTGCGCAAAGGAGAGCCTCCTCCAGTTGTTCAACTGGACACCGGATCCTGTCTCGATACTGGAGGAACTTTTACTACCGTCGCCCGCGAACAGATGATCAGACAGAGCGAAAGTGCCGCTTGCGTGATCGGATCACCGTCTGACCCTGATGCACTGGTCGAATCAGCGGCCATCCGCTCGGTATCGAGATCGCCGAACGGCACTGCCTGACCTTCGCCGTCCTCGAGTGTGGAAAACCTGTGCGGCCTTGGACGACCGCGTGTTCCAGACTTCGGTCGTTGTTCCCGTGAAGTTGCGATGGCGATCCGCGTGATGGAAACGTTCGTCTGCTTTTCGTGCTGCCCCGCCTCTGCGCGTGGGTCTCCGATCACGATTGCTGATTGAATCCGCCAAACCGCCGCAGTCGACAGCACACCATCGACGACCGTCTGTACCTGCAGTGCTACGAGCTCGATCGCATCGCTCATCGGGAACCATGTAGTTGATCGTAGGTGGCACCAGGTTCTCCGCGATGGCCAATGCACACGCGGCGATCCTGATTGCCCGCGGCCCAGGGATGCCGGCCAATGGAGGACCTGATGGAACTGACGGAACATGCAGCGGATCGCTGAGGGGCCTTCTTGAGCGCCTCCGTCTCGTGAACGTCGTCTGCGTGAGTACTCGAACCATGCGCGTTCACATGATCGATCTGGTCTGGCCTGATTCCCGCTTGCGAGCGCTTTGCAGGATGGCCTCGCAAAGTTCCCGTGCTCTCGCGCATGAGTCCGGTCATGTGGTAGCTGCTGGTCGTCTGCGCAAAACCTGGTGACCTCGGCATATACGTGTGCACCCACGTTCGTGTGCGTGTTCGCGTCTTCCAGTACGAGCGTTGCGGCCCCTTCGAGAGCACGAAGTTGCGTTTCGCGTCAGCGACGCGAAGCTCTACTGGTGTCTCGCTTCGACGGACTGGTGCTTTTAATCGCGTCGACAGCGAGACAGTGATCGGTGACAGAGGCGCGTCCGTGCTGCCGGCCACAACGATGTCCGCCTCCCCGCCTTTGATCATCTCCGCGCCTTGGCCGACCGCGTCCAGTCCGGAGGTGCATCCGGCTGACACTACGGAGACGGGTCCGCCTCACGGATAGCGGGCTCGGCAAGGCATGTCTCGTAAGGTGCCCGGCAGAAGCCCCTTCGAAGAGTCTCATCCTTTGTCTCCGGAAGGTACAGCCAACGCCTCCCTTCATCGGTGAAGTAGTCGAACAACTCGACCGCGCAGTGAACCGCCAACGCCGACCCGCATGAGATCCTGACGCGCTCAGTGGGGCAGCGTTAGTGCCGTCACGCTGCCAAAGGCACGTTGAGCGAGCCGTCGGCAGGCAGCGACTGCCAAGCGGATACTGCGGTCGACATGCCGCTGCCGTCACCGCCCTGTTCTCTGAAGAGCGATAGCCTCATCCTCGATATCGCATTCGCCGGCAAGATCTGTGAACGAATGGACTAGGGTCGAATCGGTTGATTCGACGTACCGAAACCTCCTGAGGTGATCAGCGACCCGAATGCGTCGCACCCGGATCACCTGGAGCGATGACGCTCATCCCGGTGATGGCAACCTTCTGACCGTAGATCGTCCCTGGTTCCGGAACCGTCTGGCATGGTGCTCTTCAAGACTGACACCGTTAGCCAAGGCCCTCTTGCCCGAGTTCTTGCTCGCAGCGAGACCTGATGAATGTGCGAATCTGCCCATCTCGCCCGTTCGCTCTATGCTGGTTGCATCGCCACGAGGAGCGTCGCCCGGCGGGGAACTTCTCCGATCGAGCCCCTGATAGAGCGCCTCGGCTTCGTTCAGATGTTCATCACCCGCGGCTCTTCGAACGCGGAGACTCTCACTGGCCTCCGTGATGACGACGGGAGTTGAGCACATCGACGGCAAGCAGGAGGTCCCCGTCAGGCTGGAGTCGATATGATCCGAAGGTAGGCCTCGAGACTCTCAGCAGCGCGTCGGCACTCGGAACCCGTCCGACCATTCCTGTGCTTAGGCCCTGAACTTCATCAGCGACTCACGGAGCGTATTGCCAAGGCTCAAGCTGATCATGCCAGTCCATGCCGTCCTGCGCATCAGGGATCTCAACGTTCGACAAGACATTGCCGACGAGCGCATCCACAAGAGACTGCCCGCGCTGAAGTACGCGTACAATGCCGCAGTCGCTGAGCTTTGAGCAAGCGACCGCATGGTTAGTATCGCAGAACCCTGCCTCGGTGATGATCCCCAAGGCGGTGTCCACGATGAACCATGTCCTCGAGAGGGGGACCTCACTGGCCCCCAGTGTCGGCTTCTGTGGTTCGTCATGTCTCACTCATTCAGATTGAAGCTGCGGACACACTGTTCGTGACGAACAGCGTTCAGCGCAGCGCTCGCGCGGGCCTGTCTCGGCGAGCGCAGATCGGGCTGTGGTGCTGGGGATCGTCGGGCCAGCCAGGCTCGTGGTGATGCCTGAGGGCCGGTTCCAGGCCAGGTGCTCGGATCGTATGGTGTTGAACTCGACCGGTAGGTGTTTGGAGTGCTCATCGTTTCGTGACAGACGAAAAACAGGTTTAATCGAACATGTGAGGTAAAATCTGTATCGTGTCCGCATCAAAGGTTCAGCGAAGAGTTCAAACAGCAGGTCGTGCCGGGTGGTCATTGAGAAGTCCCGCACGATCAGCGATGTGGCAAAGTCCTACGGTCTGTCCCGCAAAACCGTAGGAAACTGGGTGAATAAGGGAGGAAACCCAGTCCGGGTATTGAGGGCGAGGAAATGACGGCGACCCCAGCCTGCTGAGTACAAGAGAAAATCAAAAGCCGAGCTGCGTGAGGCCCGACGGGGGATCGATTTCAGAGATAAACGGCGGCCTCTCCGCGGCGGAGTCCCGGTAAAGCACGATACGCGTACACCCTCCGCCAAGGAAGGCGACCACCCTGGCGCCTGTGAGATGTGCCACCGTCCGGAGGTGTCACATTCAGGCCGCTACGCCTGCGCTACAAGGGGCATGTCAGAAAACCCGCAAAGCGCCGCAGAGGAACTCGCCATTTTTGTGACGTATTTCTTCAACGACTCCAAACAAAACCCACCTGTTATAGACGGGTCCACAAAATCTTGAACGTGGTGAGAGTTACAACCAGTCCAGAGACGGTGCGCCGGTTCATGCAGCCTGGAGGGCCTCGTAGTGGCGTGTCAGCCCCGCCCTGCGCCCGCACCACCGCGCCTGCTCGCCGACCTGCAGGTCGCCCCGACCTGATCGAAAGGGAACTCGACAGCAGATGCTCCGACCCAGAAACTGGTGGGCGACCATCACCCATATGCTTTCTCACCCGGAAGGATTCGTGTACCGGCAGGCCGTAGACGGGGCTGCTACCGAAAAAGAATTGTTGGCTACGCCATGGCGGAACACATGGGCAACCGAATTGGTCCAAAGAAAGCTCCTGAAAATGGCGGCTCGGAACCGCTGACCATCAAGGGTGTGACATGATTTTTCATGTCGAGTCTAGGATCGCAGTCACGTCCGCTGACTACACCGCCACCATGAACAAGTATGGCCTCCGCATCGGTAGGAAGAACTGTGTGTGCTACGACAACGCAGCAGTAGATATCATTCAACGCCACCCGTGCAGGAAAGAACTCACAACCAGTAGGATATACCACACCAGAAGAAAAGCAACCAAAAGAGGTGACATCATGGATTGAACACTGACTGCGATCAGACCAGATTTCATTCCTCGTCGGGTACTGGAACCCGAACGAAGTCCATCAGGAGCGGAGGAAAACCAAGACGGCAGCCTAAACCATAAATCCAAGCTTTTTCACCACCGTCCATAAAACCTATAGCAGTCCAGTTGGCTTCGCGGACCAGGTCGAGTGCATCGTTGATCTGCCTCGCGGTAGCCCCGCCGCCCGTAGAGGCCTGGCGCACGTTCGCGGACACCGCTGTGCCCGCAGTGCGGAGCATGACGTAGCCGAGGTGGGCGGTGACGAAGTGCTCGAGCGGAATCGATCCAGAAGGTCCACTGTTGTCGGTGACCAGCGGATCGCAACGATCTCACCGTCAAGCCCCGGTCAGTACATTTAGATGGCGCGAAAGATGCAGACGCCCCTTCTGCGGGCTTCGCCATCCCGTCATCGTCAACGTCGGTGTGTCGTCCGCTGGTGAGGGCTGCTTGAGCGCGTCAGCGAAGGCGATGGTGTGTTGATTACGCGTAGGAACGTGGCGGCCCGCTCGTCGGTGAGTTCGGTGGCGAGCATGGTGCTGTAGTGGGTCCACCACCGGTCCAGTTCGTCCAGGTCACGATGAACGCGCGTACCGTACTGCACCGGCGCGTCCCCAGCGTCGTTCTGGGGTTTCTGGGCCGTGGCGGGCTTCGGTTTGCCACTCGATTGATGCGGGTGAGGGCGTCGGTTGCTGCTTTGATGCAGCGCCCCACTTTACCGGGTCGGGGCTGGTGGGTTGCGGATGGCCTTTCGTAGATCGGGTGGATGGGGCTGCCAGCGTTGATCTGTTCCAGTCCCTCGATGCTGCCCGCACGTGTTCGGGCAGCGTGGGGTCGGGCCGTTGTCTGAGGTAGCTGATCTTGTCCAGCGTCTTGCTATGGCCCGCCGGGGACTGCGTGGCGGCTTTGTTGCTGGCGCTACTCGGTAGTTGACGTGTGGGAAAGTTTCCCACCGTGGAGTCCGTTGATGGTCGCTGCTGAACTGGGTCAGGCTTTGCGGCGGGCAGCGTCTTCGGCCATGACTTGCTTGAGTTCGCGCAGAGGCGGCGGCTTCGAGTGCGGTCAGTGGTTTGTGGAGGATGTTGTCGTCTTGTTCGGCCAGCAGGTGGCCGGAGTCGGTCGGAGATGCCGGAGCGGACCCACACGTTTACGGTAAAGCAGCCGAGCTGTTTGATGGCTGCTAGTCGGCGTGCCCTGCAGATCAGGACCCTGTCAGGCTGATCGTCACGGCTGTAGCAGCCCGTGCCGTTGAATCGAGGCGGCTAGCGTCGATGTTGCCCAGGTCTTTGCGGGGACGTCGGCCAACGTGGAGGGATCGACGGTGCGATCTAGTCCCGATGTGCCCTGGGGGTACCAGCTGACCGCGCCTGTTCTCGTCCTGGTGTTGCGCGACGATGGCGGGCCACCAGGGCGTCATCACCCAGCAGGTCGGCCAGGGTTTCTCCCAGGAGCAGGCGCAGCAGAATCCCGCGCCCGGTTGCTGTGGCCGCAGGCGGGGCTGGGATGGCCAGGCAGGGGTACGCAGGAGGGCTGTTCACGCGGGGGCGGGCAGGTCGAGCAGGGGCGCGGGCGTGCCGGTTCCCCGCCGCAAGGCTCTGCAGCAAGCCGCGTCGGGACCCGATCCGCCAGCGCGTTGGTGACGTGGTCGACCCCGCCCGGGCGGAGGCGGCGGGCCATCCCGCAGCACGAACAACTCGCGTCGGCCACCGTTGCTTGCGCGCTCGCATCCACATCCATGTCCTCCTGCTGGTCGTGGTGGCGGGTTTGCCGTGAGGTGAACGCGGGATGGTACTCGTACAGGGGTGTTTCGCGGTCGGAGAAGCGTTCCGGGCCCGTGGGTGGCGGAGACGGGCGCGTCGGCCTGGTGGACCGAGCACATCAGGCCTTGGGCACGTTCTCGTAGATGCAGGTGATCCGTACCGCGTGCGCACCAACGCCCACGGGTCGGTTGCTTCCGCGCTACCGTGCATCACATCGAATGCGGCTGAGGCTGCTTCCCAGATGTCCAGGCCGTGCTTGCGCTGGCAGACGTACTGTTCTGCGGCGAATGCCATCAGTTCTGGGCAGTGGGTTATCGTGCCACCCAGTGCTCAGCCAGAGCCCAGCAGGGCCCTGCAGTCCTCGCTGGGTCCTGAAGTCAGAGGTTTCGAGGTGGGGCATCGCTGACGTCGCCGTCGATGCTTGTATGCTCTTGGCGGTTCCGGTGGTGCGACTGTGGTGCGTGTCATGGTGGTGCCCTGCCATACAGGTGCACACTCACCCCAGACCGCCTCAGCAGCATGGCTGTCGTGGTGCTGCTCGAGGGCCTCGTCCAGCCTTTCTGTGTGAAAGCGTTTTTGCATGGGTAGCTTGATTCGGTCGGCATGCGGTGGTGAGCTGCCAGGGCCTTGTTCCAGTCGGTGGTGATCTGTCCTTCGACGAGCTTCGCTCTGGCCTTGCGCTTGGCGGGCAGTCCTTTCTCCTGTCGTTCTCGGGCCCGTTTGTCCTCGATGTCGCACAGATCGCCAGCCACAGCAGCTTGACCACCGCCCCATCGGAGGGAAGCGTCATGCGGTTCTTGGAGACCTTGCGTGCTGGTAGTTCAGCGACCTGATGCTGTTGGTGGTGTAGATGACACGCCCAAGCATTAGTGGAATTCCGGGAAGGGAGGAACTGCCCCAGCCTCGTTCCCCAGGTCGCCACCGTCTCAGGGTACTCTGACCCCCATATCGGACTCAGAGAAGTCGGTCAGAGCCTGCCAGGCGGCCTCCTGGCCTCGGCGGTGCAGACGGCACTTTCGAGAGCTACCGCAAACCTTCCTGCGGTCACCGTAGAGAGACAAACCTGCATCGAGCGCGGATCAGGTGGACCACGCAGGTCTCGAACTGTAGCCCAGCCAGGTCGCCCTCGATCGCCCCAGGTGCAGCCAGTGAGCCCGTCACAGCACACGATCAGCACGTCCTGACGCCCCGTCACAGCTCGGCGCACATACGTGCGCCCAGAAGGAGGCCCTTCCCCGGCCTGAACCCAGATACCCAGGACGTGCTTGACGCCGTCCATGTCCACCCCGACCGCGATGCGTGGGCTGAGCGAGAGGCGACCCGGTGATTGACGCGGACCCTGACCCGGATCGTCGAGGAGGTAGACCACCGGGCAGAACTCCTCCAGCGGCGGCGCTGCCACCCAAGACAGTCTCGGCGACCGCGTCGGTGATCCCCGAAATGGTCCCTCGAGCTGAGCTCCACACCGAGCGTGAGGCCAGGTGGTGCTGGATATCCCTTACGGTCATTCCGCCGGCGTACAGGCTAATGATCATCGCATCGAGCCCATCCAAACGACGCTGGCCCTACGCACCAGGCGGCGTGAAGGTCCCGGCCCGGTCCTGGGGCACTCGATCTCAAAAAGGACCCACCTCAGAGTCCACCATCTTAGACGTGGCTCCGTTCCCAGCATTGCTGCGCGCCTGGCTGGTCGGCTCGCCCTTGTCAGCAGCCAGGTGCTTGGTCAACTCCAGCAGCTGCAGGCTCTCCAGGGCCTCCTGACCAGGGCCGGCAGCAGGCCATCAGTCCCGGTCATGTTCACCTGCTCGGCATCAATCTTCTCAAACAAGCCGTCCAGAGCCCCGGTCTGCGCAGCTGGTCGACCACATCCCGCCCACCAGCAGGAGCCCTGTTGTCGTCATCGGTAGCAATCATCAGTGTCAGTCCTTCCACAAGGGCTTACACAAACCATTGAACAGGCCCCTCGGGAGTGGTCCCATCGCTGGTCATCACCTCAACTCATCCCCGCTGCGGCTCGACCTGGCACCGACTGCCCCGGCACTACTGAAGGCAGACAGTGGAGACAGCCGTGCTGCCTGGTCACCCACCCGCCGTGCTGCTGCGGTGGCCCCGTGACGGACCTTTAGACCAAAGCGGTCTGGAAACGGATACTACTACCGGCGACCGCAGCACCTTGCCGCCATCGATCAGCTGACGCACCCACTCCACACCCCCGCCCCCACCCCTACTGGCTTGCGGCCCGGGTGGTGCGGGTCTTGACCGCCCGGCACCCCATCCACACCCGCATCCAGCCCCCGGGAGAGCCAGCCTCTGGTCCGTCGAGGCCGGGGCTGAGTTGCTCGTCGAGTTCTTCCGGTAATCTGGCGGACAAGAACACCCTGCTTCACTCACGTCCACCGGGTCGACCATCACGTCGTTGTGGTCATCGGTGGTCAGGGTGAGTTCTTCGGGACCAGTAGTGCCCTGCAAATAGTTACTATCAGGTAGATTAGGGTGCGATGCGCGTGCCCTCGCTGGAGTTGTTGCCCGACCAGCGTGAGTCATTGAGGATCGCTCGCGTGTCGTCGGCGGCGTATCGGCAGGTCCGCGACGGGCCCGTGCGTTGTTGTTGGCTGCGGACGGGTGGCACGACGATCGCGGCACTGAGGTGAAGGTGACCGAAGACGGTACGGGCGTGGCGGGAACGTCTGCTGAAGAGGGGTCTGGCCCAGTTGGGTGAGTTCGTCGGCGGGGCTGCAAACCCTCGATCCCGCAGGCCACGATCGAGCGGATCGTTGACTTTGACTCTGCATGCCAAGCCTGTGGGCCAGACGCATTGGTCGTCGGAGGCATGGCCGAGCGGGTGGGGATCTCGTCGTCACAGGTGCAGCGGATCTGGGCGGCGCGGGCTGAAACCACACTTGCGAACACGTTCAAGCTGTCGAATGATCCCCAGTTCGAGGCGAAACTTACCGACGTGGTGGGCTTGTATCTGAACCCGCCGGAGCAGGCGATCGCTGCTGTGGATGAGAAGTCGCAGATCCAGGCCCTGGACCGTACCCAACCTCGTTACGACTCGAAAGAAGGGTCGAGCAGCGACGACGACCCACGACTACAAAAACGTAACGGCACCACTACCTGTTCGCGCCCTGGAGGTCGGGACCGGTCGCCATCGGTGAGGTTTGCCCCGGCACAGGGCCAGTGAGTTCGTGAAGTTCCTCGGACACCATTGATGCCGCGGTGCCGACCGGCCCGGAAGTGCACGTGATTCTGACACCACGCCACCCACAAACACGCCACCATGACCCGCTGGCTGGCGTGTCACCCGCGGGTCCACTTTCCACTTCACCCCGACCAGCTCGTCATGCGGTTGAACCTGGTCGAACGCTGGTTCCGGGAACTCACGGACAAGGCCCCACGCCGTGGCGTGGTTTGGCTCGGTACCCGACCTCATCACCGCGATCGAGGACTACCTCGCCGCCCACAACAACAACAATCCCCGTCCCCCGTCTGGACCGCCACCGCCGAATCCATCTCTCACCAAAGTCGCCCGCGGACGCGCTCACCCTGAACAGGGAAACCAAATCAGGACACACCACTAGCGACGCCCGGCGGCCCGACTCAAACAGCTTTGGGGGCGGGCGGTAGTTCGCCGTGAAAACGTCCTCTGGGACGAACCACGAGTTGCCGTCATCGTCGGTAACCCGCCACCGGTCCTCCCCCGCGACATCCTCGCCCTCCGGGTCGCCACCCACTCCCCGGCTTTGCAGGTCGCGCCCACACCTCGCCGGTTCGTTCGTACACATCCCCTCGACCTGCGCGTAGGTGGCGGCGAAGGAGCCGGGTGTGATGCTCCAGGTGCGTTCCCCGGAGGTGACAATCATGTCACCGGGTTCAACGCCCATGAGACTGCCGGAGTCGGAGGTCCAGGTCTCAGCCCGTTCGGCCACCCGGACCAGCCGGACCTGACCCGACCGGCGAAAACCGGGCAGTAGCGTCCATACTCGACCCTACGCCACCCTCGATTCAGTTCTGACCGCGTCCTGTCCGTCAAGGAATCGTGAGGTCGATTCCTGGAGACTGATGTGGCCAAGTGGACAACTCACAAGGGCTGGAACCGGGGTCAGCTCGGTGGTAGCCTGCTCGACGCTGGTCGTCAGGTACTGCTATTTGGCACGTGCGGCTGGCTGGAGGCCGACCCTGCCTCCAGTGGTACGACGCCCCTCTACCGCGCGATCCAGCTGTTCGTCCTGGACGATGTCGGAGCAGAACCCCCGCCGGCCCTCTGAACGTGGCACGCTGGCTGGCCCTGATCATTGCGTTCTACGCGGTGGCGGAAGTCCTCCTGGCCGTTTTCACACAGCAGAAACAGCTCCTCCATGCCAGACTGCGCAGGAACCACATCGTCGTGATCGGCAACGGACCAGGAGGCGGCGTCGCTGGCCGGCAACGACACCTACCACACGGCAGGAAAGAAGGTCGTGGTGATCGGCGACCTCGCCCCTCCGGACCAGGCCTGGCTGACGGGCAGGGGCGTCTCAGTTCTCCGGGATCTCAGCGACCCCCACCCGATCGCGGGTACTTCGCGGCGCCAAAGACGTGGTGATAGTCGGCGCGACGACAACGAGATCAGCGAACCTGGTCTGCCGCGTCGCCTCGACCGCCCTGAAGTCCCAACCGTTGGCGCTGTTCGACTTCCACCCGGCCCAACAGTGACGCGCAGCCCCGGACGCCGCCCGCACGGTGTGTCGCGTGACCAGCTGGCGCTGGAAACCCCGCGACCGTGCCCGCCCTTCCCGCAGCGACGCCGCCGTCCCCGACCCCGTGGTCGAGGTGATGATGGCCCCCTGGCAGCCGAGCTGACGCGTCGCATTATCCTCGGCTGGCAGCACGACGGCTGGCGGCCCCACGTCCCTCTGCCTGAGTCGAACAAAACCGGCTGGGCCGGCGACCGGTCCAGAAATTCTGGCGGCGCCGCAGGTGAAGCACGATGACCCTGCTTCCCGCGTGCGTCGAGGCGAGGGTCACTCGAGTTCCGCGACACCCTGGATGCCACCGGAGAAGGGCAGGGGAACGCTCGCAGCATCCGGCTCCATTCTGGCGCTGACGGAATCCAGCAGCGGTGACCATCGCCGGGAGCTGCTGGAGGACCCCGCCACCCACACTCGGCCTGATCGTGACCAGAGCACCCACTGGAAGGACCTGTTCAAGGACGTCACCGACCGGTGCAGCTGGATCTCCGACACGCTGCCGGCCGACCCTGAAGGTCCTGGAACGCAACGAGGTCGACCTGCTCCGCGCCGAGCTTCGTCGCGACGCCGAGAGCTGGCCACCGGACCCTAAGCCTCGTTCAGCACGGACATCGTGCGGACAAGAACGGCGACATCGTCGATGTCACGCCCGATCAGCACCGATCTGACCTGGGCGTCGACCCTGCTCACCCGGACGACGCGAGGGCGGCCCGCGAAGTGCTGGAGGCGGGCGGCATGAAAGCGGAAACCGATCCCTGGAGCCCGCCCGCTGGCAGGACCGTCGCAGCGCGCCCATGCAGCTCACATTGCGGAAATTCCTCGCCGACGCGCTACTCGGCAACGCCGACATCCACGACGTGCGGCAGTGGGCCTCGACCTGGCCTCCCGCCTGCCGGAGATGATGCAGCGTTCCGGCTGGACGACCACCAGCAACACCCCGCCACTGCTGGACTCTGAGAGTATCGAACGCCTGGCGAAACGGGTGCACGAAAGCTACCGGCAACAGGCGTTGGCGGAGGGCAACCTGACGGATCGCGACTAGTGGAAACCCCGTGGAGGAGCTCCGAGTTCAACAAGAGCAGCAACCGGGCGAGGGTACTGATCACCGGTGAAGCTGGCCTCCATCGGCCTCGACTCGGCGTCGCAGCACAGCCCCGACCCCCGCCCCCGCACTGAACTGACCGACGAGCAGAAATCCATCCTCAGCGTCGCCGAACATCGTCGCTGGAGCCACTTCCAGCGCCGCAACGGTCGCGAGGGCCACTACTCAACAAACCGTGGACGAACTCACAACGGCCAACAATCGCTGGACTAGAACATCATCAACACCATGGGTTCGTCTCGCCTCCTGAGGGCATCGAGATCATCCAAGGAGTCGCTGACGAAGGTTGCGGTACCGCGTGAGCAGACGCGCATGGCCCCGCTGACGAGAACGCCCGGGAGCGTCCGACCTCGATCGTACCGCCGGATGCGCGCACGCTGCTCCATCCGGGAACCCACCCCACGAACGTCGTGAGGAAACCCGGGTGGGACGACACCGCACGGGCACCGTCGGCCACCGACCGTCCCCACCCATTCCCGGTTTGCTGGCCCCTCATCCTGTTGTGCTGGCCTTAATCCTGTTTTGCTGGCTTGTTGAAGTTCGCTGGCCTCACAGCGCAGGCAAACGTGAACAAGCCCAGCAAAACCGACGCCAAGGCCAGCGAACCAGACTCTAAGGCCAGCGAACTGACGATCTTCTCCCCAGTTCCGGCACCAGGACACGTATGCACCTGTTCCGCGGCGCTGCAGGGCGCACGGGCCAGTTCGCGGGAAAATCGGGCCCCGGGCCAGACTCGAGCAGGTCCTGTACTGCCGCGGCCTGCCCTGCCTCCCCGCCGGCCTGCCAGGTCTCCGTCGCGGCCTCCAGTGCGGAAAGCCCTGTCTCCAAGAGCCCCGCTCGCCGGTGATGACGTGCAGCTGCAGGTCGAACACCCCTGGCGGTCAGGCACCGCGCATCCTCCGAGGCACGCTCCGCTGGACCCCGGTGGCGGCAGGGGTTCGATGTCCTCGCCTCCTCGTCCTCGGGTTCGACCCCCACCCGCGGCCAGCGCGTACCGGAGCACCTCCGGGCGGCCTCACAGGTGCGGGATCCGGGACTGCCGGTCCCGCCAGAACATCGGAGGCTTCCAGCAGCAGATTCATCGCCACCGGATGCCCCTGGATGCGCGACAGCCCTCCGGCTCTGCGTCAGGCAACCAAGCAGGGCCAGCAGCGGTTTCCTGCCACTCCCGGTCCACCCTCGATCCGACCGGAAAGGCGACCAGGAGGGCCAGTCCTCCAGCTCCAGCAGCAGGAACTGAGCAGCAGGTCAGAGTTGTCGCGGCACCCAGCGGATCTCCGCCAACCCGCGCAGCAACCCCAGCACCTCGCCCCCGCGCACCTGGTAGATCCCGGACTCGGCCCCTCCCCGGAGACCACGTCCAGCAGTCCCTCGGCGACCGCCCTTCCAAAAATCTGTTTCACCCCAGAGATGGCCAGGTCGACGTCCCCACCAGACACGACGGCACGAGATCGGGACGCGCTGGATCGACATCCAACACGGCACCGCAGGTTGATCACGACCGGCCCGGCGGGCGCGACAGGCTCGCGTCCAATCAGCACTGCTCCCAGGCCGATGTACGGATCGACGACCGTTCGGTTCGCATCACACACCCACCCTCAACTCTTGGTACCCCCACCGCATCCTCCATGCCCGACGGAGGGATCCGCGCAGTCGGTCTCGTGATGATTCCACCGAGTTCCTCCTTTCAGATCATCATGACGGACAGTATCCGACAGCACCGGGATGCGGTATCCGGCATCCCTGGCGTGGCACCGCCTGTGCCATTTCTGTGTCAATTTCGTTCCGTCCCCACCTTCTGCCACAAGGGTGAGAAAAACTGCTGGCTATGACGGGGGAAGCCGCAGCCGGAACAGCCAGGGAGGCACGATGGTGCGGCATCGACATTGCCCCCGTGGCCGAAGCGGCCTGGCACATCGCTCCGCGCCGAACGATCAGCCCGGTTCCACCACCTCGCGAGCTGCCCCACCCGGACGGCACCCTACGGTCACAAGGATCCCGAAGGAGCAGGCCTGCATCCTTCCCTGCCAGGAAACCGGATGCCTGGATCTCCACCACGACCTCATCGAACGCATGGTGAACCAGCTCGCCCGCGACAACAGACGTCACCCGACCGCGTCGTCAAGAACCTCCCCGCCTACCTGACCCGGAGTGGCCAGGAGCCAACTCTCGGAACAGAAACGCGCCGAACGGGTCCGGATCGGCGCCCAGGCCAAACCCACCCGCAGCGACGGCGCCGCGGGCCGCGTAATGGCGCACTTCGAAGCCATCGGCGGTCTCCGCGGAGAGTGGCTGACCAGATTGTTCCGGATCATGCGGTCATACCCTTCAGCACCACCCACGTCCCCGGACGCTGGCCCATCGACGGACTCCATCGAGGAACGCGCCACACTTCCCGACGGCCACACTCACCCGGGAGGAAATCCGGAAGGACATCGCGTTCGTCACGGACACCTCGGCACACATCCTGGGGCCGCGATGGGTTCACGAGAACCCTGACGATCCCGCTCATCAGCAACGGAGCATTCGAGGAACTGAGAGAGGAGCACACCGCCACCGACATCGACCTCACCGATGTGGTGCTCGGCAAACAGCTCGTCGCCATCTACCGGCACCTGCGCGCCGGCGGCCTGTCGCGGACGTCGGCGTTCCACCACGCAGCCGACAGGATCGGCGGCCAAGCCCCGGATCGGATCACCCTGAACATCCTCACCGTCCTGAAGGATCTGGACGTGACGTGAAGGCTCCAACGACCCCTGAGGTTCTACAGTGGCGTCGGAACTTCCCAGCGACGACCACGTGAGTCCACCCCGATCTGCGACTGGAGGGACGCCCATGATGACGACGCAGCAGCTGCGCGCTACCCGACCACGCCCCCACTCGGCACATCACCCCAGGACACCCACGCCCAGCAGCCCCTGGCCTGCGCTGTATCCCATGCCTGCGTGGCAGGCGCCTCCCGGCCCGTACACCACCATCCCCAGTCTCCGGTTACACAGTTCCCACCCCAGAACGCACACCACCTCCATTCCTCGCTCCCGTGGCCTCCACCCGATCAGCCAGCGTCATGGCAGATACCGCCCGGGGCGGCAGAATCGGGAGGGGAATAGAAATGTCCGATTGAGTGAAGGCCTTCCTGATATTCGTGATCCTCATGACAGTGGTGCTCGTGCTGAAAAGCATTCTGCCGGAGGAAGTCTGGAATTTTCTCATGGAGATTCTCCCATCCGAGTACGATTAGTGACGTCTTTCACCGTGCTTGACGAACTCCCTGGTCCGGGTGTCGCGCCAACCGGACGGCAAGTATGTTGGACCATGCCCTGAACGATCCGGACGTGTCCCCGGCCCATGATGTAAGGATTGCCATGAAATCCGACCACCCTGCCCTCGCCAGGTGCAGAAGCTGCTGCTTAAGATCAGCAGCAACCTGCAGAAGGCCGACGACAACACCTTCACGCTGCGCCACGAATCGGCTCAGGCGTTCATCCGGGTCGATGAAGAGGACACCACCTCGTTCGTCACCATCGAGATCCTCATGGTCAAGGAGCTCACCCTCACCCCCTCGAGCTGCTGGAGTTCGTCGCCCTCGACAACTCCTACACCTTCGGACACATCTACTCGAACCCATCGACGACTCCGCCGTTCTGATGTTCCGCCACACCCTCCTGGCCGACAACCTCACCGAGAACACCTCGCGTGGGCGGTCGTCGGCATGCTGAAGTCCGCCAACCAGGACGGCAAGGAGATCGCGAAAACGCTTCGGAGGCAAGCTCTTCCACGAGAAATGAGTCCCGGCGACATCCTTCGACACAATCGCCCACGCCCACAGGCGCGGCCTGAAACATGCCGGTGGGCGGATTCACCGTGTGCTGGCGACCTTTACGCCTGCCAGGCCGCGTTGACCAGGGCGCCGCGATCCACGGGCTTACCCGCCTCAACACCGATCGCCTTGGCGACGTCGTCAGGCAACGGCTGGCCCGAACCGACCGCGGGTCCACCAGGCTTGGGATGGAAGTCGGAGGTCTTCCATGCCGCCGGGTCCGCGGCTTCCTTCACGAAAAGGGGGTTTCTCCTCGCGACTGCCCCGCAGATCCAGGCCATTGGCTTCGCGACCGGCAACAGTCACGTGTTCATTGTTGGTGAAATCGGCGAGGGCTTCCGCGTTGACGCTGTCTCCCGGCTTGTTCGGTCCCCAGTTCCACAGCACGGTGGTGCTGGGCACGTCTCGCCCTGCGCAAGGGCCCGGTAGTAGGCGCTGTGGTCGATGCCGGTGACCATCTCATTGGCGTAGACGGCGCCGGAACCGTCGGTGTTCTGGGCGCCGGTGACCTTCATCATCATCGAAAAAGGCCCAGGGATCACCGTCCTTCGCGGTGGTCTGCTCGGAGGAAAGGATGTTGTTGTAGATCGCGGTGCCGGTGGTGTCCCACGACAAACCGTGCTCGACGCTCCACGGCTGCGGTCTCGTGCAAGAACCGTCCTCGTCGCGCGCGTTGTATCCTTGGAACGGTCATCCTCCTGGATGAAGATGCTCGTCAACGCATGCGAGATGGTGTTGTTCCAGATCTGGGTGTCGTCCGATCCCGAAACGTGGATTCCGACGCCCGCCCCTTCGACGATGTTGGAGGCGATCATGTTCTTGGAGGAGACCTCGTTGAAGATCGCGACCGGCACGTTGACGAAGTAGTTATCCACGATCTGGGAGTTGATGCCCCTCGTCGAACCAGACACCAATCCGATGATCCGATGCTGTAGTTCTCTGGCAGGAGGCGTCCTTTGTCCAAATTCGAGTAGTCGACGATGTTGTGGGCGAAGCGGATGCCCTCCGCGTGCGTGATCTTGGTGTCCCCGAGGGTGCAGTAGGCGCCGCAGGCGGTGGTGATGAAACCCGAGGTGTTGTTCGACGTCCACCGGTTGTGTTCAACGGCGATGTTGCTGGACTTGTCGATCCCGAAGCCGCCCGCGCCGTTGTTCTCGAAAAACGTTCCCGCTGACCGTCGAATTCTGCGAGTTGGCGACACCCAGAGCCGAGGCCGCCGAGGGAGTAGCGGAAGGTCGAGTTCTCGATCACAAGATCGTTGGCACAGGCGAACACCGTGGCACCGCCCGTGAAAAAGCTTGATCTCGGGGTCGTTGTAATCCCATTCCTGCACAGGCGAGTACTTCTCGACCGTCACCCTTGAGCGCGGGCCCTACCGCCGTGATGGTCAGGGGCTCGCGAGTGCTGGACCACCTCCACCGTGTGCTCAGCCGGGTTGACACCGATGACGTAGGAGGTGCCGGTGTGCGGTTTGACGTTGTAGCCGCCCCGGCTGTTGCCGGGTTCCTTGAGCGTGACGGGGTCGGGATCGTCGACGAAGAAGCTGGAGGACGTCACTCGTCCCTGGTCGCGACCTGGGTGAGGGGCTGGCCGTCCACGAACACCTGTTCGGGATAGGCGGCCATACCTTCGACGGACGGGTCGGCGTTGGTGGTGCAGACATCGCAGAACCGCGACCATGTCGTGGGCGGTCGCCCAGGTGCCGTTACCGGCGTCCTTCCACGTGGTGGGGTTCTTCGCGCCCGAGAACACGGTGTGGCCCCGGTGTCGTCGTTATGTCATGTGGAAAGAATGTGTGGCGTACACGCTCCACAACCTTTCACGACGTCGCGAAAATCTTTTCACCTAGACCTCGCTCCGGGACTGCGGTAGAGCGATGACGCAACTCGTTGCGATTGAAGCTAACTCATCTGTAGGGTCGTTCCATGGGTGTCGAGGAACGGGTGCGACAACTGATCAGGGAATCGGACCCTGACCCACACGGGAGTTCGGGGCCCGCATCGGCCCTCGAGAAGACCAAGCTGTCCAAATCCTCGCGGGCCACAGAAGGTTCACATTCCTGGAGTTGGCACTCGCGGCACAGCAGGGCGGCGTCACCGTCGACTGGCTGCTGACGGGCACCGAGGACGATTTCGCCGCGGCGGCGCGCACCGGAGCGGACGGGGTCGCCAGTGCCTCGCTCAGCCGCGCCCGCGAGCTGACGAACCTGCGCGAAGCCCCTGGAAGGTTTCGGTTTCCCCAGCAGATCCGCTTCGAGGTCGGGGGACCTGAAGGGCAACCGCTGGGCTTTACAGGGAATCGATCTCGGCTGGCGATTGCGCCACAGCTTCCACTCCCCCGTGGAACAGGCGGCCAATCTAGCGACGCTGATCGAGACAGATCTCGGAGTCGACGTGGCCATTCAGCCCCTCGGACGGCTCGACGGGCTCGCGGCGACCACCAGTTCGGCCCGGCTGATCCTGGCCGCCACCTCCGTCGCGCCCACCCGTCAGCGATTCACCCTGGCCCACGAACTGGGGCATCTGGCGGCCAGCGACGACCAGCAGCTCCACACCGCCGAGAACGTCTCATGCCCGCGGCGGGGAGGGCGAGATGCGGGCCAACGCGTCTGCCGCGGAGCTGCTGATGCCGGAGGCAGCCCTGGCGGATCGCGTCCACCGGGGCTCGCGCTGGTTCGAGGAACTCACCTGGGAGCTGCGGGTCTCGCCGACCGTACTGGCCCACCGGCTAGGAAACCTGAAGCTAATCGACGAGGCTGAACGGGGCCGGTTGCTGACGGTGGACATGGATCACGTCGTCGCGACCCTGGACAGGCAGCAGGACTACGCCGCCCGCGTGGCCGAGGCCTCCCAACCCCGCATCCCGACCCTCCTGCCGCGCGACCTGCTGGCCGCCCACCGCCAGGGGCACACCACGCTGCTGCCCGTCGCGGCGCTGATGGGCATGTCCGTCGACGATCTTCGGGCGCAGCTGACCAAGAGCGAAGGCGAGTGAATCATGACGCCGGTGACCTGTCCTGACACCACCTGCCGCGAGGGTTGCCGATCCCCACCCTCTACTGCACGTGTCGTTATGTCATGTGGAAAGAATTTATGGCGTATACGCTCCACAACCTTTCACGAGGTCGCACAAATCTTTCACCCACCACTGGAGGAGCAGCCCCACGCGACGAGCCAGCGTGCATCTTGATGCAGATGACAGACGTTATGATGCATCCATGCGCACCACGATCACGTTGGACGAAGGACTGCTGCGTCGCGCCAAGGAACGGGCAGCCTCCCAAGGGAAGACTCTGAGCGACGTGATCTCTGACAGTCTGCAGGTCCTGCTCGCGAGAGCAACCACAGCCACGCCACAAAAATCACACTGCCGACCTTCGGCGGTAGCGGCTTCCAACCGGGCGTCGACCTTGAGGACAAGGAAGCCCTCGCGGTCCTCCTTGAGGGATGGCGACCGTGCTGCTTGCTGATGTCAATCTCTTCATCTACGCGCACCGGCCCGAATCCCCTCGATTCGACGAGCACAAGGCATGGCTCACTACCGCTTTGTCGGGAGACGAACCCTTCGGGATCTCTGAGCAGATCCCTGTCCGGTTTCCTCAGGATTGTCACGAACCACCGGGTCTTTCGCGACCCGACACCTCCCGACGTGGCACTGGACTTCTGCCAGACGGTGCTGACAGTTCCATCGGCGGTCCGCATCCGCCCCGGAAGAGAACACTGGCGGATCTTCGAAAAACCTCTGCTGAGACCCTCAGGGCCCGGGGCAATGTCATTCCCGACGCATTTCTGGCGGCCATGGCCATCGAGGTCGGCGCCACCTTCATCACCACGGACGCCGGATTTGCCCGTTTCCCCGGGCTCAGATGGCGTCGCCCCTTCGACACCAATCCCGGTCGCCGCTGAACCCACCCACTCCAGAAAGGACGGCCCAGCCTGGGACCCTCATCCGTCCAGCGGACCCATTACTCAGGTGCAGCAGCCTCGCTGGCACCTACGCGTGTTTTCGGGATGTCGTGCAATCGCCTCGTTGCGCCACGGATCTTCGAGTCCCTGGTCACCTTTCCCATGAGGGCACGTGCCACGACCGACGGGCTGCGAACATCGCACCTGCGAGCGCCTCGTCGACAAGGTGGTCGTCACCACCGGCGAATACGCCTACCGTCGCGACGACGGGGTCGCGGTCATTCCCCCTCGGACTCGCTGTCCTGAAGGGCGAGGACCCGACCGTCCCTCACTCCGCCTCGACACCCACCGCATGCCGTCCCCGCGGTTCCGGCTCGGGGGATGCGACGGTCAGGGCCGCGATGCCCGTCGTGATGGGGACGCTCAGCACCAGGCCGATGGCACTGCCGAGAGTGCGGACGATCTCGCCCGCAAACATTTCCGCGTTCAGCAGGGCGACGGCGGAGCGGTCGGTGAAGTAGAGCAGCAGGAGCACCGCCATGGACCCTCCCGCGTAGGCGAAGACGATGGTGTAAATGGTGGAGGCGATGTGGTCGCGACCGATCCGCATGCCGGCAGCAAACAACTTCCCCGACCCATCGCCGGGGCCGCGGCGCGCAGCTCCCACACCGCAGAGCTCTGCGTGATCGTCACGTCGTTGAGCACGCCGAGCCCACCGACGATAATGCCCACCATGAGCAGCTCCCGGAAATTCATCCCGGGCAGGGAGCTGCGCCAGGTCGTACTCGTTCTCCTCGGCGAAACCCGACAGCCGGGCGAACTCCGCGGACAACGCCCCCAGCCCAGCCGTGACCGCCAACCCGAGTAGTGTTCCGGCCAGGGCCGTCGACGTCCGGATCGAGACGCCGTGGGGCCACGTACAGCACCACGAACATGATCGCCGTACCCCCGACCAGCGCAACGACGATGCCCGGTTTGCAGCAGTGATGAGGGCGGGCAGCATGAAACCGACGAGCACCACCCGGCGAACCCGAGCCCCAGCAGCGCGAACAACCCCTTCCAGCGCGCCACCGCCAGCACCACGATGACGAACAGCACGGCCAGTGCCCCCAACACCGGAAGCCGGTTGACCGACGAGTAGGACCAGCTGATCCGTCTGCCGGTGTCGATACGGTTGACCTCCATCACGTCCCCGGCCTTCAATCCGGACTGCGCCTGTGGGCCGAGCAGCGAGATCTCCACCGACGTGCCCGCATCCACCGCCGGTGTCGATGGTGGCTGCGTCGCCGTCAGGGCATTTCGCCCGCCCCACCTGCTGGGTGTCGCAGCCGTCCTTGATGTCGGTGATCGTTGCGGTCTCGTGGGTCAGGTTCTGGGCGTCGTAGGTCTTCACCATAGAGGAGAGGTCCCTGCCCGACGGCCACAACCAGATCAACCCGGCCACCGTCAAGACCCCGAGCACCGCCAGGAAAACCGATCAGGATGTTGCGTGCCATCCAGTTCACGCCAACGTGTTCCAGTTCCTCCGTCGAATGAGAGATGTGAATGCCCTGCGCCCATGGACCAACACGATACCCGGCAGGTTGAGCCCACCCGTTCCGCGACAAATGGGACGGATTCCCGCCGAAGTGGCGACCGCGACGGGTAGCCTTGCGGCCATGCTAGAGAGCGCCTGCTACCGGCACCCCGATCAGGCCACGGGGATCGTCTGCCAACGCTGCCACCGTCCCATCTGCCCCCGGTGCATGGTGGCTGGGTCCGTCGGATTCCAATGCCCGAATGCGTCATGGCGGGTCGCAGGCAAACCCGCCGGGGGCAGCTGCCCTACGGCGGCTCCCGCGGCTCCCCGACCGGCGCTGACGTCGCAGGGTGCTGGTCGGGATCGATGCGGTGGTCTGGCTGGCCGTTCTGCTGACCGGGGGCCAGCGAAGCCCCCTGTTCAGGATGCTGGCGATCCAGGCACAGGGATTCTGCGCCACGGAACACTACATTCTTGCGGTGGACTCCCCGGCCCAGTGCGCCACCCTCGGGGCGTCATGGACGGAGGGTGTCGCCTCCGGGCCTGGTGGCAGGTGCTGACCAACGCCTTCACCCACCTCGACGTCATTCACATCGCCTTCAACATGGCGGCTCTCTACGTGCTCGGCCCGCAGCTCGAATCGGTGCTGGGACGCGCCCGGTTCCTGGCCCTCTACCTGGTTTCGGCGGTGACCGGTTCCGCCGTGGTGATGTGGTTTTCCGACCCGTACATCACCACCATGGGGGCTTCCGGGGCGATCTTCGGAATGATGGGCGCGGTACTGCTGATCGCGTGGAAAGCACCACGGCGACGTGCGCACCATCCTCGTCTGGTTGGGCGTGAACGTGGCCATCACCTTCGTGGGGTCGAGCTTCATCTCCTGGCAGGGTCACCTGGGTGGCCTGCTCGGTGGCATGGCCGTCACCGCTGCCCTGATCTGGCTTCCCCGCGAACAGCGGGAGCGCTGGCAGTGGCCTCTGGTGGGTCTGGTCGCGGTGCTGGCCGTCGCCGCCATCGTGGCGCGGGCAATGACCATCACGGGCTGAGCGTCTCCCGAAGCCGGTGGAGCCGGCCAGCCAGCTGACGCACGCCACCAGCTGAACATGTCCTGATGAGCGGGCCCGGCTGTCCCGGAACCCGAGTCGCCATCCTGGACGAAAGCCGCCACCGCGTACGTGTCGTTCCAGGCGATCATCCAGGCGTGGGCGGTGTCGGCGGCGGCGTTTCCGAACTCGGCGGTGCCGGTCTTGGCGCCGGTCGCGACACTCCTGAAGGACATTGCCCGATCCCTCCGTGACGGCGGCCTTCATCAGCGTCTGGAGCTGCGATGCCTCGTCGGAACTGAGCGGTGTGGCCGTCGACTTCGCCTCGTGCCCCTTCACCAGCCACGGGATGCGCGTCTCACCGGAGGCGACGCTAGCCGAGACCGTCGCCATGCCCAGTGGCGACATCTCGATGCCGCCCCTGCCCGATCATGCGGTGAGCGAGAGGTCCAGCGGGGCATCGGCGGACTGCACCTTCCAGTTCGAGGCGAATCCGGCGTCATAATCGGTGCCCACCCCGAGGGGTGGCGGCGGCCTGCTGCAGCTTCTCCCTGTGACACCTTGTCGGCGTTGGTCCCGAACGCGGTGTTGCAGGAGTTCGCGACCGCCTGGGTCAGGGTGACGCTTCCGGTCTTGTCGTCACGGGTAACCGTCGTAGTTCTTCAACGTGTGGTCGCCGATCTGCATGGTGGCGGGGCACTGCACCACCGAGTCGGCGCGCAGGCCAGCGCGCGCAGCGCCAGTGACGAGACGATCTTGAACGTCGAGCCGGGAGCGTATTTCCCGAAGGTGGCGTAGGGTATTCGCCCGCACTCGCCGAGTTGGCGGCGGCGAGCACCCCGCCGTCCTTGACGTCCAGCACCACCAGGACGCGATCCGAACTGACGTGGCTGTTCAGCACCGATTCCGCCTTCCCCTGCATGGCGCGGTCCAGCGAGAGCTGGATGGGGCTGCCGACGCTGGCCTCCTGGGAGAACAACGAGGACGGGATCGACGTTCAGGCCCGAACGCCCCACCACGTCGATGTTGATCTTCGGCGCCCCACGCAACTGCTCGTCGTAGCGCTGCTGGAGGCCACTGACCCCGACCATGTCCGAGGGACATCAGGCGCCGCCGACTTCTCCACCTGTTCCTTCGACGGACTCCCAACCCTGCCGAGGCAGCCCGATGGCGAACGTCGTCCGCGGTGCGACGCTGGCGGTGGACTCCTTCACGAAGGCCCCGGGGATGCTGGAGACCGTGGAGGGAACCTGGTCTGGGAGACGGTTTTTGGCCACCACAAACTGTTTAGGGGCCACCCGCCAGGACCTTCTGGGTGTACTCGGTGGCATCGACCCCGAGCAGCTGGGCCAGCTGCGTGGCGGCGGCCTGCACGTGGATTCTCGGACTTCGACTTGTCGATGCCGACCTGGTAGACGGTGCGTTCCTCGACGAGCGCCACCCCGTCGCGGTCGTTGATGGCGGCGCGTTTTCGGCCAGCTGCGCTGGTGCCTGAGGCGGGTCGGCGGAGGAGTTTCTCGTGCACCACCGTCGGCGACCACGTGACCCTGCCACTGCCCTCCACGTTCTCCAGGGGACGGTGGTGACGTACTTCCAGCCTCCTGACCGATGGGGAAGGTGTAGGTGAGACGCGCGTGGCGGTCTTGCCGTCGGCGGCGTAACGGATTCCCGCCGACTCCACCGTCGGCGTGATGTCGTCCATGCCGGCGAAGATGGTCTTCAGCTCGGTGGTGGCGTCAGCGGGCGGGGTGGACAGCGCCACACCCGTGAGGTCCAGTTTCTGAATTCCCGCGACGAGCCCTGCCACCACGTCGTCGGCTGCCGCCACCCCATCGGGTGGGGTGTCGCGCTCTTGCCCGGAGTCGCCGGGGCGCACCCAGTCAACAGCAGCGCCGAGGCCGTCACGGCGGCCAGCACAGCCCTCCGGGGGGTCTTCATGGTCACGTCGGCTCCCTTCCACTGCGTCCTTGGAATGAGACTACCGGGGCATACCATCACAATCAGTGGGAGGTTCGAGGCGCGAAATGGATGCAGGCCTGCCATGAACAGCAGAGGCGGGTACCCTTAATGAGGTCGCCCAGATCACTTCCCCGGATCACCCCGCGACCGTCTTTCGCATTTCTATCAAGGGTGAGTCGGTTGTCCGTCCTCTCTGGATCTGGGTCCTGACCCTGCTGCTCATAGCGGGCCTGCTCGCCTTCGACTTTTTCGCCCACGTCCGAAAGGCGCACGCCCCCACCCTCAAGGAAGCCACCGTCTGGTCCATCATCTACGTGAGCCTGGCGGTCCTCTTCGGGGTTGCGGTGACCATCTTCGGCGGCGTCGAGATGGGCACCCAGTACTTCAACGGCTGGCTGCTGGAAAAAGCGCTGAGCGTCGACAACTTGTTCGTCTTCCTCGTGATCATGGGGTCCTTCGCCGTGCCCAGGCAGGATCAGCAGAAGGCGTTGCTGTTCGGGATCGTCTTCGCGTTGCTGACCAGGTCGGGGTTCATCGCGTTGGGCAAGGCGATGCTCGAGGCGTGGAGTTGGACCCTCTACATCTTCGGTCTGATTCTGATGATCACAGCCGGACGGATGCTGGCGCCCGAGGACGGGGATTCCGGCGACGCCGACAACTTCGTCATTCGCATCGCGAAGAAGTACCTGCGCACCACCGACCACTACGACGGCGACAAGCTGTTCACCATCGAGAACGGTCGCAAGGTGCTGACCCCGATGCTGCTGGTGATGATCGCCATCGGCGGCACCGATCTGCTGTTCGCGCTTGATTCCGTGCCCGCCGTCTACGGCGTCACCACCAACGTGTACCTCGTGTTCACGGCGACGGCGTTCTCGATGATGGGGTTGCGGCAGCTGTACTTCCTGATCGACGATCTCCTGGACCGTCTGATCTACCTCCAGTACGGGCTCACCGCGGTGCTCGGGTTCATCGGCGTCAAGCTGATCCTCCACGCCCTCAATGAGAACAATGTGCCCTTCATCAACAGGCGGGAAGCACGTCGACGTGGGGACATCGGGGACATTGAGTCGCTGGTCGTGATCCTGACGATCTTGACGGTCACCGTCGTGGTCTCCCTGCTCAGCCGGAAGGGTCTCGTGGCCAGCGCCATCCGCAGCCTGGACCGCAGGGCTCATTCTTACCTGCGCACCGAATACCACAACACAGATGAGGAACGCGAGGCCTCTACCAGGAGATCGTCGCCCGAGAGGCAGGCCTGAAGAAATACGACGCCCGGTTCATCACCGAGTACATGGAATCCAGTGGTCTGGAGACGACCCTGGAGAAGGTCCACAAGATGCACAGCGACCTGGCTGACCCCACCTTCCCCGCGAAAAGCAGCACTCTCCGGGGAGGGAACAGGCCGAGCCAAAAACCACCCTCATGAAGCTGGTTGGGCGGACCGCGACGAAGGAGCAGTCCGAGTCGAAAACCACCCCGTCCACCACAGCCGGCTCACCAGTCAAAAACGTCGGTGCCAGTGGCACAGGCTTGAGCCGCGAAAACAGGCACACCCGAGCGAAACCCTTGTCAAAACCTATGTGCCATTCAACGACGCATCAATCGCCCCGGGATTCCGTAGCTATTTCCACCAGATCTCTTGCCATCAGCTCTCCGCGTGACGTAACGTTGCCACCACTGAGCGAGGAGGCCAGCATGCAACTCTTGAACAGTCGCGAAGACCGATTCACCTTCACTGCCGTCTCCTGACAAAGATGGGACTGAGGCGGTTCCCAGGTGAGTCACGATCCGGATTGGAATCGCCGAAGTTTGAACACAGCCACATCCAATCCTGCTGTGGCCAATGGGGCTGCCGATCAGCGCGTAGACCCTGAATATACTCCATTATTTCGTATAGCTTTCTTCCCGTAAAAGCATTAGGAAGGACATGAGAAAAAAGCACGAAAGGCCACTAAACCAGTCAAGAACGCCGTCATTTCTGATCATACTGTGCTTGGTACTGGAGGTTGCTCATCCGACTGGGATATTCAGATGAACAATCTTCGAGATGACCCCTATGCTGACCTACAAATGGCCTGAACTGGAACTCTTGGGAACCGATCAATCAACCCAGAAAGGACATAAGCCAACATCGCCAAGGATTACTCGTTGCTACAAGCGCAGCATTGGCATAGAAGAAGCTTTTGAAAAAGTAATTGGCACAGCGAAACAGAATGACTGGATCGAAGACTCGATGGTCAAGTCACCCCGACACCAGAGTAGCCAGAAAGAAGATAGGCGAAAGCAAGGCCACTCTATTGATCACATCACAGAAGAATCGTTGCACCATGTACTCGAGTTCTGATTTCGTCATCACAATAGGCTATCTCTAGAAAAGAGGATATGATGAATAAGAAATTCATCAAGATAATCATTCTTGCGCTCGCTAATTTCCTTGGCCATGCTCCTCATTCCTAAGCATCCCGAGCCGACGAGGAAAATCGGCCACGGGTTCTGAGTATCACCCTTCTGGGCGATTCATACTCTGCCGGAAATGGAGCAGGCAACTACGACACTGCCTCGGCAGGATCCTATCGAAGTAGCAACAACTGGGCCAATCGTTACCGCGACTGGCTCAACAACAAGGGAATCTATACCAGACTGACTAATCTAGCGCACTCAGGGCATACGAGCACAGAACTGATCAATGAACAGGTAGCACAGATCCCACGGGACACGGATTTAGTCATGTTCTAGTAGGGAGGAAATGATGGTGGTTTCGAAAAAGTCGTGGAAAATTGTTTTTCCCTAGGGCCTCCGGAGCGCGCGCTTTGTCGGGCAGCGGTGACTGATTTCCAGTCCTTCGTGAATGACCTTGGCCCAGATGGCTTGCGCACAAAGATTCGCGCCTGTTTGGAAGCAGTGAGCACAAGACTCAAATCACTTGGGCGCCCCAACGCGAAATAGTGTTGATGGGCATCCAAATCTCGTACTGCCTGATTCCCAGCAACACATATTGAGCGGCCCATTCAACGGCGGTGTCAGATCTAGCTACAGAGCCGGAGAAGCTATCCTCGCTGCCGCAGCCGCGATGAATGCGACCGAGAAAGAAGCCGTGGACTCCTGGAATCAAGAGTACATCAGACCGCCTTGATAAAAGTCAGTCACCTACATTGACTCGATCCAGAATCGATTCGCTTGGCATGAACCCGATCCTAGTTTCTTCACGAAAAACAACAAGCGCTGGATCAACGAGTTCTTCGAAACCGAAGGCCACTTGGGCGCAAATGGCAACACCGAGGCCACTCCAAACAAGGAACCTCTCAACTGGTACCACCCGAACAAGATCGGCCATGAGAAATTGGCAGAAGCCTTGATCGAAAAATCAGCATCCCTCCATCAGCACATCCGCCGGCACTCACCCAATGATGGCGCCTCACCCAATAAATGACGTGCCGAATCCTGAGATCCGTGAGACCGTCTCCGCGTGGATCCAAGGCCGTTACGCCCACCAGATCGAAACCGCTGACCTTGGATGCCCGAGGTTCCTACTCGGATCACGGCGCCCCGGTGAAGTACGAGTGGGATCTCGATGGTGACGGGCGGTACGAGATCGAGTCGATGGAACCCATGCTCACCCACGACCTGGGATTCGGGTACGTCGGCGACATCCATCTCCGCGTCACCGGTCGGAAGGTTTCACCGATCGTCGCTTCCACCGACGTGATGATCACCAACGACGGCGACTCGACCCCCTACGACCAAGACAACTGCGAGGTCAGCGGCCAGACCGACCACGACGGCGACGGCATCGGTGACGAGTGCGACGCGACCCCCGGATATCCGCAGGAGGACCAGCCCGGGTCGGTGAAGGACCGGCCCCCAGCGATCCCAGCCCGTCGCCATCTCCAAGTCCTACGCCTTCCGCAACCCCAACACCCATTCCACCCCCAACCCGGAGCCGTCGCCGACCCCACGCCGACGACAGCTCCCATCGACGCCGAGTCCCAGCGTGAGTGCGAGTGCGACTCCACAGAGCCGCCCAGCATCGAGTCCAAGCATCGGCCCTGACCCCAGCACGGTGCCGAATTCCCGTCCCTCCGCCGTCGGGCCCACCCGCGCCGACTGGTGATCCGTCCCAACTGCCGCCAAGTGTTGTCCCGCACCAGTGCGACGCCAACCGGAGCACTGCTCAGTGCCGGCCCGCCTCCTTCTCGTCCAGGCCGGCCGTGAAACCGGGACTCCCCGAAGACGCGAACTGACCATGCCCACGGTTCAGTGGTGTTCGACCCGGCGGATGTCCTCGGTCTTGTCCTCCGACAGGTCGGCGGTGCGAAACTCCTCGGTCAACGGCAGACGCATGCGGAAATCAGTGCCCAGGCACAGTTCGGCTTCACCCTCTTCTAGGACGAAATCCACCAGATGTCCACCCCACATGCGGTCATCGTCGACGATGTGGGCGTGGCAGCCTGCCACTGAGATTCCCGACTCGTACAGGGGCGTGCGAAACCCGGCGATCGTCCCGCTGAAGTCCTCGTGGCGGGCGATCTCTTCGCCGTCGGTGGCCTCAACCATGGGCCGGTAGGGACGGTCCTGTTTCGTCACCGTGCGCGCGCTCGCCCATGCGAATCGACCGGTCACCCGTAGCGCGTACATGTAGTTCGAACTCGGGACGAAGGCATCGACGGCGGGAGAACTCCTCCCGGGTCATCGGGCCCGCCACGGAACGACTCAGGCTCGGCACGAGTGGTCACGACAGCGTAGGGTGCGTTCCGTCAACTCGGGGCACAGTCACGGACCCGTCGCCGCGCAGTCGGTAGCAGACACCGCCCAGGATGATCATCTCGCCGTCGAGCCCGTTGAAGGTGCCGATGCCAAAGGAACCGTGACCGAGAAGCTCAGCCAGGGTCATCTCGTCCTCGTAGACGCCCTGGACGAGGGCGGAGATGAGGCTGGTCTGGAAAATTTCATGACGGGTGACGGCATGTGCGGTCATGCCCCACAGTGAGACGCCCCAAGCCTCACAGCCGATTGAGCCGGCTGCGACGATGTCCGCCGCCGTTTCCTCCAGCGGCGTGTGGGTCTCGCCGAGCAGTTCACGGGTGTCGGTATCGTCGGCGACGAAGGGTTCGGTGTTCTGGTAGAGGGTCTCCCTCACCGCCCTCAGCGTCGGGGAGAACCATCCCAGCACACGCAGCAACGACGCCGGCATCGTGCGCAACCTCGGTTCGTCCTCGCGACCGGCGGCACGCAGCACCATCCGGGCTAGGTCGCGGACGCTGACCGCCGGGGCACTGGGAGACGTGCCAGGCTCGGGCATCTCCGGATCGGTGGCGGCGCGAGCTAGCAGACGCCCGAAGTCGGGGATGGCGGTCATGGTGTAGGGGCAGGTCAGGGATCGCCGAGGACGCTCGTCGCCCCTTGGCCAGCAGCGGATCCACGAACCGCAGCCGAGGTAGAGCGCCGGGCCCCGCGTCGGCCCCGGTGGGACGACCCCGCACCTCGACCGCGCGGATGCGCCCCTGTTCGTGGGCGGCGAACAGTCTGCGGGACACCTCGGCCCGGACCTCGCCTAGAGCCGACGGCGGGTGGTCGAGGGGATCGGTGGCGCGCATCGGCATCCGGCCGCGCGCGTAGGAGTAGTAGTTCCCTGTGACCACGAGGGTCGCGTCCTGCCGCTCCGCCGTCTTGATGGGGTTGTCGATGGCGAGGGGCCAGTCGCGGCGCCACCCGGCGATCGTGTAGGTGATGCCGCAGCGGGCGACGATCGCTGCCGGGCGCGAGCGTCTCCAGGCCGTCGCCCGTGACGACGTCGGCCCTGACGGCCTGCGCCCCGGGCGGCTGCTGTGCCGCTGCGGGTGGCGACCGTGACCTGGTGCCCGGCCTCCACGAGTGAGCGTGTCGCGGCCCTGCCCAGCGGTCCTGCTCCGATGACGGTGATGTGTTCCATGTCTCCTCCGTTCTCTCGCCCAAGAACAGTAAACATCGTTCACGCCATTTTGTAAACAGCGTTCACGGTTTTGTTCTTCGTGTCGTGCGAGACTGGGACCATGACCTCCACCCCACGCCGCCAGGCCCGCGACGCCTTCACGCGGCGACTGCTCGAGGTCGCGCATCGACACCTCGTCGAGAGGGGAGCAGTCGGGCTGGGCATGCGGGCCCTGGCGCGCGACCTCGAGGTCACCCCCGGCGCCCTGTACCGCTACGTGAAGAGCCGCGACGACCTCCTGACCCTGTTGATCGTCGACGCCTACGAGTCGCTGGGAAAAAGCCGTCGAGGAGGCCGAGGCGCAGGATCACGCGGAGACCACGAGGGCCGCTGGGTGGCGCTGTGGCGCGCCACCCGCACCTGGGCGCTGGAACACCGCAACAGTACGGCCTCATCTACGGCACCCCGGTGCCCGGCTACCAGGCCCCGCCGGAAACCATCCCGGCCGCATCCCGGATCTCGATCCTGCTGGCCCGGGGATCGCCCCTCGGACATGAGGGCGCAGGCGGGGACGACGCCGCCGGACTCACCGGAAACGGCCCAGCGCTGCGGGAGGACCTCGCGAGGGTGCGTCAGCTGGATCGGTGAGCAGGGAATGCCCTGGCGATGTTCCCGACGAGCTGATCCTCATCGTCCTGCGGGGCTGGACCGAACTGTTTCGGCTGCATCAACATGGAACTGTTCGGTCACTACGTCGGCAGCGTCGAGAACGGGGCGGCATTCCTGGACGAGCTGGCCCACCGTAACTTCAGGAGCTCCGGGCCCGGATTAATCCTGAGCCCGTCTCGTCGTAGAGGTCGTCGTCCGTGAGCACCGGATCGCTCACGATGATGGAGACGCCGTCGCGAGCGAGGATCGCCTCGGTCCTCACCCAAACGGAGTGAGCGACAGTGTGCCGAGCGAGGTTCTCGACTGATGCCTGAGGAGGATCCTCCTCATCGACGGTGTCGTGCACACCACACACCTCAACGGAGGCAACGAGGGACGGATCACATCCAGAACGTCACCAGCTTCACTGCTTACAGTTTCAACATTGCTGCTCGTCGCCGAGAAAATTGGCCCGAACATCAGGAAAACCAAGCTGACAAGGCCAAACTCTCCCCAAAGCTGGCGGATCCGGGGCGTGACCAAAACTCGATCCCACCTCCAAAATTCTAACTATGCTACATAGTTGTTAGCCAGGGTTATGTATTTCTGACGTGTCTCATGCGGCGGGCCATGGAGCGAAGTTAGGGTGCTCCTGAAGCAGCAAAGGTCCAGTCTCCCCATGCAAACCAGCTGGGGATGACTGGCCGCACCAACTGAGCGCAGCGCTGAAACCACTACGCACCCGATTGAGCGCTCAACATCAAAACAACAATTTTACAAGTAAGCCCCCACCATGCCTGCGGGACGCAAAAACCAAGTAGGAGCTTTGATGTCTCTCAATCATTCAATCACTCGTCGTAGCATGTTCAAGGAGCAGGGCGGATCGCCGCAGCCTCCTTCCTCGGCGCCGGTGCCGTCTTGGGCGCGCCGCCAGCCCCAGCTACACGCCTCAGGCCTAGGTCATCGCGCACCAGACCACAGGGCGAATGGAGTACTGGAGTTCTCCACCTCCTGCATCAGCTGGACGGGTCAACATCCTCCTCCCAAGAACTACAACAACGGCTGCCCCGTTTCCCGGTGCTCTACCTGCTCCATGGTCCTTCGGAGAACTTCTCGAAGTTCGACAGGGGATGACGCATCCGCAATCTGGCCGGCTCAGATGACCTCATCATCGTCATGCCCGATGGTGGCGCCGCGGCTGGTACTGCGACCCGGTGAAATCAAACGCCGGACCGCAGAAGTGGGAAACCTTCCACATCAGAGCAGCTCATCCCGTGGGTGGACGCAACCGCACCATCGCGCAGTGTGAAGGACGCGCCGTCTCCGGAATTCTCCATGGGAGAGCTTCGAGACCCCTCAAGTACACCGCCAAGTACAGCAGCTACTTCGCATCCGTCAGCTGCCACTCGGGCAGCCAACCTGCGAAACTCATGGTCAGGCCGTTGTCCAGTGGGCCAACTCCTCCTCCTCGGCGGATCTCTGAGGCGGTTGCGTCTACGGCTCCGACGAGACGCGGATCAAGGCCGACAACCCGGTCGACTGCGTCGAGAAGTACAAGAACAAGAGGATCTTCCTCTCAGCGGAACCGACTCAGAGAATTCACACGAAAGCTGCATCGTTCACACTCACCGGAATTCAGGAGACCCTGCACGCACGGAATCAAACACGAGGCACTGCGAGGACTCCGGCAGTCACCACATCCGTAAGGAACGCCTGAGGCAGGACCTCGACGGAATCGTCAGGCACCTAGTAGCGTCCCTGCTGATCATCAGCACACTTTGAGACTAGACCCGATCCCTCGGCCACCGCGGTGGCCGAAGGATCGATCACCTACTCACCACGGTCCCAAAGAAGTGCGTAAAACCCGCCACAACAGGGTTTGCATACAGGATTGCATCCAGTTAAGGTCTTCTAGGGAAGCTTCACCAGGATCGAAAATTCCCGGAAAGGCCACCGGGAACGGCGACGACCACCTGATCAGAACGATCACGCCATTACCGATCCACCCGGCATTTTCTGCCGCACAACACCCATGTATTGCGGTGAAATTTCAATCAAATAGGAAGCATCATGTCCCTGGATCGCACCATCAATCGTCGTACCGTCTTTAAGGGAGCCGGAGGGGCTCGCCGCAGCTTCCATCATCGGCGCCGGAGCCGCGTGGAGTGGCGTCACACCCGCCCATGCCGCAGGCCTCGAGGGTCACCGACCACGCAACCGACGGTCGCATGGAAACCTACACCTTCTCCAGCCCATCGTTCTCGGGCGTCACACCTCCGCTGTCCCCAGCAGGCAGCAATCCCACGCCAACGTCCTGCTTCCCGCCGATTACGCCAGCAGCGGAAAGAACGGTACCCGTGCTCTACCTGTTCCACGGAGGCGGGGAAATTACACCCAATACGACCGGGAACTCAACATCCGGGCGATGACCGAGGGACGTGATCTCATCGTGGTCATGCCCGACGCGGGCGTCAGCTGGCACTGCAACCCTGTGTCCGCCCGAAACAGGAAACGCGACTGGGAGACCTTCCAGATCGAGGAGCTCATCCCTGGGTGGACGCCACCTTCCGCACCTTCCCTGAACAGGCCGGACGCGCCGTCTCCGGATTCTCCATGGGAGGCTTCGGAGCCCTCAGTACATCGCCAAATACAGCGACAAATTCGCCTCCGTCAGCGCCCACTCCGGACCAGCAAACCTCCGCTCGAAAGCGGTGGAGGCATAGTCCCCAACCTGATCATTGCCTGGGCGAACCTGACCTCCCATGCGGAGTTCAGTCAACCCGTCTATGGACGGTGGCCCCGGTGGCACCAGGACCTCATCACCGCGGACAATCCCATCGAGAACATCGAGAGCTACCACCAACAAGCGCATCTTCCTCGTCGCCTGGAACAAGTCGTCAGCGACATTCCGCAAGTCGGAACCATCATCAATCCCTGACTGAAGACACGGTTCTCAACACCCAGCGCGAGTTCGCGGCTGCGCTCGACTCCGCCGGAATCAAGTACGAACGCTTCGAGGAACCAGGCGGCCACATCATCCGCCCCGAACGCCTGCAACAGGACATCGACGGAGTCGTCGCCCACCCTCCGCAAGGCCGAGTAAGAGCTCCACGAACCACATGGCTCCGGGCCCTCGATCTTCTTCTCATGGTCGAGGGGCCCGAGTCGTACCCCGAGCTGAACTTCAATGCCATGCTTTGCGAGTCAGTTCCGGATGAGCCGCAGTGCCGGAAAAAGATACGTCGCGACAAAGATCTGGGCCAATCCGTTTCCTGACTCGGTGCAGATGCGGTGAACCAGGGCGCGGAATCGATGTTGCGCAACCTCATCGAACATCACGAACCCTGACGGCTGCGCCCCCACCACGATTTCGAAAGCCCCCGGTACTACAGTCGCTGAGGTGACGACGCTTGCGCTGCACGAGTGGGGGAATCCCGCAGCTCCGACCCTGCTTCTGGTCCACGGCCTGACGGAATCGGCTTCCGCCTGGCCCGACGCGGTGGCGAACTGGTCCTCCCGGTACCACGTTCTCGCGGTGGACTCTACGAGGACACGGGAGTGTCCCGCGGTGGGACGACAGCTCCCTGGCCCGGGCGCCACAGACCATTCAGGAAGACCTCGAGCGAGTTCTCTTCTCGCTTCCAGAGCCACCGGTCGTCGTGGCACACAGCCTGGGAGGGCTCATGTCGCTGCGAGTGAGCGTGGCCCGGCCCGATCTGGTTCGGGCGCTGGTCCTGGAGGACGTCGCGCTCCCACCGGACACTGGGGCCCGGCTCCTTGGTTCGTGGAGCACCAGGAGCGGTTCTTGGATGCGTTTATCGTCGACGGCGGCCTGGCTGAGCGGAAGCGCATGCGGCGCGAGACCCTCATGGAGTGATGCCGAGATCGAAGAGTGGGCCGGTGCAAGAAGCAGGTCGACCGCCGTTTCATCCGCGAGGGCACCTATCTCGGCGAAGCCGACCTCGTCAGCGCAGTCAACCAGCTGACACTACCGGCGCTGTACTCGCGCCCCGCGACGGTGACATGGCCCCGGACCCTCCGAGGTGACCAATCCGCTCGTACGCCTGGTCTTGATCGACGGTGTCGGCCACTGCGTGCGGCGGGACGCCCCGAAGACCTACCACGGACTGGTCGACCCTTCATCGCGGAGGCCTTCAGCAATCCCAGTCGGTGACTCGCACCCTCCGACAGGACGACGCAGGTGGACGCATGCTCCGCCCTCGTCATACCGGGAGAAGGTCTTACGATCACGGGCTGGCCGGTCCCGTCACCCCTGAGGGCACCCCGAGCGTCCCCGGAATCACGAGCTACAGCAGAGTATTCGCCCAGCAGTGCAGCTATCGTGCCACCGTGGGCTCTGACACTCGACCGACTGATACCGCTGGCAGCCTACTCATCACGGGATGGGTGGCATGGCGACGTATCCACCAAGAACCGCGGCGACTGGCCAACGCCGGGTGGATTGCCGCCGCCGTGCTACTCAGCATCCAGACGTTGGCATTCCTCGGCTTCGCGGCCCCACTGATGGGCTAGAGCGTCCTAATGTTCTTGTCACCCTGATGGCCGTCGGGTTGGCGGGTTTCCTCATCCTCAATGGTGTGGTCATGCTCCGCAGGAACGTTTCTCCCTGGCCCACTCGTTGTCCCTGCTCGCTGGCGTCGGGCTGGTCGCGGCAATGGTCATTTGTATCGCCATCATCATCGTCGGGGAGCGGCGAGCTTATCCCGTCCCGGCGTTCATCATGCTCACCACCGGTTGGGTGGCGTTGATGTTCTTTTGTTTCGTCGGGTACTCCTGGTTCTACCAACGTATTGTTCGCAGAGTTCACCCGGATTTCATCATGGTGCTAGGTGCCGGGGTTCCTTCTGGGAAGGTCACCCCGCTGCTGGCCGGGCGTATTGACCGGGCCCTCGGGGTGTGGCGGGGTGAGGTGGATGCCGGACGGCGTCCGTTGTTGGTGATGAGCGGTGGGCAGGGGTCCTGATGAACCCTGTCAGTGAGGCTAGGGCGATGGCGGACTATGCCTTGGAGCAGGGTGTTCCGGAAGCGGCCCTGGTGTTGGAGGATCGCTCCCACGACGACCCGGGAGAATTTCCAGATGTCGACGGATCTGGTTCGAGCCGAGCCGCGGCTGGGCCCAGAGGCCACGGGAATCGCTGTCACCAGCAATTATCATGCGATGCGTGCCGCGTTGTTGGCCCGCGACTTGGGTACGGGCATCCAGGTGTTGGGGGCGCGTACTGCGTGGTATTACTGGCCGAGTGCCATGTTGCGCGAGTTCGTTGCGGTGGTGCAGAGATCCCCCAAGGCCTACGTGCTGGGCCTGGCCCTGGCGACGGTACCGCTGACGTTGCTGGTGACCCTGGCAGCCTGGCTGTCCTGACGGCAATCGCCTCGAGCCCCACACGCCGCCACGCCATCGAAGACGCGGAAAGCATTCTCACAAGGGTTGCATACAAACTTGTATCCGGTTAGGGGTTCGGGAGGCCTCGTTGAGCCGGATTCCCGAAAGGCCATCGGGAAAACACTCCGGTACTCATTCCGAACTCGCACGAATCGGCAGCAGCCATCGCGCGCCCCACATCATGATGAAACTTCAATCAATTTAGGGGAGCATCGTGTCTTTTTGATCACAGCATCAGTCGCCGCAACGTCTTTAAGGGGCCGGCGGGCTCGCCGTCGCCTCCGCCCTGGGGGCCGGAGCCGCTCTGGGGAGTCACCACCCCCGCACACGCGGCAGGCTTAGACGTCGTCGAACACCAAACCTACGGTCGGATGGAGTACTACAAGGTCTCCACCCATCGATCGCATGGAAAACCCCGGGTCAACGTACTCCTGCCCGACGGCTACGACAGCGGTCGCCGCTATCCGGTGCTGTATCTGCTCCACGGCGGGGCGCAGAATTTCGCGAAATTCGACAAGGAAGACGATATCCGCGGACTGACAGCCGGACGCGATCTCATCGTTGTCATGCCCGATGGCGGAATAGCGGGTGGTACTGCAACCGGTGACCGCGAACCTGGGGCCACGCAACTGGGAGACCTTCCACATCGAGGAACTCATTCCTGCGTAGACGCCACCTTCCGCACCTTCCCGAACAGGCCGGACGCGCCGTCTCCGGATTCTCCATGGGAGGCTTCGGAGCCCTCAAGCACTACCGCCAAGTACTACGGCCACTTCGCCTCCGTCAGCAGCCACTCAGGACCTGCCAGCCTGCGGAGCATCAACGGCGCGGTCGCCCACTGGGCGAATGCCAGCTCAACCATTGACCTCAGGCGGCGGCACCGTCTACGGAACCCCGGGACGAGGCCCGGGTGAGCGCCGACAACCCTGTGGAGCGCATTGAAAGCTACCGCGGCAAACGTAGTCTTCCTCGTCTCCGGCACCGAGGCCTTCGACGTGAACGAAGGATTCGTACTGCCCACCCAACGAGATTTGCCGCCGCGCTGGACCGCGCAGGAATCCAGTACGAACGCCACGAGGAGCCGGGCGGCCACTTTCGTCCGCCGGGAACGCCTGCAACAGGACATCGACGGCGTCATCGCACACCTCCGCAAGGCCGGCTGATACGCTCCTGCGCATCCACGAGGATCTACAGAGTGATCCTCGAGCCCTCCGGACTCGAGGATCCCCGTAGCTTTTCCAGCCAGCAAAATTCCTTGAAATAATAATCAATATTTCATGCCGCCAAAGGGTTGCATACAGTTCTGTATCCAACTAAGCTTTCATTCAGCTTAAGCACGAGGGAACCCCTCAAGAGCGGAAGCTAGACAGAGCATTCACGATGGAAAACTGATCACGTCCATCGCGATGTCAAACGCCGTTCTCGAATCGATTTTCACATGGACCTCAACCACGTTGGAATCGCCTATCGTGATGGAATTCAACCACAGGGAAACCATGTCGCTTGAACCACACAATCAGTCGTCGCGCAGTCTTCAAGGGAGCAGGGGCGGTCGCAGCGGCCTCCGTCCTCGGAGCGGGGGCTGTACTGGCGCCGCATCGCCGGCACACGCCGCCGGACTGGAGGTCGTGAACGAGGACACCGTTCTCAATACCCAGCGCGAGTTCGCAGAAAAACTCGACTCGGCAGGAATCAAGTACGAACGCTTTGAGGAATCGGGTGGCCACCTCGTCCGCCCCGAACGCCTGCAGCAAGACGTCGACGGGGTCGTCGCCCACCTCCGTAAAGCTGAATGACCCTCCTCCTCCCTATTTCATTCCGCAACGAGGTCGATTCAGTCCGGAGAACGGCTTCATCCATCGCGCCTCAAGAAATCAGAACCAAAAACCGAATAACGCCAAAGAAAAATGAATTTGACATCAGAGATCACCTGACATCAAATTCCTTCCACCACTCAACTTCAAGGAGAAAAAATGCTCAAACGCAAACTCGCGGCCATCGCTGGAGCCACCCTGACTCTGGCTGCCCTGCTCGGAACCCCGTCAGTCGCACACGCGAATGACGGCGGAGACCCGAACCCGGGACCCGAGACTCAACCACACTCGACGGGAGAAGAATTCCGTGGGGCCTCCTTCTACCTCTGCAAGTACCTGGGAATCTTCTGCCGCAAGTAGGGGATTCCGCGCGACCCATTCGCACACCCCACAGGAATGAAAACCATCTCGAACAATGAACAAATCTAAGGAGAAAGACATGTTCAAACGCAAGATCGCTGCCGCCCTCGGAGCCGCCCTGGCCCTCAGCACCCTGGTGGTAGGAGCCCCCACGGTCGCACAGGCCACGGAGCCCCCTGCCCGCTCAGTCCCAGAAAACGGATTCGACCCCGGTGGCTGGTCCTCGAGCGATGCAGCTTCATCCATGACATGCTCTGCAGGTTCGTCTCGCGCAACTTCTGCAAAGGCTGACGAAAAATCCGTGGAACATCGCCACGAAACACCTGCACGGTGATGGTGTGACGTCGTCGACATCACCTTCCTCCCCTGCACGACGACAAGCACACATCCTGCATTGACGGATGAAAAAAATGGTCCTCGACCCTCGGTGGTCGAGGGGACCACCCTACGCTACGCGATTTGATGCCACGCCTCGGCCCTGGAAACCTTATCCCCAGCGGATCCTGTCCTTCGGGGCCTCCTTGCGGATCCGGTCCGTGAACTTACTGAGAGCAGGAATTGCTTCGTCAGGCATGGGGAACCGTGAATAGGCAGCACCAACCCTCCGGGCAAAGTCCCGAGCAGTGCGAGAAGAGGGAGCGGCCAACCGCACCCAGTCCCCCTGCATCATTTCCTGCCCCTCAGAATCCGACCCAACCACGGATGTCGCCGCACCTGCTCCTCCACGGTCAGGCCAATACCCTGGAGGGGCTCCGGACGTACCTCGGCACAGAGCTTCTGATAAAGGCTCGGCCTCCCATCACCCGCCAGCAATGCTCGGCGACGTTCGATGCCAGTCCCTGCGGGGAGCTGAGCGACAGCGGTTTCAAGCCTGCCGAGCCGGGCCGCATGTTCGTCGACCATGGGTTTCCCGCTGCTGCCCGAGGTCGCGCCACCACCCCGAAGGTCCCAAAACGCCGTCATGATCCTCCTCCACCGTGCAGCTCGAGGAATGCGTCGGTGACCGCATGCTTGAAATAGTCGTAGCTGATGTCCGCAAGTTTCTGAACCACTGCCACAACCGTCCTGGGATCGACGACGGTTTCCTTCTGTTTGAAGGAATCCAGGTCAAAAGGACCCAACTGTCTCCTGTCATCGGGGGATCATCAGGGTCGACCATCTGTTTGAGGGGGCACATAGCCGGATCGCACCTGGCTACAGCACCAAGGCCAGCGCATTCTTCTCCAGGTTCACGTGACGCCGTGTCTCCCGTGAATGGGCGAAATCTCCTCCTCATGCTTCACACCTCCGACCGGAAACCGAGAGGGTCTCATCTCCTTCCACCGACGCTCCGACCCAGCGACGGACTCAGCACCAGGATCACGACCGCGAAGGCCGGGACCACCCACAGCGCCAGACGCAGGTCGGCGGCCTCCGACAGGGCACCGATCAGCGGGGGACCTGCGAAGAATCCGATCCGCATCATCCAGGTGACGATCATCAGCCCGTCGCCATGGTTCATGTCGGGTAGCTCGTCGGCGGCGTGCATGGCCGACGGGATCGCCGTCGCGACACCCCAGCCGACGCAGGCGAAACCCAGGATCGCGGTGGTCGGTGACGGCCAGATCAGCGACAATCCCATGCCGAGAAAGGCGATGATGCCGCCCTGCACGACGGCAGGTCGCGGGCCGATCCGCGACACCAGGGGCGTCGCCGGTGAATCGGCCGATCAGCTGTGCCCCCTGCAACCCGACGAAGGCCATGCCCGCCACGAACGGAATGACCTCGAACTGCCGGTCCAGGTAGATGGCACCCCAGGTGGAGCCGGTGTCCTCCATCAAACCGGTCGAGGCGCCGAGCAGTCCGAGCGCCGCGAGTCGCGTCACGATACCGGCAGGCAGACGCCGTCGTCGCTGTTGCCGGCTTCTCTCTGCCTGCGGGTCGTGGTCCAGGCCGGGCAGCAGCAGGGTTTTCACACCCAGCGACATCCCACCGAAGACCACCGTCGCCGCAACGCACTGCGCCCAGACGGGAATCCCCGCCTGCCGGGCGGCGGAACCCGATGAAACCCCGCACACCGCGCCGATCGACCACCAACCGTGGAAACTGTTGAGGATCGGGCGACCGTAGAGTTCCTGGACGCGCAGTCCCGTGGGCGTTCATCGAGATGTCGGTCAGCGTGTCGAGGCTCGCCATCAGGAACACCCCCACCGCGAACACCCAGGCCGCGGGGCGCGTGCCGATGAGGGTTCAGTATGGCGATCCCCACCACCTGCGAGACCACCGACACCCACGCCGACGAGTATCGCCGGATCAGCGCGGCCGTCACCAGGCCCGCGACCAGGCCGCCAACCGGGCCGATCGCCACCGCGATGCCCCACCACTGGTCGTCGAGCCTCAGGGACTCCTTGATCTCGGGATATCTGGGCAGGATCGACGACCACGCCACCCCCGTTCAGCAGAACAGCATGACGACGCCCCACCGGGCCCGCCGAGCGTCAGCATTCATCTCCGGGATTATGTCATTATGAAAGATTGTGTGGCGTACACGGTACAAAATCTTTCACGCCCTGCAACGAAATCTTTCACTGCGTGAGTCCTAGACTCGTCGGCATGGACGCCATAGAGGTCATCTCCACCAAACGCGACGGTGGCAGGCTCAGCGACGACCAGATCGACTGGGTGATCCGGGCCTACACCGACGGGGTGGTGGCCGATGAGCAGATGTCGGCGCTGGCGATGGCGATCCTGCTCAACGGCATGGACCGCGACGGATCGCTCGCTGGACCGCCGCGATGATCGCCTCCGGCCAGCGCATGGACTTCTCGTCGCTGGGGCAGCCCACCGCCGACAAGCACTCCACGGGCGGCGTCGGCGACAAGATCACCCTGCCCCTGGCACCCCTGGTGGCGACCTTCGACGTGGCGGTGCCGCAACTGTCGGGACGCGGTCTCGGACACACGGGTGGCACCCTCGACAAGATGGAATCCATCCCGGGCTGGCGTGCCTCCCTGGGCAACGAGGAGTTGCTGGCGCAGCTGGCCGACGTCGGGGCGGTGGTCTGCGCCGCCGGTTCCGGCCTGGCCCCGGCTGACAGAAGCTCTACGCCCCTGCGCGACGCCACCGGCACCGTCGAGGCCATCCCACTGATCGCCTCGTCGATCGCGAGCAAGAAGATCGCGGAGGGCACGGGGGCACTGGTGCTGGACGTGAAGGTCGGTTCGGGCGCGTTCGCGAAGACCCGCGATCGCGCGGAGGAGCTGGCCCGCACCATGGTGGCGCTGGGGACGGACGCGGGCGTCACCACCGTCGCGCTGCTGACGAGCATGGACAGCCCCCTCGGGCGGACCGCCGGGAACGCACTCGAGGTCCGCGAGTCGCTGGAGGTGCTGGCGGGCGGCGGCCCGCGCGACGTGGTGGAGCTGACCGTGCGACTCGCCCGCGAGATGCTGGCCGCCGCCGGTAAACCCGACGTCGACCCGGCCCCGGCGCTGCAGGACGGTCGCGCGATGGATGTGTGGCGACGCATGGTCGCGGCGCAAGGCGGCGATCCCGATGCACCGCTACCCGTGGCGGAGCACACCCACGTGGTTGCCGCGGAAAGCGACGGGTACGTCGCACGCCTGGACGCGATGGCTGTCGGGGGTGGCGGCCTGGCGGCTGGGGCGGGCCGGGCCCGCAAGGAGGACGACGTGCAGGCGGTCGCGGGCGTCGAGATGCACGCCAAACCCGGCGACCACATCGTCCAGGGAGCCCCTGCTGTTCACCCTTCACACCGCCACACCGGAGCGCTTCGACCGCGCCCTGGAAGCCCTCGACGGCGCCGTCGCCTACTCCGGAAGCCCGGTCGCTCCCGACCCGGTGATCCTGGGAAGGATCGACGCCACCACCTGAGAAAGTCGTGGTCCGGGTGACGATTTCACCCGCGCGCGTGCGCTGGTATAGTCTTTCCGCTGGCTCCGATGAGCCGCCGGGGTGTGGCGCAGCTTGGTAGCGCGCGTCGTTCGGGACGACGAGGCCGCAGGTTCAAATCCTGTCACCCCGACACAATTCAGGATCCGGAACGTCTCGTTCGGCGTCGGTCATGAGCGGAACACCGGGTAATCCCCATCACCATGCTCGCGAAACCAACGACCACGAGCAGAAATCCCAGAAGACCGTCAAGCGGCGGGAAGTCACCCCCGCTGCTGAGCAAACCCCACGCGGCTTTCGCGACGTCCAGGCTGAACACCGCCACCAGGAGTCCGAAACTAAATTGGATGATCCCCACGATCGCCCTGTGGGGAGCCCTTGACGTCACGACTCACCAGCCGTCCCGATCCCTTCTGCCCAACACCAGATGCGGAGCCGACTCCGGGCACCGACGACTCGGGATCGCTGGCGTCTGACATCGTGGTCTCCCTCCGGAATCGAACCAACCCCACGCTACACATCCCCGGATTCCTGCAGCCGGATCGCATGGTCTTCCACCGTGCTGACCGCGACAGCGCGGCATCCTCACAGAGTGTCACACATCGTCGTATTCTGCACGCTCCCCAATCTGAGCACAATAACTGAGCGATACCTGAGAGCATCCCGCTCAGTGGAACGAAACCGACCAGTTCCGGTTCCCCTTGGCCAAACCCTCTGATTTTTCCTGTGAAAATTATCGGATTGTGAACATGCCATCGGCCCGTCGCATTTGGTCCTGTTGGAGCTTCTGCAACAATGGACGGCAGCCGGATCGCTGGCGACTACTTCGCCTCCGGAGTGCCGACAGCGATTGCTTGTCGACCGACACGGGTGTGTCAAGAAAGAGGGATTGTGGTTTCCGAGTGGCGGGTCGGAGTCAGCGATGTGGGAATTCTGGTGAGCAGAATTTTCGATTCATCGCGCGACGGCGCCTTGGTCGTGGTATCTCCCGCCAGCGACACAAATCGACCTCGCATCGACACGAAAGTGCTGGCCCAACGTCTACCCCCGGAACCGAATTAGCCGTCCTCGATTCCATGACGGCCTCGGAGCGCCTGTCGAGACACAGTAGATCCACAATTCCAGGTGTATGGCGGCGGTATTCGTGTCATCCTCGCAGGGGCAGCCAGAACAGACCACTGGCGGCGCCATCGGCTGTTCCGGGTCTACCCGGGCGACGACGCCGACAGCGCCTGCCTCGACATAGCGGAACACGTGGCCTCCCACCAGGGAATCGGTAGGCCACGCCAGAGCGGATCCGGAAGCACCCCCAGAAAGCCCTGTCGGACGACCAGATGGCCGCCCTCGACCGCTTCAGGGCCTCCCTCGACGTCACGTCGTCCGCACTCGCACCCGCCAAGAGGGTCCCGCGGGCCCGGTCCAGGCCACACGCCGAACCCGAAACCGGGATCGATGGTCCCCAAACCCGGACCCCACCGCCCGGCCAGCACCTCCTCCAGCTCGACCGCCCACACGCCCCCTACACCAGCCGTCACGGGGCTCAGCGCAACTGAGCTGAAAGACCTGTTGGACACCCAAACGGAACGGATTGCCAACAAACTTCGCAGCTCCATAATCGACGACCTCATGCTGCTTCTCGACAGCGATCACGAATCTTTGGCAAGAGAACGTTCCCGCGCCGACGCGGCGGAGGAGGAGCTGGATCATCTGCGTCGCCGAATGACTGATCAAGAGGAAAGTCGCGGATATCCCCGGGTCTACAGTGACCCGGAAAAACAATTCCGCTGGGAAGTGGAATACGAGTGGTTGACCGGAAATCCGGAGGAAGAACGCGGGGAATCACTGACCTCCTACACAATCGGCGAGGGATTCCTCGATTCCATGGAAGCGGAGCTGTTGCGCGGCAGGGCAAAAGATCATTCAGGTCATCGTCGACGTTCTCTCTGGTCACGCCTGGGATCGAAGAAAAAACGCACCAATTCATCATCCCGGGCAAGTCGGTGATCCAGAAAACCATTCCTGAGGGCGCCGTTCCGTGGCGGACATACGTGAAACGCGGAGCCCCGGCGCGGCGCGACTGACCTGGTGGCAGTACCCGGACGGCACCATCGAACTGGTTCACGTCGGCCACCACGACGATCTACTGCGATAGAGCTGCCTCAGGTCGCGGGCGCGACGTGGACCGCCCTCGGCTATCGGGACGCTGAGTTCGATCTCGATTTCCATCCTCTCGACGGTCATCAGACCCATCCCGGACAGCCCAGAAAGCACCTTCAACCGCGTCCCGATGGCCACACCACGATCCGTGAGAAACCGGAGGATGTCCGGGTTGGAATCGAGACCCGCACCACCCGCACCTCGACGCCCGCCGCCACATGTGCTAGCAGCACCACCCCTCGCTGCTTTTCTTCTCCGTCCTCGGGATGGGGTCGCCGTGCGGGTCCGCAGCCGGGTGCCGAGATCTCGTCCATCCGGTCGACCAGCGCTTCGGAGGCGGCGTGTTCGAGTCGGTCCGCCTCATCGTGGACCTGGTCCCATGGCATGCCCAGCGACGTAACCAGATAGGTCTCGATGATGCGGTGACGCCGCACCACCGCACGCCCGATCCGTTCTCCTCCTCGGTCAGCTCGATGTTGCCGTAGGGGCGGTACTGATCATTCCCTCCCTGGCCAGGCGCTTCCAGGCTGGCCGAGACCGTCGGAGGGGTAACGCCGAGGGCGGCGGCCAGATCAGTGGTGTTCGGGCGACGCCCGTCGTCGAGGCCACTCGCAGGCCTTCCAGATCAGCGCGAGGTAGTCCTCCGTGACACGGGTCACGTCAGCGCCGGTGGCCGTCATCATTCCTTCTTCCGGGTGGGTCGTCCCACCGGCGGCTGTCACAGCGGTAGGCAGGCTGTTCGTCACGAGGCATTTTTCGCCTTCCATGACGATTCTTCCTGAAACAGCAACGCGTCTCAACAGGGGCGATGGGGTGTCGCAAAAGGTGTGATCAGGCACACTTTCAGGGTACCCGTAGACACACCAGATCCCGCGGCGTCACAGTGGCTGACGACAAGCACGCACGCCCCGGAAAGGTCCCACGATGTCCCTCTGGTCCATCTGGTTGGTCGGATTCGGCGTATCCGCCGACGCGTTCGCCGCCTCGCTGACCAGCGGCGTGAAAATGGGCCGTTTCAACTATCGGCACGCCCTGATCATTGCCCTCACCTTCGCGGGTTTCCAGGCCGCGATGCCGCTGCTCGGATGGCTCATGGCGGCCAACTTCACCGGCTTCCTCGATCCCTTCGACCACTGGATCGCCTTCGCGCTGCTCGCAATCATCGGAGGCAAGATGACCTGGGAGGCGCTTCAGGCCGACGAGGACGAGGGCGACAGCGGGCAGGGAGCCGACTCGATCTGCGTCGCCTGCTGATCCTGGGGAATCGCGACCAGCATCGACGCGGCAGCCGTCGGGGTGTCCTTCGCGATGCTGGAGGTCTCGATCCTCCTGGCGATCCTCTGCATCGGTCTGATCACGCTGGTGACCTCGTTCGCAGCGGTCGGGATCGGGCACCGGATCGGGGTGAGGTTTCGCAGACCCGCCGAATTCCTGGGCGGCGTGGTGTTGATCATCATCGGTGCCCGCATCCTGCTGGAAGGACTCGCCCTGTTCTGACGGGTCGCACGTTTTGCCAGACGACTTCTGAAGATACGCTGACGCCGTCACCATGCATCGGCCACGTCCTGAAGGGAGCGCCATGGAACGCAACACCGAGTTGCTGCTCCGGGTGGCGCGCATGTACCACGTGCAGTCCGAAACCATGGATGCGATCGCCCACCACCTGGGGGTTTCGCGCTCGACGGTATCGCGACTACTGAAGGAGGCCCGGGACCGCGGACTGGTGCGCGTGACCATCACCGACCCCGACCGCCCCATGACCCGCCTGGCCGAGATCTTCCGCAAGAGCTTCCACGTCCAGGCACACCTGGTCAACGTCCGCCCCGGATCCAGCTACATGCTGCGCCTCGAGCAGGTCGCGAAAGTGGCCGCCCGGCTCCTCGACGACATCGTCACCAATGGCGATGTCGTCGGTGTGGCGTGGGGAACCACAGTCTCCGCGATCGCCCAGCACCTGCAACCCCGCGACCTGAGCGGGAGTGATCGTCGTCAGTCTCAACGGTGGCGCCAATCAGCGCACAACAGGGCTTCCGTATGTCGGCTCCATCCTGCAGCGCTTCGCCGTCGCGTTCCACGGCGAGGAACAATTCCTGGCGCTGCCAGCCTTCTTCGACAACCCCGACACCCGCACCGCCATGTGGGCGGAACGTTCCACCCGCCACATGCTCCAGGTGCGGGCTTCCTGCACGAAGGCGGTCTTCGGGGTGGGAGGACTCGGCTCCGAACTCCAGTCGCACGTGTACTCCGCCAACTACCTCGACGACTCCGAGCTGGCCGATCTGAAGTCGGCGGGCGTGGTCGGCGACGTCTGCACCGTGATGTTGCGGGCCGACGGGTCCTGGCGCGACATTCCCATCAACTCCCGCGCCACCGGCATGACCCCGGCGGAGCTGCGGGCCATTCCCCGTCGCATCTGCGTGGTCAGTGGGACGGGCAAGGCGGTTCCGGTGCTGGGCGCACTACGCGCCGGGGTCGCGACGGATCTGGTGATCGACGAGGAAACCGCCCGCGCGGTGCTGCACGAGATGCGTCCCGGTTTGCGCCTCGACTAGAATTCCGGGGATCGTGTTTCCGCTGCCGGTTCTGGAGGCGTTCCGTGAACCTCATAGGCTGTCCTCATGACTGATCTGCTCGTCACCACCCTGGACGATGGGGTCGCGACTCTCACCCTCAACCGTCCCAAAGCCATCAACTCACTCAACCTGGAGATGCTCCAGGCAGCAAACGAGGTCCTCACCTCGTGGGCCCACGACGATTCGGTACGAGAGGTGGTGCTCCGCGGCGAGGGGGCGCGCGGATTCAGCGCAGGAGCCGATGTACGGGAGCTGTCGCAAGCCATCAGTGGCAACGGACCCTGGCTGAGGGTTTCTGGAGGTCGAGTACCTGCTCGACCTGATCGTCGCCCAGTTCCCGAAGCACGTCACCGCCCACCTCAACGGCATCACCATGGGCGGCGGTCTGGGTCTGACGGTCAACGCCGACCGGCGAATAGTGGATTCATCGACGCTGATGGCGATGCCGGAGACGAAGATCGGTTTCTTCCCGGACGCGGGTGTCATGTACTGGCTGGCACGGGCCGGAGCTCTGGGCACCCACATGGCACTCATCTCCGGCACGATCGGCGGGGGCGATGCCCTGCGCATCAACCTGGCCGACGAGTCGTCCGACGGCGATCTGCCCACCCCGCTGTCGGAGGCCGCCTGGATCCAGGAGTGCTACACCGGAGACGACCCGGTCGAGATCGCACGCCGACTCGAGGAGCATCCCGATCCAGCTGCCCAGCAGGCGGGTCGTGAACTGCGGGCTCGCTCACCGTTCGCGGTTCACGTCGCGCTGCGGGCGCTGCGACGGGCAGCCACCCTGACCTGAACGGTGTGCTGCACCAGGACCTTCGACTCGCGGAACACATGATCCCCGTCGATTTCGTCGAGGGCGTGCGCGCGCTCCTGATCGACAAGGACAACCAGCCCGCCTGGCGCTACGCCACCCTGGAGGACGTGCCGGCCCGGGTAGTCGACGAGGTCTTCGCCTACTGACGGAAAATCCTTCGCGAGGTACCGCCGCGGCCCTTCCGTGACTAGGCTCATGTCCCATGAGTGATGACCAGTCCCGCAATCCCGGTCTCCCCGCCCGCGACGGCTCCACCGACCCGTGGCTGTGGCTCGAGGACGTGACCGGCGAGGACGCGCTGGGGTGGGTGCGTGAACGCAACACACGTGCCGAGGGGAGCTCGACGCGAACAACGATGTGACGGCCTTGGCCGCGGAGCTGAAGGCGATCCTCGACTCCCCGGCAAACATCCCGAACGTGGTGCGCCGCGGCGACCAGCTATACAACTTCTGGACCGACGCGGAGCACCCGCGAGGGCTGTGGCGGCGCACGTCGCTCGACTCGTACCGCACCGAGGAGCCCGACTGGGAGGTGCTGATCGACGTCGATGCCCTCAACGCGGCAGAGCAGGAGGACTGGGTGTGGCACGGCGCCACCGTGCTGCGCCCCGAGGAAGGGCAGCCGTGGCGACATGCCCTGATCGCCCTGTCCCACGGCGGCTCCGACGCGGACGTCACCCGTGAGTTCGATCTGGTCACCAAACGATTCGTGCCCGCTTCCGAGGGCGGGTTCGAGCGGCCCGACGCCAAGGGGCAGCCTCAGTTGGATCGATGCCGAGACGGTGTTCGTCTCCACCGATTTCGGGCCGAGAGCGTCAGCAGTTCCGGGTATCCCTTGCAGGTGCGCCGCTGGCGCCGGGGAACGCCGATGTCGGAGGCGACTCTCGTCCACCAGGGCGAACCGACGGACATGCAGGTCGGTGCGGGTCGCGATCACGTGCCGGGTTTCGTGCGCGACTGGGTCTACCAGGTTCGCGGCTTCTACGACTACGACCTGTTCCTGCTGAACCCCGACGACTCCCTGACCCTGATCGACGTCCCCTCCGACTGCACGGCTGCCCCCCACCGCGACCTGCTGCTGCTCACTCCCCGTACCGATTGGGGAGGTCGACGACGTGCTGGTGCCTGCGGGATCCCTCGCGGTGGCGCGGCTGGACTCGTTCCCTGCCCGGCTGGGAAGGGGAGGGGCCGCGCGTGCGAGTGCTGTTCGCCCCGTCCTCGTCGACGTCGATCGCGGATTTCTTCGTCACCCGGAACTTCATCGTGGTCACGGCCCAGGAGGACGTCCGCACCTACCTGCTGGTGTTCTACCACGACGGCGAGCAGTGGCAGTCGCGCCGCATCCACCGCGACCTGCCGGGCACGGTGTGGGCCTCGCCGGTCGACGATGTCGAGGGCGACGAACTGTGGATCACGGCCACGGGTTTCCTCCAGCCACCGACGCTGTATCTGGGTGATCTGGCTCCCCTGCTGACGGGAGATGAGCCGGCGCCGCTGGCGAGGATGAAGGCGGAGCCGTCACACTTTGACGTCACGGGGCTGGAGGTGAGCCAGCACTTCGCGATCAGCGACGACGGCACGCGCGTGCCGTACTTCCAGATCGGTCGCGCCGACCTGCCCCCGGCCTGGGACAACCCGACCCTGCTCGGGGGATACGGCGGTTTCGAGGTGTCGATGTCGCCGCAGTACGGACCGCTGACAGGCAAGGCGTGGCTGGAGCGGGGCGGCACCCACGTGGTCGCGAACATCCGCGGCGGCGGCGAGTACGGCCCGGCCTGGCACCAGGCCGCTCTGAAGCGAGCACCGGCACCGCGCCTACGAGGATTTCGCAGCGGTCGCGCGGGATCTCGTCGCTCGTGGCGTGACCACCCGGGAGCGCCTGGCCTGTCTGGGCGGCTCAAACGGCGGACTGCTCACGGGCAACATGCTCACCAGATATCCGGGTCTGTTCGGGGCGGTGGTGATCCAGGTTCCGTTGCTCGACATGCGCCGCTACACGAAGCTCCTGGCCGGGGCGTCGTGGATCGCCGAGTATGGCGACCCCGACACCGACGACTGGGACTACATCCGCACCTTCAGCCCCTACCACCTCCTAGAGGAATCGGCGGACTACCCGGCGACGCTGGTGACCACCTCCACCCGCGACGATCGCGTCCACCCGGGCCACGCCCGCAAGTTCACGGCGGCCCTGGAGACCATCGGAGCCGACGTCCGCTACTGGGAGAACACGGAAGGCGGCCACGGAGGGGCAGCCGACAACGCCCAACAGGCCTGGATGAACGCCCTGATCTGGACCTTCCTGCACCACACCATAGGCCGCTGATCGGTGCCGCGGCACCCGCCCTGGTCACCCCGCCACTCCCGCGAGCCTCACCAGGGCGGCAGCTGCCGCCCCCAGCACCACGACCAGCAGGAACGGCGCCCGCAACCGAAGGGCCACCACCGCGACCACCAGTGAGGCCACCCGCGCGTCGACGGTGACGGTGCTGCCCGTGGCGAAGGTGGAGATCCCGATCAGCCCGGCCAGCACCCCGACGGTCATCCCGGCCATGGTCAGCACGGTGCGTTCGTCGTCGAGGAGACGACGCGGCACCAGAAGACCCGCCAGTTTGGTCGCGCAGCATGCCAGCGAAGCGACAAGCACCCAGCCCCACATCACCGCACCTTCGTCCTCGAGGTCCTCGTCCCCGGGGAGGAGTCATCGCTGACGACACGTCGACGCCGAAACCAAGTGACGCCACCTCCGATCACGACGGCGGCCAGGATCGGCAACCCGGCGGGCAGCACCGGCACCAGCGTCACCGTCACCACGGCCGCGACGATCGCGGTGGCCACCGCATCACGCGTCACCAAGCGGGGCCACAGCAGCCCGCAGAAGGCCGCGAGGGCGGCACCATCGAGTCCCCAGGCCTTCGGGTCGCCCAGCAAGTTGCCTAACAGCGCCCCGACCAGGGTCATCGCGTTCCACAGCGTGAACACCCCGACTCCGGTGGCCCAGAAACCCAGCCTCCGCAGCCGCTGGTCCGGCTGGGCCGCGGCCACCGCCGTCGACTCGTCGGTGGTGATGTGCGCCATCAGGACCCGCTGCGGCCCGCGGGGATGGAACCACGAGTTCACCTGTGTCACGTAGACGGCGTTGCGCAACCCGACGAGCATGGCCGCCCCGGTTGCGGGCAGCCCGCCACCCGCCAGCGCCCCGACAAAGGCGAACTGCGACCCACCCGTGTACATCAGCAGGCTCAACACCATCGTCTGCCAGACATCGAGCCCCGCCGCGACTGCCAACGCCCCGAAGGACACCCCGTAGGCCCCCGTCGCGACGCTGACGGAAAGCGCCATCCGCCAGGTGGCGGAGGTTTCCGCGGTCAAAGATCCTCTCCCGTGATTCCCGCCACGAGACCGCGTGCCGCCTTCTCGCCAAGGTCGACCACCACGTCGACAGGCATGCCCGAGTCGAGCTGCCGGAACCCGGCTTCCAGCAGGCCACGAGTCAAACCAGCCGCGACCCTCAGCTGCACCGGGTCCTGCACAAGGCTCGCCCACGCCTGGGCGATCGAGTCGCGCATGACGGCGTGGGAGTCGTCCATCACCTTCGCGGTGGCGGGCGACGGAGCGATGGAGCGGCTCAACCCCATCAGCCAGCCGTGCCCGGTGCGGGCCGCCTGCTGCAGGTTCGCGCGAACCCACACGACGATGCGCGTTCGGCGGGTGCTTCAACGGTTTTCAGCTCGGCGGCGACCGCGTCGATCCAGGCGGGCAGATGACGCGCCAGAACCAGACCGCGCAAATCATCCACGGAGTCGACATAGCGATAAATACTGTTGCGGGCAATTCCAGCAGCCGCGGTCACTGCGCCGGCGGTCAGCTTCTCGGGCTCGCCGGAGCGCATGATCTCCTCGGCGGCGTCGATCAGCCGACGCTGAACCATCGCACGGTGCTGGGCAACGGTGGGGGCTGCGATCTTCGGCACGCGATTCCTTCCTGACTCCTTGGCGACCAATACTAGAACTTCGTCGCGAAACCGCACCAGATGTATTCATGATGTGCCGCCCACACCTTGACACCCCATCTACACTGGACCGGCACCACGACGACCCGAGGGGAACCATGACCGTTCATGAGCTCATCATCATCGGCTCCGGCCCAGCCGGATACACCGCGGCCATCTACGCGGCCCGCGCCGCACTGAACCCCGTCGTGTTCGAGGGCGCCCTCGACAGCGGCGGCGCACTGATGAACACCACCGAGGTGGAGAACTTCCCCGGGTTTTCCCGACGGCGTGATGGGCCCTGACCTGATGGACCAGATGCGCTCCCAGGCGGAGAAATTCGGGGCACAGCTGATCAGCGACGACGTCGAGGCCGTCGACCTGACCGGAAAGATCAAGAAGGTCACCGACTCCGCCGGCAAGATCTGGGAGGCGAAAGCGGTGATCCTGGCTATGGGCTCCGGGTACCGCAAGCTGGGCGTCGAGGGGAGGAACAGCTCTCGGGCCGCGGCGTCTCCTGGTGCGCCACCTGCGACGGCGCCTTCTTCCGCGACAAGCCCATCGCCGTGATCGGCGGCGGGGACTCCGCTGTGGAGGAGGCCACCTTCCTGACCCGTTTCGCCTCCCGCGTCACCCTCGTGCACCGGCGCGATGAGCTGCGCGCCTCGAAGGCCATGGCCTCCCGCGCCGAGAAGGACCTGAAAGCTGGATTTCGCATGGAACTCGGTGGTGGAATCCATCAACGGGGATGCGCGAGTGGAATCCGTCACTCTGCGCGACACGGTGACGGGGGAAACCCGCCGGCTGGAGGTCTCCGGGGTGTTCGTCGCCATCGGCCACGACCCGCGCAGCGCGCTGGTCAAGGGGCAGGTGGAGCTCGACGAGGCGGGCTACGTGAAAGTCGTCGCAGGCTCCCAGGCCACGAACCTTCCCGGTGTGTTCGCCTGTCGGGTGATCTGGTGGACCACACCTACCGCCAGGCCATCACGGCTGCCGGTTCCGGATGCCGGGCCGCCCTCGACGCGGAGCGCTGGCTGGCCGCAAACGAAGCGTGAACGTAGACTCGCCCCTAAGAACAAGGAGTGTGACATGGCCGTTATCGATGTGACCGAGGGCGACCTTCGCCGACGAGGTGCTGCTTTCACCGATACCGGTGGTGGTGGACTATTGGGCCACGTGGTGTGGGCCATGCAAAGCAAATGGCCCCCATCATCGAGGGAGCTCGCCCGCGACTACGAGGGCCGAGTGAAATTCGTGAAACTCGACATCAATGCCGAAGTGACTTTTTGCCGCCGAGAAGGGATCCTCAGCATCCCCACCCTGGAGTTCTACAAATCCGGGCGGGTGGAGAAAACCCTGTCCGGAGGCAAGTCCAAGAACGCACTCAAAAAGGTCATCGACGAGCTCATCTGATGACTGACCGTTTCCCGCGTCACGGCGAGGGCATGCCCTCGCCGTAGCGCGAGCAGTCCCGATTCCCCCTGGAACTGCAGTTTCCCGCACCCCGGCGAACTGCGGAGAGCGTTCCGACTCCTCCCAGGTTCACCGGCCCGCGTCGAAGCGCTGTCAGCCCCGGAAAGCCCCGACCACACCACGGTTTTCAAAAAAATCACTGAACCGGTCGCGCGTCGTTCAGCCCTTTCACCGGAAACACCCAGCAAGGATCCCGGTGAGTGGCGCAACGTCCCGTCGAAGGACGAAATCGATGCCGGAACCCCACGGAACCACATCCCGCCCATCCCCGGATTTGTGGAAGGTCATGGGGGCCGTCGCGATTGTGGTGCTGCTCGTGGTCGCAATCTGGGTGGGCATATCCCTCAGCGGGATCGGAAAACCCAACGCAGAGGCATCGCCCGCCTGGGATCTCAAGCTTCCGTCGCAGATCGCAAATTTCGCACACGACGGGGTGAAGGAGTCAGCGGCGCCCAGCGGTGGGGAACGGTCCTGCGATCCAACTACTCCGATGGAAGCTCTAAGTTTACGCTGTTGCTGCAGCGTCCAGCACCGGAGCTGGAGACCTATCTTTCCGATTCCGGCATCACCGGTGTCACCTCGGTGCACGACGCCTCATGCGGAACCTTCGAGCAAGCACAGAAGCCGGTGTGCGCCCGGGTCATCGACAAAAACGGTCATCATGGTCATGGGGTTCAGCGATCAGGACAATGAGACCTGGCGAACCTGATCGAATCCGTCTACAACGCGGTGAAGAACCAGTAGTGAGTAGTGGTTTTCGCGGTCGTGACCCGCACTAAGATGGTTCCGAAACTTATGTGGAGCGCTCCAAGTAATCTCGGATTTTGCGCCCACTCATCCGATCTCGTCATCCTCCGGATAACGTGTACCCAATGAAGGTCACTCGACACGACACCCGCTTGGATCCGCTCGTCGAACACTATGCCGTCCGTACGCAGGGGCCTGAAGGTATCCGCGGTCCGGGCGCTTTTCGCAGTGGCCAACCGACCTGAGATCGTGTCGCTGGCAGGGCGGGATGCCAAACATCAAGGACCTACCCCTAGACGAGATCGGTGACCACATCGCCCGGATGATCTGCGATCACGGCACGCAGGTCGTGCAGTACGGATCCGGGCAGGGAGAGCCGCGCATCCGTGAGCAGATCTGCGAGCTGATGGCGGAAGAGGGCAGCGTCGCGGATCCCGATGACGTCGTCATCACCGCGGGTTCCCAGCAGGGGCCTGGACCTCGTCACCCGCATCTTCTGCGACCCGGGGACGTGATCCTGGCCGAGTCGCCGTCCCATGGGGAGCGCTCGGCACTTTCAGAGCTATCAGACCGAGGTGGTGCACATTGCCTGCGACTCCGAAGGGGCTAGTCCCCGAGGCGGTGACCGAGACCGCCGAACGGTTGAAGAAGCAGGGTAGGAGAGTCAAGTTCCTCTACACGATCCCGAACTTCAACAACCCGTCGGGGGTGACACAGTCCCTGGAGCGGCGCCACCGGATCATCGAGAGCTGTGCCGCGGCAGGGGTGTTGGTGGTGGAGGACAACCCCTACGGACTGCTGGCCCTCGATTCTGACCCACTTCCGGCAATGCGTTCCCTCAATGCGAACGTGGTCTACCTGGGGATCTTTCTCCAAGACCTTCGCACCGGGATTCCGCGTCGGCTGGGTCTGCGCCCCGCATGGGGTCAGGGAACGTCTGGTACTGGCCCAGGAGTCGGCGACGCTGTGCCCACCGGTGTTCTCCCCAGTTCGCGATCAGCAATTATCTGGAGAACTGCGATTGGCGCGACCAGATCGAGATCTTCCGTAACATGTACCGTTCACGCCGTGACGCCATGCTCGCCACCTTGGAGCGGGAGATGCCCGAAGGCTGCTCATGGACCCGGCCCGCAGGTGGGTTCTTCGTCTGGGTGACGCTGCCCGAGGGATTGGACGCGTCGGCGATGCTGCCACGCGGGGTCAGCGCCCGCGTGGCATTCGTGCCGGGTCCTGCGTTCTTTGCCGATGGGCAGGGTTCCCGCAATGTGCGACTGTCCTACTGTTTCCCGCCACCGGACCGGATCGTGACGGGAGTGGAGCGCTTCGCCCAGGTGGTGAAGGGCGAGCTGGAGATGCTGCGAACCTTCGGCATGCACACCCCGTCACACGCCAACCCGGCCAAGGGACCGGGACCGAATCTGAACTGACCGCACCCCGATTGACCCAAGTAAAGGACTGATGCCATGACCGTATTCGTGATCGCCGGTGGCCTGAGCCACGAACGGGAGGTATCCCTGCGTTCCGGGAAGCGCCTGGCTGGGGCGCTCCGGAAGAAGGGACCACACGGTGGCCGAGACTGACGTCAACGCCGACCTGATTCCCCGGCTGCTCGGGGATGAAGACTCTGTCGTCATCCCGGTGCTGCATGGCGAGCTGGGTGAGGACGGTGCGCTTCGGGAGGTGCTGTGGACGTTGGGGGTGCCCTTCGTTGGCAGTGACGGCGCCAGTTCCCGGCGCACCTTCGACAAGTCGGTGGCCACGCGGCTGGTAGGGGACTCCGGCCTGGCGACCCCACAGCAGGTCGCACTGCCCGATGACGTCTTCCGAGAGCTGGGCGCACAGGCAGTGATGTCGGCACTCGGGGAACGGATCGGCTTCCCGCTCATGGTCAAGCCCGCCAGATCGGGTTCGGCACTCGGAGCGACAAAGGTGAATTCCGCGGATGATCTGCCGGCTGCCCTCGTCGGGGCCTTCGCCTACGGGAAGGGACGCGGTGGTGGAGGAGTTCATCGAGGGCACAGAGCTGTCCGTGACCGTCATCGAGGACGACACCGGCCTGCGCGCGCTGCCACCCGTCGAGATCAGGCCCGCCTCGGGGGTCTACGACTACGAGTCCCGTTACACCGCAGGGGCCACCCGTTTCCTCACTCCCCGGTGAACTGCCCGACGACGTGCTCGAGGCGGCTGGGGACTTCGGCAGTCCGCACCCACCGGGTGCTCGGTCACCGCGACCTCTCCCGCATCGACATGATCGTGCGCGACGGCGTCCCGGTGTTTCTGGAGAGCAACGTAGCACCCGGTCTGACGGATACCTCGCTGACGCCCCTCGCCCTTGGACGCCGCGGGCCTCGGCATGGGGGAGGTGTTCTCCGCCCTCGTGGAGCAGGCCCGCCGCCCAGCGGCCACTGAGCACGACTCCCCGCTCCAAAGCCAGCTGAGCCAGAGAGCGAGGAACGAGCGACCCGAGTCGAAACCACCCCCGACGCCCGAGGTTTTATCCCAGATACGGAAAAGAGCGTCTCATTATGCTTCCAGTACAAAATCCCCTTTGTCAGAAGCCCGAGCGTCAACCATCGCAGGCCATTTATCGACTTACCGATCAAACGGTAGAACGTTTTAAAGCTTCGTCTCAGGGGCTCGACGGTACGACCGTCAATGACGGCCATGATCCGGTCGAGATCGTCGGTGGAGGCGAACTCGATGGTGATTTTGCCCTTGTTCTTGCCGATGGCGACCTTCACCCGGGTGTCAAAGTGATCAGAAAGAAGCGCCGCAACGGCAGCTTCACGTTCCGATGGCAGCCGACGGACGCGGGGGTAGGGTTCTTCCTCGGTGGGTGCGTCCCCGAGCCGGATGATCTCCTCAGTACTGCGAACCGAAGACCCTCCGCGACTATCCGCTCGGCGAGCAGTTCCTGCGATCGCTGGTTGGTCAGCCCCAGCAGCGCGCGCATGACCAGCGGAGAGGACACCGGCCGCCACCTTCGTCTGCACGGTGAGAGGGGAGGTTCAGCAGCCGCAGTGTGTTCGAGATCTGTGGACGACTGCGGTGAATCCGCTGGGAGAGTTCCTCCTTGGTGCAATTGAAGTCTCCCAGGAGCTGCTGATAGGCGAGGGCTTCCTCCAGGGGGTTGAGGTTGGCCCGGTGCAGGTTCTCCAGGAGCGCATCGCGGAGAAGCGCGTCGTCATCAGTCCCACGGACGATGGCCGGAATCGTTTCCTTTCCCGCCATCTTGGAAGCGCGGAACCGGCGCTCACCCATGATCAGCTCGAAGTGCTTAGGACCGGCTTCACGTACAACGACGGGCTGCAGCACGCCGAATTCTCCGATGGATGCGGCCAGCTCACTCAGGTCATCTTCATCGAAGACGTGGCGCGGCTGCCGAGGGATTGGGGACGATCTGGTCCAGCGGCAGCTCGACGAAATAAGACCCGTCGCGAAGTCGGTCGGACGGAGTGCTGGTGTCACCGGAGGTATCCTCGTCCGTCCGTGCGAAGAGGTCTCCAGGCCTTCCCAAGACCCACGTGTTGTTTTCCTCTGGCCATCAGGCGATTCCTTCCTCATTCATGGCAGCGCGGGCGATCTCCTCGGCTGCCTTTGAGGGTAGGCCACCGCACCAGGTGATTTGGGGTAGTAGGTGAGGACACTCTGCCCGTAGGAAGGTGCCTCGGCAATTCGCACCGAACGCGGGATCTCCACGTCCAGGGTTTCCTTCCCGAAATGAGCACGCACTTCGCCAGCAACCTCATGGGAGAGGTTGGTGCGATTGTCGAACATGTGTCAGTAGCATCGTCGTCAGCTGCAAGCGATCGTTCAAGTACCCTTGACCCGCTGAATGGTGCGCATCAGCTGGGAGACTCCCTCGAGCGCGTAGTACTCGCACTGGATCGGCACCATGATCTCATTGGAAGCAACGAGGGCGTTGAGGGTAAGCAACCCGAGAGAAGGGGCAGTCAAAGAACACGTAATCGACCCCGGACTCCTCAATGTAGGCAGTCAGTGCCTTCTTCATCTTGGATTCACGTCCAGGTTCGTTCACAAGCTCCAGCTCTGCCGTCGAGAGGTCGACAGTGGCGGGCAAGACATGCAGGTTCGGACTGTGAGGAGACTGCTTGGCGAGATCCTGAATGCGCTCTCCACGGAGCAACACCTCGTAGGTTCCAGGGGTCCCGGGATCGTGATCTATACCGAGGGCGGTGGAAGCATTGCCCTGTGGATCAATGTCGACCACAAGAACATTGAGTCCGCCGAAAGCGAGCGCAGTAGCAACATTGACGGTAGGGGTGGTTTTTCCAACGCCACCCTTCTGATTCGCCACTACAAAGACGCGAGGGTTCTCCGGGCGTGGCAAAGTCGGGACCCGGGTGTCTTCGTCGCACTCGGTGCCGTATTCATCATCGGCCACCCAATCGTCATCAGCACGGTCGAAGAACGCGCGGCGCGGCCCTGTGGGAGTCTGGATGGCCGTTTCACGTGAAACGTTCTCGTGATCCTTCCACGGCTCGACATCCACGTCATGTCTCGGAGTACGCTTGCGCTTGCGAAAGAACAGGGCCATTGAGTCCTCCTTTGACGGTCATCAACTGGCCTGAGTCCATGACACGAGCTGAAACCTCGCGGCGTTTCACGTGAAACGCACTGCACGAATCCGAACGAATGACAGAGATGACAGTCAGGCGCCCCAGAGCTCAGGCGGTGCAGGCAACGATCACGTGAACGACTGAGCCGGTGTATGCCGATATTGCTGCGGCGGGGTCATATCGCTCAACCGCACGACACCTGAACAGAAGTATCGACGATATTGCCTTCCTGACCACTCAGATGTGTCGCGGGGTGAATCTGCACCGAAACTGCTCTCTCCCTCCACGTCTCGATTAGCAGGGTTGGCTAGGTGGGAACATGCCCTCACAGATCAACTGTTCCTACAGAGAAGACACCCGCATGGAGGCTCATCGGCCACCATTGCAAGCATCGCCTCGAGACTAGCTTTCCCAGAGAGGCTGGGCGTGTGCGTTTCACGTGAAACGCGCATGCTTAGTCGGTACTCGAATCTGCCCGATCAGATAGGTCTCATAACGTTACACCGGTCAGTTATCCTTCTGCTCAGTCCTGATTCTCTGTGCACCCTCGTCCAGATCGGCTGAAAGTATCTACGCGCACGGTGCACCCACAGATTCTTACCTCAGCCAGCAGGACCACTGTCACCGCGACGCAGGCCCGCCCCATCGAGCAATGTCGCTCTTCCGAGCATCCGAAGCCCGGCGAAGCCATCCGCCATCTCGTCTCCGCCCTTCTGCTCTCGTTAATCAGGGACCACTTGGAGGATATAAGACCTTATGCGATATATTGATTTAAATCTTCCCGCTAAAAAGGTTTGGATTGGCATCGCGAGTTTACAAGCAGAACACACCCACTCCCAACCACTCCCCAAACAAGCGTGACCCCGTCGCAAATGATCCATGTCAACATCTTCGATCACGCAGATTTCATGACGCGATGCCGGATAGTTGGTGATGACGTACCGAGGGCATCCCCATCTGATTACTCTCTCGGGGCCAAAGGCCGAGGTATCTTCTGCAGTACAGAGCACATCCTGCCAGAGCATCCGTCAGACAGGGAACTACAGTACTCTCATGGTGTTCCCGAGGTCCTGAGTGCATCACATGTGCTGACCCAATACAACGGCGAGAAGATGACACAATCTCAGATCACGTCGAGACTCAGGCGCGTGGTGACGTTTCGTGAAACGTCACCACGCCTAGATACAGCGTAAAGCATGCACGCAGATGAACCGCAGATCCTTCACTTCAACTGATTCCAAACCCTCTCCCTAGCCAGTCACTTCCCACACCATCCGATGCGCACATAGCGGGACACCCCCATCGCCACGCGATATGAAGGGCATCGTGAGCGAGATGCAGCAATGACCACGCCTCTCACTCCCACGGAGGGTTCACGTGATAGCGCCACAGGGCAGGATCCCCAATCCATGGCCGATGGAGACATCTGAGATCGTGATCCCGGTAATCGGCTTCTACTCGCACGTTCCAAGTTCATCGCTCCCGCTCAGTTCAACACCACGTGCTACGAGATTAACGACCCAGTCGAGAATGAGAATGCCAATATATCTATATACAGCTATAGAGACTTAGCATTATGAATCTTTGTTGTGATGGCAATGCGGTTCGAATCTGCCACGCAAGCATGGTGAATCTCGAAAACCATGACCACTCCGGTATCAACACCGCTTTGTGCCAGTTACCTCCCGATCACATGAAGGCACTTACTGCTTCCCGGCCTATCGCCGTAGCGCCTATCTCGCCTCCCCAGGAGGTCACCACTCGTTGGAAGAAAACGGTGACCGCGTAGCTATCGAGAAACAGTACGGACTCACAGACGAAAAGCACTCGCCGACAAGAGCGTTTCACGTGAAACGCAGGACGGTCATTCCTTTCCATTGGACTGGATGCGCCCAACCAGCCACATTCCAAGCACCACTGACGGTCCGATGATGAGAACTGCGACGAGGTCCGAGGAATGCCTCCCCTACCCGAGGAACCTGAAGAGCTCGGGAGATGATGATCCAATAGACGTCGAGTCAGGCAACAACGCTCCCGCTATCCCGACGATACACAGCTCGCTGCTCGGAATACGCAGATAGCCAGACGACAAACCAGAGACCACACCAAGCACCAAAGCTGCTATCCCCACTGCCAACGTCGGATCCAACGAAGCGTGACGCTGAAGAACAACGTTGATGATCCCCGTCAACGCTCCTACCCCAGCAGCAGGAAGCAGCAGCCTGGGGACCACCTCGCATGAAGAGCGCATTTCCCAGAGCACCAACCATGCATACAACAATCACGAGCCACAGTTCCAGGGATCCTGGACGAGCAGCAGAACTCGCCCCCGCAGTATGTACCCCTCCGATCTGACTAAGTGCCAACGCCCCACCGAGAGTCGTCATCGAGACAATTACCAGGACTGCCGTCAGCCGTGCCGCCGCGGTGACGTAGTAGGTGTTGATGGCATCCTGAGCAGCTTGGACGATCTGAGGGATTGGAAGCAGAGCACCAGCCCCGTGGCGATAATCGTCGCAGAGGAAGATATCGTCGCTACCCCACAAACACTCAGCAGGGTCCCCAGCAATACCGTCAGAGCCGCTTGTCCTGAGACGGAGAACGCTTTCGGAAGGCCAGTGTGCTCCAGCAGGGCGCCGAATCGGTTGACAAGCAGCAGACAACCACTGGCCAGAGCAGCAGCTATCAGGCTGCCGCCGGTCTGCAGGTAATCGACGCCGCGAGCATCATTCCCCCGAGCACAACAACCCACCAAGGCCACGGTGATGGCTCTCGTTCCAGCTGATCCATGAGATCGGAAGCGCGTTTCACGTCGACGTCTTCGCGCAGCATCTCATTCAAAACCTGGTGGAGTCGGCCCATGCGGTACAGGTCGAAGGAATCAATGGTAGCGGTCGCCCGCGTCATCGCGATTGGCACTCCCGCTCCGACACATGAGAAGCCATCGTTCGCCCCACCGCCGTCACAGATAGATCAGCCATTCCAAGTGCTCGTGCGCATCCCGTCATAGCATTGATCGCAGCACGCGTGTCATATCCCGCCTCCAACATGACGACGCCAAGCCGAAGGGCAACAGTGATGATCTCCGACCTCACCGTGGTGGAAGTGGGTTGATCTGAAATCGCTACTTCCTCAACCCATTCTTCTTGAGCTGCATCGACAAACTCAACCGGTTCAGTCATGATGAGATTTTCCTTTCCGAACAGCCGCGGAGAACATTCTGAGCGCTTGAGTTTCCTTCGAGACCGCTCCCACGTGTCCAGAGTCACACTTCTCTGGTTAGCACACGGGGAACAAGAAATCTCCGACTTCTGACAACCCTAGCACTCGGCATCGGAAGTCCAACAAGTTAATTCTTACTATTTGTTGATCAAACCACAGATAGTGCACAGTGGTCGAAATCGTGTTACTCCGAGCAACATCAAGAAGCACACAACCCATTTCACGTCTCCGAGTCTTTTCCGAGCAAGCGAGCAAGGTTGACTCCGCAGCTCAAGACCGCATAAAGCTTGAACGCTTTGTCGATAAAGCACTCAATAGAGAAAATGATTCGTGTCCCGATCGGCGCAACTCTACCCTGACTAGGGGTTTTGTTAGCTGACGCGTAACCCGCGACGAGATCTCTCGGTCCTGTCGATCCGAGAAAATGGCGCACTGCGAGATGCGGAAGGCTGCCTCAACCCCGCTCCGGAACGATGTGGCTCGCACCGAAATGCCGTGCGGCATATCCATGATCGATGCACATCTCAATGAACTTCATGGCCGGATCATAGCTTCAGGACTGCCACACATGAAATGTCGTTATTGATACCAGGAAGAGGGCTTCACAGCATCTCCCCTTCTTATGGTGTACCGGCCCTGTCGTTGCTCACCAGGCGTGAACAATCGCTGAGTTCACGCTCACCCGAATCGCACGCGTCCCCTCTATTCCCGGAGCAGCATGGACATGAAGAAGTTGGGCAGTCATGTGGTAGTCGTTCAGGCGTTTACGCGCCGTCTCGATCTCACTCTCCGCACCTACCCCTTTCAGCGCCAGCAACTCACCATCCGGAAAGAACATGGGAGTGGTCCATTTCAGAAGCTTTTCCAACGAGGGCCACCGCCCCACAGGTAACCACGTCAAAGGTGTCATCGCAGTCCTCGGCGCGCAGTCGCTGCACCTGCACTCGCTCACCCAGGTCGAGTTCCTCAACTGCACGCAGCAAAAATTGTAGCGCCGCAGAAGGGGCTCCAGGAGGGTTATCCGGAGGTCGTCTCGGCACAGCGCCAACGGGATTCCGGGTAGTCCGGCACCCGAACCGATGTCCGCTACGTCCACTCCCTGCCCCACCACATCCATCAGCGCCAAGGAATTCGAGATGTGCCTGCCCCGAGATCTTTGTCCGCCTCCCGTGGTCCGAGCAAAGCCCCATTCGATACCACGGTTCGAAGAATCGTGGCGTAGACTCAGAGCATCGACCCGCTCCGGATAATATCTCCTGAGAGTGCTTCTCGTTGTTTCTTCGGTCACGTCCTCTCCTTCCGGCTCCGCGCTCGGCACGGGTTCCTCCCTCCATAGGGTTTCACGGATGGTGAACATTCCGCATTCCCGACGCCGTTGTGTCTGACCGGGCCATCAGGAAATCCTCAAGACGTGGAGACCACCACACGTCGCAATGGTGGTTCGCCCTCCGACTCGCTGGTGAGTCCAGCCCCCGCGACCTCATCGTGAATGACCTTACGTTCTATAGGCATTCATCGGGGCCAATCGCACGGGTTCCCTGCTCCACCACCTCTGCGATGGCGTCCTTCGCCAGTGCCACAAGCTCGAGGCGACGCTTCTCCCGGAAACCGGCGATGTCGAGGGTCAATCGAACGTGTCCCGTCTCGGTCATGACCACCAACCGGGAAAGTTCCTGCAGGGCATCGAGCACCTCGCCGTCCTTGCCAACGAGGCGATCATCCTCGGTGTCGATGACGACATGGGCTCGGCCATTGCTGACGGAGTTCTCGATGTCGCCGTCGAGGGTCTGCGATATCCAGCAGCTCCTCGAGGTAGTCAGCGACCAGGTCACCCTCGGACAGCAGGGTTTCGTTGTCGGTTTTCTCACTCATGTCACTCCGATCGGGTGGGGCCGATTCACTTCTTCTTGCGGGCGGATCGCGTGGTGCTGCAGGGGTTGGCGGCGAACTCCACCCCGTGTGTTCGCTGCCAGAATTCTCAGTTCTTGAGAGTTGTCCGGTTCACCTGCTGCCGCACGACACGACGTCGCCCATTTTTCGTCAACCGGCTGCTGAACTGCCGTCGCCGCAGCTGCTGGCTTGTTCCTGCGTCGCTTCGCATTACGTGCCTCCATGATGGCCTTCGGGTCCTTGCCCTGGGCACGCATCCGCTCCTCCCAGTCAACATAGGCGGGAGTGTTGGGAGCCGGGTTGTTGCGGATCAGCAGTCCCTGCTGCGCCATGGTCCAGACGTTGCTGGCACTCCAATAGACCAGCACACCGAGCGGAAGCACCGCCGAGGAGGCCGCATACATGATCAGGAAGATGTAGAGCATCACCTTCTGGCTCTGTGCCACTGGGACCACTCAATGCCTCCGGTGGCATGTTCTTGCGCATCAGCTGGAGCTGGGTCAGGAACAAGGTGATCACCAGAACCGCGATCATCACGATTCCCAAGATTTGGGTGGCGCCGAACGGGTCGAGCGGGAAGATGCGACCCGCAAGCCTCGCCCCAAAGAGGTCGGCGCCCTGCAGCGAGGCGACGAGATCCGGACTGGTCCTGGAACCAGTAGCGGATCTGATTGTCGGCCACACCCTGAAGAACTCGGAACAGAGCCCAGAAAACAGGCATCTGCAGCAACATTGGGAAACAAGAGGCCATCGGGTTGACCCCCTCTTCCGCATAGAGCTTCTGCATCTCACGGGCGACCCGTTCCCGATCCGAGCCGTGCTTCTTCTGCAGCTCCTGGATCTCGGTTTGCAGCATCTGCAGGGCACGAGAAGAGTTGATCTGCTTGACGAACAGCGGAATCATCAAGGTCCGCACCACCAAGGTGAGGGTGACAATCGCCAAGGTCCATGACACACCAGAGTCGGCCCCGAACAGTGGGGACCAGACACCGTGGAACAACACCATGAGTCCCGAGATGGCCCAGTACAGGGGCTGCATCATCGCGGAGAGCAATCCATAGAGCTGTCCCAGATGGACAGCGGCACCAAGAGGTCGATCATCTAGGACACCTTCTGCCCGGACAATGACCGGGCCTCGTCTCGTCGGACTTCCTCAGCCCATTCTGCGGCTTCGGGAGTCCCAGGAACATAGTCGACCCCACCTGCTGACCACGGGTGACAGCGCACGATCCGTTTCACGGTTAGGAAACCTCCCTTGATTCCACCGTGGAACCCGACAGCACGCTCCCCGTAGGCGGAACAGCTGGGATGAAATTTGCAGACCTCCCGTACAGCGGGGAGATGAACCTACGCCAGGCGGATGAACCAGAGCATCGGATACTTCAGCACGTCGCCCTCGCGAAAGCTCGTCGCCAGGCCGATTCCAGATCACCCGCCAGTCTCTCGGGTTCGGAGAAAGACAGCGGCAGGGCTCGCACCACGACGTCGGCAGTAAATGGGCTCGGGAGGCCGGTGACAAGGTGTCGCAGACGACGCTTCACCCGGTTGCGGGCCACTGCGTTTCCAATTGCCTTCGACACAGCAAAACCCACCCGAGTCTCCTCGGGTGGATTCCGATCACTCACGGCTACATGGACCACAACACTCGGGGGTACCGGCACGTGCACCCGCCGAAACGTCGCAGTGAAATCACGGGAACGACGCAACCGACGGGATCGGGGCAGCACTACCGGGATCAGGCTGACAGTTCCGCGCGACCCTTGCGGCGACGTGCGCTCAGGATGGCGCGACCAGCGCGGGTGCGCATGCGGAACGGAAGCCGTGCGTAGCGGCTGCGGCGACGATTGCTCGGCTGGAAAGTGCGCTTGCTCATGCGATGACTCCGTAGGTGATCTTCGACTCAGGAAAATTCCGCTCCCGTGGGCGGCGGCTTCCAACGATACGCGTCGCGGCGGATTTCCCAAACTACGGTCCCCGACATCTGGGGGCCCGTGAATTACATGGTTGTAGTCATGAACACGGGCATTTTTCATGTTGCGGATGGCTTCCCGGGGGACTAGTTTCGTGTTCCACGCGGCTGGCTTATCCACAGTCCTCGGCGGTCACGGTCCAGGGTGGGGAAGTTATACCCTGTTGTGGACAACCCTGTGGAATACCACTCCACCCTGTGTGGAATGCCTTGTCAGGAAGGAGTTGCTCGTGTCCGTACCCGCCGTGCCCGAACTGGACGCCATGTGGGAGCGGATCGTCGGCGACATGCCTGTCTCCTCCAGGGGCCTGGTTGCGTCGCACCAAACCCATCGCCATGCACAGCAACACCATGATGCTGGCGGTCTCCGACGAGACCACCCGCGAACGCATCGAGACCAAGCTGCGCACCGAGATCGAAACGAAACTCAGCGCGGTAACGAAAACCAGGACCTACCTGGCCTTCGTGATCGATCCATCGCTGCACGTTGAGACCCCGGACCTGGAGATCGCCCCACCTCTTCCCTCATTGACGAGAAGGTCCGGCACCATCGTTCCGCGAATCCCAACTCCGATCTGAAACTGAACCCGCGCTACACCTTCGAGATCCTTCGTTGCGGGTTCCTCGAACCAGTTCGCGCACGCCGCTGCGGCTGCCGTGGCGGAACAACCCGGCAAGTCGTACAACCCGCTGATGATCTACGGTCCCTCCGGACTGGGGAAAACCCACCTCCTGCACGCCATCGGGCACTATGTGCGCAGCTACTACGAGAACCTGCGGGTACGCTACGTCTCCACCGAGGAACTCACCAACGACTTCATCAACGCCATCTCCGACAACCGGACCGCTGAGTTCCGACGCGCCTACCGCGATGTGGACGTGCTACTGGTCGACGACATCCAGTTCCTGGAGGCGAAAATCCAAACCCAGGAGGAGTTCTTCCACACCTTCAACACCCTCCACAACGCGCAGAAACAAATCGTCATGTCCTCCGACCGGCCCCGAGGCTGCTGGAGGCGCTCGAACCACGACTCAGATCCAGATTCGAGTGGGGTTTGATGACCGACATCCAACCCCCGACCTGGAAACCCGCATCGCCATCCTCCGCAAGAAAGCGGCATCACAGCGGCTGACCGCTGGCACGGAGGTTCTGGAGCACATCGCATCACACATCACCACCAACATCCGCGAGATCGAGGGCGCACTGACCCGCGTCGCCGCCCTCGCGAGCCTCAACCAGCAGGAGATCACCTCAGACTGACCGAACGGGTGCTGCGCGACCTGATTCCGGAGGGCAACGACACCCACGTCGACGCCGACTCCATCATCGCCGCCACATGCGCCTATTTCGGGGATCTCCGCCGACGAGCTGGCGGGAGCCAGCCGCGTTGCTGCCCTAGCCCGGGCCCGCCAGATAGCCATGTACCTGTGCAGGGGAACTCACCGACCTGTCGCTGCGAAAATCGGATCCCGCTTCGGGGGTCGCGACCACACCACCGTCATGCATTCAGTGAAGAAGATTGACACGAAGATGGGCGAGGACCGCCAACTCTTCGACCAGGTGACCGAGCTCACCAACCGCATCAAACAGAGCTGAGACCACGACATACCAAGGGTGTCGACTCAGGGTCGCTCGTCCCTAACACTCCGCCTCAACCGCATCCACAGAAAGAGCGCTACCCTGTGGAAAGTTGTCCACAGGTCTGTGGATTATACGGTGGACATCGCGGTGAACAGGTCACCGACGGCGAGCAATCCACAAATCCTCCCGTGTAATTCTGGGTTCATCCACAGCTCATACACACCCTCAAACCCAGTCTGACGAAGGGATTTTGGGTGTTTTCCACAGGTTCCACAGGCGTTACTATGAATACTAAGATGTAATTACAGAAAATTTCTTCAAAGTCACGGCGGTGGGAAACGTGGAAACCTCCATCAAGCCTGCGTCCAAACGGCTGACGCGGAATCGCAAGAGTTCAGGGGCCTCAAACCCACGTCAATCAGGCCGGCTACCGGTATGCTGACGGGATACCACGCATGGTGGCTGCTGGTACGACTACCTAAGGGGACGATGTGAAGATTCAGGTGGAGCGACACACTGGCCGATGCCGTTGCCTGGGTGGCTCGCAGCCTGCCGAATCGCCCCACAGCTCTATCCTTGCGGGTCTGTTGATGAACGCCTCCGGTGATGAAGTGACCCTCTCCAGCTTCGACTCCACCACGTCCGCTCAGGTGACGATGCCAGCTGAGGTCACCGACGAGGGAACGGTGCTGGTGTCGGGACGGCTGCTGAACGAAATCGCGCGTTCCCTACCGAACAAGCCCGTCGAGATGGTCGCCGATCACACCCAGGTTGAGCTGACGTGCGGATCTGCGCGGTTCAGTCTTCAGACCCTTCCTGTCGACGAATATCCCACCCTGCCCGAGATGCCCACTCAGACCGGTCTCGTTGACGCATCCGTCTTCGAGAAGTCTGTCAGTCAGGTTGTGATCGCAGCGGGCCGCGACGAACTACTCAACGTCTTCACGGGTGTACGCGCGGAGATCAACGGTGATCGGCTCTCTTTGCTTGCCACCGACCGCTACCGGATGGCGCTCAAGGAACTCACCTGGCAGCCGTCCTCACCCGACATCGAGGGCGCGGTGCTAGTGCCGGGCCGGGTGCTGGCGGATACGGCCAAGTCGCTGACCTCCGGTAAGACCGTCACTGTCTCGCTGTCCACCACCGAATCCGAGGGTGAAGGTCTGGTCGGATTCATCGGTGAGGGCGTGAAAGGGTCGCCGCGAAGCCACCACCCGTCTGCTGAACCAGGCCTTCCCGAAGGTGCGGCATCTGATGGATGTCGTCGGTACCGTCACCGTGCGGGTTCCCACCGCCGACCTGTTGGCCGCAGTGAAACGCGTTTCCCTCGTCGCGGAACGCAACACCCCGTTGCGCATGCTCATCGAAGACGAGCACATCGCCCTCGAGGCAGCCACCGGCGACCAGGCCCACGCCTCTGAGGCCATCGAGGCTCAGGTCGATGTGGTTGGCGAGGAGAAATCCATCGAGGCAGCGGGGTTCAATCCGCACTACCTGCTCGACGCCCTCGGCGCTCTCGATGCGCCCTACGCGCACTTTTCCTTCACCGCGCCCGGCAAGCCCTGCCTCATCACGGGCCTGGCGACGATCGACGGCGACCAGCTGTTCGACTACCGTCACGTCATCATGCTCATGCGTCTGCCCAGCTGAACGAGTCGATTCGGTCGACGAACATCATCGACCGATGGAGTCGTGCTGGCGTTGGATACATATCTGTATTAGGTTGAGAGTAGTCACACGAAAGGAAAGATCCATGACCTCCATTGGAGGCCTTCTGGCCATCCTCGGCTTCGGGTCGCTGATACTCCCTGCATTCGGACTGCAGTTCAGGTTGCTGTCCGCAGTGAGGGAGCGCAGCCCTGGTTCGGCATCATCCTGGGTGTTATCGGGCTTTGCCCTCCTGGCAGTTGGTTTCATGCAAAACAGCAAGCAGCAGGGCAGCAGCCGCAACCACAGCAGATGCAGTGAAACTGAAACACTGATAGATCTGATGGGAGGGGCCGCCGGTTCCTCCCATTTCCATCTCCGGGGAATAGGATCGGAGCCGATGTTCGTCACCCACTTGTCGGTCACCGACTTCCGCAACTACGCCGGCGCCGAGCTGGACCTCGTCGCAGGCGTCAACGTTTTTGTCGGGTCGAACGGGCAGGGAAAGACGAATCTGGTCGAGGCCGTCGAGTACCTCTCGACGATGTCCTCTCACCGCGTCTCCGCGACCACACGCTGATCCGTGCGGGTGCGGAATCCGCCATCCTGCGGGCTCGGGTGCAGGCCTCTCGTGACGATGAACGTCTCATCACCCTGGAACTCGAGGTTGCCAACGGTCGCAGCAACATCGCCCGCCTGAACCGTGCTCCTCTGCCGCGGCCCCGCGACCTCGTCGGCGCGCTGCGTACCGTCGTCTTCTCACCCATGGACCTGGCCATCGTGCGCGGTGACCCGTCGGATCGACGGGCCTGGCTGGACACCCTGGTCACCACCCGTTGGCCGCGCATGGCTGGTGTGCGAGCAGATCTGGACAAGATCCTCCGGCAGCGCAACTCGTTGTTGAAGGCGATGTCCGGAAAAATCGCTGCGACAATCCACACCCGAGGAGGACGTGACCCTGCAGGCGTGGAATGACGCCCTTGCGCGGATCGGTGCTGAGCTGTTGCATGCGCGTCTCGACACCTTGGCTGACGTTCTCCCGCACGCCGCTGGGAGCCTACGAGACTATAGCCCCGGTGAATAACCGGATATCAGCGCTGTACAAGACTTCGCTGGATCTGGCGGGCATTCCTGTCGATGCGGTTCGCGAGACCCTCGAGGCGCGGTTGCTCGACGCCATGACGGAACGTCGCCGCGAGGAGGTTGCGCGCGGCGTGACCCTCGTCGGTCCGCAACGCGACGACATCACCTTGTCCATCGGCGATCTGCCGGCGAAAGGGTACGCCTCCCACGGTGAGTCGTGGTCGCTGGCGCTGGCCCTGAAAGTCGGGAGGATTCGCCCTGGTGCGTTCCGACGGTATCGAACCCGTTCTGGTGCTCGATGACGTGTTCTCGGAGCTGGATGCGATCCGCCGTGAACGCCTCGCGGGGGCGGTCGCGACGCCGAGCAGGTGCTCATCACGGCTGCTGTTGGCGCTGATGTCCCCGATTCCGTCCGCGCGACGCTTTCGGGTTCAGGGCAGGCGGTCGAGCCCGTGGAGGAACTGGAGGTCGTTGATGACTGAAACATCCTTCGATGACGACCTTCCTGACGAGGAACCCCATGACCCGACTGGGTTGGAGTTGGCGACCGAGATCGCCCACCAGACGGCCCGCACCTCTCCGCTGCTGCCCGAGGTCGCGCCACCGCCCCCGAAGGTCTCAAAACGCCGTCACAGGTCCGGGGAACAGCGTTCCGGTGCCCATCCCGACGACCGCGACCCGCAGCTGATCGGTAGCGTCCTCGAGTCCGTCGCGAAACGCCGGGGCTGGCAGCGTCAGATCTCCCTGCGACCGTGCTGCGTGACTGGTCCGGGTTCGTCGGCGCCGTGAATGCAGAACACTCCTCCCCGTCGAGTTCAGCGACGGTGTTCTCTCATCCAGTGTGACTCCACCGCCTGGGCCTCGGCCGCGAGGTACAGCGCCGGACCTTTGATTGCCAAGCTGAATCAGGCCCTCGGGGAACGTTCGGTCCTGCGCATCGAGGTGCTAGGCCCCCACGCGCCGAGCTGGAAACGGGGTCGCCGCTCGATCCAAGGACGCGGTCCCCGGGACGACTACGGGTGAAGGTCGTTTCACGTGAAACCACGTGCTGCGACGGTCGGTCGCCGACCACGTCGTTCTGGTAGGCGAGGATGACCAGTTGGAAAGCTGACTCCGGGCATCCGAGGCGACTGAACAGGTGAGAGACAACTCTTCACGGGAAAATGTTCCTCCAAACCCGCAGAACTTGCAAAGGGCGCGCCCAAGTGAGGTTCGATCATCGAGCTTCGTTTGCTGGTTTCAGGAAAACTATGTAACCGATCAGGGTGATTGTGGCAACGGTCAGGATTTCTGCGCTGCAGGCTATCCAGATGTCATTGCTATGGTGTGTAATCATGTCCTGAATACATGTTCCACCCACCAATGCTGCGGCAATGAGAACAATCCAGCGAATCATGTGTTTCTTTTCTTTTGAGTTTCGCTCTGTGTTAGTTTCTTGTGTTGGTGCTAGGTGTTCGTTGGGTTGAGCATAACCGACCGTCTTGAGGGGTTTTGTGTGCAATCCTGACAGCCAGTAGGCCCGGGTTTCGGGCCGCCGGAAGAAACAGGGCATGACGCGGTTGCGCTCTGCTGTGATTACTGGAAGCTTATATAGAGGTTTTGGGAGGCTACAATCCTCCATAGTGACACGATAAATTCCGGGTGTTTAGCAAATCTGATCGAAATATGTGATCGGAGCGGTGCTTGTCAGCGATTGACTCAAGCACTGATCAGTCGATGTGAATTTTCTGGGCGGAGACTCGCACCGGGTCCTGTGGTACAGGCGAACTGGACAGCATTGATTGTGGGTATGCCGACGATAGAATTCCTGCATGGAGTTTCATAGTGACCGGAGCTATTTATTTTAATAGGAGCAGACATGAGGAAGGTCATCGTCGCTGACAACGTGACTCGCACCTACGGCAAGTTCACGGCCGTGGACGGGGTGTCGTTTCATGTCGCACAAGGTGAGCTGGTCGCGTTGCTGGGATCGAACGGTGCCGGCAAGACCTCGTTGCTGGAGGTGCTCCAGGGGAGCATGCGTGCCAATGGTGGTCGTGTCCAGGTATTCGGGCTCGATCCCATCGTGGATCGAGCCTCCGTTCGTCGACGCTCGGGCATCATGCTCCAGGAAGCAGGATTCGCCAAGGACCTCACCGTGCGGGAGACCCTGGTCATGTGGGCCGGAACCCTGACAGCTCCCCGTCCCGTGGAGGTCCCTGGCCATATGCAGCCTTGAGAATCATGCCAACATCCGGGTGGGAAGCCTCCGCGGAGGAACGTCGCCGCCTGGACCTGGCGATGGCCACCCCTTGGGCGTCCTGAATTGCTGTTCATGGATGAGCCCACCACCGGCTCGATCCTGCGGTTCGCCAGCACACATGGGAATTGGTCAGGCGCATGCTCGATGAGGGATCGACCGTGTTGCTCACCACCCATTACATGGAGGAGGCCGAGGAACTCGCGGACCGCATCCTCATCATGGACAAAGGACTGTATCCTGACCGAGGGCTCGGTCGCCGACATCGTGTCTCGGCATCCCTGTGAAATCACCTTCACAGACGTCGAGATCAGCGCGATCGTCGAGTTCGAACAGACTGTCGCACGTGGTGTGTCCGGTCAGCCATGATCGGGGAATCACCCGCGTGCTGAGCACCGACCTCCACGACACGCTGCGTGAGCTGCTAGCTCTGGCTGACAGTTGCAACATTCACCTGGATGGACTCAACGCCCGGGCGGCGTCTCGGAATCAGCCTTCCTTCGCATTACATCGAGGAGCCAATCATGATCGCAACAGTTTTCCGTCGCACATGGGCCATTTCCAAGGCCGAGACGAGCCTCTATGCGGAATCGCTCCATTGCGCTCACCGCGCTCCTGCTCACTCCCCTGCTTGTGCTCATCAGTAGCCCCGTGATCTTACGGGAGGAAAACGACGTCTCCATACCCACAATGGTCCTTCAGCTGGTGGTGAACACGAGTCTGCTGCTGGTCGTGTATTTCAACGTGACGGCCATTTTCGTGGCACGTCGAGAGGACGGTGTCTTCCAGCGTATGGACACCGGAGAAGCAACCCGGTGGGAAACCGTAGTGGCCACCACCGTGCCCAGTGCTGCTGTGTTGTTGCTCCAAGTGCTTTGTGGGTTGGTTCTGGCCGGGCTGATTGCGAGGACATGGCCCGTCGCGAATCCCTTGCTCCTGATACTGGCCCTGCTGTTGTCCCTCGCTCTGTTCGCGGCGTGTGCTGCGTTCACGTCGTCGTTCTGCCGAACCGTCGAATCGGCCCAGTACGGGGCATTGCCCGGGTTTTTGTTCTTCTACCTTGAGGCTTATTCATAGGGGTGTTTTGGCTTTCCCCAACTGACGCTTTATCCGAGGGGATGTGAGGGCGGCTTGCCCGATCTGAGACAATTCAAGGTGTAGAAACAAGAACCTCAGATGAAAGACAAGCCGCTGCCGTGAATACTACCACGATCCTTGAGCGTGATCAGATCCTGACCTGTGTGAAATGATCCACATCCCGTTCCGGAAACCTTCCCGTAGCAGGATCCCGTGTCCTAGGATTGTTCCGCTGTATCCAAGTCACTTTGTTGACGCTCAGACACAATCTCACCCAAGAGTTACTGGCCGACATCCACACGGTTTCCCAATCCACCATCTCGAGGGTGATTACGGTTTACACTCCCTTGATCGCCGAGGCCCTCCAAGCCTGGGTGCCGGCACGGGGACCTCGACCCAGACCGCCAGTACATCATCGACGGTACTCTGGCGCCCTGCTGGTCATGGTCGAAGCGTCCCGAACTGTACTCAGGCAAGCACCACACAACGGGAGTGAACCTGCAAGTGGCCTGCACCCTGACCGGACAGCTCGCCTGGATCTCAAAACCATCAGCAGGCAGTGTGCATGACGCAAAGGCCATCAAGGAATCCGGATTCTCCACAACCCTCAATGCTCTACAATCATATCGGGGACAAGGCTACATCGGATTGGGGATGATCACCCCGTGAAGAAACCCGCCTATGGTGAACTCACCGACACCGATAAAAGAAACAACACGGCCATCAACCGTGTCCGTTACCTCATTGAGCGTGTCATCGCGAACCTCAAGACCTGGCGTGTCCTGCACACTGATTACCGTCGCCCTTACAACACCTTCGAAACCACAAGCTAGCCGTCACCGGGGCTCATCTTCGCTCACCCTATGAATAAGCCTCCTCTCTCGGATCTCATCATTCCGCTCCAGTTGTTTCCTGAACCGGTGCCGACCATATCCAGGTGGGTCCATTGATCGCCGTCAACCATCTTCTGACCTCAGCTCGGGGACGGACCCGCTGACCAACCAGAGCACCACTTTCTCCAGTCGTGGATCCACGCCGGGCAGCCTCTGGCCGCATTGACCGTGTGGCTGGTGTTGTTCGCCTATCTGGCGCGGCGTCACATGCGCTTCAACCGCTCGCTGAGTACCGGGTCGAGAGCGGACTGGGCCAGGACGAAACAGCGATCCATAGCTGAGTGGCAGCCCTGGAAACCGTCGCTGCTCGATTCAGGGGCCGGGTAACGGACGCCTACGGTGAAGGCCATTTCACGTGAAATCATCGGGTGTAATGATCCCGATGTGCGGGTGTAACATTCGTTCATGGCGCTCAACATCAAGAACAAAGCGGGTCTCGTGAACTTGCTCGGCGGGCAGCCGACCGTTTCGAGACCACAGGTCGATGTCATTGAACGGGCGCTGTTGGAACTGCTCAACCAGGAGGAACAGCTCCGGCAGGCTCGATTCGACACGATCATGAAACTCGCTGGGGAAATTCATGACAGCATGACCGATGAAGAACGCGAGGCCCTCCGAAACGTGGATCAGGAAATCTACGACAGGGACGGACTGCCACGATGATTGTGGACTCTCGGTGCTGATCGCCTTGATCCCGCAGGAACCAGGGGTACCAGAAAGTCGGTCGTGTCCTGAGAGCTGAGGACACACTCCACATGTCCACCGCCACATGGGTTGAGTTGGGGGTGGTTGCTGATCGTCGGCCGTCCGGAGGTGAATCAGCACAGACTTGATGCCATGATTGACGGTCTGGGCATCGTCCTTGTTCCTCTTCCAGTGGCCCAGGCCCGGCGTGCGCGGCAGGCGCACCGGCGTTACGGTCCCTGGTTCTGGGTCGGCGGCGCGATTGAACATGGGCGACTGTTTCTCCTACGCTCTGGCAATCGAACTCGACGAGCCATTGCTGTTCGTCGGCGATGACTTCACCCACACCGATGTGCAGCGGGTGAACCTCGATGACTGAGCCGACGTCGGTGTGAAGCGCCAGCTTCCCGTGAATCACGCGGGCTTGCGCACGCCCTTGATGACAGCGATCACCAGGCCGACGACCGCCAGCCCAGGTAGCCGCACCAGAGTGGATCGAGCGAGGATGCCAGCGACGTGGTCAGGTGGTTCGCGATCCGGTTCTCCAGGGGCCCAGATCAGCTGGTTGCCGGGTTCGGGGACGGTGATCATCCCGCTCACGCTGCGTGTCGCGTCACGACGGCGAGTACCCCGAGCAGGGAGAACACCGTCAGCAGCACCCAGCGGCAATCCTCGTTCCGAGCAGCAATCCCCGACCAGCAACAACCCGGCAGCCACGTGAACAGCCACCAGTACGAGGCCAGGGCCAGGATCTGACTGGCCTGGTCGGCCTGCTGCGCCGGGATGTCGGCCACCTTGGCCTGGACTCGGTCGGCATCTGATCCCTGTCCATGACCCGGAGACGTTGGAACCAGCGGTTGAGCGGATGGTCTGCCACACCCTGGAGATGAGTGGATCGAGATTGATCGTGACCGACGGCGGGGTCTTGGTTCTGCCCGAACCGTAGTCCGTGAGGTCCTTGAGCAGAGTCTCGCGGGTGTCGTTCAGCGTCGATTCCCATGCCGACTGGACCTCGGTGTTCGACATGGCGGCATTGACCCCGGCGCTCGATGGTGTTCTTCAGGGTCGCGCGAGACCCGGAATCTTGTCCACCGAGTCCGGGAATCGCTGCTCGATCGAGTTGCGGATCATGTCGGTGACGTGCCCCTGACGGTCTCGTCCCCTGGCGATCTCCTGAACCAGGTGCCGAGTCGAATCCGGTGAACCGGCGGTGCGATCGGCCCATCTGCAGAACCGAACCGACAAGCACACAGGGTGGCGATCAGCAGCAGGACGGCTGCGAAGAAATTGCGGATCATCGGTGCTCCTCAGGTCGACGGGGCGCACGCAATGCTAGGTCCTGTTGTGGAGGTGATGTCCGGATGCGGCACATCGGATCGGGTGCTCGGTGCACATAATCCCGGCAAACGCCTCACGAGTTCTGGACGCCCCCGGGGCTGTATCCCGAGTCGTGCCTCACCCCCGGCGGAAGGTCAGAGAGTGGATTCTGGCCGGATGGCAGGGGTGTTTAGGGGATGCGGCGTACCAATTTCGAGGTAGAATTTCCAAGGTTGTACACGCCGTCGGTTCACCCGGCGGCTGTTTCATGGAATGGGAGCACCGCGTGACACAAGAGCAGGCCAGCGAGTTGGAACCCCGGGACGCGGTGGCGCAGTCCGGCAGCACGCACACCGACGCGGCCTACGACGCGGAACAGATCTCGGTGCTGGAGGGCCTCGGAGGCCGTTCGCAAACGTCCTGGCATGTACATCGGGTCCACCGGTGAACGTGGCCTGCACCACCTGGTCTACGAGATCGTGGACAACGCCGTCGACGAGTCCCTGGCCGGCTACTGCGACCAGATCGACATCGCCCTGCTCGACAACGGTGGCGTGCGCGTCGCCGACAACGGTCGTGGCATTCCCGTCAAGCGAACACCCGTCGAGAAGATCCCTGACGGTGACCCTGGTGCTCACCGTCCTCCACGCCGGCGGCAAGTTCGGCGACGGCGGCTACAAGGTTTCCGGCGGTCTGCACGGTGTCGGGTCGTCGGTGGTCAACGCATTGTCGAAGGAGTTCACCGTTGAGGTCTCCCGCGACGGTCACCGCTACGTGCAGACCTTCGACCTGGGTGTGCCCTGCCACGACCTCAAGGAACTGGAGGAAACCGAGGACACCGGCACCACCGTCACCTTCTACCCCAGCCCGGAGATCTTCGAGACCACCGTTTTCAACTATGAGACCCTCGCCACGCGATTCCGCGAGATGGCATTCCTCAACAAGGGGCTCAGGATCACCCTCACCGACCTGCGCACCGTCAACCGGGAGGGCGAGGATGCCGAGGAAGAGCAGCGCCACGACTCGTTCCGTTTCGAGCACGGCCTGATCGACTACGTGCGCTACCCTGTCGCAGTCGAAGGATCCCATCCACCCCAGCGTCATCGACGTCGAATCCCACGACGAAGACCAGGGCATGAGCCTGGAGATCGCGATGCAGTGGAACGCCTCCTACGCCAGCTCGGTGCACACCTTCGCCAACACCATCAACACCCACGAGGGCGGCACCCACGAGGAGGGGTTCCGTGCGGCCCCTGACCAACACCGTCAACCGCTGGGGCGAGACCTGGGGTCTGGTGAAGAAGAAGGAAGACCGAGTCTCCGGCGACGACATCCGCGAGGGGCTGACCGCCATCATCTCCATCAAAGCTCGCCGAGCCCCAGTTCGAGGGCCAGACCAAGACCAAGCTCGGTAACACCGAGGCCAAGTCATTCGTGCAGAAGGTCCTCAACGACCGGTTGGGAGACTGGTTCGAACGCAACCCCGCTGAAGGCAAGGACATCATCCGCAAGTCGCAGGCGGCCGCGCTCGCCCGGATCGCCGCCCGCAAGGCCCGCGACATGGCCCGCAACCGCAAGGGTCTCCTCGGCGGTGGTGGCTTGCCCGGCAAGCTCGTCGACTGCCAATCCCGCAATCCCGGTGACTGCGAGGTCTTCATCGTCGAGGGTGACTCCGCGGGCGGTTCGGCACGCGGCGGGCGCGACCCGAAGACGCAGGCCATCCTCCCGATCCGCGGCAAGATCCTCAACGTCGAGAAGGCCCGCCTCGACAAGATCCTGGCCAACAAGGAGGTCGAGGCGATCATCAACGCCCTCGGTACCGGCATCCAGGAGGACTTCGACCTCGACAAGCTGCGCTACCACAAGATCGTGCTGATGGCCGATGCGGACGTCGACGGCGCCCACATCCGCACCCTCCCTGCTGACGCTGCTGTTCCGGTTCATGCGTCCCCTCATCGACGCTGGCCACGTCTACCTGGCCCAGCCTCCGCTGTTCCGGCTGCGCTGGACCAACGCCCCTCACGAACTGGCCTACAACGACGAGGAACGCGACGCGATGCGCGACGCCGGGCTGGCCGCGGGCAAGAAACTGCCCAACGTCAACCCGATCCAGCGCTACAAGGGACTCGGTGAGATGAACGCGGAAGATCTGTGGAGACCACCATGGACCCGGCCAAGCGCATCCTGTTGCAGGTCAACCTGCAGGACGCGGCCATGGCCGACCAGATGTTCTCCGTCCTGATGGGTGAGGACGTCGAGCAGCGGCGCAGCTTCATCCAGCACAACGCCCGCGACGTCCGGTTCCTGGACGTCTGATCCCCGCGACCCGGAAGGCAAGGAGTTGGTTACCCGTGGCTGACGAGACCGAGACGCCCCGAGGGCGTCGACGAACAGCTCGAGGCCGAGGCGCAGGGCCTCGAACAGAAGATGCAGGGCACACCACTCCCCGTCGATCTCCAGGTGGAGATCCAGAAGTCCCATCTCGACTACGCCATGTCCGTGATCGTCGGGGCGCCCTCCCGGACGTGCGCGACGGCCTCAAACCCGTGCACCGCCGCGTCCTGTACGCGATGTGGGACGGCGGATACCGGCCTGATCGGGGCTGGAACAAGTGTTCCCGCGTGGTCGGCGATGTGATGGGCCTCTACCACCCCCACGGCGACAGCGCCATCTACGACGCCCTGGTGCGCCTGGCGCAGCCGTGGGCGATGCGGCATCCCTCGTCGCAGGGCAGGGCAACTTTGGTTCCCAGGGAAACGACAAGGCAGCCGCCATGCGCTACACCGAGTGCAAGATGGCGCCGCTGGCCGTCGAGATGGTCCGCGACATCGAGCAGGACACCGTCGACTTCAAACCCAACTACGACAACCGCGACCCGAGCCGACGGTGCTGCCGGCGCGGTTCCCGAACCTCCTCGTGAACGGGTCCACAGGGCATCGCGGTGGGCATGGCCACCAACATCCCCACCCACAACCTGCGCGAGGTCAACGACGCCGTCCAGTGGGCACTGACCCACCCCGAAGCCACCAGGGAGGAACTCCTCGAGGCCGCGATGGCCCGTATCCAGGGTCCCGACTTTCCCGGCGGCGGGTCTGATCGTCGGGCGTCGCGGCATCGAGGACGCCTACCGCACGGGACGTGGATCGGTGATCATGCGGGCCGTCATGGAGCTGGAGGAGGACTCCTCCGGACGCCAACGCATCGCGATCACGCAGCTGCCCTACATGTGCAACCCCGACAACCTGGCGACCAAGATCGCGGAACTGGTGAACTCGGGGCGCCTCACCGGCATCTCCGACATCCGCGACGACACCTCTGCCCGCACCGGCCTGCGCCTGGTGATCGTGCTGAAACGCGACGCCCAGCCGCGGGTCGTGATGAACAACCTGTACAAGCACACCGCGCTGCAGGACACCTTCGGCTGCAACATGCTGGCGCTCGTCGACGACGTGCCCCGCACTCTGCGCCTCGACCAGTTCATCGCGCAGTGGATCAAGCACCAGATCGAGGTCATCCGTCGTCGCACCGCCTTCCAGCTCGCCGACGCCGAGAAGCGCGCCCACCTGGATCGCGGCCTGGTCAAGGCCCTCAACATGCTGGACGAGGTCATCGCGCTGATTCGGGCCTCCCGCACCGCCGAGGAGGCCTCGCAGGGCCTCCAGAAGCTCCCTCGACATCGACGAACTCCAGGCTCGTTTCATTCTCGACCAGCAGCTGCGGCGACTCGCGTCGATGGAGATCCAGCGGATCATCGACCGGCTGGCCGAGATCGAAACGGCTCATCGCCGACCTCAAGGACATCCTCGCCTCCGAGGCCCGGCAGCGCGCCATCATCGGTGCCGAACTGCAGGAGATCACCGACAAGTACGCGCGACGAGCGGCGCACCCGCATCGTCGCCGCCGACGGCGATTTCTCCGAGGAGGACTTCATCGCCGACGAGGACGTCGTGGTCACCATCACCCACGGCGGCTACGCCAAACGCACCCGCGCCGACCAGTACCGGGTGCAGAAACGCGGCGGTAGGGTTCGTGGCGCCACCCTGCGAGCCGATGACGAGGTGGCGCACCTGTTCAAGGCCACCAACCACGAGTGGCTGCTGTTCTTCACCAACCTGGGTCGGGTGTATCGGGCGAAGGTGTGGCAGCTTCCCGAGGCCGGTCGGGACGCGAAGGGCGGGCACGTCGCTGGGCTGCTCCAGTTTCCCGCCGGATGAGCACATCGCGCAGGTGCTGACGCTGCGGTCCTACGACGACGCCCCCTACCTGCTGCTGGCCACCCGCAGGGGTTTTCGTCAAGAAGACCGCGCTCAGCTCCTACGACTCGCCGCGACAGGCGGGCGTGATCGCCATCAACTTCCGCGAGGAGGGCGACGAGCTGATCGGGGCGTCGCTGTGCTCCTCCATCGACGACGTGCTGCTGATCTCCCGCAAGGGCCAGGCCATTCGCTTCCAGGCTTCCGACGACCAGCTGCGCCCCATGGGTCGCGCGACCTCCGGGTGACCGGGATGCGGTTTCCGGGATGGCGACGAGCTGCTGTCCATGGCGGTGCTGGGCGGTGATGACGATCTCGATGGCCGGTTCGTGTTCACCGTCACTGACGGGGGTTTCGCGAAGCGCACCGCCGTCGGCGAGTACCGTCAGCAGGGCCGCGGTGGCCTCGGCATCAAGGCCATGCGTCTGTCCGACGACCGCGGATCTCTGGTCGGTGGATTGATCGTGGTGATGGCGATGAGGTGATCTCGATCAAACAATCGGGCCAGGTCGTCCGTTCGGCTGTCGCTGATGTTCCCGTCAAAGGACGCGACACCATGGGAGTCAACTCGTCGGTGTTAAGGGGCGACGACGCCGTCGCGGCGATCGCCCTGTACCCCGAGGCCGCGGCTGAGCTGCCTGATACGAGTGCGGAAACGACTGGGGAACCGGGTACGGTGAACCAGACAGCAGTCGAGATGGCCGAGGAGGCCGAGGAGGTAAGCGGCGATGAGTGACAAGTCTCCCATTGGCCCGGAGCGGATGGGAAACCGGGCGTGAGTTTCGGCCCCAAGTCACTGCCGGAGAACGAGGACGAGAAAACCGATGGTCCGGATGGGGCCAAGAAGGCCGGGAAGTCCACGAACAAGTCCGCGACCCCGCGTCTCGATGCTGCCGCCTCCCGTGAAAAAGCGACTGAGAAGACAGCGCAGAGCCCCACTGTGAAGGATCGTCCGAGTCAGGAGCTCGCAATTCCTGGCCAGAGCGCCAAACAGGTGAGCAAAGCCGGTGGAAAAGCAGGACAGGGCGGCAAGAACCAAGCTGGACCCAAGGGTGCCCCCCAGGCCCTTCCGGAAGCGGAACAGGCTGGCAAACCTGCCCAGAGGACCCCTCGGCCAATGCCGCACCAGGCCAGGGCTGCCCTACCCGGCTCCCAGACCGGGAGATCAGCATCGCTAGGTATGGGTGCGGGCGCTGCTGCCGCATCGGCCAAGGCCGCTCCTCGGGTCCGCCGCCCCCGCGGCTGCCGCGTCAGTAACTCGACTACTAGGGACAAGTCGCACAAACCCGAGGGAAGGCTGTCGAAGGTCGGTGAGGCGCGTCGTACCCGCAAGGCCAGGCTGCGCATCTCCCGCGTAGATCCCTGGTCGGTGATGAAGACCACGTTCCTGTTCTCCATCGCTTTCGATCGTGCTCGTGGTCATCGTCGCTCGTCCTGTGGGTGTCGTGGCAGGTTCCGGCGCGCTTCAGTCCATCAACTCGACCATGACTCAGCTGATCGGTGACTCGGTACCAGTTCAACATCGAGGACTACATCAACGCCGGACGGGTCATCGGGCTCTCCGCGGTCCTGGCGGCGTTGAACGTCGTCCTCATCACCGCTGTCTCGACGTTGTTCGCCTTCCTGTACAACCTGGCGGCGTACCGTCATCGGTGGTCTTGAGGTCACTCTCGCGGAGGACTGAAAACCAACTTGTCAGGTCAACGACGGGTGTTGTAAAGTTCAGCGTCGTTGACAACGGGCCTATAGCTCAGGCGGTTAGAGCGCATCCCTGATATGATGAGGTCGCTGGTTCAAGTCCAGCTAGGCCCACAAACACCAAAAATGGCCCTTGACAAGGTTTGATGTCGAGTCAGCCATTGCTGTGTCTGCGGGCGTCTTTTGGTGAAGTGCAGTCTGGTCGTGTGGCGTCGTACAAGGTGTCCTTGACAAGGGCAAACGCCGCGTTGGGTCGGTCGAGTCGCACCTGAACCGTACTAGGGAAACATGGAAAGACCTCACCCAAGATGAGGGTCCATGTACGCGCCGACCCAGTGCGTTTGTCCAGCATCGACCAGACGATGCTGTGTGCCACTGTTACGAAGGCGCACAGCAATCGCAGCGCCAGCTTGGGTGCTCCCGCCCGCTTTGTGGTCAGCTTCCACAGGGGACAGTTCCGGGCCAAGGAACGCAGCGAGCTTCTCCGCCTTGCGGCTCAGGTCGGAAGGACGACCTCGCCCTCAAAGCGTGGTCGCCATCGTGTCTCCACCAGAACGATCCACCAGCGCACTCGTGGCCGTTGGTTTCCTGACCGGATGAGGAAGTGGGCGCCTATGCGTGACAGGGCTGCCCCTGAAGGATGTGAGTGACAAAGACCCAGCCCGCGAGACCCGACTGCAGATGTCTGCCGGCTTGTCGTAGGAATTGATTACCGCCCTGAAGTGCCCTTATCGATGCAGGAACTCCGACAGCAATGCCCCCAGCTGGATGTGACTACCCGTCGAGGAAGCCGCGAACGGTCGACCCTGGGTTGACTGACGATGAGTGGGGCCACGCTGAGCGTGCCGTGACTCGCCCTACGACCAGCCGCCGTTTATCGCGAACTGTCGGCGTGTCGCTGGAATATGACTATAACAGGGACTATTGTCGGCTAACTAGGACGACGTAGTAGTCGTCTTTATATACCTTTCTGGAGGGATGCCATGCGACAGCGCCCGCAGCGCCTCAACTCGCCCTGCTCAGATGCCCGCGAACGACCGTTGTGGAAGAATCGCCTTTACTCGTGGGGCCGTCTGTCTCGTCGTTGGATTCGCCGCTGGCGCTGCAAGCCGGGGCAGCAACAACAGCACTGAGGCCGGGTGACCATGACCACAACCGTCACCGCCACACTAGTGATCCGCTCGCCCCATCCGATGAGTGCCAGCAACGCAGGACCTGTCGAAGGCGACTGTCGCTGATGCGGCTTTCCGACTCGACCAGCCTATACGCTGTCCGACAGTTCCGTACTGAAGATCAGCTCACCGTGAAGCAGAAGCACAGCTACGCAGGAACTGAGTACTACAAGTTCACCGTGTCCCTACACCAACAATTGCCCAAGGAATTCCATCCTCTCCTTGACCGTGCAGGCCACTACCGGCACACAGAAGCGGAATCCACAATCGATTCCGCCAACAACCGCGACCTGACATCGACCGAGCGTGCTGCCCGGCAAACGCTGGAATGGACAAAATGCTTCGTCGTTCCGACCCGACGCAAACCGTTCACTCTCCAGTGGTCGGTTTTCTTGACCTCCGACAAGGGCAACGTGGATGTGACACCCTCGCCCAGATCCACTGGTAATGGGTGGAGACGGAATCGTAGCCAACTGAATCAGTGAAACGCGCCCATCCAGCCGACATGGGTGGGCGCGTTGTTCTGGTATCCTACCGGTTTGAGTTCCTGAAGGGTGAGTCATGTACTGCGTCGTTCATTCTTCTTGTCATAGCAACAAGTCTTTCTGCCTGCGGTGGTGCCGGGTGCTCGTCGCCGGCGAACAGTCGGCGCCGACGCGAGCACTACTTCGACCTGCTGAATCGCCAGGTCCGGGCGTTTCATCGTATTCCTGGTGACAACCTTCTTCACGCCCGTGGGCGAATTGCGCATCGACGAGCCGTGCAGGGTCGAGGTGTCCTACGAGGCCATCGAGGCCGAGAAGGGTGCGACTCGCCCGGCGCGACGGACAAACGGATGACAGGTCATCGGCGAGGTGCTCGACCCGCCAAGGAACCTCCTGAAACGCTTCCGCTCGACCTGAGGTGGGCGGATCGTGCGTCACCGGGACGTCACGCGAAAGAATCGATATCGATTCTCGTTACGGTAGAGATTAAGGGTCACGTCATGTTGCGCTCTGCCTGCGAGCTGGTGGGGAGGATCCCACTCACCACGGAACCCGGTGGGACTCCGGGACCGACGCGCAGCGGTGAAGGTGACGAGGCCGGCAACAGGCCACTGGGAGAAATCCCGGGAAGGTGTCGGCGGAGGGTGATCCTGAGTCCGAAGACAGCCAGTTCGCGACGTCGACGGGCTTCGCGGTCAGGCTTCGGAGCGGCGATGTCCCGGGGTGCGCTCAGTGCATCTCGCGGAATCATCGTGATGGAGCAGTCGTGGCAGCACCGTCGGACAACCTGGGCACCACCAACGCCGCTACCCGACGAAAGGCTGCACCCGACATGCTCACACGACCCGCCACGTGGCTGGCTGCGGCACTGACCGCCGTCACCCTGCTGTTCAGCGCCTGTGGTCTCCCCTCGAACCAGGCGTCCACGGAGGGCAAGACCCTGAGGCTCATCACCGTCCTCGCCGCCGACAGCACCGACGCCCATCAGAACCAGACCGCCTTCATCTTCAGCTCCGGAACGGTCGAGACCCTCGTGGGCGTCGATCCCCAGACCCTGCAGATCCGCCCCTGGCTGGCCGGAGAAGTGGGAGACCAGCCGATGCCCAGAACTGGACCTTCACCCTCCGCAAGGGGGTCAGGTTCCACAACGGCACCGAGATGACCGCCGAGAAGGTCAAGGCCAGCCTCGAGAACTCGATAGAAGTCAACCCCGGCATCAAGAAGGCGCTGCGGGTCCAGTCCATCGAGGCGACGGATCAGTACACGTTGAAGATCGTCACTGAAACCGCCTACCCGGCCCCGCCATCCAGCCTGGTGCACTACAACGCGGTGATCGTCGACACCTCCGCCGCGGACTCCAAGTTCCCCATCGGGACGGGCGCGTTCAAGTTCGAGAGCTTCGACATCAACGGTGAAGCCGTGCTGGTGCGCAACGACGACTACTACGACGGCAAGGCGAAGCTCGACCGCGTCGTCATGACCGCCAACAAAGATGCCAACGGTCGCAGGTCGGCCCTCCAGGCCGGGGACGCCGACGTCATCTACCGTCCCTCCCTGGACTCTCTGAGCACTCTCCAGGGCGACTCCACGCTTCAGGTCGACAGCAGGCCCGGCACCCGCGTCTACCACATGCTCTACAACTACTCCGGCTCCAATGCCGCGCTCTGGGGCAACGAGGAGTTCCGCAAGGGCATCGACGCGCTGGTGGATCGTGAATCCATCGTCAAGGATGTCATGGGTGGTCAGGCCGAGGTGGCCTACGACGTCTTCCCCGGCGACTACCCGATCTCCCCGAAGGTGGCGGCCCACCCGTTCAGCACCGAGGAGGCTCTCAAGCACTTCGAGGCGGCCGGCCTCCAGGTCAGCGACGGCAAGGTGACCCGCGACGGTCAGCCGCTCACCCTCAAGCTCGTCACCTACGACGCCCGTCCCGAACTGCCGAAGATCGCGCAGGTCGTCCAGGATCAGGCCCGCAAGGTCGGCATCGACATGCAGATCGCCAAGGCCGACAACATTGACGAGTACCTCTCGCAGAACGACTGGGACCTCGCGACCTACTCGCTGCTGACCATCACCCGTGGCGACGGTTCCTTCTTCCTCAACAGCTCTTTCGGTGAGGGAGCGGCCCAGAACCACGGCAAACTCGCCGATCCCGAGCTGCTGGCCACGCTGGAGAAGTACAACACCGAGGTCGACACCACCGCTCGCACCACGCTGGCCAAGGAGATCGCCCAGTACATCGACACCAAGTACTACAACTCCTACATCACCGCTCCCCTACGAGACCAGCGCCAGCAAGAAGACCGTGACCGGTTGGGTGACCCCCGGCAACGAGTTCGAGTTCCAGATGATCACCAAGGACCTGGACATCTCCTGAGCCATGAGGAAATGGTTGATCAGACTGGTCGAGGTCGCGGTCTTCGTCCTGTTGCTGACGGTGGTCAGTTTTCTGGTGGTGAAGCTCGCGCCCGGCGACGAGACCCGCTCGCTGCTGCGGATGGACACCATCGAGGTCACCCAGGGTGACATCGAGGCCCTCCGGAAAGGAACGCGGCCTGGATGCGCCCCATCTGGGAGCAGTACTCCGCCTACCTGATGAACCCTGCTGAGGCTGAACTGGCATCCTCGATGACCGGGAAACCGGTCATCGAGGGGATCGCCAACGCCTTCCCCAGCACGCTCATCCTGGCCGGGTGGTCCCTGGTGGCCGCCTTCATCATCGCCGGCTTGCTGGGCACCCTGGCGGCCCGCAACGTCGGGAAATGGCCGGACCGCCTGGCCCAGGGATTCACCCTGATCTCCTCCTCCATGCCGACTTTCTGGCTGGGCCTGCTGCTGCTGAACGTGTTCGCGATCGGCCTCAAGCTGCTGCCCTCCCAGGCGACGCGACCCGGCGGCCTGGTGATGCCCATCGTCTGCATGACCATCGCCATCGTGCCGCCCTACGTGAAGGTGTTCCGCAACAGCCTCGTCGACGCGCAGGAGGCTGATTTCGTCCGGGCATCGCGGTCGCGCGGCCTGCCCGAGGCGACGGTCTTCGGCAAGCACGTGCTGCGGGCCAGCCTCATCCCCTGGTCACCATCATGGGCATGAGTCTCGGGAGCCTCCTCGGGGGCACCGTGGTGGTGGAGAAGATTTTCGCCATCCAGGGCATCGGCATGCTGGTGCTCGACTCCCTGACCAAACGCGATTACCCCACGATCCAGGCCTTCATCCTGCTGATCGGCATCGTGGTCTTCCTCATCAACGCGCTGGTGGACTCTGTCCTACCGCTGGCTGGATCCCGCCATCGCGCTCAAGGGGAAGAAGGCATGAGCACCGGAAAACGAATCGTCATGATCGCGGTCGCGGTGTTCCTGGTGCTGCTGATCATCGGCCCCTGGATCGCGCCGCAGGATCCGAACCTCACTGCCACGGCCGACAAGCTCCAAGGACCGAGCACCGCCCACTGGCTCGGGACCGACGACCTGGGCCGCGACGTGTTCTCTCGCATCCTGACCGGCGGGTCTCACCACGGTGGGGCTCAGCGCGCTGGCGCTGGGGATCTCCATCCTGATCGGGGTTCCGCTGGGTCTGCTGTCCGGATACCTGGGCGGACGGACCGACTGGGCCCTGATGCGGGTCGTCGACATTTTCCTGGCGCTGCCGGAGTACATCGTCGCCATGATCATCACCGGTTTGATGGGCCAGGGATTCGGGAACCTGCTGCTGGCCATCCTCATCATCAAGTGGGTGGCTACACCCGCCTGGCCAGGAGCGTCGTCATGCAGGAGAAGGCGAAGGACTACCTGATGGTCTCCACCATCAGCGGGGCCTCCACCCGTCTCGATCATGCGCCGCCACCTGCTGCCGCACATCGTCGGCCCGGTCATGGCCCTGGCGACGGTGGACATCGGCAAGGTGATTCTGCTCGTGGCATCGCTGTCCTACCTGGGGTTGGGTGTGCAACTTCCCTCCGCCGAGTGGGGGTGCCATGCTCAACGAGGCCCAGACGTTTCTTCACCCAGGCCCCGCACCTCATGGTGGCGCCCGGCCTGGCGATCTTCCTGGTGGTGTGCGCCGCGAACTGGCTCGGCGACCAGCTGCAGAGCCTCTACGCCATCTCCGGGGAACGGAAGGAGGAGACCGGTGTCGCTGCTTAGGATCGACGAACTGCGCGTCACGACCCGCACCAGGGAGCTGGTGCACGGCATCGACCTGCGCATTGAGACCGGCGAGTGGCTGGCCGTCGTCGGGGAGAGCGGGTCGGGCAAGTCCCTGACGGCCTTCTCCATCGCCAACCTGCTGCCCGCGCGGGCTGAGACGTCACGCCGAGGCCATGCGCTTTCGGTGACAAGGACCCTGCTGACCGTCTCTCGAAGGAGGAGATGCGACAGCTGCGCGGCAACGACATCGCCTACGTCTTCCAGGACTACCAGGCGGCGTTCTCGCCGTACTCACCGAATCGGGCGGCAGCTCGACGAGGTGATGCGCAGCCACACCGACTGGGACGAAAAGCGTCCGGGAGGGAACGGGCCGCCGCGGTCCTCGAACAGTTGCAGCTTCCTCGCCGAACTGCTGAAACGCTACCCGTTCCAGGTCAGTGGCGGGACGGCTGCAGCGTGCCGCCCTCGCGGCTGCGATCCCTGTTGAAACCCAAGCTGATCATCGCCGACGAACCCACCACGGCCCTCGACGCGGTCAACGCGTCGCTGGTGCTCGACCAGATCGCGGAGATCCAGAAACAGGGAGGGCTGCGCGGTGCTGTTCATCACCCACAACCTGCGGGTGTTGAGCCGGTTCGCCGACCGGATGGTCATCATGCAGGGGTGGCGAGATCAAGGGAACGGGGCGCCACGAAGGAGATCTTCGAGTCCCCGAAGGAGCAGATCACCACGCAACCTGATCGCCGCCATCCCGCCGCTGCGCAACATCCCGTCCCGGCTCCCCGTCTTCGCGGAAGGAGCCAGCCTCATGAGCGAATCCGTCGAGGAGATCCGCGAGTCCGCAGGAAAGACCGGAACCCCGTCCTGGAGGTCGAGGACCTGCACAAGATCTATCCCGGCGGCACCCACGCCGTCAAAGGGGTGTCGTTCACGATCAACAAGGGCGAATGCCTCGGGGTCGTCGGGGAGAGCGGATCGGGCAAGTCGACGCTTGCCAAGTGCCTGCTGACCCTGGAACCGGCCTCCGCAGGTCGGGCGATGCTGGAGGGAGAACCGCTCCTCCAGCGTCGCGGCAAGGGCTGCGTGACATCCGTCGCCGCCTCCAGGTGGTGTTCCAGAACCCGGCGAGCTCGTTCAACTCGCGACTGACGATGTACGACTCCCTCATGGAGCCGCTGCGCACCCGGGGATTCGTTTCGCCGAGTTTCGTGCAGCCGGGGACGCAACGGAAGGTCGCTGAACAGCTCGTCGATCTGGTGCGTCTGCCCGTCTCCTGCCTGGATCGCAAACCGCACGAACTCAGCGGGGGCGAGAAACAGCGGGTGGCGATCGCGCGTGCCATCAGCGTGGAGCCGACCCTCCTGATCTTCGACGAACCCACGGCCAGCCTCGACGTCTCCATTCAGGCCCGGGTGCTGAACCTGCTGCAGGAGCTGAAGGAAGAACTCGGCCTGTCGTCGATGTTCATCTCCCACGACCTCAGCGCGGTGCAGTTCATGAGCGAACGCTCCATCGTGCTGCGCGGCGGGAAGATCGTCGACCGGTTCGGTCGCGATGAACTCTTCGAGGACGAGCGCGATCAGTACACCAAGGACCTCATCAAGCTCTTCGAGGGCTGAGACGATCACGGCTGGTTGAGATAGCCTGTTCCTTTGTCGCGGCCCGGCCCAATCGGCGGTGGCGAATTCTTGTCCAATAGAAAGGACATGGGGATGGGATCTTCGACAGGTGGACGACGTGACGACATCGATCCGGAACATCTGACCGCGCTGCAGGAAGGACGTGCTTCGGCGGGCACCCTCGCCGAAGCACTCGCCATCGACCATGGCGTTTCTGCTGGCCAACGTCCTGCCGGAGGCCGGGAGAAACTTCGTTCAGCCGTCGCGGATGCGCAGTCGCTGGGAATCCCTCAAGCGTATGCAACGGATCGGGGCGGCGATTCGGGATTCTTACCCGGTCCTGGAACAGCTGGCTGACCTGGCCACACATCGATCGGACACCGTTCGTGGATGGGCCTGTTTCGCTGTGGCCAGTGACTCGGAGATCGGACCGGAGACACTGCTGGAACGCATCCAACCCTTCGCTGACGATCCCCATTTTCGCCGTCCGGGAATGGGCCTGGATGGCTGCTCGTCCCACGCTGGCAACTGATCTGAGCGCGAGCATCACATTGCTCGTACCGTGGACCGCGTCAACGTCGGAACGGATCAGACGTTTCGCCAGCGAGGTTCTCTCGTCCCCGCGGTGTGTGGGCCACACATCAAAGAGCTGAAACCGACCCACAGCAGGGTTGTCCGATTCTGCATCCACCCGGGCGGATCCGTCACGCTACGTCCAGGACTCGGTGGCCAATTGGATCAATGATGCTGCAAAAACTCGACCCGAATGGGCACGGGGATCTCTGCTCATCCTGGTTGGCTGATGATCCGGCCCCGGAAACGGAGCGAATCGTGAAACGAGCCCCTGAGATCACTCACCACAGCTGGTTGAGCCGCGCAGCCCGCTGACTGCTCGCAGCCCGGCTCAACCAGCTTCCAGGACGGCGCTCACGCGCTGAATCATCTGGTGCGCTGAGTCCGGAATCTCCGCCTGTTCATCGTTACTGCAACCACCGCCAGGTAGACGATCCCGTAGAAGAACGCCAGCCCAGATGAGGTGGAGGCGTCGAGGGCGTAGGCGGTCCAGAATCCCACCACCGAACAGATGACGGTGACGCCGATGGTGATGATGTACATGCCGTGGATGCTGTGGGACAGCAGCTGCGCGATGGCTGCGGGGACGATCATCAGCGCCATCACCAGCACCGCGCCCGCCGCGTTGAAGGCGGCGGTGATCGTCACCGAGACCAGCAGCATGGTCAGATGACCCAGACGTTTGACCGGGATGCCCATGGTCTGGGCCAGTTCCGGGTCGAAGGCGATCAGCTTGAGCCGGGTGTGCAGCACCGTCAGGGTACGCGACGTTCAGGACCAGCACCCCGCCATCACCCACAGGTACTGCGGGCCGAGCAGTGGTGCTGCCGATCTTCAGCGGCAGGAAGGCGGCCAGGTTGAGGTCCCCGACCAGCACCGCCGATTCGGTGATCTGAACCCCGTTGAACCGGGTGCTGAGCAGCAGCACACCGATGCTGAACAGGGCCGGGAACACCAATCCCTGGGGGCCGTCTCCGGAGACCAGGCCCGTCGATTCGAGCAGCTCCGCCCCCCAGCACCACGACGGTGCCCATCACGGCTGCCCCTGACGATGGACCACGGCGACTGGATGGTTCCGGTGGCCACGGCTGCGATGACGATGCCCGGCAGCACGGCGTGGCTGATGGCGTCGGCCAGCATCGACTGTTTCCGCAACACCAGCCAGATCCCGGGCAGGGCGCAGGTGACGGCGGTGACGATGGCGAGGATCATCACCCACAACGCGAAGGTCATGCCGTCACCTCCTTGCGGTGGAGACGCCGTCTCGCCCGGATCGTGAGCAGGGAGGCTGCGTTTGGGGGCGAACAGGATCGAGACGAAGGCGATGACCGTGACCACCAGCACGATCACGGGGTCCGGTGGGCACGCGACCGATGGAAACCGCCAGCCACGACCCGACGAGGGCGCTGAAGGCTCCGATCAGACCCCGACAGCAGCAGCATGCCGCCGACGCGTGTGGTCCACTGCCTGGCCGCGATCGGCGGGGCGATGGCCAGCGCCACCATGAGCACCAGCCCGACGGCCTTGAGGCCCGATCACGATCGACAGCACCACCACCGCGTTCAACAGCAGCGACAGCAGCCGTGACGAGAATCCCAGTGTCGTCGCGTACTCCCGGGGTCGAAGCAGCTCAGCTTCAGTTCCTTGAACGCCAAGGCCGCCACCAGGAAGGTGGCGAGGAGACGACGATGCTGGAGACGATGTCCTCGCATCGTCAGGTGGGAGGCGTTGCCGAACAGGTACTCGGCCAGCCACCCTTGCTGGGGTAGGGCCCGGCGAGGATGACCCGGTGCAGCACCATGCCTCCCCGAAGAACAGCGCCAGCACGATCGCCATCGCCGCGTCCACCTTCGTCACCGAGACTGTGGGCAGCCAGTCGACCAGCTGCACCGCAACCAGGGAAACCACTGCGGAGCCGAGGATCAGTACCCAGTTGCTGCGACCGTCGATCCCAAAGGAGGCGGCGATGATGAAGGCCAGCATCACTCCCCGATGGAGGAATGGGAGACGACATCCGCCAGAAGGGGTGCGTTTCCGCAGGTAGGCGAAGGTGCCGATGGCTCCGGTGGTGAACCCGATGATGACGGTGCCGAGCAGCATCATCCGGTAGGTGTGGTTGGTCAGTAGCTCGGCGGGGTTCATGTCGTCGCCAACCCGTAGGCCTGTTTCACCATCTCGTCGGTGAACACCTCCTTCGTGGGGCCACACCCCATCACGGTCCGGTTCAGCAGGCAGGTCCAGTCGCACAGCGTCGGAACGGTGGCCAGGTCGTGGTGGACGATGACGACGGTGCGTCCCTCGTCGCGCAGCCCGTGCAGCACGCGCGTGATGGTTTCCTGGCTGGCGGCGTCCACCCCGGCGAAGGGTTCGTCGAGGAGCAGCAGGTCGGGCTGCTGGGCCAGCAGCCGCGCCAGGAAGGTGCGTTGGCGCTCACCTCCGGAGAGCTGACTGATGGGCCGGTGCGCCAGGTGAGGGATGCCGACCCGCTTCAGGGCGGCGGCCGCCACGTCGCGCTCCTTCGTTCCGGGCCGGCGGAACCATCCCAGGCCACCGTAGGTGCCCATGAGGACGACGTCGCTGACTGTGGTCGGGAAGTCCCAGTCCACGCTGCTGGCCTGCCGCATGTAGCCGACGCGGCGGCGGCCCTTCTGCAACGGCTGTCCGAAGCAGGCGACGGTTCCCTCGCGGGTTTCAGCAGCCCGACCACGGCCTTTCAGCAGCGTCGACTTCCCCTGCCCCGTTGGGGCCCCGATGACGCCCAGCACCACGCCCTGCGGGAGGTCGAGGTGACCTCCCGCAGAACCAGCGAGTCGCGGTAGGGCGAAACTCAGCCCGGAGACGCTCAGGGCAGCTGGTCATCGGCTCAATGCCTCGACGATGGTGGTGACGTTGTGCTTCATCACCCCGAGGTAGGAGTCGACGCCGGCCTCGCTGCCGAGGGAGTCGGCGTAGAGCTCTGATCGGAGACCTCAACCTGCCAGCCCTTGGCGGCGACGGCCTCCTTGACCGACTGGATCGCCTGGGGGTTCTTGAGGTTGTCCTGAAGATCACGGGCAGCTTGTGTGTCGCGATCAGATCGGCCAGCTCGGCGATGTCATCGGCGGACATGTCGGCCTCCGAGGTGACGAAGTCGGTGGCGTGGATCTCGATGCCGTAGGCCCGCCCGAAGTAGTTGAAGGCGTCGTGGCCCGTCACCAGCACCCGGCGCTCCCTCGGGATCTTTCGCGGTCTCCTGCTTTGGCCCAGGTGTCGGTTTCCCACGATCTGTTTCTTGTAGGCCTCCGCGTTCTGTCGTAGTCGGCGGATTTCGTCCGGGTTGATGCTCTTGAGGTGATCGGTCATCAGGGTCACGACCTGCTGCCAGATCGTGGTGCTGTTCCAGATGTGCGGGTCATGGAGGTCGTTGCCCTGATCGTCCTTCTCCGGCCAGGGCAGCAGCTCGCTCTGGTCGATCTTGTTGCCGACAGCGATGTGCTTGGATCCCAGGGATTCGAGCTGGGTCAGCATCTTGGCTTCCAGGTGCACGCCGGAGGAGAAAGACTGCGTCGGCGGACTGCATCTTCTGATGTCCTGGGTGGTGGGTTCGTAGGTGGGGGGTCGCCGCCGGGCATGACCATCGTCGTGATCTCGGCGTCGGGATCGAGCACCTTGGCGGCGTCGGCCAGGTAACCGGTGGTTGCGAAGATCGCGAGCTTCTTTCCGCCGCCTGTGCCTCCGCCGCCCGCGCTCTCCGAGGCGTTGCGCTTGGAGTTTGTTGGAACATCCCGCAACGAGGGCGACGGCGGGGACCGCAGAGAGCGCGGCGATGAGGGAACGGCGGGTGACAGTGCTGGGTGCATGGGCTTCCTCTATACGGCGAGTAAAATTAGCTTTGATTTCAATACGAGAACTTTGAGAAACCTAACATGGGATGTGTTTTCAGTAGTACTTGGGGTACCTGTTTCCCAGATCCATGCCGCCGACTATCACGAGCGAAATGAGTCTACCCCTCGTCCCCGGCGAGAATCAGATAGATCGGCGGCGCACGTCAGTGAGTTCCTTGGCCGCCTGCTGACGTTGGGTTTCGGTTCCGGTGCGACCGACCTGGCGCACGGCCTCGCCGAGTGAGTGCATGAGTTCTCGCAGTCGAGGGCCGTCCTCAGTCGCCAGGGGGTTCGGGCCACTCGGTCGGTGCTCCTCCACGTGGAGCCGGCCCTGCCTCGGTCAGAGAGACTTCCTTGCGGCCACCGCTGGTGTCGATCTGGACGAGGCCCTCGTCCTCGAGCTGGTTGAGGGTCGGGTAGATGGCGCCCGGGCTGGGTGACCACGCACCGTCGGTGCGCTCGGCGATGGTCTGCATCAGCTGGTAGCCGTGCATCGATTCCTCGGCGAGCAGCAGGAGGACCGCGACCCGTACGGCGCCACGGCGACGTGACCGGCGGTCGTGCGATGTCCACGATCATGCCCCTCGGGGCCTCCACGGGGTGCCCACCGAGACGAGCGCGACGCCTGCCTCGTGGGCCATCCGTCAGGCCGGGCCCTTCCGAAGTCGTCGGTGGTGCCGCGGTCTGGGTGATGTGGAGACCGTGCGGTGTGATTGTGCCTGTTCGCGACAGCATCCTTTCGTAGTAGATAGCTCTACGATACATCGTGATCTTTCGAACCGTCGTGAACGCCTTTACCGCCCGCACTTTGCAGCAGGGCACAAGCCGCGTACGCGCTGTTCTGGTAGTTCTAGAGCTCCGTCGGTGGTCACGAGACTCGGTTGGTCGCGAGTGCTCCCGTCACCGACCAGCCAGGGGCCGGAACCGGGGATTATTCACCCGAAATGGACCCCGGGTGGTTCACCTCGATGATGGTTGCCATCGTTCAGGTGACTGTGTACTCACTCATGCTCAACAGGATCCTGTTGCCTTTGGTGCCATGGTTGTGGGAGGTAGTATCTCTGCGGCACCAGGTCATGAACTGAGGCGGGTTCATGGACGTGAGCCGGTCTCGGAATCGGCTTGGTGAACCTTCGATGGAGGAATGTGCGCTGATGTCGCGATGCAGTATCGAATCACCCAGCCCGCCGACTACGACGCATGAGAATCATCCGCGAGGGTTCGCGTAACGGTCATCTCATGGACGGATTCGTGGACTCGAGTTCAGGCCTACCTCATCCTGATAGGACGAAGCGTTTCGAAACGCCTAGCTCCCTTTTTAGTGTGGCGGGACACAAATGGTATGCGCAGTTTCTGCTGGGGTGAACCCGGCTACTCCTCCATTCCGTGCGTGACTTTGGGCGTCACCCCATTCAGGACTGGACCGTGCATGGGCTTGCTATGGACCGGACCACTGCCGTAGAGTGCACGCAGCTTGTCCATCGAGACTGTCTCGCTACCGGTCGGGGTCCCGCGCCCTCCGGAGTGCATCGAGGAGTTCGCGGTCGGTTTCCGCCGGAGCTCAGATGATGACACCGTTGCACGAGTCGTCGCCGTCGATGTGACCTCGTGGAACCTTATTCGAGTCGAGCTGAGCGTCAAGGAGGCAGATCAGGTGTCCATGAACCGGACAACCTACGAGGTTCTTCATGTCTCTGCGGGCTGACCGAGTCAGCGTCTGCTGAGCGGAACAAACAGAACATTCCCTCATGTCTTCGTCGACGTTCAGGCATGGCCTATGCGGCTTGCTCTTGGTCCTGCCAGGATAGGTCTGGTTGTTTCATGTGTTTTCTTCGGTTCAGCCGGTGTTGGGTTGGGGCGTGTGGCGGGCTCGGCTTTTTGGCTTGGGCGAGAGCTTCCTGCCAGCATCGGTCGATCGTGGCCGCTGAGATCTGGACAGGCAGCTCGGCCTGGGCATCGATAACGGTGATCCTCACCCTCGCCGCAGCAACGGCACCAGACCGGGGCATGAAGAGGGGCCAGCTGCCGCCCGATCAGCACTGCTGATACGCGCAATGCCTTCGTCGCGGCCTGCCGCCGGCCATCATCGGCTCCATGCTCGATCATGCCCAGCCGGAACCCACATGAGGGCAGTGAACCCGCCGGGCGAGGTTTTAGATGGGTCAACTCGTAGGTTGCGCATGCCTCAGGGGTGTTGTCTCTCTCGCCCCAAGCGCTGCGACAGGCTGGGGCACTCCCCGTCGACGAGCCCCGTGGCGGTGTGGTCGCATGGATCCCACTCAAAGGCGCAGGGGTTGAGCGATGCGCCGAAAGACCAGGTCGGGACATCCGATTTGCTAAAAACCGGAAGCGGGGAGTAGAATGGAAGCTGCCCTTCGGGGCGGTGATATCCAGAAACGGCATAACTGAATGCAGAAACACAGAATTTGACATTCGGTGGAAATGCAGTAAAGCTATCCGGGTTGCCAAACTTAATGGCTTCCGAAATTTGAGAACTCAACAGCGTGCTTTAAGTCAATGCCATTTTTTTGGGGATGGATCAGGATTTTTCTTGGTTTTGTTTCTTGTTTTTCCTTTGATTGATGGCTCCTGCGCATGCATTTTGCAGTGTGTTGTGGGGGTTTGTCGGTGATTCGGGTTCTGTGTTGAATTTTTGGATGTGCCTGTGTTTCGCATTGTTGTGTGGGTGTGGGTGTGTTTGATTTTTCGATGGAGAGTTTGATCCTGGCTCAGGACGAACGCTGGCGGTGTGCTTAACACATGCAAGTCGAACGGTAAGGCCCTTTCGGGGGTACACGAGTGGCGAACGGGTGAGTAACACGTGAGTAACCTGCCCTCATCTCTGGGATAACAGTCGGAAACGGTTGCTAATACTGGATATGAGCCTGCAAGGCATCTTGTGGGTTGGAAAGATTTTTGGTTGGGGATGGACTCGCGGCCTATCAGCTTGTTGGTGAGGTAGTGGCTCACCGCTTCGACGGTAGCCGGCCCGAGAGGGCGACCGGCCACATTGGACTGAGATACGGCCCAAACTCCTACGGGAGCAGCAGTAGAATATTGCACAATGGACGGAAGTCTGATGCAGCAACGCCGCGTGCGGATGACGGCCTTCGGGGTTGTAAAACCGCTTTCCAGTATGACGAAGCTTTTTGTGACGGTAGCAGTAGAAGAAGCACCGGCTAACTACGTGCCAGCAGCCGCGGTGATACGTAGGGCGCAGCGTTGTCCGGATTTATTGGGCGTAAAAGAGCTTGTAGGTGGTTTGTCGCGTCGGGGTGAAAAACTCAGGGCTTAACTCTGAGCTTGCTTTCGATACGGGCTGACTTGAGGGAGGTAGGGGAGAATGGAATTCCTGGTGGAGCGGTGGAATGCGCAGATATCAGGAGGAACACCGGTGGCGAAGGCGGTTCTCTGGACCTTTCTGACGCTGAGAAGCGAAAGCGTGGGGAGCGAACAGGCTTAGATAATTCTGGCAGTCCACGCTGTAAACGGCAGTGGGTACCAGGTGTGGGGGACATTCCACGTTCTCCGTGCCGTAGCTAACGCATTGGCACTGCCTGGGGAGTACGGCCGCAAGGCTAAAACTCAAAGGAATTGACGGGCGCCGCACAAGCGGCGGAGCATGCGGATTAATTCGATGCAACGCGAAGAACCTTACCTGGGTTTGACATATGCCGGAAGCGTTCAGAGATGGGCGTGCCTTTTGGTCGGTTTACAGGTGGTGCATGGCTGTCGTCAGCTCGTGTCGTGAGATGTTGGGTTAAGTCCGCAACGAGCGCAACCTCGTCCAATGTTGCCAGCGGGGTTATGCCGGGGACTCATTGGAGACCGCCGGAGTCAACTCGGAGGAAGGTGGGGATGACGTCAAGTCATCATGCCCCTTATGTCCAGGGCTTCACGCATGCTACAATGGCCGGTACAGTGAGCTGCGAGCCTGTGAGGGTGAGCGAATCTCCAAAAAGCCGGTCTCAGTTCGGATTGGGGTCTGCAACTCGACCCCATGAAGTCGGGAGTCGCTAGTAATCGCAGATCAGCAACGCTGCGGTGAATACGTTCCCGCTTGCACACCGCCCGTCAAGTCATGAAAGTCGGTAACACCCGAAGCGGTGGCCCTAACCCGTTTGGGAGGGGAGCTGTCGAAGGTGGGACTGGTGATTAGGACTAAGTCGTAACAAGGTAGCCGTACCGGAAGGTGCGGCTGGATCTCCTTCTAAGGAGCCAATTTTTGTGTGTGCTGGTTTGTTCCTGGATGTTTTCTGGGGCTGGTCATGTTTTTGGTTTCTGGGCTGGAACGTTGGCTTTTACCATGTTTGTGGTGGCGCTGTTGGGTTTGAGAGGTCAGTGGTCTTTGGTGGCTTCGGTTTCTCTGTGTTTCCCAGGGGTCTCCCGGTTTGTGTCGGGGGTTTTTGGGGTGTGTGTTTTGGAGAACTTTATAGTGGACGCGAGCATCTTTTGTAGATTTTTGTTGTTGTTTTTGGCAAGCTACTAGTGCGATCGGTGGATGCCTTGGCACCAAGAGCCGATGAAGGACGTTGTAACTCTACGATAAGCCCAGGGGAGTTGGTAAACGAGCTGTGATCCTGGGATGTGAATGGGAAACCTTGAATTTCCGGAGTTGTGTCCGGTGACCCTCTGTCTGAATGTATAGGGCAGTTGGAGGGAACGCGGGGAAGTGAAACATCTCCAGTACCCGTAGGAAGAGAAAACAATAGTGATTCCGTGAGTAGTGGCAGAGCGAAAGCGAGGAGGCCAAACCCGTGCCGTGTGATAGCTGACAGGTGTTGCGGTATGGGGGGTTGTAGGGGTGCGATGTGGTCTGGCTGTTGACGGGGCCGGCGAGGTTATAAATGATGGATGAAGTTGAACTGGCTGGAAAGCTGAGCGTAGAGGGTGATACTCCCGTAGGCGTATGTCTGTCATCCGTTGTCGTTTTTCCCCAAGTAGCACGGAACTCGTGGAATTTCGTATGAATCTGGCAGGACCATCTGCTAGCTTTCTAAATACCCTTGGTGACCGATAGTGTATTAGTACCGTGAGGGAATGGTGAAAAGTACCCCGGGAGGGAGTGAAATAGTACCTGAAACCGATCGCATACAATCCGTCGGAGCTCAATTTTGGGTGACGGCGTGCCTGTTTGAAGAATGAGCCTGCGAGTGAGTGGTGCGTGGCGAGGTTAACCTGTGGGGTAGCCGTAGGAAAGCGAGTCCTAATAGGGCGTTGTAGTCGCGTGCTCTAGACCCGAAAGCGGGGTGATCTATCCATGGCCAGGGTGAAGCGAAGGTGAAGACTTCGTGGAGGCCTGAACTCACTTTTGGGTTGAGAAACCGAGGAGATGAGCTGTGGATAGGGGTGAAAGCCAATCAAACCTCGTGATCAGCTGGTTCTCCCGAAATGCATTTAGGTGCAGCGTTGCGTGTTTCTTGCCGGAGGTAGAGCACTGGATGGTCTAGGGCTCTACAAGCTACCGAAATCAGCCAAACTCCGAATGCCGGTAAGTGAGAGCTGGCAGTGAGACTGTGGGGATAAGCTTCATAGTCGAGAAACAGCCCAGATCATCAGCTAAGGCCCCAAGCGGTAACTAAGTGGAAAAAGGATGTGGGAGTTGCGTTGACAACCAGGAGGTTGGCTTGAAGCAGCCATCCTTGAAAGAGTGCGTAATAGCTCACTGGTCAAGTGATTCTGCGCCGACAATTTAGCGGGGCTCAAGTTATCCGCCGAAGCTGTGGCATTCAAATGCGTGACCGGAAGGTTGTGTGGATGGGTAGGGGAGCGTCGTGCGTGTTGAAGCGGTGGGGGTGACCTGATCGTGAGTGCATACGAGTGAGAATGCAGGCATGAGTAGCGAATGACGGGTGAGAAACCCGTCCGCCGATTATCCAAGGGTTCCAGGGTCAAGTTAATCTGCCCTGGGTTAGTCGGGACCTAAGGCGAGGCCGACAGGCGTAGTCGATGGACAACGGGTTGATATTCCCGTACCGGCGAAACAACGCCCGTGCTGAGGCGCGCGATGCTAAGCATGCGAGACTGTCTGTTGCCTTTCGGGGTGGCGGGTGGTTGAGTCTGTGACCCGAGTGTGTAGTAGGCAAGCTGCGGAGGGACGCAGGAAGGTAGCTCATCCTCACGCGTTGGTTGTCTGAGGCTAAGTGTAGGGTGGGATGTAGGTAAATCCGCATTCCGTGATGCCTGAGACATGATGGGCCCGCACCTTTGGTGGTGCGGGTTGAGTGATCCTATGCTGCCTAGAAAAGCTTCGTTAGCGAGTTGTTAGCCGCCCGTACCCTAAACCGACACAGGTGGATAGGTAGAGTATACCGAGGCGATCGGGATAATCGTGGTGAAGGAACTCGGCAAAATACCCCGTAACTTCGGGATAAGGGGACCTGCGACGTGTGTAGCGAACTTGCTTCGAGAGCGTCAAGGGTCGCAGAGACCAGGCCCAAGCGACTGTTTACTAAAAACACAGGTCCGTGCCAACTCGTAAGAGGACGTATACGGACTGACTCCTGCCCGGTGCTGGAAGGTTAAGGGAAACTGTCAGCCACCTTGTGTGGTGAAGCGGTGAACTTAAGCCCCAGTAAACGGCGGTGGTAACTATAACCATCCTAAGGTAGCGAAATTCCTTGTCGGGTAAGTTCCGACCCTGCACGAATGGAGTAACGATTTGGGCGCTGTCTCCACCACGAACCCGGTGAAATTGGCATTACGAGTAAAGATGCTCGTTACGCGCAGCAGGACGGAAAGACCCGCGACCTTTACTATAGTTTGGTATTGGTGATCGGATGTGACTTGTGTAGGATAGGGTGGGAGACTGTGAGGCCGGGACGCTAGTTTCGGTGGAGTCGCTCGTTGAAATACCACTCTGGTCACTCTGGTTATCTAACCTAGGACCGTTATCCGGTTCCAGGGACAGTGCCTGATGGGTAGTTTGACTCGGGGCGGTCGCCTCCTAAAAGGTAGCGGAGGCGCCCAAAGGTTCCCTCAGCCTGGTTGGCAATCAGGTAGCGAGTGTAAGTGCACAAGGGCTTGACTGCGAGACTGACGGGTCGAGCAGGGACGAAAGTCAGGACTAGTGATCTTCTGGTAGCGAATGGAAGCGCCAGGACTCAACGGATAAAAAGTGCAGGGGATAACAGGCTGATCTTGCCCGAGGCGTCCACAGCGACGGCATGGTTTGGCACCTCGATGTCGGCTCGTCGCATCCTGGGGCTGGAGTCGGTCCCAAAGGGTTGGGCTGTTCGCCCATTAAAGCGGCACGCGAGCTGGGTTTAGAACGTCGTGAGACAGTTCGGTCCCTATTCGCTGCGCGCGTAGGAGTCTTGAGAAGGGCTGTCCTAGTACGAGAGGACCGGGACGGACCAACCTCTGGTATGCCAGTTGTTCCACAGGAGCACGGCTGGTTGGCTACGTTGGAAGTGATAACCGCTGAAAGCATCTAAGCGGGAAGCAGCTTCAAGATGAGGACTCCCACACCGTCAAGGTGGTAAGGCCCCCTGCAGACCACAGGGGTCGATAGGTCGGACGTGGAAGCACAGTAATGTGTGAAGCTGACCGATACTAATAGGCCGAGGGCTTGCCACAACAACAACAACTACTACTCGCGTCCACTATGAGGTATCCCAAAACACACACCAACACCACAACAAAAAAACAAATAATGATTTTTATATCACGGACTTGTTCCGGTGGCCATAGCGAGAGGGAAACACCCGGCCCATCCCGAACCCGGAAGTTAAGCTCCCAGCGCTGATGGTACTGCACACGCGAGTGTGTGGGAGAGTAAGACGCCGCCGGACACACACCCCTACAAGTGCCCCCACACACCCCAAAGCGTGGCGGGGCACAGCCACAACCACCACACACGTGCCAGCACGTGCACGTGCCCGTCATCGGGGGCTGGTTTCCTGCGGTATTCCCTGTAAACTTGAGGTCCGGGTGAGCGATCCCGGGCGTCACACAGGCAAGGGAGCCTTGAAATGGAACGGATGTCTGGCCTTGGCAGAAGCGACGCGGTGCACATGTCATGCATCGGGCGCCTGCTCGGTGAGGTGAGGCTATGAGTTTCCACAAGAGCGGTAGCCCGGCGGCCATCGCGACGGAGGTTACGAGTCTTTTCTGGCTGGCCGATGTGACGGGCGGCGCTGCTGTAGCCGACGTGGTGGATCGTGGGCGTCGTGGCTGGAGACCCGCCGTCTCACCCATGGAACCCCGAGCTCTGAGGACGCTGCCAGATTCGGAAGGCGCCTCGCGCGGACCCACGCGGCTGGCGCGTCACACTGGGGTGCGCCACCACCGGGCTTGCGCGAGACCGATGCGCGGTTGGCGGAGCTGCCGGCTCCCGTCAGTCGTGCCCCCAGATGGAACGGGTGGGGTGAGTTCTATGCCGAGGCGCGGTTGCGTCCCTACGCTGGGCTGGCAGAGGTTCCCAGGAAGCCAGGTTGGTGCTGCACCGAGCCATTGACTTGCGGCGGAGGGCGTTTCGATGCGCCCCAGCCCGCGTTGGTCGGGGATGTCGCGAGGATCCACGGCGATCTCTGGGCCGGGAACGTGATGTGGGCCGTCACGCCTGGTGCTGAGGGAATAACTGGTACGTTGCTTGACCCGTCGGCCCATGGTGGGCACGCCGAGACGGATTTGGCGGAGTTGGCCCTCTTCCGGGCCCCGCATCTGGATTCCATCATTGCCGGCTACCAGGAGGTCAGTCCGTTGGCCGATGGGTGGCAGCATCGGGTGTCTGTGCACCAGTTCCACATGGTTCTCGTGCATGCTGCTCTCTACTCCGGGAATTACATTCCCCAAGCCCTCACCCTGGCCCGACGGCTGAGGGGTGATGCAGAGCGGAGCAGGCAGCCGGTCAGGGCTCGGTACCGCTGACCTTGCCAGTTGATCACCGGGCCCGGGGGTAGTCCTCGGGCGGGATACCGACCCCGACGGGAACTCCTCCTCGGGGGCATCCATGACCTCGATCTCCTCGTCGATGGGATCGGCGAGGTGTAGTCCTCCTCGAGACTGATCGAGATCTGTTGTCCTTTCCGCTCAAGGGGCTCCGCAGGACTGCCGTCATGTTCCTTGGTCATGCTGAATTGGGGAGCGATGATGTGTCCCGCGTTGACTCGTGGATCCGCGGCTGGTTCCGGCTCGGCGAGGCCAGCGGTGACGGGAACCTCATCGACTTCGGTTTCATCGATCAACAGGTCGCTTTTTCGATGGTGTTGCGTCGTGCCGTGAGTCGGGGTGGCATCGTCTTGCTTGGCTTCGAAGGGCTGGGCGATCGGTGCGGTGATCCTCAGGATGTCGGGGATGGTCGCGTCGTCGTGGTGTGTCGTGACGAGGGTGAGGCCGGGGTCGAGGGGTGAGTATTCCGTTCCGGGGATGTCCAAGGGGCGGTGAAGGAAGGGGCTTCCGTGCTGGGCCGGTTGCGATGAGCCGGGCGAAAACTTCCGGTGTCGGTGAGAGCCTCCAGATCGTCTTTCCCGTTGGGTCGAGGGAGCCGGTTCTTCCTCCTTGATGACGGGGATCAGGCGGGTCGCTGTGACTGCCTCCACGTCCTCCGGCTCAGGGCCACGCCGTGGTGGTGTGGCTGGTGCTCTGAGGCTTCTCCTCGGACCTGACGGTCTCTCGCGCCTTCCAGGCGGCGGTGAGTTCGTCGAAATTGGTGAAGGTGGGCTCCGGAATCAGCGGCATCAGGCGAGTTTCGGTGGCCTCTTGCTCTGGTTCGGATTCTTCGGTTGCAGCGACCTTGGTGTCTGCCGTTTCCTCGGCGTCTGGTGTTTCTTCGGCTGGCTCGAGGTCTGCTGGTTCCTCGTCGTGTGTGTCGTGGTCTGGGATTTCCACCTCGTGTTCGACGACGGCTGTGGGGGCGAGCTGCTCGTGGGAGTGAACGTCTGGCTCCTCGCCTTCAGTGGAGTCCTCGGTGATGGATTCCTCGGCGGTGGGCTGTTGTTCTTCGGCCTCTTCGGTTTTCTCGTCCACCGGATCGGTATCCACCGCCTCCGCAGGGGCGTCCTCTTCAGGGGTGTCTTCTGCGGGTGCGTCCTCTGCGGTCACGTTGGTCGGTTCGGGTTCTTCGGTTTCGCAGCGACCTTGGTGTGCTGCCGTTTCCTCGGCGTCTGGGTGTTTCTTCGGCTGGCTCGAGGGTCTGCTGGTTCCTCGTCGTGTGTCGTGGTCTGGGATTTCCACTCGTGTTCGACGACGGCTGTGGGGGCGAGCTGCTCGTGGGAGTGAACGTCTGGCTCCTCGCCTTCAGTGGAGTCCTCGGTGATGGATTCCTCGGCGGTGGGCTGTTGTTCTTCGGCCTCTTCGGTTTTCTCGTCCACCGGATCGGTATCCACCGCCTCCGCAGGGCGTCCTCTTCAGGGTGTCTTCTGCGGGTGCGTCCTCTGCGGTCACGTTGGTCGGTTCGGGTTTCTCGGTTGCAGCGGCCTTGACGTCTGCCGCCTCTTCGGCTGGCTCGAGGTCTTCCGGTTCCTCGTTCTCGCCCTCGTCCTCCTTGGCGGGTTGCATGCTGGGGAGCGTGCCGATGCGAACGCGATCGGGGTTTCTGTACGGCTCCAGTGCCAGGACCGATTGTCTGCCAGGAGTCTTCCTTAATGACTTCGGTCTGCCCGGTTTCCTCGTGGACGGGTTCGGCTTCCGATGCTTCTTCTTCGGTATCGGCCTCGGGAGCCGGGGTGGGGGTGGCCTGGTCACGTTCGGAGGCGAGCATGGCCTGGAGTTCCGCGGCTTCGCGGCGGGCATGGGAGATCGTCTTCCAGGGACCTCGATTCGTTCGATGAGGGGTAGGCATCGTCTTGTCCCAGGCGGTGGTGGCGCGGTTTCTCCAGCCGGGCCATGTCGATCTCCTGTTTGCTGATCCGTTCCTCCAGCTCGACCACCTGGCGACGGGCCTGCTCGGCGTCGTTGATGTGCTGGTTGGCCTCCTGCACGCGGGTTTCGCTTCGGCGGCGCGGGTCTCGGCGGCGCGGGCCATCTGGTTGGCCTCTTGGGCCTTTGGCCTCGGCCTCGGAAACGCGTTGATCGGCCTGTGTGATCTGCTGACCGGCCTCCTCAACCTTCGCCTCAGCCGCTTCGACTTTCGCTTCGGCCTCCTGGGCCTTGGCCTCGGCCTCACGGGCACGCTGGTTGGCTCCTCGATCCTGGCTTCGGCGTCACGGGCCTTGCTCCGGCCTCGTTGGCGCGGGCTTCCGCATCCAGAAGTCGCGGATCGGAAGCCTTGGGCTCGGGGGCGGGGACGTGGTCTGGTCGGCGATCCGGGGATCAGGTGGGTGTCGACGGCGGAATCGTCGGAGATGGTGCGGTCGTTGAGGGATCGGGCCGAGCAGTCCCCGTCTCGGCGGGGCTGCGTTACCCGTGAGGCGACGGGCTGGGCGCAAAGGGCGATGGGCTCGACACCGGCTGCTGCGGATCGGATGCGGAAGCCACGATCGGGAGGGGCTGCGTGGTGACAGGGTGATGTCTGCGCGGTCACGGGAACTGCACGGGAAGTGAGAGGGTGGGTTCTTCTCCTCGACCCTGGAGGTCTTCAACGCATCCGTCGCTGGTGTCTGTGACGAATCCTGTTCGGCGGCCAGTTTCGCGCGGGCGGAACGTTTTCCGAGCACCCATCCCAGGAACAACGCCAAACCGACGCACACGACAAGAATTGCCGCCAGTTCGATGGCCAGCAGAAGATATCCGTTCATGATCTACCTTTCCCTCGTTGCACGAACGTCACTCGCCGGTTCGCTGCTTGGCCCTCCGGAGTCGAATTCGATTCCGCGGGTTCCGTGTCGGCTTTTTCCGACTGCCACCAGTTGATCGCGATTCGCCCTCGCCGCAACGAGGGGCGTCGACCACACGCTGTGCGCGTTTCTCCGACAGTTCCCGCCGGAAATCAGAAGAACGCCCGTTGTCCGTGTGCCCGGCGACTTCGACGGTGACATCTGGATTGGCCTGGAGCCAGACCGCCAGTTCAACGATCTTGGTCCGTTCGCTGGACGAGACTTCGACTCCCCACCCTCAGAACTTCACCACCGACTTCGGCATCTCCTTAGGAGTCGGGCTGGGCGACGGACTGGGGGATGGCGTCGGTTCGGAGGGGCTGGGTGTGGTGTGGAGAGGGGCTCGGGGTGGGCGTCGCTGGCTCTGTCGCTTGAGACGTGGATGCGGCGGGCAGCGAGGAACGATCGGCTTCGGCGCGGATCACCCCCGGGATGTCCAGCACCAGTTTCATCGCCGTCGGCAGTTGGTCCGGATCGGCGGCGGAGACGGTGGCGGTCAACCCGGAGAAGGTGACGTGGGCGTCAAGCCCTGGGCTGCGAGCAGGCGGGTTGCCTCCTCGGTGAGTGTCCGTTCCACGAGCAGCGCACCACCTGCCGCCCCGACGGCCACGAGTGCGACCAACCCGGCGACCCCGGCCACCATGGTTCCCTTCACGGCACCTCCATACTCTTGTGAACCGACCTTATATCCCGACTTGCTGCATCCGGGTATCCGATCCAGTTTCACTGAACGTTTTTGCGTTCACATCCTAACTTTCGTCTGGAATCATCTAGTATTCCACTTCGGGGGAAGACCTACAAAAAGGGGATAACATGTCCGCGAGTGTCCTCGGGAGGTGTCCCGGCACTGAGGCACTGTGGGGTGACATATCCAACGAGGGCGGAAGGAAGCGCAATGGATGGAAAATTCGGCAGCAAGCACAGTGATCTCAAGCTTGGTTCTCAGTGCCATCAGGCGGGCCATACCGGAGCTTCATGGCGTCATGATCGCTTCTCAGGACGGCCTGGCCATTGCTCACGACTTCCCGGAAGCGGATGCAGAACGCATCGCCGCGATGGCTGCCACCGCCCTGGGAATTGAAACGTATCTCCGAGCGCACCAACATGGGTGACTTGTCGAGAGTCTGTCATTCATGGCAGGAACGGATACCTGGTCGTCTACGGGGCCGGCGAAGACGCAGTACTGGTGATGCAAGGACCGATTGAATCCAACCTTGGCCTGATGTGGATAGAGGCCCGCGTCGCTACGTGGAGATTAAACAGCTACTCACGAGGGCCTGATCATGGAGACGTTGCACGTGATGGTGCGGGAGGCGGTCGGGCAGATTCCCCGCAGCGACTCCCCTGCGCGACGAGGGACCGCGAAGCCATTCGACGCCACCAGGAGCGGTTGCTGGCCCTCGGGCCCGAGGTCGCGCAGGGCCTAGAAGAGGTCCTGTACTCCCGGTTGCCCGAGGGTGCTGATCCGTCGCGGGAGGACCTGGAGCGCTGGTGGGGGCGGACGGTGACCGGATCGTGGGATGACGACTACCTGGTCTGGATGGCCTTCATCGGGCTGGTGCACGTCACCAAGGGCGCCGCGAAACCCCATGATGTTGGCGGCCTCGGACCACGTGGTGCAGCTGGTGGTGGACGCGCTGGTCCGCTCCGAGATCCCCGACGAGGAGCGGTGGGCGCTGCTGGATGCCGTCGGTAGGCTCGCCGGCACCGTGCGGGTGGTCATCGCGTGGAGCCACGAGCGTGCGGTCAGCACTGCCCTGTACGAGGCGGCTGGGATGCCGGAGGGCCTGCTGGCAAGGCTGCGCGACCAAGAGGTTGGCGCGTTTCTCGGACGGGCTCGCGCTGAGCTGAACCCGGTCAGCGTGATGTCATGATGCGACTGCGAAGCGATGTGCATGCCTGGCTGACCGACATGGATGGGGTCCTGGTGCACGAGGAACAGGCGCTCTCGGGGCCCAGGAACTGATCGCGCAGTGGACCCGCACGGAAACGCCATTCCTGGTGCTGACGAACAACTCGATCTTCACCCCCGCGACCTCTCAGCGCGGCTGCGTGACTCGGGCTGGAAGTTTCCGAGGACCACATCTGGACTTCGGCCCTGGCCACCGCCACCTCCTGGAACAGCAGCAGCCGGGGGCCTCGGTGTACGTGATTGGTGAGGCGGGCACCATAACCGCCCTTCACGAGGCCGGTTTCGTGCTTACCGACCGCAATCCGGATTTCGTGGTCATAGGGGAAACTCGAACGTATTCATTTGAATCAATCACTCGTGCAATTCGATTGATCGAATCCGGTTCGCGTTTCATCGTCACAAATCCTGATGCCACAGGGCCCAGTAACGATGGGATATTGCCCGCCACCGGAGCAATCGCTGCTCTTGTGAGTGAGGCGACGCAGAAGAAACCTTATGTGGTCGGGAAACCGAATCCGATGATGTTCCGTTCTGCGCTGAATCGGATAGGTGCGCACAGTGAACACACGGGAATGATCGGTGACCGAATGGATACGACATCGTCGCCGGTATGGAGGCCGGTCTCCATACCGTTCTGGTGCTCACCGGGATCACCACCCGTGAATCTGCCAAGAGATTCCCTTTCCGCCCGAGCGAGATAGTCGAGGGTGTGCACGAACTCGTCGAAAAAGGATTCAACCGGCGGCGACGGCGAGGGAGCGGTAGGGCGGCTGATACCAGGGCCAGGAGGGTGTCGCGCCAGGTCCAGTGGAGGTCGTGCAGGCGGGTCGGGTGACGGGTGATGCCGTAGCCGCGGGAGATCATCGCCGCCGCCAGGTCCTCCGACATGCGAATTCCGCTGGTCAGCGGCACCATGATGGTGGCGTGGGCCAGGACGCGACGCACCGGGCCGCGCGAGTCGATGTGAGCTCCCCGGACTCGCTGGGCCTCGGTGATCTGGCAGGGAACGTCGCCGCAGGGTGGGGATGAAACGCAGCGCGGTCGTGCACACGAACACCAACGGGTTCGGCAGCCGGAGGGGTGCGCATCAGGGTGGTGAACCGTTCGGCGGGGTGGTGGCCAGCAGCGCCGCCGTCGAGCAACATCGCCACCAGCCGCAACACCAGGGTGGAGGCGTACCCGATTCCGCCCGGGGGCGATGGCGGCGAAAGCCGAAGACCAGGGCCAGCACGGGGGAGCATCGGGGCCAGAGCCCCAGAGCCCATCCCGCGTACCCGCACCAGGGGCCCCGGTGGTGAGCGTGGCCAGCCCGAGGTGGACCAAGGGGTTGGAGGTCAGGAAGGTCGCGGCGACGACGGCTGTCAGCGCCATGAGCTTTGAACGCACTATCGAAGCCGCTCCCGCGTGCGGTCGCATTCCAGGATCCTCCGGGGCCATCTCTGGGACGGGAGCGGGCAGCGTCACGGTGCGGGAGGCGTGACGGGCCGCCAGGGGCAGGTCGTGGGTGATCATGACGATTGTGGTGCCGTCGCGGTTCAGGTCCGTCAGCAATCCGCCATGAGCGCCTCGGTGCCCCGCCAGTCAAGCCGCTGGTGGGTTCGTCGAGAATGAGGACGTCGGGGTTCATCGCCAGGGGGCGGAGGCCACCGCAAGTCGCTGCCGGTCCCCGCGTCCGAGCCGCAGCGGATGCAGTCCTGCGACATCCCCCAGCCCCACCCGTTCCAGGGGCCCGACCGGCCCGTGCCGCCACCCTCTGGTTCCGGCAGTTCCGCGTTGCGCGGCCCGAAAGGCGGTCTCGTCGAGGACGGTGTTCGCGAGATCTGATGGTCGGGGTTCTGGAAGACGAGACACCCGCTCAGCGTGGCTGCGGACCGTCCCAAAGGTTGGTTCTAGCAGCCCGGCGAAATGTTTCGCCAGGGTGGTTTTGCCCGCGCCGTTGCCGCCCAGCAGCGCGACGAACTCGCCGCGGTGGATGGTGACGTCGACCCCGTCGAGGCCAGCACCCCGACGGGTAGCGGTGGGCCAGGTCGATGGCCTCCAGGACGGGGGAGTCGGTTCCGGGTCGCCCCGGCACACCGCCGCGGCACCGGTGGCGGGGGCGGATTCCTCGCCGCCGACCCGCCGCTCGTCGTCGAGGAACGCATCGGGCGCGCCGAAATACGCGAGTTTCCTCCTCCAGCACCAGGAGCAGATCCGCCCACGGCCACGGCATCCGGGTCGTGATCCACCATGACCACGGTGCGTCCCGCAGCGCTCCAGGTCAGCGAGCGATGCGCCGCACCGTCGCCGCCCCCCGGTCGAGGGGTCGAGGTGGGGTCGTCGAGGACCAGGATCTGCGGTTCCATCGCGAGCGCCCCGGCGATCGCGAGTCGCTGAGCTGCCCGCCGGACAACGTGGCCGTTTCACGATCCGCCAGGCCGCCAGCCCGACCTCTTCCAGGGGCGCGTCGGGCCCTGAAAAAGCTACCTCGTCGCGGTCCAGCCCCAGGTTCGCGGGACCGGTGGCGGCGTCGTCGATCACCAGGCGCTCCATCACCTGGGCTTCCGGGTTCTGCGAGACCAGGCCGACGACGCACCAGGCGGGCGGGGTCGTCTCGTGGGTGGCGATGCCCGCGACCCGCAGCTGCCCGTAGAGGTCGCCGGGGTGGTGGTGGGGACCAGGCCGTTCAGGGTCATCGCGAATGTCGACATGCCTGCACCGCGGCGTCATCACCGCGACGCGGCTTCCTGCAGGGATGTCGCAGGGTGATGTCGGCTAGCTGCTGGTTCCGGTGCCGCGGTGGGAGAAACCGAGCCCTCAGGCCTCGATCACCGGGCTGTTGGTTTCGCAGATCGGTTCCGCCACCGGATGCCACGGGACGTGTCCGGGAACCGCATTCCGCAGGTCGGCGACGGAGGCCGGGTCGCAGGCGAGGAGCACGCAGCTGGCAGGCCCGCCCGAGGCGTCGAGGGGAGGGATGGGCCAGCCACGTGAGAGCGCGCCCGGCGGATCCGGCGAGCTGCCCAGCCTCGTAACCGATGCCCCGCGACCCGACCGGCAGGGGCGTCGTGGACCGCGCCGGTGGCGACGAGGCCCTGCACGGTGGACAGCGGCACGATGTCCGGATGCCCGATGAAGTACCTCGTCGTGCGGGGCGGAACGCGGCCAGCCGACGCAGATCACCACGTCGCCGGGGCGGCCCCACCGGTGAGCAGGTCACCCTGTCAGGGTGCCGATCACCGTCACCCCGGACCCCCGTCGCGGGTGAAGGCACGTTCCTCCGTGCTGCCCGTCACCGCGTCGGGCCGGATGCCGACCTCCGAGGCGACCGCGCGAACGTGTCGATGAAGACGGTGGCCTCGGCCATGTCGTGGCAGAGGGTGTTGACCAACGCGACGGGCCGCGCGCGGGGCACAGCACCTCCAGCAGCGGCAGCCCGGGCCGCGAGTGCGCCACCACGTCGGCGGGCACCCGCACCAGATCGGCGGGTCGCGGTCCAATACCGCCCACCGAGTCGCAGGCGATCACCAGAGGCGGGGGAGCCGTCGACGATCAGGAGGTCGCGGACGGGACGAACCGGGTTCATCACGATGTGCTGGAGCCCAGCGAGTCGTGCGGAACGTCCGGCGAGCCCGTACTGCCGCCAGGGCGATCCCCGCGATCACGGCCACGGCGACGTTGATGGCGGACCCCACCAGCAGCGGCACCACCTGCGCGGCGTACATTCCGAGCCCGCCGATGGGAAGCAGGGACCGCGGGGGCCAGCAGACCGTTGAAGCACCGCCACCGCAGCGGCCACCACGGCGCCCAGGGGCCGGGCCAGCACGCCGAGGACCCAGGCGAACACGAACATTTCCGCCGCGATGATCAGGTGGATCGGCAGGCCCAGCGGGAAACCGGCGGTCGCGGCGGGAGATCAGGTGTCCGAGCGCCCCCACGACACCACCCTCCAGCGGGGAGAAGGCGACCGCGGCCAGATATCCGGGGGGCCGCGTCGAGAGCGACGGTGCCCGTCGGCTCGGGATCTTGATGAACGCCCCCACCCCGACAGCGCCACCAGGATCGCGACCCGCGCCACCCGTCGCGGTGAGAGAAACCCGTTCGAACCGGATGTGGACACGGTGGGTTGTTCGCTCATGGGACCTTCCTCGTGACGGACGTGAACCGGTCCTGAACATAGCGGAGCCGAGAGCGTGATCTCGACAGGGGTCGCTTCTGGCACAGTGTGGTGGGATGAGTGCATGACCACTCAAGTTGATTTCTGGTTCGACCCGACATGCGCCCGTGGGCGTGGATGACCTCCCGCTGGATCCTGGAGGTGGAAGGTTCGCGACGTGAAGGTCACCTTCCACACCATGAGCCTCTACATCCTCAACGAGGGACGCGACCTCGACCCCGGCTACCGGGAACGCATTGACGCCACCCTCGTCGCCTCGCGTGCGGCAGCCGCGGTGCAGAAACTCCACGGCCACGACGTCCTGCGCGACTTTCTACACCGCGCTCGGCACCCGTTTCCATCCCGGAGGTGAGCCGGTCGACGTCGAGACGTCGCTGCGGCCCTCGCCGACTGCGGCTTCGAGGCCGATATCGCTGAACGCGTCACCACCGACGAGTTCGACACCGACCTGCGCGCCTACCAGAAGGTGGCCCAGGACCTCGTCGGAACGGACGTCGGCACCCCGGTCATCCGCGCTCAACGGCATGGCGCTGTTCGGTCCTGTTATCTCGCCCGCCCCGAAGGGCGAGGCCGCGGGTGAGCTCGTTCGACGGTTTCGTGAAGGTCACCGCCACCCGGGATTCTTCGAGCTCAAGCGGTCCCGCGACGTCGGTCCGATCTTCGACTGGAAAGTAACGACGCCGGTTGTTCATAGCCGTGGCGTGAAGCCACGGGCAGGGGCAACCGGCGTCGTCCGGGAAAAAGGGTCAGCTGCGGATCTGGCTCGCCATCTGGGAGTCGGTCTCGCGCATGGCGCTTCGCCATGGAACGCGAGACCGTTGGCGATTCCGTCGAGGGACGAGATGGTGTTGCTGGCCGAGGTCGTGAAATTCTGGTACATCTCGTTGAGACGCACCAGAGGCCTGGTCGGTCACGAAACCATTGGACACCAGGTTGTCGATCTCGCTGCCGGTGAAGAGGACACACGTCGCGTTCAACGCCGTTCACCGGACGAGTGCCCGCCAAGGCGCCCCGGAGGAACAATTTGTTCTCCTGTTCTCGAACGAGGACACCACCCGTGACGCCTGGAAAACCCGGATGCCGAGCGCATCCATCGTCTCGTCGGCACGTTTGATGACAGTGTCTCCCGGGGGTGTCGTCGACAAGCAGGCTGGGCAGCATCGCTGCCCTCGCCGGCATCCGGTGAGGCGAACACCGCGACCAACAGCGGCATGGTGCGTCGGGAAGCAGCAGGGCGCAGCACGCTACCGCAGGCTCGGGGACACCAAACGCCGTCATTTCCAGTAGCACGGCTGCCGTGCCTCGGGATCCGTGACGATACCGGTCCGCATCAGATCGGAGAACACCTCATTCAGCCACGCCGGTGCCTGCTCCTGCGGCATGTTGGGCGGCAGCGGCAGCGGCAGCCCACGGGTGTCGGTTCACTCATCGGGCTTCCTCCTCGGCGGACTCGTCCGGGTCATCCCTCGTCGACCAGCTCACGGCAGTCACCCAGGCGTCGAAGAACTCCTCCACCCGTCGAGGGCCGTGGAGGCCTCCTCGGCCAGCATGCAGCTGACGGATGCCTCGATCGCCATCCAGCGGTTCCGGTCTGAGGGGTCGCCGATGATGTACTGGACGCGGCGCGACGCACCGGTGGTCTCGGCGGCCGCCGCCAGCAGCTCGTCGCGGGTGGTCAACTCGAGGATGTCCTCGGAACCTCGGCGAGCGAATCGAGCCAGGGCCTTCTCCGGATCCTCGGCATCCGGATCTTCAAACCCACCATGTTCTGGGGCTCGATCGTCGAGAACTCCCCGTCCGAGTCCGCGGCCAACGCGACGAGTACCTCCATGGGATCGGAATCCGTGGTTGTCATGTCGAAGGGCGGGCTACGATCATGGGCCGTACCGGGGAGAGCCGGGGATCCTCGGCAGGCAGGTAGGCCGCCCAGGCTCCCTGGCTCGAGATCTCCTCGAGCTGGGTCGTCATCCGGCTAGTGACCCAGCCGGAGACGCGGACGCGCGTCACCGTCATCGATGTCCGCGAACATCCGATCAGTCAACTGTTTGACCGACGAACGATCCAGTGGATCCAGTCGCACCTGGACTCCCAGTCATCCGGGAGAAGATGGTTGTATGTCACCCTGAGGCTTATTCACAGAATCCCAAAGATGATTCCTGTGATGGCGTTGACTGTGGTTTGGATGTCGAGTATGGGCGGCGATAGATGGTGTGGAGGATGCGCCAGGTTTTGAGGTCGCGATGGCACGTTCGGTGGGCCATCTGATGTGGTTGATTCGTTGATTATAGTCTTTTTCCAGCTCGGTTGGTTTTCGTCCGGTTGCGTTCTGTGCCGGAGTGTGGAGTCCGCGGTAGATGTAGCCTCTGTCAGCGATGATGTTTCTAGCTTTTAGGTGCCCCAGATTTCGTGGGTATCGAATGCTTTACACGTCATGGATACTCCCTTCGAGGGATGGGTGAGATCCACTGGAGGTTTCCGTGGGTGTCAGTGACGGCTCTGGACGTTGACGCCACTGTGGCGGTGCTTGCCTGAGAAGATGGTCTTCTCGGCTTTCCATCTCCAGCAGGGCGGGAGCGTACTCGTCGATCAGGAGGGCGGTGTCCTTGGGTACCTGTCGAGTGCCCCCATGATACCTAGAACTGTCGGAATCTGCACCGGGTTTTCTTGTTTAAGACTGTTGCGTATTGCCGTCTTGGAGGCACTTCGTAGGGGCGTTGAACTCGATCGTCAACTAGGCCTGTGCTGTTATCATTCAGCGGCTCGTTTCGTTAGTGTTTTATTCAACACCTGATTCTATCTGAAACGAACCGTCCAATCTAGTTTATTCAGGATGCGTCTCTGGTGGCTGGCCGTTCTGTGAATAAGCCTCCTGGACTTTGACGACGTTGCCGGCGCTCACCCAGAAACCGCGGCCCGGCGGAAATCAGCGGCTCGATCGGGGCAGGGCGGCCTTCAGGATGTCGCCGCTCCGTGGCTTCGGGTTGCAGCAACATACCTTGGCGGGCTCCCTTGAGTTCCGGGATGCTGGGTTGAAACGAGAACGAGGCCGTCTCCCCCAGCCCCCGCCATCAGGTGCCCGGTGCGCGTGCCAGTTTCAACGCCTCTGCCAACGTCGCGTCCGCGAGCGAACCGCCAGCTCCGAGAACTGCTCCACGAACACTGCGACCGCGGCTTTCCCGGCTCGGCCTCGGTGGTGAGTGAGGTAGGGCTTCAACTGGTTGTTGATGTAGTCCTGCACCCGGTCGGGTCCCGTGATCGCCGCCGTCCACAGGGGCAGCTTGGCGAGCGGCGAGGGCCGGGCCGTGAGCAGAATCTCGGCACCTGCGGGTGGGCGTTCGCCATCGACTGTGCAAGCCACCGTACCAGCGACGATACCCGGACTTCGGCGGCCCGGCCAGCAGGTACACCCCTGCGGGTTCGAAACCGATCGGTCAGAGACTCGATCCTCCAGACCCAGCGTCGGAGGCCACCCCGTGACCGGGAGCTCGCCGCGTACCGACACCTGCGGGCAACCGCCCCACCGGCTCGGGACGGGTGCGCTGGAACTGCGCGATGCTCTGGGCCAGCAGCTCGATCTCCCGGGCCTGGGCCCGGCGGCGACGGGTCGCTGCCGAGCACCGCCAGCCGCATCTGCCGTTGCGTTGCGGCTGTTCATGCAACGTCCCGGAGGACTGGCGTTGTTCAGCACGTCCTTCGGGACGTTGAGAGTCAGGTACTGATCCGTGTCACTCATCCGCAACACGATCCGTTCCTGGAAGGAACCCTGCATGCCGAAGGAATCGCGGCACGATCTGCGGTGACCGCCACGTGGATCCCGACGGCACGGCCTCCGCCAGCAACCTGTGGAACTGGGTAGGTCTTCGCCCGCTGCAACGAGTCGTACTCGGTGCGGAAACTCTGGAAACCGTCGAGCAGGATCAGGATACGAGTCCATCCTGTTTGCCCGGCTGCTGCCGGTACTCTGAGGACGTCGGCTGCCACTGCGTTGAAAGCCGCTGCTCGTTCGTCCAGTTTCTTGGTCAACAATCTCCATCAGCCGCGACACCCGTTCGTCGTCGTCGCCCGAGATAATGGCACCCACGTTCGGCAGCGGCTCGAGCATGTTGAGACCGCCACCCGCGAAATCCAGGCCGTAGATGTGAGATAGGGGCCGGACCGCGGCGTGATGGAAGGCCGCGATCGCCAGTGACCGCAGCGCCGTGGTCTTGCCCGACCCGCCGGCCCTGTAATAGACGATGTTCGGTCTCGTCCGGATGGAAAGCGTCCGGTACCGAGCTCTGGTTGTCCGGGTCGTCCACGACACCCAGCATGAGGGTGGAATCGCGCTGCTGTTTCAATGTCAGAAGGTCGTAGGACTCGCTGAGAGTGTCCAGCCAGGGTCGACGGGGAGTCGGGATTCGTCCCAGCATCGAGGCCTGTGACACCGTGCGCACCACCCGCTCGATGTCCTTCTCCACCTGGTCGCCCGGAGGCGGCGAGGCGCGGGAGATCTTCCACCGCGTCACCATTCCGAAGTCCAGCTCGTCGACGTCGATGGGAGAGCGGGGGCTCCGCGGGTACGGGCACCTGGGAACGCCGACTGAACGGGATCGGCCGTCCTGGCCCCATCTTCGCGACCCCCTGCCCGGGTTCGCCGGGTCGATGGAGGCTGCGACGGGGCTGCCCAACACGTCGGTGGAGTCGTGCTCGTCGTTCATGCGCAGCGCCACGCGGAGGTTCGTGTCGCCCGCAGATTGTCCTTGATCACACCGGCTGGGCGCTGCGTCGCCAGTACCAGGTGCAGTCCGGAGCGAACGACCACGCTGTGCCCATCCACCACGCCGTCGATGAACTCCGGTACCTCACCGACCAGGGCCGCGAACTCGTCGACGATGATGATCAGGCTCGGCGGGCACTCCGGGTCGCCGCGTTTCTCGAACTCGATGAGATCCCTTGACGCCCTGGCGTTGAATAGGTGCTCGCGGTAGCGGATCTCCGCCCGCAGGCTCCGCAGCGCGCGCCGTACCAGGTAGGACGACAGGTCGGTCACGATCCCGACGCAGTGCGGAAGCTCCACGCACTTGGCGAAGGCCGCACCGCCCTTGTAGTCGACGAACAGGAAGGTCACCCGATCCGGGCTGTGGGCGTGGGCCATACCGAGCACCCAGGCCTGAGAAAGCTCGGACTTGCCGGCTCCCGTGGTGCCACCCACCAGGGCGTGCGGCCCCTGGGAGCGTAGGTCGATGGTGAACGGTTCCAGACCGGCGTGCCCGACGATGGCACGCAGATCCCCGGCGCGTTCCCGCACGGCAGGGGCCGACCGGTTCACGTAGGAGCCGTTGTCCTGCCACCGCGACAGCACCTGCTCGGGGTTGTCCACCGACGACCCCAACAGACCGACCACGGACACCATGCGTGGCAGGTCGGATTCGTTCTCGACCGGCGAGGAGGCGTCCAGTAGCGGCGACATGGTCCTGGCTAGGCATGGGCCGTCTCCAGGTCGACGGCCTCGGTCGAGACGGACGCGAACACCCGTTCGGAACGCACCATGCCGATGAGCGCCAGCAACGGGAATCGTGCGCGGGTCGGGGGTTCGGGAACGTCCGGTATCCAGTTCCATGTCCACGGGCCGACAGCACCCGAGGAGGGACGCATGTAGGCCACCCTCGACGCTGGCACCGCCGCGCGCACCTGCCATGGCGTCGATGCGCAGCTGGGTTTGCCGAGCACCGCGATGTCACCGGCTCCCAGCGTGGCCCGGTTGATCCGCTGGTTTCCGACCAGCACTCCGTTAGCGGGAGTTGTCGTCGGATGATGTCGATGGTGGTGCCCACAAGAACCCGGGCGTGGAGTTTCGACACCTTCGGGTCGCTCAGCCGGACGTCGGCGCTGTGGAACGCCCAACCTCGAGGCCCTATTCGCAGCGGCACCTCAAGCCCCGTGTCCGGGCCGTCCAACACCCGCAGCACGGCGCCGACCGTTTCACTGCCCGCATGGTTCTCGGCTCAGGAACCACCCGATCACAGCTTCCGGAATGCACCCCGGACCTGCCACCGCGGCATCGGGAGACAGCGCCGCGACGTGCCCGAGGGGGTCCTGGACCTGCAGGGTTGGGCGTGGCCCGAGGTTTCGAGCGCTCGGACAATCCTTCACTGAGAATGGCGGTGGCCACATCGGTGGCGGTGGTGTCGGCGGTGATGACACGTTGTGGAAGGAATCTCCTCTGCTGAGGAGTGACCCGGAGCTGCATCAGTCCTCCATCATCGTGCGGTTTTGTGCTGCCTCGATGTCCAGTACGGGCAGGTGCTCGGTGGTCACGAGGCGGGATGACACCGCCCAGTCCACGAGGTTGGCGCGACGACTGCCGTGGGCCAGGACCCCACCCGCCGTGCAGCCCCTTCACCCGGCCTTGTCGAGCTTGTCGCACACGTTGTCGAGTTTCCGGTTGAAGCGGGTTCAGTCCATCCATGCCGTGCCGCAGCCTCACCCGCTACCGACGGAATCTGCCAGCTTCCCACTCCGGCTCAGCCGCTCAGCACGGCTCCGCGAGGGCCAGGATCGCCAGCAGCTGTGAATGGGTGAAGCGGGTTTCCCCACGGTGGTGTCCCCAGGTCCTCCTCCGGTAGCACCATCATCTGGAACACCGAGGGAGGCCAGTGACACCTCGATTTCGTGATCGACCTGCCCGGCGTTGAAGGTCAGCAGCATCGACTCGAACACCAGCGCAGACCCGCACCGGGTGGAAGGGTGCTGGTGGTGAAGTCAGTTGATGTCTGATAGGCGGGCCGGATACGGCTGTCCACGTTGTGCACCCACCACATCTGTCTGTCGTGACGGATGGACAGGAACTGACGGTGCAGGTATGGGTTGTCCTCGATGGCGAGATCGCCGGTGCGCCCGATGATGAACTCCTGCCCCGGCTCCACCTGTACAACCTCGCCGGCGAAGTCGATCTGCAGAGTACTCATGCCGCGCACACTTTGGCCGGTTCGGAACTCCGACCGTTCTTGCGGGTCAACGCCACCTCCAGGCACTGTGTCACCCGGAAGTTTCGATACGGTGACGGTGGTTTCGCTGGTTGCCTCGTAGGCGGTTCCATTGCGGGGATCTCAACAGCGTGTAGCGGAACTGATCCCCGGTTCGGGAGCTGGGTTGGTCCACGTGAACGTCGCCTTGTCGCCGTCGATGTGTCCCGTCAGGTCCGTGACCTTGGGAACTATGACGAGGGGGATCCGCCGGACGTACTAGCTGCGGCTCGTGCTGGCGGTGACATCTGGGGTGGTGGCTCCCTGCCCCCGGTTGAGCGTGAACACCAAGACCGCCCCGATGACCACGGCCAACGCGACAGCCACGGATGCGATCAATTTCCAGGGGGACGTCGACTGACGGGGGTTTCGGGGGCCGGGGTGCGGAACGCAGCACATCGACGGGCTCTTTCGGCAGCTGCTCCGGAGGTTCGCCCGTGAAGGTGAAATCTCGCAGACCGAGCGAGCGACGCCGCAGTACGACGTTGCAGCACTACTGCTGGAATTACAGGTGTTGAACCGTACCCGCCACCGGTGGAGTCCCGTCCCTCCAGCGTCGTCGAACCGGAGGTGGGGCCGGTGGCACTGCTGGTGTGGTCAACCTGGTCGGGGTCGATCAACTGGAACCCTGAGATCCGGGTTCCCTCGTCGAGCAGCTCCTCCTCGTCGTAGTGTTCCTGTCCGGGTTCGGTGAACACGTCAATGGACGTGACGGGCTGGTTGATCACACCTTGGACACTCTGCAACGCTCGCGCGAATTCGATGGCGGTCTGGAAGCGTGCGTGCGCATCCTTGGCCATGCCCACCGCAAGCACCCGTTCCAGTTCCTCGGGCACATCGGGACGCAAGGTCCGGGGCACCTGCATGGTCCTGATCCGCGCTTCCAGGTTCAGCCGGTCGTTCGGCTCACGGAGGTACATGGGGCTGTGACCCACCATCAGTGCCCAGACCGTCGCTGACAAGGGTAGACGTCGCTCCACGGGCCAATGCTTCCCGCCGAGCTTCCGAATTGCTCCGGCGGCGCCCACAGGGGGCTCATGGCCAGTTGGGCCGACGCCCCCTGATCTAAGGAAATCGAGATGCCGAAGTCGGTCAGGGCGGGCCGGCCGAAGGCCGTGAACATGATGTTGGAGGGTTTGATGTCGCGGTGAAGAATTCCCGCAGCCGGTGGGCGGTCTCGACCGCACCTGCGATCTGATTCCCGCAGTTCCATCGCCTTCGCGGGGCTGTCAGGGTCTGCGGGAACCGGTGTTCCCAGGTGTTGAGTCGCGCACATTTCCATCACCAGGAAAGGACGATCGTCGCCGGCCACCCTACTGGAAGACGCTGACGATGTTGGGGTGGCTGCTGAGCTTGGCCATGAGGCTGGCCTCGGTGCGGAAAGCCTGACGCGCCCTGTCGGTGCTTCCGCCGCGATGCAGAACCTTGATGGCCACCTCGCGATCGAGGCTGTGGTCAGTGGTACTCGGAAAACGTCGGCGAGTCCGCCGCCGCCCAGCCAGTCGATCAACGTGAATCCGGGAATTTCCCGGGGTCGGGGTTTGCGTGGTGGCATGTCAGGAATCCGATCCAGGTTGATGAACACCCCGTGTCCCAGGTCTATTACGTCTCCGGCTACCAGGAGGGTGTCGTTTTCCGGTAGGCGGACGGGCGGGTTGCCGTGGCGTCGCAGGTAGGAGCCGTTGCTGGATCCCAGATCACGAGCCAGCACTGACCAGCCTTCCAGGATGAAGGCGATGTGGTTGCTGGAAATGTGACGGTGGGGCAGAGCTATCAAACGTGGTGGCCCGGTGATAGAAAGCCGTGCTCCTGGGGTTGCGTCCCGCGACCACGGGCCGTGCAACGGCACCGTCTCGCCTCCGGCGATGCGAAGCCAGCCCAGTGTGGCCGTTCCAATCTAACTGGGGTTGGCCGCTGACAGGAGCATCGCACTCGTAGCACTGGACCCGCTGCGGGGGATTGGGGTGTCCGGCGGCGCAGAAGGATGCCAGTACCTGCGGGCCGCGAGTACTGGGGAACGAGGCGATCGGGATCTCGTCGTTCGCCGCAACGGTCAATCCGTCGCGCAATTCGCCTACCGTGGTTCTGGTGCTGGGCCGTGCATTCGGTTCACCCGGTTTCGCCTCGATGTTCTCCCGCCGCTCGTCCCAGGATCCGCCACCTCTGCCGAGTCGTCCCACAGGTGAGCATAGGCTGTCGGGGACGACCGAGTCCGAATCGACGGGCACAACCAGGGTGGTCTGTCCTCTGGAATCCTGAGGATTTCCCGGATCTGGAAGTTTCCTCTTCGGAACCGTGAGCATTACGCCCGCATCCCCGGTGTCCTGGCCGGGTTCTTGTGTGTGTTCTGGTGTTTTGCGTTGGTCGTCCTGGTGGCTGCGGTCGTCTTCCCGGTGTCGTGGCGGGGTTCTTGTTCGTGTTCGGGTGTTTTGGGTTGGTCGTCCTGGTGGCTGCGGTCGCTCTCCCCGGTGTCGTGGTGGGGTTCTTGTTCGTGTTCGGGTGTTTTGGGTTGGTCGTCCTGGTGGCTGCGGTCGTCCTTCGGGATCATGGTTGGGACATGATCGACCAGGGTCTCTGCTGCTGCTCACCCGGGATCTCACCCCTACCGCCACCTCCACTCGGGGCCGTCAGGGTTGGCGGGAACGGTGATTCATCCCCCCAGGACCACAGCACGCGACCGGCGTCGACGATTCCACCCGTGAGCGGCAGGTTCCGGTCGTGGCTGCCGGATGTCTGGAGTTCCACTGCGACGGCGCCCGCCACCAGCTTCTCCTCCCACGTGGTGATGTTTTCGCCGTTGGAGTCTGATGTCCTGATCGGCGGTGCGACGAAACGAGGCCATCCTCCACGAACAGCCACGTGGGCTCCGCGTTCGTCCAGGATTGCCACGGCGAAGGGAGAGGATGCTCAACAACCCGCGCCCGTTGCTTCCATCAGGGCCTGCAGGAAGGTTGCGAGCTTCGCCTCGTGTTGCACGGTTGTCCAGAGTGTCTCGGCCTGTTCGTCACTGATCTCCCTGTCCAGCAGCGCTACGCCCCTTTTCCCAGGCCAGTAGTTTGCAGGCTCCGGGGCCCATCGTTTGGTCATGGGACCAGTTCCTCCTCCTGAGCTGTCTCGGTCTCTCGTCATCGCGCACTGTGGCCTCGTTGATTCTCATGGCCGCCCCGGACACCGGGCGACGTCATCAGCGGCCACGACCACGGCTGTTGCATTGTCCCGTCCCCCGGCTGCGTTGGCAGCATCGACCAGGGCCTCGGCTTTGCTGGGGATTGCCGTCTCCCAGCAGGATCGCCGTCATCAACCGCCTGTGTCAGGTCGATGTAGAGCCCGTCGGAGCAGATCAGTAGCTGGTCGTGCGGCAGGGGCGGGAATCAGCCACTGGTCGGGTTGCAGTGGCTGTGTCAGTCCGCCCCAGTGCACGGGTGATGACGATGCGGCTGGTGCTGTCAGGTCCTTCGTGACGGATGGAATGGTCAGCGGTGATCTGGGTCAGCAGCCCGCGGCGCAGCAGATACACCAGGAATCACCGATGTTGAATACCAGCCAGCAGGGATGACCGGATTGGATACTGAGCCCGACCCCTGCGATGGTGCTGCCCGGGGGGCGTCCTGTGCCGGGGAGTCTCCGGATCGCCGCAGCTGCCTTGCTGATTCCGCCGATGACCCCCTCGGATGTAGCCCACATCAGGTCATTCCGGGGTCGGAACGTCTCCGGCTGTTTGGGAAGCATCCTGACCATTGAATGCTCCACCCATGCCGTCCGCGACGATGAAATACGGGGCGGCTGTCAGGAACGAGTCCTCGTTGCGCTTTCGCACCTGTCCCCGGTCGGAGCAGCCCCCGTGACGTACCGTGAACCTCGGCTGGTCCGTGCCGGCTCTTGTCTTGTCGGTCATCATGACACCACCTGGAAGGATCGGCCGCCGAAATGCACCGTCGCCTGGTCGGGAAGATCGATCACCTGCTGCGGGGGGATCCGCACTTTCGTTCCGTCCAGTTCGAGGACGACCCCGTTGCGGGCACCGACGTCCATGATCTTCACCTTTTTCAGCCTCGGGAATGATCACGACGTGTCTTCGACATCTGCATCGACGAGGTCCGGCAGATCGACCAAGCGGGCGTCCGAGAAACCATCGGTGATGTTGCGTCCGAGAACCATGGTGGTCTCCAGCAGCAGGGATGTTCCGTCGTCGAAAACGATCGAGTTCCGGTCGGGACGAGAGGTTCGCATCCAGTCTCGGTCTCGTCCACGGGTGGTGCCGTGCCTGGTGCCTGTGATGAAGGACGATGGTGTCGCAGGGGGCCGCCTGGGATGGGGAAACCCGCAGGTTCCTGGAGGGCGCTGGGCCGCCCGGCAGCTTCCTGGGGTGGGGCGAAGGGCGCAGCGGCGAACGCTGCAGGGGCCGGAGCGGATTGCTGGGGCCCGGGCGGAGCAACGGGTGGGGACAGTGGGAGGGAGAGGTCATTCCGGGCATGGTTACCCTGCTGCACACGTGCCGGAGGAGTCGGGGACCAGCGCAGCCGGGCTCGAAGACGTGCGTGATTTCGTTTCCGGATGTATCGCCACCAACCCGAGCCAGCGATCCACCACTGACTGTCCGTTTCCTGATAGGTGGCAGCTATCAGGATCCCCATGACCCTGAGGTCGCGTAGAACAGCAGGGCCGTGAGCAGCCGCTCCAGAAAGGCCTTGCTTGCCGGCACGTGTGCCGGTTCTCACCGATCTGTACTCGAGATCCCAGCATCGTGCAGGGATGGTTCGCGACTGGAACAGCAGGGATCAGATGTTGATCAGCAGCCACGCCCGAAGGCCACGGAACAGAGCACCACCCACACGGCGTCGATCTTTAGTGTGAAGCTTGCCGCCCACAGCTGGAGTCCGATCACACCCCCGCCAGAGGACTCCGGCAAGGTCAGCAGTAAACGAGCCGAAGCGCGTCGGATGGCGGTCACCGTGGCCCTGTAAATTTCTCGGGATCTGCCGCTTACGTGCCATCAGGTTCCTCCTGGGGTGTGATGCTGGGTTCCACCTTTGTCCGGCGCAGTGAACGCAGCGACAGCGCCACCAGGCCCGGCGATACCACGGAAGGTCCTGACCAACTCGTGTGTGATGCCGTCGGTCACCCGCCAGGCCGTACTCGGCCACCGGGGCCTCGGGTGGGCGGGTCCGTGCACAGCCGTGTTGATTCGTTCCGCTGTCTCGGCGAAGGCAATCCGGGTGGAGGCGCTGCAACTCGGAGGCGGTCTCACGACGGGTCCTGCTCTGCGCGGGCTGGAATCCAAGATCCCGCGCCTGGTCCACGATCTCGTCCCAGGCTCCCACCAGGCGCTCTTGGGCGGTGGCGGCGTTGCGACGACGTCCGGTCCTGCGAATCTTCAATCCCAGCACCACCAGGAACGGGGACGAAATCACCCCAATTCCTCCCACCGCACCGAGTGCGCAAAAATCAGCTCCCCAGTCGATTTTTCCAGTCGTCGTCGCCGTCCCGGTCGTCGGCATCCCGGTCCGGGATCACCGGTTCCTCCGGGACCTTCTCCGGCGGGTTCGGCGGTGGATCGACCTGTGGTTTGGGCTTGGGTTTGGGCCTGGGGAACCCTCGGTGTTGGGCTGCTTGTCCCGGTCTGGGGGTGGGTTGAAACTCACCCACCCTGACATCGGCGAAGTTGGCCTCACCCAGACGTGGGCCTGGGTGCCTTTCACGTCCCACACCTCACCGGGTTCTCCTCGGGGTAGAAACCGAGCACTACTCGAGCGGGAATTCTCAGCTGGTTCGCCATGATGGCCATCGCAGTGGCGTACTGCTCGTCATCACCCACCAGGATCGGACTCTGGAACATCGGACAGGCGCTCCGTCGTGCGCCCGGACGGGAGCGGTTGCTGTCCTTGGAGCCATCCGATAGTAGCCGTCGGTCCGAGCTGGATCTCGATGGCCACCATCTGCTCGAAAGGCGGTGGACTTGCCTCGGCGTACTCGACGGCCAGCGACGACATGATCTCGGGGACCCGTTCCACTTTCGCCAGCGGGCATTCCCGGGACAGGCACCCAGTTCCGCTCGCTGCTCCTCGGTGGGTTCCGTGGTCGGGAGGACTCAGTCGGTAGACGTCCCCGATTCCGTTCCGGCTGTCGCGAGAACCCGTTGAGCGCTCTGGTTGAAGTAGGTGCCGTCGGCCATCAGATCGGCCCGGTTCCCGGAGAACTCCAGCCAGCGCGGCGATCCGGCCAGTGGCACCCAGATCCCGTTGTACTCGCCGACCGAGACCTGCAGGGTCGTGCTGGCCTCGATGTCCTGGGTGATGCTGCGACCCGTGCGCAGGTAGTGGTTGGCGTCTTGGGACACGTTGAACACGTTGCCGTCGTAGGTGTCCATGACCGCCAGTCGCAACCGGCTCCCAGCGGGCATGCCGGTGACCGTGAACAGGGTCGTGTCCTTCTGCTCCACCTCGTAGCGGCGGTAGCTCATCAGGGGAGAGGGGTAGTTGCGCAGGTTCAGCGGGGGAGCGATGGTCGCGCAACACGTCTGCGGTGAGTGTTGCTTCCGGTGATTCCCGTGGCCATGACCGTCACCGAGACCCCGACACCGAGCAGTGCCGCCGCCGCCATCGCCCGGCGGAGAGTCTGGGACGACTCGGCCTGGTTGTTCACCAGGATGTCAGCGTTGTCGGCGCGCTGGGTCATTGTCTGGTGAACCCACACCCACACCAGCATGCCCGCGCCGAGAGCGGCCCCGAGCCACGTCAGCGAGTCGGTGCGGTGCGCACCCCTCATGGTGATGCTCACGATCAACAGCACCAGGGACGGTAGCAGCGGCCAGAACACGGCGCGGTGCGGGCCGCCAGCGTCGTGGCTGACCACGCCTCCCAGCAGCGCAGCCACGGCACCACGGCGGGGCCGGTGAAATCGTCTTTACGGGTGGCCACCGTCAGCAGGTCACGCCAGCTCTGGACGCTCGAGCAGCACCAGACGACGAACGGTGTCCAGGGTCGGAACGAACCCGGCGATGGTGGTGCGTGGCAGGGGCGAACGCGCCGCCGAACAGCAGATAGGTGACCAGTGCTGCCAGGACGGTCCAACAGCAGCGACAGCCTGAACCGGGCCGTCAGGTAGCCGACCAGCACACCAAGGTGATCCCGGCCATTCCGGGTAGGGAAACCGGGCCAGCCTCCGAAAGCTGGTTGGAGTGCCACCACCGACGGGATCAGCAGCAGCCAGACCCCGACGCACCGCAGTCCGACGCCCTTCACGACAGACCCCGCATCGCCAGGGGCAGCTGGTCGAGCAGCGGCAGGTCCAGGACCGTCAGGTCACCGAGCTGACGGTGTGCCATTTCCAGGTCCGAGCCGCCGCGCAGCGCGAACGTCATGACCTGGGGTGGCAGCACCAGCTGTGCGGCACGCAGCTGTGCAGGGTCGATGCCGCCGGTGACGAAAGCCGCCACCGATGCCCCCGGGGTATCGTGTCCCGCCCGGAGCGCCACCTGGCTGAGGTCGGGACCCTTGTCGATCTGCGTCACCCGACACAGTTCGTCGAGCGCGCCCATCGCGTTCGGGAAGGCCACCGGCCCCTCGAAGGTGTGACAGGCTGACCCGTCGTTCCTCCCGCAATGCCGCGACGGCCAGTGACGCGGTCACGCTGACCGCGGTTTCGAGTCGTCCTCGCTCGCGTAATCGCCACGCAGGGTGGACAGCATCAGCAGGAGATGGGCGCGATCGTCTCTCGAGACTGGCGCATCATGACGACTGTCCCGACGGGCCGTGGTGCGCCAGTGCACGGCCCTCCGGTCGTCGCCGGGGACGTAGTCGCGCAGGGCGTGGAAGCTGACGTCAGAGCTTGACGGGTTCGCGGTCGTGATGCCTCCACATCTTTGCAGAAAACCGACGGTCGCCAGTTCCAGCGGCACCATCCGGGGATGGACGAACAGCTCCATCGGTTCGCTGAACACCTTCGTGCGGCGGATCAGACCCACCGGATCGGCCTGCACCGCACGTACCGGGCCGACGGAATGACGCCCCGGCGTCGGGTCGGGATGCTGAAGAGCTTCCTCGTGTTCGTCGTTCTACCCAACGACGCCACCGGAATCGCGCCACCGCCTTGCCCACCGGCAGTTCGATGGTGGCGGCGGGCGTGCCTGCGGGACGCCCGCGCAACGCACCCGGCCCAGGCCGGGTTCCCAGCAGGGACCCGCGGCTGGTGCAGCTCCAGCAGCACGTCGTGGGTGGGGCGCCGCAGCGTCAGCAGTACCGCGACGACGAACAGCACCAGCGCCAGGAAGGTGAGTCCGCGGACTCAACCAGCCGCGCGACCACCCGATGATCGCGGAAACCCCACCGATGACCAGCGTCGCCCAGCCCAGTGGCGTGACCATGGCGACGAACCCGATGCTGCGGACACGCTGCCACAGCGTCAGGATCTGTTTGCGTAACGCTTTGCGGGAACTCACGATCCGCTCTGTGCCCGGCTGGCGGGGGCGGTCACGGGTTCAGTGCCGGGTGATCACCGACGCGGTCGAACCAGCGAACTCGGCGGTGGGTGCCGCGATGATCCGATCGTCACACCGGGGCGGCGAGATCCTTCACGTCGTCGGGCATGACGAAATTGCGACCGTGGGCCGCCGCGGGCGCGACGGCACGCACTGCGGCGATCGCGCGTGGACACGCCGATCGCGGTGTCCTTGTCCTGACGGGTGGCCTCGGCCGGGTCCTGGATGTAGTCAACGATGGTGGAGTCGATGTGGTTCTCCCCGACCAGATCGCTCATCTCGCTGACGGCTTGCTGGGAGATCACCGCCGTCAATGACTTTCGACCGATCCGGCTGTGCTGCCCGCAGGATCTGCGACGCGGCGCACGGTCGGGGTAGCCGACGCTGGTTTTTCATCAGGAAGCGGATCCAGCTGGGCCTCCGGCAATTTGAGGTGCCGGCCTGCTCGATGGGGTTCTGGGGTGGCGATCACCATGAAGGGACGACCGGCAGGGTGACGCACCCCGTCGACAGTGACCATGGCCTCCTCCATCACCTCGAGCAGCGCGGACTGGGTTTTTGGCGAGGCGCGGTTGATCTCGTCGGCCAGGACGATGCTGGCGAAGACGGGGCCCTGTGGAACTCCACTGACGCGTCGACTGGTCGTACATGGTGACGCCGGTGATGTCGGAGGGCAGCAGGTCGGGTGTGAACTGGATGCGGTTGTGGCTGCCCTGGACCGTGGCGGCGATGGCCCGCGCGAGGGCGGTCTTGCCCGTTCCGAGTCCTCCAGCGGAGATGCCGCGGCCAACATGCAGGTCAGGGCCAGTCTAGATCACGGATGCCTTGCCCAGTGGCGCTTGCCTACGTTTGTCGGTGAGTTTGGTGAAGGTGTCCGCGAACCAGGCGGCGTGCTCGGGGGTTACTGTCATGACTGCTCCTTCTCGCCGCTCACTGTTGTGTGCAGTATTCGGTGACGTTACCGGCGATTTCCTGGTTGCCGATCCGCCAGGTGTCCTTGTATCGGGCCCAGCCCAGGAGCGCGTTGGCATCCACCCGGATGTCGACGTTGCCGTCCTCACCCGTGGTGCTGGGAATGTTGCAGTGCCGCATGCTGTTGGGTTTCAACGCTGGAGTCGGACCTCGTAGGGCATCGCACCTGCCCCAGCCGCAGGGGCATCCGGTGGCCTCAGTACCTCTGCGGTCGTTGGTCTCGAGGGGCCCTGCCAGCTGGTGCCACACGCCTGGTTGCTGGCCTGTTGGCCCTCTGAGTTCGTGACGGCGATCGTCGCGCGACTGGCTGTTGGCGCCGCAGACCGTCACGGGTGGTGCTGCCGCTGGCGGCCACCTGCTGGTTGTCGATGGTGACCGTGGAGCTGCGACCCCCGCTGTTGACGTCGGCACTCCAGGTGTAGGTCACCGACTGGTAGCCACCGGAAGCGGAGATGCTGGGTGCCGACGGGGGCGCGAGGCGTTCACCGAGGCCGAGGCCGACTCTCCCTCGGTGGTTCCCCTTGACGTTGCCACGGGGTGAGGGTGACCTGGACGTCACGACCGTTGGCGAAGACCCCCGTTGGTGAGCGTCTGGCGTTGGAGACGTGCCGCTGGCGCCGTTGGCGTTCCACCGGTAGCTGATCTCGTCGGCCCGGACGCGCGTTCCGGAACTGGCGTTGAAGGAGAAGGTCACCTGGTTGGGAACCCCGGTGGGTTTTCAGCGAGAAACCGGTGGGGGCGGAGGGCGGCTGGTAGGAAACGCACCGCGTTCGAGGCGGGGAAGGTCGCTCTCACTTCTTGGACTTGTTGGTGGAACGCACGGTGAAGGTTCTGTCGGACGCGTCGGTGCCCATGCTGACGCGATGGTCTGGGTGTCCTGCCCCGTGTAGACGACCTGTCCCGAGCTGTTCTCGGTCACCTCGTAGGTGAGGTTGTCGTCGCCGTTGATGTTGGCGGGTTTACCCCCAGGACAGCGACGCCCGCGGCGTCACCCCGGCGGCAGCCCTGCTCATGCTCACCGTCGGTGCTCCCTGCCCTGTCGGCGCGCCGGCGGGATCTCGGCGACGGACCAGTCGCTCCACAGGTAGTCGGCCTCGCGGGCCACGTTGTTTTTCTGCGTAGCGGTTGACGGCCTGGATGCGGAACCGATAGCGGTGCCGTTGGTCAGTCCCGTGAAGTTGGAGGTGTCGCTGGTCAAGAACGTCGTCTGCCCACCGATCCCGGGCGAGACCTGGATGTTGTGCTTCTCCACCGGTGAAACCCCCGTCGGGCACCTGGGTGGCGGGGCCAGCTGAGTGCGATCTCCCGGTCGCCGGCGGTGGCAGTGGGTGTCGACGGCTGGTTCGGGCGCACGTCGGGATGAGCCTGGGCGGGGTTCGAGGTTCGGAGGTTCCAACATCGGTGACCTGGGCGACCGTGAAGGTGTAGTCGGTCGTTGTTGGTGAGTCCGGTGATGCGGCAGTTGGTGACGGTTCCGCAGTCCTGGCTGCCCCCGTTCCACGAGATCTGGAAGTGGTCCAGGGTTCCGCCCTGCAGATACGCCCTGGGTCCAGGCCAGCTCCACGGTGCGGGAGACGTCCGATCGAGCGGTCAGGCCCGTCGGTGCCAGCAGGTGCTGACCATCAACGTGACCTGCCCCGTGACCTGTCAGGCCGCGTCCCCCGTGGCGTCGGATGCGGTGTAGTTGACCACGACGGTTCCGATGTCGGTGGGTGTCACGGACAGGTCGGTGCCGCTGACCGAGACCTGCCTTTCCTGCCGTGTGGCAGCGCCGCTGATCGTGATGGCGGCCCCGCCCTGGTCGGCGAACGGGTTCGTGATGGCAGTGGTGAGGTCGAAGATCTTCGCCTGGCCGACACGACCATCGGAGTCGGTGAGTTCCGTCGTGGTCATGAGGGGCCGCGTGGTGCCCTACCACGGTGACGGGAATCTTCATCTCCAGGGGTCGGTTTTTCCGTCGTGTACCCGGACCACGACCTCTCCCGCAGCGCAGTGGGGCCTCGAGGTGGCGGAAATCCACTCTCCTGCCCGGAGACCTCCACGTTCAGCGTTCCTGGAGCGGAGATCAGCAGAATAGGCCATCGTCCTCGTCTCCGGGGTCGGGGTCCTTGACCATGTCGCGCAGCTTGACGGGGGCGGCCTGCTCCCCTTTGGCCACCTCAGCCGGTGAGGACGCAGCTCCGGGGGAACCATGCCAGAGGCCTCCACCTCGACAGGCAGGGAGAGGAGGATTGCAGACCGTTTGGGTCATCGAGGCTCTCGCCGTCGTGCACCCCGAAGGCGAGGGTCGTCGGGCCGTAGAAGGAGGCATCGGGGGTGGACTCGAACACCGTGTCGCTGACCATGGTGATCGCCTGGTCGCTGGATGCTCCCGTCCCGGCCTTCAACGACTCCCTCGACGTGAGTTTCGGCGAGTGGCCGCGGCAGGCCAACACGTAATCGGACAGGTCGACGCGCAGGGTCTGGCGGCCTTCACCTTGGCAGGAGCCTTCTCAGGGTTGAGAGTGAGGCACGTTTGCGACGCCGGGAATGAAGATGGCAGCGCAGGCGGTGCCGCCGTCCTGTCAGTGATGGTGTGAGAGGCAGCACCTGGGGTCGTCGGAAACCGGTACCCGGACCTGTCCCGATTCGACGGGTCCCGGGGACTCGACCTCGATCCGCAGGTCGTCCTGGCTGCCGTCGGGGTCGTTGTCGTTCTTGAGCACCGGGACCTCGACCTCGGCCTTGCCCAGGACCGCGGAGACCGAAGCCGGTCGTCCACCGCCACCGGTGGTATGAGCTGGGCCTGTTCGTCGACGATCAGAGTGCCGTAGCCGGTCACGGAAGCTCCGCCGCGGTCGGTGATGTCGTAGCTGAACATGGTTGCCCGGCCTGTTGGGGCCACCACTTTCACGTCCTGTCCGACGATCTCGGGATCGGCCTCCCAGGGGCTTGGGCCTTCGCGCTGTTCGCGCGACGATGCTGATCTCGTCGCCGTCGGGATCCACGTCGTTCTTCGTGACGGGGATCTGCACGGTTCGCCCGGGACGCACCGTCACCTGGTCGGGCACCGCGATGGGAAGCTGGTTGGTGGTCGGCGGCGGCGACGCCCACCTGGATGCTCGTTTCACCGACGGCACCGAACCGGTCCCGCGCGGGTGGGTGAACGAGATCCGTGCCCGCTGGAGTCGTGCGCGGCTTTGTGAGGTCAGGTAGCCCCCTCGATCTTGACGTTGCCCAGTTTGGGGCTCTGCGAGAACCCTCCACGAGTTCCACGGGTCACCGTCGAGGTCCACCCGCTCAGGACACCGCCACTGTGGTCTCCGCACCCGCGAAGACGCGCCCGTCACCGGGTGGGGGTTTGGTTTCTGGTTCGCGCTGTCTTGTCCGCGCACCGCGATATCGATCTTGCCGCTGGTCCGGTTCCCCGCATTGTCGTGCGCGGTGTAGACCAGTGTGGTGTTGCCCGTGGCACTCCCGGCACGGAAACGCACCAGGTCACCGGAGACGAATGCTTCTCCCAGGGTGGAGTCGCCCGCACCTCCACCTCGGGGTAGACGCTCAATTCCATGCCGGTGGGTGAGTAGTCGTTCGACAGCACGCGAATCGCCGATGTCGCCGGTTCGCACCACGGCGGTGTCGTCGAGGACCACGGGGGTTGGTTGTTCAGGCGGGGCTGTTGCGTAGCAGCACCACCACCCGGGCGGTCGCCGACTCGCGACCGTTGGGAGACGGTGTAGGGAGAAGGTGCGGGGACCGCTCAACTCGTTGGATGCCGAGATGCGTAGCGTCGGTGGTCCTTCACCTCGACGGTGATGCCGAGCCCTGCGTCGACGGAGATCGACTGGACCGCCAACACCCGCCGAGCGCGGTCGGTGTCGTGTCCGAGGACGTTCACCAGCACCAGTGCGTCGGGGGCGGCAGGGCGAGGTCGTCCTGGGCGCTGGGTTTCGGATCGATGGCTGCTGGATCCTGCACGTCGACGCGGATCTTGCCGCCGGACGCGTTCGGGCCGTCGGAGACGACGTAGAGTGAGTTCGTGGGAACCGACCCGGGTCGAAGAGAACAGCGCGTTGGCCTTCTCGTAGTCCGTCTCGAGGGTTTCGTCCGCTGCCGGTTCGCCCATCTCCGAGAGGACGAGGGTTTCACCATTGGGGTCGGAGTCGTTGCTGAGGGACGCAGCAACACTCGCTCCCCCGTTGACCACGTAATGGTCGGCGTTGGCCACCGGTGGCAGGTTCGTGGATCCGGAGGAGCCTGGACGGGGAATTGTCGCGGAGGTCTCTGCGGTGCCGTCCGAGACGGTGACGGTCAGTTCCGGGTTCCGGGCCCCTCGGTGCCCAGGTCGCGCACCGAGATGAAACCGTCCTGACGGAAGGTGACGGCCATGCCCTCGCTGCCCGTGGCGTTGACCAGGTAGAGCGGGTCGCCGTCGGGGTCGGTCCAGTCGGGCGGGGTCGAGTACTCCACCGTCGCCTGTTCGGTCATGGTGACGGTGTTCTTGCGGGCCAGCTGGGGTTCCCGTTGTCGGATGTGGGGTCACCGTTACGGTGGCGGTGTTGGACAGGTCCTCTCCGTCGAAGGCCTGATAGGTGAACGTCACGGGGTTCGTGGTGTCGGGGGCAGGAGGATCTGGGCCGAGCGACCGTTCCTGGCGAGTGAGACCTGCACGTTGTCAGGGGACGTTGCCGAGTTTGACCGTCAGCACGTCGCCGTCGGGATCGATGTCGTTGAGCAGCACCAGCGGCAGTGGTGCTGATCCCGGGCCGGGCGCCCAGCTGGTCATCGGTCGCGACAGGGGGTTCCTGCTTGGCGTTGTTGTCGTTGGTTCGCTCGCGCTGGTTCTCGTCGGTTTCTTGCTCGTCGGTCTGGTTCTGGTCCTCGATCTGGGATTTCACGTTGTCCCAGTCGTTGACGATAGCCATGTTGTCGTTCGGGAGGTAGATGTTGCCCGCCGCGTCATTGATGACGATGATGTCGCGGCTGACACGGAAAAAGCGGGCTGGTGCTGGTGGCGAGGGTGTCGTTGGTGCCGTTGACGTCGTCGGATTCACCGGGACAGTCGCGCACGTGGGCCCGGAACCGGCCCAGGCCCCGCAGACGCATCCCGCCACGTCGACCGGCGCTGCCGGTTTCCCGGATGAGCACCTCGACGCGCTGCGGATCGCCGCCGCCCAATGGGATGGTGAGCAGCGCGTCGGCGGCGGCGACGGTGACGTGGCCGCGTTCCCAGACTCGGCTGCTGGGCCAGGGGACGTCGCGGTGATCCGGAAACCTCGGTGCTGGAACCAGCTGTCCGGACCCGTCCCTCGTCGACGGCCACGAGCTGGTCTCCGCGATCGTCAGTTGGGTGTTGCTCGTGATGCCGTCCGGGAGTGCGCCGACGGAGTCAGTTCGGAAAGCGTTCGTCGGAGCCGGTGACCTTCGTGATGGCTCCGGATGCGTCGACCACGAAACCGGTGCCGTCGCGTCCCGACGATGTGGGGAGAGTCGACGTCCTCCAGCAGCGGGACGGCGTTGGAGGAGAAATCGATGAACCTTTCAGGCTGGTGGCCCAGACCTTGCCCTCTCCCGTGTCCGCGATCAGCACCGTGTTCGCGCCGTGGCTGTATTCCAGGTTCCCGGTGGTGACCCGGTTTCCCATCGTCAGGGTTGCGGTGTCGATAGGCCTGGCTGCCTTGTCCGCTTTGTCCTGCAGCAGGACCTGATTGCCTTCCTGGGAGATGTCGAAATCACGTGTCGGTGCATTCAGACCACCGTCGATGATGCGCGACTGGTAATTGAGGTGCCCGGTCATTCCCAAAGCGGTATTGGTCACCCACACTCCGCCGTCGTTGAGGTCCACTTCCTCAGCCGGAACCCCCTGGTGTGCGAATGCAAACCCACCCAAGGTGAGAATAAGCAGTGCAGTGACTCCACTTTCCACCTTGCGGCGAATAGTTGATTGCACAACTACCCCCCTGAGATAAATTCAGACGAACTCGTTCAGCATAGCTGGGAGGAGAGTCCAGGCTCCATACCTGCAGCGGAATACCTGCAGCGGAGCAATTTTGTGCTCAGTCTCCGAGGCCCGTCCCCACGTCGCGGGCGGTCCGGATCCACGGATGGTCCGGTGGGACCAGCGCCAGATTGCCCGCGACCTTTTTCAGGTCGACGGGTTCCAGTGCCATCGCCCCTGCTAGCGACCATCACCCCACTGACCCGTCGGCGATGAGGTCGGCGGCGGCGGTGCCGATCCGCGACCCCAACAGTCGATCCTCCGCGCATGGCGTCCCGCCGCGCTGCACGTAGCCGAGAATGGTGACGCGGGTCTCCAGGCCCGTCGCGTCCTCAAGGCGCGGGCCAGCCGGAAGGTGTGTTCGCGGTGGTCGTCGAGGACCAGGCCAGATGAGTTTCGCGGCTGCCTTCTCCTGCAGGGTTCCGGCGGCCTTCTTCAGCGATTCGGCGGCGGCGATGGCCTGAGCGAGTAGCGACGTCGTTAGCTCCCTCGGCCACCGCGATCACGCTGAAGTTGGTGCCGCGTGCCTGGCGCGCCCGGATGGTCTCTGCGATGGCGTCGACGGAGTAGGGGATCTCGGGGATCAAAATGACGTCCGCCCCGCCCGCGATGCCCCGCGCCCAGGGCCAGCCAGCCCGCCCGTGGCCCGCGATCTCGGCCGGGATCACCCGGTGGTGGCTGTGGGCGGTGGAGTGGAGCCGGTCGATGGCGTCGGTGGCGATCTCCAGGGCGGTGGAGAACCCGAAAGGTGTTATCGGTGTGGGCGACATCGCGGTCGATGGTCTTGGGCAGGTGCATCACCGGGATGCCCGCCTCCGACAGGCGCAGCGCGTTCTTCGCGGTGCCGCCGCCATCACATCACCAGGCAGTCGAGATCAGCCTGCTCCCGACGTCCTTGATGGTGGGAATGGCGTCGACGACCTCGCCACCCATGCGCATGCGGTGCACCTTGTCGCAGCTGGTCCCGAGGGATGGTGCCGCCGATGGTGAGGATCCCCGACAGCGCTTCCGGGCCGAGCTGGAAACACCTGTTCTCGGCGGCCGCGTACCCGTCGCGGAAACCGATCAGTTCCATGCCGTGTCTGCCGATCACTGCCTTGCCCAGTCCGCGGATGGCCGCGTTCAGGGCCGGGGAGTCGCCGCCCGCGGTCAAGACACCGATGCGTTTCGCGCTGCTCGCGAGAACCCTCCTCGTTCACGCTGAGCCTACCCCGAAGCGGTGGTGTACTGCTGGGTACTGGCTTTGACCCATGCAGCAGTACTGGTGGGATATGCGACCCGTGCGGGTTCCACGGCTGAAGTGGCCGGGTTCATCGCTGACGAACTGCGCGCCCGGGGAATCGACGTCGTGGTGGCGGATCTGCGCGACGACCCCGATCCGGCAGGCTTCGACGGGTTCGTGCTGGGCAGCGCCACCCAGGGCGTTGACGTGGCTGCCGGAGTCGCTGACATGGCTGCGCAAACACGGGGAGGATGTGGGGCGGGCGGCGCTGTTCAATGTCTCCATCACTGCCGTCGACCCCGCCAAGCAGGACGTCGCGCTCGGCCATAACAAGGCCGCGGTGGAGTTGGTTGAGGCCACCTCACGGGCGGCCTTCGCGGGTCGTTACGCCCCGAGGAAGGTCGGGTTGTTCAGAAGCTGCTGTTCTGGATCCTCGCGAAGAAACCCGCCGACCACGTCGATCCACCGACGATCCGTGCCTGGGCCCGGGAGCTCGACTTCATGAGGACGAGCGAAGCGTCGTGAGGAAACAGGACGCCGATGCCTGGCGTTCCTCGTGTTCGGCTTTGGCCTTCTCGTATGTGGCGGCAGTGGTTTTGGTGGCGTCCTCGACGCGCCTGGTCAAGGAGTCCTTGCTGGCCTCCAGTGCGTTGCGCTCGCTCCACGGCGGTCTCGTTCAGCTTGTAGCCGAGTACCGCTGCGACGATTCCTGCGAGGCCGAGCAGCGGGAACCAGTTCGAGCGTGTCGCCAGGAGCAGCACGAAGGAGGCCGCCAAAGGCGGCCCCGCCACATGATTTCCCTGCCGCGAAGGATGAGGCCCGCGGGCTGCTGGGAGTCGTGGCAGCGCATCAGGGCCCCGCATCGCGGTCTGGTCGTGGACGCCGTGGGGGCCGACGGTGAGGGCTGTCGTAACCGGACACCTTCCTCTCCGGGATCGCGGCTCCGGTTCCGTCTGCCATTCCCGCGCGACCGGCACGAGGTCTCGGCGATCAGCAACCACAGGCTGCGGCGGTCCTGTCTGCTGGCGTGGTCGTCGAGGGCGGTCTGCCGCAGGACATCGACGACACGTGGCGTTTCTCCGGTACCTCGTCAGGGAAGCTTGCTGGCCCCGAGGGGAGTTGAACTGTTCCTCCAGGAGTTCCGCGCGGGCCCGCAGCGCGTGTTCGCCTCTCGCTGCCGCCGCGGATGTGGACCGCATCACCCGGACGAGCATGGCGGGTGGATTCCCAGGCATTCTCCTCCGGGGTGGTCTCCTCCACGACCACGGCGGTTTCCTCGAGTTCAGTTCCGGTAGGTTCGGTGCGTCCCAGATGCGTCCGGAACCCCGGATCACGAAGTCGGGGCGGCCCGTCGGTGGCGGTCCAGCCGGTCTCCTGCTCGGGGGTGCCTCGCGGGGCGAGTTCCTCTAGCTGTGACGTCACCCAGTTCAGCGCCTTGGCGTCGCTGGTGCCGGCAGGATCTCGCCCACTCCAGCCAGTCGCCGGCGCTGGCGATCAGCGGGCGGAAGGTTGCGGTGAGCGTCGTCAGGGCCGCCGGACCGAAGGCCCCGCGCAACGTGGCAACCCACAGCAGCAGCTGCCACTCGGCCCAGGTGCCCTGGTCGTCGGGGGTCAGGAGCTTCGGCAGCTCCGCGGCCACGGCCTCACCCGCGCCGAACGCGGCCCCGCGCGGTCGCGAGGAAGACCGGTGCCGCGTGGGGGTCGCGTTGCCGGGCGATCGCGGCCTGCTCCGGGTCGACGGAACCGTCGGGACGCAGGGCGGACATCGCGAGGGGGCAGCCAGTAGCCGTCAACGTCCGGTCGCATCGGGGAACACCGCCGTCGAGCAGCACCTGAAGGTCCTGGAAGGCGCAACGTCGCGCCTCGGCGTGCTGTGGGAAGGCTGCCAGCTGTTTGCGGATCCCGTCAGAGTTCCACGAAGGCGACGAAGGCGTTAGTGAGCGCGTTGAGCCGGGCCTCCAACGAGCCCTGCATGTTGCGCAGCTCGGAACGCAGTTTCGAGGTGTCGCGCTACTGGCGTGCCCTGCTGGCGGCCAGGGCCCCTGCCTGGGCTTCCAGCTCCTCGCGCAACAATTTGTCGCGCCCGTACTCGCTGGGCCCAGAACCACTCGCTGTTGTTCACCATCCCACCATGATGCCTGCGGGTGGGGGCAGCCTTCCGTCACCTGGGAACCTTATTCACCGTGACGGCGGGCCAGCCATAAAGTGTGGGTCCTGATGGATAGCCCCTCGTGCGACCAAGAATTTTCTCCGTCGTCGGATGCTTTCCTTCACAGAAGGCGCAGCAGGTCAGATGGTTATCGCCCCCCGGATTCTGACCAGCCGCCGCGTGTCGGTGGTTTTCTTGTGGGAAGCGTCTCTTCGCGCGGCGATTCCCACTTTCGATTCCGTCTTCGCGGTGGGGCAGGAATGTGACGTCAACGTGGAGCCGGAACCTGAGGAGTGGGAATTTCCTGCGGTTATCGGGCGTGAGCCCGTATTCCCAGCGTCCGCGGGCCCCGGGCCCCTGATGTGACCTCCACCGCTGCCTCTCCCGGTGTTATCCTGCCTGCGGAAAAGAAGCTGACAACGAGGTTCTCACCATGTCCCAGTCACCCGCAACCAGTTCCATCAAGGAATTGACGATTCGCGGCATAATTATCAGCGGCATCATCACCGTCGTCTTCACGGCGGCGAACGTCTATCTGGGGCTCAAGGTGGGGATCACCTTCGCCACCTCCATCCCGTACGCGGTCATCTCCATGGCAATCCTGCGGCGTTTCGCCGATCACACGGTCCAGGAGAACAACATCGTTCAGACGATCGCCTCGGCAGCCGGCACCCTGTCGTCGATCATCTTCGTCCTGCCGGGACTCATCATCATCGGCTGGTGGTCGGGTTTTCCCTACTGGACGACGGTTTTCATCATCATTCTTGGCGGCATCCTCGGGGTCACCTATTCCATTCCGCTGCGGCGGGCCCTGGTCACCCATTCCGACCTGCCGTATCCCGAGGGAGTGGCGGGGGCCGAGGTGCTTCGCGTCGGCGACACCACCGAGGGGGCCGAGGAGTCCCAGCAGGGATTCAGGATGATTCTGCGGGGCTCGCTGGCCTCCGGGACTGTCCCTCCCTGTCGTCTCTCAAGGCCATCGGGGTGGAGATCTCCAGCGTCTTCAAAGTCGGCGCGGGCGCCACCATGTTCAGCACGTCGCTGTCCATGGCCTCATCGGCGTGGGGCATCTGGTCGGCATCGCCGTCGGTGTTGCCATGATCCTGGGGCTGGTCATCTCCCTACGGCGTCATGCTGCCCATCCGCACCTGGGGGCAGGTGGAGGGTGTCGATGAGCTGCAGGGCGTGGTCAGCAAGATCTTCTCCACGGACGTGCGGTTTATCGGTGCCGGTGCCATCGCGATCGCCGCGATCTGGACCTTTGTGAAGATCCTCGGTCCCATCGTCAAGGGTATTGGTGAATCTCTCGCCAAGGGACGCGGGAGGGTCGCCGGCAGCGACGTCCCCCTCACGGAGCGCGACCTGTCCATGAAGATGGTCGTGGGCATCACTCTGGGATCCATGCTTCCCATCGGTGTGCTGATGTGGCTTTTCCTCAAGGACACCGGGGTGGCGAACCACGCGTGGGGGCTGGTCCTGGTCTCGATCCCTGTTTATTCTGATCACGGGCCTGGCGGTGGCCTCGGTGTGCGGCTACATGGCCGGGCTCATCGGATCCTCCAACTCGCCGATCTCAGGGTGTTGGCATTCTCGCGGCGCTCGCTGCTGCCGTGCTCATCAAGGCTGTCGCCAGCTCGGCATCCGGTGATGAGACCGGCGCCCTGGTGGCCTACACCCTGTTCACGAGCGCGGTGGTTTTCAGCATCGCGTCGATCTCAACGACAACCTGCAGGACCTCAAGACCGGGCAGCTGGTGGATTCCACTCCGTGGAAACAGACAGGTCGCGTTGATCATCGGTGTGGTCTTCGGGCGATCGTCATCCCGCCGGTATTGAGTCTCATGCAGACCGCCTTCGGTTTCGCTGGGGCTCCTGGCGCCGGTGAGAACGCCTTGGCTGCTCCCCAGGCCTCCCTGATCTCCTCCCTGGTCTCCGGGGTGTTCGGTGGCTCCATCAACTGGGGACTGCTGGGTCTCGGCGCCGGCATCGGAGTCGTTGCCATCGCCATTGACGAGATCCTGAAACGCACGACACCGAAGCTCTCCCCTGCCGCCGCTGGCCGTGGGCATGGGATGTACCTTCCCGCCGCCGTCACCATCGCGATCCCCGTCGGCGCGGTCCTGTGCGCTCTACAACCGCTGGGCGCAGCGTTCCACCAATCCGGAGAAGGCGACGCGCCTGGGGACGCTCATGGCCACGAGCCTCATCGTGGGCGAGAGCCTTTACGGCGTGATCTTCGCCGGCATCGTCGGTTTCAGCGGCAGGAGGATCCGTTGGCGATTGTGCCCAAGGGGTTTGGTGGCGTCACCACGGTGGTGGGGGTTGTGCTGTTTGTGGTGGTTATTCGGGCGTTGTACCGGATGGCGGGTCGTGAGGGACGCGTTCCTGAGGGTTGCGTCTTATGTCGTTGTGGCGTGTTTCGTCACTTCGGCTTCGAAGGCGGTGAGCCAGTCGTAGGTGTGGCGTGTCGATGACAGGCCGTAGTGGAGGGCGGCTTTGGTTGAAGCGGCCCACGTCGCGGTAGGTGTCGGGTACTTTTGGCCGGAGATTTGTTGTTCACGGATTCCAGTCGTTCGAGTTCCGCGGTGATGCATTCCCGGAGCCTCGCGATGATCGGTGGGCGGTCGGCTGGAGGGATGAGTCCCAGGAAATAGATTCGGGCGACCCCTGTGGCGTCGAAGTTTCCTTGGACTTCGGCATGCATCCATGTCGTGAATTTCTGTCTGCCCAGGGGTGTGAGTCCGTATTCCCGGCGTCCGCGGGCTCCGGGTTCCTGATGGGTGACCTCCACCGCTCCCTCCGCCAGGAGTTTGTCGAGGGAACGTTTGATGCTTCCGGCGCTGGAGCCGTAGAAGAGCGACGCCCCGGCCTCGAAGGCCTTCATGAGGTCGTACAGGCTCATGCGGGCGATGTGCAGCAGCCGAGGGATCACGTAGCTCACGGGTGTCACGGTAGTGCACTTGCCCCACGAGAATGTATCTGTTAGATATATATCTATGAGATATAGATGCGGGTGTGTAGGGACTCAGGAGGTCAGGACATGGCACTGATTGAGGTCGATCACGTCTCCAAGACGTACGGGACCCGGGACGGTGGGGTGGTGGCGAACGACGACGTCACCCTGCACGTCGAGGAAGGGTCGGTGTTCGGGCTGTTCGGGCAGCAGCGGGGCCGCAAGACGACGCTGGTGAACCAGCTGCTGGGACTGCTCCGCCCGGATGCGGGCTCGATCGTGGTGGCCGGTGAGGACATCGTCCGGAATCGGAAGCGGGGACGCTATCTGTGCTCGGTGCAACCGCAGGCGTCCGTTCCTCTGGGGAGCTGACCCCGCGCGCCATCACGAGCCTGATGGCCAGGATGCGCGGAGCCGGCGATGAGGAGATCACGCGCAGGGTCGGTGAACTGTTCGAACAGCTGGACATTGCCGAGTGGGCGGATCAGCCCGGCAATACGTTGTCCGTGTGCTGCGGTTGACCTGTTTCTGCATGGCGGCGATCCGACCGGGACGTGGTGGTGCTCGATGGGCCCACGAACGACGTCGATCCGGTGCGGCGCAGGTACCTGTGGGGTTCGATCCGCGAGCTGACCGGGGACGGCACGGCGGTGTTGCTGGTGACCCCACAACATCGGCGCAGGCCGAGGGGGCCGTGGATGAGATGGCGATCCTGGATCACGGCAGGGTGTTGGCCGGGGAATGCGTCGCGTATCAAGGCCTCAACGGTCGGGGACGACATGAAGCTGCAGGCATTCACCACGGCCTCGCGCGAGACCTTCGGGCAGCCGGACTGGGCCGGGAACATCGAGGTCAGGAACGGCGAGGTGGTCGTCTCATTCCCGAGGGATCGGGCGGTTGATGCCCTGACGTGGGCCGCGGGCTGCAGGGGCCGCCGGTTGGTGAGCGACTACTCGCTGCGCGGAGATGTCCCTGGAGGACACCTACGTTCAGCTGGTGGGGAGCAAGGAGGCGGGCACCGATGCGCACTGAAACGGAACTGGGGCATGTGTTCAGGCTTCAGGCCCAGAAACTGGGCGGCCACCTGGTGGCCTACGGCATATTCTTCACGGTCATAGCGCTCGGCGTGATCATCGGGTTCTCGTTCCTGCTGCCCTCCTCGTCTGCGGAAACGAGATGCTGTACCTGGCCACGGGGGCGCCGACGATCGTTCTGATCGATGACCGCGTCGTCGTCGTTCCCATGCAGAACGCGACCGCACGGGTGGCCGGGTACATCGACTTCATCAAGTCGCTGCCCGTGAGTCGCAAGAACTTCCTGTTCGCCGACTGCACGGTCTGGCTGCTCGTGACGGTGCCGGCGATCGTCATCGCCGTCGTGACCACGCATTTCGTAGTTTCCAGCCCGGGTTCTCGGTTTCGTGGACGATCATCCCCGCCTACGCGTGCTGGTGGTGACGGCCTGTTTCGGCATCGGCTACGGCTACTCGTATGCGATGCCGGCTGAGCTCGCGATGGGGCTGTCGCAGATTATTGCGTTCGTTACCCTCATGTTCACACCGATCGGTTTCCCTGATGGACCGTCTGCCCGAGTGGCTGCAGTTCGTGCACCTGCTGTTGCCGCTCCATCACATGGCCCAGGGTGATGGGGGCCTCCTGGCACATCGAGACCTTTCAGGCCGGAATCATCAGCTACGTGGTGCTCGCCGTCTGGTCGGTGCTCGGTTTCCTCGCAGGCCATCCGGATCCTCGAGCGGACCTGACCGGCTGACCACCCTCCCCGTGCTGATGCGGGAGGTGACTCGGGTGATGAGGCCATGTTTCCGACCTACACTCCCGATCCCGACCGCTACGACGGTCGTAGCTCTACCGTCGCTGTGGACGTTCTGGCCGCTTCTTCCGACGATGTCGTTGGGGTTGTGGCAAAATTTCGGCGACGACAAACCCTCGAGTGCAGCGGGCGATCATTCGTCGCGCCTTCGACGCCGGCATCACCCATTTCGATCTCGCCAACAATTATGGTCCGCCCTACGGGCAGGCGGAGATCAATTTCGGCACCATTTTCCGGCAGGATCTCGCGCCGTTTCGCGACGAGTTGATCATCTCCACCAGGCGGGCTATGACATGTGGCCGGGTCCCTGCTGGGCAGGGGCGGTGGGTCGCGCAAGTACTGCTGGCCTCCCTCGATCAGTCGCTGGAGCGCATGGGCCTGGATTATGTCGACATTTTCTACTCGCATCGTTTCGACCCCGATACCCCCATCGAGGAGACCATGACGGCCCTCGACCGGGCAGTGCGTTCCGGTCGGGCTCTGTATGTCGGGATTTCGTCGTACTCGGCCACCAGGACCCAGGAGGCGGCCCGCATCGCCCGTGAACTCGGCACCCGCTGTTGATCCACCAGCCCAGCTACAACATGCTCAACCGCTGGATCGAATCCGACCTGATCGATGCCTGTGAGAACCAGGGCATGGGCATCATCGCCTTCACTGCCCTGGCGCAGGGGCTGCTCACCGACCGCCATCTCAGTGGCGTTCCGGAGGACTCCCGTGCGGCGCGTGGCGGGTCGCTGACCCGCGAACAGCTCAGCGACGACGTCCTCACCCACGTTCGCGCCCTCCACGAGATTGCCCGTGAGCGTGGGCAGTCGTTGGCGCAGATGGCGCTCGCCTGGGTGCTGCGCGACCCGCGGGTCACGTCGACGCTGATCGGTGTGTCGTCGCTGCGACAGCTGGAATCCAACCTGGGGGCCTTGGAGAACATGGTCTTCACCGACGACGAGCTGGCCGCCATCGATGAGCACGCCGTCGAGTCGGGGATCAATCTCTGGGCCAGTCAAACCGAGGACTGAGAGGCGCCCAGAGCGTCCAACGGCTTCGTGTCGGGTGGGTGGGCGTTAACCGTGTGTTATGCCGGAGGGTTTCCGGGTGTCGTCCGTTTGGTGGACATGGTGGCGTGTTGTGGGGTGTTGTTGCTTGTCGGGGGCGTGTGGGGTGGGTCGGTGCCGGATGGGTTGTATTTGATGTTTAAAGGGTGGTTGTGGGGTGGGTGAGGGTATGGGGACCTCACATTTTTTGTGTGTGAGGAATTGTTTTTCGGGGAAGGGTGTTTCGCGTGAAGTTCGCGATGGAGAGTGACACGTTGGTGGTGTTGGGGCAGCGGTCTCAGACGGAGTCTGAGGATTTGAAAAGGTCATGAGGCGGTTGTTTGAGGCTGCTGAGCCGTTGTCAGGGTCAGGTGAATGGTCCGGCGAGGGCTGCTTTTTGACAAGTTCAAGGTGAGTGTGGATGAGATTTCTGCGTCGTTGAATTCTGCGTTGGCTGGGATTGTGGGTTCGATTTCGGGTCAGAATCAGGCGTTTGTGACGGCTGAGGATGGTGCGTCATGCGTGCATGCGTCGGCGGAGGTGCTGCTGATTTCAGTGCTGAGGGGTTTTTGTCGCGTATCGGTCCGCAGTATTTTTCTGCTGGGGTTGTTGCTTGTGGGGGTGTTTGTTGTTTTTGGTTTGTTGTGTTGGGAGTGTGTGATGTCTGGTAATCAGATGGATCGTAATGATTACAGTGTGGGTGCGTCTCAGGCTGTGCAGGGGGAATTTTGAGGCGGTGGCTTCGGGTTGGAGGCTGCGTTGGATCGTCAGGGATGCTGATGTGAAGCAGGCGATGAGTGCGTATCAGGCTGATGGGGTCTCGGATGAGTATGCGCATCTGGAGCAGCGGTGGAACATGGCGGGTCGTCAGGTACGTGAGGTGATTGGAGCGATCCGTCAATCGTTGGCAGAGAACGATGACGTGGCCGCCAGGGCCCTATCGACCGCACGCCCGTACCGTCCCCGAGTAAGGGATCTGCAGACCGGCATGTGAGAGTGGCGAACTCACGTGTCGCCTGCAACCGTGGGCAGGGCGACATGGCCGGCGAGTTCCAACGTCAGATGTCGGTGTCGGCGTCGAGCGGCGACTTCTCCTATTTCGAAACCCACGGCTACAAAGATGACCAGTAAATTCCAAAGCAAGAAGAAAGTGGTGCGTCATGGGTGAGCAGCCACAGTCGGGTGATGGGTTAGTGAACCCGGGAGGCATTTCCGTGTAAGAGTAAGGATATTAATGCGGAGAATGTGAGGGCCGCGTCCGGGAAGTTGAAGTCCATGGGGCAGGTGGTTGATTCTCGGATGGATGCGATTGTTGGGTTGTGGAATGGTTTACCGGCTGTGTATGTGGCTCCGGAAGCGGAGCAGGCGTATGGGTTGATGGCTCCGGCAGCGACGGCATCGGAGACGATCAAAACGAAGTTTGAGAAGGCCTCCAGCGCGTTGGATGATTTCGCGGGTGCGATAGAACCGGTTAAGAGCGAGCTTGAAACATTGGAGCAGGAGGCTGCTTCGTTTCGTAGCGCCACGTTGTCGGAGTATGGGGACAAGTGGCGGGATCACCAGGAGGTAGTGGACCGCAACAACGCATTGTTGGGGCGTTACGCGAAGGTGGTAGAGACTCTCACCACAGCGGCTGCGGCGTGCGAATACGATTAATGGGTTGCTGGATGGGGTAGAGCTGCCTGCGGTGGAGGGGATCTCGGCGGATGCGCTCATGCAGTCTGGGGAGATGATGCCCTGGGGCGCACCGGTGGAGAAGAACCGAAACTGCGGCGAATCCGTTGTACACGGGGCGGGAAACTTTCTCCAGGGCACCTGGGATGGCGCCAAGGCCATGGTTGGGATCGGTGCGGGACGGGTCGTGGTCGTGGGGAAATTTCGCGAACACGTGGCTCGGAACGGCTGATTTCATCGGGTCGACGATTCTGTTGCCTCCCCGACGTTGAGTGAAACGATCGAATTCTTCGGTAACGACGATGTGGATTCCTGGGTGGATGCCCGGCATGAGGTCGCCACGACCGCATGGACCGGCATGATCGGGTTCGATTACGCAGCTCACAAGGCCGGTAAGGACGGCTGGCACAAATGGGCGGAGGACCCGGTCGCCGCGGCCACCGAGTCGGCGTTGAACATCGGGTCCAACTTCATTCCCGGTGCTGGGGCTGGTGGAGCAGCGCTGAAAACCGCCGCCGCGGTACGGTAAGGCTGGCGGCATGGCGGTGAAGGCGGTCAACCTTTCCACGAAGATAGCTGATTTTCGCAGTGCCCGCAGGTGGCTGGCTGGTCAAGGGGCGCGGTCAAGGTCGTTGAATTCAGCGCGGATGCGCTCAAGAAGGTCGATCTTCCATTCGGGTCGGGTAAGAGCTCATTGTCTCTGAGCGACGCTCCGGTGTCGGCCAAATCCGGTCCTCTTTCTCACCCCACCCCTGATGCTCCGTCGTCCGGGCTGCGTGCCGGCGGCGGGGCTCGCCGTCAGGGGAGGCCGCCGGCAGGCTCCGATTTTCGAGGCCCCGGCCAACCCGGGTGGGCCGAAACTCACGTCGAACCCGATGGATTCTCCCGGCAAAGTCCCGTCGCGTCCCGGTATGGATGCTCCCGAGGTGCGTGAGCCGGCCTTGGCCGGAACGGGTGGAGGTCGCTCCATGGAGGTGGGCGGGTCGCCGTCCCATGGTCATTCACCGGAGCCAGGGTCACACATCGGCTGGTGGTCGCGGCGAAGCGCCGAGCGCGCATCATGGTGCTGGCGGGCAGGTCATGGTGGTGGTTTCTCGCATGGCGGGGGATCGGCGAGTGCTCATCTTGGAAACAATGGCGGTGCCACTCCGCATACCGGCGGTGGCGGGGCCGGGCATGGGGGTGGAAACCTCGCATGGCGGGTCGTCGGGGCATCATGGTGGCGCGCGAGCCACCACGGTGGTGCGCCCGGTCATGCGCCGGAGCCGGAGGTTCCATCGCGACCGAGGCGTTCTCCGGATGAGAACAACGTGCCGGATGATCATGCTCCCAGGACGCGCAACCGTGGAGGGGAGCCGGGAGTGATGTTCCTGATGCTCCTCGGAAGAAGCCGGATGCTGATCTCGCGGATTCGCTCTGACCAGCGTCCCGGTGACAGGACGCGTCCAGAGGGTCGTGGGGACGATGTCGAGCGGCCCCGTACTGACACCAGCGATCCTGCCAAACCCAGAACCGACACCACACCCGACAACCATCCGAGTCGGGACAAGCATTCCGGTCCGGATGAGCATTCGGGTCCGGGATAGGCGTCCTGATGTGGATGAGCATTCGGGTCCGGATAGGCGTCCTGATGTGGATGAGCATTCGGGTCGGGATAGGCATCCCGACGTGGATGAAAAATCCAGGCCGGGGTGAGCATCCCGGTGATGGACGTGGTGACGGGGTTGATGGTGTGGATGATCATCGTCATCCGGATGAGGGTTCTGGTTCTGGCGGTGATGGGTCGGATCATGGGGGGTCGGGTTCAGGGAAACGATCCGATAGATGATCTTCCTCGCTACGATGAGAAGGGAATCCTCTCACGATGACCACGGCGATCCGGTGGAGGTTGATCGTGGTGATGGTCGGAAACATTACGCTTCTGATCCGGAAGGCACCTTCAGGAGCCAGGACAATAGGCTGCAGCATTCCGACAATGGGCAGTTCGCGGGAGGATCCGTATGCTCACAGACCGAAGGGCATCAAATATTATGCTCGGAAGATCCTGTTGGGTGATCATGACTGGAATAATCCCGCGCTGGCTGAACGCACTAAGGCTGATACGCGTATCTGCGATGAGGCCCGCACCAAAGCGCGCACGGATCGTCGTGCGGCCACTCAGGCGATCAATGACATTGAAACCCTGAAAACACAAGACGGCAAGAAACTACAACTCGACACCACAGACAAGTCCTACAGAACGCTCGCAAAAGAGGTCAAAAGAATCAGCCACAAATTGGATCCCGAATCACAAGTCAAAGTGGAGCAGATCAAGAACAGCCTCTGAGGCTGCCGCGAACTCTGCGTCTGATTTGCGGAAGGTGTCGGAGTGGGCGGGGGATCGTGCGGGGCATCACGTCACTCTCGACCACTCCCCGGATGTGGATGGTGCAGGGCGCAAACACTTGCTGGGTGAACCCGCCGATACCCCGGATGGGGCGAAGCCCACCGGTGCGGGGAAAGGTGACCGGTTCAGCACCGAGGGTGATTCGCGGCTGGTGTTCGGGGAGAACAAGGGCGGCGACAGCGGGTCTGGGCAGCAGGGAGACTGCTGCGGGTCCCAGGGCGCAGCAGGGGGACCGCGGAGTGCGTGATGGACCTGTTGAGCGGAAGAACTCAGGACCCGAGACTCCTCGAGGCCCTGACCTCTTTGGAGCACTCGCCAGAGCACGCCGGTTTCTACCAGAAGCTGAAAACCGAGGGTGTTGAGGTTGTCTATGAAATGGTTAATGCCCGAACCGATGGCACCGTCAAGGGTGGGACAGTTTGATCTCGGTGGTAAAGTCATCCTCAAACTCAAGGACGGACAACTCGTCACCGAATTCATCAAGAAAGAAACACCATGATCATATTCCCCCGCAAGAATTCATCACCTGACCGACACGCTCACGCAGTTTCCGTGGCCCATCCAACTCAACGACTTTCCCCCCTATGCCCAACAATTGGGCTGGAAACCTACTTCGCGACCGACGTGGTTCAACGTGCTCCCTGGAAATGATAATAAGTTTGCTATGCTCGGCAGTAACAAGGAGGGGAATGTTTACAACCTTTATTGGCACATGGCGACAAATGACACTGATGATGTCGAGGGTGCTGCTGAGTTGAATGATCATCTTGTGTCCTGTGTGGCTGCTGGGAGGAAGGCGTGGGGAGCCGTTTCTGCTGGAAGCTGGGGATGATCCCACTGCTACATGGAGGTTCCCTGGGGACATGTTTGCGCAGGTGACGGGGGGATTCACAGCTGTTCTATTTCAGTTCTTCACGCCGGAGGGGCAGTGGTATTTTCTTTAGAAGAAGTAAGGGTGGCAGACCTCGAAGGGAATTGCTAGTAGGTCTTGTGGGGGAGGCTGTTTTGTGTTTTGGTGTGGTCCTATGTGTAAAGGAGTTTTGTGTATATGTCGTGGGATGATTTTGAGAAGAGGTTGTTTTCGACTGTTATGGCGTTTCCGTCGCACACGATTTTGATTGTTGGTGTGCCGGATCAGGCCGGGAAGGCGGGGACGCCGTTTGTGCAGTTTGGTGGGATCTATGCGTTTGGTCATAACACCACGATGACTGCTGAGTTGTCCTTGTTGAATGTCGGGAATCAGCGGGTCACCTTCACCGATGCGCAGCAGGCGGAGTTCCGGGAGTTGGGGTTTGCTCCTGATGAGGATGGTTTCACGTGGAAGCAGGAGCTTCCCTGGCCCACACCCAGCGCTACCATCAGGAATGTCGTTCGGGCGTGTGTTATTCGGCTTCGGGACATCGGTGATGTTGATTCTCCGGAGCGGCTCGTCTACAAGGCGTGGAGTTATCCCGACTACCGCGACGAAAATCCCCGAGGAGGAGCGTAGTGTCGGGACTGATGAACTCGACCTTCCGTCCCTTGGTCTCCAGCGGGAGCGTGCCTGACAGCCAGCGCGTAGGGGATCTATCCGCAAACCACCCACATCCAGGGTGGTTGCGGATAGGTCCCTTTCTGTTATCACACCGCACCCAGGGAATGCGAATATCCACCACACTCGAACCCAAGGACGGACAACTCGTCACCGATTTCGTCAAGAAAGAAACACCATGAGGCTTATTCATAGGGGTGTTTTGGCTTTCCCCAACTAACGCTTTTATCCGAGGGGGATGTGAGGGCGGCTTGCCCGATCTGAGACAATTCAAGGTGTAGAAACAAGAACCTCAGATGAAAGACAAGCCGCTGCCGTGAATACTACCACGATCCTTGAGCGTGATCAGATCCTTGACCTGTGTGAAATGATCCACACATCCCGTTCCGGAAACCTTCCCGTAGCAGGATCCCGTGTCCTAGGATTGTTCCGCTGTATCCAAGTCACTTTGTTGACGCTCAGACACAATCTCCCAAGAGTTACTGGCCGACATCCACACGGTTTCCCAATCCACCATCTCGAGGGTGATTACGGTTTACACCCTTGATCGCCGAGGCCCTCCAAGCCTGGGTGCCCGGCACGGGGGACCTCGACCCAGACCGCCAGTACATCATCGACGGTACTCTGGCGCCCTGCTGGTCATGGTCGAAGCGTCCCGAACTGTACTCAGGCAAGCACCACACAACGGGAGTGAACCTGCAAGTGGCCTGCACCCTGACCGGACAGCTCGCCTGGATCTCAAAACCATCAGCAGGCAGTGTGCATGACGCAAAGGCCATCAAGGAATCCGGATTCCTCACAACCCTCAATGCTCACAATCATATCGGGGGACAAGGGCTACATCGGATTGGGGATGATCACCCCCGTGAAGAAACCCGCCTATGGTGAACTCACCGACACCGATAAAAGAAACAACACGGCCATCAACCGTGTCCGTTACCTCATTGAGCGTGTCATCGCGAACCTCAAGACCTGGCGTGTCCTGCACACTGATTACCGTCGCCCTTACAACACCTTCGAAACCACAATACAAGCCGTCACGGGGCTCATCTTCGCCTACACCCTATGAATAAGCCTCCATGATCATATTCCCCCGCAAGATTTCATCACCTGGACCAACACGCTCGTGCAGTTCCCATGGCCCATCCAGCTCAACGACTTCCCCGCCTATGCCGAACAATTGGGCTGGAAACCTACTTCGACCGACGTGGTTCAACGTGGTCCCTGACAAAAATGATGAGATCACGATCCTCAGCAGTAGTGAGGCAGGGGATGTGTATAAACTTTTTTTGCACATGGCGGTGAACGACCTGAAGAATGATGAGGGTGCCGCCGAGTTGAATGATCATCTCGTATCCTGTGTGGCTGCTGGGAGGAAGGAGTGGGGGGAGCCTTTCCTGCTGGAGGCTGGGGATGATCCCACTGCTACCTGGAGGTTCCTGGTGACATGTTCGCTCAGGTAACAGGGGGATCCACGGCTGTTCTGTTTCGGTTCTTCACGCCGGAGGGGCGGTGGTATTTTCTCTAGAAGGTTCGGGTTTCACAAGGGCGTGAAGGTGGATGGTCCGATTATTCTCAAGCTCAGGGCTGGACTGCTCGTCGCTGGTTTCATCAAAAGGAGACATCATGATCATACTCCCCCGCAAGAATTCATCACGTGGACTAACACACTCATACAGTTCCCATGGCCTATCCAAGTTGATGATTTCGCCCCCTATGCCGAGAAGCTGGGCTGGAAACCCACCCCGCGACCAACTTGGTTTAACGTATGTGCTGATAACGATAAGCATGTGATTCTTGGTGATGACGAAGCTGGGGATGTGTACGAACTGTTTTTCGCGCATGGTATCGAGATGAGGCTGAGGATGATGAGGGTGCTGCTGAGTTGAATGATCATTTTGTGTCTTGTGTGGCTGCTGGGAGGAAGGCGTGGGGGAGCCTTTCCTGCTGGAGGCTGGGGATGGTCCTGGTGTGACGTGGAGGTTTCCTGGGGACATGTTCGCCCAGGGTGACAAGAGGGAGCAGGGCTGTTCTGTTTAATTTCTTCACGCCCCAAGGGAAATACCAGTTCGTCTAGAAGACTCGAGTTTCACAAGGGCGTGAAGGTGAATGGTCCGATTATTCTCGAGCTCAGGGCTGGGCTGCTCGTCGCTGGTTTCATCAAAAAGGAGACATCATGATCATATTCTGCCCCGCAAGAATTCGTCATGTGGACCAACGCACTCGCACAGTTTCCGTGGCCCATCCGACTCAACGACTTCCTTCCCTATGCTGAACAATTGGGCTGGAAGCCCACTTCGTTACCAAATGAATTTACTGTATTCCCTGACAATGATTATGAGTTCACGACTCTCAGTAGCAGTGAGACAGGGGATGTGTATAAACTTTTTGTACATGGCGGTGAATGACCTGGAAGAATGATGAGGGTGTTGTTGAGTTGAATGATCATTTTGTGTCCTGTGTGGCTGCTGGGAGGGAGGCCTGGGGGAGCCGTTTCTGCTGGAAGCTGGGGATGGTCCTGGTGTGACGTGGAGGTTCCCCGGGGACATGTTCGCTCAGGTGGCAAGAGGGCGCAGGACTGTCATGTTTCGGTTCTTCACGCCACAGGGCAGTGGTATTTTCTCTAGAAGACTCGAGTCTCGTAGGGGTATGAGGGTGGATGGCTTGGGAATTCTCAATGCTTAAAGACGAATAACGCGTCGTCGAGTTCATCAAGAAAGAAACGTCATGATCATATTCTCTCCGCAAAATTTCATCACCTGGACCAATATGCTCGTGCGGTTTCGTGGCCTATCCAGGTCAACAACTTCCTCCCTACGCCGAGAGGCTGGGTTGGAAGCCCACCTCGCTGCCGGATGAGTTCAGTGTATGTCCTGATAATGATGATGAGATCACGATTCTCAGTAGTGACAGGGATGGGAATGTGCGTAATCTGTTTTTGCCCATGGCGTCGGATGAGACCGAAGATGATGAGGGTGCTGCTGAGTTGAATGATCATCTTGTGTCCTGTGTTGCTGCTGGGAGGAAGGAGTGGGGGAGCCGTTCCTGCTGGAAGCTGGGGATGGTCCTGGTGCGACGTGGAGGTTCCCCGGAGACATGTTCGCCCAGGTGACAAGCGGGCGCTGGAGTGTCTTGTTTAACTTTTTCTCACCCGGAGGGGCGGAGGCAGTTCCTCTAGAAGACTCGAGTTTCACAAGGGCGTGAAGGTGGATGGTTTGATTATTCTCAAGCTCAGGGCTGGAGTGCTCGTCGCTGGTTTCATCAAAAGGAGACATCATGATCATACTCGCCCCGCAAGAATTCATCACCTGGACTAACACACTCATACAGTTCCCATGGCCTATCCAAGTTGACGACTTCTCTCTACGCCGAAAAGCTGGGCTGGGCGCCCACCTCGCTGCCAGATGAATTCAGCGTATGTGCCGGTAATAATGGCGGACATGTGATTCTTGGCGATGACAGGTCAGGGAATGTGCGCGACCTTTTTCTCTCCATGGCGAGAAGCGAGGCGGAGGATGCCGAGGGTGCTGCTGAGTTGAATGATCATTTTGTGTCGTGTGTTGCTGCTGGGAGGGAGGCGTGGGGGAGCCTTTCCTGCTGGAGGCTGGGGATGGTCCTGGTGTGACGTGGAGGTTCCCTGGGGACATGTTCGCTCAGGTGACAAGAGGGAGCAGGGCTGTTCTGTTTAATTTCTTCACGCCGGAGGGGCGGCGGCAGTTCCTCTAGAAGACTCGAGTTTCACAAGGGCGTGAAGGTGGATGGTTTGATTATTCTCAAGCTCAGGGCTGGAGTGCTCGTCGCTGGTTTTTCATTAAAAAGGAGACATGATGATTATATTTGCCCGCAAGAATTCATCACGTGGAGCAACGTGCTCATGTATTTCCCATGGCCCATCCAGGTCAACAACTTCCTCCCTACGCCGAGAGGCTGGGTTGAAGCCCACCTCGCTGCCGGATGAGTTCAGTGTATGTCCTGATAATGATGATGAGATCACGATTCTCAGTAGTGACAGGGATGGGAAATGTGCGTAATCTGTTTTTTTGCCCATGGCGTCGAATGAGACCGAGGATGCTGAGGGTGCTGCTGAATTGAATGATCATTTTGTGTCTTGTGTGGCTGCTGGGAGGGAGGCGTGGGGAGCCGTTCCTGCTGGAGGCTGGGGATGGTCCTGGTGTGACGTGGAGGTTCCCCGGAGACATGTTCACTCAGGTGACAAGCGGGCGCTGGAGTGTCTTGTTTAACTTTTTTTCACTCCGGAGGGGGCAGGCAGTTCCTCTAGAAGACCTCGAGTTTCACAAAGGTGCGAGAGCTGATGGTATGCGATCTGGATGATAGGGTCATTCTCGAGCCCAGGGAGGGATAACTCGTCGCCGAATTCATCAAGAAAGAAGCATAATGTTCAGACCCACTCCGCAGGATTTCATCACGTGGACCAACGCGCTCGTGCAGTTTCGTGGCCCATCCAACTCAACGACTTCCCTCCCTACGCCGAGCAAATGGGCTGGAAACCCACTCTGCGTATGAGTTGTTTCAATGTATATGACGACGAAATCAGGGAATGCAACTCTCAGGGCGGACGAATCGGGCAGTGTCTGTCGAGTTTCACTCGTCACGGCAAATAATGAAACAGGGGATGCTGAGGGGTCGCGGAGCTGAACGACCTTTTCGCATCCCTATGCGACTGCTGGGAGAAGGGCTTGGGGGGAAGCATTCTTTCTAGGGGCTGGTGATGACCCTGTCGTCGTTTGGAAATTCTCAAACGAATCATTTGCAGAGATCACCGGAGGCTCTGATGCGCTGCTTTTCTGGTTTACCACGCCGCAGGGGCAGTGGCATTTTACCCTAAACAGCTAACCCTAAAGACGGCGGCCCTTAGGGCTGATGTGGATAATCTTAGGGCATCTAAAAACGATAGGATTTCATTTTTGACCCTAAAAGCTGCCCGTGTTGTGGTGTTGTCTATGTGTAAAGGAGTTTTGTATACATGACGCGGGATGATTTTTGAGAAGAAGCTGTTTTCGACCATTGCTGTGCTTCGCGCGCGTGACGAGATTCCCTGAGGGAACGTGTCGTGTCGGGACCGATGAATTCGCGCACCCGACCCATGACTTCTGACGACAACACACGTGAGCCCTGAAATCGGCAGTCGATCCAGACCAGAAACCGTGCTCATACGAGCGAATCCTCGACCCTCCCTCGCCTCTCGACTATGTGAGTCCAGGCAGGGAGGGTCGAAGGCGTGGGATCACACCCGCAGGTCGCGTCTGGTGAACAGCGGGAAGGATGCTGCCAGCAGCACCGCCGACCCCATCAGCAGGATCGCGACGTTCCCCAGTCGGCGCCGTTCTCCAAGGGATAGGGTGGCCCCGTACCAGTGGAACGGGGAGGCGGGCCCAATCTGCGAGGTCAGGATTCATGGGCAGGGTGGTGTTGATGACGTAGCCGACCAGACCCACCCCGGTCGCGGTCCAGGTCGCTGCCGACGAGGTGCCCAGGGCAGCCACCGCCAGCAGCGCCGCCGCTCCGATGAACAGGCCCAGCGCCAGCAGGTGCGCGGTGGCGCCTGCGACGTTCTCCGTCGCCAGACCCAGCGAGCCCAGCCGGGCCCCACCCCAGATCCCGAGGCCCGTCAGCCCCGCGACCAGAGCGATGAGCGTCGCCTGCGCTGCCGCCGCTGTGGCCAGCATCCGGGTGCGGGTGGTGGGGGTGGACAGCAGCACGCCGAGCCGGCCCGAACGCTCGTCCGACCCCAGCCGTGACGCCACCGCAGCGCCGGCCAGGATCACGGCGGCGGGGGCCATCAGGCTCATCGTCTCGCCCCAGTAGAACCCGGTAGGGGTGGCCATGTCGGTGGCGCCCCAAATCTGCATGAGCGCGGGCGGCATCGACCGCGTCGCCATCTCCAGCTGCGGGGCCATCTGCTCGTACAACGGACCCATCAGCAGACCCATCACCGCGAACATCACCACACCCAGCACCAGGAGCAGACCGGTGTGACGCGAGACCAGCAGCCGGTAGCGGGAGGGTCCGCGACCAGCCGCCGAACCGGCCCATCGGGTTGTGGCGTGCCGGGCCGGGCGCGTCCTCATCGCTGTTCGACGCAGGGTCGCGGACCAGCAGACCGACGACCCCGACGGCCAGCAGCACCGTCGCGACGCTGAGCATCAGCGCCAGGTAGCCGCCGTCGATGCCGTTCAGCAACACCTCCGGTTGGCTGTACCAGTACCACGGGATGAGCTGCGCCAAGTCCCGGCCCTCCGACCATTGCGGCAGCAACCCGGCGAACAACCACCCCAGCCCGAGAACCGCCGCACCGACCCCCTGTGGCCAGGGCTGCGACTTCCGGTCGCACTCCCGACCGCGAACGCGATGCCCCCTGCACACCAGGGCATTGGCGCCCAGCGCCAGGCAGAGCTCCCCGAGATGGGCGTCCCCCAGCGTGAGGTCGAAGGGCAGGCCCGCCAGCGCTGCCGCACCCCACAAACCCAGTGACGTCACGCCGACCGCCAGCACCAGCGCCGCGGCCTTCGCCACACCCACACCGAGCCGGGAGACGGGATGGCTGAGCAGCAGCGACAACGTGCCGTCCTTCTCCTCACTCACGACCAGCTGCGCGCCCATCGCGACGGCGAACCCCGCCACCGCGATCGCGCCCAGGAAACCGAGCATCTGCGTGTAGGACATCACCGAAGCCGAAGCGCCGGCGGGAATCCCGGCCATCGCCAGCAGCGCCGGCGGCAGGGAAGCGTAGACATTGGTGTCCATCGACTGCACCATCGCGACCCCCATCAGCAGGAAGGCGAGGATGCACGCGACGATGACGCAAACGGCCTTCCAACGCGGCAGCAGGCCGCGTCCCAACACTGCGAGGGTGGTCATGACTCGCTCCTGGTAGAACGCGAGGAAGATTTCCTCAGGTCGGCGTCGTGGGCGGTCAGGTCGACGACACGACTGCCGCCGAGCGCATCGAGCAGGGTCCCGAGTTCCCCGTCGAAAGCCATGCGCACCCGCGGGCGTCCACGGTGACGTCGCGGGCCCCGGGGATGCGGAAGAAGTCGCGTGGATCGGGGTCGCGGTCCAGGAGCAGATCGACGCGCCGCACCGAACGCAAATCCGCGACGTTCTCCACCGCCACCAAGCGGCCCTGCGCGGATGATGCCGACCCGGTCGGCCACCTGCTGCACCCTCGGAGAGGGTGTGGGAGGACAGGAACACGGTGCGGCCCTCCGCGACGATCTCCCGCAGCACCTGATGGAACTCGTGCTGCACGAGCGGATCGAGACCGGCGTTGGGCTCGTCCATGATGATCAGCTCGGGTTTGTGCATCAACGCGGCGATCAGCCCCACCTTCTGCCGGTTCCCCGAGGACAACTCCCCGACGCGCTTGTCAAGGTTCGCGTCGAATCGCTGCCGCAACTCGTCGATGTAGTCCTGGTCGACGCCGCCACGCAGCCGGGCGAAAAACCGCAGCGTCTGCGCACCGGTCATCGCGGGGTACAGGGACAGGTCGCTGGGCAGGTAGCCGAGCCTGCGACGGATCTCGACGGCGTCGCAGCGGGAATCGAGGCCAAGCAGCCGGGCGGTGCCACCGGTGGCGCGGATCTCGTCGAGGAGGATGCGGATGGTGGTGGACTTGCCTCGCGCTGTTGGGACCGAGGAAACCAAAAGATCTCCCGGTGTGGACCTTCAGGTCAATGCCCTTCAATGCTTCGAAGGAGCCGTACTTCTTCCGGAGTTCCTTCACCTCGATGGCGTTCATTGCTCTTTCTCCTTTCTTTCTCGTGACTCCTCCAGCTGGGGTTGCATCTGCTCCAGCAGGTGCGGGGTGAACAGGCTCGCGAACAACGTGAGCTGCACCTGCACGTAATCCCTGATTCCCGGTTCAGCCGCGATGTCCTCGGCGGCGATGTCGACGTCGAGGAGGCGCTTCAGGTGCCGGCCCAGCACCAGCGAACCCAGCGAATAGATGGTCAACATCCGCGCCGCGGCGCAACGTTGGGGACGGGGGTCAGCAGGTCCGCATCGATGGCGCGACGGATGTAGCCGGCGGCGTCGTCGGCGAGCTGGTCGACGAGGGAATCGATGGCGGTGCTGGAATCGGTGAGGCGGTGGGCCAGGTAGCCGAGGACGTTGTCTTGTCCGGTTTCCCGCAGGACCTCCAGCACGTTGGGAATCGGCCCGCGAATGGCGTCGTTCTTGGCGTTGCGGATCAGCGTGGCGACGTGCTCGTCGCAGGTCAACAGCAGGCCGTCCATGGTGCCGAAATGGTGTCGGATCAACCCGATGGACACGTTCGCTCGCGCCGCGACGGAGCGCGCCGTGGGTTTTCACCCGCCGCGATGAGCGCGATGGCGGCGTCGCGGAGTCGTGCCCTGGCTGTCAGATCATCAGTCATGATACAAGCGTATAAGAAACTGAACGCTTGTGCAAGAGGTGGGTGTGTCGGGTCCGCTCTCCTGAAGCTGGTTGATCCGAACTTGCGCAATTCGGCGACTGATATCATTGCTGCTAATAGATATCAGGAGGGAATGTGGCGCCGTCACCATCAGGAATCTGCCTGACGCGACTCATCGCGCCTTGAGCTGCGGGCCGCCCGCAACGGTCGCAGCACCGAGGCGGAGATCCGGGCCATCCTGAACGATGCCGTGACCGAACCGGGCCAGGTGCGGCTTGGAACCCTGCTGCGTGAAATCGGGCGCGATGTTGGTGGGTTGATCTTGACATCACCCGCGACTCCACGCCCTACGAGCCTGTGGATCTGACGTGATCGTCGTGGACACGAACGTGCCTCGGGCCACTTCGTCCACGACCCTGACACAGCAGTTGTCGACTGGCTTGATCAACAGCATGCCGAGACGCTGTTCATCACCGCTCTCAGCGTCGCTGAGTTGCGGCTCGAAAAGTGGCGCTGCTGCCTCCCGGGCGGCGCCGGGACCGGCTCGTGGCTGCGCTCGACACCGTGGTTTTTCCACGATTCGCCGGTCGGGTGTTGGTCTTCGACGAGGCGGCTGCGGAGGTCTGGGCTGAATTGCAGGCGAGATGTCGCGGCAAGGGGCGGTGTATTCCGGTGATCGACTCACTGATAGCGGCCATCTGCTCAGCGCGCGGTTTCATCCTTGCAACCCGGAACATCCGCGACTTCGAGGGTCTCGGGATTAAGCTCATCAATCCGTGGAGCGACGCCGGGTGATCGTGATTCTACCCGCGCCCATCATGGCGCGCAGCTCGTCGGTGAATCCTCCACCACGACCTCGCCGTCGAGACGACGGAACTGGTCGGGGGTGAGTACGACGCGATGCATCTCCACCACCCGTTTCCCGAAGATCTCGACCCTGGTGCCGTTCGACTCAGTAGCCCGCGCTGCGGGAGACCCCCAGCGACGATTCGTTGCCTTTCACCGCCTCCGACTCGGCCCGCTGCGCCCCAGGTGATCGAAGGCGAAGTGCAGCAGCAGTTTGCGCATCCGCGCACCCCAGCCCTGCCCTGGTGTTCCAGCGCCAGCCAGAACCCGAGTACACCACCCGGCGTTTGGCGAAGTCCTCGGAGATGAGGTCCTGGCAGCCGACCAGCACACCACCGACGTAGACCCCGAACGCCAATGTCCAGGACTCCGGGCGGAATCCGGAACGCCACCCCAGTGCGCCTGGATGGCGTTGCGGCGCCGCTCGGGAATCGGTGCCTCACACCACGGGAAGAACCAGTCCACGTTCTCCTCGGCGAAGATCGGGGCGCTCAGCAGGTCGAGGTATTCGGGCATGTCGGTGTCGCGGAACACCCGCAGCGTCATGTAGTCGTGGGTGATTCGCAGTCCGAAAGGCGGATAGGCCTCGACGAGGGATCGCTCATGATTTCACGACGAACTTGAGTTCCCTACCGTCGGCCAAGCGCGGCAGCTGGTCCGCCAGCAAGGCGACGATCCGGGGCAGCATCGCGGTGGTGTTGCCGCCGATGTGGGGGCTGATGAAGGCCCCGTCGGCCTGCCACAGCGGATGGTCGTCGGGGAAGGGCTCCGGGTCGAACACGTCGGGAGGCCATCCGCAGCCGGCCCGCGACCACCTCAGCGGTGATGGCATCGGTATCGACGACGGGGCGCGCGCCACGTTCACCACCAGGGCGCCGTCGGGCAGCAGGGCCAGCTCCTTCGCGCCGATCAGGCCGCGGGTGGAGTCGGTGAGCGGCACGATCAGCACCAGGATGTCGGTGTGTGGCAGCAGCTCGGACAGCTCGTCGATGCCGTGGATGTGGCCGTGCTCATCGTCACGGGCAGTGGTGGCGACCCGCGTGATCTCGGTCTCGAAGGGAGCCAGCCGCGACCGGATGGCCTCGCCGATGGCTCCCGTCCCGACCACAAGCACCCGCGAGTCCGCGAGCGCCCGGGTGGAGGCGGCCTGCCAGCGACGTTCACGCGCCCAGCGGGCAGTTCCCGCTGCGCCGCGAGCATCAAACCGACGGCCAACTCCGAGGTGGAGGCCTCGTGCACCCCCTGCGCGTTGGCCAGGGCGACGCCGTCGGGGGTGATGTGGAGGAGGTTGTCGTAGCCCGCCGACTGTGCCTGCAGTAGCCGCAGCTTCGGCAGGTCCGTCAGCGACCTCCATGCCGGGGCGGGACGGAAGTACGGCAGGGACGGTGGCCACCACGTCGTCGGCCTCGTCGCCGAGCACGTCGCGGGCGGGGGAGTTCCAGTCCCAGATGCGCAGCTCGACGCCGAGCTGGTCCGCAGGGGTGTGTAGGTGAGGGCTTCGAGGAGCTGATGGTCCGGAAGAGTCACGATCATGTCCTGAGTCTAGGACGTGGATTCTCCGGGGAACGATGAGGCCCATGAGATGGGCTTGAGTCGTAAAAACCGCGGAATCCATCAGTCAAAAAGCTGACAGGAGAGATTGCGGTTTGAATGACTGAAAATCCTGACGACAGGGTGTCGCGACGCTAGGTTCAAGAGAGTGAACACAACCTCGCCAATGATGACGATTCTTAGCAGCGATCTTTGGAGGGTGATGGCATGAGCCACCACGGACACGGTTCTGGGCTCGCATCCGCTTCCAAGGCCCATCGCATCCTGCGTTTCGTGCTGGTGGGCAGCCCGAACTGCGGCAAGACGACGCTGTTCAACGCCCTGACCGGGTTGCGTGCTAAGACCGGCAATTACCCGGGCGTTACCGTCGCTCGCTATGAGGGGCGGCACCGAGTGGGGAGGCCGATGTGATCATCGAAGACCTGCCCGGCACCTATTCCCTCGACCCGATCAGCCCCGACGAGGAAGTGGTTTCCCAGGTGCTCGGCGACGGGGTCTCCGTCGGTTCCCCGATCACTGGGCAGATCGTGCTTCGATGCCACGTCGCTGCGGCGTTCTCTCACTTTGCTTTCTCACGTGCAGCAGGTCGCGCGACCGACGCTGGTCGTGCTGACCTTCACCGATGAACTGGCCCGGCGGGGCGGTTCCATCGACATCAAAAGCGCTCTCCCGGGCCATCGGGGTGCGGGTGATCCCGATCGTCGCGGGTGACCGGGCGGGTGTGGAGGAGCTCTCGAGGCGCTGAGCTCGGTCGAATCGTGGCCCGCTCCGATCGTGCCCCCGCCCATCGGCCAGAGCGATATCTTCAGCTGGTCGGCATCCGTCCTGGAGGCGGCGCACTACCGGGAGGCTGATACCGACCGCCGCAGCCACGGCATCGACCGGGTGTTGCTGCATCCGTTGTGGGGACGTTGGTGTTCTTCGCGACGATGTTCGCGTTTTTCCAGATTATTTTCACTGTTGCGGCTCCCATCAATGATGCCTTCGAGGGTTTCTTTTTGTGGTTGGGTGGGGTTGCCAGGGACATGATTCCGATCGACTGGCTCGCCTCGCTGGTCGGTGACGGTATCTTCGCCGGTGTTGGCGCGGTGGTGGCGTTCATTCCACAGATCGCCCTGCTGTTCCTCGACGATCGCGCTGCTCGAGGGCAGCGGGTATCTCTCCCGGGCCGCGTTCCTCATGGACCGTGTGATGGGGATGGCGGGTCTGGAGGGCGTGCTTTTGTTGCTTTGTTGAGTTCGGTGGCGTGTGCGATTCCGGGGATCATGGCTACGCGGACCTTTGCCGTCGGCTAAGGACCGGATTGCCACCATGATGGGTGCGCCGTTGATGACTTGTTCTGCGCGTCTGCCCGTCTACACCCTGCTGATCGGAATCATGGTTCCCGGTGATCTGTTCTGGGGGTCGTTCCAGGGCGCAGGGCACCGTCATGTTCGGTCTGTACCTGCTCGGGTCGGTTTCTGCGATGATCGCCGCGTGGGTGTTCAAACGCATCGTCGGGCGCGGCGCCACGCAGCTGCCGTTCTACATGGAGATGCCGTCCTACCGGCTGCCCAGTGCCCGCTCCGTCATCATCGCCGTGTGGGATGCGTGCAAGGCGTTCCTGCGGAAGGTTGCGGGGATCATCATGGTGGTCACCATCGTGTTGTGGGGGTTGTTGAACTTCCCCGCCCACAGCGAGGATGCCATGACTGCTGCTGGGGTGGATGTCGGTGATGAGGCTGCCGTGACGGCCTACACCCTCGACAATTCTTACGCGGCGACCATTGGTCGGGCGGTCTCGCCGGTCTTCGATCCGCTCGGTTTCGACTGGCGCATCAACATCGGCGTTCTCAGCTCCCTGGCCGCGCGAGAGGTCGTCGTGGCGACGCTGGGTCAGGTGGCGTCCGCGGAGGACCCGGAGGACCCGAGCGAGGCCTTGGAGCAGATGACCTACACCGATGGTCCGCACGCCGGGGAACCAGTGTTCACAGCCCCCACTGTCACGGCGCTGCTGTTGTTCTTCGTCTACGCGTTGCAGTGCGCCTCCACGCTGGGTGTGTTGAGACGCGAAACGGGCACATGGCGATGGCCCATCATCGCGTTCGTCTACATGGGAGTGGTCGCGTGGGTGATGGCCTTTCTCGGGTCAGGTATCGCTAGGGCTCATCACATGACCCATGCCATGCGTACCGATCCACCCCCAGGCGGTTCCGAATGATCCCGCTCGCGGTGCGCTGGGTGGTTCGCACGGGCACCCAGGAGTCGTCGGCGAGGTGGTGGTCGCGCCGGATCCCTTCGGCGCGTTGATGCTGGGACAGGGTGATCTCGCTGGCACTGCTGGAAACCGAGGGGATCTGGGTGTGGCTGGCCCCGGGAACAGCTGGGCCGATCGTGGTCACAAGGTGCGTGAAGCAATCCTCGAATCCCTCGATCGTGACGGCTGGCACATCAACGGCGACTCCGCGGACCTGCTGCGTCTGGTCGCGAACGACGTGATCTCGGGCGATCTCGCCGACGAGGTTCACGCCGCCGACACCACCGTCGAAGTGGTGGAAAACGATGCCCAGTGGCTGCTGCTCGACCTCGGTCGGCTCGATTCCCGCGATCCCGCTGCCAGCGAGGAGCTGCAGCAGCGCATCGAGACGGCGATTCGCGTCCGCTACCCGTTGCTGCAGGACACAGCGCGGCTGGGGGTCCGCAGAGCAGTCATTTCACGCTGTCCAACACCCGCGCCGGGCTTTGTGGACGGACGACTGAATTGAGACTCAGTCCCGACAAATCAGGAAATGTTGACGAAAGTTTACGAATTCTGGGTCAAAACTCCACTTGTCAGGCAAGGCATTGCTAAGTTCGCGACTATGAACGAGACCCCTTCCACCGCAAGGACACTCGCCGACTTGAAGGTTGGGGCGAGCGCGTATCACCGGGTTCGACGGCGATGACGCGATAAGCCGCCGGCTCTTCGACCTCGGGTTCGCCCCAGGGCTGACGTGCCGCCTGGAGCGCCGAGCCCCGTTGCTCGATCCCCTCATGTTCAACGTCGGAGGCACTGAGATTGTGCTCCGCCACCCGAGGCCTCGAGAGTGCTGGGTGAAACCATGACCCGCCACGATGAGCAATCCGCACCGGTCGCGACGGATCTGCGTCGTTTCGTGCTGGTGGGCAGCCCGAACTGCGGCAAGACGACGTTGTTCAACGCCCTGACCGGGTTGCGTGCTAAGACCGGCAATTACCCGGGTGTCACTGTCTCCCGCTACGAGGGTGTCCACAAAGCTCGGTGACGTCGAGGTGGTCATCGAGGACCCGCCCGGCACCCTATTCCCTCGACCCGATCAGCCCCGACGAGGAAGTGGTCACGGAGGTCCTGGACGCGGGCGAGTCGGTGCACTCCCCGATCTCCGGGCACGTCGTGCTCATGGACGCCACGCAGCTGCGCCGCGGCCTCGGGATGCTGGCCCAGGTGCAGCAGCGCGAACGCCCCACCATCGCGGTGCTGACTTTCACCGACGAGCTGGCGCGGCGTGGCGGCTCTGTCGACGTCGACGCCCCGTCGCGGGCCGTCGGGGTGCGGGTAATCCCCGTGGTCTCCGGCGACAAGCGTGGCGTCGAGGTGTTGTCCAAGGCCTTTGCCGAGGTCGACTCGTGGTCCTCGCCGGTCGTGCCCCCGCCCACCGGCCACGAGGAGGTTGCGGCCTGGGCCGATTCGGTGCTGGAGAGCGCCAACTACCGCGCACCGGACGTCGACGAACGCACCCGCCGCATAGACAAGGTGCTGTTGCATCCGTTGTGGGGACGTTGGTGTTCTTCGCGACGATGTTCGCGTTTTTCCAGATTATTTTCACTGTTGCGGCTCCCATCAATGATGCCTTCGAGGGTTTCTTTGTGTGGTTGGGTGGGGTCTGCCAAGGACATGATTCCGATCGACTGGCTCGCCTCGCTGGTCGGTGACGGTATCTTCGCCGGTGTTGGCGCGGTGGTGGCGTTCATTCCACAGATCGCCCTGCTGTTCCTCATGATCGCGCTGCTCGAGGGCAGTGGATATCTCTCCCGGGCCGCGTTCCTCGATGGACCGTGTGATGGGGATGGCGGGTCTGGAGGGCGTGCTTTTGTTGCTTTGTTGAGTTCGGTGGCGTGTGCGATTCCGGGGATCATGGCTACGCGGACTTTGCCGTCGGCTAGGGACCGGATTGCCACCATGATGGGGGCGCCGTTGATGACTTGTTCTGCGCGTCTGCCCGTCTACACCCTGCTGATCGCGATGGTCGTGCCCGGCGATCTGTTCTGGGGTCCGTTCCAGGCTCAGGGCACCATCATGTTCGGCCTGTACCTGCTCGGCGCGATCTCTGCGATGATCGCCGCCTGCGTTCAAACGCATCGTCGGGCGCGGCGCCACGCAGCTGCCGTTCTCACATGGAGATGCCGTCCCACCGGCTGCCCAGTGCCCGCTCCGTCATCATCGCCGTGTGGGATGCGTGCAAAGGCGTTCCTGCGGAAGGTTGCGGGATCATCATGGTGGTCACCATCGTGTTGTGGGGGTTGTTGAACTTCCCCGCCCACAGCGAGGATGCCATGACTGCTGCTGGGGTGGATGTCGGTGATGAGGCTGCCGTGACGGCCTACACCCTCGACAATTCTTACGCGGCGACCATTGGTCGGGCGGTCTCGCCGGTCTTCGATCCGCTCGGTTTCGACCTGGCGCATCAACATCGGCGTTCTCAGCTCCCTGGCGGCCCGCGAGACCGTCGTCTCGACGCTGGGTCAGGTCGCATCTGCGGAGGACCCGGAGGATCCGGGCGAGTCACTGGAGGGCATGACGCATTCGGACGGCCCGCATGCCGGTGAACCGGTGTTCACGCCGAGCACCATCGCGGCATTGTTGGTGTTCTTCGTCTACGCATTGCAGTGCGCCTCCACGCTGGGCGTGATGAGACGCGAAACGGGCACGTGGCGATGGTCGATCATTGCGTTCATCTACATGGGTGGACTCGCGTGGGTGATGGCGTTTGCGGCGAAACTCATCGTGGGGGCGATCGCGACACTGACCGGGAAGCTGCCGATCCATCCTGAGGCCGTTCCTGGGCGACCCGCAGGCCGTCCGGTGGTGGTTCCCACCGGCGGCGTGCCCGTCGGGGACGTGCGTGGCGCGCCCGGCAGTCTCGGGTCGATGCTGGAATACGGGGTGCTCTCCCGGGCCATGGTGGAGGCCGACGGCGTATGGACGTGGCTGGCCTCCGATCAGGCGTGGAACAAGGTCGGATCCAGGGTCCGCGACGCCATCGTCGCCTCCCTCGCCGAGGAGGATGGCTGGGACGTCGAGCCCGGCTCTGCCGACCTGCTGGGCTACATCTCCCGTGACGTCGTGGAACGCACCAGCTGGCGGCCTACATCGCCAGCCACGGCGGACAGATCGGGTGGTCGACAACGACGCCGAGACGGTGGAGGTCGACTTCGGTGGGGCATGTCAGGACTGCCCTGCCGCCGGCCAGACTCCTCCACCAGCGCATCGAGACCGCCATCCGGGCCCTGCTACCCGCAGCTGAAAACCGTCAAACGGGTAGGCGACACGGGGAAGAAGAAACGGGGCATCACCTGTTGAACCTCCCAGGCCACAACTGCACTGAAATGGTCGCCCTGCCAGTCGGCAGGGGCACGCTGGGACGAGGTAGTCTTCCATGTTTCATGTGAGAGCATGACTGTTCGTTTGACGGGGGTGAACGCTGCGATGGGTGCCAGTAAACAGGTATTTTGCAGTATCGAAGATCTGGGGAAGGGCAGTGGCTATAGGTGCATTTTGCGCTAAGGGATTTCTGTGGCTCTCTTGAGATTTATCTTAGAGGGTTTGGGTTGACGGTGGAGAGTGTCGCCTAGATGGCAATCTAAACAAGTTATTTTTGGATGCAAGTACTGTGTGGGGTTCGTGAAACACCTTGGGCTAATTTCAGTGACACGCTTTTTGGTGTTGACTTTTCTTGCCGCCGCCGCCAAGGGGTTTTTGTCGCCGGCAGAACAGTCCGAGTGGAGAAAATAATAATTCTGTGCGCGGACACGCCTCAGGGGGTGTCCAGGGTCGATCTGGCTGACGAGGGCGGTCGAGTGTTGCGCATTTTCGTTGCTGTTTATTTGTGGGGAACGCTGATACTGACTTCTGCAAAAATATTTGTGGCGGTCGTCTTGCCGAAAGAATCGGCGCGTGAAGAAGCCCTGATCTGATAATTTTTGGCGCCCTGGGGATAGGCATCCTGGGATGTGGATGGATTAATAAGGTACTGATTCCCAAAGTTCATGTGCTCCGTCTTGGCCCAGGGAATGGAGCGCAGAAAGTGGCGTCTGGCGCTGCTGGAGGCCGAGGTCGCAAGGGTCCTGAGCTCGATTGCGGCGTCGGCAAGCACGTAGTTCCGCTGGCGGGGAAACATCCTCGCTGTTTATGGATTATTAGATGGCTTCCGGTAGTGCGGATATCGCTGGCTGTGGTTGTTTTTGGGGGCATTCTTATGGATTGCGACGGAATATCGCGAGAATCAGCTTGAAGAAATACTATTCTGGCGACTGGCTATGGTTCCGATTGTCTTTGTGGTACTTTCTGAGATTGTGGCAGTTTCCACAGGTAAGCGCTACCGTGTTGACAGGTGTCTTAAGTGTTTTGTTGAGGGTGCAAGAGGTTCTTTTTGGAGAAATCTTGTTTTTGATAATGGATTTGGGTTGGTAGCAATTTCCTTCAGTGGAGCCATGTCTTTTGATCATCTTTTCAGTGATCATAAAAACCTTATTTTGGGCATCCCGCCCTGGGTTTCGTGATCTGGCATGGCGGTGTCTCTTGTCGCAGCAATGCCGGGAATGCACAGGAAAGAAGGACTTTGGGATGCAAGCTGGTGGACTGAATTGAAGGAATGGAAGGAGAGAGACTTGGGAGCATTTCTCCCGAACAGGCGAAATGTGCTCTGGTGCTTCAGGATTACATGCGCGCGGAGGCAGGGGCGTTTAAAATGGCTGCGATCTCCCATCGCTTGGGTGAGAAAAATCTCAGGGTCCTGCCGGAAAATCGATGGGATCCATGAAAAATAGAATTGAAGAGTCTTGTGGGCTGCTTGCGGACGCCATACGAGGACATGGGTGGCAGAAAATCCCATTCCAATGAGGTTTATTCATGGGGTGTAGGGTGAAGATGAGTCCGGTGACGGCTTGTATTGGTGGTTCAGGTCAAGGATCTTCCATGCTGGGCACCCAGGCTTGGAGGACTTCGGCGATCAAGGGAGTGTAGACCGTAATCACTCTCGAGAGGGTCTGTCAGGGAAATGGTGTAAGTGGTTCCATCGCCCGTGAGGGCAGGAGGAGTCATGATGACCGAGACAACAACGAGTAGTGAGCTGGCCGTGGGGTCGGCCAGACTGGGGCATGTGAACCCATCATCATCACTGCCGTCGGCGGAGGAGTTAGCTGAGCTGGAGGTGGCTCAGCGTGAGGCGATCGCGTGGATGGTGCGTCAGGCCAAGGATGCTGGTGTTGCTCTGACCGGTCCCGGTGGTTTGTTGAAGGCGTTGACCGCTCAGATCGTTGAGGCCGCTCTCGACGAAGAGCTGGATGAGTATCTTGGCTACGACAAGCACGACCCGGTCGGTCGCGGCAGCGGTAATTCCCGTAATGGCACGAGGTCGAAGACGGTTGTTACTGACAACGTCGGTGCGATCAAGATCCAGGTGCCCCGGGACCGTAACGGAACGTTTGAGCCGCAGCTGGTCAGAAGCGGCAACGTCGGTTGTCGGACATGGATGCCATGGTGCTGAGCCTGTTCGCGAAAGCGGGCTGACGACCGGGGAGATCGCCGCCCACTTCGCCGAGGTTTACGGCACGAGCGTGTCAAAGGACACGATCAGCCGGATCACCGACCGGGTTGTCGACGAGATGGACACGTGGATGAGTCGGCCTTTGAGTCCATCTACGCGGCGATCTTTATCGATGCGATCGTGATCAAAAGTCAGGGATGGGCGGGTCCGTAACCAGCCGTTCTACGCCGCGATCGGGGTCGACCTTGAGGGTCACAAGGACATTGTGGGGATCTGGCCCGGCCAGGGGGACGGGGAGTCGGCGAAGTTCTGGTTCGCGTGCCTGACCGAGTTGAAGAACCGCGGCGTCAAGGATGTGTTCTTCATGGTCTGCGACGGGCTCAGGGACTACCCGACTCCATCGGGTCGGTGTTCCCACCGCGAAGATCCGAACCTGTTTGATCCACCTGCTGCGCAACAGTTTCCGCTACGCCTCGAAGAAGCACTGGTCCCAGATCGCTAGTCGACTTAAAGCCCGTCTGCGACACCCCGGAGGCTGCTGAGCGGGCGTTCGAACAGTTCACCGAGAAGTGGGGCAAGGCCTCATCCGGCGATGATCCGGCTCTGGCTGGGTGCCTGGACCGAGTTCGTGCCCTTCTTGGACTACGACGTCGAGATCCGCAAGGGTCTTGTGTTCCACGAATGCGATCGAGCTCACCAACGCCAGGTTCCGCAGAGCGGTCTGCGCCCGCGGGCACTTCCCGAACGAGCGAAGCCGCGTTGAAGACCCTGTACCTGACCGTGAGATCATTGGATCCCAAGGGCACCGGCCAGGCCCGGTGGGGCATGCGCTGGAAGCCCGCCCTGAACGCGTTCGCCACGACCTTCGCTGACCGCATGCCCGCAGCCAGCACCCACCAATAGAAACCGCCAGTTACACCATTAATCGGACAGACCTGGCCAAGTCTGCCCGAGATCGGTGCCGAGCTCATGGCGCAGGGATATCTGGCTCTTCGTACCTGAGCGTGGGGTGAGTGTGGATCCGATGGCGGGTGTGTCGGTGGGGTGATGAGGGTCGAGGGCCTCAAGAATCGGGGTTACCACACCACTTGATTCCGAGGGACCTCGACGATGACCGATTCTACTTCCTGCTGCCGTGCGCCCAGCGGTTACCGCGAGCGCTGCGACCTTCTGCTGGGCCTGCCTGGGCTTCACGTGGTCGGTGTCCAGCGCGACGACGCGCGCGCTCGCTGAGGTCGAATCCGTCCGTACCGAGGTGATGGGACTGCCCCGCCTGCGGGGTCATCGCGCATGCGCATGGCCGGCAGAGGGTGGAAGTTGATTGACGCGCCGTGTTTCACCGCGCCGGTGAGACTGTGGTGGCGGAAACGACGCTGGTTGTGTCCCGAGCCGATGCCTCCGGTGACCTCGTTCATGGAGCAAGACCTCCCGACATCGCGCGGCCCAGAGCGTTGCTCACCGCGCGGGCGACGTCGTGGCGATCGGGCAGATGCGGCGGAGAACGCCTCGGTTCAGAGGATGGCCCGGCAGCTCGGCTGCACTTGGAGGACCCTGTGGCGAGCGGTCAAGCCGATCCTGAAGCCGCCGCCGGCGACGAGCGCGCTTCGCTGGCGTCACTCACCGGGCGTCGACGAACACATCTGGCATCACGTCTCCGCCAAGCCTGTCGACCAGGGCGCTGCGGCCCGAAGGAGTTCACCGGCATGGTCGATCTCACCCGCGACAAGGACGGACGCCTCCGGGCCCGGCTCCTGGACCTGGTCCCGGGCCGCTCCAGTGAGGCCTACACGTCGTGGCTGCGTGACCGCGGCGACACGTTCCGAAAAGGCGTTGAGATCGCCACCTTGGACCCATTCCACGGCTACAGATGCGCCATCAACGACCAGTTGGACGACGCCATCGCGGTGCTCGACGCCTTCCACGTGGTCAGGCTCGACACAGCCGCGGTCGATGAGGTCCGCCGCCGGGTCCAGCAGGACATCCACGGCCACCGCGACTGCAGAGATGATCCGCTGTATCGGATCCGCAACCTACTGCGTGCCGGGAAAGGAGCATCTCACCAACCGGCAGAAGACCCGCCTGGAGACCGCATTCACCATCGACGACCGACACGTCGAAGTCGAGATCGCCTGGCACTGCGCCCAACAGCTCCGCTCGGTCTATCACCAGTCAAGTCACGCCGACGTACCGCAGGATCGCGGAGAAGATCCTTGCCTCGTTCCCGTCGTGTCCGATCCAGAGATCGCCCGCCTCGGCCGGACGCTAAACCGGTGGCGAGACACGTTCCTGGGCTACTTCACCACCAGCGGCGCCAACAACAGCGGAACCGAAGCCATCAACGGGTTAATCGAACTCGCACGCCGCATCGCCCGAGGTTTCCGTAACCCCGACAACTACCGCCTCAGAATGCTCCTCACCGGCAACGGTCTACGACTATGACCCCACGCTCAGGTACGAAGAGCCGGATATCTCAGAAACTATAAGATAGAAAAGAGGATGAGGCTTATTCACAAAACTCCTGAGCCCGTCTGGAAATCTATTCTGAACTGATAGCTTGGGCGGCTCGTTTCAGATAGAATAGATGCTGCACAAAAACACCAACGAAACGAGCCGCTGAATGTATAATAGCACAGGCCTAGCTGACGAGTCAGTTCAACGCCCTCTACGAGCGCCTCAAAGCAGCAATACGCAACAGCCTTAAACAAGACAAAACCAGTGCAGAGTCCCGACAGTTCTAGGTATCATAGGGGCACTCGAGGTAACGTTGAAGTATCTGAGACGAAACCGCGTCCAGGCCGAACTTGCTGAAAAGTCACAGCGTCTCAATCCACCATCAGCCGGGCCATCACCGCAGTAACAGATCTGCTGGCTGACTGTCTAGCAGAAGAGCGTCCGACCCTGGGGCAGGTGACAAGGACACCGCCCTCCTGATCGACGGTACGCTCCTGCCCTGCTGGAGATGGAAAGCCAAGAAGACCATCTTCTCAGGCAAGCACCGCCACAGTGGCGTCAACGTCCAGGAGCCGTCACTCGAGCACCCACGGAAACCTCCAGTGGATCTCACCCATCCTCGAAGGGAGTATCCATGACGTTAAAGCATTCGATACCCACAAAATCCTGGAGGCACCTAAAAGCTAGAAACATCATCGCTGACAAAGGCTACATCGGCCGTGGACTCCACACCCCAGCCAGGGCCCAACCCGGACGAAAAACTAACCGAGCTGGAAGAAGACTCATAACCAACGCATCAACCACATCCGCTGGCCCATCGAACGGGCTATCGCGCACCTCAAAAACCTGGCGCATCCTCCACACCATCTATCGCCGCCCATACTCAACATTCCAAAACCACAGTCAACGCCATATCACAGGAATCATCTTTGGGATTCTGTGAATAAGCCTCAATGCCGAGAGTGCAGATTGCCTCAGTGGATACTGAGCATGACGGCAGTGTTCTCGTAGGACTTGTAGGAGCTGCCTGCTGATTTGCGGTTCTGGGAGTTATTGAATACTACAGCCAGCAGGAGGAACGTGGCTGGCGCGGAGTATCCCCAGGGACCCATTGACGATTCCCAGGGTGGCTGCCGCGGTTGCTTTGCTGGGGCGTTCGTTTGGAGTGGGGGTGGTAGGAGCCGGGAGGCATTCCCTGGAATGGCGGTTGCCCATAGAGCTGACCCGGCTGAGTCTGTGAGCTGATAGGTCAGAGAATCGAGGGGGATTTCATGGTGCCGGTCGTATACTGCCGTTTTTCTCGTCGTGAGGACGTCGAGGAGCACGAGGCCTCAGGACCAGGATGATAATCAGGATGGTGACGCTGGTTTTTGCTCGGTCATTGCTTGATATGTGTCTGCATACTGCGAGAGCTTTTTCTGTTATTTGGGCCACCCTCGCTGGGTCGCCGTTTGAGAAGGCACGGATAGCTACGTCCGCCTTTCCTGTATCGAGGCGGCGGGCCTGAATCAGGACGGCAGGGGCGGACGGTCCCTCGGGGTCAGGTCGAGACACCCCTGCTTGACGGTGTCTGGTGTTTGGGGTTGGGTGTTCCCCATGGATAGTGAAGGTGGGAAGAAACCTCGTTCCAGGCGCTGGCTGCGGCGGCTTGGTATGGCGGCTGTGGTGCTGGGTGGGGTGAAGGTTGCGGATGTGGTGCTCACGGCGCGGGAGCGGGCGGATCATCCGGCCCGGGGCGGTTGGTGGATGTCGACGGCCACAAGATGCACGTTCATACCACTGGTCAGTGATACGAGTATTGTTCTGCTTCCGGGTCTTGGTGTCTCGGCGCCGGATTTGGATTTTGAGCTTTTTGGTGAGGGAGCTGTCGGCGTGGGCGACGGTGACGGTGGTGGAGCCCTCGGCTACGGGTGGAGCGACGTGACGGACTCTCCTATGTTGCCGTCGGATATTGCGCGGGATGTTCACACTGCATTGCATGCTGCTGGGGCGAAAGGCCCGTATGTGCTGATGGGTCATTCCATTAGTGGGTTGACTTCGCAGGCTTTTGCTGATCAGTATCCTGATGAGGTTGCGGGTTGCGTCGGTTTGATCCGACTATTCCTCACGCGAGATTTTTCGACAGCCAGACTGGTCCCGCGTTTCCCCGGTTTTTATTTATGGGTTTTTAGGCCTATGGTGCAGGCTGGGTGGATGCGATTATTACGGCGTTCAGTGGTGCTGATCCCCTCATTTATGTCTCGGTGCCAGCCTGCGGATGGTTGCAGTAAGGAGAATCTTGAACAGCAGCGGATGCTGACCAACTGGATGATGCTGAGCGCGAATGTGATGAGGCAGGCGGAAGTTGCTAGTGATCTGCGTGCCCAGGTGAGGGATTTTTCGGGCTTGATGAGCGGCTGCCGGTATTGGTCTACACCTCTGCGCAGACGCGCGAGGCGGCATATACGGATGCGGAGATTGCGGATTATGTGGGCAGTGGTCCTTGTCGGCGGTCGGTGATCGTCGATGCTAGCCACTTCGTTCATCACACTGAGTACAAGCGTATTAGTGAGGGCACCCGCGCCCTCATGACCGAATGCCATCGCTGGCTGGGTGCTGGGGTGCCTGTCCTGGGTGGGGCTTGACGGGTTTGTCCCGCGCTGCGAGGGCGGAGGTGATGGCTTTACCGAGGGGTTGAGGTATTGACCCCTGGTTGGTTCTAGGGGTTGACCCTGATGACGCAGCGCGACCTGTGGATTGACTGTTCACCATGGAAGTTGAAGGTGAAAAGAAGCCTCGTCGTAGGCGCTGGCTGCGGCGGCTTGGGGTCGTGGTGTTGGTGCTGAGGGTACTGCTGGCTGGCATCAAGGTCACCGACATGGCGATGACCGCGTACGAACGCGCGAGCCATCCGGCTCCGGGGCAGTTGGTGGATGTCGAGGGCCACAAGATGCACGTCCACACGGTGGGGGTGGATACGAGTATTGTTCTGCTTCCGTCCTGGTGTCCCGGCTCCGGATCGGATTTTGAGCCTGTGCATGAGCCTCGAAGTGGGCGACGGTGACGGTGGTGGAGCCCTTCGGCTACGGCTGGAGCGATGTCACGGACTCTCCCATGTTGCCATCGGATATCGCGCGGATGTTCACACCGCGTTGCATGCCGCAGGGTGAAAGGGCCTCTATGTTCTGATGGGGCACTCCATCAGCGGATTGAACTCTCAGGCCTTTGCTGTTCAGTATCCCGACGAGGTCGCGGGGCTGCGTCGGCCTCAGACCCTCCCTCTCTAATGCGAAGTTCTTCGAGAATCGCACAGAATCTGGTTCTCCCTGGTATTTGAATTTGGCAGTTCAGGCTGGATGGACACGGATTTTCCAGGCCTTCCGGGGTACGGATCCTCTCTCGATTGAGGCAGCAGCGCCGACGGCTACAGCAAGGAGAACCTCGAACTACAGCGAATGGTCATCAACTGGAGTGCTTTGAGCGCAGATGTCAGGCGACAGATGGCTGTCGATGCGGAGGCTTTCGCGCAGACTCGGAATCTTCGGTTTGATGAGAAGCTGCCGGTGTTGGTCTCACACCTCTCGCGCAGACACGCGATGCCGCATATACGGATGCGGAGATTGCGGAGCATGTGGGCAGTGGTCCTTGTCGGCGGTCGGTGATCGTCGATGCCAGCCACTACGTCCATCACACCGAGTACAAGCGCATTAGCGAAGGCACCGCGCCCTCGTCGACCGAATGCACCGATAGCCTGGGCTGCGGGTACCCCGGTCTTGGCGAGGGCCTGGCGGGTTCGCCCGCTGGGCCCTCTGGTCGTGGCAGACTGGCCATCATGGGTTCCACCGCCGGCTTTGCCACCCACATCGTCGAACAGCTCCGGACGTCAGGGAGGTTTCGACGCGCCGCATGTTCAGGGGAGTTCGCCCTCTACGTCGGCGCGTGAAGGTGGTGGGTTTTCATCTGCGACGACCAGCTCTTCCTCAAACCCACCCCGAGGGTCTGGCGGTGCTGGCGGACAACGACCTGGACCCCGAATACGCGCCCGCCTACCCGATCGAAGGACTACCAGCTGATCGACATCGACAGCTCCGGAGATTCTCTGTGACCTGGTCCGGGCCACCGCTGACGCCTTCCCGTCCGCCCCGAAGAAGCCCTCGGAAACGGCGACGTGCGAGGACGACGCTGAAAAATAAGTGGGATATGCCTTTCTCGGGTCCGGGGAAAGACCGTCATCTGAAAACGGGGATCTCGAAGTTACGCATGTTAAAATCCGGCCATGGCATTCGTGGAGGCTATCGTCGTCCTGGCTCTCTTGTATTTCATTGGGAGAAGTGTTTGTCGGCAAACGGACGAATAGAAAATTCAGTCTGCTTTCCGTCTTGGTGAACTTTTTCATCATCGTGGTCACGAACGCCGTGATCATGCTCCTCGTGCTGGCTGTGCTGGCGCTGTTGATTGGCGGTGTCGGCCTGATGTTCGGGGATAGCGACGAGTTCTTCTTCGTCGGGGTAAACGAGAGGGTCGCCACCGGTCGCTCCTGCTGCTCACCCTGATTGTTATCCTAGCGACGGCGATACTGCAATTCCACCTTCGCAAGAGGCTGCCATCGAAGGTTCAGACGCTGCTACACATGAGCGATGAGACTACGTCATATGTGAATACTATGAGGCTTATTCGTGGGGTGTAGGCGAAGATGAGTCCGGTGACGGCTTATTGTGGTTTCGAAGGTGTTGTAGGGCGGCGGTAATCGGTGTAGAACACGCCAGGTTTTGAGGTTCGCGATGACATGTCTCGATGAGTAGCGGATACGGTTGATGGTCGTGTTGTTTCTTTTGTCGGTGTTGGTGAGTTCGCTGGGCGGGTTTCTTACTGTGATCATTCCCAGTCCGATGTAGCCTTGTCCCCAATATGCGTCGTGGCACTCAAGTCCCTCGAGGAATCCGGATTCCTTGATTGCCTTTGCGTCATGCACACTGCCCGGCAGGGGTGGGGAGATCCAGGCGAGGTGTCCGGTCAGGGTGCAGGCCACTTGCAGGTTCACCCCTGTGGTGTGGTGTTTGCCTGAGTACAGTTCGGGACGGTCGTGCCACGACCAGCAGGGTGCCAGGGTGCCGTCAGATGTGATTGGCGGTTCGGGTCGAGGTCCCCCACACTGGGCACCCAGGCTTGGAGGCTTCAGCGATCAAGGGGTGTAGACCGCCACCACTCTCGAGATGGTGGCTTTGGGAGACTATGTGGATGTCGGCCAGCAATTCCTGGGTGAGATTGTGTCTGAGCATTAACACAGTGATTTGGATACAGCGGAACAACCCTAGGACACGGGACCCTGCCGGGGGAAGGTTTCCGGAACGGGATGTGTGGATCAGTTCGCACAGGTTGAGGATCTGGTCACGGTCAAGGCTTGTGGTAGTGTTCACGACAGCGGCTTGTCTTTTATCTGAGGTTTTTGTTTTTACACCTTGAATTGTCTCAGATTGGGCAAGCCGCCCACATCCCCTCGGGACAAAGCGCTAGCTGAGGAAAAAGCGAAACACCCTATGAATAAGCCTCACGTTGTTGCCAGTGTGTGCAGGGGTGAGGTTAGTTGATGTGGAATGTCGCCAGGTGCTGAAGTCTGTAGTGACTCATTTGGCGAGGTATCACCTGGCTGAACCTCCCGGGCCACAACTGCTGAAGCTAATGGCTTGAGAGGCTGATCCTGAGGATGCGCACAACTGGGCATGGTGCTCGTTCCTCGGATGTCTGGTGATTACGGTGGAACTGGTAGTCGATGCGCACCATTGAGCTGGCTTCGTAGTGGAGCATCCGACCAGCCGTCCTCGCGTATTTGGCCATTCCGCGTAACTTTGTGCACTGGCCTATCCGGGGCGGCTGGTCAGGTTGCGTCGCCAGTAATCCCAAGCACGCTGCGCGCTTTGGAAGACCGATCCGATCGATCAGTTCTGTCCAGCTGGCAGATACTTGTGGACCACGACCCGGAACCGAGGTTCATTCTCCGGTTTCCCGCCAGGTCTGCGTGCGGGAGCAAAAGGGTACTGTATGCGCTGTTGGCGGTCGGAGACATGGGGTCACGCTTCGGTGTCTTTGGGACGCTGGATCGCGGTGAAGTTTTCCAAGTCCTCCCCGAGCGCAGTCACTGCGGTCTCGTCCGCCATGAACTCGGCAGTGGCTCTCCAGTCGTCCAACAGAGAGCTGACGGTGTCAACCCCGGAACACGCTCGCATCAGGGCGTCACTACATCGTCGCGGAACTCCAGCAGTTGTTCCTCAGAGAGAGAGAAGACGAAGGCCCAGGCGCCGAAATCAGCGGCGCGGCGTTCGTTGCGAGGGCGACGCAACGCGCTTTCCAACATGACGAAACCACGAGCATAGTCCCGGATGCTCGTCAAACGCTCAAGCTCAGCGTGGGGCAGGGAAGGCCAAAGCGTCGCCGCTGGGGCACGCAGCAACGCTGTGCCGCGCTGAGCGGCTTCCACGATTTCCTTCCGACGAGAGCCCGCCAGATCTGAACTCTGATAGATGTGGTCAACGGCAGTCGTCACACGAATCACCCCATCTGGCTGGCAATATCTTGCACAGAATCTTACCAGATCGCTTATAGTTGAGCCGGGCTGCTCTGTTTCTCGCGGCCCGGCTCAGCCGGCTTTGATGAGAACGCGGGTCGTCTCCAGCCGCGACCTCCGTGACCTTACCAGGTAGCCGAACGCGACGACGGCGCTGGTTCGGTGAGGCCCAGCTGGGCCAGCCAGTAGTCGTCGATCAGGCCTCCCACGACCACTCCCGCCAGGCCGAGGTCCGTCGCCGTCAGGAGAGTTGCTGCATCACGGCACCCGCCTCGAGGAGGCGAAACGACCTCCCCGCTCCCCGTATTTCGCGGTCAGCGGTCGGGGAACAGCGTCGCGACCACCAGGCACGCCGGTTCTCCGGTGACAGGGGCGTTGATCCGCGACTGCGCCTCGGGCCACAGTGGGGACGGGTCGGGGAGGGTGACCAGGCCGTGGTCGACGGGTCGTAGTAGAGCATCCGGCCCGTGTGGTTCTCCACCCGCCAGCCAACCACGAACACCTCCGTCGCATACGACGCGCACCCGCCGACGGAAAGGCGCGATGCTCCGGGCCTCCCACGCCCGGCATGACCCGAGCAGCCGCGCCAGGTCCTGGCGCTGAGGGGTCGCGACGAGAAATCGCCCGCTCCTGCGTCTCGCCGCGACCCTGTCCAGGGGTCGCCCATGCGGTGCGGGGCAGCGGGCGGGCGCGAGCGGATAGTCCAGGCGCAGCTGCCTGCCCTCCGGGTCGTGGGAATCCATCATGCGGTGAATTCCCCACATTGTGGGGGTTCAATTCGGAGGCCTGCCAGAAATCGTCGAAGAATGGTGTTTTCATCGCGTCACCCCAGCGGATGCGGCTTCAGATTGGGGAACTGGGATTCCGCCTCTGGTCCGGATAGCGCGATTCACCATGCCGTCCACCTGTGCAGGAACGGCCAGGCGTCGTGGAATGGATGAGCGCCATGTCCGGTGACAGCGCCTTGATCACCCGCAGCCCCGCCTGGATGGCGTCGATGGTGCTCACCTCCCCGGTAGTACACGCGGATACCGGCGTCCAGCAGTGCCTTCCGAGTCACATCCAATGCACGTCAGGTCCTCGGGGCCGTCCGTCGTGACGGTGCGTAAGGGCGCTCTTTTTCCCGCAGGATCGGCAACTTTGGCCACATTCCGGGTACAGCGTGTAATACATTGCGTGCTCATCGAAGCGAATGTAATTCGGTGTCCTTCTGAATCCGAAACGTCGGCTAGCTCTCCGTAAACACCCGCGAACAACACCCCTGATTCCATTCCAGATAGGCCTTGTCCACAGCGGAGTCCCAGTCGTGTTTGCAGGCCACCCTCGAGTGAATACCGCCACACGCCCTGTTTCGGTATCCCACCCATCACCGCCGCGACGGAAACGGACTGTAGGCGGGGTGAGATCGAGGACGGTGAATTCGCCGCTCAGCCTCGCGACCTCCCGAGACCATGCGGCTGGAGAGGGTGACGGCACGCCCGGCCAGACCGTGCAGCCACGTCGTCATCAAGGCGTCACGCTCGATCAGCTCCTGCACCCCGCGCAGCAGGGGCCGCGTGGGGTCGGGTCCTGCCGCCAACCCGGAGGAGTTCGGCACCCCGGTGCGGTGCGGGTCCTGCAGCGACACGAAAGGCTGCGGCACCCACACCGCGGAATTGTCGACGAGGGAGAAGGCCTCAACGTACGGGCAGCCGGATCGTAGATGCTGCCGTGCGGGAAGCTCGGGGCCGGGCGCGCTGATCAGGGGTGAATAGCGCGAAATCTTCGGCATCGATTCGCTCGTCGGCGGGGATGTCGCGACGAGGTCGCATCGGCAGCTGAACCAGCCCCGAGGCGGCGCGTTCGACGGTCCTCCGATCGCCGCCAGGCGCGCGTCGCGTTCCCGCCTCGCGACCCCTCCGGAGGCGCTCTCCCAGGGCGAGTCGATCCTCCGCGGCACCCTCGTAGTGGACGATGTCGGCGTCGGCCATCGACAAAGGAGCGCGTTGTGGTGGCAGCACCATGCCGTGGCGTTGCCCGACGGCCTGCTGCCATCAGATGGGCGCCGAGGGTCACTGGGGATGGAGGCCGAACCTTCGCTGGTCTCCTCGGTGAAGTGGAGGGGCGACGAGACTCGGCGACTTTTCCACGAAACTCCGCCCTCCGCGACGCCATCGGATCAACAGCGGATGTGGGCGCCAGTGCCCCCGACCACCGCGGCTTTTACGACAGTAGAAGGTGATGTCGTCGAGGCCGCTCTTGCCGGGCGGAGAGTGAAGCTCGATCAGCCGAGGTTGGCCACCATGCTGAGTTCCGAAAAAGAACAGAAACAGGAGAATGGCGGTTCCGGCGATCGATATCGCAAATGCATGACGAAACCGCAGTAAATGAAGTATGAACCAAGAGCCGATGGAGCACCATCAATGCGGGTAAAATCAGCAGCAGAAACAGGATTGGCAATCCTGACGGTAACCCGGCTGTACCCATGAAAAGAGTCATCAGTAAACCGGACATGGAAGCAGCAAGGTCAAGAGGGCATAGAACATCACATCCAGTTGATTGACCCGGCCCGTCTTCGTGTGCCCATGACCACCCGCGCCGAGTGACGCCCGCGGCGGCGCTGGCCGTCGCTGCGCAGCAAACAACAGCTGCAGCAGCAGGTAGGTCGCACCGTCTCCCAGGTGCCGGCCCCGTCGAACTGTCTGCGCAGTGCCTCTGTGGTGTGATGCTACCGGGCAGATCGAGTCCGCGGCAGTAGGTGCAGAGAGGAACTGTGAGCAGTTTTTCGCGCAGGACGGAACAGTCAGCGAGGTCCCGAGGCAACGGTCCAGCCCACCAGCGGGGTGTCCCCTCAAGGCAGCGTCGCACTTCCGATGCGAGCAGCGCCGCGACGAGATCCGATATCGCGTGGCCACCCCGGGATCGGCGACGGTTATCGATTCGCTCAGCGCTCCCGCAGTCGGGCCTCTTGCAGGTGACGCACGGGGTTTCGTGCGAATCACCAACGGGCCGATGGACACGGTGTGATGCGAGACATGTCGACAAACAGTGTGGCCGTTCCAGCTCGAGCGGCCTGCTGGGCGATGTCCGTGCGGTGGCTGCGTGACGCACCAGCACCAGCAGGTCGGCGGTCCCGGCGGATTAGGGAATCGCCGGGCAGTACCACACGTCAACGGGAAGGGGATCGCCGACGACCGCACTGACCGGCGTCGCTCCTCCAGGATCTCGGGCGGATCATCCCCGCCGACGCAGCAGCTGCTCGAACTCGATCGCCCCGTCGGGTCGAGGCCGTCATGGTCACCGCATCCCCGACCGCCAACCGGGAAACGAGAGGGCTTGGATCGAGCTGGAAGCGGGGCGTCGTCGCCGCCAAACTAGATCCTCGAAACCGTCGTCGTGCTCCACGATCCGCCACGACGGGGACAGCCGGCATAGCGCTGAAGAAGTCAGTCGTTCGCTGAAGTGCTGGGCGTCGAACCGAAACCCGCATGCGGTCGTTGACCTTTCCGCGGTCAGTCGCTTTTTGGGGCCCTGACTCGAGTCAGGGATCCATCGCCGAAAGACGATTTGAAAAGCGGCGGCGGCGACGACCACGCCGGTCGCGCTCCAGAACAGCGGATGCCCGATCATGGTGTCAGCACGGCTACGCCGATCGGTGCGTACACCGTCGGGGTGTATGCCGCCGAGGCGGATTTGTCGAGTCGGTGTTGAGCTGGTAGAGATTCACGCCGGTCGACTGGTAGAAGTGCAGCGAAAATCAGAATCCCTCCACAGGGGAATCCATTCGAGGGTTAATGCCAGCAGTACCGAAGCGCGATGACAACGCCTCGCGACCGATCACTTCACGAGGACGCCGAGCCGCATCGGATGCCCAGCTCATTGGTGATGCTGCAGGCCGCCACGCCTCGCGACCAATCCGCCGACTATACCTGCGACACCGCGGAATGCTATGCGCGGGAGCTGTTCGGAGCAGCCACGAGGCGACCTGCATGTACTTTTCCTCTTTTCAGCCAATTGTGAGCTGCTCCATCAATGACCCCCGAGGACAGCTGAGTCGACAGACCAATGACGCATCATTCATGGAAAAGTTCTTTCTCGGGTCTGTTTGTGTTCGAGCTGTTTCGCGGAGAAATTTTCTTCAAGCTCCACGACACCTCGGTGACGACTTCACTCGATGCAAGCATCTGGTGGGAGGAAATCTACAACCCCTTGTCGTCCTGGCGTGGCGTCGAGTTTCGATACGGTCAGCGTTGACGGGGATTAGGCGTCTCGCGAATGGGGTTTGGATATCCGTCCATGCCCAGGGGCGGATCGATCGGCTCTCCCGCATGCAGGCAGGTGGACAATGGGTGGTGTGTTGATGACCCGGGCGGATGTCGCACTCGATTGCCCGCCCGGGCGGGTGGTTTCGTTGCGCCGTCGCTGACGGAGGCGATCGCCAGTCACCGCGCCCGGCGTGCCTCGTCGGTGCCACGAACTGGTGCACTCATCCCGCCGATCTGGACGTCGCGCGGGGCGGGGCACCAAGAACCCCGACCGCGCCGCCATCGCCGCGCTGCGCCCGACCTGGTGGTGGCCAGCCAGGAGAGAAACCGCCGAGTTGACGTCGAACGGCTGCGGTCCGCAGGAATTCCGGTGTGGGTGACCCGCATCGACGGCATCGACGACGCCCTGGACAGCCTGACCCGGCTCTTCCGGGAGGGATTCGGACCGCGGAGGTCGACTGGTTGGAGGAGGCCCGCGAGGTGTGGGACAGCCCGCCGCGACTGTCGGGACGGGTGGCGCTCCCGGTGTGGCGGGACCCCTGGATCTGGGTGGGAGCGGGCACCCTATCCCGACGACCTGCTGCGCCGCCTGGGGTTAGTCAACATTGTCGATGACATCCGGTATCCGCATCTTACAAATCAACGACGCCCTCGATGAAGCCCCGATGTCGTCCTGCTTCCCGACGAGCCCTACCTTTCACCGCCACCGACGGACCAGAGGCGCTGGGTGAGGGTGGGGTCGCTGAACGTCCGCGGCAGGTCGCTGTTCTGGTATGGCCCGCCATGCGTCGAGGCGCGCGCGCGACCTGGAGGCCGCCATTCGTGAAAGCCTGCTGAGTCGGCCTGCTCCTTTGGGGGCGGTCCGTGAGCGTCACGGAGTCAACGTGATGGAAGCGGCTTGGAGCAACGAGGAAATGGCGATGATGATCGTGTTCTCAGGGACGCTGATTACCATCCAGATGGTTTCGGCGGCCAACGTGATCGCGTAGAGCACTCGTGCCGCTCGGGTGGCTGCTTGTTCGACAACGCGCCAAGAATTTCGTATACGCTATTGATGTGAATGAACACCTGCTGCAGGGGTGAACCCGTCACGGACGAACAGATCCAGGCCTGGGCCGACGAGGCAGAGGCCGGGTACGACCTCGCGAGTCTTCCCAAGGCGCGCCGAGGTCGTCCGCCTGTGGGCGATGGCCCCGGGTGGTCGTCCCCGTGCGGCTCGGATGCAGCCACCCTTGCAGCCTTGACGGCCCGCGAGGGCAGAGGGCATCCAGAACCGGTCGGAAGCGATCAGGGCTGCTGTGAAGGCCTGGGTGGACGTTGCGTGACCTGCGTCAGGCTGCGCGAAGCACTACGTCGCGACCGCCTCAATGACGATGCAGTGCGCCATGCAGCCACCCATGTCCTGTACTCCCGTCCACTTGATGACAAGATGACCGGCGCTGGCTGTTGATTGATATGGATCCGCTGGGCGTCTTCTTGAACTCGTCATGTTGGTCTACGACGACGGTTACGAGCTGATCATCCACGCCAGGAAAGCACGCCCCAATACCTCGACGAACTTTTTGACGGCTATTCGCAGTCGGTTGGTAGCGCCTTGGCTGGGCAATGTGTGTTGCTGTAGCCGCTGGGCGCTGTGTAACAGGATGCGAGTTTGGTAGTGCTGGCTGTTGTGGTAGATCATGCCAGCGGCGTTGCGCACTTGCTGTCGTACCGACGCCACGTCGGTCATTCTTCACGACTGATGAGGCGAAGGATTGGGCGTTGGTCTGCATCACCAAGTAGGTCGCGCACTTGCGGAACACTTAGTTTCAGCGCTCCAGCTAGAGTCGGCATACCGGCGCCGTGGGTACTTGCATCAGCTGCTTCCTCAGAAGGGTTGGCATCTCCCGCATGCGTGGGAAGGGTCAGTCGTGGCATCGCTGATAATTGCCAGGCGCTGATAGGCGCGTCGCGCTGATGAGTCCGTTAGCGACCACGTTCGACCATTCGGCGCACGAGTGAATGCGGCGACACCCCCATGTCCTCCCGAGTCGGTCTAGCGCCGCAAGGTTGAGTCGTTGTGGCAGGACCGCGTCCATGGCGGCTGCTGGTGTCAGAAACGCGGCAGCGAATTCGTCCGCTTTCTCCATCGCGGCGCTGTACTCTTCCGTTTCGCGATGTAAAGTAAATGTCCGATCTCGTGCGATCGAAAATCGGTGCCGGAATACATTCTCGCTGCGGCGAGGTGTCGTGATAATAATTGGCCGCTCAACTGCGACCACGGAGAAGGCGTCAACAGCATCGATTTCTATGGAGGGGGCGTACTGCAACGATGATTCCGTGAGCCTCCGCTGTTGCGACCAAGCGTTTGACGTAGCCATCCGGAGAGCCCAGTATTCGCGTAGCGCGGCTGCGGCTGTCGGCGGTGTCGTGCCAGCTGGGAGGGCGGGGATGTCGACGTCTGGCAGTTTGACGTCGCGTTCGACTGGCAAACGTTAGCTCCCAAATGAGAGTCGCTGTCGCCAAGGCCTTTATGGCGTCGCTGACGCGGGCCGAACGCAGGCTCCGGAAATGGGCATGTACGGTGTCGACGCGAGCTAGCGGACGTCCGGCATTAAAGAACTCCGCGTCCACCGCGAGTGCGTGATCAAGCGGTCCACCACGTCGGGTCGAGGGTAATTGACTCGCCCTCGTACTGCCCTATTGCAGCGGGCGAGACCCGACCTTAGTGGCTAGGTCCGTTTTGCTTAGCCCGCGCCACAAACGTACCTGGGTAAGACGGCTGGCTCGAACCAACGACCCAGGGTGCGCCTCGACCTTCGGCAGGTCGAAAGTCCTGGGCTGTCGTTAGGCATTCAAAGACTTCTCCTGCTCGCGAGGCTCGATTACTGGGGATGCTGGTGAACCACCGTCTGAACGATTCGATATCCCGCGACACCTCGTCGGCAACGGGCTCCAGTTCCCAGAGTGTTTCCCTGTCCTTGTAGTTCGACCTTGTTTGAGTCGTCAAGGGGTGGCGATAGCCCATTCGATGAGACTCGCAGTTGCCAAAGGCGTCGACCTGATCATAACGAGACCAAGGGCATCACATCGCGAGCCGCCTTCGTGACGGTTAAGACTTCAGTAATTTCCGAGAGGTCCTCGCAGCTCCTGTGGCGACTGGTCCTCCACAGCATCGCTTGTGGAGGTGGGGAAACGAAGCAGTTCTGCCGTGTCGAACTTGAAGCGAAGTCCCGTATGGCGTTTGCGCGATTCGGGGTGCGCCATACAAAAACCAAGCAATTATTAATAATTGGTATTTTATGGCCCGCAGGAAGCAATTTGTATGACTGGTATCCCTGTTTAATCATGGCATCAAGAAAAATCGATCAATAGATCACGCCACTGGCTGGCGAAACCAATCCAAAAACGCGAATCAGCGACTTGATGTGCTTCTGCGGCCTTGTCGTGCCGGAACGGGCGACATCAATGATAGTGCTGCACGCGGTGCGCCTGACCGCCGAGCGCGTCGACGAGGGCGAGTTCGAGCATCTCATGAACCTCCTTGGGCTGCGTCCGAAGCTGTGGATCGACCACAGCTACTTCAGTATGACACATAATTCGCGCACTAGAACTCAGGGAGCGTGTGTGGCGGAGAGATGGTGCGGAGGGGCGGGTTAACGAATATGACGGTCACCGGGATCCGGGTCGTTGTGGCGGTCTCGTGTACTCCCAAGCTTCCGGTGCTGTGGCGTTGGGGTGTAGGGGTTTGGGTGGTGAGTCTATAGTCGCGGCTTCTTTTGTTGCTGTTCATGGCGACGGGGCTACCGCCGTCCCGTGCCGTCACCGCCGGCAAGCGGACCTGAGGGCGGTGGGAAAAAGACGATCCTTCGGGCACAATCCCGGAGTGCCTGCTAGAACGTCGCCCACTGACCCGGTTGCGGCTGCTGCCCGTCCGGATGGTCCAGTTCGCGCTCATCGAGGCTGGCCTGCTGTGCCTTCCCGATCGCGATCTTCCTCGGTTTTGGCCGCCACCTCCGTGATCTGGGGACGCGTCGCGATGCCCGTCGCCCGGTACGACGTGCTGCTGATCTACGTGATCGTCGTGCAAGTGGCGTTCGTGGTCCTGAGGGCTGGAGACCTGGCGTGAGCTGTGCGTCATCTGCGCCTTCCACCTGATCGGCCTGGCCTCGAGGTGTTCAAGGTCACGCCGGGTCGTGGAGCTACCCCGACGCCGAGGCGGTGCGAATCGCGGGAGTGCCGGTGTTCTCCGGGTTCATGTACGCCTCGGTGGCTCCCACATCTGCCAGGCGTTTCGTCGTTTCTGACCCTGCGCGTCGGCGGGTTCCGCTGGGTGCCGGTGAGCCTGCTGGCGGTGGCCGCCTCACCTCAATTTCTTCACCCACCATTTCATCGTCGACCTGCGCTGGCTGATTGCCGTCGCCTTCTCGTGGCGTTGTGGGCTCCACCATCCATTTCACCGTCGGCGGCGACCGCTACTGGATGCCGACCGCGCAGGCCTTCCATCCCGATCGGCGGTTTCTGTGGCTGGCGGAGAATCGCCACCCTCCTGGGCGCCTGGAGCTACTCCCGACCAGCTCGGCGGATGGCATCTCGTGCACGTCGGCAAGTTCGGGAGCTGGGCGCTGCGCTGATCACCCTCAGCTTCGTGCTCGTCGCGGCGGTCAAGGCCAAGGAAGGGTGCTCTACGGTGCCGGTGCGCCGCGAGTCACCCGCGACCGGTTGCGTCCGGACGAAACCATCCGGTGAGACGGACGGGAGATCCAGAGGGCATCGAAAGTGTCCGTTTCCTGAGACACCCCGGGTGGTTGCTCTTTCAATTATCCCCGAACTGTGGCAGCGTGACGACTGGAGGCCAGGCCTCGGGGAGGCGCAACATCCAGGGCCCCGGAGACCGGGGTTCGCAATCAAAAGGAGTGGATATGTCCACTGTTTCCCGTCGTGTACTGCTCGGCGCAGGAGCCGGAGCGCTCGCCGCAGCCGCAGTCAGTCTGCCCACCAGGGCCGAGGGAAAGCCCGGATGCGGAATTCGCAACGAAGCTGCTGGCGACGATGTCACCGAGGACAAGGTGAGCCAGCTATCTCGTCCAAAGCACATCCATGGCACGAGCGCCACCGAGGGCGGACTCGCGCAACGAGGCCCTCTACGGGGTGGCCCTGACCCGTCGATGCGGGTGCAGCAGCTGCGTCTTGGAGGCGTCGTCATCACCTCTGAGACGGGCGACTCGTCGAGCGAAGAAGGTCCAGGATTTCACGAGATGCGTTGCAGAACGCGGCCATGCAGGGCGGTCGACCTGCACTGCAGGTGGTGACCACGCGCTCCGGCAACGAGCTGCGCGCCCAGGGAATCCCGATCACGGAGTTCCCCAACGAGATGGCCTTCGGGCCGTCCAGGGAGCGTCGCCATCGGGTGGGGCATCAACGATTACCAACCCGGAAGCTGGAGTCCTGGGGAATCAACTCCTACCTGGGAATCATCGCCGCGCGTGAGTCCAATCCCGGCAATCCGGTTCTGAGTGCGCTCCACGGCTCGATCCCGACATCGTCACCCGGCGGGTGCGCAACTCGTCGACGGCGCGCAGCTGGGTGGTCCCATCCTGTCGGGCATTCAGAGATTCCCTGAGGTGGAGACGTCACCCAGGGGTCTGACGGCCTGCCGGTGCTCAATCACCGCGTGAGGACTGGGACCGGATCGATGCCGTGCCGTTCAAGCAGCTCACCAACACCAGCTATGCATGAACACGGTGCTCGTCGGACACATCGTCGCTCCCGCCCTCGACCCGTCGGGTCTCCCGGCCTCCCTCAGCGCCCCCATCATCACCGGGATCCCTGCGTAAGGAGTTCCGCTATGGCGGCACATCATCACCGACGCGCTCACCGAACCTCCCTGCGGCAGCGCTACGGCGACGCCGAGCTTGCCGTCATGGCCCTCGAAGCGGGTGCCGACCAGCTCCTGATGTCGGCTGATCTGCGCGTCGCGCACGCTCGCCGTCGTCGGCGGTGGGTTCCGGCAGGCTCACGGAGCAGGACATCGACCGCAAGGCTGGCGGGTGCTGCGCATGAAGTACTCCCAGGGTCCGCGCGAGGAGGAAGATCTCCGCAACATCGGTGGTGAGGGCACCGCCAGGCGGTCGACAGGGTGGCGACCCGGGCCATCACCCTGGTGCGCAACGACAACGCGTGCCGCTGTCCGCGAACGGATCGAAGGTGCTTGTCGTCGGTTCCCGTGCCGGTTTTCGTCAAGGAGTTTCGGCGAGGCCCTCGGAAGACCGGGGCGAACGTGTCGGTCGTGACCTTCGACGACCATCCCACTGCAGACCAGGCCGCCCAGGTGCAGCAGGCAGCCGGGTCGGTGGACGCCGTCGTCGCGCTGACCTGCTAGCGTCGCCGCCGAGAACACGGAGCAGACCGACCTCGTGAATGCCCTCCACGGCGCGGGTCGCAAGGTGATCGCGGTGGCGGTCGGAAACCCGTACGACGTGGGTCGCTACGGTTCCGCCGCGGCGCTGTGCACTCACTCCGACCAGTCGCTGATGGCGACCCCGCTGGCCACGATCATCACCGGCGGGCGGAAGCCGAGGGCAAACTGCCGGTCGCGATCCCGACCTCGGAGGCCATCCCGGTCGGCACCGGCCTCAGCTGCAGTGACCATGAGGGGTCGCTGATCCCGCTGGCGCAGACGCGGCAGCGGCTCGGCCCCTCGAGCATCACGGTTAGCGGCACTCAATGCGGAAAGTGGCCCGTGCGGTCCCTGCAAGCGATTCGAGTGCTGCGCAACCGCGATCTCAAACAGCCAGGTCTCAGTATACGTCCGTTCGTGGAATATGCTGTTCGCATGTCCGATGTCACGACCGGCGTTCTGGATTCTGGCGGTGCTCGCGGGCGGGCGGCGCCACGGGTACCAGATCATGCGGGAGGCCGCCCTGTCCTCCGAGGGCCTCGTCACCCTCAAACCGACAACTCTCTACGCCGCCCTGGAGCGGCTCAGAACGCGACGGATCGATCCAGCAGGACGGGGAGAGATCGTCGACGGTCGCGTGCGGCGTTACTACCGCATCACCGAGGACGGGAAGCGTTTCCTGCGTGCGGAAACCACCGTGCTGGAGCGGTCCGCACGGACGGCGCGCGCCAATCTGGGGCCTGCGTGGGGCAGGCGGCGCCGCGGCTGACCGGGGCGTGACATGACCGACGAACCAAGGTACCGGAAGCTGTTGCTGGTGGTATCCGAAACCGTGGCGGGAACGCAACGGCGATGCGCTGCTGGGGTGATGCTCGACGAGGCCGAGCGATGCGGTCGCACCGGCCCGTCGTGGGGAGCGCTGGTCGGCCTTCGCCCATGGGGTCGGGATGCGGCTGGATGCCGCTCTGGCCTGGCGGCTCGCGATCATCGCGATCGTTATGATTGCCTGCAGAGTGCTCTGGTTGTTCGTCGCCCTGTGGGAACCGATTGCCTGGATTCCGGATCTGGTCGTGTGGTTGCTTGTAGCGGCTGCCCCTGTCCTGCTCGTCATCGGCGCTCTGTAGCGGCGGCACGGGAACGTGGTTTCTGCCGGAGCCCCATGCCCCTGCTGGCAGCCTGTGTCAGCGTTGGCGTCCGCGCGATGAGCCTGGCGTGGGTGTCCTGGAACATCGGTTTCGATGCAGCCGATGCCCACCGGCCCGTTCCCCTGGCCGGCCAGCTCTTTCGTGCCGTTGTTGCTGTGCGCGACACCGGTGACGTTGATTGCGGTGAGCATCGTCACCGATGGACTGTCGTATCTCCAGGGGCGATCCCGACCCTGTTCGTCTCCTCATCGGATCGGCGTCGGGATCGTTGTTGTTCCCGCCATCTGGATGGCACCCGTGGCGTCATTTCCCTACATGACGGGGCTGGCACTTTTTCGTGATGATGCTGACGGGTCTGGAGACTAGGACGCCACAGGCCCCGGTGTGACGTCCTGTATTCTGGCATCGACGTTTGCAGGGCTACCCCGCTACGCCTCGGATGTTTCGGGGTGGGGTCCTGCGTGATCCCGTGCTGGTGACGACGGGAGATGATGCGGTCGATGATGGCGGCGATGGCCCCGTCGCCGGTGACGTTGGTGGCGGTGCCGAAGGAGTCGATGGCGATGTAGGTGGCGATCATCAGGCCGACCTGGGCCTCGTTGAACCCGAGCATCGACTGCAACAGACCCGCGGCGGTGACGATCGCGCCGCCGGGAACGCCCGGGGCGGCGACCATCATGACGACGCCGAGCATGCAGATGAACCCAATCATCAGCACCGGATCGATGGGAATGTCGGAGAGCATCATCACGGCCAGGGAGAAGCAGGTGATTTTGATGGTCGAACCGGCCAGGTGGATGGTGGCGCACAGCGGGATCGCGAACGATGCCACCGGCTCCGAGGTGCCTGACTTGATCGACTGCCGAAGCGTGACAGGAATCGTCGCCGCCGATGACGACGTTCCCAGTGCGGTGAGGTAGGCGGGCAGCATGGTGCTCAGCATCCGGAGCGGGTTGCGTCTGGCGATTGCCCCGGCGACGAGGGTACTGAAGCAGCAGCATGATCCAGGTGAGGATGAACACGAACACCACCACGCCCAGGAAGGTGGCGATGACGGTGAGCACCTGACCGCCCTGGGTCATGTTGAGGAAGATGCCGAAGATGTAGATCGGCAGCAGCGGGATGATGATCTTGGAGATCACGAGGGTTGACGATGTCCCGGAATTCCTCGAATCCGGGTGCGCAGTGCCTTGCCCTCGATGGTGGTGAGCGCTACGCCGATGACGAAGGCCAGGATGAGGGGCGGTCATGACTCCGAACAACGGCGGTATCTGGATGGAGAAGTAGGGTTTGAACAGGGCGTCCTCCGGGTTGCTGAGGGCACCCGTCTCGGCGGGCAGCACGGGGTAGCACCAGCAGGGACGCGCCGAGCCCCATCAGTCCAGCGATGAGGGTGGAGGCGTAGGCGAGGCCGGCGGTCAGCGCCAGCCACTTACCGGCTCCGCGCCCCAGCTCCCCTGATAGCCGGGGTGATCAATCCGACAATGATCAGCGGGATGGAGAAGCTCAGAACTGGCCGAAGATGTCGTTGAAGGTGACGAAGATCCGGTGGCCCAGGTGGGCAGGAGCGACCCCAGCAGGACCCCAGCGCGATGGCCACCACAATCCGAGGTGGGACCCCGAACCTAAACCCGGTGCTCTTCTCTGCTCATCCCTGACCGTAGTGGAAGCCAGTCCGACGGGGGAAGTTGTCCGCATCCGGCATCGGATCGGACCCCGAATGCCCACTTCTGGCACCGGATGCAGTGGTGCGGAGCCTCTGTGGTGTTTGCTGCCGAGGACGAGAACCTCCTTGTGGAGGAGGTCGTTCAGGGCCGGGAGCGTACGGACCTCGAAGGTTTTCGTGCTTGAGGAGCGGCGGGAGTTTCCCGTGGTGCCTGATGATGGTGGGGGAATAATCCTTGTTTGACAAGGCATTTTCGTCTTATGACTCATGGTTGAGTTCCGAACTGCCAGGTTGGGAACTCCGTTTTTGCTCAGGACCTGAGCTCCGGTTCTGCCGTCGCCGAGGAAGGCGGCCTGTACATGTTGAGTCTCTATTCAGTAACTCGAAAGGCGGGCGCGATGGCGGGGCGGAGAAGGGCTGCCGTGGGTGTGGGGCGTGCCCGTGGAACCGGCGGGGCTGCCGACTCCGAAGGTCGCGCCCGGCTCGCGACTCGCGGTTCGTGCCGTCGCCATGGAAGCACCGCGGGAGGTTGGTTTCGTGGCTGTGCCAGATGCGTCGCGCCCGTACTCGTACGACTGGCTGGACAATCTCGGGCGACGCAGTCGCGGCGGGCCGATCCGTCGCTGACCGATCTTGCGGTGGGGCAGTCGTTCATGCGACGATCTTCGAGCTGACGGACTTCACTGATGGCGAGTCGCTGATGCTGCGGATGAAGGATGGTCGTCCGACCCGGGATCTTCGGTGCGATCACCCTCCACTACCGTGTCGAAACGATCACCGGGTCTCGCAGTCGGCTGGTCGCGGCGATGTGGATGCCCCCGTCGGTCGGTTGCTGGGAAAACCCCTGCGGTATCTGCTGGCCTGGGGTGACCTGCTGATGATGCGCAAACAACTGCGCACCCTCGCGCGCTGGCGGAACGCGACGCGGATGCAGGTCGGGGGAGCGAAGGGGCTGCTGAGGGTGGGTCACGAGGCGGACGACGTAGCGCCTACAAGTGCGACGCCCGGCTTCCGGCAACCCCGCTCCTGATGCCCCCGGCAGCGAGGCGTATGTCTTCGCCGACTTCTGAGGCTCTATGACCCCGGTCGTCCGCGTAGCGATCGGGATCATCTTCTCCCACCGATTGTAGTCCGGCATGCTCAACCGGTTTATCTTTGTACACGCCAGTAGTGGACGCCGATTACGGAACACCCGTAGTGGCCCCTGAGCCCCATTTCAGCCACACTCGCCGCGTGTCCGAGATTGACCGATTACAGACAAAGGGATACGATGCCCGCTCATGACGAAGAAGAGCGCTCGATTCCAACGAGGCGCTTCGCCTCACAGCCGGGGATCGCCCCACGTCCATCGACCTGTTCGCGGGTGCAGGAGGGCTCACTGGAAGGCTGAGAAGCCGATTCACGTCCTATATGCCAACGAGGTTGTCCCGCAGTACGCGGCCACATTCCGACAGAACCATCCTGGTGTCGAGGTCGAAGACGGCGACATTCGAGGGTGTTGACGCCCGAGTCGTTCGTGACCGCTTTCGGTCTTGCTCAAGGCGAGCTCGACCTACTTGTGGGCAGTCCGCCCTGCCAGGGCTTCTCGATCAACGCCCTGTTCGCTCAACGGATGACCACCAAAGCCATCTCTTCCTAGAGTTCATCCGTTTCGCTGAAGAGTTCCGACCCAAAACGATCCTCATCGAGAACGTACCGGCATGATCTCATTGCTCCGAGGTGACACCTCGATGCCATCCTGAGCTTCGTTGGGGAAGATCGGATATGGAGCAGATGTCCGCGTACTCTACGCACCGCACTTCGGTGTTCCACAGATGCGCTGGCGCACCGTCATACTCGGGCTGTCTGGCACTGACGTTCCTGCTTCGGCTTTCCCGCGACCCGCACGAGTCGCCCCACGGCGCGTGAACTTCGCATCTACATGGCAAGGGGCGACTCCTCCGCAGCCTGAGCCAGCGAATCTCCCTGCGCACGACCGTGGATCAAGCGATCGGTGATCTGCCGCCTTTGATGTCTGGTGAGCGATTCCATGATGGTGATTCCTACACAATGGCTGCAACGAGTGACTATCAGAAGCGTCTGCGGACTGGAAGTGCGGGGGTCTTCAATCACCAAGCACCTCGTCTGAGCCCGATCAACTTGGAACGTCTTCGCCATATCCCGCCCGGTGGCAACTGGACCGACATTCCCAGAATCTTCTTCCAGAGGGATGAAACGGGCACGCGAGAGCGACCATACGAAGCGTTATGGGCGATCTCTGCCTGAGGCGCTCTCGTCCACCATTCTCACCAAGTGTGATCCCCACTGGGGGGCCTTCTTCCACTACAAGCAAGACCGCTCGTTCACCCCCGTGAAGCTGCGCGTATCCAGTCATTCCCAGACTCATACGTGTTCACGGGAAACATGTCGGATCAGTTTGCGCAAAGTTGGAAACGCCGTCCCTCCGATGATGGCATGAAGCTGTGGCCGGTCACTGCTCGAAACGCTGGGAGAATGACGCAGGCTGACATCACCGATTACTTTGGCTATCCGATAAGTGACCACAGCGACGCTTCAGTATGGATGCAGCGCGACGGTCTTGGTGCCCTTCCTCGACGACATCTGTACGAAGAATATACAGCATTGACGGCGCAAAATCATCGCAGGAGTGTGTGCAGTGCAGCAAGCCGGACCCGGTGCTCCTGAAGTTGTCTGTTGCCCGCATCGACTGTATGCAGACGATTATCAGGTGCTTCGTGATGTAGCCAAGCTCGCATTCAAAGCCGAATATCCGCTGACAAGCGGTCACTTAAACTCTGACGATGGTGTCCTCCACAGGTACGCCCACCATTGCCGTGTTCGGTCATCGTTGGGGAGGCGAGCTCCGTCTTCCTAAGATGGATGGACGAAGCAACTATTTCGTCGATTGGGTACTCGCTCTTCTTAGTCCTGCGGGTGAGCTCGAAGAGTTTCTGTGCAATTGAAGTCGAGACCATTGACACCACAGGAAACTACCGCGATTCCAGACGCGCACTGATGCCGCCTCAACGATCCAAAGTAAAGTCAACACTGGGTCTCAACTGGGAAAACGTCAATAAGCGTATTCTTCCGCGGATCATCTACAAGGCCCAGGTGCTCGCCCGCGAGTCTCGCTGTCGCTCTGGCATTGTTCTTTTGTGCAGCGCCTGTCTGCCAAGCTATCATGAGTCGCCTGGGAGGAGAAGAACAAGTGCAGCAGGTCCAGTAGTCTTCAGCCCTCTCCATTACCTTCCTTGCCTACGGCTTCCAACAATGATAACTGCCGGGAGAAAGCCTCGACCGCTCATGCTTGCGCGCAAGCACTGTATCTACTCACTTCGAAGTTCAGCAGGCTTTTAATCGCGCAAGTTGCCCGATCAAAATGTTTATGGAAAGGCTATTTCCGAAGCGCTAGGCCTCGATGAGGTCTGTCTAGTAAAGGAATAATGGGGATCGGATAGGCTGGGTTTCTACCGCCAGCCAGGAAGCTATTCGTATTTGGTCGCGGCGTCTTGGGTGGCCGCATGTGAATAGCCGATAATGGTGCAGCAAGACAATATTATGGAGCAGGGTGTTCGAGGGCATCCTCGCTCACCAGGGGTGTGGATTGTTCTCGCTCTGAGGTTATCGCCTGATCCCGGCGCTGCCCATTTCCCTGGGGCTCTCTCTGGTGGCGCTGGTGCTGGTTTTTGCAGACGCGACGCGACGTGCCACACGGCGTCGACGGGACTCTTGGTGGTTCTGATCTGGATTGAATTCAATGTGTTGTCACAGTCGCGGAATTGCGTCGTGCTGTCATTCCAAGCCTGATGTGGGCTGGGGCTCAGTTCATAAAGATGATCCAGCCGTCGTCTTGAAGTTTCACTGGTCAGCACGGCTTCTTTGCTGTCGACCGTTTTGTGTATGGAGCATAGGGGACTCAGACCCTAACTTCCACCACCTTGCAAAGGTGGCACTCTACCAATTGGGTTAATGCCCCGGGCAGGCAAGCATACCCTGAGGACAGGCCTCAGGGAGAGTTTCAGGCGCTGAGGTGAGTGTCGACTTTGCAGAGCTCTTCGCCGGTGCTCAGGGCGCGGCTCAACCGGCGTGGGGTGGGTTTGGTTTCGGGACCGTCGACTGTACCCAGTGCGGGCCCTGGGTCCAGCCGGTGAACGGGGTCTCGGGTTCGCCTTGGTGGGCAGGTGGGTCGTCGAGGAACCGGGCCGCGGGCCAGGTGGTTGCTCAGGAAGGTCGCGGAGGGCCTCAGTGGCGGTGTCGTCGCCACAAATGGATGAGAAGAACACCGCCTGTCGCCAGGCATAGGCGGCATTCTTGATGGCCAGCAGCGGCCGGGGGCTGTTCCTCGCGCGTTCAGCGGCTCGAACGACCTCTTCGCGGCGCGGTGTGCCAGCTCGGTCCAGCTCCGACCGGGCTGCACGCCGAGTTTCACCAGGACTACGCCAGGTTGTGGGTGGTGGAATCTGCTGGCGTTCGATGATCTGGCGTTCGCCCGCGACGCTCCGTCCCGCCGGTGCATCCCCGGCGACCATGCGGTCGAACTCTTCGACATTCCCGTGCCCACGTCCGGTTCCCGGCAGGGCCCAGCACCGCGGTGTAGTCGATGCCGTAGTAGCGCTCGTACGGCGACTCGCGCAGCAGTTCCGCCGCCACCTTCGCGGCCTGCTGGAACTTGGGGCGAGAACCGTCCATGAAGATGTCGGTGGCCAGCTCCTCGGTCAGCGGCATGCCGCACCTGCACGCCATGTCGAGGAGGTGCCGTACTCCCGGATGAACCCGTTCAGCGGGATCGTGCCGGGAATGCGTCCAGCACCACCGATCCGAGCTGCCGCGCGCAGCGCAGAGGGTCGTCGAGGGGGCTGCCGACCGTGAGTCCTGGAGGGCTGCCACCCACGGCGGTTCGCTTGAACCGCACCTGCCGTTCCAGGTTGAGCGGCAGCAGACTCCGGCGCTGCCGGAAAAGCCCGATAGATGGCGGCGAGCAGCGCGCGCGACCAGGGGATCATCTGCCGAGGATGCCACCTGCTCGGCGGCGAGCTGCGGAGACCAGCGACGCCAGCACCTCCGCCGACGGCACCACCCGAGTTCGATCAGCTCCTCCAGATCCGAGACGAAACCTAGCCGCAGGGTGCGCAGAACCGACGCCGGTAGCGGGGTGCCGGCGGGCACCAAGTCGAGTGGCCTCGTCGTCGGAGATCGGTGCGGGAGGCGGCGGGAAAATCAGTGAGGCCGACGTCCCGCGCAGTTGCGCCACCCGGTCACGACGACCACGGCCACCTCGGCGTCGGGGGTCAGGAGGCCGCCACCGCCTGCCGGGCGCGCAGGTCGTCGGATCGCTTGCTGCCGGGCAGGCCCCGTTTCGCCTCGATCCGCGCCAGGACGTACTTCACTCGCCCGGGGGCCACGTCCCCTGCCCGTCGATTACCTCCGCAGCGCGTCGGTCAGGATCAGCGGGTTTCTCACCCAGTCGGCGGTACTTGCGGCAGCGGTGTGCTGCTGTGCTGCCTGGTCGTAGTCGGCGACCAGCGCGCGGGCCTCGTCGATGCGGCTCTGTCAAAGGCGGGTGCCTCGACGATGCCCGCCAGAACGCCACCACCTTGTCGGTCAGTGGCAGCCAGACGGTCAGGCCTCGCGTTCCGCCGCGACCCGCGGACCCGATGCGGGCCTTTTCAGGGCACCCGCGACCTGCCGGGCGGTCCACCGCGACACCTGGCCGGTCGCGGGGGATAAGCGCACCCGGATACGGCGAGCCGCAACGGCCCGGCCAGCGGCGCGAGCCTCGTCGAGCAGCGCGCGAGGCGAGTCGTCGGCGCCGTGCCTCAACAGGGCAGCGACGCTCAGGAGGGACGGCGTGCTCCGGGGCCGACGTTGTAGGCGCCGGTTTCCAGCAGGACTCCAGCTCGGCCAGGCCTTCTGGGGTCAGCCACGACTCGAAAGATCGCCTGGCGGGTGGCCTCGATGCCGAGCCGTTGGGCAGCGGAGACCTCGTGCACGGCTGGCGGGGATGGCGGCTGGCTGCCCGGTGGCGAATCCGCGCACCACCTTGAGGGTCACCCAGGCGGGAAGCTCGGCGGAGGCGGTCTGCGACTGCCGATCCTCAGGTGCCGATCCGCCATGCCGTCGATCACCTGCCAGCGCTCCACCCGCTCCGAGGCGGCTTCCCGGACGTCTGGGTCGGGATGGTCGGCGGCGGTGCGCATCGCCCGCAGGGAGCTGGTGGTGGACGTACTGACTCACGATGTCCCTCCGGGCGGCGACGCGAACCTGGCCGGCGTGGCGGGTGCTGCCCCTGCGCCGGGTTTCTGGCCCGGTGCTCTACTGCTGGGCTACAGCCGTGGCAACGGTGTAGAGGCCCCGATCGATCAGCGTCGAGGCGATCACGACCGTTCGAACCCGCAGTGTGGGCGCGATTGAAGGCCATCACGTATCGACCCAGAAACGCAGGCGGGGTCGTCGGTGATCGCCTCTGCCGCCACCGGATCAGCCGGGACCCATCGCGTCCAGGGCCCATCTCGGCGGGAGCGCCGGGTTCCCGGAAAGTTTCGCGTCGTCGTTGGGATCGACGTGCGCGGTAGAGTGCCCACCCTTGAGGGTCGCAGCACACCATCTTGTCGCGCACACCATGAAGGCGCGACGAACATCGAGATCACACGGGTGGGTGGTTCGTCGTCAGGATCCGTGGAGCCGGGCGACGAGCTCAGTCTGCGCTGCTGAGGTCGGTCATGGGTGCGCTCGGCGGGGCGAAGAGGCCGGTCGAAGACGAGAACACTGCCCGTGATCAGACCGTCCTCGACGGTGAAGCACTCCGCGGCGGGGCGATGCCGGTGATGGCCGTCTGCGGGTGATAGAACAGGGCGACGCGGTTTCCGTCGGAGAAGCTGGCGATGTCGACCAGGCCGGTGAGGGGCCGGGGCGAATCGCGATGAACTCGCGGTACTGGGTCTTGCCCGTGAGATCGACGCCGGGGCCCGGCATGTGATGTTGTCCGCGACCCAGTTCCATCCTTGAGTCGACGTCTCCGCTGGTCCATGCGCGGTGGTAGCGGTTGACGATGTCAGTGGGTCGGTCATGGATGATGCTCCTCGATCCGTTGGATGATCCCCGGGGCGCCCAGAAATCGGGACCCGGTGGGATGCTCTGGGCCGTGTGGCGGGCCAGAAATCGTCGAGATACGAACGCACCGCCGCCAGGCCGTCGGTGTTCAGGACGTACGGGTGTCTGGTCGCGTCCGGGTGCTGGTTGCCAGGCCGGCGCGGCGCAGCACTCCCAGGTGGTGGGAGGTCGCTTGCTGGGACGGTCCACCTTCTCGCCACCGATCCACCTGCCGCTCGAACGGATGATGCGCAGGATGGCGCGACGATTCCCGTCGGCGAGTGCCCTCAGCGCGGGTCGATGGTCGCGGCTTCAGCGGTCATGAGGGCCACCATGCACAAACAGATTTTGTACCAAGAAGACTTGTGGAACGTGTTTTGTCACCACACCATCCAAGGATCAGGAGACTTTATTCCATGGCATGGATTGTGTTTTGCGGTGGCGATGGTTGTGTTCCTGGGAGCGGTGATGTTGCTCCTCAGGCGATTCCTCGCCTCGCATGACGAGATCTACGATGGCCTGACGCCCGGTGTCCTGCCGCCGCGGAAGGAATGGAAAACCCCGGTCAAACTACTCCGGTCTCCTGGTACAAGGGTCCTTTCCCCGTCCTTTACCCCGCCGCGTGACGTCACCCGGGGCTGATCGGGATGGTCATCGACAGGGATGGTGGATCCCCATGACCTCACTGCGACCATCGTCGATCTCTCCGCCCGTGGATTCCTGCGCATCAGGTGCTTGACGACAGCAGGGGCAAGCGGCGCGGGGAAGGACTGGCTGCTTCAGCCCTGCAGTAAGCCGCTCCAACCTGATGCGCTGACGAAGACGTTCCTGGAGGAGCCTTCCCGGACGGGCGGGAGAAGCGGATGTCGGGCTGGTCCGCAAACACAAGGAAGGTGTTCCGGCGCGCTCACCTCCGACATTACAGGGAGACTAGCCGCCGCGAGCTGGTATCAGCAGGGAGCCAGACCCGGGTGGTCAGCGCCACCAAAGCTCAGGGCGTGTGGCTGCCGGGATAGTGGCGGGTGTCGCCGCGCTGGTGATCGCCGGCGGGGTGTTGTGGGCACGTGGCCGCCGTCATGTTCGTCGCGACGGGTGTTGTCGCCGCCTTCGGGCCGAGACGTCGCGTGCCCCGCACCGGCGCAGGCACGCCACGCGCATCAGGCCCTCGGTTTCAAGCGGTACCTCGCGACCGCCGAGGCCAGGCAGATCCGCTTCGAGGCCGGAAGCATCTTCAGCCGCTACGCTTCCCTACGCGATGGTCTTCCGGGGTCCGCCGATCACTGGGTCAAGATCTTCCGTGAGCCGCGTCGGAACAGAAACGTCGAATGGGACATCGACTGGATCGATGTCGGTGCCGATGTGGCGAGCTGGTGTTCCAGATGCTCACCTGTGGACCTCCTCGACGGCGTCGAGTGGCCTGTTCGACGAAAGCATCGGTGCAGAGCTGTTCGAGGGGTTCCGATCTGGGGTTTCCCTGGACGGAATCGACTTCGATTTCGACTTCACGAGACCTCCTCGCGACTCCCCGGTTATGCAGCACTCAACGCGAGGTTTCAGCGTCCGAAAAGAGTTTTTCGTGTGAGATGGAGACGCTGACCTGCAAGGTCGAATGGACTGATATCGCGTCGCCCGGTGAACTCGCAACCCTGTATCTCGGCCCATCAGCACCGACAGGTCAGACAATTCGCACTCCAGAACTAGAGCCGCCCTGTCACTCACGGGGGTGCGTTTTGATTTTTCGTCCTTCGGCGCCAGAGCGGAACGAGGCGTAAATCAGCTACTATTATCTGCAGACGTTTCATACCGTCCAAGCTGAGGTGAGACCGTGACACCGATCACCCCGTCAACCGCTGATCGCGCTGGACTGTCCCGCACCGGCCTCTACCGGGCGGTCTGCGCTGGCTGACCTGACCCTGGGTCGCACGCGGCATCTGCCTCCCGCAGATCGCCAGCCAGTGGGACTGGGCCTGGTCGAAGCCGCAACCCGGCGATCCGATGCAACCATCTGCCTCGCTTCTGCGCTCGCCCACGCTGACCTGACCGACGCCATTCCTGGCACTCTCGATGTCGCGATCCCCGTGGAGGGCGTTCTCCTGCAACCGAGCACGTGATCACCTGGCACCAGTTCGATGCCGCCACCTTCGACCTCGGTCGCGACGAGATTCCCATCGAAGGTACGGACCTGTCGATCGGGCTCTACTCTCCCGAACGCTGCATCGCGGACGATCTGCCTGCGCAGCCAGCTCGGCACGAGACTGCGCGAGACGCCTCTCAAGGAATGGCGTGCGCCGCGGGAAACCCAACACCCTGATGCGGATCGGCCCTGCAGCTCCCCGAGCCAAGACTCCGCTGCTTCACGCCTTGGAGACGCTGTCATGACGCGCGGCGAAGAGAGTCTTTGCCATCCCTCCAGTCAAGGCCTCGATCCACGGCGAGCAGAACCGGAGGGCCGAGCCCACCCAGGAATACCTGGTTCGGCACCTACTCGAGTCCTTCCTGGACCGCCCTCGTCCGCAGCGAGCACGGGGATGACTTCGTACTCAAAGGGAGGAATCCTGCTTGCAGTGCTGGGGCGGGTTTCCTGTGGATCAGTCGGCGGCGACCATCTGCCTCGCCACCTTGATCGCCTTGCTGCCGCCCTTCCGTGCGGCCAGCGCCGCGACGGTGGGCAGGTCGAGCTTCCAGGTGCTTCCCGGTAGGAGATGGAGCACCGACTCCAGGACAGTCGCGACCCCGGTGGGGAGCTTTCTCCATTCCCCGCCAGTTCCTCCGCGATCCTCGTCAGCAGCGGCCACGCAGGGCCAGCCCACCGGCCTCCGCGAGCTGTCGTGAGCATCGCCGCCACTTTCACGGCGCGATGTCGTCGCGCCACTCCCGACGCCACGAACTGTCCCAGGCCGCAACGAGCACCTCCGGACTCAGCCGGGACTCGTCCCACGCCGACAGCAGTGCTCCCCGCGATCTCGTCGCGACCCTGCGGAGAGGCCCCGCTCGCGAAACGAAGGCGAGGAGAGCCATGACCGGGTCCACGTGGAACACGGGAGGCGATCGCCTCGGTGATCTCCCAGGCGGAACTGCTGCCGAAGGGCAGGTTCACCTGGGCGGCAGTGGCCGCCCATATGGGTGCGCCGGGAGCAGGGTGCTGCCGATGTCGTGTTCCCCGCTGCGCTCTGGTGCTCGGCGCGTCCTGTCCCACGGTCCCGCGACTTTGAGGATCTTCGCGACCACGGGTTCGTCGCCTTCCATGCGCACCCCTGCGGCAGACCTGGTTGCTCTGCTCGTTCCCGAAGATGCTGGGGGAACAGAAACTCATCTCGGCCCGGTTCAGCGGGGTGCTCAGCCAGAGATCGACGACCTCCTGCACGGTTCGTCCCCCGGCGACGCGGCCCGGCAGGGTGCAGGGTGCGGCCTCGGAACGGTCGATCCGCCCCAGGGCGACGAGACAGGTCGATCGGCAGCACCTCCACGTTCTCTCGGCGTAGCGGCGCAGCCGGTCCCGGAACCTGTCCCAGGAGACCCTGTTGTTCTTGTGGGTGGGGTGGACAGCAGGCACGGCACCCGTCCAACAGCATCCAGGACGTCGTTGCAGCGCCGGATTGCGACCCGCGTAGTGCCGCACCCCGAGGTGACCTGCCGCGTTCCTTTCACTGAGGTCACCCGCTGCAGCCAGCGCTGCACCAGTTGCTTCCACATGCCGTGTGTGTTCGGGTCGTGGTTCAGCTGTCGTGCAGCCTCTCGGCGACGGCGTCTCGTCCCTCGGCCCAGCCCAGCGCACCAGCGCCGCCAAAGCCGCGTTCGTAGAGCCCTCGACGGGCGCCCAGTTCCCCGGGGCTTCGCTGTCCAGCCGGTGGATCAGCCTGTCGAACTCCACCTCGTCCAGGAGCCGGTCCAGGTCGTCGAGGGGCTCGGGAGGGATGCTGAGCGGGTCGCGCCACAACCCCAACGACTCGGCGGGGCCGGTGGCCACGCCCCAGCCGTCGAGGAGTTCCCGGGCCAGTCCGGCGGCGGTGGAGTCGGGGCCGGTGGTGGTCGCGGTGAGCATCTCCACCAGATCCTGCGACGGGTCGTTCACCGAGCGCAGCGCCGTGAGGACGGTGCGTTTGACGCCCTTCTCCTTGCGGGCCAGCACGTCCAGGGCCAGCGTGGTCAGGTGATCTTCGCTCAGGCCGAGGGGCAGCAGCTGTTCGACCGCGAACTCTACGACGACGGGATCGGCGTTCGGCAGGGCCGCCAGGAACCGGTCGAGATGTTTCGTGAGCAGAGGGGTCAGGCCCAGACCTGCGATCTGGAGCAGGGCGAACTGCTGCGAGGGGCGGTTGTCGCCGCGTTCGAACACCTGGAGGAGAGCCAGCAGCAGGGCCTCGTCGTCGGTGGGTTCGGTCACCCGCAGGGTCCGCGACGGCCTCCTGGATCCGGGTCTGGACCTGGGGACGTTGATCGGCGACGAGGTACTGGCCGAGGGGCGTTCGGGGCGGCACAGGCGGCGATGAAGTGTTCCTCCAGCGGCGTCCCGGTCTGGGGACAGTGTTGTCTTCCGTCGCCCATCCCGTCAGGAACCCGGGATCGTCGGGAATCGGGAGGTCGAGGGCGAGGACGAGTTCGTCGATCAGTTCGGCGTAGGTTTCGGCTCCGTCGCGGCGTTTCAGCAGGCGTGCGATGAGGTCGCCGGCCCAGTCCGGACCGTTGCCAGCCAGCCAGGAGAGCAACCGGTCGCGGGTGATGGGCAACCGGATCAGCTGCCAGATGTCCCAGGGGGAGAAGGTCGTGGCGCATTGCGCGGGGGTGGCGCCGACCGCCGCCGTCAGTAGAATCAGGTGCCCGCGCCTGCGGTCCTCCCATGCGTCGACGCAGGGAGGGAGGGCCTGCCAATCGCTTTGCGGATCATCGAACGGTCGGCCTCGGTGAGGGTCGTCGAGGGCTGCGACGAGGTCCGTGAACGATTTTGATTCGAGAAGAAAGCGGCCAGGGGTGTCGGCGTTCCAGGTCGTGGGATGAACCTATCCGCGGTGGGCGACAAATCCACCCGCGATCATCGTCGATTCGCCGCGATCTCGGCCAGGATCTCCTTGCGGCTGGGCCCGGAGGTGCGGTCCATGGCGCGGAGCCGGTCGACGATTTTCGCATTTGTGGGTCGCGACGCGACCTGCTCGAGTTCGGCGGCACGCTTATTGAACGTCTCGACCGCATCGTCGGGTACGTCACGGTATGTGAACGCCATACAACCAAGCTAGCAGCATGCGAGCACGGCTTCATGGGGCGGTGTTCGGTATCGAACCTGCGCGGGGCGGTCACGGGCTTTCGTGTTCCAGAATGTGCGTCTTCCCTCAGGCCTGTTCTTGCGTGGGTCACGAAGTTCACGGCCCCGGCGACATCTGCGATGAACTTCTCGTCCGGAGGCGGAATCTCCTCCAGAGCTGTCCGTAGGTCCTGTCTGGTGCGGTGAACCACCGGACTGGTCTCGACGATCCGCCTCGCGACAGTCACCGCCTTGCTGTTTCCTTTCCGGGCAGCCAGTGTCGCGACGTTCGACAGGTCGACGGTGACCCCCGCCGCCCGCACCGCCGGGAGGTAACGCAGCACCGCCTCCAGCAGGCCGAGCGCGGAGGCGGGGACCTGTTTCATTCCCGCCAGTTCCTCGCACACCTCCACCAGCAGCGGCCACACGAGGGCCAGGCCACCGTGTCCGCGACCTGGTTGAGGGTTTTCACCAGCCGGTGGGGCGGGGTTTTCAGCAGGTCCGCCACGGGTTGCGCCAGGCCGCGGCGAGGCCGCTGGCCAGCCAGTCGTACCGTCGTTCCAGGCATCGATCAGCAAAACGGCGACCTCGTCCCAGGAGTCGGGAGGCAGCTGCGCGCACACCCCGACGACCGCCAGCGACGGCACCGGCCTGAACGACCGGGCCGTTCCGACGAACCCCTGCAACACCCGCAGGGCCTGCGCACCCTGGTTTCCTTGGCGGTCCAGCACCTGCAGGGCCCTGCAACGCCGGGACGGTCGGGAACGTGGGGAACAGCTGGAGGGCGAACGGGTGCCCGCGCTGCCCAGTGAGTGGCCGGTTCCGCGGGCTGGTCGGTCGGCGGCAGCCCCAGCGACTCGAAGGCGAGCGGTTCTCGCCGCAGACCCGGCCTCAGCGAACGAGGACCCGTCCTCAGGCCGGGGCGAGCTCAGCGGGCGGTGCCGGGCGGTCGCGCCATGCGGCGAGCACCTCGCCAGCGAGACCCCGACCTCCTCGATGGGCTGGTCGAGGTCCGTGAGGTCGCTGGGATGGGTCCGATCGAGGCCGGGTCAGGGCGGCCGCGACATCCACGGCGCCCAGCTCTAGGCCCTCGCGACGCGCGTCGGCGGGCGCGGTCGGCTGAAAACCTCCCCAGGAGACTGCGTAACGCGCCGTGGCTCAGTCGCGAGCAGGCACGGCAGGTCGCCGAGACGCTCCAGCGCGGCCAAGACCCGGGCGGTCGCCAGCCGCGACAACCGGGATTCACGCGCCAGCTGCCACGACTTGTTCACCGGGCGTCCCAGGAACCGGGCTAGCGCCTCCCGCAGCGGCGTGTCTGGTGTCAAACCTGCCCAGGTTCTCGAAGGCCGTCGTCAGACCTCGCGACCCCTGGCGTGCGCCGTCGCGACGAAACACGCCAGGATGTGCTCATCGTCACCGGTAGGACCTCAGGACCGTGGTCCAGCAGGTCGGTGAGGGCGAGGTCGTCGAGCACCAGAGCCGGATCGGTGAACTCCGGGGAGCGGGTCAGGATCCGGGCGGAGGGGTTGCACCTGCAGGCCGGAGACCTCGACGTCAGGCCTCGACTCGTCCCAGCCGTCGAGCAGCGAATGGGCTGGCCAATGCGACGGAATCCTGCCCGGATGTGATGAAACGAACCGTCTCCAGCAGCTCCGGTGTTGGGGATCCACCTGCGACAACGCCCGCAGCACGTCGCGGCGGGGTCTTCCTGCCAGGCAGCACCGCGACGGCGATGCCCGCCAGTTCGCCGGGTGTGGTCGGGCTGATCAGCGCATCCAGGCACGCGGGCCAGGACGTTGGGTTGGACGTGAGGGAGGCGGCGATCAGGCGGGCGCGTTCCTCCCAGAGCTGCCAGACCCAGGCCGACGAGCCAGTCCAGGGCGCCGCGTTGCGCGTTGCGGTTGTCGCCGCGCCTCGGGCGATCTGGATCAGCGCCCTGCTCACCGTCGCGTCGTCGAACTCGCCGGGTCGCGGGGCTGCGCGACGTGGGCGCGGACGTCGCCGGCCCTGGCCTCATCATTTCGAAGTCGGTTTGGAACCGGAACGCCGTTCTGGGCGGTGCAGGGCGATCAGAACTGTTCCGTCCACCGCACCCCGGGCGGGGCAGGAAGCAACGCTTCAGCCAGTCCTCCAGGTAGCCGGCGTCGGTGGGAAGGGTGGTTCGTGGGCGGTGACGGGCGGGTCTACCAGCGCAGCGGCAACCCGGGCGATGGGCCGCCGTGTCATCACGGCGGTGACGAACTCGGTCGGTCCAGTCGCGACCGCGCGCCAGGAACCGGGTCAGGACGTGGTCGTGCGGGCCGCTGTCGCGGAGCCAGAAGGGTCATCGACCACGGGGTGAACGTCGCGGGGTCTGTGTGACGGGAGCGGTCGAGGGTGGCCGCGAGCGGCGGAAGCGTTCGCACGTCTGCGGGTGCGCAGCCTCCGGCGTAGCTCGGGCAGGGCCTTCCCGAAAGCCCGGCGCGTGGAGGTGGTCGGCCTCGGGCAGGGGCGGTAAGCCGCGCGAGGAGATCAGGATCGACTCCGGCTCCAGTCAGCTCTGTGAACGTGTCAGGCATCCCAGGTCATGGGGTGAACCTATCGGTGGTGGGCGACAGATGCGACTTTCCCAGCTGGGCGCGCACCCGGCACCGTCAGGGGTGAGGTTTTCACGCCATCCCCGCCCGCACTGATCCTGCACAGTGCGCGGGATGACTTCGCACTGATTCAGCTCTTGCAAGCACTCCGAGATGCGCACCCGGACCTCGTCGAGCTGGAGACGTTCACCGCCGCCGCGCACGCTCTCGTGGAACACGGACCTGGCCACCGGCAGACCACGGTCACCTCCTGGCTCGGGGCGCGCCTCTCAAGTTGGCAGCCCGAGGAGGCAGCTCGACGCCCACCTCATTCAGCCACGCCAGACATGGTCAAACTCAATCCACGCACCCGGTATCATCAGCATGCACTTGCCCCAGGGGGCGGCACGGGCGAGAAGGACCAACGTGGCCGAGACCGTGGCTATCCGCAGACGACATCGCCGCCCACCTCAGGGATCACCAAAGACACCGTCTACACCTGGATCGCCGAGAAAGCCATGCCCCGCCCACAGGTCGGACGCTCTGTGGGAAGTTCCAAACCAGCGAGATCGACGAATGGTGCGTCGAGCGGCGCTTCCGGCCTCGACACGCGACGAGGATGCCGGTAGTCGGTGCGGATCATCAACAACGTCAGCGACCTCCTGGGCGACGATCTCAAGAACGAGATCGTGCCAGGCTCGAGTCCGTATCGCCGCATCGACATTTCTCAATCTTCGCGTTGAGGCACTCCGCAGGAGTTGGAGAAGGTCTCGAGCTGGGTTCATCTTCACCTCTACCGTCGTTCTGTGACCGAGGAGGTCACAGACAAGCTCCGCAAAGAGCGCCGCGAGTTCTTCATCGGCGGTGATGCCAGTCGAGCTGCCGGTTCCGGTTCCGAGATCAGGCTGCGGCAAGCTCACCCAGCGTGCGCATCGCACGGGGAGTGCTCGGACTGGGTCCGCCGGAAAGTCATCTTCCGGTCGAACGCCACGGGAAACCCGATGCAGCAGTTCGCGGTGATCGACGACAGGGCCGCCTACACACAGCTCAAGGATTCACCACCGCCGATCTCGGCTACGAGCGAGGCAACGCCGTTTCCAGTTTCGTGAACCGACTCGAGCAGAAGCTCCGATGACCGAGCAGTACCCTGCGTCTGTTGACCAGATTTGGAACAATCCGAGCAGGTCAGGACGTCACGCAAACCGTCCACGACCACATAGCCAGCGTGTATGCCGAGAATTCCCCGGCACGCATCTACTTCTGATCCTCTAACCTGTTCGCAGAGTTCCTCGATGACATCAACGAGGATGTGCTGCCGAACGATCGCACGGGCTACCGAGAGACGAAGGTTTGGCAGAGCTCTACAACTTCAGCGCGACGCAGCGACGGGCATCATCAACAAGTTGGAGACCTACAACGGCTGTATCCTCGCCGACTCTGTTGGTCTAGGAAGACGTTCACCGCGCTTGCCGTCATCAAGTACTACGAGTTGCGCAACAAGTCCGTGCTCATGCTGTCCGAAGAAGCTCGCCAGCGAGAATTGGACGATCTACAGCGCCAACCTCACGACCAACATTTTCGCCTCCCGATCGCTTCAACTACGACATTTCGCCCACACCGATCTGTCGCGCACCAAGGTGATCGCTCGGCCTACGGCTGGATCGGATCAACTGGGGCAACTACGACCTCGTTGTGAGTCGACGAGTCCCCAACTTTCGCAACGCCGACTACGCCGAGGAGAAGGAATCGCGCTACCAGCGCCTCATGCGCCAGGTCATCCCGCGAGGGCGTCAAGACCAAGGTGCTGAGTGCTCTCAGCCACGGTGAACAACCGCTTCAATGACCTCAAGAACCAGCTTCACCCGCCTACGAGGGGTGATGAGAATCTCGCCCAACACCTGAGCCTGATCCACCACGGTCGAGAAGGTGTTCTCCGACGCCAGCGTGTGTTCAACGAGTGGTCCAAGCTCGACACCGAGCACCGCACCGCTGACCGCATCCTCCAGATGCTTGGCTTCGACTTCTTCGAGCTGCTCGACTCCGTCACCATCGATCACGCAAACACATCCAGGCCTTCGACACCACCAAGATCAGCGCCTTTCCGGAGCGACGCCCACCCTTGTCCATTCGCGAGCCGTCACGGACCCTGCCGGAGGTCGGCTTACTGACATCTTCGAGCAGCTTCAGGCACCACCCTGGCCGTCTACACCCCGCTCGCGTGCGTTCCCCAGTCGTCGCTCCAAGTACGAAGACCTCTACAACGTCACAGTAGGGAACGCCCGCTCCAACCTCGGACAGGCAGGTCGTGAACAGGGCTTGAAGAAGCTCATGACCGTCAACTTGCTCAAACGCCTGGAGAGCTCAGTCGATGCCTTCCGACTTACTCTGGCGAAGATCGAGGACTCCGTCGCTCGCACGCTGGAGTGGATCAGTAGCCATGCCCGGCGACCTCGCCGACCTGAGCCCAGAGCTCGCTGGACTCGACTTCGATGTCGATGACGAGACGACGCGAACCTCGAGGCGCTGTCCTTCGGCAGAGATCAAGACCGACTCGATGACCTCGACATCGAGTCCTGGCAGCGCGACTTGTGGAACGATCGCGAGACCCTGCGGGAACTCCTCGACGAGATGCGCAAGATCACATCGGAGCATGATCTCAAACTCTGCAAGCTCAAGCAGCTGATTGTGAACAAGGCTCGGCACCCGATCAACGAGGGCAACCGCAAGGTGCTGGTGTTTCTCTGCGTTCGCATGACACCGCCAGACTACCTTTACCGGGAACTCGCCCCTACACTCGCCAACGTCGGACTCTGACACAGCTGTCATTGGGAGGCAGCCATAGCGCGAAGACGACCCTGGGAGTTGGCTTTGACTTCAACAGGTCATGTCGCTGTTCTCGCCCCTCGAACAGCGCCACCTCACGATGCCCCAGCGCGCGCGAACTGGACGTGCTTATCGGAACCGACGTGATCAGCGAGGGGCCAGAACCTCCAAGACTGCGACTACCTGATCAGCTCCGACATCCACTGGAACCCTGTCGCATCATTCAGCGCTTTGGACGCATCGACCGCATCGGTTCCACAAACAGCCAGATTCAGCAGCCGAACTTCTGGCCTGATATCTCCCTCGACGAGTACATCAACCTCAAGAGCGCGTCGAAAACCGCATGGTCATCGCCGACCTCGCCAGCACTGCCGATGACAACGTCCTCACCCTCGAAAACTCCGACGCTGCCTTCCGCAAGGAACAACTCCGCAAACTCCAAGATGAAGTCATCGAACTCGAAGATGTCCGAACCGGCGTCTCGATCACAGACCTCGGGCTCAACGATTTCCGCATGGACTCACCAGCTATCAAAGAGCACGGCGACCTCGATCGGCACCCCGTGGCCTGCGTACTGTGATGATCCCCGCAGACGCGCGAGGACTACATCCGGCGTCATCTTCCCGGCGCTCGAAACCTCACCGCCGCGAAGACATCAACCGAGGCAACCGACTCCACCCGCACTACTTGGCTACTCTCGACGACCAGGGCAAGGTCATTGCAGGCCACACCGAGGCAAACGCATCTCCTCGACCTACTGCGCGTTGGGTGTCGCCCCACGAAGAACCCGTCACCGATGTCGTCGCCGCGTTCAACGCAGCGACCGAGCGAGGGCGCGCAGATGGGCAAGTACTCCGCCCTGCTCACCGACGCGATCCACTCCACTGATCGATGTAACCGAAGAACGCGACATCGACAGCCTCTTCACCGGCGGCAGCACCACTGCCCTGACGGATCATCGCTGGCCTGGACGATTTCGAGCTGACCGCGTTCGTTGCCGTCGTTGACCCCGCCGAAGGTGGTGCCGATGCCTGACGTCCTCTATCGCTGGCCCGAGGCAGCCAAGTTCGGCAGACGAGTACCCAAAGAGAAGTTCTACGAGCACGGTGCCGTCAGAGCGACAGTCCGTGAGAAGTTCGTCTCTGAACTTACACGCGTCACTTGGGACCACAAGCTCGCTGAGTCCACCATCAATCCTTCCAGGACCTCAGTGTGCCCGAGCGTTCAGGTCTCGACGCTGGACGCCAAGACCGATGACGTCGGCGAGGCCGTCCTCAACACCATCGACAGAGCCATCCCGTTCCCGATCATCTTCGAGATCACTCGCAGCACCGCCGAGCAGCCCGAGGTGCGGACCGTGGCCGCACACAAGAAGCTCGGAGCCGGGGCTCTCAAACTCCAGCGCCTACTACTCGACCGGCTGGCAGCGGGAGACGCGCAACGCCAGCCCCTGCCCACGGCGATCAACCTGCCCGCGCTCTACGCTGCGCTCCTCCAGCCCGCTCACGCCGATCGCCGCCCGTCCAGGTGAGGAAATGTCAGATGTCGCCGACAGACTGGCCGCGGTGCCTCAAGCTCGAACGAGAGATCGCAGCCTTGGAGCGCAAACTCCGAACAGAACCACAGCTCAACTGCAAGGTGGAGCTGCGCCACACGCTCAAGATGAAACAACACGAACTGGAACAGCAGAGGTAACCCGTGAAGAGACTACGCATGACATCACCCGACCTCACGCAGGCCAACATCGACAAGATCGCCGAGCTGTTCCCCAACGTCATGACCGAGCCTCGACGCCGACGGTAACCCCGAGAAAGCCGTCGATTTCGACCTGCTGCGCCAGGAACTCTCCGGCCACATCGTCGAGGGACCGCGAGGAACGGTACCGGCTCGATTGGCCCGGCAGGCGATGCCGCCGCCTTCGCGGCGAACGCGCCGATCGCCAAGACTTTGCGTCCCGTCCGCGAGGAATCGGTGAACTTCGACACCACCAAGAACCTGTTCATCGAAGGCGACAACCTCGACGCGCTCAAAAGCTGCTCCAAAGAGTCGTACCTCGGCAAGATCAAGCTGATCTACATCGACCCGCCTTACAACACCGGCAACGACTTCGTCTGCTAACGACGACTTCGCTGAGTCCACTGAGGAGTACTTGATTCGATCCGGCCAGAAGGATGAGTCAGGGACTCGGCTCACGAGCAACTCAGAGTCCAACGGCAGCTTCCACTCCGATTGGCTGAGCATGATGTATCCGCGCCTCAAGCTTGCGCGAAACCTTCTGAGCCGCTGACGGTGCGATCTTCGTATCCATTGATGACGGAGAGTCCGCTAATCTTCGACACACCTCCTAGAGGAGGTCTTCGGCGCCAGAACTTTCGGGCCGACATCGCATGGCAGAAGCGATACACGAGAGCAATAACACTCAGGACTTCACCACAGTTATCGAGCACATCTTGGTGTTCGCACGTTCAGATGAATTCGGGGTCAACCTTCTTCCCCGGACTGCTGAGGCTGACGACAGATACACGAACCCCGATAGTGACCCTCGGGGTGTTTGGAAGGTGCGTCGTCCCTCAACCCGGCGACGCCGGCACAGCGTCCCTAACCTTGCGTATCCGATCACCAACCCGAACACGGGATTGACTACGTACCCAACCACCAATCGCGTGGCGACGGTCGAAGGACGAGTTAGAACGCCTCCAACAGCACGGACTGCTCTACTGGGGTGCAGACGGAAGTGCGCCAATTCCCTCGATCAAGATGTTCCTTTCCGAAGCTCGCGGACTGACACCCATTAACTTCTGGGATCATGACTATGCTGGGAACACCGACGAGGGAACGCGAGACCTGATGTCTCTTTTCAGTGCTCGCGTTTTCGATAATCCCAAGCCCGTCAGACTCATGAAGCGTGTGCTGGAGCACGCCACGTCGGAGGATTCGCTCGTGCTCGACTTCTTCGCTGGTTCGGGAAGCTTGGCCCACGCCATCCTTGAGTTGAACTCCGAGACTGATTCGCGTCGCCGCTTCATTGCTATACAGCTACGAATCCACCGACTCCCGATCCGTTGCGAGCGAGCAGGGCTACGAGACGATCGCGCGCATCACCTCGTGAGCGTATCCGGAGAGCCGCTATAGCACCAGAAACTAAACTCAGCGGATCAGATCAGGACCACGGATTCCGAGCGCTCAAGGTTGACACGACGAACGTGACCGGTATCAGCACAACCGCAGACGCTCTCGGTCAGGGGTGAACTTGACGGCCTGATCAGCAGCGTGAAGCCCGACCGCACGGGTGAAGACCTGCTGTTCCAGGTTTTTGCTCGACTGGGGCTTGGAACTCACAATGCCGATTCAGAAGGAGACCATTGATGGCTTCGAGGTCTACGACGTTGAGGAGGCGCTTTGATTCTGTGCACCGTCGGCGTCTGGCGCGCGATTCCTCTCTCTCTCTCTCTCGGGCTGCCGCCACCATCGCGGAACGACAGCCGCTTCGTGTCGTCTTCCTCGACGAAGACTTCGTGGACGACGCGGAGCGCATCAACATCGGGCAGGTGTTCAGTGAACGCTCGCCACACACTGAGGTCAAGACCATATGATCGTCGTGCTCTGGTCGGCGGTGCGTGATGGAGAAGCGCAGCCTGAACACGCCCGACCTCGCTGCTCGCAACGTTCAGCGGATCGCCGAGCTGTTTCCGCACGTGATCACCGAGTCGAGGGACGCGGAGAACGCTGATCTCGCCATTGACTTCGATCTTCTCCGCCAGGAACTCAGCGACCACATGGTCGAGGGGCCGCAGGAGCGGTACCGGCTCGATTGGCCCGGCAGGCGTGCCGCCGCCTTCCAGGGCGAACGCGCCGATCGCCAAGACTCTCCGGCCCGTTCGCGAGGAATCGGTGAACTTCGACACCACCAAGAATCTGTTCATCGAAGGCGACAACCTCGATGCATTGAAGCTGTTGCGGAGTCATGCTTCGGCAGGGTGAGCTGATCTACATCGACCCGCCCCACACAACGCGGGCGCGACTTCATCTATGACGACGACTACGCTCAAAGCGTCAGGCGAGTACCTCCTGCGCTCAGGGCAAAGCGAAGAGACGGGGACGCACCTGGTCGCCAACAGCGAAACCAAATCGGTACCGGTACCACTCGGAGCTGGCTCAGCATGATGTACCCCGCCTAAGGCTCGCCCGAAACCTTCTTAAACCCGATGGGGTCATCTTCATCTCGATCGACGACCACGAGATCGACAACCTTCGCGCCCTCTGCGACGAGGTGTTCGGCGCCCAGAACTTCGTGGCCCAGATCTCATTTGGCAGAAGGTCTACGCCCCCAAGAACTCCGCCCAGTGGTTCTCCGAAGATCACGACTACATCGTGTACTACGCCCGCGACAAGGGCGCACGTGGCAGCCGAACCTCCTGCCCTGCACCGCTGAGATGGAGGCGCGCTACAAGAATCCAGACAACGATCCTCGCGGCCCTGGAAGGCCGGTGATATGACCGCCCGCAACGCCTATCTCGAGCTGGCGTGTACCCCATTACGACGCCGTCCGGGCGCGTTATTGATGGACCTCCACGTGGGACCCATTGGCGGTTTAGTGCAGACCCGGCTCGCCGAGGTTGGATGCCGACGACCGTATTTGGTGGGGGCCGACGGGTGACAACACTCCGGCGGTCAAGCGCTTCCTCTCGGAGCTCCTCCGGGCGTACACCTCAAACTCTCTGGACGTACGACGAGGTCGGCCACACCCAGGACGCGAAGAAGACGCTGCTGAAGTACGTGCCCTTCGAGCACGGAGAACGTGCTCAACTCGGTCAAGCCGGTGCAGTTGATTCAGCGCATCCTGCAGCTCGCCACCACGCCTTCCGGGGAGGATGTGGTGCTCGACTATTCAGCGGGAGTGGCACCACAGCACACGCCGTACTGACTCAGAACAGCGCGGATGGCGGCAATCGCCACTTCATAGCCGTTCAGGTGCACGAACCCCTGCGGAGCACCAGAACCGGGGTTCAACTCGATTCTGGGCATGAGCACGACGAGGCTTAAAACGTGGACGGGAGAGTTTTGCGGTCAACAAGATGGGGATGCAGCCGGCGACCTCGGCTACCGGATGCTCAGGAATCGCCACGAGCAACCTGGCCGACGTGCTGCGCACCCGGAGGAGACGGTTCAGCGAGTTGGGAGCTATGGCGCCGAGCATCAGCCCGACCGCTCAGGTGAAGACCTGCTGTCCAGGTCCTGCTCGACTGGGGACTTGACCTTTCGCTCCGCTCGTTCTGGAGGTCATCAACGGCCACGAGACCTTCTCCGGTTGACGGGGATGCGCTGATAGCGTGCTTTGCTGAGTCAGTGACCCCGAGGTTGTGAAGACCATGGCGGCCCGCGGGCCTGCTACGCTGCGGTCTTCCGCGACGATGCCTTCTGAGTCTGACGCCGCACGGATCAACGCGGAGCAGGTGTTCCGCGAGGTATCGCCCGCTACTGAGGTAAGGACAATCTGAGGAACGACATGACCCTGACGAGCGACGAACTCACCGGACTCCTCGACCGGCTGTTGGCTGGTTGGGAAAATGAGGTTGTCGAGTTCAAGGAGGCTGCACATCAGTTCTCGGCGGACAAGACCGGTGAGTACGTCTCGGCGTTGAGCAACGAGGCGAACCTGCGCGCGGCCTCGCGTCGGGGTGGCTTGTGTTCGGCATCTCAAACGCTCGGCAGGTCATGGGCACGACGCATCTAATCGAAGTGCAGCAGCGCCAGACGTTGAAGCACCACATCCGCCAGTCCATCGATCAGGGGCTGACCGTCCGCGAGGTCTACGAGGCCATGCACTTCGGCAAGCGCGGTGGTGCTGCTGGAGGTGCCGGCGGCACCACGCGCATCCCGATCTCGTGGAAGGGTGACTACCGCGCTCGCGCAGGCGAAAGCCTGGTGCCGCTGTCACTGGACAAACTGGATGAGATTCGCCGGCAGACCATCAGTGCGGACTGGTCGGCTGTCGTCGTTCCTGGAGGCCACGCTTGCTCACCTCGACCCGGCAGCGATCACCCGGCGTCGGGATTCACCGAGCGGTACGCGTCCCGTATCCTGCCGGCGACATCGAGGCATGGATGACGCGACCTTTCTGGCCGAGGCCAGTTGACCCGCGACGGCCAGATCACGCGAGCTGCGCTCCTCCTGCGCCGATACCTCGACATCTGCTGACTCCGCACCCGGCGCAGATGACGTGGAAGCTGGTTGGTGAACAGCGGGCGCACGAGCACTTCCGGCTGCCGTTCTTGCTGAACACGACTGCGCTGGCAAAGCGCATCCGGCAACGCAGCTTCGGCTCCTGCCGCCTGACGAACTGATCTATCGAGATCAGCAAATACGACGAACGCGAGCCTGCTCGAAGCGCTCTACAACCGCATCGCGCACCAGGACTACACGCGGAACTCTCGCATCGTCGTCACCGAGCACGCTCGACCGCATCGTCTTCGAGAGTGTGGGTGAGTTCTTCGACGGCGCGCCCGACGACTATGCGCTTGACGAACGTACCCCGCGTCAGTACCGCAGCCCGTTCTTGGTGGAGGCAATGACGGAACTGAACCTCATTGACCAGATGGGTTGCGGAATCCATCGGATGGTGCAGGATCAGGTGCGTCGTTTCCGCCGCTACCGGACTACGATCTCAGTACCACCGGCGAGGTGAAGCTCACGATCCCGGGTGCTGTGATTGACGAGTCCTACTCTCAGCTGCTCATGGTCCGCACCGACCTCCGCTTGAAGACGTACTTGCGCTGGATCGGGTTCAGAAGGGTCTCGCCATCAGCGAGAGGCTGCCCGCCACCCGCGCGAGAGTCGGGTTGATCGAGGGTCGCAAGCCCCACCGTCGGATCACTCCTCGTGTCGCTGCTGCGACCGGGCGATAGCTGACTACATCCGCGCCCGCCCCAGGCGGACGCGCACTACGCGGCGCTTCTGGCTGACTTCCTCCGAGTTCAGGGCCACGCAAACCGCAGCGACGTGGGGCGCTGCCCGGCCCGCGCTCAGCGGAAGCGCTCACCGAGCAGCAGAAGGCGACTCAAGATCACGAACCTCCTGACCAAGCTGCGACGCCACGGGGTCATCGTCAATCGCGGCACCCGCACGAAGCCACGATGGGGCTTTCTTACGCAGGCGACGAAGGTGCGCGGTCCGAGCCCCGCGCAAGAAGGATGACGACGCCAGCGGTACCTGCCAGAGGCCGGATCAGCGTGAACACACGCATCCGGTACGCCCGCAACCTTCTAGCAGCGACGGCGAACAGCGCCGATTGCAGAAAGAAAGACACTCGATGAAGCTCCAGTTCAAGGTCCAGCAGTACCAGACCGATGCCGCTCGATGCTGTCGTCGAGACCTTTCGCCGGGCAGCAAAAGCATGACGGCATCTCCTACCGGATCGACCCCGGCAAGGTCCGCCCCGTGATCGCCCTGGCACTGTTCGAGGCCGAGGAGCGCCCGGATGCCGGTCTGCGCAACGCTGAGATCGTCCTGTCAGGAGCGCAACTGCTGGAGAACGTGCAGGCGGTGCAGCGCTCGCGGAACCTCCCACTGTCGGCCAAACTCGCCTCCAGTGCCGCGGCGCCGGGCGCCCTCGAAGCCTTGACGTGGAGATGGAGACAGGTACCGGCAAGACCTACGTCTACATCAAGACGATCATGGAGCTACACAGCGGTACGGCTGGTCGAAGTACATCATCGTGGTGCCGTCGGTCGCCATCCGCGAGGGAGTGAAGAAGTCATTCGACGTGACCGCCGAGCACTTCCAGCAGCTCTACGGCACCAAGCCGCGCTCGTTCATATACAACTCGTCCCAGCTGCACGAGCTGGAACGGTTCAGCTCCGATGCCGGGGTGCAGGGTGATGATCATCAACATCCAGGCCTTTCAACGCCACCGGCGATGACAACCGGCGCATCTGCGACGAACTCGATGACTTCCAGTCCCGCCGTCCGATCGACGTGATCAGCGCCAACCGCCCGATCGTGATCATCGACGAGCCGCAGAAGATCGGAGCGCCCAAGTCGCTGGAGGCACTGTCACGGTTCAACGCCTGATGCTGCCAGGTACTCCGCCACCCCACGGTCGAGGCACACGAAGGTGCATCGACTCGACGCCCTGGACGCCTACAACCAGAAGCTCGTGAAGAAGATCGCCGTGCGAGCATCACCGTGAAAGGACTCGCTGGATCGACCGCCTACCTGTACCTGGACGCCATCGAGATCGCGAAGGGGGCCAAACCGCGCGCGAGGATCGAGATCGAGGTGCAGACGGCAACGAGCATCCGGCGGCAGGTCAAGCGTCTCGACGTGGGCACGAACCTTCACGATGTCTCGAACGGGATCGAGGCCTACAGGGATTGTTCATAACCGAGATCGACGCGAACCGCGACGGCGATCGAGTTGAGCAACGGCGATGTGGTCGCGGCAGGTCAACTGGCCGACCGAGACGTCACCGAGGAAACCAAGCGACGCATCCAGATTCGCGAGGTCGTTCGCGCCCACCTGAACAAGGAACGCGAGCTGTTCAGCCAAGGTGTCAAGGTGCTCTCGCTGTTCTTCATCGACGAGGTCGCTGGCACCGCGACCACAGCCGTGAGGACACTCTCGGCGACTATGCGCGGATGTTCGAGGAGGAGTACGCCGCGATCCGCGACGAGGTGCTCGGTGAACTCGTCCTCGACGCGGCGACCGAGGAGTACCAGACCTACTTGCGCCGCGACGACGTGCAGCAGGTGCACGAGGGCTACTTCTCCATCGACAAGAAAACCAAGCACCAGATTGACGGCGAGGTCTCCCGACGCGGCGACGACAAGGGCCAGTCCACCGACGCGGATGCCTACGATCTGATTCTGAAAACAAGGAACGGTTACTCTCGTTCGCTGAACCAGTGCGGTTCATCTTCTCCCACTCGGCGCTGCGCGAGGGATGGGGACAACTCAACGTGTTCGTCATGGGGATGCTCGAAGAAGTGACAACACCGTCTCCCGCCGCCAAGAGATCGGACGGGGCCTGAGGCTGTCCGTCGACCAGCACGGAGAGCGGATGGACAATCCCGTCACTGTGCACGACATCAACGAACTCACCGTCGTCACCGATGAGTCTCACACCGACTTCGTGACCGGCCTCCAACGCGAAATCTCCGAGTCGTTGGCTGCCCGTCCCCGCAAAGCCAGCGTCACGTTCTTCGTCGGCAAACAATCCAGACGCCCTCAGGCGAGTCGGTCATCGGGAAGCCGTTGCCCAGGCGCTCTACAAAATACCTGGTCAGGAACGACTACGTGAACGAGGACGACACGATCGCTGATGCTTACAAGCAGGCCAGGAGGAAGGGACGCTCGCCGCGCCGACCTCTGAGGTGCTCAAGCCAGTCATCGACTTCGTGTGGCCCCTGATCGACATCCTCTACCTTGATCTGCCGACTCCCACCGATGACCGCAAGCCGAAGAAGATTCCGCTGAACGAAGCCAACTTCGCGCGCAAGAGAGTTCCAGGAACTGTGGGGCCGGATCAACCATCGGGCCGTCTACCAGGTTGAGTTCGACCCGCCGAGCTGATCCGTAAGGCGATCGCGCACTCGACACGCATCTCAACGCGTCGCCGCACTGCAATACGTTGTGCAGCTGGCCAGCAGCGGGAGCAGCTGGAGGCTGACGACCTGACCAGCGGCTCCGGCTTCGCGGTGCAAACCACGCAGACGCACACCGAGACCTTGAGCGCCGGCTCGCAGGTGAAGTATGACCTTCTCGGCGAGATCACGGGAGAAGACCCAGCTCACTCGCCGCACCGTTGCTGCGATCCTGGGCGGAGTCATGCCCGGGACCTTCGTGAAGTTCCGCCTCAACCCGGAGCAGTTCATCACCGAAGCGGCGCGGCTCATCAACGAGGCAGAAGGCCACCGTTATCGTCGAGCACCTCACCTACGACGCGCTCGAAGACCGATTCGATTCCGCGATCTTCACCGAGAACCAGACTGCCCAGGATTTCTCAAAGGCCGGGTCGAAGCTCAAGAAACACATCTACGACTACGTGGTCACTGACTCCAAGGTCGAGCGCGAGTTCGTTACGGAGCTTGATACCAGCCACGAGGTCGCTGTCTACGCGAAGCTCCCACGCGGGTTCTTCATCCCGACGCCAGTTGGTGACTACAACCCTGACTGGGCCATCGCGTTCACCGAGGGCAGCGTCAAACACGTCTACTTCGTCGCCGAGGACCAAGGGGCTCGCTGTCCACACTCCAACTCAAGGGCGTCGAAGATGCCAAGATTGAGTGTGCCCGCAAGTTCTTCGCGTCACTCAGCAGGAAGAACGGCAACGATGTCACATACGATGTCGTGACCGACTACACCGAGTTGATGCAGCTTGTCACCGTAGGAGGTCTGCGATGGTCTATCAGACTCCGCGAAGCATCAACAATGCAGCGATCGCCTTGAGTGGAAGCATCTCACTTCCAAGTGCGATGGCCTGCTGGTTCTGCGTCAACCCTGCGCCTTCGGTAACCAAGCTGGCCCCTCACACGCCATTATTCAGGCAGTCCATCCTGTGAAAGTCGTTGTCGGGGGTCGGTTTCACGCCGAGAGGAACCTCGAATCCTTCGATTCGGTTCACGGCATTCTGGAAGCCCGTCACGCCGACCAATTGAATCCTCAGGACCCCGAGACCCGACGATCCGTTTCGCGACCGTCACCGCCTTGCCGTTGCCTTTCCGGGCGGCCAGTGCCGCGACGTTCGGCAGGTCGACGGCGACCCCGCCGCCCGCACCTCCGGGAGGTAACGCAGCACCGCCTCCAGTGCCGTTGCCGTCGCCGCCGTGGTTTTCTGCTGCCCTGCGAGTTCCTCCGCGATTGCCACCAGCAACGGCCAGGCCAGGGGCCAGAGCGCCGGCGTCGGCGACGGTGCATGGGACCGTCACCGTTTTTCGCAGGCGAGATGGGGCCAGAATACGCGTCGCGTCCACGACGTGTCGTTGAGGTCCTCCACCAGGGGCTCCGCCAGGCGTCAACGAGGTCGCCGGGGCGCAGGCGGCTCGTCCCAGGCCGTCGGAGGGCCTCGGCGACGCGGTCGCGGTCGCTTCAGTGCCGCCCCGAGATCACGGCAAGGGTGACGAACGACAGCACCGGCCCGAACCGCTCCGCCACCCCGCGATCGGGAGGAAACCGTCAACCGCTTTGGTGGGAGAGTAATTCCCGAGGTCCTGCAGGACCAGCGCCGCGGGGCGGGACGGGTGCGCCGGGAGCAGCGTCAGGGCGGCCTCGGAATCCGAGATGTGGATGAGCGATTCGCGGGGGTTGGACCCGAACCTCGGCGTCGTCGTCCCCACGCGGACTCGATACGGGTGGTGTCGTCTGGTTCTGGTTCCAGCCAGGGCCTCGGGACAGGTCCCGCACCGCCTCCCAGTAGAAGCTGCGATCCGGGTGGAACCGTTCCGTCCAGGCGTTGCGCAGCCCGAGGCAGTTCGAACGTGCCGGGCACGTCGCCGTCGACGAGCAATCTCGCAGATGGGACGGTTCGAGGTGCGGACGATCGTCCTCGGATGCCGGGCTGAGCCGGAGCACGCCGGGGTGGGGGTCGTTGTCGCGCCAGCGGGCGAGCACCTCGGACAGGCGGACCTCGACGCCGCGGATGGGCAGGTCGAGGTCGGAGACATCCCGTGGTGCGCAGGCGCGGTCAGGACGGGCCAGGGCCACGGCGACGTCGGTGGGAACCAGCTCCACTCCTGCCTCCCGGAACCTGCCGATCCGCTCCCGGAAGACCTCCCAGGCGATGCGGAACCCCTCGTGGGTGGGGGTGGACAGCAGGCAGGGCAGTTCACCAAGCAGGCCGAGGACGTCGCGGGCCCGCTGCGCGTGAGGAAGGACGGAGGACCGCTCGGCGAGGTGGCGGGCGGATGCCCCTGGCCGGGGACGATGGTGCCCATCACCCAGGCACACGACCAGCCGGGTCGAGGAAACCACGCCAGCGGTCCGGCGACACGTTGCGCCTGATCAGCCGGACCAGATGGTCAGGGCCGCCGGCGTGGGCGGTGGCGACGAGGGCAGCGAGGAGACGCTCGTGTAGCGAAGGCGCTCAACCACCACCGGGTGTCGATGTCGGTGAGCAGCGCGCCAGCGAAAGCAGGGTTCGTCGAGGACCAGGGCGTCGTCAGCGAACTCGGGAAAAAGCTCCGGCGCCGGCGGCGACGGCTCCCGCCACAACCCGAGAGGCTCCTCCTCGGGCGGGGCGGCGTCCCAGCCGTCCAGGGTTCCCAGGCCAGCTCGGCGGTGACTGCATCTGCATCGGCGGCCCAGCGCCTCGACGAGTTCCGACGAGATCCTGCGACGGCGCCCCCACCCTGCGGAGGGCCTTCGGGACGTCGCGTTTGACGCCCTTCTCCTTGCGGACCAGGACGTCGAGGGCCAGGGGCGGTCAGGTCGTCGTCGCCGAGGCCGTCGGCCAGCGAGGCATCCGGTGAAAGAGTTTCACGACGGTTTTGTCGGCGTTCGGCGAGTGCCGCCAGCGGGCGGGGCCCGCTCCGTGGCGAACAGGTCTTCCAGGTCCAGCGCCCGCAGCCAGCATCGACGGCCTGCTGGGCGGTGGGGCGGTCGCCGCGTTCGACGACCCGGGCAGCGCGTCCAGCAGGGCAGGGGTCGTTCGTGGGTTCTCGGTCCCGCAGAGTCATTGCCTTCTCGCGGATGTCGGACTCGTCCCTGCCGAGGCCGGGAAAGGTGAGGGCGTTCGGGACGCGCAGGCCGCAGGAAGTGTTCCTGCCAGCGTCTGCCGGGTGTGGGATCTGAGTTGTCTGTGGCAGCTCGCCCAGTAGGTGGTGTGGTCCGCCCCAGGCGGTTGCAGATCCAGGGCGACGCACAGGGGGCCGACGAGATGGCTGAGCCACCAGTGGTCGTTGCGTTTTCCGCAGCAGGGGCCGCCACGAGTTTTTCCACCCAGTCGGTGCCCCGACCGGCGAGCAGGGCCCCGCCTCGTCGATGACGTCGTCGTCCTTCGGGGATGTGACCGTCGAGAAATCGAACGCTGCGGCGGTTTGGGCGGGGGTGCTGCCCAGCGCAGCGGTGAGCGGCATCAGGCGTGCATCGAGGCACCCCATGTGTCCGGTCAGCGCAGCCTTGATGGCGCGACGGCCTTTCTTCAACACCCGCGACCTCGCCGCCCGCTCCTCGGGGTCCATCGATTCCAGCTTCTCGATGAGGTGTCCAAGGCTGGTGGCTTCCGTGGTCATCCGGACGAGGTCGGTCTCCTCCGGGTGAGGTTCCGGTCAGTCATGGTGGGTGTCTTTCTCCTCGACGACGGGCCGTGTGGTGCTGGGGCGTTCCAGTGTTGCAGGAGTGGGACGGCCAGCCGCGCGGTGGTGCTCGTCGTGCTGGAGTGGTGAGGGTGCCGACGACCTCCAGCAGCTCGGTCGGGGGTGAGTCCAGGCGGTGAGGGCCTTCAGGAGGGTGCGTTTCGATGCTTTTTCTCGGCGGTTCAGCACGATCAGTGCCAGCTCAGTCAGTTCGTCCGGGTGCGAGGTCGCAGGCCAGCAGCTGCCTGATGGCGAACTTCACGACGGTATTGTCGGCATTCGAGGGCCGCCAGCGGGGGCACGTGCCTCCTGGAGCTGCTCTTCCAGGTTGAGGGCCTCCAGCCACTAGCAAAGCCATCCGTTGCGCGCCGGATCGGTCGCCGCGAGCGAACACCCGGGCAGGGCCCGCGTCAGGGCCGGGTCGTTCGTGGGTTTCCAGTTTCCGCAGGATCTCGATCGCCCGCGAGACGTGTTGGGCGTAGTCGGCCTGCCCGTTTGCCGTCCCCGCTAGGACGTCGGGCACGGCACAGGCGGTCAGGAAGTGCTCCTCCCAGCGCTGTTCCGAGCGAGGGATGGCCAGTTCGTGTGCCCAAAGCGCCAGTACCCCGGCTGGGTGGGCAGCGGAAGGTGGTGGGCGACGACGAGAGGATGCGCCAGCCGAGTGTGGATGCCGACGTCGGGTCTGTCGAGGATGGCGTCGACCAGCTGCTGTGCCCAGGAACGATCACGGGCCAGCAGCGCCTCCCGCACCCTGCCGAAGACCTCCTCGTTCTCCCACAGTTTCCAGACCCACCATGCGGTGACCATGCTCGCGACCTGGGACGGGGTGGAGTCGAGGCAGTGTGACCAGGACGATGCCGCGATGCCAGGGGTCCACATCTGTTGCCCCTGGTCGCGGTGTGTTTCGTGTTCGAGGCGTTGCCGCAGTGCGGGAAGCTCGCGCTCCAGGCCGTCGAAGCGGCCTTCCGGTCGGCGGGCGGCGGCGCGTCAATGGCGGCGACAGGTCCTTCGAGGTTCTGGGGTGCTCTCAGGAAGGGTGTCGAGTCGGTGTCGATCCCACGGGGTGTCCGTCATTGCTGCTCCTGTTGTATCGGGTGCTCGATGTCACAACATCTCAATGGTCGCTTGCGAGCCCTGCGGTGGTGTGCCGGGGTGCAGACTGGAGCGGCGCCGAGGGGTCGGCTGATTCCGGGGAACCCGTGCGTGGGAGACCGGGTGGGTTTCGGGAGACACAAGGGGATGGGGGTTCATCCGTACCGGATGAACCCCCGACTATGAAGTGGTTGATCTGAGCAGAACATGCAGGCCAGAAGCTGAGGATGGCGAAATGTTCCACCACCAGTAAGTGTAGTGGACTCGTGCTGGCGGGCAGCGCCATTCGGATTTCACCCGTGAAAAAGGGAGAGAATACGACTGGAATGGGTAGCGTCACTGATCGGTGCTGATATCCGTTGAATCTTGGTAGATCACCCGGGAGGTTTAATGAGAATCTGGTCGCTGCATCCGGAATACCTCGACAGGCGGGGATTGGTGGCCTGCTGGCGGGAGTCGTTGCTGGCGCAGAAGGTCCTCGCGGGGCGAGACCGTCAGTTGCACCCGACATCCGCAGCTCGCCAGGTTCAGGGTCCTCGACGATCCGCTGGCCGGGATTGGGTCCTACCTGCAGGGACTCGCGGACGAGGCCGTGCGGCGGGATACCGGTTCGACGTCACCCGGATCCAGAAGCCCGATCAGGGCTCACGCTCACCGTCACCCGCGGACAGCTCGACGTCAGGGCCTCCATCTGCTCGCTAAACTGAAGGAACGCTCACCCGATCGGGTTCCCGGATTCCCTGCGTTCGCTTTGGATCTGCGTACTCCGCTATTCACCGTCGTCCCAGGGCCGGTGGCCGAGTGGGGAGCGTGCCCGTCTGATGTCCCGACGCTTTTTCCCTCCGGGTCACAGAGCCTGTGCGATCAGTTGCGCGATCTTCACGGCCTTGGGGAGAACCGGCCTGGTCGCCAGCGCCGTGGTGTTCGGCAAATCGATGGCGATCCTGCAGCCTGCACCTCGGGTAGGTGGTGCAGCACCGCTTCCAGGACCGTCGAGTCAGGGGCCGGGATCGTCTCCTGGGCCGCGATCTCCTCCGCGATGGTGGTGCAGCGGCCAGCACGAGGGCGCCACGCCGCCCATGTCAGCGATGCGTCCCAGTGTCGTGGTGATCTTCGGGACCGACACCCTCAGGGACCTCCGCCACGGACTGTTCCAGGGCCGTGACGAGGTCGTCAGGGATGAAGGGCGTTCCTCGTCCCAGGCGGTCAGTATCAGGGCGGCGGTGCGGTCGCGTTCCTTTTGCGTCGCCTCGGAGGTCAGGACCAGGGGACGAAGGACGCGACCGGCCCGAATCAGGGTGCCGTGGCCACGATGTACTCGAAAATGTTGAGGAGAATATTCCCGCGGCCTGGAGCGCCAGCCCTGCGGGGCAGGCCGAGTGCTCAGGCAGCGCACTAGCGCCCACGGATCCTCCTGAGCTGGGATGGACCGGTACGTGAGGGAGACTCCAGTGGCTGCGGATACCCAGTAACTCGTGAACGGCGGGTTCGTCGCCGTCGACCTCCACGCGCATGGGTGACGCGACCCCGTCCTGCGTCTTGGGGGTGGGCAGGAATCGCAGTTCACCGGGCCGTGCCGAGTGGTTGCGCCAGTGATCGATCACCGTGGCGAGGTCTGCCTTCACGTTGTGAGATGGGTTGTTCGAGATGCCGACAGGTCTGCGGGGGTTTTCTGCGTCGAGTCGTGCGAGGGCGACCGCAATGTCTGCGGGGGCACTCACCCCGGCTTCGGTGGTGCCGTACGCCCGGCGAACCGTCAGGCGATGTGGAGTCGGTGTGGGTGGGGGTGGACAGCGTGAGACAGGGCGCCTCGCGCGAGCCGGTTGAGGGGCCTCGACGGCCCGCTGGGCGTAGGAGGGTCAGGGTTTCGAGTCCGAAGTCGATCGGGTGCTGTGGCTCACCGTCGCGTGCGTCTGCCTAGTCTTCGCAGCCGGGCCAGGAGAGCGATCTGTTGGAATTGACGTACCTGCAGCTGGTGCACACCACGTGCCCTGACCCGGTTCGAGCCACGGGCGTGCCGTCATCACAGCAGCCGGGGCGTGTTCCTGAAGACCGTTTGCCGCGTCGGTCCGCCTCGAGTTTCACGATCAGCGTCTCCAAATCGAGGATCGTCGAGGACGAGGTGTGGTGCTCGAGAGCCGCGCAGCCTGTGGACACTGAGCCGCGGGTGTACACAGACCGGGTTTCCTGAGTGTCGTCTCCGAATGATCGGCAGCGGTGAGGCCAGGACGGATGTGGGAGACGGTTGCTGTCAGGTTTTCTCCGAGGGGCCGCTGGCGCTCAGTGGCTCCAGTGCTCCAGGAGCTGTTCTGCCAGCGCTGCGCTGGTGGTGTCCTGCTGTGCTGCGATCAACCGGACCGCGTCAGGAGGTCCTGCTTGACGGTGTGAGATTCGCGAGACTGGCTTTATCATCATGGCGCGTCTCAGGCTTTTTCTGCTGGTGTGGCAGGACGGTGAGCGCCAGGTTGGTGAGGTCGGTGTCGGCGAGGGTCGGCGGAGAGCAGCTGTGTGACGGCTGGCTTCACGAGAGGGCCGCCGGCTCTGGGAAGTGCCGTGAACACGTGGCGTCGTTCGGCTCGGAGCAGGGGATCAGGTCGAGTCCCTCCAACCACAGCATCGCGACTCGTTGGGCAGTTTCCCGGTCACCGCGGGCGAAGATCTGGAGCAGGGCCCGCAGCAGGGCCGGGTCGTCAGTGGGTTCGACAGAAGCGCAGGTTGTGGATGTCGTGGGCGATCTGTTTCCGGTGAGGCGATTTTTGTCACTGAGGACGAACCACGAAGATGTTGGGTGTGGCGCAGGCGGCGATGAACCTCTTTTCCAGCGCAGCCAGGGGTGGGGTTCGAGTGGTGTCGCATCCAGCCCAGCACAGTGGCAGGGGGTCCGCGGGCAGGGGCAGGCCGAAGGCATCAATGAGGGGATCTAGCAAGGAGGAAGGTGCTCGCGGGCTGGCTTTCTTGAGAGCGGTCGCAATGAACCTGCGTGCCCATTTCTCGTCGTGGGTTGAGATTCTTTCCCGCAACGTAGTCGTGTGCCGGCTTGTCGTTCGCGAGCCGTCGGATGGAACACGTGGTCAAGGAAGCGACAAGCTGTGCGGGTGTGACATCCAGGAAGGCGGCCAAGACGATGCAGTGATGCTCTGATCCGACGGGTGCCCTGCGGCGCAGCAACGGTAACGATCTCGTGGCCAGGGTGCGTTGTTCCGGTGAGAGGCCGGCCCAGTTCGTCGAGCAGCTCTCCGGTTGTCCTGCTCCGGTTCACGATCCGATCGAGCGTCAGTTCCTCCGGGGTGAGCGACCTTTCTGTCATGTTTCTGTTGTCCCATCAATCAGCGGTGTTCGGCGGGCGTCCTGCTCAGCTCGACGGCCAGGAGGTGCTTACACCCCCGCGACGCGTGACCCCTGCCACCAGGGGCAGGTGCAGCTCGGCGGTTCGGTGCGGACGATGTACTCGTCGTGGTCACCCCGTACACGGAAGGTCCCGGGATGACCCTCAAACGGCTGCACTGCTCTGGCGGCGACGAGGCGTTTCGCATGCCTCAGACGCGGGTTGTCCCCGATCACCCGGTCGGTATCGCTGGGCGGCTCCCCGGTGGAAATGAGGCTTGTTCGTACAGGTCGAACCCCACCTGCCGTCGCCGGCCCAGCACCGCCAGGCTGTCCTGTGCGTTCCTCGTCCAATCCGGTCTTCGCCACCAGCGAGGCGATCTCGATGCGGGGCTCGAGACGCCAGGCAGGCCGAGATCAATGCGGAATCGTCGGCGGCGGTGGGGGCGGCCAGTTTCGTCAGCAGCGCTCCTTCGCCGAAGAGCGATAGTGCTCGGCGGTGAGGTGAACGTCAACCGCCCGTGGGGCAGCGAGAACTCCACACTGATGCCGCCATGGGTGCCTCGTGGCAAGCCGTAGACCCGCATCCCGTGATTTGCGGACCGAGGCGGCGGGCCGCCCGCAATCGGTTCAGGCCTTCCGCGTACACGGTGCCCTTCCCCGGGCGCAGCGCCGGTTTCACCCCCATCCGCGAGACGCTCCAGTGTCCCCGGCGGCCCGTCCCCGACGGCGGCACCGCCAGGAACTGCCGGGCCTGCACGGCTAGTGTTTCTCCGATCAGCTTCAATTCCCGGGTCCAGTTCGCGACGATCCGAGCGCCTTCAACCAGCGCATCCGGTAGCTCGCCCTTCCGTTCCACGTGCGTCGCCTCGGGGTGGAAACGCGCAGCTCGTCGTTGCCGACGGCCAGGTGCATCAGTTCCGACGATGAGACCTGCCCGAGTGCGTCCCGCAGCGGCTGATTGATGTCGACGTTGGTGGTGCCGTGGCGGATCTCGCCCCCGTCGAAGGCGGCCGCCAGGAGGTCAGCCGTGCGACGGTGTTGCACGCCGAAAAACGCCTCGAACCGCAGGCGATCCCCGTTAGCGGTGCAGATCGGATCCCGCATGCGGTGAGGGACCCGGCTGGAAGTACCGGGTCCGGGCCATCGCCCAGCACGAGCAGACCGCGAGCCAGCACGGCGGCTGGGCGGCGAATCCCGAAAGAACTCAGGTGCCTCGGTGACGGGCCCCTTGGGGGTGAGGGGCAGGAGCCAGTTCCAGGGTTAGGCCGGTGTCATCGAGCGAATCGATGCCGAGGGGAACGATCTCATGATGGAACCGTATCGAGAACACCGGCAAAATACTGGGGAAAAGTCAAACGCGTGGGAGGCAGGGATGCTCTTCGTGCCCCGAGAGCAGGTCCTGTGGTGGTGGCGTTCGTGCCACTCGGCTGCCAGGGAAGGTTTTGGCTTCCTATGTGTTTTAAAATCCGTGGTACACCTGTTAAACACAGCGGCTCTCTGTGGTGAACCATGCGGCGGTAACCTCGCCGAGGGCGTGGTGTACGATGCAGCCCTTCGGATGGTGGCTCGTGGAAATGGAGGGAAGTCCGTGAGGCAATCTGATTCCTGAGATCGGATTGACGATCTGTTTCGTCGCTGTTCAGTTGGTCGGCGTGCTTGCGCTGGGATGGCCGGTAAGCCATACTTCTGCTGCTGTGGTTCGAGAACCCTGCTGCCGCTCGCGACCATTCCCCGGATGGTGGTTTTCCGTCGTTTGCCGGAAGCGGCGGCTGGTGGCAGGTTATCGAACGACTCCCGTCATGCTGTTTTTCTGCGCGATCCACCTGGTGTTCTCCGCCCCGCTCGCCCTCATGTGGCGGATCGAGATCACATGGGTGGCGCTCGGGGTGCCTGCTTTCCTGCTCGTGATCCGGTATGTGGTGGAGGCCGTCGGGCGCAGCCGAGGTGAGGAACCACCGGAGGATTTTCACGCAGCCTACGCTTTCAGTTCAGCCACGAATCATCAGTCTCCACCTGATGATCCTCCTGTTGGACGGTCGCTTTGGTGGTTCTGCTTTCTCCTCTACATCGCCAGGGGGCTGTTGACCAGGCCACCATCCGTGTGGTGAGCGTGGTGGTGTTCCTGGTCTGCAAGGCCGGCATAGAGATCTACATGACCTTGCGCCCCTTGAGAAGAACCCCTGGTTGAGATCCTGGGGCTCTTCGGCAAGGTCGGTCTCATCGGCGGATGGTGCTGGGTGGGTGACCTGCGAGCGTCGGCGTGGTTGAAGCCGGGCGGTGGGTTTCCCGGTGCATGTGCTGGGGCTTGCTTGTCGGTGGAGGTTACGGGTGTCAAAAATGAGCCGTCACGTTTGGGGGCTCGGAGAGGAAGACCCATGGATCTTGAGACCGCGCGGCGCGGAGTGTTGGACGCAATCCCGCTGCTGGCCTCGAAACGATCCGAGAAGAAGGTAATCACCGCGCTGTGGGAGAAGGGATACAGCGCGCGGCAGCCGAGCAGCTCACCCTCCTGGTGCCCTCCGCGCTGGCTTTCACGCTCTGCCGACGGGCCGGGCTTAAAATTTTCCCGATCATTTCGTCGTCGCCGATGACCGTGGTCGCGAGATCCGGGTTCCTGTCGCTGACCTGCACTACTTCACCGCAGCGCACTGAAGCTGGGGATCGACACCTTCGAGAACGGATGGCTGGAGGAGGTGCCCCGCAGAGTCTACGAACAGGTGGTCAGGCGGAGTGCGGAGCTGGACGCGCTGGGCAAGACCCTGGAGCAGGGGGGTGACTTGTCGGGAAGCACGATGCAGGCACTGATGATCTACGTCAAGGATGCCGAGGCCTTCGTCAGGTCCGTTTCAGTCGGCTGAGTCCTGCCCCATCGAGCCGGGAAACCAGCTGCCGTTCTCGAGGGCCCCAGAGCCAGGCTGATTGTTGTGGTGCGCCGAGGGCTGCTCTGTTGGGAGTCGCGATGCGGGGTGACGCCGGGGGTCCTCTCAGGTGGCTTTGGCCAGTTCATCGCGGACCGTCAGCGAGGGCGAAACCCAGCGGGTTCAGTCCGCGCCATGCGTGCTGGATCGGTGATGCGGTCGTCGTCGGCGGCCAGGCCGACTCAGATGCCGGGTCCACGGGGCTAGCCTCCACCAGCACCCGTTCTCCCGTGCCGAGCAGGAACCTCAAGTCGGGTGCTGGGAGAATCTTGGCTGGTTGCCTTCCACCACGAGATTGAACGGTGCGCGTCCCAGCGGTCCTGGTCGAGTTGCGGACCTCGCGTCCCAGCCGTTTCGCACAGTCCGGGTGGGAGGCGGCGACGATACGATCCGCGGCCCCTGTCATCACCGAAGAGTCGCGCCTCGCCATCATCCAGTGCTCAGCGGTGGCGTAGCGCACCCCGTCGACCTCGAAGGGCGAGGCCCACCACTGGCTGGAGGCAGCCGCCCGAGAGAGGGTGCCGTTCGTGGGTCGGTGTCCCCGTAAGTACAGGTATTTTCATCTTTCGCTTCCTGGCCGTGCGGGCCAGCAGCCAGTCCAGGTCGTACATGACCCTCCAGTGACTGTGTTGTGCGGGATGACAAGCCCTGATCCTAGTGCGCGTGGAGCGATTACCGGCCTGTCGGCGGCGTGTGGAAAGCTTGTTCCGTGACGATCCTGAGTCTCCTTCCCGCACGTGGACCCCGTGGCGATCGCCATCGCCCGTGCGGATCCACTGGTACGCCATCATGTATCTGCTGGCGTCGCGGCATGGCCTGCACGGGTTGATGCGGCTGAGGCTTCTGTCATCAGCCCTTCGCATCGATCACGACACCATCCGCATGGGTGTCCACCGACATCGAGGATCTGCTGCTCCCACGGCATCGCGGGCGTGATCCTGGGAGGGCGGCTCGGTTACGTAGTCGTTCTACCAGCTCGGCCACCAGTCGGCCCATCCGCTGGACATGCAAGGTCTGGGACGGCGGCATGAGTTTTCACGGCGGTGCCATCGGCGTGGTTGCTGGGATGATGCTCTTCGCTCGGCGACGGTCCCGGCCTTCTGCAGGTCGTCGATTTCCGGTGCCCTCCGTTCCCATCGGGCTTGCTGCCGGGCGGATCGGGAACTTCATCAATGGGGAGCCGTCGCGCGCCCCCTCGGACCTGCCCTGGGCGATGCGTTTCACCGGTGGCAACGTTTGCGCCACCCGTCACAGCTCTACCAGGCCCTCCTCGAGGGGTGCTGCTGTTCGTGCTGCTGGTTCTACGCCCGCAAGCCGCGGTTCCGCGGCCAGGTGGCCGCCTTCCTGGCCGGCTACGGCCTGTTCCGGTTCATCGTCGAGTACCGGCGCGAGCCTCGATCTCCCAGCTCGGGTTCCTGTCGCTCGGTTGCTCGATGGGGCAGTGCTGTCGGTGCCGATGATCCTCGCGGGTGTCAAAAGCGCGCTGGCTGTGGGCTCGGCGTCGCGGCATTCCGACGTGCAGGAGCCTGCCGATGATCCGGGAGGAAACCGCCGGCGAGAGCCCCGAGGAGAACGTGTGGGTGAGGACGCCGGGGAGAAATCCACCGGGGATGTGAGCTCGGAAAAGCTGTGACGAGGCGGGGAAACTTCCGCGAGGAAAAACTGAAACCCCAAGTCAAAGCTCGAAATCCCCAACCACAGTCGGGTTTTCCACAGAGTTGTGAACCACTCGTAGAAAGTGCCTGTGAAGGTGGCTGAGTGCAGCTGCGACGAAGGAGCGGTTCGCGTCGGAACCATCCAGCGGCTGAAGGACGGACCCGACCGCAGGCCCTCGGACATGTGCGTGATGGTTTTACCGGGTTCAATCGGCGTTGATGTCGATCACCAGAGCGCCTGGGCCGGTGACGGCGGGCCTTCCGGGGACCGGGCCGTGTTCGCCCCACGCCGCCAGGACCTTGCCCTCGACGGGGATCTCCACCAGCCGGTCCTGGGCCCGGGTGGTGGCCACGACAGTGGTGCCCCGCCGCATCAGGACCGTGTCCTCGTCCAACACCTCCACCGACACCTCCGCCAGCGATCCTGAGGCCAGCCTCCGCGGTCGCGACGCAGCCTCAGCAGTTCCTCGGTACCAGGCCAGCATCCGGGCGTGGTCAGTCTGGTGATCTCGTCCCACCGCAGCGTCGCCGACTCACGGGTCGCAGGCGACTGCGGGTCCGGGATGATCTCCGCGTCCCAGCCCATGCGTTCGAACTCGCGGGCGCGACCCTCGGTCACCAGCGGACCCAGGTCCGGGCCGAGTGGCTGAAGAACGGAACGGCGTGAGGCGGCCTACTCCTCGCCCATGAAGATCAAGTCGGGGTGAACGGCGACAGCAGGTACAGCGCCGCCGCGGCTGCCTGGCGAGTCGAGCGGGATGGAGCGCGAGATCCGGTCGCCGACGGACCGCGTTGCCCACCTGGGTCGTGGTTCGCAGCGAGCACGAACGGGCGTCCGTCGTACAACTCCGAGGTGGGGTCGACGGGCGCCCCCAGTCCTGGCTGCGGAACGTCGAGAACCCACCCTCGTGGATGAACACCCTCGCAGGGGCCTGTTGCAGCACCTCGGCGGTGCCGAAACTGATGTGTAGCCGTCGTTCCCCGTGAAGAAGGAGTGCAGCGCGTGGTGGATGTCGTCGGGCCCACGCCCGTCCATGCCCAACGCCCCGGCACCGAACCTACCGGTGAAACCGTGGTGGGTTGGTTGCGATCCGACTCGCGGAACAGCGTGAACTCGCGTCCCGTTTCGCGCTCCCAGGCGCGTGTCTCGTCGCTCAGCCCAGCCAGGTAGTGGCGCGGGGAATCGTCCTGAACTCGTGGACTGGCGTCGGCGCAGCCCATCCACCTGCATGCGTCACCAGCCACTGCCGACACGCCCCCAGCAGGAAGTCGCGCACCTCGCTGCCCGGCTGGTCCAGGTTGATCGCATCCCACCACGGGGTGTGGTGGGCGCTGGTGAAAATACGGCCCGAACTGTGCAGATGAGTTGCCCTCCGGCCCTGCAGGTTGTGCACGACGTCCAGGATCACGCCGAGTCCGCGCGCGTGGCAGGCGTCGATGAAGGCGACGAACCTCCGGTCCCCCGTGTAGGCTGCGTGCACCGCGTACTGGCCGAGCGCCGTCAACCCCCAGCCCTGTTCCCTGGGGAAGTCGGCGACGGGGCATCACTGACGGCCTGAACCCCGAGATTCACCAGGTGATCCAGGCGCGTGATGGCCGCCCTCGAAGGTGCCCTCCGGAGTGAAGGCGTGCTGATGTGCAGTTCGTAGCCGACCGCGCCCTGCAGGTCTGCGCTGAACGTGGCGGACGCTCGAACAGCGCCGGATCGACGATGCGACTTGGTCCGTGTGGGCCGTCGGGCTGGCTGAGGCTTCGTCGGGGCGCAGCATCCCGCTGTCGATCTGAACTGGTACAGCGTGCCGGGCGGCAGCGGTTCTGACCACCACCAGCCGTCGCCGCGCGCCATGATCGTTTTCGGTGTCGTCGACGACGACTTCTACCATGTCGGCGTCGGGGGCCCACACCTCGGGGCGGTGATGTCACGCATGAATGCTCCCTCGGATCAGGGTCTCGGGGTGGCTGCTGGTGCTCATACGCTGAGTCGTCGCATCAGTCGACCTGATGGACGAGCAGGGCGACGGGCAGGTCCTGGAGGATGTCGGCCAGCGGGGTGGCGCCGCCCGGCATCTCGCGCCCGGTCAGGACGCCGCGGAACCGCAGGTTGGGCAGCACCAGTTCGGCGTCGCCCCAGCCTTCCTCGTCCAGCCCCGACTGCACCCCGGGTGGCGACCGTGATGGCCACGGGGGTGCTGAGACCTCGGTATCCGCGCCCTGAACACCACTGCATGGCCGGTGTTCAGCGACACCGATCGGTAGTCGGCGTCCGGACCGCGGAACGCCTCCGGGGTCGCGGCGCGGCGCAGCAGGGCCCGCGACGTCACGAGAAGTTTCTCCGCATCCAGGTCGGCGGGCGGGTTCACGTCCAGCGCCGTCAGCACCGGAACGGCGGTGAGTAGTCGACGGGGCGGCGGTTGTCCGGATCCACCAGCGACAGGTCCACCACCTCGCAGCCCTGGTACAGGTCCGGGACCCCAGGCATGGTGAGCTGATCAGTTTCTGCCCAGGATGCTGGCGCGCACCGAGGGGAAGCGCCAGCTCCGTGAACGCTTCCAGTGCGGCCCCCACCTCCGGGTGGTGGAGGCATGCGGTGGCGAATTCGATGACCGCCGACCCGTAGGCCTCATCAGGGCGGTCCAGCTGGTGTGGAGTTTCGATTCCCGTACTGGCCTTTGGTCAAATATCGCGAGACGGTCGGCGGAGATCGCCTCGGCGCCCGCCGCTGCCGGGCAGCGTCCAGGTGTGGCTGCGAGGGTCTGCCACAAGAACAGCCCGTGCCGCCGTCGAGCAGCGCAGGACGCAGCTCGAGGTGGCGGCCGCAGTTCGCCGATGCACTGCCCCACTCGCGTGGATACTCGGTGAGGACCGCCAGTCGGGCGCGACGTCCTCGCTGCGTTTCGTGTCGTGGGTGGACAGGGTTGCTGGCTGGTGGGCCAGTCGGCGTCCAGGGGTGCGACAGAAGCCTGGAAGTCGTCCTGGTTGATGCCGATGATGTTTGGGTCGGAGCCGACCTCGCTGACGCCGATGAATCGGTTCCAGCGGTAGAAGGCCGTGCTCTTCCCTTCGATTTGGCCATCACCGGTCCCGCACGTCTGGGCGAAACGGGATCGATGAACTCGGCCCCGCAGGTCCGACGGGCCAGTGGGCGCCGCCCGGCAGCTGGTTGAGGATTTTTCGACGGTGCGGGCAGCGTCACCGCGCCAATCGGGCATGTCGGCTCTCCGGTTTCGCCAGGGGCCAGCGCGACGACGAGGTCGAGGGCGTTCAGTTCGTCGATCGAGGTACCCCTGGCCTTCGTTGCGGCTTCGACGATGATCTCCCGCCCGATTCCGGGGGTACCCGGCCCGGTTCGACGTAGGCGCGGTAGCGGCTGAGTCAGGTACAGCAGTTCGCGGACGGCGGTTGAGCTGGCGACGGGTGGTCGCAGCCGGATGTCGCGTCGCAGATGGCCATTCGGTGATGCTGGACTCAGAGCGGTTCAGTTCCGTGAACAACGACTCCTTGACGACGGTGCGTCGGCGTTGGAGCACGGTGGAGGCGAATCCCTCCGCCGAACCCGGACATGCGTTCCCACAGGTCGGTGAGCCTCTCGGGACGCTACCGGGAACGTGGAACAGGCCCGCGACTCGCAGCAGGAGTCGTAACCGGTGGTTCCCGCGCATTCGAATCGGCGGGAGGACCTCGCTCGTATTCTCTCCGCCACCACCCAGCAGCCGCCCGTGGCGTGTTGCAGGTCCGCGAGGTACTGGCGGGGATTGAAAGCCAGGCCGTCGATGTGGTCGATGCGGACCGTCGATGAGCCCCTCGGCGTGGAGCTTGATCAGTGTGCGGTGGGTGGCCTGAAGATGGCCGGGGTCCTCGACTCGGATGGCGGCCAGGGTGTCGACGTCGAAGCCAGCGGCGGTAGTTCAGCTCCCTCGCTGCCGATCCGCCGAGGGCCAGGCGGCACCACTGCCGCTCCAGGAGTTCCTCCAGGGGAGGTCCTCGGTGCCCGGTCGGACGGGGAAGACGTGTCGTGGTAGGTGACCACGGGCTGTCCCTCGCCGCTGATGGTGTCCGTGGTGAGGTTGATAGCTCCAGCTCCTGACCGATCCTGTTGCCGAGCACCGGTATCAGGATGGTCTGGGAGTCGGTCGTCGTCGAGATCGAACCAGTTCGCGTACTCCGATCTCGCCGCGCCGCAGCACGTCCCACAGGGCGTGGTTGTGCCAGATCGAGTGGGGACCGCCATGTGGTTGGGGTACCACGTGCGACGACGACGCCGATGCCCTGCTCGTGGGCTGCCTCGCGACAACCGCCGGAAGGCTCTCCTCCCGCCGCACCTCGAGAGTGCGGGAGTGATCCACGACGTCATGAGCCGTGGGTGGAACCGGGGAGGCCTGCAGGATCGAGGAGCAGAACAGGTGCGTGACGCCCAGCGCGTGCGGGTAGGCATCCACGCTGCGGCGTCGTCGAAGGTGAAGCCGCCGTGCAGCTGCATCCGGTATGTCGAGTTCGGTACGGTCCCGTTGGTCTCCACCCCTTCACCACGCAAGGCCTGCGTCACCTGCCGGTGGTCGGGCTCTTCAGGGTCCTGGACATGCGTCGTGAGAGCTGTGTCCAGTGGTTGAGCGGACCGGCCAGAGAGACCGGTCCGCTCAACGGTTTTCGCCCAGGCGGTTCGCCCGGCGGAGGGTGGATCAGCAGTGGCCGTCGGAGACGCCGCAGGGTGATCCGTCGGATTCCGTTGGTGTCGTCGCACGAGTCACCGATGCCGTCGCCGTCGTAGTCGGTCTGACCGTAGTTACGGACCGTGGACAGCTGTCGGTTCTCGTCGGGGACCCGTCGCCATCGGTACTGATGTCGATCGTGGTGGATGCCGTCGACGTGGCGCCCGTCGAGTCCGTCACCCGAGGCTCACCGTGCCGGAGAGGCGTGGACTCCCAGGTGTGCTCGTGGGTCGCGGGTGGTGGTTGACGTCTCGAAGTTGCCGTCGCCGTCAAGGTCCCACCGTAGGCGGTGATGTTGCCGTTCGTCGAGTAGGAGGCTCTGGCGTCCAGCAGGTGTTCCGATGGGCCGGTTGTAATGGCCGTCGAGCCAGCGAAGCGTGCGCTGGTGATCGTCGACGCGCTGGTCCCGCGCGCGAAGGCGCTGGGAGGCGCCACCCTGTCGAGGGCCTCCGCCATTTTCATGGCGCGATCTTGTTCGTGGTGGAACCACCCATCTTGTCGCCGGAGAAAATGGATTCAGTCAGTCCTGGACTCGTCGAACTGTCCTTCGGTCTCCAAGAATTTGTTGGATCCATCGGTCGTTCTTTCTGGGGTTTTGAGGAAAAATTTACCAGGGAGGGATTCGTCCATGATCCGTGAAATCATCCGGGGATGGAGGGAGACGTGATGCAGGTGTGATGAGTACCGTCACGCTATGTGCATTCCAGTCATCGACCAGCTTTGTCTGCTCACATCAAGTGGAAGTTGACGCTGTGCGCACCCGCGCTCGGATACGTAGCTTATTGCGGCATCTTTTCTCGGAAGGAGCCACCTTTTTCCTGACATCGACCCGTCACGAAATATTTAGATTCAGGATGATATTCGCGGCCCATGAGAACGATGCGCGCATGGTTGTCGGGAAGGTGTGCTTCCAGATCTCTCAGCAGGCTTTCGGTATTTTTCCTGAACTCTCCTCCCTTGAGAGTAGGCTGCGGCTTTGTTCCATACTGCTCCGCAGTTGTCCGGATCCTGTACGCTGACCTGACGAAGCAGTCCCGCGCACCCTCGGATGCCTCCTTCGTTGTCTCCTACGCTGAGCAATGATGAGGTCGCTGTCCTGGGAAACCTGGGGTATCTGCTCGGTCCTGATGGTGTCCAGCCCGTCGCCCGGGAGGACGCCAGGTTAGTGTAGCTCGCAGCTATGCAGCCTGGTCGCGCAGGAATTGACGTAGAGCTGTCCCCAGCTGCTGCGGCTCCGGTAGCCTTCGACGAGCTGTTGTCGTCGTCAGGTAGTCGCCTGCGCCGTTGCCGGCCGCGAGGAGTCGCCGAGCACGGTCACCACTGCGGCCTTCCCGCTGTTGGTGGCGGGTCCGCGCTTGCAGGAGTGTGCGCGCGAAGGTGCGCAAAGGGCCAACATATAGCGGGGCCAGGAGGGTCTCGCCTTTTGATAGTTATCTCTCATTGCTGGTTCCCGAAAAGTGAAAGACGTGAAATCGGACGAATCTTCTGTGGATACATCCGCGGGGTGGTTTAAAAGTTGAAACAACTAAGCCATGCAATGCTGCTACTTTTGCGATTATAATCCAAGCTCTTTTGTGGGGCTGGGAACTCGAAGCTGCTTGGCGTGTCGCCATGGAGTGGTTCCTCGTCTCGGATCCGCTGTGACCAGGAGGCCGCGGAGGGAAAAATCTGGTTGAATTCTGCAACATTCTTTTGTGTTGGGTGGGGTACCGTGGCGAAGGGTCATGCCGCACTCAAAACCACCCCATGCGTGTCTGAATGACGTGTTGTTAGCAGGCTCTGGCCTGTGGGTGGAGCAAAGAGCAGGCAGATTCTGAGGTTCACGGTGCCTCGCCCGCGCAGAGTGAGGAATGCTGTTGATGACCGCTTTGCATCCTTTGTTGATGCCGGCGATTTCGGTGTGCTGTAGATAGTTGATGGCGATGGTGAAGCGTTATTACCAGGTTTGTTTCGGGTATTGTTTGCATCTGGTTGGCGTCTTTGCTGAGATGTGCCAGCTGCATTTTTCTTTGCGCGCCCATCTGGTGGTTGCTGGTGCGGGGGTTGGTTTTGGCTTCTGTCCAGTTTGCTTGTTCGGCGGTTGTCATGATTCTTTGTACTGCTTCTTCTGGTGGGAGTGTTGTTTGTCAGCAGCGGGTGATGGATGGTGGGGTGGTCTGCAGGCCCCTGTCTGTGGACTTTGGTGCCCAAGGATTCTGATGCTGTTCCCAGGTTGCTGTGTAGAGGGAGTCCTGCCGGAACTCGTTTTTCTGCAGGGGTTTCGGGCTGAGCATCCGGTGAGGAGGAGGCATGTGGCGAGGATGAGGGCGATAGTGGTGGTGTGGTTTGGTGGTGCATGGGTGTCCCCGGGATCTGCGGGATTGAGAAACGGGATCACTGTGTGGTGCCTGGGTCCGTGGTGGTCGGGCACCACGACGATGGGGATGCTCAGCCACCTGTAGTTGGGGCAGTCCGGGGCAGTAGTGGTGGGGTGATGCTCCGGCTGGGAGGTTGGGGAGAGGTGGGTGTTGCTGCTCGGGTCGGGCCAGGATATCAGTGCCGTGGTCGGAGCTGGCGTTGTTGTGTCGGTTGTTGGGTCAGTCTGTAGTCGGCCTGTGGTGGCTCAGTGGTTGCGTGCTCGGCGGCTGGGGCAGGTTCCTGGGGTGGGGGTGGGTGAGGAAGACGGAGTCCCGTTGGAGTTGCTGCCGGGCTTGCTGATGGTGTCGGGCTTGTCGTTGGGGTTGTTGAGCTGGTGGGGTGCGGGGGATGGGGTGACTCACCGTCGGGTTTTGCTGCTGGGGTCGGGGGTGGTGGTGTCCCTCGAAGACGCCGCTGGCGTTCTGTGGGATGCCGGGGTGTCGTCGCAGGCGTCGCCGATGCCGTCGCCGTCGTAGTCGGTCTGGCCGTAGTTGTAGACGGTGGGGCAGTTGTCGACCTCGTCGTAGGACGCCGTCGCCGTCGATGCTGACATCGAGTTTGATGGCTGGCCATGGAGGTGGCGCCGAGTCGAATCAGTTATCCGTAGCCCTACCAGACCGGGGAATATGCTTCATGCCAGGTGTGCTCTGAGGATCGGGGAGCTGGATGAAACCCTCGAAATCGCTCATTCCTGTTGAGGTCCCACCTGTAGCTGGTGATGTCGCCGTTTTCGAGTAGAGCCACGAGCGTCCAGGGTGAGAGATTCTCCGATGGCGCGGTTGCCAGAGGCCGTCTGAGCCAGGCGAAGGGTTTGTTGCTGGCCTTCTCACGGCAGCGGCGATCACATCGGGGAGCCGTCTGGGGGTTGCTGACCTTTACGATCTGCCCGCCGGTGCGTGCGGGTGAGGTCAGCGAGTTCCGTTTCTGAGCCAGCCGTTGCTGTCGGAATGCGTAGATCTCCACTCGATCCAGCTTCGTAGGCCTCTCTCCACATCGGCCTTCGTGTAGCCGGTGCGTTGTTCGGGATCGACCGGAGGGGCGTCTGCGATCAGTACTCGTTTTCTTCTGGGCTCCCGGTCGCCAGTCGAGTTTTTGTAGAATGCTTCCATCATGGCGGAGTACACTCCTCCTCATTGTTCTCACCGGGGTGGTATGATTTCGTCGAGTGCGGTCTGATGACAGAAGGGTCGGAGGTGAATTTCGATCGTACAACTGGCATATCGCCCCCATACCAGAACTGCAGGCCGGAAACCGGGAAGCCTGAATAGGTGACCAGTGCAAAACGCACGTTGCTGTTGTTTCGGGTGAAGGAATCCATGGCCTCTTTCTACTTTTTGGCGGGTGTCCTGTGCGTGGCGAGCATCTCGCCTGATGTGTCAAGAATGATGGCTACATCTACGGGGGCTTGTGAAACGCGCGCCTCGCGTGTGAAACTGGTCGGGTCTATGGTGTTGTTCAGTGCCTCGCTCATTTTCTGATGCCCAATCTGGTTTGGGTGATACCATTCCATGACGTCGGATGAGAAGGTGGCTTCGGTTTTTCCCGACTCTCCGAGGTGGCCTCTGGTTTCCCAGAACTCGTTGAGCCAGCGGTAATCATTCTTGAGCATGGTGCTGGGATTTGTTTCGTGCCCCTCGAAGTCGGAACGGAGAGAAGAAACGTAGTGCACCGTGTGGCGGCTGCCGTCATTGTTCGCATTCCAATCGCGAACCAACTGCTCCTGAACTGCGGTCAGTTTATTCACAAGTTCGCGAACCCTATTGGCTGTGGGGTAACTGTAGAATTCGTTGCACCTCCCTGACGCTGAAGGAGGCTTATTCATAGGGTGTAGGCGAAGATGAGCCCCGTGACGGCTTGTATTGTGGTTTCGAAGGTGTTGTAAGGGCGACGGTAATCAGTGTGCAGGACACGCCAGGTCTTGAGGTTCGCGATGACACGCTCAATGAGGTAACGGACACGGTTGATGGCCGTGTTGTTTCTTTTATCGGTGTCGGTGAGTTCACCATAGGCGGGTTTCTTCACGGGGGTAATCATCCCCAATCCGATGTAGCCCTTGTCCCCGATATGATTGTGAGCATTGAGGGTGTGGAGGAATCCGGATTCCCTGATGGCCTTCGCATCATGCACACTGCCTGCTGATGGTTTTGAGATCCAGGCGAGCTGTCCGGTCAGGGTGCAGGCCACTTGCAGGTTCACTCCCGTTGTGTGGTGCTTGCCTGAGTACAGTTCGGGACGCTTCGACCATGACCAGCAGGGCGCCAGAGTACCGTCGATGATGTACTGGCGGTCTGGGGTCGAGAGTCCCCGTGCCGGGCACCCAGGCTTGGAGGGCCTCGGCGATCAAGGAGTGTAAACCGTAATCACCCTCGAGATGGTGGATTGGGAAACCGTGTGGATGTCGGCCAGTAACTCTTGGGTGAGATTGTGTCTGAGCGTCAACAAAGTGACTTGGATACAGCGGAACAATCCTAGGACACGGGATCCTGCTACGGGAAGGTTTCCGGAACGGGATGTGTGGATCATTTCACACAGGTCAAGGATCTGATCACGCTCAAGGATCAGGTGGTATTCACGGCAGCGGCTTGTCTTTCATCTGAGGTTCTTGTTTCTACACCTTGAATTGTCTCAGATCGGGCAAGCTGCCCTCACATCCCCTCGGATAAAGCGTCAGTTGGGGAAAAGCCAAACACCCCTATGAATAAGCCTCAAGGATCCCATCTCGATGCATTTAGACAACAGGAAATTCGGGTGGTCGATGCTGAGATGTGGGTATCCCATGAGGACAATCTGAGCATGTTTGTCCGGAAGATGGCCTTCCAGTTGATCAGGATACCTTCGGTGTTTGCCCTCAGCCTCCGCCTGAACAAAGCCCTCGGCAGTTCCACGCCTCGTTGCATTTCTCCGGCCTGGGCGAAGAGCACAAAGCAATTTATTGCAATATTCCTGAAGGAATTCTTGTCATTTCCGCCCATGCTGAACATGACCAGATCGCCGTCGGTGGAACATTTCCTATTTGGCGCTGGGAACTTCCGTGGTTGTTGCTCCGGAGAAGGCCAGATTGTGAAAAGACCGTTGCAGATGCCCCTCGTCCCGAAGCGAGTTGACGTCAGTGATGAGCCCAGCTGTTCCGGCTCCGGTAACTTTTTCGGGGCCTTTGTCGGTAGTCGCCCTGCACCGTTGCCTCGCAGAGAAGGAGTCCCCGAGCAGAGTTATTACGGCATGAGTTTGTTGCCGCCTGTAGTCCCCACTGCCGACTGAGTTGTTCCGAATGTCAGTCAAAAAGGGTGAGTGCTCAGGGCTAAAACAAGTTTCTTTTGTCGAGGCTGATTTTGGCATGCTTCTCTCTCTATGTGTGAATGCCAAAGATATTGAAAAATTTTGTTTCGGGATACTTTGCGCAGCCTGCGGCTATTGTTGATGCTGATGAGGTTCATGTTCACTGAATTTATGTTTTGCGCGCCGACCTACTGATTTTTGATCTAGTTTCCTCGTTTTCCAGCCAACCGTTTTGATCAGCGGGTTGTCATCACCTGATGAAGAGTTTCCTCAGCGGGCTTGGTTGTTTTGAAGCAGCGGGCTGTGGCGACGGGTGGCGGGCTTCGGGTGTCGTCAGTCGCTGTCCACGGCTCCCAAGAATCTGATGCCGTCCCAGGTTGCTGAGTACATGGGGTCATTGCGGCGAGGTCGCGCTGTCTGGTGCGGGTCGGAGCAGCCGGTCAGGAGCAGGCAGGCGCACAGGACCGAGGCGGTGACTGTCGCCGTGGTTCGGTGGTGCATCATTGCCTCCCGGGGTGAAATGATGCTGACACCACCCGACGATTCTCTGGGGGTAGGGGCTTTGAGAAAATCCCTCGACAGGCGGGGTTTTGAGTCTGACTCGGGTCGCTCTGCTCTCGCGCCCCGGCTCAACCAGCTTCGGGTGGTACTTGCGCCCTGGCTCAGCCGGTTTGGAAGCAGCGAAGTTGGTTGAGCTGACCCGCGAGCGGTAGCGAGTGGGTCGCTCGAAACCATGGTGACTTTGTCCGGGGACTTAGGGGTTGGGTTTGTTGTTCGGTGCCGAGTTGATCGAGTCGCTCGTTCCTCGCGACCCGGCCTCAACCAGCTTCAAAGGGGTGAGCTTCGACACGGACCGCTCCTTCGTCGCGGTCCGGCTCAACCAGCTTCGCAGGGGCACGGTGCGTCCGGTTTAACCAGCTTCAGGAGGGGGTGATCGGCTCAGCCCCGCGACTGCTGGTCCTTCCACCAGGTCAGCAGCAGGTCGCGGGCTCTGTCCTCGGGAGGCCGTGGTCCGCGGTGGTTCAGGAGAAACCTGTACGCCTCTCCTGACCTCCGGGGCCCGTGTGATGCCCAGGATCTCCATGATCTGCGCCCGTCGAGGTCTGGGCGGATGGCCTCTGATCTCCTCCCGTGCGGCTAGCTCATCGATGCGCCACCCAGTTCCTCGTAGCTGCGGACGCAGCCGGGTGGCCTTGCTGCGGCTGCGAGGGTGCAATCGGCGCGGGTGAGAATGTGGAGGCGCGTTCCAGTTCGTCGCCGGCGTCGCGCACGAAGCGGCGCACCGCCGAGTCGCTCCAGGAGGCCTCGCCGTAGCCGTGGAACCGCAGGTGCAGCTCCACGAGCCTCGCCACCGACTTCACCGTCGCCGTCGGGTACTTCAACGCCTTGAGACGTTTGGTCACCAGCTTCGCGCCCACCACGTCGTGATGATGGAAGGTCACCTTCGAACCCTCGAACCGACGGGTGGCGGGTTTCGCTGACGTCGCAGCAGCAGCCAGACGATTGACGATATCGGGCTGGTGGCCGCGGGCCTTCTCCAAGTCGATGGCCTGCTCCAGCACCGTCAGCGAGTGCGCGTAGACGTCCTTGTGACGCATGTGCTCGTCGCGTTCCAGGCGCAGCGCAGGCAGCTCGGGCAGGAAATGCTCGGCCACCCCGGTGCGCACCAGGAGATCCAGGCCCTCGCGGGGAGAGTCGGTGAGCAACAGTCCCGTCAACTCGGCCTGTACTAAGCAGTTCCGCAGAGACGATGGTGATGCGTCGGCCATCTCCTTCATCGCATCTCTGGGCCTCCGGAGCCACCTGGAATCCAGCCTCGACGCGAACCTGCGCGGCCCGCATCATGCGCAACGGATCGTCTCCGGAAGGACACCTCCGCTGGGGCGGAGTGCGCAGCACGCCGTCGGCGAGGTCACGCAACCCGCCCCACGGTCGACGAACTCGCTCGCCACGACGTCCACGGCCATGGCGTTGACGGTGAAGTCACGGCGGACGAGATCCTCCTCGATCCGCTCCCCGAAAGCGACCACCGGTTTGCGGGAGCCGGGTTCGTAGGCGTCGGCGCGGAAGGTGGTGACCTCGATCTGCCACCCTGTCGCCCTCCTTCTTCATGGCGCCAATGGTCCCGGAAATCCCGACCGATGTCCCAGGTGGCGGGAGTGAAATCACGGAGAATGGCGGGTCCTCGTCGGGACGCGCCGAGGTGGTGAAGTCCAGGTCGTGGCCGAGTCCTCCCAGCATCGCATCGGCGCACCGAACCACCGACAAGGTAGCAGTCGGTGCCCCTGCCACGTCGAAACGGGGAACCGAGGTCGCCTATCACCCGTGAGATGCGGAGCAGCTCGAGACGGTGTTGCGCCGGGCTTGGGTGAGGTCTGGCACAGGCGAAGAGTTTGATGTGGAAGCCTGGGGGTCGCCTGTATCTGGTGTCCGTTCGGCCCTCTTCCTGATGCGTGACGGGTCACTGTGGGTATCGAAGCCCTTGTCGCAGGGCAATCAAGGACATGTGCGGAATCGGATGGGTGAGCTAGGTTCACTGTAGGGTTATGGCCGAAAGTTAGCCATGGCTCGCCGGAGATGTCGGCGTGCTGGCCGAGAAGCTTGGAGAACCGCATGGATGGTATGAACATCGTTGCAGGCGACCTTGAGAGTCTGGCGCAGTCCTCTGCCTGCGTTGCTGAGGACATCGTCGCGAAGCAGGTGGGACGGCCTTCGGGGATGCGTCCTCCGCGATGCCCGAATCCGAATCGTCGAAGCTGATCTCCGAGACGGGAGATAGTGTCGACAAGCGGATCAAGGACCTCTCTGACAGGTATACGGATTTCACTGAGAAGGTCAAGGCGAGTCTGTACGAGTACCAGCAGAACGAGGGAGACATCCAAGGAGCCATGGGGTCCGTGGGGAGTTCGTGTCCGAGCATGTCGGGAGCTGGAGGTGCAGCCGCGGGGCAGCTGTTGGCGCGGCTGCCGGAAAGATCGCGAACAGAATGGGCGGAGCGGCAGGCTGGCGTAGCTGCTGGTGTGGCGGCTGAAAGCTGCTGATCACCCCATGGAGTGTCGTTGGCGGTTCTGGCGGGCATCTCGTAGCTGGGGAGCGTCGTTGGCGGTTCTGGCGGGCATTCGTATGGGGATGTTGTTGCTGGTTCTGATGGGAATTCGTACGGAGGTGCTGCGGCGGGTGCAGCTGCTGGTGTTGCCGGGCACTCCTATGGGACTACGACGAATGGCTCCACCGATGGGTTCCTCGGCTATGGATCGCCCGGGAGCGGCGATCCTGGAGTCTCTGGCGAATCGGACATGTCTTTCAATCATCACGGCATCCCTTGGAATCGCGCTCTGAGCCGCTTCCGAACCGGGCTTATCAGCGGCTCGGACGGCCCTGTCGTCGAACCGATTCCCACGAGCCCGGGAGACTACTCCATCGATCCGATCCCCAATGCCGATCCCTCCGGGCCGGTTATTGAGAACCTCAGCGCTACGAATGAAGGGACGGCCTGAACACGGCAATTACCTGAAGCGACATCCAGAACTGGAAACACGGAAACTTGAACACGGCCATGCAGGATCTTGCAACCCTGCGCAGGGTTTGCGGAAGGCAAGTCCGCTGCCTCGAAAGCCCAGGGGCAGATCCAGTCGACGGAGCAGCTGCCAACGGAGCGAAGGCATCCTTGGGGAAGTTGGTCGACGAGCTTGGTGAACGCGTGGACGATGCCACCGCGAGCTGGGGTTGGCAACCCTGAGGCCGCGGACGGTGTCTGGGACGTGGAGACTGGCGCACGAGTGCACATCGTTCAGGCCCAGTACCCTACCCTGAGTATCGACGGCGACGGGGGCTGCACTGGGACATGGATTTCGTCCCCAGTAGTCCGGGTCAATTTCGAACACCATCTCGCCCGTGAACTCTCCGAACTCGGGAAAATCGACGAGTATCAGCGAAGGGTTGATCAACCTCGCTCAACCCGACGGCACATTACTAATCCTGGGATGGCTGGGAAAGCGTTGTTCGATGCCCCCGCTGGCCTCGTCACGGACAACCCTCGAACGGAAACAGAAGGCGGAGCAACTGAAAAACTCATCGATGCGGCGGTCAACCGGGCCGCCGAGGTTGACGAAGCTTCACGCCAAAAGACTGGTCGGTGTGCGCGACGGCACCTACGATCACCAAAGCTGAAAGTGAAAAGCACCTCGGCTGAATCTGCCGGGACTGGGGAGCATGCCGATTCCCGGCCAGGAGGACAAGCCTTGGCCGCCTGAGGGCGTGGACAGTCCCACCGGTGAGGTCAGCAACTGGTGGAACTCCCTGACCGAGGAGGAGCAGCGGGAGTTCATGGAGAAAAATCCCGGTGCCATCAGAAACCTCGACGGCATGCCTGGGTCGGTTCGCGATGAGTTGAACAGAAAAGCTCTTCCAGATGAACTTGAGCAGGCCGAGCAAGATATGAAAATGCCCCGCTGACAGTGAAGAAGCTAAGCAAGCCAAGCGCAGGTACGACGATCCGAAGAAGATCCAAGAAATCATGAATCAGAAGGACCCCACGGGAAAGCCCTACCAGCTGCTGGGCCTCGACGCATCCGGCGATGGGGATGTCCGTGCGATCGTCGCGAGTGGGGACGTCGACACGGCTCAGAACGTCGGCACCGTGGTTCCTGGGATCAGCACCACTGCTCGCGACAGCATGGACGGACTGGTGGGCGAGGCCAACACGCTCCGCAACGCCTCCGGTACCGGTCACACCGCAACCGTGGCCTACCTTGCTACGACGCACCACCCAGCGCCGAACTGAAGGAGCAGAATGGCAGCCCTCACCGACATCGCCAGTCTCGGAGACCGCCAACAAAGCTGCACCCGATCTCAACAGGTTCAACGAGGGGATCCAGACCTGGCAGGAGACTCAGGGAAGGGACCCGCGGATCACCAACCACGGCCATTCCTACGGTTCTTTTGTGACGGGCACCGCTGCGCGTGACGCGAAGATCGGCCTCCTCGACGCAGCGTCGAGCTGCACGGCTCTCCGGGCGGCGGAGTCAATGACGCACGAGTACAACGTCCCCGATGGTCAGGTGTGCACCCTCGGCCAACAGGAAGGACATCGTCTCCGGCGTCGGCCTTGACGGGTCTTTCGGGAAGGATCCGAACACACTTGATGGTGCCAAGCACATTGCTTCCAACGGCGGCGGGCACAGCGACTACTGGAACAATCCGGAGTTCGCCGAGGACAACGCCCAGATCCTCAACGGCGAAGACCCGTCCGTGGATCGTCCCGGACAACAAGGCGGACGCCACCAAGGGGCACCGACATCCTGCTTACCCCATCGGCGATGCGTCAGCTCATCGTGGCAGGCGCATCGCCGATGAGGTGTGCATATCCTTTGCCACTTCCCTGATCTATGGCGCTAATGGTCCCGACATCGCCGCTGCATTCGAACCTGACTTGGCTCATGTTTGGTGTTTTTGGCGTTGGTGGGGTGGTGGCTAGGTTTTCGCTGGCGTGGTGTGCACCAATCGGGGTGTTCTAGCCTGGTGGGTGAGTCCCAATGTGAGATGGTGAAGACCGCGTCGGGGGCGACGGCGGTTCAGGTGGTGGTCGTCGTCTCGTGGATCGCGGCTGATGGGTCGCATCGGGTCGGCATATCACATTGGAGGATGTTGAGGTGTTGAAAGCGGTGGCGCGGCAGCGCATGATCGCCGCTGGCCGGGACGAGGTCGATTTCGGTGACGGCAGCACGACGGCGGGCGCTACCGATACGGGCGGTCGCGGGCGGAGCACTTGTGGAATGCCTTGTCGGTCGGGTTTGAATGGCTCGGTCTGATACCGCCAGTGGTAGGACGAGGTCTTCAAGCAGTTGGTGTTAGTGGTTGATCGAGCCGGCCAGCAAGTTGGAGACCTTTGCGGGTGCTCGAAGAGATCGTCTCGGCCTGCGGGCCAGGCGACGGTGAAGTCGTCAGCTCGTGCAGGCGCGAGCCGGCATGGCGGCAGCAGATAGTGTCCGCGCGCGCTTGTCACGTCGGTTTGGGGCCTGCCACCATGGTGGTGTACGATGAGCACGCCTCTATTTTGAGATTGATGCTGGGGATGGGTTCCGGGAACCCGGATACAGCAGTGGAACGCCGTTTGGAACCCCAGATCACCATTGGGCTGTTGACCGACGCGCGGGGGTTCCTGCTGATGGTGGAGGCGTTCGAGGGCAACAAGGCGGAGACGACCACGATCATCCTGTCACTCCAGGCCGCTCACGCCCTGCCGGAGATAACGGTGGTTGCTGATGCGGGCATGTTGTCTGACGGGAACCTGCGGGCGTTGTCCGGGGCGGGGTTGCGGTTCATCGTGGGCCAGAAGATCCGAGCCTGTTCAATGGTTTGTGTAAGCCCTTGTGGAAGGACTGACACTGATGATTGCTACCGATGACGACAACAGGGGCTCCTGCTGGTGGGCGGGATGTGGTCGACCAGCTGCGCGAGACCGGGGCTCTGGACGGCTTGTTTGAGAAGATTGATGCCGGGCAGGTGAACATGACCGGGGACTGATGAGCCTGCTGCCGGCCCTGGTCAAGGAGGCCCTGGAGAGGGGCCTGGCTGCTGAGTTGACCGAGCACCTGGGCTACGACAAGGGCGAGCCGACCAGCCAGGCGCGCGGCAATGCCAGGAACGGAGCCACGTCTAAGATGGTGGACTCTGAGGTGGGTCCTTTGAGATCGAGGTGCCCCCGGACCGGGCCGACCTTCACCCCGCGCCTGGTCGCGTAAGGGCACAGCGTCGTTTGACGCTCGATGCGATGATCATTAGCCTGTACGCTGGCGGAATGACCGTAAGGGATATCCGAGCAACCACCTGGCCTCCACGCTCAGTGTGGAGCCCAGCTCGGGGACCATTTCGAGGATCACCGACGCGGTCGCCGAGACTGTCTTGAGCGGCAGCGCCGCCGCTGGAGGAGTTCTACCCGGTGAGTCTCACCCTCGGACGCGATCCGGGCCAGGGTCCGCGTCAATCACCGGGTCGCCTCGCTCAGCCCACATCGCGGTCGGGTGGACATGGACGGCGTCAAGCACGTCCTGTATCTGTTCAGGCCGGGGAAGGAGCTCCTCGGGCGCACGTGCGCCGAGCTGGCCAACAGGGGCGTCAAGGACGTGCTGATCGTGCGTGACGGGCTCACTGGCCTCGCCTGAGGCGATCGAGGCGACCTGGCCCCAGGCTACGGCTCTGACCTGCGGGTCCACCTGATCCGCGCCTCGATGCGGTTTGTCTCCCACGGTGACCGCAGGAAGGCGTTGCGCGCTCAAGGCCGTGCCCACACCGCCCCGAGCCAGGAGGCCGCCTGGCAGGCTCTGACCGACTTCTCTGAGTCCGACATGGGGGCTCGGCACCCTGAGACGGTGGCGACCTGGGAACGGGCTTGGGAGCGGTTCACTCCCTTCCTGGATCCCCGCCAATGCTTAGGCGTGGTCATCTCTACACCACCAACAGCATCGAGTCGCTGGAACCACCAGCTACGCAAGGTTCCACAGAACCGCGCTACTTCCCTCCGATGAGGCGGTGGTCAAGCTGCTGTGGCTGGCGATCCGCGACATCGAGGACAAACGAGCCCGAGAACGCGACAAGGAGAAAGGACTCGCCACCAGCCAAGCTGCAAGGCCAAGGGCAAGCTCGTCGAAGGACAGAGATCACCACCGACTGAACACTGGCCCAGCTCTACCACCGCATACCCCGACCGAATCAACCCCTACCTGTAAAACGCTTACACAGAAAACTGGACAGGCCCGAAGATCCTCGAGGTTCCCTACATCGTGCGAGAGTGGCTGAAAACTCATTCTCGGACAGCAGCCCGCTGACGGGCTGATCCTGACTCAATCCTGGTCGAGGGGCCTCTACCGGGGCAGCGGTGACAGAGACGATCTACTACCAGCACTGGCCAGCTGCATCGCCGTCAAAGCCCTACGCAGCATCAGCGAGCAGGTCATGCAAGACCGAACGCGCCGTCGCCCGCTGATGGAGGCCACCACCAAAGTCAGCTTTGAAGACCCCGGTCAAGACACCACACCGCTACCGAACCATCAACATCCAAGCCGGCGACCACCGAACGTCACCGCCAGAAAGACCCCATCCCCGACGCAACACCCGGAAACCAGACTCAACGCCATCCACAACACAGGAACGACACCAAATGAGCCAAGTCGGCCGCACCAGCAACAACCCTTCTGGGCAAGTATCAGCTGAAAGACGACCCCATGACAGCGCCGAGAACTCCCTGCCGTCATCCAGACTGTCAACCAACTCGAAGTCTGCGCCTAACCCAGCGATAACAACTCAGATAAATAACGCTCTAAATAGTAGCCCTGCAGGTCGCCGCCAAAGTACTAACGAAAGTTAGCTAACCGTCTGCTGCTCTCTTGCCTTGAAGTCTCTGTCGTAGGTGCTCCAGTGATATAGGTCGGGTTTGAAGACTAAGGAGGAATGAGCTGGCTTGCTGTTAGAGTGATGCCCTGAACTAATAGTCATGGTTCGCCGCGGATGCTGGCGTGCTGGGCTGAGAAGCTTGGAGACCGCATGGACGGTATAGGACATCGTTGCAGGCGCACCTTTGAGAGTCTGGCGCAGGAGTCGTCCGTGTGGCTTCGAGGACATCGTCGCGAAGCAGCGGCGGCCTCGATGCGTCCTCCGCGATGCCCGGTCTGAATCGTCGTAGGAAGCCGATCTCCGAGACGGGCGAGCAGTGTCGACAAGCGGATCAAGGACCCTCTGACAGGTATGGCCGGATTTCACCAGAAGGTCAAGGCGAGTCTGGTACGAGTACCAGCAGAATGAGGTGGAGACATCCAAGGAGCCACGTCCGTGGGGAGTTCGTTGTGTCCGAGCATGTCGGGAGCTGGAGGTGCAGCCGCGGGGCAGCTACTGCCGCGAAGCTGCCGGAAAGATCGCCAACAGAATGGGCGGAGTGGCTGCTGGAGCTGCCGATCACCCTCCCATGGAAGTACCCGTTGGTGGTTCTGGACGTCACTCCTACGGGAGCGTGGGGAGACCTCCACCGATGGATTTCTCGAGTCGTCTGGGAATGGCAAATCCGGATTTTCTGGCGGGTCGGACAAGTTCTTCAGAGATGGCGGAGCTTCCGGAGATTATATTTTCGTGTCCCGGAGCAGTCGGATGTCCCTAGAACTATCTATGAGTCGGTGGCCTATCGAACCGATTCCCGTGAGTCCGGGATTACCCATCGATCTGGATCCCTCAATGCCGATTCCCTCCGGGCCGGTTATTGAGAAACCAGCGCGCTACGAATTAGCGACGGCCTGATTATGGTACTGCCTGGGCGACATCCAGAACTGGAAACACGGAACTTTAGACGGCCATGGCGGATCTTGCAACTCCTGCGCAGCCATGAATGGCAAGTCCGCTGCCCTGAAAGCCCAGAAGCGGATCCAGTCGACGCGT